>ERZ894240.60-NODE-60-length-131453-cov-102.396574_pt1 | contig 131453 bp, 80 predicted proteins | sample MGYA00380298_ERZ894240 | MGnify/ENA primary metagenome ERZ894240 (study PRJEB32331, sample SAMN06328419) | human gut metagenome | biome: human gut microbiome; feature: stool | host: Homo sapiens | collected 2014-06-27 ... | reverse complement strand
CATCCACTATTATTCAAATATAATTTGAAGAGCAGGTAAACAATGGTCACCAAGTGCTTATACAGGCAGTTTTGATGCCTCGATTCAACTCTTCACGGCGGATATGTTATCTACCATCTGTGTAGGGGAAAACCATGAAGACGAATGTTCCACAATTCATTTTTGGGATTTTAATAAATAAACTTATTACTACGTACCATGAAAACTATAATTATTACATTTTTAATGAGCATCTTATTATCAGATGCTTTATATGCTCAAGACAAGTTATATATGTATTGTCCAAATCCGGAAATAGATGAAACCGCCTGTGGATATGCAGATGCAAACGGTAATATTATAATTCCTGTAGGAAAATATCGCTATCTCTATTCTGAAGAATTTGACAAGATAGCCTTTGTTTCCCTAAAAGAAAAACAAGGAATATTTGCCATCAATCGTTCAGAGGAAATTTTATTTGAGGTTTATGGCTATGACAACGGCCCAGACTACGTATCTAATGGATTGTTCCGGATTATCAGTAATGGCAAAGTCGGGTTTGCCAACATGGAAGGTCAAATTATAATCAAACCAAGATTTACATTCGCTTATCCCTTTCAGGAAAACAACCTCGCCGTATTCAACGAAAACGGAACTATTATCAAAATAGAAGAATATAGTAAATATGAAGGCGGAAAATGGGGCGTCATAAATAAAAAAGGAGAAGTCACCATTCCTGCCATTTATGAAGAAGGCAAAAGGAACCAATTAAAGGAAAAGGGAAAATGGTACAATATTAATGAGTTGAAGAAATAAGAACTGCTTGTATAACATAGACATACGGTATTGAGCAGCTCGCTCTTTTCGGTTCCGCCGCACGGGGCGAACAGCGGGAGGATAGCGATATTGATATCTGTGTGAAGACACATCATTCTATCGACCTCCTCACATTGCAAGACATCCGCGAAGAACTTGAACACCTCTTCCACATCAAAGTAGATTTGTTAAACCTGCACGAGAACATGCGTCAGATGTTCCGGCAAAATATTGACAATGTCCTGCAAGAAAACCCTAAAGAAGGAGAGAAGAAGTAACATTCGGTAGCCAATCAGGCGGATTACAAATCCTAATACTCAATCAGACAGACATATTTATCAGGTACACTTGATTTTCCCCTCAAAAAAGACACTTTTTTCAAGTGTACCTGAAAAATTTCTATTATATTTGTCGGAAACGTATGCACTTATGGACGAAAGATTACAATTACTTGAGAAGTATAATTTCTGGAATGGACAGTTTCCAGATTTAGGATTGATTCGTAAGGAATATATAGACCCGATAGCCAATGCTATGGAAAATCGACTGGTGAAAGTATTAGTGGGACAGCGAAGAAGTGGCAAAAGTTTCATTATGAGACAGTTGATGAATTATCTAATCACAGAGAAACAAGTAGAACCCCGGCAATTATTATATGTAAATTTTGAATTTGCCCCTTTCTGTTTCGTCAGGAATGCAGACGATTTACTCAGTCTTTACCAGTTGTATAGAAAGGAAAAACTGTCTGCCGGGAAAATTTATTTATTCCTGGATGAAATACAGAACATCGCGGAGTGGGAGAAAGCCGTAAATTCTTTATCTCAAGACTATACGGAAGATTGCGAAATTGTGATAACAGGTTCCAATTCGAAGATGCTTTCGAGTCAATTGTCAACATTACTATCGGGAAGATATATCGAGTTTAAGGTCTTTCCTTTTAATATAGAGGAATATGCACTCATTTCTGAAAGAAATGTGAACAAAGATACATACATGGAATTCTTAAAGTCAGGAGGTTTCCCCGAATTGTTTCATCTCAACAATTTTGAAACAAAACGGAATTATATTTCTTCTATCAAAGATACCGTCTTGTTAAGGGACATTGTACAAAGAAACAACATCAAAGATGCCAGATTACTGGAAGATATATTCGGATATCTGGTAAACAATGCATCCAATTTGATTTCAGTGAACAATGTTGTGAATTTCTTTAAGTCCAAAGGGAGAAAAACAAATTATGAAACCGTATCAAATTATATCCTCTATCTGGAAGAAGCAAACCTGTTGCATCGGGCAGAAAGATATAACATTAAAGGTAAAGATATTATTTCGGGAACATGTAAATATTATGCAAACGACTTGGCTTTTCATAACTATTTATATAATGGATATGGAATAGGCTATTTGCTGGAAAATCGTATTTATCTGGATTTAAAAATAGCAGGATATGACGTATATGTAGGAGTGATAAAGGATAGAGAAGTAGATTTTGTTGCTACAAAAGCCGATAGGATTATCTATTTGCAGGTCAGCTATCTGTTGATTGACGATAGTACCACGGAACGCGAATATGCTCCTTTTGATTCGCTTACCGACCACTATGAGAAGTTTGTAGTAACATTGGACGAAATAACATTACCTTCCAAAAATGGGGTTAAACATATCCAGGCATGGAATATCTATAATTATATTTAGCCTGACTGCGATATATATTTGCAAAATATTGGCCAAAAAGATAATCGCACGCAAATGATTCAAAGAATAGTGTTTTTCATCATTACTTCAGCTGTTTATCCAGCGTTGTTTTATGTTATCGTTCCGTGGAGTAACTCATTCAAGGATTTTAGCGAATCAACGGATCCAGCCGGTGGAGGTATGGCCGCTGGATTTTCATTCTATTACGGGTGTCTATTCTCATTCATTATCTGGTTCGTACTCTCAACGATACTCGCTCATTGGTGTGTACGGACATGGTGGATAGGTGTTTTCGCATTAATAGTGGGCGGTGTTTCCATCTTGGCAATAGAAGCTCATAAGAAGGAGCAAGCAAACAATTTACTCCGCCCCTATGAAAGGCACTATGAAAGCGGCATGATTCGCGAAAAAGGATATTATATAGGTCAAAGGAGTGCTGAGAATAAGCACGGCAAAATTACCGGATACTACCCAGATGGAACGGTAAAGTCCGTTGACTCCTACGAAAGAGGTGTACCGCTAGGTCCTTGCGAATCATACTACCCTGACGGCAAACTGATGGTAAAAGGTGAATTCAAAGGCGGTGAGTGGAATAATGGAGAACTAATTGGAATCCAGGACGGAAACTGGATATACTATCGTAAAGACGGCAGTATAGATGATGAACGCACCTACGCCGAAGGTAAACTGATTAGCTCTAAAAACTTTACTCTTTACTTTAATTCAACAAAACTGGTTTGCGTGATTGTCACAGGCAAACCATTTACGGGGAAACTTAATAAGACTGGAATTGTCGGTAAAGCTCTTTTCCCCAATTTATATACCGTACCAGTAAACAATGGCCGGTGTGATGGGGATTTCTGCTCTTATTACACCACAGGAAACGATTTAATCGTCGCTGCAACGGCAACCTACGTTGATGGAGAACTTAACGGTCAACTCAAGAAATATTATCCTAACGGTCAGTTAATGACAAGTGCGGTTTATGTCAACGGGAAAATCGAAGGTAATTATACCTCTTATTATGAAAACGGAGCTCTGGAAGAAGAAACAGAATATTCTGAAGGAAAAAAAGAGGGAGTCTCTCGCAAATATGGTTCGGATGGTAAACTCATACTAATGTATAATTATCATAACGGAGATAAAGATGGGGCATTCCAAAGCTACAACATTAATGATGGTAGTTACCAAAAGGGAAGCTATGAAAAAGGTGAGGTGTCGTATCGTGAAAGCTATCGTGCTGACGGCACACTGATATCTATTTATCAGTGGCGCAACGGTAAATGCATTCGGAGTGATAATTATGACTTAAAAGGTAATTTAGTCCAATATTAATTCAGAAATTTGCTTTGATTTTTCACCATCATAAGTGATACATACCGATGTGTTATTGACTTTCTTTACACTAAAATCGTTCCAATAATAGTTCGGAAGTGTATCTTCGGGAATAAACCGCCTTACATCTACTTCCATCGCTGAGAGATTTTGCAGGTTAAGTAACGTAAGATTACCTTTCGGATTAGTCTTGTCATCCGTATCAAGATATAACAGAAGATTAGCAGATGCATCGTAACCGCTTTCCAAGTACAGTTTATCTTTAAACAAATTTTTCCCGGTACTCTTTTCATACAGGTACAAATATACACTGTATTGAGATTCCCATCTGTCCAACACCAAATAATCATCGAAATCGATTCCACTATAGCGTAAAGCAAACTTTTCTTTGTTGTAGCCACAATACGGATCTTTTTCCATCACATACCCTTCGCCATCCTGCTTCAGAGTAAAAACGTGTATGCTGTCCGGTGACAAGGAAATCCGAAGTTCATATCCATTCTTCAATGAATAAACAGCTTGTACATAAGCATCCGGGGCATAATGCACAGGGGTATCCCCCTCCAGCAACAACTCTTCAAGCATTCCATTTTCATAGTAACTTTTGTAATACACCTTTTTATTGTTTTTATAGCACCCTTCTTCCTGCAAAGCCCCACTCTCGTAGTAACATTCGTAAGGACCTTCTTTTTGAGAATTGCGATAAATATATTCTGATTTAAGTCCGCCATTATCATAGTATTCCCAACTGGCACCATCAGTTTCCCCTGTGTCATATTCCGATTCGCGTACCAATACACCGTCTTCATTCCACCAGCGGGCAATACCATGGCGTTTTCCATCTACATAATGGCAACTATATCTGCAAGTTCCATGTGAGGCTGTAACAACGGACTCTTTGTCATAGCTATAATATTCCCCCTCCAGTTCATCATCCTGATAGCAGGCTGTGACAGATACTTGACCATTCGGATAATAAGCTGTATACTTGCCCTCATTCTTACCCATAACGGCAGTTCCCTCAGCCGACATTTGTAAGCCTGATGAATCATAATAACCACTCCAGGCGCCATCAAACTTTCCGTCTATGATTTTTCCTGTATAGTAAAACGGAATAACATAGTTGTCCACAATGGCAGTTTTGTCCAATTCGCCCGTAAAAGGCTGACGATTCCCTATATCACAGACAATGTGTCTACCGTTTTGAGACTTCAACCAGCAGAGTTTATAATTTTTAGACCCCGAAAGAATTCCTTCATCATACGTCCGCTCGTCGTCCAACGTTCCGTCTTCGCGATAAAACAGCCATTTACCAAAGCGGTAGCTGTCATATTCTCCACGTAAAGAACAGTAGATTTGGATACCCTTTGCCGCCAGTTTTCCATTGTCGTAGTATTCGCAGTATTCCCCGTTCATTTCACCCTTCTTCCAGGTTTCTGTCCGGTCTATATGCCCGTCTTCTGCGTAGTAAGTGATTATACCATGCTTGGAGTGAGCACGGTTTCCGATTTTAACTCCTTCTTCCCTAAGCTGACCTGAGGCATAATATTCTTTATAATGACGGGTTCTGTTGGATTCGATATAGGATTCTGCTTCGGGAAGGAACCAAATAAGGAAAACTCCCAAAACCAATGCAGGAACTGCATGACATACACAATGCAGCCATTTATAAGAAATTATAAAACTGAAAATTAATACTATAACACAAGCCACTACACATCCAAAAAGATATGTAAAAGCCCGCCCCATTGCATTTCCGGCAGCATCTCCTCCATCAAAAGTTTGTAATCTGACGAGGCATGGCATGATAACAAATGTAATCAATGGATAGATTGCAATGTTGATGATATAGAAAACTAGTTTGTCTTTCATTCCTGCTATTTATTTTGTTCGTATGTATTGATAAAAGCCGACAATTAAAGAATTTATCGTAAATCGGAGGCGCAATGTAAATAGAAAATGCTGGATGTGCAAGAAAAAATAAAGAAACACTTTGCCCACCGGCTTTTTTGCCGTAACTTGCGCCGTCTTTTGAAGACAGTAACTAAAAATAACCACGATGAAACTAACCCTTATACGCACCGACCGTGAAACCGGCAAAGAATCTTTCAGTACCCTTGAAGCTGAAACCTTGATAGAGAAAATAAAGAAAGAGAACAAAGCAGCGCATGTATCAGCCCTGCGCCACCTCATACCTATGCTGCAAGGAACAGATAACCACTATTTGAACATAGATAAATTACCCCGCATCTATCCCGCCGTGGAATATGCCCGCACCAAAGACGGAGAACACCGAGTGAAGATTTACAACGGACTGGTACAGATTGAAGTCAACCACCTGGCAGGTATCACCGAAGTGGAACAGATAAAGCAACAGGCTTCCCTACTGCCTCAAACCTTTGCCGCCTTTTGTGGAAGCAGCGGACGCAGTGTAAAGATATGGGTGCTCTTCGCCCTGCCCGACGGCTCATTCCCTAAACATGAAAGTGAAATGGCCCTGTTTCATACCCACGCCTACCGTCTTGCAGTAAATTGTTACCAACCCCTGCTGCCCTACTCCATCACCCTAAAAGAACCGTCGCTCAACCAGAGTTGCCGCATGACGCTGGATGAGCAACCTTATTATAATCCGGCTGCCATCCCCTTCTGCCTGGAACAACCCTTCGCCATGCCCGGCGAAACCACTTTCAAGGAACAGAAGCAGGCGGAAACCAATCCGCTATTACGCATGCAGCCCGGCTACAGTTCATCGGACACCTTTTCCATGCTCTTTGAAGCGGCACTCAACCGTGCATTCGACGGACTGACAAACTGGAAGCGGGGTGACGACCTACGCCCGTTGCTGACACGACTTGCCGAGCACTGTTACAAAGCAGGCATCCCCGAGGAAGAGGTAGTCCGGCAAACCCTGATGCATTATTATCGCGAAGCGGACGAGCCAGTAATACGTGCCGCCATACATAATCTTTACCGTGAATGTAAAGGTTTCGGCACCCGCAACAGCATGACCGCCGAACAGGACACAGCCTTCCGCCTGGAAGAGTTCATGAACCGCCGCTACGAATTCCGCTACAACACCGTGTTGGGCGAGCTGGAATACCGCCAGCGCGACTCCATACACTTCCAATTCCGCCCCGCCGACCAGCGGATACGAAGCAGCATAGCGCTCAATGCCCTAAAAGAAGGTATCCGGGTATGGGACCGCGACATAGCACGCTACCTTACCTCCGACTATATCCCCCTCCATAATCCGGTAGAAGAATACCTCAACGACACTGGGCGCTGGGACGGAAAAGACCGCATCCGTGCCCTGGCCGACCTCGTTCCCTGCGAAAATCCGCATTGGAGGGAATTGTTCTACCGCTGGTTTCTCAGTATGACGGCCCATTGGAGGGGACTTGACCGGCAGCACGGCAACAGTACATCACCCCTACTGGTAGGCGCCCAAGGGTATCGGAAATCCACGTTTTGCCGCATTCTTTTACCACCGGAACTGCGCTTCGGCTATACTGACAGCATCGACTTCAAGAGCAAACAGGATGCCGAACGAAGCCTGGGGCGCTTCTTTCTGATCAACATCGACGAGTTCGACCAGATCAGCGTCAGCCAGCAAGGTTTCCTGAAACATCTGTTGCAAAAACCCGTAGCCAACCTGCGGAAGCCATACGGAACCGCCATTCAGGAGATACGCCGCTACGCCTCCTTCATAGGCACCAGCAATCAAAAAGACTTGCTGACCGATCCCAGCGGCAGCCGGCGCTTTATCTGTATCGAAGTAACCGGTCCCATCAACACCAATGTCACCATCAACTACCGCCAACTCTATGCCCAGGCCATGACTGCCATTTCGCAAGGTGAACGCTACTGGCTGGACGACACCGACGAGGCCATTCTGAAACAGAGCAATCAAGAGTTTGAACAACCTACTCCATTGGAACAACTCTTCCTGTGCCACTTCCAGGCGGCACAAACAGAAGACGAAGGAACGTGGATGACACCGATGGAAATACTTTCCTTTCTCCAGAAAAAGACTAAAGACCGATTAGCCATCAACAAAGTCGCGTACTTCGGGCGTACACTTCGCAAACTTGGAATCAGCAGCCGGAGAAGAAACCGGGGAACGGAATATCACGTAATAATAAATGAAACGGCATTTCAGTAAAATGCAAATAAATTTGCTACTGCACTCGGTTTACACTATCTTTGCGTTTCAAACCGAGTATATATGAAAAAAGAAAGCCAAGTGATATTCGACCGTAATGTAGTGGAATTCGTCACCGTAGCTGCTGAATTCTGCAAATTCCTGGAGCAGGCGGAAACGATGAAACGTGACACATTTGTCGATACCTCATTAAAGATACTTCCGTTGCTCTACCTCAAGGCGGCCATGTTGCCCGAAACAGAAATAATAGGCGACGACGCTCCTGAAAGCTACGTAACGGAAGAAACGTATGAAGTGCTCCGTATCAACCTTGCCGGGATTCTTGCCGAAAAAGATGACTATCTGGACGTGTTCATACAAGATATGGTTTATAGCGACCAGCCTATCAAGAAGAATATTTCCGAAGACCTGGCAGATATTTACCAGGCCATCAAAGATTTCATTTTCGTCTTCCAGTTGGGATTGAACGAAACAATGAACGACTCCCTGGCTATCTGTCAGGAACAGTTCAAAGAATACTGGGGACAAACCCTGGTAAACACACTTCGCGCATTGCACGACGTAAAATACCGCCAGTCTGAAGAGGACGAACCGGAAGATGATGATTTTGAAGATGAAGGAGAAAGTGATTGTCATGGCCACGATCATGGTCATTGCGATTGCGAAAAAGACTTAAATTATGGTTATTAAAAAAACGATTAAAAAGGAAGATATCAAAGAGATGCCCAAAGTACTCTTTCCGGGACGAATACATCTTGTACAAACCCCCTGGGAAGCGGAAAAAGCTGTGACTTATCTTAAGAAGTATCCTCTGTTGGGAATTGACAGCGAAACCCGCCCGTCATTCACCAAAGGGCAATCACATAAGGTAGCCTTACTGCAAGTATCCTCTGCAGAAGACTGCTTCCTTTTCCGCCTGAACCTTACCGGCCTGACGCTTCCGATTATTTCATTGCTGGAAAGTCCGTCAGTTACCAAAGTCGGCCTTTCGCTGCGTGACGACTTTATGATGCTGCACAAGCGCGCTCCTTTTGAACAACGTTCCTGTATCGAGTTGCAAGAATATGTCCGTATGTTCGGCATACAGGACAAGAGCCTGCAAAAAATCTATGGTATCCTGTTCGGTGAGAAAATATCCAAATCACAACGCCTCTCCAACTGGGAAGCTGAGCATCTGACCGAACCTCAAAAGCAGTATGCAGCTACCGATGCATGGGCATGCCTCAATATATACAACCGATTGCAGGAATTAAAAGTTACCGGTGACTATGAATTGGAACCGGATGAACCGCTTACCAACCAGGAATCATTAATCACTAACCCATAATTGCTAATCACTAATCGCATGTACAAAGTATATCTCAAATCCGGCAAAGAAGAGTCATTAAAACGTTTCCATCCCTGGGTGTTTTCAGGTGCCATCGCTCATTTCGACGGTGAACCCGAAGAAGGTGAAGTAGTTGAAATCTACACTTCCAAGAAGGAATTCATAGCCAAGGGGCATTTCCAAATAGGCAGCATCGCCGTGCGCGTGCTTTCTTTTCATCAGGATGAAGCTATTGATTCTGATTTTTGGAAACGCAAACTCAGTATTGCCTATGAGATGCGTCGCAGCATTGGCATTGCTGAAAACCCGACTAATAACACTTACAGACTGGTACATGGCGAGGGAGATAACCTTCCCGGGTTGATCATTGATATTTATGCCCGCACGGCCGTAATGCAAGCACACTCTGCCGGTATGCACCTCGACCGCATGGAAATAGCCAATGCCCTGAGTGAAGTGATGGGTGATAAAATAGAGAATATCTATTATAAATCAGAAACGACTCTCCCCTTCAAAGCCGACCTCTACCCTGAGAATGGATTCCTGAAAGGTGGCAGCACAGATAATGTGGCAATGGAATATGGCTTAAAATTCCATATCGACTGGCTGAAAGGACAAAAAACGGGCTTCTTCGTGGATCAACGCGAGAACCGCGCACTGCTGGAACGCTATGCTAACGGACGTTCTGTGCTGAATATGTTCTGTTATACCGGTGGCTTCTCTGTTTATGGTATGCGTGGTAATGCCGAACTGGTACATTCTGTAGACAGTTCCGCCAAGGCTATTGACCTCACGAACAAAAATATTGAATTGAATTTCCCCGGTGATACCCGCCATGCCGCTTTTGCCGAGGATGCTTTCAAATATCTGGATCGTATGGGCGACCAGTACGATCTGATAGTTCTGGATCCACCCGCATTTGCCAAACATCGCGATGCCCTGCGCAATGCGCTGCAAGGTTACCGCAAGCTGAATGTGAAAGCTTTCGAAAAGATCAAACCGGGCGGTATTCTATTCACCTTCTCCTGCTCACAAGCTGTCAGCAAGGAGAACTTCCGCACGGCGGTCTTTACGGCTGCCGCAATGTCAGGTCGCAGTGTGCGTATTCTGCACCAACTGACGCAGCCGGCTGACCATCCGGTAAGTATTTACCACCCCGAAGGAGAATACCTGAAAGGGTTGGTGCTGTATGTGGAATAGCTAAACTATAAAGACTGATTACTCCGCTACGCAGAATAAAGTATACAAAAATAAAAAAAGGAGGAGGATGTATCAAAATGCTGCGCTATGTGCGGTCGAATGATTATTCGCCCGAAATGCACAAAGTGACTTTGGACACATCCTCTTTCTTTTTATTTGTACAAACGAACGTCGGAAGGTTACAGAAAAGAGGCACACAATTTACGTACTTCGTTCCAGCGGTCCTGCGTTTTCTTATCAGCACGTGCCACTTGCATATTGTAACGCATCTGCATATTAAGCAGCATTTCAGGGTCAAGCCCCAGAGCCGCCTCAAAAAGTAAGGCGAGTTCCGCATTCACCGGACGTTTACCGTTCAGTATTTCATTCAACTGTGAATAAGCAATCCCCATCTGACGGGCCAAGGCGCGCTGGGAGATTTTACGATATTCAATTTCATCTTTCAGTATCTCACCGGGATGAATAGGATAGAAAGGAGTTAATTTATTTGCAATCATAGTCATACTCTACTCATTTATAATGGTTAGACAATTCCAATATATTACACACTCTGACAAAAAACTCATCAATATCAGGATTTAATGAAATCGTAAATTCAATACGATACTTATCAGTAACCCTTATTGAAGATATTCCCTCTTTATCGCCTCGAAGCACTTCATAATTAAGAGAACTAATCTTATATAAGTCTTCTTCTCTGCTTGCCTCCTCCAGCCGATAAATGCATCTTGCATACCGCTTTATCACATCCGGCTGAAAGCGATGCTTCTTGTCACTGCATTTACCGGTAATATAAAGTTCTTTAAGGTATTCTTTATCAAAAGTAACTATCATAATCAGTAGTTTGTTCGTCGCAAAGATACATATTTAGAATGACATCATTCACAAAATTGCGAACAAAAAAAGAACAAAACACCCTGTATCAATCATTCCCTATCGTATAATCCGACTCATTCTTCACCCCGATAATCATTCGTTGATTGATATCGGCATGAAAGAGTGCGTTCAACTCTTCCCAGGTAAGTTGCTCTACAGGCCGGAAAGCGTCAGACTTTACATATCGTAGCAAGGAGGTACGGAACTGCCTTCCTTCAGGCATATCAGCGATGGCGCGAAGATCCGTCATGCAGACTAATAATTTCCCTTTGCCGACAGCAAACTCGAAAACCAACCCCAACTTATGATTCCGCTCGATGTTATCCACCACCTGAATCAGCGGACGGTATTCACCGCGAGTCGCATTCAGTATCATAGGGCGTGAATTACGGGTAATGCTCCACCATTGCCAATCACTATGATTCTCTGTTGGAAAGTATTTCAGCAACGGATGCATGGGATCGGTCAAGATGGACAGTGTTCCGGAAGACACTTCCTTTCCGGCATTCTCGGAGATAGTCTTGAACATTGAAAAATTCCAATAGTCAGGAGTAAACATACCGCTCACACTCTGCACAAGAATACTGTCATGCTCAGGAATAAACAAAACAGACGCACCGTTCTCCAACTTCTTTTTTAAGTCACCATCCAACCGGGAAGTTACATAGACGGAAACTTCCGATTCAGCAGATTCATCGGGATACACCCAAAGATGGTAATAATTGCGATACTCACCTGTGAACAGAGTCAATGTCAGACGCCGAGCTTCCTTTATCGCAGAGAGAGAAAGTTCAATACTCCCCACACGTCCCACTTCACCCTGAGGGACGGAAGCAGACAATTGCCCTTCGCGTTTCCAACCGCCATTATCAGATGCTAAACTCCAACGGACAGGTTCATTCCAATCGCCTTCCACATAATTAGAAAGAGCAACATCTATGTGAAGCGGTTGAGTATTCAGCCAACAATGATCCTTCATCAATGCCAAAGGAACAAGAGGTGCACAGAAACCATAAAAAGTTTCGGGGGCAACGATACCCTTGCTATCCATAAAGGCATCCAGAATACCCACTAATGCGGAACCTTGTCCGGGATAATCCTGCAAATCAAGCAACTGGAAGCCACCAAAACCGGGAGTACGGAAAGCATATTCCATATCCGCTTTATAACACTCTATCGAGAAACGTCCGGTAGCCTGGTGAAAAGTTTTTGCCTGAGAAGAAAGATGGTTCTCTTTCAGACGATCACGAAAAATCTCAAGATTATAAGGATGAAGCACCCCGGTATATTTCGCTATCTGACCGTAATCGGGATAGATTTGAAACTGACAGTTTTCATGCCCCACTACAGGACGGGGACAGTGCGCAATGGCACCGGAATAGTCTTTATCCGTAGCCGGACGCGTATTATTCAAAATGCCACCCTTCTCAGCATCTACGTACGCAAAGGAAGTACGTACATGAGTCGTATATCCGTCTCCACCACCTACACGGCAGGTCACAAAGAAATCTTCTCCATCCTGCGGACCTTTCCAACCAAGGTTATTATTGGAACCGAAGCAATACAAATGACGATTATCCCGATTGCGGAAATCATCGAGCCATTCACGCACCACATCTATCTCCACATCCAACTCATTACCCAGACCCAGCATCATAAATGAAGGGTGATTCCCAAAGTGTTCCAGCAACATGTCCCCTTCCCTTTTCAGAAAATCGTTCAGGACCGTATTTTCACGCTTGATATACCCCCATAAAGGCAACTCAATCTGATAATAGATACCTTCGATATCGGCAGCCTCCAGCGCAGCACGCGGCGGAGTGAAAGAATGACAGCGATAATGATTAATACCGTATTGTTTAGCTATGCGGAATACACGCTGCCAGGGCGCTACATCCATCGGACCGTAACCGGTCAGGGGAAAAACACAGGCATCATGTTTCCCACGCAAAAAAGTTTTATAACCATTTATCACAAATTGCGTACCCTCCACTTCAAACTTGCGCATACCGAAATCTACCATCCGGCTATCCCGGTTTTTCCCGGCATGGAGCGCAATGTTCAGTTTGTAAAGTGCGGGATGAAATTCACTCCACAGTAATGGTTTATCACCCATATTCACAGGAAGCTCAATCCGATTTCGTCCTTTCTTCAATCGCACGGCAAGTTGCTGGGGAGACAAGGTGTGTGTTTCAGAAGTATTCCAGGCATATCCATCGACATCCAGTATCGCTTTTCCGTCTTTGTCCGCATCGACTTCCACTATAACTAATGCTTGTTTCTTATCCACTTCCGGATATACCTGTACCGACTGGATATAAGAAACCGGAACTGCCTCGATATAAAATTCTCCCAGAATGCCGTTCCAATTCGTTTGCGTAGCATCTGTCCAGGCATGAGAGCCCTGTATTTCTTTAGGGACAGAAGTCGGTGAGTTATCGATCCTGATTTTCAGCTGATGCTTCCCTACCGCCAGGGCAGGCAGCTCATACCGGTGAGGCGCATACAGATGACCATAGCTACCGATACTGTCACCATCTACCCACACAGTGCTTGGTTTGGTACGCTCCATCATCAAAAACAGTTTCTTACCCCGGAAACTCTCAGGGATATTTATTTCACGGGTATAAATCACTTTACCACTATAAGGATAGAGACGTGTTAACTGATACGTCACCAGCGTATCCCGGTTTCTTTCACCCAGTCGGTTTTCATCTGTCGTACCGGGCAGGCGACAGGTGCCTAAAGAACTCTCCCACTCTCCCGCTAACTGGATTTGCTCCCGCAAAGAAGTGTAACCTTGTGCAGTAATCTGTGCCATCATGCTCATACATAACGCAGCAGTCAATAAGATTCTGTTTTTCATCATTTCTCGATTTATGAAGCAAAGGTAAGCAAGGGATAGAAGATTAACTAATACTATCTTTGCCAAAAATGCACTTTACTCTCTCATAAATGGGACAAAAGCCGCCCTGTAATCTAAAAGATGTTAAACCAAAGAAGAAAATTAGTAAAACGTTATGTTGTATAACATAAAACCTCTACATTTGCACTGTGTTTTTCATGGTATTAGATTTAAGGTTAATAAAGATTGGCTGTCTGGGATAGATAGCCTTCTTTTTTTATATACCTCTTAGCCATTCCGCTTTTCATCATCTATTCTTCACCTTTCTTCACTTTTATGCGCTTTTTATTAATTAACTTGCTCACGCAATCAACGAAAATATTATATTTGCATCTATTATTTAATGTGAAAAGAAAACACACAAATTAGAAAAGTCATGAGTATAAAAGTTCGTTTGATTATCATGAACTTCCTGCAATTCTTCGTATGGGGGTCATGGTTAATTTCATTAGGAGGTTACATGGGTAGAGAACTACACTTCGAAGGAGGCCAAATCGGCGCAATCTTCGCAACCATGGGCATTGCCTCTCTAATTATGCCCGGCATCATTGGTATCATCGCCGATAAATGGTTCAATGCTGAACGTTTATACGGACTTTGCCACATTATAGGAGCCGCATGCCTTTTCTATGCCTCTACCGCTACGGGATATGACCAGATGTATTGGGCAATGTTACTCAATTTATTGGTATATATGCCTACTTTATCACTGGCCAATACAGTTTCGTACAATTCACTTGAACAATATAAGTGTGATCTGATCAAGGATTTCCCACCCATTCGCGTATGGGGAACCATTGGGTTTATCTGTGCGATGTGGGCAGTAGACCTTACCGGATTCAAGAATTCAAGCGCCCAACTTTATGTAGGTGGTGCATCTGCATTAATGCTGGGGCTGTATGCTTTCACCCTGCCGGCATGTAAGCCTGCCAAGACCGGAAACAAATCACTGCTTTCTTCTTTAGGACTGGATGCATTTGTATTATTCAAAAGAAAGAAAATGGCTATTTTCTTCTTGTTTTCCATGCTTCTGGGAGCAGCGTTACAGATTACCAATACGTATGGTGACCTTTTCCTGGGTAGTTTTGCCAGTATTCCGGAATACGCAGATTCCTTTGGCGTGAAACATTCGGTTATCCTGCTATCCATCTCACAAATGTCCGAAACATTATTTATTCTTGCCATACCTTTCTTCCTGAGACATTTCGGAATCAAGCAGGTTATGCTGATCAGTATGTTTGCATGGGTATTCCGGTTCGGATTGTTCGGCTTTGGAGATCCGGGATCCGGCTTGTGGATGTTAATCCTATCCATGATTGTTTATGGCATGGCATTCGATTTCTTCAACATTTCGGGTTCGTTGTTTGTTGAACAAGAAACCAATTCCAATATCCGCGCCAGTGCCCAGGGATTATTCTTTATGATGACCAACGGTTTGGGCGCCATTATTGGAGGATACGCCAGCGGTGCCGTAGTAGATGCTTTCTCAGTATATGCCGACGGAAAACTGGTAAGTCGTGAGTGGCCTGAGATTTGGCTTATTTTTGCTGCTTACGCACTGGTCATCGGCATATTGTTCGCCTTGGTGTTCAAGTACAAGCATCGGCCGGAAGAAGCAGTAAATAAAAAGTAAGTAAGCAAGTGGTTGGCAGTTGTCACCACTCAGAAAAAGATTATGGATAAAAAGAAAAAAATAGAACTGGAAGTACTAAACATCTCCAACAGTCAGGAACAGGCAGGAGCTTATGCCCTCGTATTAGGAGAAGTGGAGGGTGCCCGTCAATTACCGGTTATCATCGGTGCGGCAGAAGCACAAGCGATGTTAATCAGCCTGAAGGGAATTGTTCCGCCACGCCCGTTGACCCACAACCTTTTCGCTTCATGTCTGGAAGTATTAGGGGTAAACATGATGCGTGCCCTTATTTACAGGGTAGACAACGGTGTATTCTATTCTTATATCTATCTGAAAGCAGACGATGCTATCATTCGTATGGACGCCCGTACATCAGATGCAGTCGCAATGGCTTTACGGATGAAAGCTCCGATCTTTATCTACGAAGAAATTCTGGAGTCGGAACAACTTAAAACCGGAAAGGAAAGCGAAGCGGGAAGCGTAGCTCCTATGGGAGAGAATCCTTCTCCACACGAAGATGAATTCTTCCATGAAGACACAATGGAAATGCTGCAAAAAGCTTTGCAGGAAGCTATAGCCAATGAGAATTACGAACGCGCCGCCCACATCAGGGATGAAATTTCCAAACGAAAAGAACAGCAATAAACTTATGCACGTATTCTATACACCCGACATACAAACCCGTGCCGAACTTCCCGAAGAAGAAGCCCAGCACTGCGTCCGCGTACTGCGCCTTAATATCGGTGATCAGATTACGCTGACGGACGGTAAAGGTAATTTCTATCGCGCAGAAATCAGTGCCGCCACCAATAAACGTTGCATGGTAAACATCCTGGAAACCATTTATCAGGAACCTTTATGGAACGGGCATCTGCACATTGCAATGGCCCCTACCAAGAATATGGACCGTACAGAATGGTTTGCAGAAAAAGCTACTGAGATAGGCTTCGATGAACTGACTTTCCTGAACTGTCGTTTCTCTGAACGGAAAGTCATCAAAACAGAGCGTATCAGCAAGATATTGGTATCTGCCATCAAACAATCCCTCAAAGCACGTTTGCCACAACTGAACGAGATGACGGATTTCAATAAGTTCATCACACAGCCCTTCAGAGGGCAAAAGTTCATTGCGCACTGTTACGAAGGAGAAAAGCCGCTGCTGAAAGATGTGTTCCGCAAAGGAGAAGATGCACTGGTATTGATAGGTCCGGAAGGGGATTTCAGTGAAGAAGAAGTACAAAAGGCTATAGAAAACGGCTTTACCCCCATCAGTCTGGGTAAGTCGAGGCTACGCACAGAGACGGCGGCTCTGGTGGCTTGCCATACACTGAACTTGCAAAATCAATGATAATCACATTTTAATAAGAATTGTATGAAGAAAAGTTTGTTTCCCCGTTTGGCGTTGATGGCTGTAGTGGTAGCTCTTGTCAGCGCATGTTCCGAGAAGAAATTCGAATATACGAATGTTATTCCTGCCAATGCCTCTACGGTAGTCAGTATCAACATGAAATCATTGGTTGATAAAGCAGGGCTCAATGACAAGGAGAACAAAGAAGCGCAGCAAAAGCTGACAGATGCTATGAAGAGTGGCATGAATGCCGCAACATTCCAGCAAGTGGAAATGATTATGAAAGATCCGAAGAAATCGGGAATCGACGTATCGGCACCTTTATACGTTTTCAATACTGAGACATTTCCCACTACTGTAATTGCAAAAGTCAGCAACGAGGACGACCTGCACGCGCTGCTGGAAACATTAGAGAAAGAGAAAGTTTGTCAGCCCCTGGCAAGTGGAGATGGCTTTCAGTTCACACAAATGGGTAATCAGGTATTCATGGCATACACTCCTTCAGTACTTATGCTAACTAATTACAAAGGTACTACTCAACTTGAAAAAATCAAGCAAGATATTCCTGCACTGCTGAAACAGACCAATGAAAACAGTATTGTTTCAACTGCCGTTTTCAAGAAAATGCAGAAAATGGGTGGAGATATCGATGCGATGCTCTCTCCGGCAAGCCTGATGGGTCCTTACGCCAATATGATCAAAGAAAGTGATATGCCTTTTAACATGAAGGATCTGAAGATGTTGGGAAGTCTTTCTTTCGAAAAAGGTAAGATCAGCATGAAATATGAAAACTTCACTGAAAGTCCTGAACTGCAAGCCTTGTTCGATAAGCAAAAGAAAGCAACTTGCCCCATAGAGAATACTTTCCTGAAATATTTCCCTAAATCGACTCTGATGTATATCAGCGCAGGTATCAACGGAGAGGAATTCTATAACCTGCTACTGGAGAACGAGCAATTCCAAAAGAACTTCTCCATTGCCAAAGCCAATGAAGTAAAAGAGTTGTTCGGCACATTCCAGAAAGATATGGCAATGGGGCTGATAAACTTCACAATGGACAATGCTCCCACTTTCCTGATGTACGCCAGCGTAAAGAGTGCGACACCCGTACAATTACTGTATGAAAAGAAGAATGAACTGGGCTTGAAACGTGGAGAAGACATCTTGAAACTGGGTGAGAACGAATATGTATATAAGTCCAGAATGCTGAATATATTCTTTGGTGTCCGCAATAATAGCTTGTATGCTACGAATGACGAAATGTTGTATAAGAGCATAGATAAAACTGTTAATCCTTCAATCAAAGATACCGAATTTGCCTCTAATATCAAAGGTAAGAATGGTGCTTTCGTTATTAACACAGAAGCGGTTCTCGCTTTGCCGATTGTGAAAATGCTGTCGGAATACGGTGGTTCACAATATGCAACGGCTTTTGCTCTGGTTGATAAGATAGCTTATGTAGAAGCAACCGGCAATTCCAATAATGATGCAGACATGGTCATTCAGCTGAAAGACAAGAATGTAAATGCATTGAAACAGATCGTAAACTTCATCAAAGGGTTTGCAGGCATCTAATCCCGATAAATAATGGAAATCATTCATCTGAGGCAAACACTTCCCCAAGTGTTTGCCGACCGGGATGCCATCACGTCCGACGTGTGGCATCAAGACCTTGTGCTACGAAAAGGAGAGCGGTATCTGATAGAAGCTGCTTCCGGCACAGGCAAATCTTCTCTATGCAGCTATATCTACGGATATCGCCGCGATTACCAGGGTATCATCAACTTTGATGAACGTAATATCCGTTCGCTTTCCATTCATGAGTGGGTGGAACTGCGGAAACATTCGCTGAGCATGCTGTTCCAGGAGCTGCGCATCTTCCCGGAACTGACGGCTTTGGAAAACGTTCAGTTGAAGAACCGACTCACCAATTATAAGAAGAAAAAAGAAATCCTTGCACTTTTTGAAACACTCGGTATCGCTGAGAAAGTAAACGAGAAAGCCGGAAAGCTATCTTTCGGACAACAGCAACGTGTAGCCTTCATCCGTGCCCTCTGCCAACCGTTCGATTTCATCTTTCTGGATGAACCTATCAGCCACCTGGATGATGATAACGGCACACTTATGGGACGCATGCTGACCGAAGAAGCCGAACGGCAAGGCGCAGGAATAATTGTTACTTCCATTGGAAAACATATAGAATTAGAATATAATAAAGTGATGAAACTATAAATGATAATTTAGCGGCTTCGCCGCTAAATTAAGTTACGAGCTACGAGCTACCAGTAACGAGTTGCTGCGCTGTACTCGTGGGCGAATAATAATTCGCCCGGCTATCACGCCGAAAGGTACTTGTCACTTGTAGCTTGTAGCTCGTTACTTATCGCGCTTTGCCGCTAAATTATCATTTAACAAAAACATATAATTTCAATGAACAAGCTTGTTTGGAAACTTCTTCGCCAGCACATCAGCATCGGACAATTAAGTGGCTTTTTTCTCGCCAACATCTTCGGTATGCTGATTGTACTGTTGAGCGTGCAATTTTATAAAGACGTTCTTCCCGTCTTCACGCAGGGAGACAGTTTCATGAAGAAGGATTATATCATCGCTACCAAAAAGATCAGCACTCTTGGCAGCATTACCGGACAAAGCAATACTTTTTCCAAAGATGAAATCAAGGAGCTGGAAGCACAACCTTTTACACGCAGCGTAGGCGCCTTCACACCTACCCTTTTCAAAGTATCGGCAGGGTTGGGAATGCAACAAGCCGGTATCCGTATTTCTACGGATATGTTTTTTGAATCTGTTCCCGATGCTTTTGTCGATGTCAGCCTGGACAAGTGGCACTTTGATGAAGGTACACAAACCATACCTATCATCATTCCCCGCAATTATCTGAACCTTTACAACTTTGGTTTTGCGCAAAGCCGTAACTTGCCGAAATTATCGGAAGGTGTGATGGGACTGATACAAATGGATATCAACATGCGTGGCAACGGACGTGCAGAACAATACAAAGGAAATATCGTCGGTTTCTCCAACCGGTTGAATACCATCCTTGTTCCTCAATCCTTTATGGAGTGGGCAAATCAGAATTTCTCCCCCGAACGGGAAGCGCAACCCTCCCGCCTCATCGTGGAAGTAAAGAATCCCACAGATACAGCCATCACCGACTACTTCCAACAAAAGAACTATGAAACCGAAGGAGACAATCTGGATGCCGGAAAAACAACCTATTTCCTCCGCCTCATCACAGGTATTGTTTCGGGGGTAGGACTATTTATCAGTATCTTGTCTTTTTATATCCTGATGTTAAGTGTATTCTTGCTGCTTCAGAAGAATACGGCAAAGTTAGAAAACCTGCTATTAATAGGTTACAGCCCTTCTAAAGTCGCATTGCCCTATCATGTATTGACTGTAGGCTTGAATTTACTGGTACTGCTCCTCGCCGTCATTGGTGTAGTCTGGTTAAGATCTTACTACACCGGAGTCCTGCAAACTCTTATTCCACAACTGGAAACAGGCTCTCTTCTGCCCTGTATCCTTGCCGGAAGTATCTTATTTATAGTGGTATCCGCTTTAAACATCCTCCTGATACGAAAGAAAGTTCTCTCCATCTGGAAAGGAAACAGAGAAAAGTAAAGAGTATGATAAAACGAAAAATAACCAAAGTAATAGTAGCATGTCTCATGCTGCTATTTCTTTTATCAACAGGTATTTTCATCTTCCGGGGAAGCCTACTGCGCCATATCGCAGATAAACGCATTGTCAGACTGGAACAGCGTTACGGATTGGACATCAGTTACAATAAACTCCACATGAAGGGGTTGAATACGATTTCTATCGACGGACTGAATGTGGTTCCACAGAAAAGAGATACATTGCTTTCCCTTCAATCTCTCAATATCCGTATCGGTCTTTGGAAACTGCTGTGGGGAGATATCAAGATCAAAGAAGTCCGCCTGGACGGACTCTCACTCAATTTCATAAAAAAAGACTCTACAGCCAACTATGATTTCCTTTTCCTGCCCTCTTCCGAAGTAACTGCCTCCAATGAAAGCAATACCAGTACCGATTACACCCGTCGCATCAATACAACATTAAATCTCCTTTTCGGCCTGTTACCCGGAAACGGTGAACTCACCCATCTTACAATCACTGAGCGGAAAGACCGTAATTTCGTCAGCTTCCGTATTCCCCGCTTTGTGATTGATGACTATCATTTCCAATCAGAAATAACAGTTCTGGAAGACAGCCTGAACCAACAATGGAATACCGAAGGAGAATTTAATCCTTCGGAAAGGCGATTGCATGCAACTTTACATGCTCCACAACTGACTGTTCCTTATATCCACCGCCGATTCGGTGCAGAAGTACAGTTCGACAGTCTGACGTGCAACTTCTCACAAGAAAAAGCAAGCAACGGGCTCACATATCTGGTTGGCCAATCGGAAGTACGGGGATTGCAGGTATATCATAAGCGGTTGTCGCCCGAGACGATCAACCTGGATCGCGGACAACTGGATTTCCACGTAAATGTCAGTCCGCAAGCCGTAGAACTGGATAGTACCAGCCTTGTACGTTTCAATGCACTGACCTTCCATCCTTATTTAAAGGCAGAACGTGTCGGAAAAAGTACAGGCAAGAAAGAGTGGCATTTTATAGCTTCTGTTCGGAAACCCTGGTTCCCTTCGGAAGAGTTGTTCGGTTCATTGCCCAAAGGACTTTTCGAAAACCTGGAAGGTCTCGGTACTACCGGACAATTAGCTTATCACTTTCTATTGGATGTGGATTTCTCGCAACTGGATAGCTTGAAGTTTGAGTCGGAACTGAAAGAAAAAGATTTCCGTATTCTCCACTATGGAAAGACGGATTTAGGTAAGATGTCCGATGAGTTTATCTATACAGCGTACGAGAGCGGACAACCCGTATACACCTTCCCAGTCGGTCCGTCATGGGAGAATTTCACACCCTTGGACAGTATTTCTCCTCTGCTGCAAATGTCTGTCATGCAGAGCGAGGACGGAGCTTTCTTCTATCACCGGGGATTCCTTCCGGATGCCATGCGAGAAGCTCTGATTCATGACCTGGAAGTTCGCAAGTTTGCCCGCGGAGGTAGCACGATCTCCATGCAATTGGTGAAGAATGTTTTCCTGAACCGTAACAAAAACATTGCCCGCAAACTGGAAGAAGCGCTTATCGTCTGGCTCATCGAAACCGAACACCTCACTCCGAAGGCACGCATGTACGAAGTTTACCTGAACATAGCGGAATGGGGGCCTATGGTTTACGGCATCCACGAAGCGGCATCTTTCTACTTTAACAAACGCCCCTCACAGTTAAGTTTAGAAGAAAGTATTTTCCTGGCTTCTATCGTTCCTAAACCGAAACACTTCAAAAACTCATTTACGGCAGATGGGCGGTTGCAAGAAAGCCAGGAAGGCTACTTCCGCCTGATTGCGGAAAGATTAGCCAAGAAAGAAGTGATAACTGATGCACAAGCGGCACAGGTAAATATTAATAATGTGGTACTAAAAGGAGTGGCTAAATCAAGTTTTTGTAAGTGAAGGTTGGCAATAAAGCAAAACTGATCAGTTACGAGCTACAGGCTACAGGCTACAAGTAGCTGCGCTATGTTCCGAAAGGCACTTGTAGCTTGTAGCCTGTAGCTCGTAACTGATTCATAACCGCTCAATAATAAATAAATTCCTAAAACTTACCCCTGATGCGCCAACATATACTCCTTAGGCGACATCCCATGCACCTCCTTGAAAGAACTGGAGAAATGTGACAGATTCGTATACCCCGTAGCATACGCCACTTCGGAAACCGTCAGTTTCTTCTCTTTCAGCAGTGCGGCAGCCTGTTGCAAACGGATATTCTTGATAAAATCACGTGCCGAAAGGTTGGTCAGTTCTTTCAGCTTCCGATGTACATGGACGCGACTTAAACCGACATTTGCCGCCAACATCTCTACATTCAAATCCGGATTGGAAAGGTTCTCATTGATAACCTTCATTATCTTGCTCATCAATATCTCATCCGCCGATTTCATGCTCAGCTTCTGCACCTTGTCCTCTTGCTGTTGTGCACCACTGAATTTACTCTTCAGCAGTTTACGGTTAGCAAGCAAGTTGGCAATCGTACTCTTCAGCAGTTCCGTATTGAAAGGCTTCACCATATAAGCATCCGCACCGGTTGCCATTCCCTCCATGGTATCTTCGGGTTTCGACTTGGCAGTCAATAAAATTACAGGCACATGATTGACATTCGTATTCTGCTTAATCTTCCGGCAAAGTGACAGACCATCCATTTCCGGCATCATAATATCGCTGATTACAAGATCAGGAGTATCTGCAAGAATAGTATCATAAGCCTCCCTGCCATTCTTCCGGGTCATTATCCGATAGTCCCCTTCCAATTCTTCTTTCAGATAAGAAAGAATCTCCTCCTCATCTTCCACTATCAATATGCGCATACGGTTCTTTGCCTTACCGGTCTTCTTGCTTTCCTCATCCTCTTCACCCTCTCCTTCTTCAAAGACTTCCTCCAAGTCCGTTTTTTCCGGTTTAACCAGCACGGCATGAGGGGTGATGAGTGCTTCCACATCTTCCAGTTCGTCCGTACGCAGATGGGCTGAACCTAAAGGAATACGAATCACGAAACGACTGCCCGGAGCATCCTCCCTGTTCTCTGCCAAGATAATGCCATGATGCAGTTCCACCAATGAACGGGACAAATGCAAGCCGATACCCGTACCGAAATTCGACTTCGTCACATCATTATCTATCTGATAGAAACGCTCGAATATACGCTCTATCTTCTCCCGGTCGAGTCCGATACCACTATCCGTGACCGTTATTTCAAAATATTCCTTCAGAGGATCGCGACGGGTGGCATCGCGCCCGGTAGAAAGCGAAACCGTAATTTCACCCTGCTCCGGTGTATACTTGAAGGCATTGGAGAAGATATTCATCAATATCTTGTCGAAGTTATTCATATCCACCCATACCTTCAACTGCGGCATAGTGTGTTCGAAGCTGAAATGTATCTTCTTCTTCCGCGCCATATAATCGAAGGTAAGCATCACATCATCAATGAAACCAACCATATCCGTTTCACGGAACTTCATGAACATCTGTCCCTTATCTAGTTTACGAATGTCCATCAACTGATTTATCAGACGAAGAATACGTTGTGCATTCCGGTAAATCATCAGATAAGTCTTTTGTACTTCCCCTCCCTTCTTTTCAGCCAACAATTTCTCCAGGGGATTAATGATCAGCGTCATCGGAGTACGTATTTCATGCGAGATGTTGATAAAGAACTGCAGCTTTGCTTCATTCAGTTGTTCGGCATGTTCGCGCTTCATGATTTCACGGCGGTGGCGCATACGCGACAGGATATAGTTCACAATGCCCAATACAAGCAAGCCGAGCAGAAAAACATAAATGCAATATGCCCACCACATTTCATACCAGGGCGGAGTAATCAGAATCTTAACCGTACGTATCTCCGAAAGATTGCCGTGACTCAGCGCCCGCACATGGAAAGTATATTTGCCCGGCGGAAGATTATTATAAGTCACCCTGTTCACACCCGGCTCGGTGCTAAGCCACTGGTTACTCAGTTCTCCAATCTTATACTGATAGGATATCTGCTCCGGATTGTTATACTGCAACGTGGAGAAGACGATACTGAACGTATTATCGTAATGAGCCAGTTGAAACATGTTCGCATCCGTCACAGACGTATAGATAACGGTATGTCTTCCCGAACGCGTATTTTTCCGCACAGGCTGATTGAAGATAAAGAAGTCCGTAATCCAGACCTTGGTGTCTTTCAGCACACTCCCTATGGATAAAGGCTGGAAATAGGTAATACCATTTATACCGCCGAAATAGACTTTTCCCGCCTGATCTTTATAGAATGCGCCGTGCGTGAACTCGTTTCCCTGCAATCCGTCGCCCGCATAATAATTGATGTAACGGTTGTTTTCAACATTATACTTACAGATACCCATATAGGTACTGATCCACATATTATGTTCCTCATCCTCGCAAATTCCACAGATTACATTATTAGGCAAACCATCCGCCACCGTAAAACAGGTCAGTTCTTCGGTCTTCTTGTTGAAGCGATAGAGTCCGTCCGTCGTACCTGCCCAAATATTTCCGGCATGGTCTTCCTGCAAGACATATCCCACCCGGTCTTCAATCAGAGTATTCACATTGCGGTAGTTAATGAAACTCTCATTCACCGGATTGAAGCAACTGATACCTTTATAATGCCCCAGCCAGATCATTCCCTCACTATCACAAAAGATGTAGTTCACCCAGTCATTTGCCAGTTCATTCCGGGTCAGGTCGCCCGACTCGTCTTTAGATGACTCATAATGCTTCAACTCCTTCGTCACCAGATTATAGCGGTAGAAACCCGAACCGAAAGTAGCGATATAAAGGTTCTTATGCCGGTCTTCCGTAATCGAGAAAATCTTCTCATTATCCACCGGTAGCGGATATTCACACTCACCGGTTCTCCGGTTTAGTTTTGCCAGTCCCCGGGTGTACGTGCCGAGCCAGAAATCTCCGTCCGTATCCTCGTACATACACATAATAGTATTAGCCATCGAACGCGGGTTATTGCCGGGCTGATAATGCCGCAGCCTCTTTCCTTCCGCATCCAGTTCAAAGATTCCCTCATTGTCCGCTCCTACCCACAGGTGACGGTTACTGTCCTGATAGATGGACATTACACATCCTTGTCCGATGGGATTATAATAAATGGACTTGTTGCCATAATACTCAAACGGATTCTCCTGCTTCGGCATCAGTACAATACCCTTCTGAAACAACCCCACCCACAGGTTCTTGTCCCGGTCTTCCATGATAGCGTGTATCTTTCCCTCCGAAAAATCCAGCGGCGCGGAATTGATGCTATAATCCTCTATCTTCCCGGTCATCCGGTTGTAAGTCTTCAGGCCCTGGCCGTCGGTGCCTATCAGCAGACGGTCGTCCACCAGCGTCAGACAATAGATGGACAACTCCTCGCTACCCGTATAGGGTACAGGAATAAAGCGGTTCTGCTCACGATCATAACGGGACAAGCCATGCTTTTGAGTGCCGATGAACAGATTCCCGTACTTATCTTCACCGATAGCCGACACATAGTTATCATTAATCACCGGATATCTGAACACACGAACTTCCTGCGTAGCGGGCAGATAGCAAATCAGCCCATGCCCTTCCGTACCAATCCAGATATTATAATCAGAATCTTCGTATAAATTCGACTGGAAGTTATAATTCACTTGCCTCATGATGGCATCAATGGACTCCGCCTGCTGCTTCTCTTCGTCCAAGCGGAAAATACCCTGTCCGGTAGTTACCACCCAGATCTCACCATTATGCAATTTCTGCATCTGCGTGATGTGCGGAAAAACCCGCTTGCCCGCGCGTATCATTGGAATCTCCCGGAAAGTATCCGTTTCCGAATCATACTTCATCAACCCGTCAATGCAACCTACCAACAAATTCTGCCGACTGTCTTCAAAAAGCGTGCGCACATAATTGTTTTTGATGGAGGTGGAATCGCCGGACACATGTTTATAGTTAGAAAAGCGAAGTCCGTCGAAGCGGTTCAGTCCATACTCAGTAGCTATCCAGATAAACCCGCGCTTATCCTGAAAGATCTGGTTGATAAGACTGCTGGACAATTCGTTATTAGTAGAATAGAACTTACCGGTTTGTGCCGCCAAAGGCAGGACAGTCAAACACAGCAATAAGACTATAAGGAGGACTTTGTTAAGAACTGTTTTCATGGCATTTTATACTTAAAGGCAAGCAAAGATAAGAAAAACTTTCGAAATGGGCAGGGAAGCCATTGCATATATGCTCTTTATCTCTTCCGCATTATACCTAAAGGAACGGAACCTTAAACCCTTTCACCAGGAAGCCTTATACATTCATTGCAAAAGATGGCATCTTTTACATCGAAAGGTGGCATCTAATGATACAAAAGATGGCATCTTTTACAGCAAAAGATGCCACCTTTTGCATCAGCCCTCTTATTGATGCAGATGAAAGGAATAAATGATATAAGTGAAAGGAATATGGGATTTATCACTTAATTATTTATCTTTCGGGCATCAACAACCGCGGGACGTAACACCAGCAAATGATTTTGTAACATAGGGAAAAGTCATGTTACATTTAAATGTAACACAGGCTACAATTAAATACCTGTTTCTCCATTTTATAAAATACCTTTGTCACAAGCGAAAAGCAATGTTTAACCCTTTAATTTGATAAATGTAAATATGGAAACTTGAAAATGAAAAACATGTCTTCACATCTTTAATAAAGAAAGAGAATATTATTGTTATCCAACTAAATTAATTTCAGTATGAAATGCACAAATTATTGTTTTAAGCCTTTGGGGCTTCTATTCTTATTATGCCTGATACCTCTATGGGCATTTTCACAGAATATCACTGTGAAAGGTGTGGTGAAGGACGCCACAGGAGAATCGGTTATCGGTGCGAGCGTAGTGCAGAAAGGCACCAGCAACGGTATTATTACCGACATCGACGGTAACTTTACACTGAATGTTCCATCCAACAGTACCATCGTAATTTCATTTGTGGGCTACAAGACACAAGAAATTCCTGTAGCCGGGAAGACACAAATCAATGTTACGATGAAGGAAGATACTGAGATGCTGGACGAAGTCGTGGTAGTGGGTTACGGACAGATGAAACGTTCGGACCTGACGGGTTCGGTGGTATCTGTAAACGACCAGGCCATCAAGAAGTCCGTTCCGACTTCTATCGATCAGGTGTTGCAAGGCCGCGCTGCCGGTGTGCAGATTCAGGCAAACTCCGGTACACCGGGTGCAAGCTCTGCCATCCGTATCCGTGGTATCAACTCACTGAACGCCACCAACCAACCTATCTTCGTGATTGACGGAGTAGTAGTGGATGCCGCCACAGATGACGAAACGAATAACCCGCTGTCGAGCATCAACCCGTCGGACATTGTTTCAATGGACGTACTGAAAGATGCCTCCGCCACTGCCATCTACGGTGCACGTGCCTCAAACGGTGTCATCATGATTACTACCAAACGCGGACAAGCAGGTGAAGCCACCATCACTTATGACAGTTACATCGGCTGGCAGAATATGCCCAAGCACCTGGATATGATGAACCTGCGTGAATATGCCGAACATCACAATGCCCGTGCCGCAGCAGGTATCGTCACCCAAAGCAGCGCCTTCGTACGCCCCGACATGCTGGGTGAAGGAACCGACTGGCAGGACGAACTTTTCCAGAACGCTATGATGACCAGCCACAACCTGTCTATAACAGGCGGCAGCGATAAGGCTACTTATGCCATCAGTGCCGGTTATCTGGACCAGGATGGTATAGCGCTGGGCTCAGGCTTCAAACGCCTCTCCCTGCGCGGAAATCTTGATGCACAGGTAAAGAAGTGGCTGAAGGCGGGAATTAATTTCTCACTGGCAGACTCTAAACAAAAGGTAGGTTGCGACAACAATATTATTATGAATGCTTTGCAACAGCAGCCTTCCGTAGCAGTAACCAATGCTGATGGCGGTTTCGACGGACCGGACGACGTGTGGATGCCGGTGAACCCGGTAGCTTACGCAACCATTCGCGACAATTATAATAAGAAGATAAACTTCCGCTTTAATACTTATCTGGAAGCCACACTGCTGGACGGACTGTCATTCAAGACGGAGCTCTCTGCCGATTACAATCTGAATAAGTTCTATTATTACGAACCCGACTACAAGTTCGGGGTAATCACCAACGACACCCGTACCGGACGTTGGACAAAGACGGACACCAAATACTGGTCATGGCGCAATATCCTTACTTACAATAAGACCTTCGCACAAGTGCATAGCATCAACGTCATGCTGGGACAGGAAATGTCGCAGTCACATTGGGAAACACAGGTGAGCAACGCAACAGGCTACCTGAGCAACTCAACCAAAGACCCCAGTGCAGGTGACGTGTCCAAATCAAGCGGTACCGGATCACAGAGCGACAACTCCATCGCTTCATTCTTCGGACGCGCCTTCTATTCGTATGACGACCGCTATCTGCTTACCGCTACCCTGCGCCGCGACGGTTCTTCTAAATTCGCCCGCGGCAACCGTTGGGGATGGTTCCCGTCTGCTGCATTGGGTTGGAAACTTTCCAATGAATCTTTCCTGAAAGACAACGACGTGATCAATAACCTGAAACTCCGCTTCGGCTGGGGTGCAACAGGTAACCAGAATGTAGAGAACTGGGCTTATATGGCCATGCTTTCATCCAAAACCACCCCGTGGGGCGTAGGTGTGCTGACAGGAAACACCCCCAATCCCGAACTGAAATGGGAAACTACTTACTCCACCAACATCGGTTTGGACCTCAGTCTCTTCCAGAACCGCATCGAGTTCATTGCAGACGTATATTACAAGAAGACCAAAGATCTGCTGCTTCAACTTCCGTTACCCTCTTACCTCGGTTCGGCAGGTGCCGGTTCGGCCAGCAATCCATGGGCAAACGTCGGATCACTCGAAAATAAAGGTATAGAATTGACCTTGAACACAGTGAACATTGATAAGAAAGGGTTCCAATGGCGTTCTAACTTCGTATTCTCATTGAACCGCAACAAAGTCCTGGAACTGGATACGGAAAGCGCTTCTATCGAAAAGACCTACAGTGTAGGCAGCGAGAACAGCGTAGTGACCCGTACCGTTGTAGGGCAGCCTATCGGACAATTCTGGGGATACAAAGTGATCGGCCGTTTCGACAAAGCCGAAGACTTCTATTATAAAGATAAAGAGGGGAACGTGAAACCCGTCGCTCTGCCTGCCGGTTCTTCCATCGAAGAAGGAAAGACCTGGATCGGCGACTACATCTTTGCCGACCTGAACAATGACGGTGTCATCGACAACAACGACTGTACCTTCATCGGTAATCCCGAACCCAAGTTTACTTACGGCATCGGCAATACATTCTCCTGGAAAGGTTTCGACCTGACTATTTTCCTCTCCGGCTCTTACGGTAACGATGTGCTGAACTACAATCGCCGTTACATAGAAAACCCGCGCGTAAACAGCAACCTGCTGAAGAGCGCAGCCAACTATGCCGTATTGGAAAGAATAAACCCGGACGGTCCGGATGATTTCCGCAACCTGCGTGTGGCTAACACAAGCACCACTCTGCCGCGCATCTCGGCTTCTACCACGAATGCCAACAACCGCGTCAGCGACCTTTACATCGAAGACGGCTCGTACCTGCGTATTCAAAACATCTCATTGGGCTACACACTCCCCAAGAAGTGGGTGAACAAGCTGAACCTGCAGAATGTGAAAGTATATGCCAACCTGCAAAACGTATACACATGGACCAACTACTCCGGTTACGACCCCGAAGTGGGCTGTATGTATGGCGATGCTCTGATGAACGGTCTGGACTACGGCCGCTATCCCTCACCGCGTATTTATACATTCGGTTTAAACGTTTCTTTCTAACCTAAAAATGAGAAAACAAATGAAAAGCAAATTAATACTTATAATGGCTTTGGCCGGTGGAATGGCACTGGCAAGCTGCGAGGATTTTCTGGATCAGGAAAACACTACGAACCTCAACCAGGAAACTTTCTTCGACAGCGATGCGGCTATCACAGCTGCAACAGCTCCGCTTTACAACTATGTATGGTCCAGCTTCAACGAGAAAGCCTATTACTCCATGGGCGACGGTCGTGCCAATAACATCACCGCTCAATATTCGGACTATATCTATCCGTATACCAACCTGAACGAAACTTCACTCGCCGCCGGACTCGACGATGCTTGGGGAGCTTTCTACTCGGTAGTGGCGCAAGCCAACAATACGATCAACAACATCCGGAATCATGCTTCTGCCAACGTAAGTGAGACAGCCAAGACCCAAGGCATAGCCGAAGCACGCTTCATGCGCGGAACAGCCTATTGGTATCTGGCCTCCCTCTGGGGACTGGCCATCATCTACGAGAACACTTCTGACCTGGTGAACAACTACGTAGTTCCCGCCAACAACCGCACCGACGTGATGGAATTTGCCATCCGCGACCTGGAATATGCAGCCGCATATCTTTCGGACACTCCTGCACAGACCGGACGGGTCACCAAGTACAGTGCTTTCGGCATGCTCTCACGTGTATATCTCTCCATGGCCGGACTGACTGACAACGGCGAATACAATGGAAGCAACATAGCTACCGACCCGAACCGGGGTACGCGCAACACATATTATCTGGATCTGGCCAAAAAAGCAGCCTTGAAAGTTGTGGGCACTCCCAATTATGATCTGATGGATAACTATGGCGACCTCTTCACGTATGCAAACAACAATTGCAAAGAAGCGCTCTTCCAATTGCAATGGCTCTCCGGTTCCAAAGACGTTCTTCCCTGGGGAAGCATGCAGGCTATCACTACCTTCTTCGGCTGGTCTACTATGGTGACGGATGCCACCAACTGGGGCGGTGCCACTTATTGTTCCTGGGACTTATGGGACGAATATGATCCGAAAGATGTCATCCGCCGCCACTACTCTGTGGCTTCCTATGGCGAACATTATCCGGATATGAATGTCCGTGGCGGCGGCTACACGTATGGTGTGACCGAAAACCGCGGAAGCCAGGGTGCAAACATCAAGAAGTATGTGATCGGGACAAATGCCGACAATGGCGTAAGTTATCAGCAGAGTAGCGGTCTGAACACGCACATGCTCAGACTGGCGGAAGTTTATCTGAACCTGGCGGAAGCCATCCTGGGGAATGATGCTTCGACTACAGATCCTACAGCCTTATTCTATTATAACAAAGTGCGCACCCGTGCAGGCATGCCGACAAAGGCTACCAATGAAGCCATCACTTACGAGGATCTGCGCTACGAACGCCGCATCGAACTGGCCTTTGAAGGACAATACTGGTACGACTTAATCCGCCGCTCCTACTACAAACAGCAGGAAGTGGTGAACTACATGAACAACCAGAACCGCAACGCCAGCTACGACTATAACGAAACTACCGGAAAGTATGAAATCAGCGAAGATTACGTTGCTCCCGGAAAGGGTGTGGCCACAGCTACGGCCAGCAGCCTGACGCTTCCTGTTTCAGACGTAGACCAAAACAAGAACCACTATCTCAGCGGCACCATTGAAACCGTACCCTATGCTTTCGGTGAAAGAGAAGTGTCTGTAGCTGATTTATACAAATAACTTTAATACCAAACAGATATGAAAAACTTGAAATATATATGGCTCTTATGTCTTGCGCTGACCGCCGTCTGCTTCGCATCCTGCGACGACGATGACAATCAGGACAGTAAACCTATCGTAATCACAAAGATTTATCTGGAAGACTACAAGTCGGCAGTGCCCGACCGTGAAGTCCAGTTCGCCCGCCTGGGACAGTTGATCCGTATCGAGGGCAGCGGTTTCCTGGGGATGAAGCGGGTTTATATCAACGGCTATGAAACCTTCTTCAACGTGGCATACGTGGCCGATAACTCCATGCTAATTACCGTGGACAGCAAAACTCCCGTTGTAGATGCACCGGACAATGTACGCAATAAGATACGTCTGGTAAAATCGGGCGCGGAATTAGAGTACCCTTTTGAGATCCGCTCCGCAGCCCCCAGCATCTCACGCATCAGCAACACGCTGCCGCAAGCACAGGAAAAAGTGACTGTATATGGCACCGGACTGCACGAAACAAGTAAAGTGACCTTGCCCGACGGAACAGAAATCACCGCCAACATAGAAAGCGATGAAGATGGTGAATGGTATTCATTCACAATGCCTTCAGGTATCACAGCCAGCGGATCCATCACTTCGGAAGGCGCTAACGGTATCGCCATCACTCCCGCTTACTTCAATGACAGCAGTTGCATGATACTTAACTTCGACGGCAAAGGCGCACAAGGTTCGTGGAGCTGGAGCGAGACAGGCTCTATGATCAGTGCGGATGATCTTGTAAATGATCCGGATGATTCCGGTCGCGGCAAGTGCCTGCAGATTGTTCCGGACCGCCTGCTGACCGGAAATGGAGTAGCCGCTGGTAAACCGCGTGTTACCGAATGTTGGACAGTGGGTGCCGGTGAAGACGAAACGGTGGATTGGACCTACATGTATTCCCACATTCCGGCCACTACCGCCCTGACGGACGTCGCCTTCCAGTTTGACATCAATGTGCCCGATGCGTGGATCGGAACCGGACATATTCAGATCTGCCTATTCAATAATTTCAATTATGGAGGAATAGGTTCTGATGACGACGGACAGCGCACCGCATTCTATGTGCCTTACATCCAGGATGGCGCAGTAGTTCCTTTTACTACGGCTGGCTGGCAGACTGTTACTATTCCTTTCAGCGAATTCGGCTACTACAAGAAGCAATTGGAAGAGGGTACCACAACTCCTACTTTCCAGACAGTTGTCGATGACCGTCTGGCTGCCACATACCAGAACTTTGGTGTAGGTTTCGTGAATACCGACTTCACGTATGGCGGAGTAAGCATTACTTCCACACTCTTCAAGACGAAGATCTATCTGGACAACTGGCGCGTGGTTCCTTGCGCAAGCGTCACGGTTTCGGACTTCGACGATGAAGAATAAGGATGAATCACATTGTAAATGAATAAAAGAATATAGATTATGAAACTAAATAAAATCATTCTTCCGGTAATGGCTTGTGCACTGACATTGAGCGGCTGTTACGACGAAAAGATGGAATGGGGCAAACCCGACGGCCACGGTGACGTCAACATCTCCGATATTCCCCTCGCATTGAAAGAGAAACTGGCAAACTATGATTATATCAAAGCGTACGCCAAACAGTATGCACCGCATATGACCATCGGCCTCGGTTTAGGTGCCGACCAGTACATTAGCGATCCACAATACAAGCAGGTGGCTGACGATAACTTCCAGTTGTTTACAACTGGCAATGCTATGAAACATCAGGCTGTAGTAAAGTCTGACGGTAGCCTTGACTTCACCACTATAGACGCATTTCTGCAAGCTGTACCCACCGACATAAAAATCTACGGGCATAACTTCCTATGGCATACCCAGCAGAATCAGAATTATTTGAAGTCGCTCATTGCTCCTACCATGAAAGTGGAAAGCAGCGGAGGCGTTGCCAATATACTCAGCGGTGACGCAACAGACTTTAACGGCGGAACTACCGGAGGTTGGGGAAGCTGGGGTAGCAACAAAGACAGCCAGACCATTGAAGAAGGTGCAGGCTCGGACGGCACACCATGTATGGTATTGAAAAACTTAGGAGATGGTAATGCCTGGGAAGCACAATGTGGCTATACTCTCAGTGATTTTCTGCAAGTTGGTAAAACATACATGATTAAGTTCAAAGCTAAATCGACTTCAGGTGCCGGATATTTACAATTCCAATACCAGAACGGAACGACTTACGGCAGCCAAGGCGGATACAACGATTTTAATATCGGTACCGACTGGAATGACTTTGAATATGAATTTACCCCCGATTATGAAGATATAAACCGCATCATATTAAATTTTGGTAAGGTAGGCGCCACATATTACATCGATGATATTCAGTTCGGCCTTAAAGTAGAAGACCCGATGACTAATGTTCTATCCGGTGACAACAGTGACTTTGAAGGTGGTACAAAAGGCAGTTGGGGAAGCTGGGGTAACAATTCAACCACTTCGGTATCGGCAAGTGGAGAAGGCTACAACAGCAACTATTGTATTGTACTGGTTAATCCTACAGACGGAAGCGATTACTATGCAGCACAGTTGGCTTATACTTTTGACGATCCGTTGAAAGTAGGCGAAACCTATGTCATCCAGTTCTATGCCAAAACATCCCTGACAGGAGCCGGAGTACAGTTTGCAACTCAAAACAGCAATGACTATTCCGGTGAAGGATATCATGCCATTCCTTTAAGCAGTGAATGGGTATTATGCGAGCACGAATATACATGCTCCAAAGAAGGCATAAACCGCATCCTCATAAACTTTGGCAAGAATGCAGCTACTTTCTATTTAGACAATATCAAGTTTGGTGTAAAGAAAGCGACTGCACGTGCCCTAACCCGTGGAACTTCCATCACCTATGTTCCTAAATCAGCAGAAGAAAAGAAAGCCGCTTTACTCTCAGCTATGGAAGCGTGGATAAAAGGTATGGCTCAACATCCGGGAATGGAACGTGTCACTGAATGGGATGTTATCAACGAACCTATCGGCGATAACAGCAAATGGCGTGGATTCGACAATACCTTCATGGATGGAGATTCCGCACCTGTAGAAAACGAAGAAAGCGGCCTAACCTTGAACTGGGGCAATGAAGCCGGTAACGGACATTTCTACTGGGGTTACTACATTGGCAAGGAATATGCAACAAAGGCATTTGAATACGCACGCAAGTACTGTAGTACAGGAACCAAGCTGTATGTAAATGACTACAACCTCGAATCAAGTCCAAACAAACTGGCTGCTCTGATTGACTTTGTACAGTATATTGAAGATAATGGTCAGGAGGTAGACGGTATCGGTACTCAGATGCACGTATCATCCAGCATCACGAAAGATCAGGTAGACGCTATGTTCAAGACTATGGCTGCAACCGGCAAACTGATTCGAGTAACGGAATTGGACGTACAGGTAGGAACCACTACTCCATCGGCTGAACAGCTGGCCACACAGGCGGAAGTATATCAAATGATTTTTGACTCTTACCGGATTAATGTACCGCAGGCTCAACAATCAGGTATCACCATTTGGACGCTGACCGACAGCAAAAAAGAACATGAATACTGGCTGCCTAACGATGCACCGAACCTTTTCGACGCAAACTATGAACGCAAACATGCCTATAAAGGCGTATGCGATGGTATTGCCGGAAAAGATATCAGTGAAGATTTCAGCGGTGACGACTGGAAGAATGCGTATGAAACAGAAGGAGAAGAAACTCCGGCTGAATAAAGTGTGAAGACAGGAAATCCGGTAAGGCTCCGGCCTTACCGGATTCCATTCATCAAACCATTTACCAAACATTCCCGAATCCGGTAAAAACACCCATTTTACCCCCTGAAACAGGGAAATGTACGATAAACAAAAAATTATGTAACATCATTGAGGAATGATGTAACCGAAATGAAGTTTTCTGCAACACTGCGAAAAGCTTTCTAAATTATAGCTCACTATCTTTGTTGCAATGGAAAACATCTCAAATCAATACCAGAGACAAACGATGAAGAATTGGATTTTCATTTTAGTTTTAAGTGTAATGTCAGTTGGGTATGTAAATGCTCAAAAAAGTACATTACAAAAACAAGGCACCGCTACTCAATTAGTAGTAGACGGCAAACCATTTCTTATTTTAGGCGGTGAATTAGGAAATTCATCGGCAGCATGCATAGAAGATATCGAACGTATCTTCCCGAAGCTGCAACGAATGGGACTGAATACAGTACTCGTTCCCGCATACTGGGATTTGATAGAACCGCAGGAAGGACAATTCGACTTCACCCTCACAGATAAAGTCATCCGTCAAGCCCGGCAGAACGATCTGAAAGTTATCTTTCTTTGGTTCGGTGCCTGGAAGAACTCCATGAGTTGCTACGCTCCCCTCTGGTTCAAAGAAAACTATAAGAAATACCCGCGTGCTTATACACAAAAAGGAAAACCACTCGAAATAGCCAGCGCATTCTCTGAAAATGTATTCCAAGCCGACAACCGTGCTTTTTCCGGGTGGATGGCACACATCGCAGCCATTGATAAAGAGGAAGGTACCGTCATCATGATACAGATAGAAAATGAGATAGGTATGCTGGAAGATGCAAGAGACTATTCTAAAGAGGCCAACGCATTGTTCAATGCACCGGTACCTGCGGAATTAATGAGCTACTTGCAGAAAAATAAGAAAACGCTCCATCCCCGGATGCTTGAGAAATGGGAAAGCCAAGGTAGCAAGAAGCAAGGCACCTGGCAAGAAGTATTCGGAGCCGATATTTACACCGATGAATTATTTATGGCCTGGCACTACGCCCGCTATGTGGAAAGAATGGCACAAAGCGCACGGTCCATCTACAATATTCCACTATATGTGAACGCTGCCATGAACAGCCGCAACCGGAAGCCGGGAGAATATCCTTCTGCCGGTCCGCTGGCACACCTTATTGATATATGGCATTGCGGAGCGCCCAACATCGACCTTCTTGCTCCCGACCTGTATGACAATGGCTTTACAGACTGGGTAGCCAAATATAAGTTACACAACAACCCGTTGTTTATTCCCGAAATCAAACTGACAGATAATAATGGCGTAAGAGCTTTCTATATCTTTGGCGAACATGATGCCATCGGTATCAGCCCGTTCTCCATCGAAGGAGGTTCCGACTCTCCCAACTCTCCGTTGGTGAAAAGCTATCGTACGCTAAAAGAGTTCATGCCTCTGCTGGCTAAGTATCAGGGTAAAGGCGCAATGAAAGGATTACTCTTCGATCAGGAAAATAAAGAACGCATCCTATATCAGGATGATTTGAAGATAACTTGCCGCCATTTCTTTACTCTTCCATGGGATGTGCGTGCCACTGATGGCAGTGTATGGCCCGAAGGTGGAGGTGTATTATTAAAATTGGCACCTAATGAGTATATAGTAGCTGGTAGTGGTATCGTTATCGAGTTTGAGAAAGCTACAGAAAATCAGGCCAAAGTCCGGGCATTGGGCGAAGACGGATTTGCCCAGACAGGAGGAAAGGGTGATAAAGTGATAAGTGATGGAGTGATAAGTGATAAGGTGATGTGGAAAGGGGCACGTTGCGGCATCGGTTCCGTAGATGAAGTGAAGGTAAACGAGGATGGTACGTTCTCTTATATCCGCCGTCTGAATGGTGATCAAAACCATCAGGGACGCCATGTGCGTATCTCAGTGGGAGACTTCCAGATACTTCATGTGAAGTTGTACGAGTATAAGTAATATATTTTAAGAGTTAGACTAACAATTAGTCTAAGGTAAGAAGACGGTTAGTCTAAGATAGGTTGACGGCTTATCTGCAGAAGAATTAAAAAGATAAACAAGATATGAATAAGGTTAGTTTTAATAAAGTTAGGTTGAGTCTGGCAGTGTTACTTTGCCTTTGCGCTACTTCCATGGTGGACGCAAAGGTAAAGTTACCTGCCTTGATTTCTGACGGAATGGTACTGCAACGCGAACAACCCATTAAAGTATGGGGTACGGCAGATGCCGGAGAAAGCGTACTGGTTAAGTTCCTGAAGAATGCCACTCCTACAGGTGTAAAAGGTGGAAAGCTGAAAGCCACTTACACAGCCACAGCGGATGAAAACGGCCAATGGTCCCTCACCCTGCCTGCCATGAAACCGGGCGGACCTTACATCCTTCAAGTAAATGACATCGAACTGAAAGATATTCTGGTGGGAGATGTATGGCTATGCTCCGGTCAATCTAATATGGAACTGCCTGTCAGCCGGGTTACGGATATGTTCCGTGATGAAATCGCCGCTTATGAGAACACGAATATACGGCAGTTGAAAGTACCCAATATCTTCAACTTCCATGCACCGCAAACGGACCTGCCGGAAAGCGTTGCCTGGAAACCGCTGACACAGGACAACGTAATGAACTTCTCCGCTCTGGGCTATTTCTTTGCCAAAGCCATGTATGAGAAGAACAACATACCCGTCGGACTGATAAACTCCAGTTGGGGCGGGACTCCCGTTGAGGCATGGATAAGCGAAGAAGGACTGAAAGAATTTCCAAAGTATATAAATGATAAACGACAATATGAAGATGATGCGTATCTGAAAAGCATTAAGCAGACAGAAGGTTTGAGCTTCTATCGCTGGAACACTTCCCTATACCGGGGAGACGCAGGGCTACACGAAGCAACACCTTGGTATGCCACCAACTACAATGATAAAGACTGGAAGACCGTTGATTTATTCTCTACCGACTGGGGAACCAACGGTTTGAATCCGATAAACGGTTCGCACTGGTTCCGCAAGGAAGTGGAAGTACCGCAGGATTGGAACGGAAAAGAAGCGACCTTGCGCTTAGGTTGCATTGTAGATGCAGACTCCGTCTATGTGAACGGTACATTCATAGGTACTATTTCCTATCAGTATCCTCCACGCATCTATACCATTCCGGCAGGTGTACTGAAAGCGGGAAAGAAGAATACAGTGACCATACGCCTCATCAGCAACAACGGTTATCCGCACTTTGTGAAGGAGAAACCTTATAAGATTATTTGCGGAAATGAAGAAGTAAGCCTGCAAGGAGAATGGAAATACAGACTAGGCGCTTCCATGCCTCCGGCTCCGGGAATGATGTTCTTCTGTTACAAACCGGTATGCCTGTACAATGCCATGATTGCCCCGTTACAAAACTATGGCATCCGTGGTGTCCTCTGGTATCAGGGAGAGTCCAATGTGGACCGCCGCAATGAATACGCCGCCCTACTGACAGCCATGATTGCTGATTGGCGCAGCACATTCAACAACCCGGAATTACCTTTCTACATTGTAGAGCTGGCAGACTTCCTGTCCCGAGATGACGTCAGCGGTCGGCAGGCCTGGGCTGAGATGCGCAAGGAACAGGCCAAAGTAGCTGAAACCAACCGGAACACCCGACTCATCCGCAACAGCGACCTGGGCGAATGGAACGATATACATCCATTGGATAAGAAAACCCTGGGACAACGCGCGGCAGAAAGTGCGTTGGAGAATAATAAATGACGGACAGCCGGAAACGGATAACAGCAAACGAACAACTGATTACTGACTATTAATAACTGAATAATACAGCACTATGAACGCACTAAGTCAAAAAGTGTCTATGGCCGAGAAGATTGGCTATAGTTTAGGAGATTGCTCTGCGAACCTCGTGTTCCAGATGATGATGATTTACCAAACCAAGTTTTATACCGATGTCTTCGGTCTGGAAGGCGCCATTGCAGGATCAGTGATGCTGATTGCCCGCATTGTGGACGCTTTTGTAGACCCTACCGTAGGTATATTGTCCGACCGGACACAAACCAAATGGGGCAAATACCGCCCATGGGTACTCTGGACTGCATTGCCGTTCATGGTGTTCTATGTGCTGGCATTCTACAATCCCGGTATCGAGGATAAGGGTTTGGTAGCGGTATACGCTACAATCTCTTATACCTTGTTGATGACGCTTTACTCGTTCAACAATACACCGTATGCATCGTTGGGTGGTGTAATGTCAAGTGACATCAAGGAACGTACAAGCATTACGTCTATCCGTTTCGTAGCCGCTACTATTGCGCAGTTTGTGGTACAGGGCTTGACTCTCCCGCTGGTAAGCAAGTTTGCAGGTGAAAGCGGTGATAAGGGGCACGGTTGGCTATGCACTATTTCCTTGTTTGCAGTCATCGGTTTCGTGTTCCTGGTTATTACCTTCTTCTCCAGCCGCGAACGTATCACACCGCCCGCCAATCAGAAAACTGATACCCGGAAAGATATCAAGGATGTATTCAAGAATATTCCCTGGCGGGCGATGTTCATCCTGACGCTCTTCCTTTTCACTACCCTTGCCATGTGGGGAAGCGCTATGAACTACTACTTTGAGAATTATGTGGATTCGGGCGCATTATTTGCCTTCCTCGATAAACTGGGGTTAGTGGCTACACAGACCAGTGATTCGGTGGGCTATACGATACTGAATGCTTTCGGCCTTATTGTCAGCAGTCCTGAAAGGGCTTATGAAGTGGGTTTCGGTGTGTTTAATATGCTGGGAGCAGTGGTACAGTTCTTCGGCGTTATCTTCCTGTCCGGCTTCTTAGCCAATCGGTTCGGAAAGAAATCGGTGTTTATCGTTTGTCTGGCACTGACGGCAGTGTTCACCGCCTTCTTCTATTTCCCGAATGAAACGGATGTAGAAACAATGTTCGTCCTGAACTTCCTCAAGAGTTTGGCATACGCTCCCACCGTTCCATTGCTTTGGGCTATGATTGCTGACGTGGCGGATCATTCGGAATATGTCAATCACCGCCGTGCAACGGGTTTCGTGTTCGCAGGTGTGGTGTTTGCCCTGAAGGCCGGATTGGGTATTGGCGGCGCTATTTTGGGTTTCCTGCTCTCCGGTTTCGGTTATGTATCGGGTGCAGGGATCGCACAAAGCGAATCGGCTATTCATGGTATCGTGCTTTCATCCAGTATTATTCCGGCTGTTACGTTCTTTATCGGTGTCATAGCGCTGTACTTCTATCCTATTACAAAGAAGTATAATGAAGAGATGCAGGCTGAACTGACGGAACGCAGAAGTAAAGAAGATTATTAATTGTAAAGGTGATGGAGGTTATTCAATTTCACCACAGAGGACGCAGAGGACACAGAGGTTATAATTATCTCTGAACTAGAAGCCTAAAAACTCTGTGAACTCTGCGTCCTCTGTGGTGAAATTGAATAACCTATACAAATAACTTCAGCAACTAAATAATACCAAATAAGTAGCATGAAATTAAAGTATTTAGCATTATCAGTTTGTGCTGCCGCATTTATATCTTGCAATAGTGACAAACCTGTTGCGGCGGATCCGACTCTAAAAAATATTCTCGGCGATAAATTCCTCGTTGGTGTCGCCATTAATTCCGAACAGGCTGCGGGTCGCGACACCAGCGCAGTCGATGTAGTGCGCCGCCACTTCAACTCCATTGTGGCCGAAAACTGCATGAAGAGTGAAGTGATACACCCGGAAGAAGACAGATATGACTTTAGCCTGGCAGACGAATTCGTTCAGTTCGGCGAGGACAACGGAATGTTCATCATCGGGCATTGCCTGGTGTGGCATTCCCAACTCTCACCTTGGTTCTGCGTAGATGCCGAAGGAAAGAATGTTTCACCCGAAGTCCTGAAAGAGCGGCTGAAAAGCCATATCCATACTATCGTGGGCCGGTACAAAGGTCGCATTAAAGGCTGGGACGTAGTAAACGAAGCCATCGAAGGAGACGGAAACTACCGCCGGAGCAAGTTCTACGAGATACTGGGAGAAGAATATATCCCGCTGGCTTTCCAATATGCACATGAGGCAGACCCGGAAGCGGAGCTCTACTATAACGACTACGGCATGCACGAACCGGGGCGCCGCGATGCAGTGGTGCGCATGGTCAATTCACTTAAAGGAAAAGGATTGCGCATAGATGCCGTAGGTATGCAGGGACACATGGGATTGGACTACCCAAGCATAGGTGAATATGAAACCAGCCTTCTCGCCTTTGCCTCCACAGGTGCAAAAGTGATGATAACGGAATGGGACATGAGTGCTTTGCCAACCGTAAACCGCGGAGCAAATATTGCCGATAAAGTAGCCTTTGAGAAAGCCCTGAATCCCTATCCCGAAGCTCTGCCGGATAGTGTTTCCAATCTGTGGAATGCACGTATGAAATCGTTCATGGAACTTTTCATAAAGCACTCGGACGTCATTACGCGCGTAACCGCCTGGGGAGTATCGGACAGCGACTCCTGGAAGAACGACTGGCCCGTACCGGGAAGACGGGAATATCCCCTACTCTTCGACCGCAATTATCAGCCCAAACCCTTCCTGAAAGAAATTCTGGAACCTAAAAAGGCCGTGTTCGATGAATTTACGTATACGGTAGCCCCCAGGGATACCGATAAAGCAACTGATCAGGTTACCACACCGGGCACATTGAATCCCGTGTTACCGGGGTGTTATCCCGACCCGAGCATCTGCCGCGTAGGAAACGACTATTACATGGTCAACTCCTCTTTCGCCTTCTACCCCGGCGTACCCATCTGGCACAGCACAGATCTGACGAACTGGGAACAACTGGGCTACGTCCTCAACCGTCCCTCACAGTTGCCTATGTACGACGGCCTGCGCATCAGCGGCGGTATCTATGCTCCGGACATCAAATACAATCCTCACAACGGACTGTTCTATCTGATCACTACAGCCGTAGACGGTGGCGGCAACTTCTTCGTCACCACGGATGATCCGAAGAAAGGCAACTGGAGTGATCCCACTTTCCTGCCCGAAGTGGGCGGCATCGACCCCGGATTTCTCTTCGACGAAGACGGGAAAGCATACATTGTGAACAATGACGCTCCGGCAGGAAAGCCCGAATATGACGGTCACCGCGCTATCTGGATACGCGAATTCGACTGGAAAAACGGTTGTACCGTAGGAAAACAGAAGATGATTATTGACGGGGGCGTAGACAAAACCCAGCATCCCAGCTGGATAGAAGGTCCACACCTCTACCACATCAACGGCACGTACTACCTGATGGCTGCCGAAGGTGGCACAGGCCCCAACCACTCGGAAGTGATCTTCACCTCTGCGTCTCCATTCGGCCCTTTCAAACCTTGTGCCATCAATCCGATATTGACGCAACGCGGCTTACCGGGCGACCGCCCCAATCCGGTTACCTGCGTCGGTCATGCCGACCTGGTGGAAACTCCCGATGGTGACTGGTACGCCGTCTTCCTTGGTGTTCGCCCCTATCGCGACGGCCATGACGTGATGGGACGCGAGACTTTCATGCTCCCGGTGACCTGGAAAGAAAATCAACCCATTATTCTTCCTGAGGGTGACGTCATCACTTATACCGCCGACCGCTCCTACGGTCCTGCCCCACTATGGACAGCAAACGGACTGGCTAAAGAAGCATTTTTTATCCGCACTCCACTGGTGCCCTGCTACAGTATAAACAGTAAAGGACAGTTGGAAATGACCGCCAGCCGCACTGATCTTAACCAAAAGCGTCAGCCCGCCGCCATCGGTCGCTGGATTAGCAATTGGACATTCACAGCTCAGACCGGCTTGGACTTTGTGCCACAACAGCCGAAAGATTTCGCAGGCATCATCTGTTTCCATGATGATAATTGCTATATTCGCTTCGGAAAGACACTGGACAAAGACGGCAAACCCGTCATGCTTCTGGAAACATACAGCCATGGCAGACTGTGCAGCCAGGCAAACAGCCCGCTAACCCGGACAGATGAAAAAGTATATCTGAAAGTAGAAGGAGACAATGCAGTAAATTATACCTTCAGCTACTCCACCAGTCCTAAAGGTGGCTGGACGCAAGTAGGCGACCCCGTATCCGCCGACCTGATAAGCACGCAGACAGCTGGCGGTTTCACCGGAACCATGGTCGGCATTTATGCTACAGGAGGCTATCAGAATTAGGAAGCAAGGATCAACGACCGTTTCATCTTAATAGAAACGGTTGTTTCAGTAAGGAGAAACTACAGTTTCTTCAAGTTGAAACTATTATCCCAATAAGATGAAACAAATAAGAATATTAACCTTTAAAATTATAGAGTCATGAAGAAAGAAAAAAGATACCTGGTACCCGGAGATTATATGGCAGACCCTGCCGTGCATGTGTTCAACGACCGTCTCTACATCTACCCTTCCCACGATTGGGAAAGTGGTATTCCCGAAAATGATAATGGCGACCATTTCAATATGAAAGACTACCACGTCTTCTCTACCGATGACCCCATGAAAGGTGAAATCACAGACCACGGACTGGTACTCACCACCGAAGATATTCCCTGGGCAGGACGCCAACTCTGGGATTGCGACGTAGCTGAGAAAGACGGCAAGTATTATATGTATTTCCCCCTGAAGGACCAGAACGACATCTTCCGTATCGGCGTTGCCATCAGCGACCGTCCCGAAGGTCCGTTCATTCCCCAACCCGACCCGATGCGCGGAAGTTACAGCATGGACCCTGCCGTTCTGAATGATGGAGACGGTAACTATTACATGTACTTCGGTGGTCTGTGGGGCGGACAGTTGCAACGCTATCGCGACAACAAAGCCCTGGAAAGTGGAGCTACTTTCCCCGCAGACAACGAGCCGTCCATCCCCGCACGGGTTGCCCGCCTCAGTGCGGACATGCTGCAATTTGCCGAAGAGCCTAAAGCCGTAGTGATCCTGGACGAAAACGGGCAACCGCTGACAGCCGGAGACAACGAACGCCGTTTCTTCGAAGCAAGCTGGATGCACAAGTATAACGGAAAGTATTACTTCTCCTACTCCACCGGTGATACCCACCGCCTGTGCTACGCCATTGGTGACAATCCTTACGGCCCTTTCACCTATCAGGGAGTAATCCTGACTCCGGTGGTAGGCTGGACTACCCACCACTCCATTGTGGAATACCGGGGCAAATGGTATCTGTTCCATCACGACAGTGTGCCTTCCGGCGGACGCACCTGGTTGCGCAGCCTGAAAGTATGCGAACTGGAATACGACACCGACGGAAAGATCGTCACCATTGAAGGACTGGATTAACCGTTGCCCGATAGAGTATGGATACTGTCAAAATAGGTATTATAGGTACCGGGTGGATTGCCGAAAAGATGGCAATCACCCTCGAAGGAATGGAGGGAGTAGAAGCTTATGCAGTCGCTTCCCGCCAGTTGCAGACTGCCTGTGACTTTGCCGACCGGTGGGGTTTCACCCGTGCCTACGGTTCTTATGAAGAAATGCTGGATGATGAAGAGGTGGAGTTGGTATATATTGCCACTCCCCATTCCCACCATTTCGAACATGCCCGTATGAGTCTGCTGAAAGGCAAGGCGGTTTTATGCGAAAAGGCATTCACCGCCAATGCCCGCCAAGCGGAGGAACTGCTGAATCTTGCCAAAGCAAAGGAACTCTTCATCACCGAAGCCATCTGGACACGTTACATGCCTCTATCGCATACCATCAATGATCTTGTAACCAGTGGAATCATCGGACGCCCCATGACGCTGTCTGCCAATTTGGGTTACCCAATCGGCAACCGTGAGCGCCTCCGCCAACCGGCACTGGCAGGCGGGGCTCTGCTCGACCTGGGAGTGTATGCACTGAACTTTGCTTCCATGGTTTTCGGGACGGAGGTAGAACGTGTCACCTCTACCTGCGTAAAGACCGATACCGGAGTAGATGCACAGAATAGTATCACTCTTACATTCAAGGATGGAAAAATCGCCGTGCTGCACAGCAGTATGCTGAGTATGACCGACCGCCAAGGCATCATTTCCGGTGACAAAGGCCATCTGATCATTGAAAATATCAACAATCCGCAACGAATCAGGGTGGTAACAGAAGATTATAAGACGGCAGTTGTCTACAACTGTCCACCACAAATCACCGGATACGAATACCAGGTATATGCATCCATGGAAGCTCTGAGGAACGGGTGGCTCGAATCTCCCTATATGCCTCACGCCGAAACCCTGCGCATCATGCGCATGATGGATGACTTACGCCGCGAATGGGGAGTACGCTACCCCGCCGATGAATAAACCAACCAATACTTTTTGTTTATGAAACAACTGCTCTCTTTATTCTTATTATTATCTTGTTTACTCGGACCCGTATCCGCGGAAGACGGCAGCCGCTTGTGGCTCCGGCAATCGACAGATGCCCACGCACAGATTACAGCGCCTCGCCAGTCTCCGACACTAAACATAGCCGTCCGTGAACTAAAACAGGCATGGAAAGGGCTCCCCGTTACGCTTGCACTGAAGAAAGACAAACAACTATCTCCCGAAGGCTTCCGTATACGACAAGTAAATGGAAAACTCACCGTCACTTCTCCCAGCGAAACGGGTTTGCTTTATGCTGCCTATCACCTGATCCGCCTGCAAGAAATGCGGAACTTTGGAAAGCCTTCGGAAACAGACCAGGAAATAACGGAGAACCCTGCCTATGACCTGCGTATTCTCAATCATTGGGATAACCTCGACCGCAGCATCGAGCGCGGTTATGCCGGCAAATCTCTTTGGAACTGGGAAGAACTGCCCGGCACACTCTCCGACAGATACGAAGCTTATGCGCGTGCCAATGCCTCCATCGGAATCAATGCAACGGTGCTGAACAATGTAAATGCTTCTTCTAAAATCCTTTCCGCCGAATATCTGGAAAAGGTAAAGGCTCTGGCAGACATATTCCGTCCTTACGGCATCAAGGTATATCTCTCTATCAACTTTGCCTCCCCCATGCAACTGGGCGGGCTTTCCACAGCCGATCCTTTGGACAAAGATGTCATCGCCTGGTGGAAGCAGAAAGCCAAAGAGATCTATCGCACCATTCCCGACTTCGGTGGCTTCCTGGTGAAAGCCAATTCCGAAGGACAGCCCGGCCCGTGCGACTTCAACCGTACACACGCCGAAGGTGCCAATATGCTGGCAGATGCATTGAAGCCCTATAAAGGTATTGTCATGTGGCGCGCTTTCGTCTACAGCCCAACGGATGCAGACCGCGCTAAGCAAGCCTATCTGGAATTCCAGCCTTTGGATGGACAATTCCGCGACAATGTCATCGTACAGATAAAGAACGGTCCGGTCGACTTCCAGCCTCGCGAACCGTATAGTCCTTTATTCGGCGCTATGCCCCGGACTCCGCAGATGGTCGAATTCCAGATTACACAAGAATATCTGGGCTTCTCCAATCACCTTGCCTATCTTGCCCCGATGTGGGAAGAGTTCTTCGACTTTGTGAAGCCGTCTTCACTGAAAGCCATAGCAGGTGTCGCCAATATAGGTACCGATACAAACTGGTGCGGTCATCCTTTTGCCCAAGCCAACTGGTACGCTTTCGGACGCATGGCCTGGAATCCTTCCCTGACATCAGGAACAATCGCAGAAGAATGGCTGAAACAGACTTTCTTCGATGCAAGCAATCCCAAACATGCACCCATTGCCTATGAAATACATAACATGATGATGGAAAGCCGCGAGGCTGTGGTAGACTATATGATGCCGCTCGGTCTGCATCACCTCTTTGCATGGGGACACCATTACGGTCCGGAACCTTGGTGCGACGTGCCCGGTGCACGCCCCGACTGGATGCCGTCTTACTATCATAAAGCAGACAAACAGGGGATAGGTTTCGACCGCAGTCATACGGGTAGCAATGCTACAGCCCAATATCCCGATTCACTCTGCCACCTTTACGATGACATCCGTACTTGTCCGGATGAGTATCTCTTGTGGTTCCATCATGCCCCTTGGCAACACACCATGCAAAGTGGACGTACTTTATGGGACGAGCTTTGCTATCGCTACGATCATGGTGTACAGCAGGTAAGAAGCTTTCAGAAAAAATGGGATCTGGCCGAGAACTACATTGATGCGGAACGTTTCAAGGATGTACAGTCACGCCTGAAGATACAGGCACGTGATGCCGTATGGTGGAAAGACGCCTGCCTGCTATACTTCCAGGAATTTTCGGGTATGCGCGCCCCTTACGAAGTGGAAAGACCAATACATGAATTGGACGATTTGAAACAAGTGAAGCTTCCTATCGACAACCATGAATGTCCGACACCGAAAATGCTGAATGAAAGAAGGTAATCACATACTTCACAAACCTATCTTTAAGAGGAGAAGCCAACGCTTCCCCTCTTTTTTATATTCGGTTGATTCTATGAAAATATGAAGGCTATTTTTATACACGAACAAAGTCCATGCTTACATACGCAACTATTTATCAATATATTAGCAATCTGCAAACGTATTTCAAACGTATAATTTACCTCCGACAAAAGTATGTAAAGAGTAGTGATTCGCTTGCTTTTACTCCTCCCATCCTCTACTTTTGTATCAGCCAAACAGGCCAAAGGATGGACGGACTACAACGCGCGGTAACCTCGGATATCCCTTTTCCCTGTATTGCATGAAAACACTATTATTAACTATTAAATCTTTTAATATTATGAAGAAAAGACTGCCACTTATCACACTGCGGCCTCTTGCATGGATACTATTTCTTCTTATAACGGCAAGCGGGTACGCACAAGAGAGTCTTATTCAAGGTCTGGTGATTGACGAAAACGGAGAGCCGCTGATTGGTGTATCCATACAGGACCAGAAGACACTAAAAGGTACCATCTCCGATATAGACGGTAAATTCTCGCTCGAAACCCGCATAGGAAACATGCTGAAGATATCTTATATAGGATATCGCACCGTAACACTTGCCGCTGCCAAAGATATGCGTGTAGTTATGAGTGAAGACAACATGAAACTGGATGAAGTAGTAGTCGTGGGATATGGCGTCCAGAAGAAAGTAAATCTGACGGGTGCCGTAGCTTCCGTAAAAAGCGACGAGATTCTGAAAGCCCAATCAGCAAATACCTCCAACGCACTTATCGGACAGATTCCCGGACTGATAGCCAAACAAACCACCGGAGAACCGGGACTGGACGGCTCACAAATCTATATCCGCGGTGTCGCCACTTTCCAGGGAGGAACTTCACCTACCTATATCATCGACGGCATCGAACGCCAGGCAGAAGACTTTGCCCGCATAGATCCCAATGAAATAGAATCGCTGAACGTATTGAAAGATGCCGCCTCAGCCGCCATCTTCGGTATGCGCGGTGCCAACGGAGTTATACTGGTCACTACCAAACGGGGTAATACCGGGAAAATCCACGTGAAGTATTCGGGAAACGTATCGATACAGAAGCCTACAAGTCTGCCGGAGTTTGCCAATTCTACCGACTATGCCCGGATGAAGAACATATACATGGGCAATACAATCTATACAGACGAGGAAATCAGAAAATTCGCTGACGGCTCTGATCCCGAACGCTATCCGAATACCGACTGGTACAAAGAAATGCTGTCAAAGAATGCAGTGCAGCATCAGCACAACATTACCGTGGATGGCGGACGCGATAACATCAAGTTCTTTACCAGCTTCGGATATGTACATCAGGATGGTTTGTGGGACAATCTGAACTACGAACGCTACTCTTTAAGAAGCAATATCGACGTAAAGATCACTTCTACCACTCAGCTCTCGGTAGATGCATCCGGTCGTGTGGAATACCGTCATGGAAGCCCACAGAGCAGTACCAATGTCTTTCAGCAGTTGATCCGTAATACTCCTGTGCTACTTGCCAAGTATGACAATGGCCTTTACACAGTACCCGATGCCACTCACCCGAACATCATGGCGCAAACCAGCAAGGACGCGGGATACAGTGACTCACGAAACAACAGTCTGTTAACCCGCCTCGAACTGACTCAAGACCTGCCGTTCGTAACCCAAGGATTGAAAATAAAGGGTGTCTTCTCATACGATAAAAACAATTACGCCCAGAAGACCTGGTCACTCTCCCCTTACCTGTATGTACGCGACCAAGACAACAACTACAACTTGCAGCCACGGGGTAGCGCCTCACTCTATCAGAATCAGAATGACAACGAATACATAGAGTGGCAGGGACATCTTACCTACGACCGTTCTTTCGGCAACCATACCGTTTCGGCCCTGTTGATGGCATTGGGACGCAAAGAAAAATACCACAACGTATGGGTATCCCGCAACTCATTCGACTCGGACGTTATGGATCAGATCAGTGCCGGTAACAGTACCGGACAACAATTGGGTGGATATGACAGAGAGTCGGCACGCCTCAGCTATGTGGGTAGAATCAACTATAATTACGGCGGCAGATACCTGTTTGAAGCGAATATCCGCCGGGACGCTTCCGAAAACTTTGATCCCGACAAACGTTGGGGAACATTTGCATCCGCGTCTATCGGCTGGGTGATTTCGGAAGAGAAGTTCTTCGAACCTTTGAAGAATAAGATAAACTTTCTGAAGATCAGAGGATCCTATGGTACATTGGGTAACGACAATACCGGTGGCGTAGCCTTCCCGTATTACAGCCGCTTCGACTTGTACGCTTCACGCGGTTCGCACAATGGCGGACTGGCGAACAACCTTGGCGACTACGTATTCGGAGAATTGGTTACCAAGGGTTTGGTTCCCGGCCCCATAGCCAATGCACTGGCAACCTGGGAAACTTCCAAGAAGATGAATATCGCGATAGATGCAGGTTTGTTTGATAGGTTCAACCTGTCTTTAGATTTCTTTAAAGAAACCCGTTCCGACATCCTTGCACAGCGAGGAGCCGAAGTGCCCTGGTCGTTCGGTGGAGAACTCCCGCTTGAAAATATCGGCAAGGTGGAGAATAAAGGTATCGATGCCAACCTGACGTTCAATCATCACATCGGTAAAGTCCGTTACTCCATAGGCGGAAACTTCACTTATGCCCGCAACAAGATATTGGAAATGGCTGAGGCTGCAGGAACCTCCGAGTACCTGAGAAAAACCGGACGTCCCATCTACAGCTACTACGGTTATAAGACAGACGGCATCTTCCAGAACCAGCAGGAAATAGATGCGTATGCCAAACAGGAAGTGGCAGGAAGCGACTATGTGACCCGCCCCGGTGATATCAAATATGTAAACGTAAACGGTGACGAAGTGGTAAATGCCGGTGATATGACCTATCTGGGATACGGCAACGTACCGGAAATCGTATACGGTATCAACGGAAGTCTGGCATGGAAGAATTTCGACCTCAGTTTCCTCTTCCAGGGAGCAGCCCATGCGCAGGTTTATCTGAATGGCGGCGTAGTAATGCCTTACTTCAATGATGGCAATCTGCCTCAGTTCTGGGTAAAAGAAGCATGGAGCGAGAACAATCCCGGCACACGTTATCCGCGTCTGGAACAGTCCACGCACAACTTCCCGAATACGGATTTCCCGCCCGTGCAGACCTATCTGTATGATGCGTCTTATTTCAGACTGAAAAACATTGAAGTAGGTTACAACTTCCCGCGCAAATGGTTGAATAACCTCCGTTTAGAGAATGTACGTGTGTACGTCAGCGGGCAGAATCTCTTCACCATTACCGATGTTCCTCAGATAGACCCCGAGAATGTAAACTCACAAGGTTGGTCTTATCCGCAAATGAAATCATTTAACGCAGGTATCAGTATTCAATTCTAAACAGACAATATCATGAAAGAAATATTTAAACCCCTATTCATACTACTTGCCGCTATCAGCATGACTTCCTGTACTGATATGCTAGACATCAAGCCTACGACATTTGTCTCCGACGACTTGATTTGGCAGGACAAAAAGCTTATCGACCAATTCGTAGCCAATACGTACGGTACACTGGTATGCGGCTTCAACCGCAATACGCAGGGATGGGATCAGGACTGGGCCGCCGCTTTCGGCGGTAACTTCGATGCCGGCGCCGACGACTTTGACGGCAAGTTCGATGCAAATGTAAATCAGTTCAATACAGGGCAGATCACAGCGCAAAGCACTCCGTTCATCGATGAAATATGGAAGAGCAATTACAGCATTATCCGCAAATGTAACCTGATAATTGCCGCCGTTCCGGACACCAAAGACGTGGTGCTGACACCGACCGAAAAGAAATATTACGAAGCGGAAGCACGTTTCCTGCGGGCATTCTGTTACTTCGACCTTGCCAGGACATTCGGACGGGCACCGTTGATTACGGAAGCTCAGCAACTGGAAGACAATCTGCTGATACCGGCCACCGATTTCGAAGGATTGATAAACTTCATTGCCACCGAGAGCGATAACTATGCGGAAGATCTCGACCCAACCGTTTCCGACGCCATGAAAGGGCGTGCCACCCGTGGTGCCTTCCTGGCGCTGAAAGCCCGTGCCCTACTCTATCTTGCCAGCCCGCTCAACAATGCCTCCAACTCTAAAGAGCGTTGGGAAGATGCTGCCAAAGCCGCACAAGCTGTCATGACTCTGGGAGTGCATCATCTTTACCGCAACGGTGAGGATGCCTACGGTTCTTTATTCTTCGACAAATCGAATGCCAACACGGAGATTATCTTTGAGCGCCGCTTCCAGTTCCCGGAAATCACGCATAACATCCACATGCAATGGAGTCTTGACCCTGCCGATGCCGACCGCGGTTCCTGGAACGGTTTATATCCCACCCAGAACTTAGCCGATGCTTACGAAACTACAGATGGTAAACTGATAACTGATCCTACATCTATTTACAATCCGCAAGATCCATACGCCAACCGTGACAAACGCTTCTATCAAACTTTGCTTTATCATGGAAGTTACTGGGAAGGAAGCCAGTTGCTTATGCATCGCCATCTGCAAAACCCGGATTGGAGCGGCAACTGTCTGCCCAACGATTACCGCGCACGCTGCGGGTATGGGCTTCGCAAAATGATGCAGGAATATGACGGAGCATCTGCCGACTTATACACCGGAGCCTTTGCACAGGATAACAACTGGCCTTATTTCCGCTATGCAGAAGTGTTGCTGAACTATGCCGAAGCGCAGAATGAGGCATTGGCTGCACCGGACAAGAGTGTGTATGATGCCGTCAACGAAGTTCGCGACCGTGCAGGCCAACCGGGATTACCGGAAGGTTTATCCAAAGACGAGATGCGTATCCGTATTCACAATGAGCGCCGCGTAGAGTTGTGTCTGGAAGAACACCGCTTCTTCGACTTGCGTCGCTGGAAAGAAACAACGACTCTACGGGCACCCATCAAAGGAATGACGGTTGAGTTTGACGGAAACAATAATAACTATAAAATAGTAACCATTGAGGAACGGGTATTCAATGAAAACAATTACTATCTACCCATTCCTCACAGTGAAACAGAGAAGAATCCGAATCTGAGGCAGTAATGGGATGAATTCAACGTAGTACGGTAATGAGCTATATTCCCGTTAGGACTGAACATACTTCCCAGTACGACTGAAGCCACTTCCCACTACGACTGAAACCACTTCCCACTACGACTGAACTAGTGTTCCACTACGACTAATCTTAGTGGAACACCAAGTACACTATCACACAAGAAGTTACGTTCTTCTGTTCACTCCTATATAACGCATATCGGTATAGTAATGAATTTATTAAAACTATAAACTCTTATTAAGCATGAAATCAATACTAAAGTATATCATACTTCCCCTCCTTTTCACCTCCTGTATCGGATGTGAGAATAAAGAGCACGATACCCCCGCCCCGGAACCTGACGGACGGGAACTCTCCAAATACGAACCTGAAGACGGCAAATGCTTTGTCTTCATCGGTCAGGATCTGGGAGCAGTGGGCGGACTGGAACAGTACAATGAGGGCTACTGTGATCATTTCCGGACTCCGGCAGGAATAACCGTTTACCTGGGACTGGGCGGTAGCGACACCGATAAAGTATCCGGTCTTTATGATATCGACAATTGGGGTTCAGGCGATTGTTGTGCCAACTTATACCCTCAATCGGAACGTTTCAACAACTCAATGATCGCCATAGGGCTTGCCATTGTGGGAAATGAAGCGGACATAGCATCCGGCAAATATGACCGGAAGCTGGACATAATAGGTGAATGGTTCAAGAAGCTTGCTCCCCGTCCCGTCTTTCTGCGTATCGGCTATGAATTCGACGGTACAGACTGGAATCATTATGTACCCGAAACGTATATCCCCGCCTATAAACACATCAAAGATCATTTTGATGCGGCAGGCATCCGCAACGTAGCTTATGTATGGCAGTCCAAAGGAGATGGTACTCCCTTGGCTGATATGCAGAAATGGTATCCGGGGGATGAATATGTGGACTGGTGTGCCTATTCTTATTTCGGGCAGCCGGATCAGGTGATGATCGAGTTTGCCCGGATGAAAGGCAAACCGGTATTCATAGCCGAATCGACTCCTGTCTTCCAGAAGGGACAGACTTACTTCGATGCGGATATCAAAAAGCCTGAGATAGCCCGGAAGATATGGGATGAGTGGTTCACCAAATTCTTCAGTGTTATCGAAGAAAACAGCGATGTGGTTAAAGCTTTCTCCTACATCAACGTGGAATGGCTCTCGCAACCGATGTGGATAGTAAATGTAACCTTCCAGCAATGCGACTCGCGTATTCAGCAAAGCGAATATGTAAGCAACCACTGGAAAGAGAAAGTTTCGGGCAATGGCTATATACATGCCGCGGAATTGGATTGGAGTAAGCTGCCCCAATAAACAAGCTGTAATTATGTACCCTGAATAAATCAATCAATGGATAAAAGAAACAATACATATCTGTACATCACCTGCTTCATCGTCTCGATAGGTGGTCTGCTGCTGGGCATATCAGCCAATGTATCGGGAGCAAGCATGTACTTCGGCGACTTTTTCGGTCTGACGTCCGGTTCCTTTCAGGAAGGGCTGGCTGTAAGCATCACCATGCTGGCAACCTTCATCGGTAACTTCTTTGCCGGAAATGTCAGCGAAAGAATCGGACGAAAGAAATCACTCATTCTGGCAGCACTGCTCTTTTGCTTCTGCACATTGGGCAGTGCACTCAGTCAGACGTATATGTTTTTTCTGATAAGCCGCTTCATCGGTGGACTGGGTATAGGAATCTCACTGCTGGTAGTCCCCATGTACATTGCGGAACTTGCACCTTCCGATAAGCGGGGCTTTCTCGTATCGTTCAACCAACTGAACATCGGAGTAGGTTATCTGGTGGCTTACGCTTCCAATACGTTGGTGAATGGCTGGTTCGACAGTCCGGAACTGAAATGGCGCTGGATGCTCGGATTGGGTACTTTGTTCCCGATTATCTACCTTATCGGATTGACATCTGTACCGGAAAGTCCGGTATGGACCGAAAACCGGAGCCAACGGAAAGGTAAGAAAAAGACTGCCCTCTCCTATCAGGAACAAGGACGCAGACTGTTTAAACGCCCGATGCGACTAATACTGTTTATTGCTTTCAGTATAGCCTTCTTCCAAATGGCATGCGGAATCAATGCGGTATTATTCTATGCACCCAGAGTTTTCGATATGGCGGGTTTCACCCCCGACAGTTCTTTCCTGCAATCCAACCTTATCGGGATATGTATGGTGGTTATGACCCTCGCATCCATGACACTGATTGACCGGCTCGGACGAAAACCTCTGCTGATCGTCGGTTCGTGTATCATGATAGCCTCACTGCTGACTGTATCCGCCACATTTTATATGTCTGGTTCCCCCGTCATTATCCTGATCGGACTGCTCTGCATGATAGTCGGCTTCTCTATTTCATTAGGTCCGATTACCTGGATATTGCTGTCTGAGATATTCCCGTATCATGTAAAAGGATTGGGTATATCGCTTGCAGGCGTTTTCAACGGAATTATCAGTTTCACCGTCACCACCTTGTTCCCGGTTGAGATAGAACATCTGGGCGCAGGCAATACCTTTATGATTTATGCTATCATCATGGTATTCTGCCTGATTTCCGTCAGCCTGCTCTACCCCGAAACAAAGGGGCGCAACATGGAAGAACTGGAAAAAGAACTCATAAAAACAACTTAACACTATGAATATGATTACAAACCCTATTCTGACCGGATTTAATCCGGATCCGTCTATCTGCCGCGTAGGAGATGATTTCTACATAGCCACCTCCACTTTCGACTGGTTTCCGGGTGTACAGATACATCACTCCCGTGACTTGGTTCACTGGCATTTACTAACCCGGCCACTCACCCGTGTGTCTCAACTCAATATGAAAGGAAATCCTGACTCTTGCGGAGTCTGGGCGCCCAATCTGACCTACAAGGACGGAACGTTTTATCTGGTCTACACAGATGTCAAGCGCTTCGACGGCAGGTGGAAAGATACGCACAACTATCTTGTAACGACAACTAAGATAGACGGTGAATGGTCCGACCCCATCTATCTGAACAGTAGCGGATTTGATCCTTCGTTGTTCCATGACGAAGACGGGCGTGCCTGGGTTCCCAATCTGCTTGTAGATCACCGGAAGGGAAAATTCTTCGGTGGAATTGTCTTGCAGGAATATTCTTACCGGGAGCGCCGGCTTATCGGAGAAGTTTATTACATCTTCCCCGGTACTGCATTGGGAGTTACGGAAGGTCCCGTACTCTTCAAGCGCAACGGTTGGTATTATCTGATAACAGCCGAAGGCGGAACGGAATATAATCATGCCGTAACTCTGGCACGATCCCGGCAGATTACCGGCCCCTACGAAGTGCATCCTACGAATCCGGTACTGACTTCCGCTCACAATCCGGATTTGTATCTCCAAAAGGCAGGTCACGGCTCGGTAGTATCTACTCCCGATGGCAGATGGTACCTGACTCACCTTGCAGGGCGGCCATTAACTACCCGTGGCAGATGTACCCTGGGACGCGAAACATGCCTGCAGGAAGTAGTATGGCACGAAGATGACTGGCTGTATCTGAAAAGCGGAGGTAATGAACCGCAAGTACAAATTGAAGCTCCCGACTTGCCAGTCTGCCGTTGGGAGGTTTTACCGGAACGATGTGATTTTGAAGACGAGACTATGCTTATCGACTTCCAGTCACTCCGTGTGCCGATGGATGAAACCTGGGTATCACTCAGGAAACGGAGCGGGTTCCTGAGTATTAAAGGTAGGGAATCACTTTGTTCCACCCATAACCAAAGCATGATAGCCAGGCGACAACAAGACTTCAACTTTACAGCCAGCACCCGACTGGAATTTCAACCGGATACTTTCCAGCAAATGGCAGGATTGGCCTATTACTACAATACAAGGCACTTTTACTATCTCTTCATGTCGTGGGAAGAATCTCTCAACAGCTATGTGCTGAATATATTCGTTAATGATGATAATCGCTGGAGTGAGCCGTTACCGGAATATATCCGGCTGGAAAAGGAAGAAGTATGGCTGCGGGCAACCGTTCAGAGAGAAAAGTTGAGCTTCAGTTATTCCACCGACGGGGATACATGGCAGGAAATAGGGGGTACATTGGATGCTTCCATTATATCCGATGATTACGTTTGCAACAAGTTTGAATACAAAGCCGCCTTTACCGGAGCTTTCATCGGTATGTGCTGCCAGGATGTATCAGGACGGGGCAAATGGGCCTATTTTGACAGCTTTGAATACAAACCTTTATTGTAAACTCTATTAATTTGCTATATGAAAAAGCTATTTTATCTTGCTATAGTTCTTTGTGCCATAGCTTGTACAAACAAGAAGTCTTCCGTAAACTATGCCAAGTTCGAGCCGGAAGACGGCAAGTGCCTGGTTTTCATCGGTCAGGACATGGAAGCAATAGGCGGTATAGAAGGGAAAGAAGGATATGTTGACTTCTTCGGAACTCCGGCAGGTATAACCATCTATACCAACATCCGCCCAGGAGATGTATCTTACGGATATACTTACCAGGGACTTGACGGGCTTAAATCGAATGCCAATTGGGGTGCAGGCAATTGCTTTGCGGACGCACAACTTGCATCTCCCCTGCTTAAAGACTGTGACGTAGCCATCGGTCTTGAATTAGTAAACCATGAAGAAAAAGTAGCCAGCGGAGAACATGACAGTTATATCATTCGCTTGGGAGAATGGATACAAAACATTGCCCCCCAAAGAGTATTTCTGCGCATCGGCTATGAATTCGACGGGCATGCCTGGAACCACTATCAACCGGAAGCTTACATTACAGCTTTCCGCCGTATCCATACCCTATTCGATTCACTGAACATATCCAATGTAGCTTATGTTTGGCAATCCACCGGAGGCAACAGCAGTATGGATGAACTTTATCAATATTACCCCGGTGATGAATATGTAGATTGGTTTGCATACAGCCAGTTTGCCCAAGGGCGTTGCCAGGCTATGATAGACCTGGCTCGCAAACATGGCAAGCCACTCTTTATTGCGGAATCTACTCCTATGTTCCAGGAAAAGGGAGTTGTAGCTTCCGAGTTACGCCTTTCCAATCCGGAACAGGCCAATCGTGCCTGGCGTACCTGGTACAAGGAACTGTTCAATACAGTGGAGAGTAATCCGGATGTCGTGAAAGCATTTTCATACATCAATGCAGATTGGCCTTCGGAAGCAATGTGGCAAGGGGATACGGTGGTTTTCAGCAAGATAGATGCACGGTTACAGATCAATCCGGACATCACTGTGAAGTGGAAAGAGAAAATGAAAATGGAAAGATATATCCATGAACCGATAGCTCATATTGAATAAATTTATATTTTTGGAGCAAAAGAGGCTGAAATGAAATACACACTGACATTGTTATTACTCATCTTCTCCGTTCATGCAAACTCCATAAAGAACTGGTTACCTTATATCAATAACATCAGTCGTATGGAGTATGGTGGGGGCACGCAGAATTGGACAATCACCCGTGACAACAACGGCTGGATTTATGCAGCCAACAACTCAGGGTTACTACAGTTCGACGGTTACTCATGGCATCTGTTCAGCAATGGCATGATTATCCGAACGGCTTACCATGACGGCAAGGAACGTATCTATGTAGGAGCATTCAACAATTTCGGTTATTTCTCGCCGGACGAAAAGGGAGCTATGCACTATCATTCCTTATCCGACAGTCTGGAAGATAAATATCGCAATTTCAGTGATGTATGGGATATCTATTGCATAGATCATAGCATCTACTTTGTATCCTACAACCATATATTCAAACTTACGAACGATGAAATTACTGTTATCCAAAGTAAGGAACGTATGCTCTGCTCCGCCAATATAAACGGAAATTTATATGTGTTCAAGGAAAACGCGGGGGTATTTCTGCAAACCGGACAGTTATTTATACCGTTGGCAAGTACGGAAAAGATCAGTAACTATCATATCAGCGAAATACTCCCCTATCAGGATCAAAAGCTATTACTGATAACTGAATATCATGGCATTTATATCTATGACAATTCAACAACTGTTCCGCTCATCACTCAAAATGATCCGTTACTCAAATCCAGCCAGCTGTATTGCGCAGAAATAAAGGATGACAAGATTTATATCGGGACGATTAAGAGCGGACTGATCATTACAGATATTCCTACGGGAGAGATTGAGCAATATGATATTCGGTCGGGCCTGCAAAATAATTCCGTACTGAGTCTGAACGTGACCGAAGGAGATAATATATGGTTGGGGCTTGATAACGGAATCAGCTATCTGGAAACCAACAGTCCATTATCAAACCTCTATACCGGAAACCAGAATTACGGAGTAGGCTACGCGTCAATCATTCATAATGGATACATCTATTTCGGAACGAACCAGGGATTATATTATAGCCTCTGGCCTATCAAAGACATCCGCCACCTGGCTCTCCGTCCCGTAAAGAATGCCGATGGACAAGTCTGGAATCTGACCGCCATTGGAAAAACTTTGTTCTGCGGTCACAATAATGGAGCCTTTATGATTGAGGAAGGAACGGCCATCCCCCTGATAGGTGAAAATGGCTTTTGGAACTTTACGCCGGTCGGAGGAAATAAATCCAAAGTGCTGGCAGGCAGCTACACCGGATTGGTTTTACTAGAAAATAAAGGCACAGAGTCTGCACCTCGCTGGATATCCACACGGAAAATAAAAGGTTTTAATCTCTCTGTACGGTATGTAGAATATGATGAATCTGATGATATCTGGTGGATATTTCATGGGACAGGTCTGAGTGCGGTCAAATTAGATTCGGAATATAGTAAAGTAATATCCTGCCAGAATTATCCGAATCAGAATAACTCTTACCAGACCAATCTGTTTAAAGACAAAGGCCGTGTTTACTTCACAACAGATTCCGGTATCTATCGTTATAACTCCATCAGGCAGGAATTCGAATTATCCGAAGAATGGAATCAGCGTATAGGTAACAGAGATTATTTTCGTGTAGTCAGCAATGAAGAAAACAGTTGTGTATGGTATATGCAGTCCGGTAAACTGAAAATCAATTATATTACTCCGTATGGTTATATAACAGATTCTGTCAGTACCACCCGTTTGCAAAACAATCTGATGGGTACCTTCGAAAGTATCAACAGAGTGGACTCGGCTACTTGTATTATCAGCACTCTGGATGGTTTCAGCCTTTATCGTATCACCACAGATTCATTGTCATCCCTCTCCAACAGTTACAAATTTCTGATTAAAAAAGTAATAATCTCTTCCAGTAATGAAGAAATAGATTCTTATTTCTACAACGGCTTTCCAACTGACAAACAGCATCAGACTATCTTAAGAAAATATCGGCCGGATGCTTCATATCGGTTTGAAATGAATCCGAATACTAATTCTTATGATAAAATCACTTATTCCGTCCAGCTAAAAGGGCTGGATGAACAAATGCTGGCATTGAATGCTTCAGGCATAAAAGAATATACTGGACTGAAAGAAGGAAATTATACCTTCCTTATACGTGCCTACAATCATCATACCCACCAGACGGAAGTAGAAGAAATTCATCTCAGAATTCTTCCACCTTGGTATAGAAGTATTTATGCTTACATCTTGTACGTACTTCTCATTGTTGCACTCGGATATGGAATCTATAAACTATTGAACCAGAGATTCAACAAACAACACCAAAAACGTCTGGATGAACTGAAGGAAGAAAGCCTTAAACGGGAATTCAAACTAAAAGAGGAAGCTCTTGCCCAGGAAAAGAGGATAGTTGAACTAGAAAATAACAAGCTTCAACAAGAGTTATTATTAAAGAGCCAGGAACTCTCAAATTCCATGTTCTATGTAATCCAGAAGCAGGAAATTTTTACTTTCATGCAAGACGAACTCCAAAAAATTTCTGCCTATCTGCGTAAAGAACAGACCAAAGACGCCTTGCGTAAATTGAACAGACTTCTGGAGAAAGTACATGCCAATATCGAGGACGAAGATAACTGGCAGAAGTTGGAAAATAACTTCAATATCGTACACAATAACTTTCTCAGCCGCCTGAAAGAGCGTTATCCCGATCTCACATCCAGCGAATTAAAATTGGCCGCATATATCCGTATGGATTTAATCACCAAAGAAGTTGCACCACTATTCAACCTATCGGAACGGGGTATGGAATCAGCACGATACAGACTTAGAAAGAAATTAGGTTTGTCACGGGAAGAGAGCCTGTCGAGGTTTTTGCAAAACTTCTAACAGGATTGTAGAAAGTGGCTAAAAGTATAATGAAGCAAATCCCAGTCCACATTTCCATAAAAAAAATGCGTTGACTCTTTTAAGTGAACAAGTTGTAAGTACTTCTCCGGAATTGTTCTCTCGAAGCACTTCACGCTGGAAGCACTTACCAATTCATCCTCATCTGCATGAAAGACCAATGTAGGAATAGAGACCTGAGGTAGTACCTCTCTTGTTTTCTTCATCAAACAAAACAAGTCAATCATTCTCGGTGCCCAACTCAAATAAGTAAGTATGGAACAAGGAGCTACACTACTCGCCTCCAATAGAGCATGAGCAGGATCACTTTCCGGAATTTCTTTGCAGAAGCCTACTTTCAGATTATTTCTGAGGGCTCTGCCCTTAACTCTCACATATAAAGGAGTATCTATAGCTACTATACCTATTATCTGCTCCGGACTTTCCGTATAAGTAAGAAATGACAAAAGACTCCCCATAGAATGCCCAACCAAAATAATCGAATTATAGTTTTTCTTATAATGGGCGATTTCTGCATTGACATGTTCCAACCACTGCTGTCTGCTACTGCGTGCAAACTCCTCTCCTGTTCCGCCATGTCCCGGTAGTAGCAAAGAAGCAGCAGCAAACCCCAGTTCGAAGCTTCGTTTCACTAATTCCGAAAACTGATCCGGTCCTTCCACTATACCATGTATGAAAACAACAATAGTACTCGCACCTTCCCGTGGATAATAACATGGTTGTTGTCTCTCCATCTGTTCGTTAACTTCTCTCTTATTCATCTTCCAATTCATTACTTTCAATTGACATGGTATCTACCATTTACACAGAATTCAAAATTAATAAAAACATAAAAGCCCCGCAAACTCTGAATAAGAAATTCGGCATATAAGTTCATGTTTTAAAAGGAAATATAGTGGATATTAAGTATATTTGCAAACGCTAATTTAATAACTATGAAGATTGTATTTATTTTATGCCTATTAGGTTTATGCTTATCCACCACATCTCACGGACAGGAAGGGAAGATGTTCACGGTCGACAAAGACTTATCAAGCAGTATGCTCAATAAAATATATCAAGATCGTGACGGAATAATATGGATTGCAACAGAAGACGGCTTGAATCGATATGATGGTGCTAAATTCACCGTTTACAAAAATGAAAAAGATAACCCCCACTCTCTACTTAACGACTACGTACGTACACTTTATGAAGACAGTCAAGGACGCTTTTTCATAGGTTCCCTGAACGGATTACAAATATATGACCGGGCAACAGATAGCTTTACCACCATTCCGATGTACCTTTCCAGCGGAGCTCCGATAGCCCCCAATATAGCAACAATACTTGAACGCAATAATGGAGAAATACTAATAGGTACCTCGGGACATAGCATGTTTCTGCTGGAGACAAAGGGAGACAGCATAAATGCCAGGCAAATAAGCCAATTTATCCCTAGCAATTTAATCACATCTGCATATAAAGATAAAAAAGGGAATTTATGGATATCAACAGGTGATAATGGTATCTTTCGTTTTGATGAAAATAACCAATCCAAACACTATTCAGGCGAAAAAGATATAGCGAAGAATACAGTTTCAAGTATGTGTGAAGACCACCAAGGCAATCTTTATATGAGTAGTTTAAAGAAAGGGCTATTTATATATGATGACAAAGCAGATACATTTATTCCTATCACATATACTCCTAATCCAAATTTGCCTATCAAAATTCTATATCCCGGAGATCAGAATGAGATATTTATCGGTACAGACGGTTCAGGAATAAAAATATATGATACTCAGGAACAAAAGATAAAGGAAGCCAATTTTAACATCACCACATTTAACCTGAAAAAAGCCAAAGTACACTCTATTCTGAAAGACAAAATAGGAAATACTTGGTTAGGCTTTTTCCAGAAAGGGGTTATGATTATACCTGCCACTATCAACAAATTCAAGTACATGGGGTATAAATCTTCCGTACATAATGTGATCGGTTCGAACTGCGTCATGTCAGTATACAAGGATCATACCGAAACTCTCTGGGTAGGTACCGACAATGATGGGATCTATGCAATTGCCCCGGACAACACGTTGAAAGCGCACTTTGCTCCTACAGATGACCCACATTCTGTTCCCGCAACCATCATGAGTATCTTTGAAGACTCCAACTACAATCTGTGGATAGGCTCTTACCTTCACGGCATGGCTCGACTGGACCCCAAGACCGGTCGTTGCGAATACCTGAAGCTATCGGAACAACCGTCCAACCTGACAGAAAACATATATTGCTTTGCAGAAGATAATAACAAGACATTGTGGATAGGAACTATGGGAGGCGGCCTATTTTACATGGATATAAATACCAGGAAAGTAGGTCAATGCTCGATACTCGACAACAACAACACTAACTGGAATAAAATAAACATGCTACATAATTCATGGATAAACAGTCTCTTATACACTGATGAAGGCAAACTGTACATAGGAACTTATGACGGCTTAGGATGCCTGGACATAAAAAACATGGATTTCATTTCCCCTCTGAAAAACAGAAGAATATTATATGAAGATGTAATTTATGCCCTTCACGAGGGTAGTGATGGAATCATCTGGATAGGAACGTCTAAAGGATTAAAACGACTCAATCCCCAAAGTCTTGATATCCAAGAATACACAATAGTGGACGGTTTGCCGAGCAATTATATATGCGCAATCAAAGAAGATATGGATGGCTATCTTTGGATCAGTACAAATTATGGAATCAGTCGGTTCAATCCTAAAAATCAGGGCTTCATTAATTTCTATGCAAGTGACGGATTACAAGGTAATGAATTCAGCAAAGGAGCCGGCTTTGCATGTCAGCAAGGTGAACTGATTTTTGGAGGTACCAACGGTATCACTTATTTTAATCCGGCAGAAATAACCAATTCGAATAAAAAGCCCGAGATTCGGATTACGGATTTCTATATCCATGATAAAATGGTAAAGAAAGGGATGAAATCAGGAAGTAAAGACATTGTCACTACTGCAGTGATGGATGCCAATCACTTCCAGCTTTCCCACAAGGACAACTCTTTCAGTATTGAATTTTCAGCCATGGAGTTTTTCAGCCCAGAGCGAATCACCTATATATACCGCATCAACAACAGCAACTGGATTAGTTTACAACAAGGCATCAACCGAGTTTCATTCAGTAATCTAAACCCTGGCGACTACACATTCCAAGTGAAAGCAAAAGATAATGGCTCCTATTCTGATATTAAAGAAATACTTATCACTATTTATCCCGCATGGTATGCATCCGGATGGGCAAAGCTAATGTATGGAATATTACTGATAGTCATCATCTATATCATCATCATCCAGGTGCGTCATCGTTACCGTGCCCGTCAGGAAATATTGGAACATATTCACGCAGAACAAATCAATGAAGCCAAATTGCAGTTTTTCATCAATATATCCCATGAGATACGTACTCCGATGTCTCTTATCATAAGCCCATTACAGAAGCTTATCGCTACTGATAAAGATGGAGAACGACAGAAAAACTATCACACTATTTATCGGAATGCTGAACGTATTCTGCGCCTGGTCAACCAGCTGATGGATATTCGCAAAATAGACAAAGGACAAATGTCACTGAAATTTCAGGAGGTAGACATCGTAGGCTTCATCCGAGATCTATACTATACCTTCGAATATCAAGCAAATGCCAAACATATCACTCTTAGTTTTCAAACAGAGATGGAAAGCTTACAGGCATGGATAGATCCTAAGAATTTTGATAAAGTTATCCTGAACATAATCTCTAATGCGTTCAAATTTACACCGGAAAACGGAAAAATCAATATTTATCTCCGCACAGGTAACGACATAAATGCTCCCTGCTCTTTACAACATTATTTTGAAATAATAGTGGAAGATAGCGGCATCGGAATTGATCCTGCAGAGATAGGAAGAATTTTTGAGCGTTTCTATCAAATCCGTAACAGCCACAATAACTCTAATGTAGGTACGGGTATCGGATTGCATCTAAGCCGTTCATTAATAGAATTACACCATGGTACAATAGAAGCAGAAAATAATGAAGGGAAACCGGGTTCCCGCTTCATTATACGATTGCCCTTAGGTAAGGAACATCTGAGCGCTGAAGAAATAGATAATAACCCGGCTGATAACCATTCTCCCGTACATATCACAACTGTTCTCCCAACTTCTCCTGTTGATGAAGAAGACGAAAAAGTACGTTCCAAAACAAAGAGTCGTGTTCTGGTAGTAGAAGATGATGAAGAAATACGAAAGTACATCTGTCGCGAATTGGCAAGTGATTTCCATATGAGCGAGTGTACTAATGGAAAAGAAGCTCTTGCAATTATTCTAAAAAAAGAACCGGATCTGATTATCAGTGATATCATGATGCCTGAAATGGATGGACTGACACTTTGCAAAAAAATCAAACAGAATGTAACCATTAACCATATACCAATTATCCTCTTGACAGCCAAATCAAGAGAAGAAGATAATCTGGAAGGTTTAAACATGGGAGCAGATGCATACATAGTAAAACCATTCAGTATCGAAATATTGAGAAAAACGGCAATCAATCTTATTAAGAGTAGGGAAATACTGCGTAACAGTTTCAGTGGCAGCCAGATGCAAGAACAGAAGTTGAAGAAACTAAAAGTCCAATCACCTGACGATAGACTGCTTGATAAAGTGATGAAAGTTATTAATGATAATCTCGGTAATCCCGACTTGAATGTTGAAATGATAGCAACTGAAGTAGGTATCAGTCGCGTACATTTGCACCGTAAGCTAAAAGAGTTGACCAACCAGTCAACCCGCGACTTAATACGCAATGTCCGCCTGAAACAAGCAGCATCACTATTGGCAAACCAGTATCATAACATTACTGAAGTCGCTACCCTTACAGGTTTTACTAATATAGCATATTTTTCTACTGCTTTTAAAGAATTATACGGAGTACCACCCACCACCTATATGGAAGAACAGCAAAAGTCTTCTTCTGACGAAATTGAGCAACAGAACTAAACAGAACAAAAAGAAAGCCAACTAATTCACATAACTAATTAGCTGGCTTTCTTTATTATATCAATATAAACACTTATACTACTTTACGTGTTCTATCCATCAAGCTACTTGATAATCCGGAAGTTTCCACTGACATGCAGCATAGACATCATATATACCATACCGCTGTAATAACGAAATTTACCTGTGGGTAATGGTTCATCCCATAGTCTCTGTATGTATTCTTTCGCCAGGTTCTTGTCATTCGATGTAAAAGCTCCGACAGCATTTGCACCAATCATACCTGTTGAATAATTACCGGCAGGTGCTGAACCATCCACATTGAAATATTCGTGCGTAAAATTATCTTGCTTGAAAAAGTTAAGCAATCGACTCATCATCTTTGTCTGGTTAGCAGCATCTTTTCCAAACCAATAATAATCCATACCGACATTCATGGCACAGCGGAGAGCATCAAACTGATATCTTCTTGTATCATACCCCCAATTCTTAGGTTTCCAAGGAGTACCATCAAATGCAGAATAATCAGGGAATAGCCCCGTCTTTTTATGTGATGCATCAGTCAGTAAGCGACGGGCTGCATCAGGTGTTTGCTTCCAGAATTCCTTATTAGTGTCAGACCACAAAGCCCAAAGTTCAAAGAAAGCAGGCAGATTATAAGAAGGATCCGTATAGTTATAATAGACCTTTTCCGGTACAAATGTAACGAGTCTACTCTCAGTATTAAACAGGTTATAAACGCCTTGGGAACCATCTTTAGACATAACATCTTTCAATATTTTCTGGGCCTCCTTATTATAATCATATGCCCCGTCATCCCCCCAACGGTGAGAAGCGAAGAACAAGGAAGTGATAAAGTAAATTTCGCCATCAGAAGCGCAACTCGGCTCCTTACCTATCTTAACACCATGAGGTGTACAGTGCCAGGCATAATATCCCGACCATTTGCCCGAAGTATACAGCATATATTTCTTGGCCCACCGCCATAACTTATCGAATTCAGCCTGCTTATCCAACTGTACACATATCATCATTCCATAGGACATTCCTTCTGTACGTACATCCTGATTCCCGGTATCATAAATATAGGCAGTATTGTCATCACTCTCATAGTAAACTTTTGTTTTTTCATTCACAAAGAAGTGATTCCAGATTTGCTCCATTTTCCGGTCGGTTTGTTGTTGAGAAATACCTAAATACTCATTAAACAAATTCCGATATTTATCAGTATAATAAGCTCCTGCAGGGACCGGGTCCCCACTATTATTTTCCTGAATAGGATGAGCCTGAACTCCAAGTGAACAAAAGCCGGAAAGTATCAGGCTAACACTAACCGCAAATAAAGTTGTAAGTTTTATCATTTCAAGGTTTTGTCACAATTAATAGACTACTAATATCATTACATGCTACGCTCCAGCAAATAGTCTTCTCCCGGCTGAGTAACAATATCATATTCATAAGTACGATAGAGAATCGGAGATTGAGGATTTATCTGTTTTGAAACGATTGGTTCTTTTATAACTGCCGGTGCATACAGAGGATTCGGACAAGCACCGTCTGCCACTTGCACCCCTTTTCCTTTTAAAGGAACATAAGAACGGATGCGCAGTACCCCGCCCAAACGAGAATGTACCTTCGCCTTATTCAGTTGAACGCCATCCCATTCCATATCCACCACAAAACCGCCACGGGCAACAAGTCCTTTCACACTTCCTTTCTTCCATGCTTCGGGCAATGCGGGCAACAATTGTACCGCCCCGTCATGGCTTTGCAACAACATCTCTGCCACTCCTGCCGTATAACCGAAGTTACCATCAATCTGGAAAGGCGGATGGGCATCAAACAAATTAGGATAAGTACGCCCTTCAGGATATTCTTTCTGAACTTTATCATTAGGCAAAAGATGAAGCATATTCTGTATGATCTTATAAGCGTGATTGCCATCCAGCATACGTGCCCAGAAATTAATCTTCCAACCGATACTCCAACCGGTAGCCATGTCACCACGCTGTATCAAAGTATTGCGGGCAGCCTGGAATAACTCAGGATTTGTAGTCGGAGAAATCTGATTACCGGGATATAAACCATATAAGTGCGAAATATGCCGATGGTCATCCAACGGATTATCAGCATCAATCAGCCACTCTTGCAATTGGTTATGTTTGCCAATCTGCATGGGTGGCAACTTGCCCAACATATTCTGCAAAGAATCTTCATACTGTTTATCACCACCCAGAATACGACTTGCCTGAAGTGTGCTGTAAAGAGCATCAAAAGCAATCTGATTATCCATTGTACAACCTGCCGTAATCGTTGTTTGTGAACCCCGATAACCATGTTCCGGAGACATGGAAGGTACCGTAACCATCCACTTATACTTCGGATGTTCCACCAAATGACTTAAATAAAAATCAGCAGTTCCTTTTAATATCGGATAATACTTCTTTAAAAACTCTTTATCACCGGTAAACAAATAGTGTTGCCACAGATGTTGTGCCACCCAGGCACCTCCATTAGGCCACATGCCGAAGCTTGCAGCATCCACCGGTCCGCAGGCACGCCATATATCCGTATTATGATGTGCCACCCAACCTTTAGCATCATAAAGAACTTTAGCTGTCTCGCTGCCTGCGACCGCAAGATCAGCCACCATGTCAAAGAAAGGTTCATGCGTCTCACTCAGGTTGGTTACCTCAGCAGGCCAATAATTCATCTCCGCATTGATATTAATCGTATATTTACTATCCCAGGGAGCATATGGACTGTGATTCCAGATCCCCTGAAGATTAGCAGGCTGACCACCGGGTTGCGAAGAAGAAATCAACAAATAACGACCATATTGGAACATCAAAGCCGCCATCGCCATATCATTTCCTTCTATAAAACGCTGTACACGGACAGGTGTCTCCAAAGCAGAAACTTTAGTACTTTCCAAAGTCAGGGCCACACGGTCATATTGTTTACGGTAAGAGGCGATATGACTCTTCAAAGCCTGTTCATAAGGAACACGGATGGCTTTCTGTAAATAAGTAGCCGCACGCTTTGATTCATTAGCACTAACATCATGGTAATTCACAAAATTGGTAGCTGCCGATATGTACAAAGTAGCCTCGGTAGCCCCATTTACAGCAAGTGCACTCTCTTCCTTACTCACTTTACCATCAGTTTTTACCTGCACCTGGCATTCGGCACGCATAGCAGCAGGGATTCCTTCATGTTCAGCTCCCTGACAGGAGATAATCAGTTTGCCACCCTTTACTTGTACATTTGATTTCAGCGGACTGTTGTATGATATGGCGAAATCCAAAGCCTTTGCCTTATCCGCCTGAATACGGACAATAATCACATCATCACTCAAAGAGGCAAACGCCGTACGGACAAACTTCACTCCATCCACTTCATAACGGGTGGTAGCAGTAGCATTCTCCAAATTCAGGTCCCGGTAATATTCAGAAGGATTCTCATGTCCGGGGAAATTCAGGAAAAGACTCCCCATCGTCAAGTAGCGCATGCCATGCTGAGGCGTCATATAATTCTCATCAATAAGTTTCTGTGCCTCCAGAGTTTTGCCTTCAAAAATAAGACGGCGTATTTCAGGTAATACCTGCAATCCTTTGGGATTATTATTATTGTAAGGTCCGCCGGCCCAGAAAGTCTCTTCATTGAGTTGCAGTTCTTCACGGGCAGTTCCGCCAAATACCATAGCTCCCAAACGGGAATTACCCAGTGGCAGAGCTTCCAGCCAGTCTTGTGCCGGACGACCATACCACAACTTCATATTCTGGGCAGATGTCCAATCTCCATATCCCAAAATAGAAAGCATCTTAGCAGCATAGCGTGCTCCCAACATCCGGTATCCTTCGGCTGTAAAATGAAGATTATCGAATGCAGCCGGACAACCGGCAGAGGATATGACGTGTGCAGTAGGAATTACCTGTGGCAAACTATCAATGATTGTATTCATGCTGGCACAGACTCCATTCTGATCCGCATGTACCACCTCACCCGCCAGTAAAGGCACATTAGCAGCAGATAATCCCAAATCTTTCAAAAGATTATCATACACTCCCTTTACTTTTGAAGGCCAGTCTTTATCATTTGTATTCGACTCTCCTTGGTGCAGTAGAATACCTTTAATTACCCCATCCTTTTGAGCAAGCTTTGCCATCTCAACCAAACGTGCATAAGGATTGCCACCATATTCTTTTACCATATTCTTCAGCCAGTCCGGAGAAGTTTCTACGTACGACTGATAGTTATCCTTGTCAAACAGTTCTATCCTGCAACCACCTACGGCAACATTGATAATCCCTACCCGCACATTGGATGGCAGGTTAGCCACCATAGCCCGTCCAAAATAATCTCCCGGAGTCAGGCCCGTATAGCAACGTGCTAAAGGAGGAACCGCCTTATACCAATTCCCTTTAGTCCTTCCCAAATTAGGACAATCGACAGCCGCTAATACCTGAAAACGGCTGTCAACTGACACTGTGTCCTGTTCTTCTACCTTTGCATTTCCCTCCATGTTCGATTGTCCCAAACACAGATAGACATGAAAATTCGCATCTTGTGCAAATGTCGTCATGCCTAAAAGAAGTAAGCATGTAAATACAAATGTTCTCATAATCTGTCTATTATTTATTATTTCTATATACATATTCATTCTTTACCAAATATCCGGGTTACGAAAGGTAAACACTGATAAAGAGCCGAGTGCCAATATTCCCAATCATGCCCTCCATCACGCACCCTGAACTGGCAGGGTATGCCAGTGTTACGCATAGCTTGATAAAACTCTATATTACGATCAAGCAGGAAATCATCATCCCCACAATCTACAAACCAGGCAACACTACGTAAATCAGCCTTACGGTTCTCGTCAGCCTCCATCACATATTTCACACAGCTATTTTCAATAACACTACGGGTAAGTATCGCTATCTTCGAATTCGGATCATCAGCAGGCACTGCTCCCTGCTCAGGAATAGACATCAGGGCACTCATCGCATAGACTGCACAGAACATATCACTATGGCGCTGACCATAATTAGTAGCTCCGCCACCTCCCATTGACAAACCGGCAATGGCACGATGTTGCTTATCACCTATCACCCGGAATTTCTTCTCTATATAGGGCAAGAATTCCGTATAAAAGAAAGTCTCATATTTCCAACCCGGCATATCAAAATATCCGTTCCACTCCATATGGATATTTCCACCGGCATTCGGAGTAACAATAATCATCTCACACGCTTCTCCACTGGCTACAAGCCGATCCATGACATCTTTCACATGACCACGTTCAGTCCAAACCGGATTTGTCTCCCACATTCCATGCAAAAGATAGAGAACAGGATATTTTTTCTCTTTATTCTGTTCAAAGCTTTTGGGTAGAAAAACAGTATAAGCACGCTTTGAATTCAATACTTTACTAAAAAGAGTATCCGTAACTACTTTACTCTGAATATTCCAAGGTGCATTTTGTGCATAACCGGACAGTGTATACATCATTGCAGCCAACCATACAATTATCTTCTTCATCATATCTTTTATTTAAAGTTTATCAGACCATTCATATATATCTGCAAAAATAAGGCATGAATCCGATCACTGATTTGCAATTTTAGACATTTGAATATCAATATTAGATAAATATTACAGATTTGTATTCCTGCACACTCTTCACAGAGGATGCAGGAAAGATATTATAAAATGCACAAATTATATCAAACTCTCGGAAAGATGAGAGTTGATATGTCTTTTTAATTTGCTAAGGAGACATTAGCTATCACAATAGGTTTTCCACCTGTTGACCAAAAACCTGCAATGTAAAGATGCGAAGGATCAATCTTTCCTCCGTTCTTATCTTTCATATTGTTCAACTCCACTACAATCTTACGCGAAGATCCGAAATCATACGCAGCAGGCTCACTCCAATAATTGTTTTTATCAAACAGACGGAACGAAACACCACTCTCATTATCGTTACCCAGCTCTACGGTCACAGTCTTATATCCTGACAAATCAAGTCCACTGTCATATTGCCATCCTCCGAAACCATACTGCCCCGTCACCAGTGTGCGGGTGTTCTCGTCGAACGTGCCTTTCTCCCATATAGAAGGATTGAAGACATCTGCTGTCAGTGAGAAAGGAGAAATTACCGTAACCGGCAATGCCAGTTGCTTACTGACTCCGGTAGCCGATTGATATGTAACGGTTACCGTAGCTTCACCGGGTGCCACAGCTACCAATTTGGCCGTCTGTTCTACTTTCAGCACGTTTGTATCTGAACTGTTGACAGTCGCTTCCGCAGTCACCATCCGTACCGTTCCATCAGAATAAACAGCCTTCACTTTGAGATAATTCGTACCACCCATTTGCAGACGAAGTTCTCCCTCTTGTCCCATCAACTCCAGTTTTTCCAGTTCCCCATTCACTACTATCCCTTCAGCATATTCCTTGAACCAATGGTACATCGCCCACGGACAGGCCTCGGGATCATTGAGGAAAGTGTAATTGCCCGGTTCACCCGGCACATCTTTAAACGCTGCCAGTTCATGTGACCTCGTTGTAAAGAACAACCAGGAAACATTACCTGAATTATCGGCTATATATTTGAAGTTGGCACCAAAACCTTCACCACCTGCCGTTCCTGTAATACTTTTACCCCAAGTGGCATCATATTTCTTCGGAGCCCAGTCTATTTCAGTCACCATGATAGGAGCGAAAGCCGCCACAGGACCTACTTGCGCATCCCAACCCCGCTGAAAAGCGTCATAACCTCCTCCTGTGGAAGAGCCGATTCCTTCACCGCTGTCTTCCTCGGCATCGCTACCATACCAACCGGGATAGCAGTGAACGGCAAAGCCTATGTTCTCCCCTTCGATACGGTGAATGGCATATCCGGCGTAAGATGACTGATAAGACAATCCCGGCACCCAAACAATGTTGCGACAGTTGGCACGTATTTTGTCTACTATAGCCTGAAAGTAGAGTTGGAGATTCTTGAAATGACCGTCACCGCTACTGCCGTATGTTCCGTCAGTACCTTTTATTCTGACAGGTTCATTGGCAAGCTCGAACATAACATCCGTATTATTTTTCAGTTTAGGATGTTGCGAAACAATATCCCACACTTTGAGCAAAAACTGCTGATAAGAGTCTCCTATTTCTATACCTTGATAGGGAGCATCAGCCGGACAGACTCCGGGCGGACGCATCACCACATACATTCCTTTGGAAATAAAGTATTCTGCCATCGGCACAAACAACTCTTCAAGATACTTCCGAAAACGGGTTTCAGAGAACCGTTCATGTCCTTCATATCTCACGGACTGCATGGAGGGGTCATCACTCCAATACGGATCGAGGTGCATCCGCACGAAATTGAACTTCCATCCGGCAGCCACAATTCCGTCTACCATACTCTTATTATACCTGAAGCATGCCTGCACGTCATAGTTACCCCAGGCATTGTTATTGAAGAAAGGGCTGTAAGTCTGCGTAAAACCATGCAGATTGACTATCTCTCCCTTTTCATTTTTAAGGTAACGCCCTTCTACACGTAATACCGGCAACTTGGCTTCGACGGGAATCCCAGGTTCCGGGTCCGGATTCGGTTCGACAGGCTGTTCCGGTTCCTGCTTTTCCGGCTGCTCAGGAATAGTCTCGTCCGAGCAAGCCGCTAAAGACATCCCTAAGAGCAGTGTCAATAAATAAATTATTTTTCTCATATTGTTCTTCATTGTTTTAAGGACTTGAAAATTGTAAGCTAAAGCAAGAGAGTGAATGGCAATCTACATTCTTTACGAATAATGCAAACGAAGGATACAATCGTATATCGAACCTAATTCAGTCGTATACTGAATGCCATTCACTCGTATACTGAATAGGGTTCAGTCGTATACTGAATGTAGCATATCCTATAAGCATTGATATTCAAGATATTACGAAGCCGCCTCATGCCTTTAATAAATTACAACAAATATTCCAAATTACACCATTATCTGCTGACGTTACATATTAAATGGAAAGCCCCAACAGACCTGTTTATTATAATATCACCAATAGCGAACAAAACTATAGTTATAAATATCATCTCCTGTAATAATTCCCTCATATAGTTTATAGCCTTTTATATCACCATGATAATAAACTAACGGAGAGCCATTATAATCCATTTCGTAAGTTCCTTTCGTTTCTCCTTTCGGAATAGTGATTGATGCATTGCCGTCATACTTTCCCCCATCATTGTATGCTTCGTACGGAATTCTACAGTTGATCTCTTTTTCTACGGGATAAGTTGTAGTAGCAGTAAACAATGGATGATTGGAGTAAAGTTCTTTCACTGAAACGATTATATAATTATTAATTCCGTTTTGAGTAATCCCAATATTTAATGTTTTATTAGATTCCGGTTGTTTTAGTATAATACTTCCTACTCTCTTCTCTACAGAAGTATTTGCATCTACTGAAATAAATACTTCATATATTTTATAATAAGGATTCAAAAAATCAATTCTATTCACCCATGTAGGTTTACTCACCACCTCAGGAACTATATCTGCCGCAGTAGCACCTACTTGTCTATAAGAAACAATAGTTTGCCTAATAGAATTTTTTTGTACGGTAATGTCACAATCGGTTGCAATTGACTAAAATACCCTTCAAAATAATATACGCTATCCGAATTCGTAGTTCGTGTAACAGTCATATCTTCTGCCCTATTAGTATCAAAAGGTATTTCACTACTACAACTACACCAAATGACCAAACTCAAAATAAATAATATGTTTTTCATTGTTATTCGATTTTTATTACAACAATAAAGGCAGCGGTTTCACATTATGCCCCGCTGCCTTTTCTCATAAAACTCTATTATTTTCCAGCCAAACCATCAGCAAAACCTGCATAGGTATGCTTACGACTGTAGTTGGAATCCCAAAGGCCTACGGGTTCACCACCACGCCAGCCAGAATCACTGGGAGCATCGGTAGCACACCATTGCGTAATACCATACTGCTGAGCAGCAGGAATAATCTCGAAGTACTTCTTCACGATGAACTTATAGTATTCTGCCATCGCTTTATGCTGAGCTTCTGTCATATTCTCTGTTTTCACACTGGTACCGTTCTCATCTATATATCCCATATCAAGTTCGGAAATCTTCACGAGTTTACCACTTGCAGCTAAAATTTCGAACATCTGCACCACATGCTCTTCCTTACTCTTCTGAGTAGCAGCATTGGCATAGCAACTTACGTGCATCTGAGTACCGATACCGTCAATCTGTGTCACGCCGTCGGCTTCCCATTTCTTAATCCAATGTACTAAGCTCTTAGCCTTTTTGTTATCATCCCAGTCAGATTCCAGATTATAGTCATTGATAAAGAGTTTCAGAGGAGCAGTACCACCGTTCTCAGCATAGTACTTACGGGCAGCAGCCACAGCAATGCGAGCATAATCCTCATTACCTAAGTAATCTTGCCAGTAGAAATTATTCTGAGCATCGTTCTCTGAAACATTGCTTGCCGATTGCAATACATAGAATCCTTCTCCATCATCACCACCACCGGAAATAGCTTCGTTCACTACATCCCAAACAGTTACATAACCACCTGTAGCTTTCATCATACCTTCTACCCAGTTATTCATGGCCCATGTCAAGGTATCTTTCTTCTCTTCAGGAGTAAGAGGAATAGAATTCATCTTCACTACTTTGCAAATCTTAACTGATCTAAGATCAAGTGTCGCGTCACAAGTCTGTGGCTTAAGGATAACATCATAATCCCCCCCCACAACATTAGGAATATCCAGCTTAACGACATGACTGCCTTCCTGAATGGCTACAGGAACCGTAATACTCTGAGCATCTCCTCCCCAGCCGTTCTGTACAGTCAGTTGTACGCCAGAGCCATCTTTATCGGATTTCAGATCGAGATAAAAGACATAATTTCCTTCTTCAAGTGAATTCTCGCCACCAGGAACTACAAAAAACTGTCGCCACTCACCATCAGGCACAAAATGTATACATCCATCTATGACAGGAGGTTCACAACCCATTGCATAAAATGGGAATGGACCATCTTGATAAGTTTGCACTTTCGTCTCTTGCTCAACCTCCACTGCGGGAGCTTCAGAGTGGGTTATTTTAACAGACTTAATTTGAATAGTTCCTGCAAAAAGACCGGACTGAGTCATCACGTGGCCACCATCAGCCACAGCTTTAAAAGCAAACTCATACTCTTTCCATTCCGTATCGAAATCAAATCCACCATCGACTCTGCCTGACCAAGGGCCTACACTGACAGCGAGGTGACCATTAGCTGAACCTTTGAGCATCATTTTCAACTTATACTCCTTGCCTGTAAGAATCGGAAGTCCATCAATTGTGGTATGATACTGAACGAAGTAATTCTGTTCGGCAGGAGTGGGATTTACAATCTCCAGACAACCCTCAGAAGAGTTCACCCCGATGGTTGTACCTTCAGGTGCTTGATTCCAGAAAGTATATGCATCTTTAGAATAATCCACTACATAATCCTCAATATCAACCTTTTCATCAGGATCTACGTCCATCTCTTTATCTTTAATCAACGAATTCAGGTACTTATTATTCTGTTGTGCATGCCAAGCCAGCGTATGTCCGTAAATAGTAAGACCTCCGGCTTTTGCCGCAGAAACAAACTTCTCTACGGTACCAAAGTCCATCGACCCGTCATTAGCCACGCACGAAGCGTATTTCATGGCATTGCCTGCCGTCATCTCATCGAAATTGGAGATGGCCATAGTACGCACCACTTCTCCTTTCAGAAAATCACTCGCCGACAGCGCAATTCCCAACTTAAAGTCGGGACTTGCGTTTCGGTCTATATATGTTTTCAATGCATCGTAAGCATTGAGATATTCATATTGGGCCATACTTTCCGGCTTCTCAGTCTTGAAGTCAACGATCTGGTCATCGGCACAAGAGGCAAGCAATAGCAATAAGCCCAAGGATAATGAGTATTTAATTGTTTTCATTGTATAATCATTTATTAACATATTTCTTATTCTTTTCATCAATATGCAATCAAGGCTAACGATAAGTGGTAAATGAAAAACTTCTTGAATTCACTATATCATAAGGACCGGTACCATTCTTCAAGAATACAGTTATGGTTACCCTTCTGGGTGTACCGTTCAAGCTCAGATAACGTTCATTATGCGATCCGGAATATTCCAAAGAAACCTCCGAACCATCCGAAGAATAAGCTTCCCATTCATAATGCAATGAACTATCCGGCACGTCCATTGTGATACGGACAAATCCGGACAAGGCATTCAGAAACATATGGCTACCTAAATCAGCCGTTACGGGAGGCGTAGCAGGATCATATAACACTGCGGTATAACGTCCCGTGATATCGACAACCGATCCGCTTTGTGCACAAAGCAGAAGAGGAAGACATAAAAATATAGATATTAAAATCTTTTTCATGATTGAATGTTTTTAGTTATTATCCAACATTATGTTAATCGGTCATTTAAACGTTTCCGCTCAATTGGCACGATACTTAGGAACAAAAGTTTCTATCTTGTTCGTTCCGCGCGTCTGCATCACCAAAGTATCTTTCGTGGCATACTTCCGGATGCCAAAGTCAACGGTATAGTCCAGATAAAGCGCATCGCGGTCTTTGTTTCCCCATGCTTTCTTTTCACCATCCACCACGTATTTGCCTGTCCCCGAAGCAGTCATTCCCGATGTCTCCGTAGTAATGGAACACTCACCCGCATCGTTGAATGTCAGCAACAAATCGCAGGCCAGCGTGGTTCCATCGGCTTGCTCCGTGTTGACCGTGAAAACGGAGGTCGTGAGCGAACGGGTATCCAGCGAGCAAACCTCATCTTTCTCAATCGTCTCCGCATGACGCACCACAGTAGTTACAGAACCATTCTCGGTTATCTGATCCGTACCACGACGCAAATAGGAAGCCTGCCATGGATTCATATACTTTACACAATAAAGCACATAATCTTGAGGTAACACACTCCAATAATCCGAGTTAGGACGTGCCGGAGCATCGCCTTCAATCAAAGGAGTACCTGTCAGAATGCGGTCGGCACCAGTCTGTTTTTTCATCACTACAGGAATCACATAATTATTGCTCAATGCTTTTTCGTCAGCAAAGAAAGCATCGGTAAGCTGCACCTCCACATTTCCCCAATGTTCACCGTTGTATTTAATTTTATCACCCGCCAATGTATAATATGTAGAAGGCATAGGTAATACCGGTGATCCGTCTTCAAAAAAGAGATTATCGCAAAGCGTATTGTCAACGGCAATATCTATGGTGATGTTCCTCCCACCATACGCTCCTCCCATTGTGGCATAAATGGCACACTTGTGCTGACGGTCAGCCGAATTGTCTACCACCGGATCATTGCCCAACACGATAGTTCGTACCGGGAATTGATAGGCAAAATATACACTGACACCGCCTTCATAATCGGGAAAAGAGTTGTCTGCATTCTCACATGAGGAGAAAGCAAATGACATGGTACCCCAAAATATTATAGATAATAATTTATAGATTTTCATATTCATTTTTGCATTTTATAATTATTTGATTACCAGCCCTTATTCTGTTTCAGATTGCTCCACTTCAACACTTCACTATAAGGTATAGGACCGTAATTCATATACTCCTTGTAGTTTCTATTCTCTACGTCTATTACAGTATAGTTCAGATTTTCACCCACTTTATCAATTCGTATTCCTTTAGCTGTTTCAGCCAAGGGCATCTGCCAGCGGCGAATGTCCCAGAAACGCTTGTTTTCGAAACAGAGTTCTATGCGGCGTTCGTTGCGGATAAGTTGAGCCATTTTATCCTTATCTCCCTTTATGCTCTCAAGATAAGCATCTCCGTTATTAACTCCCACTCCACCACGGGCACGAATAGCCTTAATCACATCGTATGCACTATAGTTATGACCACCTTTACCCATTGGTCCCCAAGCATCGTTGGCAGCTTCGGCATAAGCCAAAAATATCTCCGTATAGCGGATACGGACAGGAATATGGAACTTGGCATTCAGTGAACTCGGATTGGCATTACAATCTTCACGCAGTAACTTACGCAGATAATAACCTGTACGTGTAGAAGTATTCAATTGATTCAAGTTGTTATCCTGTTTGTTATCCGCATCAGGATAAGTGCCGGTGATGATAGCCTTTTCCTTGAATGTTGATCCGTTGAACAATATATATTTTGCCAAACGCGGATCACGATTTTCATAAGGAGCATTTTCCAAATAACCACTATTGACCTTGTCAGCGACAGGATAACCGTTAGCCATAGGAAAAGCATCAACTAGATTTTGTGTAGGATTAATACGTCCGCTGCCATAAAGCGTAGGAGGAAAGTTGTCCTTCTCCTGCTTGATACCTATATCCCAGTCTTCGGTTCCATTACTTTTATTTCCTCTCCAAAGGATTTCGGCAGGCACTTCTCCTGAACCTAGATTGTCCAAGTCTTTTGTATTCATATACCAAGTATTACCTGTCTGGTCGAGACCTGACACTCCGCCAATGCGATTCAGCACAGTGGCAGCATAATTAGCCGCTGTTTCCGAAGTAACCCCCGAACCTTCACGATAAGCAGGACTCGCGGCAAGTAAAGCAACCTGCGCCTTGATAGCTTCGGCTATTCTAGCAGTGACGCGTCCACGCTGATAAGTTCCGAAAACAAGATTATAGTTACCCATCTTTGCACCGATTTCTTTGTATCTGGCAGGTACCTCCGCATCACTCTTTATATTTTCATAATCCATAGGCAACAGTTCAACAGCCTTATTCAAGTCAGCAAAGACTTGCTCCACACATGCACTGAAAGAGGCGCGAGGCTGATTAAAGTCTGAACTGGTGGTTTCCGGTTCAAGAAGCATCGGTACTCCCAGCAGCTGTCCGTCTGCCGTCCAACCTCCATGAGCCATCAGCAAATAGTAGTAATTCAACGCACGCAATGCATAAGCCTCTCCACTGAGTTTGTCAATGAACATCTTACTTGTCACCTCATTTTCAGCCCAATTTACCTGTTCTACAATACCCAGAAATGTATTGAGATATTGTATGACTGCTTTGCGGGCCTGCCATTGTTCCATCGGATTGTTGTTCGATGCCCATGAACCGAGAGCCATCTTCGAATAATTGCTCTCCTTATCATTAGTCACCGCATCGTCCGTAGCTACATCATTTACACTGGAGTTATCATACGGCAGCATGGCATATCCATATCCCAAAAGTCCTACTGCATAATTGGGGTCTGAAAGCATATCTTCAACGCCACGATTGTTCTCCTTGGCAGGTTCGAACATATCCTCGCAAGCAGAAAAAGTAGCCAACAGTACCATAGTTAGTATAATATTTCTTAGTTTCATTTTTACCATTTTTTTTAGATTAGAACACAGCTTTCACACCAATATTATAGAATCTGCTTTGCGGAGCACTGCCCACATTCATCTCCATATGCTTACGCTCTTTCGAAATAGTAAGCAAGTTTGCACCGCTCACATAGGCCGACAGTTCGTTAATGAAAGTGTTGCGCAAAATGCGTTTCGGCAAATCGTAAGTAATCTGTACCTTTGCCAGGTCGAAACGGTCGGTCTTGTACAGCCAATAATCTGAAGAACGGAAGTTATTACCCGAACTTCTCGCAGACAGACGAGGATAAGTTGCAGTAGCTGCAGTTTCAGGAGTCCAACGGTTACGGACTATAGCCGAATATTTATCATCACCATCTACCCAATAATATGAACTATTCTTCAATCCGTAAGCACCGAAGTTACCAGTACCCAGTACAAAGAAAGTTAGATTCTTCCATTTAGCAGTAAAATTGATACCAAGTGTAAAAGGTGCACCGTACCAGCCTCCTTTACCCAAAAAGATTTCATCTTTATCGTCAATCACATTATCACCATTCTGGTCTACATACTTGATGTCACCGGGTTGAACCGTACTACCCAATTTCTGTTCGGGGCTGTTCTCTATTTCCTCTTTGCTTTGGAATAATCCGGCACTCTGAAGTCCCCAGACACCGTCAATGGGACGTCCTTCACGATATCGATAGGCCTCATCATAAAGTTCATCGCGCTTAGTAATTTTAGTATCGTAATATGTGCCTGCCACACCCAACGATAAGTCTACATCGCCGAAACGTTTGTTGGCATTTATACTGAAATCAAAACCTACGCGCTGGTTGTTATTATAATTCTGTATAGGCATAAATGATGCGGCAGGATAACCTGTATTCAAATGAGATGGATAAAAAGTGGGCTGATTGATCAGATATCCCTCCATAGAGTTTATGAAGAACGAAGCATCAGCTGTAATCAACCTATTCCAAAGCGATGTTTTAAGATTTACAGAGAACTCTTTACGCTTGATAAACGAAAGATCATTGTTCTGGCTTCTGGTAGAAATGGAGTATTTACCAGCCGGACCATCATACCAGGCATAACCATCGTTCTGAGTCCATACCGATTCATAAAGATAAAATTCATTATCATTCATCACCAGATCAATATCTTGATTAATAATGCTACCTGATACACTCAGCAACAAATCGTCTACCACCGGAGAATCCTTCAGGAAACTTTCATTACTTAAACGCCAGCCCAACGTCACCGAGGGAGAAAGAGCTTGACGATGTCCTTTGGCAAGTTTAGCCGAATGAATCAACGCTGCACTAAAATCGGCATAATAGCGTTGCTGATAATTATAACCAGCCTGTAATGCCAAGTTAGCATTGCTGATGCGATGATACTGTGCTGAAACCGTCTGCTGATAGCCGTTGGCTATAAACATGGCCGATACATTATGATATTTGTTGAAGGTGTTCTGATAGTTGAACTGCCCGGTAAATGCAATAGTTTGTTTATCCGCACTGCCACCTACATTTTGAGTACCCGGTCTTTCATCGTTCCCTTCCTTGTTCAATGCCACTATGACATCTTTACCACCATAGTTGGACCAAACAGGAACGAACACCGCATACTTATTATCAAAAGAGGTTGAGTAAGAAGTGGCATAGTCCACAGCAAACATGGCATTGAATGAGAGTCCCTTCAGAACTTGATTAAGATCGACATTCACACCAGCATCAAACTGAAACTGGCGACTCGTCCACTTACTGCTTCCGGCAGCATAGCTATCGGCAAAAGCATTAGTAGGATTAGCCTGCGTACCAGCCAGGAAATACTTTCCGTCAATAATATTGGAAGTAGTACTCAACAGTTCCCAGGCAGCTGTAGCATTGGGATCAATCATGTCCAACGGAATAAGCGGGGATGCATATTCCGGAAAATTTGGGCGTGCAGTTGATGCGGCATTCCAATAATCACCTTTTGCACTTTTCGAATTGTAGAACGTGGCATTGGCATTAATGTAGGCATTGATAAAGCTATTGATGTTTACATCTACATTACCACGCACGTTGAAACGGTCTGTCATGTTGTTTTTAGCTTCACCAAAATCTAGAAAATCTCCATTACGATAATAGCTCACATTGCTATAGAAACGGGCACGCTTACCACCACCGGTAATCTCGGCAGTCACTTCCGAACGATTATATACTTTCTTCACATAGTCAGAAGAATAGTAATTGATATTTGAATAACGGTACGGATTCAGCCCTGAACCATGATTATAAATATCTTCGGCCGTATAACGGAGTTTCGCAGTAGGATCATCATTCAAGAGGGCCTCATTGTAAAGGGTCATGTACTCTGCCGAACCCAGGTATTCAGGGAAAGCCTTTGCTACATGAAATCCGGTATTGGCTCTGACACTAACATTCAGTCCCTCTACATTTCCGCGCTTCGTAGTAATTACCACTGCGCCCTTGGCTGCTTTACTGCCATAAAGAACCACTGCCTGTGCACCTTTCAAGAATGAAATCTGTGCAATTTCAGACGGCATCACATTGTTTGCCTCACGGGGAACACCGTCTACTAGAACCAGATAACCGGCATTATCACCATCCATTCCCCACAATGAGTTACCATTCCAACCACCTACATAGCCCTGCATATTATCCAGGCTATAAGTATTATAATTTTTCTTCGTAAGTTCCTCTACATTGACCACAGAAACACCACCCAAAAGGTCTTTTTGGTTTACTTTACGAAAGGCCACCTGCACCATCGGGTCTTTTTCACTTACCAATGAATCGGTTTCATTCCAGTCCGTAGCCTGCGCACCGACAAACATCGGAGAAACGGTCAGCATAGCACAGAGAATGAATTTTGCTTGTATATATTTCATTGTTTATTCATTTATTATTAAACATACTTTTTAGCTCTCCACTAATTACCAACCTGGATTCTGTGCGAACTCAGGATAAAGATAGACATCATCATCAGGCAAGGGGAACCAATAATGCTTCGTGCCGAATATGCGCTTCACAATCAGTTCATGACGATAATTAGCCACTTCAGCTTCCGCAGGATCATTTTCTCTATAGAAATTGGCACTCTCCACCCGATCGAATTCTACAGAATATTTTTCTGTATAGGGTGATTCAGTCAGCAATAGCCAACGTTGCAGATCGTTGAAGCGGAAACCTTCCATAGAAAGTTCTACAGCACGTTCACGACGAATTTCATCCATGAATTTCTTATTGTTTGCTATATAAGAATCATGCACGCCCTCAGCACCGCAACGGGTACGGATTTTGTTGATTGCATCAAGTGAAGTAAGTGTACAGTTATCAGATTTGGCAGACGAACCGCCAAAGGCTGCGCAACTCTCAGCGTACATCAGGTAAATATCCGCCAAACGCATATAAGGTAAATAGGTATGCAAGTTACTACCCCAGTCATATTCCTTGTCACCTTCATTACAAGTATGAGGAACCAGTTTCTGGAAAAAATATCCGGAACGGCTCCCAAGGTCGATTGAGCGCATATCCGCACCTGTATAAAGTTCACAATAAGCATAAGGTTTCTGCGCATCAGACAACTTGTCTTCTGCCAAAACATAACGGAAACCATCAAATACGATATCATGATAGAAACGTGGGTCTCTATTCTTAAACGGGTGTCTCTTGTCGAATCCAGATTGCGGGTCATCAAGAGGAAGCCCGTTGGCCATACCATACATTTCCACAAGATTGGCCGTTGGCAAGTGTATGATTTTATCGTGGTCAACAAGTCCTGCCACTTTCGGGCCCCACAATTTCGTCATATTCCAGTTACTGCCATTAAAATCCGCAGAAGGACCACGGAAAATAGCTTCAACCGAACCCGGCATCAACCAATTCTGGCGACGGGTATAAAAAATATCGGAGTAGCTTGTCTGCGCACCTTTCTCCTTTTCGTGATCGTAGATATTGCTATATTTAAACTCTGCAAGTGCATATTGCGTCTGGCCACTTTCTACCAAAGCCAGCAGTTCGCCAAATGCTTGAGCGGCCTTCTTACAATAGTCTTCATCATAGTTGTAAGTCTGAGTACCTCCCAGCTGTGGGCCGTTCTTCATCAAAGGGCTTCCTGCCCACAGATAATTCTTACCCAAATAACCCAACGCCATGATTTTATTGATTCGCAATTGGTTCTTACCCTCTGTAGCCTTACCTGCACTGGTCTTGTCCCAGTCTACCGGCAACAAGTCTGCAGCACGACGGAAATCCTCTCCAGCCTTATCGGCACATTCTTGATAACTCAAACGTGGTAATCTCAATTCTTGCGTAGCGTCGAACACCTGATCAATATAAGGCAATCCTCCCCAATAGGTCATCAGCTCAAAATGCCACCACGCACGGAAGAAATAAAGCTGACCCGCGATCAAGTCTTTTTCTTCCTGCGTGCCTACCAGTTTATCCAAATTGGCAAGGCCGACATTAGCCTTGCGAATGCAATACCAGGAATGCGGCCACAAAGAGTGTTGAAACTTATCGGTAGAAGCCGGGTTGCTGGGATTTCTATACAACCAGCACTGGCCATTGGTTTGCCATGCTCGGAAATTACCCAAGTCTGCCTGATGCGTCATGTGGGCATCTCCCATAGAATTGAAAAGTTCATCGTCTCCCCAGTTCCAGGAAGTACAATAGTTACATTTTTCCTTGTCAGGAATACAGTTATATATTTCTTCTATGAATCCTTGAAAGTTGCGGAAATTCTTGAATGCATCTTCTTCGGATACAGTCGATTCGGGACTTTTATCCAAATAGTCTTCGCAAGACGTCATGCCGAGCCCCACTGCAAGAGACAAAAGGCCTGAACATAAAAGGGTCTTATATGTATATTTCATCTTGTTCATTATTATAATGTAAATTTAATACCTAAGTTATAACGTTTCACAGTAGGATAAGCTCCCAGATAACCTGCTCCGGAAAGATTAGCTTCACGGTCGTCCGGCATACGAGTCCATAACCATAGGTTATTACCATTGACATAAATCTTCAGGTTACTTAATCCAATTCTCTTGATCCAGCCTTTATTCCAAGTATAAGCCAGTTCAACGTTCTTCAAACGAATGTAAGAACCGTCATAAAGAGATTGGGTTCCGCCGTTATAGCTCGGAGTAGAATTCCAGCGAGGTACTACCACATCGGCATTAGGAGTGTTTTTTGACCACCACGTACCGGTGTCAAACACAGTGTTCAGTTTACTACCAAAACTAGTAAGGCCCACATCACGGGTTACATTGGTCACACCATAGAATTGTGCAAATGCGCTGAATCCTTTCCACTCGAAACCTATGGTAGCATTAAATGTATTTTCGGGCTGGCTAGTATAACCATAAGGAGCCTGATCTTTATTATCCACCACACCGTCGCCATTAAAATCGACAATGTAGTAGTCGCCCACCAGTTTTTGAGAATCATTAGCATCATGAGCAGGGCTACCATACAATTGGTCATAGTTTTGAATGTATCCCGCATCAATATAAGAAGTATATTGACCTACCCCGAAACCAGCCGCTTTCTGATAGGCAGGACGCATAGCCTGGTCATCTTTCACCAACACCTTGTTCTTAGCATGCGTCATACTGAAGTTACCCCAAACACGCCAATCATTACCAAAGGTTTTATTTACACGTAACTCCAATTCATATCCATTCGTACGGATCTTACCTTTATTAATAGAAGGAGGAGTTCCTCCGAAATAAGAGGGAATGGAACGGTCTCCACCATAAACAAAGATATTAGAACGTTCGTCACGGAAAAATTCCAAACTACCAGCCAGCATTCCTTCAAAAAGCGAATAGTCAACACCAATATTCAATTTTTTCACAACCTCCCATTGTATATCCTGGTTGCCAATAGCAGACTCACGATACCAGGTATAGATACTTTCAGTATGGTTCAGATCCATAGTAGTGTGACCACCATAAGCCCACTGGTTCATGTACAACCACCGACGACTTGAATCGAACGGATCAGGCCCTAACTGGTCAGAACCAATTTCACCATAAGAAGCACGGACTTTCAGCATGTCGATAATCTTCTTTTCACGAAAAAACTTCATAAAAGGTTCTTCACTGATCATCCAACCGATAGCACCTGAATTAAAAAATGCGAAACGATTTTCCGGACTGAACTTTTCAGAACCATTGTAAGCACCATTGTATTCAATGAAATAGCGGTCGGCATAATTATATGTAACACGGAAAGCCCAGTCTTCACGATAGGTAGGCATCACACTGCCTCGCGCATTTTCCTGACGACTGAACAATCCCATAGCTGTAGCATTATGCTTACCGAAACTACGCACCCAGTTCAATTGCGCCTGATAATAAAGATTACGTACCGTCTGACCATTATCCACAGCACCCGGAGAAGTACTCCAATTGACTCCTTGAGTCCAGTCAAAACCATTATTCGTGTCGTATAGCTGTGCATATCTCACCTGACCGGTATCAGGATCAATCCACTTACGCTGCGCACTATTAAACAAGTCATTGATACCACGATTGTTTTCAACAAATATATTATCCCAGGAAACAGTGGCCCGGGCAGAAAGCCCTTTGGTTATAAACTTCAAATCCTGTTCCAATGTAAAGTCAGTGTTAATACGGGTTGTTGTGAGCTGCATCGTACCACCCAAAGAAATGTTCTCTGCTGAGTTCGTGGTATTTGAAACAAGCGGATACATTCCCCAACTACCATCAGAGTATTGTGGAAGGAACACATCCGGCGCAATATTGTATGCACCCGACCATTGCTGCCCAATCTGCCATTCTGAATTGCCCGTATTACTCCATGGAGCCTTACGAATAGCATTAGAACCCGCGAGATTCATCTTCAATACAGTAGTTTTCGTTATATTGAAGTCCAAGTTACTACGCACATTGATACGATCGTATCCATAACCGGAGTTATAATCACGTCCATTATCATAGATTCTAAAAAGGTCGCCTTCATGCACATAGTCTGCCGAGGCGAAATACTTCACGAACTTTGTACCACCACTAATATTAAGGTTAGCATTGTAAGACATCGTGTTATCTTTAAACAAGGCCTTCTGCCAATCTACATTCGGATAACGTTCTCTCTGTTCAATAGTGGTCTGATTACGATAGTTATTGATGAACGATTGAGAACGGATATATTCCCATGAGTCAGGTCTCAAAGCCAACTCATGCTCAATAGCCGTATTGCGAAACATCAAAGCATCATAAGAATCGTACTTATTGGGCAGTTTGGAAGGAGACTTCAGAGTGGCATTGAAACCTACATCAATCTTTGCACTACCCTCGGTACCACGTTTGGTCGTTACAAGAATTACGCCATTTGCTCCTTTCACACCATAAACGGCAGTTGCAGACGCGTCTTTCAATACGGAAATAGACTGCACTGAACTGATATCGACTGAACTCATCGGACGTTCAATACCATCAACCAACACAAGTGGATCTTCATTATTATTCCAGGAACTTGCACCACGAATCGTAATTTTAGGTTCTTCTTCACCAGGCATACCTGTACCTGAAGTAGTAACCACACCCGGCAAGTTACCCGTCAACGCCGCACCAATATCACTGATACCGGCTGCACGTTCCAGAACTTTACCCGTAGTTTGCGTAATAGCGCCTACTACACTGGCTTTCTTTTGCTGACCATAACCTACCACAACCACCTCTTCCAGTTGTTGTGAGTCATCTTCTAAAGTGACTTTCAACATCTTTTGGCCTGCAATCTTCACCTCCTGCGATTTCATACCGATAAATGAAACTACAAGAGTTACTTTGTCATCAGGAACAGTCAACGTAAAATTTCCATCTATATCTGATATCGTACCTATTGAATTATTTCCTTTTACAACGATGGAAGCACCGATAACCGTCTCACCAGTGCCATCAAGAACTGTTCCTTTTACAGTCACCCCATTTTGCGCTAAAGTTGGCAAGCAACTTAATAGCAACAAAAGAAACAAGCAAGGGATCTTTTGAATTTGTTTTGTTACATTTTTCATTACCATTAGTTTAAGATATTAATAACTACATTCTCTTTCATTACATTAGCTATTAGTAATAGCCTCAGCTGTCATCATACTTGCATTTCATAATTCAACCACATTTAAGATTATAAAATTATCAATTGATATTTATATCGCTATTATTACATTTATTCACAGTCTAATTCATCTACAATATAGTAATTACATCCATATCATTCTATCTTTGCCACTAAAGCACACCTCTTTACGGCAGCAAATGTATTCAACTAAAACGAAACAGTCAGCACAATCATGCTACACAGTTTTTTGATAGCATTACATCTTTCTTTTTGATGTTACATTTTCTTTTTATGGCATTACATACACAAGCATAACATTATGTATATCAAAGATATACCAATAATAAAAAAGTAATAAAAACAAGCTGTTTTTATTACTAAAAATGGTCTATTCAGAAAGAAAAAGCACAAGAAAAGAAATACTTGAAATAGCTAAATAAAAAGAGGAAAAAGAAGATAGTAACGTACTCCAAAAGATATGTAACCTATCTGTTAGAGTGTAAAAAATGACTTTACTCTCACTCTATTCGCAAAACCGCTATTTAACACATTTAAAGAGATAGAGATTCTTGTTTCGCATACAGTTTAACTTCTTAGTTGACAAAGCATCAGTTGACGAGTTTATGAGGGGGAGTATATTTCCTTGTTACCTTGTCAACTGCGAAACTTGAGCTTACAGAACTTAAACAAGTAACATCCTAATTATCAACGCATAGCATTTACACACAAATTACTCAACAATGTAAAAGCATTTACTGCAGGAGGTAACGACCTTTACCCCGTATTGTAACGCTCTTTACCTCGGTATGTAACGAGCGTTTCCCTATGGAGTCACGGAAGTTATGCTGTAGTCTGTCTAAATAAACAAACGCCCTTAGTCTACCCGCTTGTAAACTAAGGACGTTTATTTGTGTATTTTCAGTATTAAGTTTGACTTATACTATCGTGATACATCCATTTGAAACGGCGAAGCCGGAAGCCCCGCCTTATTCTTCAAATTGGCCTCCTGCGGATTATCATCCCAAGCATAACGCACTTTTACCGGTTGAGTTATCCCTTCACTCCAGACCACCACTTTATTGCCTTCTATGGTCGCCTCAGCCCATTTAAAACGTCCGTCCGTTCCCGCCAGCGCAAAACCTTTAAGTTGAGCTACAGGCATTAAATCATCCGTTCCCGCCTCAAAAGACAGAATGATCTTTCCTTCCTCAATAGCAGCGGCAGTGCACAGCGGACCACTATGAACTATATCCTTATGTCCATATACCTGCTTCTTGACCTGAAGCGCTACCCTCCTTGCCAGTTCCTTCTTATTCAGCGGATGAATATCATTCCACTCTCCTAAGTCTATTGCCACAACCAAAGAGGTATTAGGCAACTTCAACGTCACCTGCCGCTGTGCTTCACGCATACCTGCCCAACCACTTTCTACAGGCTGCTGATGCGTCTGCATAAAATTGGGTAGCTGCATAATAAAGAATGGCAAGTCTTCATCTGCAAATTTCACCCGCCAATCTTTGAGCATGGCAGTCAATAAAGCTTCATATTCACCCGGACGTCCTGCATTCGATTCGCCCTGATACCACAAAGCTCCCTTAAAAGTAAGATTCCGCAAAGGAGAAATCATGGAATTATACATACCAGTCGGAATGTTCTGAAAAGATACACCTCCTCTTCCGGCAGGCATTTCACAACCCAACCTATACTTCCATTGCTCGGACAAGCGAACCGTATCCCCATCTATCGCCATGCAATAGGGTTTACCTTTTACAAAGCTGGGACGACCACCGGAATTAATAAGACGTACCGTAACCAGATTCTCTCCCGCTTTCAACACCGATGCAGGAACTTTATAAATGCGCGGCGGATATTGATAGGAAGTAGTACCTACAAAAACACCATTCACATACACAGAGTCCGCATTCACCATACAGCCTAAACGCAATATGGCATCTTTATCAGCCTGCTCGGCTGCAAGGCGAATGTTCTGCCGGAACCAGTGCGATCCGCTTACCGGATAACCATCCTTACTGCCCAACTGATAAGAAAACATATTCACTTCCTCCCAGTCGGAATCATTCAATTCCGGTTCATACCATTTAACCGGAGCATGAAGCCCTTCATCACCTTTATATAAAGAGAGATTCCAAAACCTCGACATCATTCCTCCCGCTTTATTCATCAAGGCCTTGTATTCGTCGGAGTTATAGATATCCCGCTCGCGCAGGTTCTTCGGAAATGCCTGAAGCGCATCTTCACTCATCCAAGCTTCAATGGAACTTCCTCCCCAACTGGAATTGATAATGCCGACAGGAACTTTCGTCTCATTATACATCTCTATTGCAAAAAAGTAAGGTAATGCGGCATAAGACTGGGCAACCTGCGGATTCAGTGCTGTCCAGTTCATTTGGGATATGTCTTCTTTGGGACCATGCAAATCATTACCATAGGGAGTCTTGACATAGCGAACCATCGAATTCTCGTAAGTAGCAGTCTCTTTACCGAACATATCCGCTACACGCGCCACCGTCAGTTCCATATTCGACTGTCCCGAACACAACCATACATCTCCTATCAGGATATCCTTCACTGTCACTTCGTTCACTGTCAGCTCATAAGGACCACCGGCCTTCATTGCAGGAAGTGTTACCAGCCATTTGCCATTTTCATCGGCTACTGCCGTGTATTTCTTCTTCTTGAACGTGACAACCACATTCTCACCCGGATCAGCCGTTCCCCATATCTTTATAGGACGTTCACGTTGCAATACCATCCCATCCGAAAGAACGGATGGGAGTTCCACCTTAGCCTCAGCCAACACGGAACAGATGCAGGCCAGTACTATCAATAAAGTAAATCTGTATTTCATAATCTTTCCTTTCTCCATACTCCTTCTTATTTTACAGAACTCTCCGGCGCTCCCAAGAAAGAAGGTTTCAAACCTCCGAAATCAATCATTATCTTCTGCATGACAAGTGCCGGATCAAGCGGACGGATGCGCAAGGTATGCTTTTCTTTCTTATCAAGCAAATGTTTCGTTTGGGTAGTGATGATGTGCTCCGCCTGCAATCTGCCAAGTTCACCTTTATAATCACCGTTGATGTTGACTATCTGTTCTTCGCCGCCATCCAGTGAAACCGCATATCGCAGTCCTTTATAATCATTGAAATTCAATGTCGAAGAGAAACGTACGATAACTGTTACTTCACCACTCTTCTCCGTTTCAAAATCATATTCCAGATACATATCTTCGCCCGGAGTAGCTGTGGAAGGCAAAGTAGTGACGGCTGACAAGGTACGTCCCAGGTTAGGGATCGTAATCCAATTAGCAGATGCACCGTTCGCTGAACGGGTATAATGTTCTGCTTCAATAGATATATATCCATCCTTTTCTACAAACACAGGTGGCGCAGGAGCTATACGGGGCTCGGGTACAGAAGTCACTTTAGGCATTATATTGCGCTTCGGATCATTCCAGGATCTATATCCGATGTGAGTCTGATCCATGATATGATTCCATTTGCCCCCACTCATTACATGATTATAATGATAAGTCAGCACGGAGTCGCGCTCGAAACAAGCACGTGCCTTATCCGCCCATTTATTGGCTTTCACATCATTAACCTCTGCCAGTTTACGGTTCATTGCCACGGCATAGTACATATCATATAAGTTGGAACATGCCTGTATCGGAAAAAGTACCAGTTGGTCGAAAGCATCCCGGTATTCGGCAGGCATCAGATAATAAAGTTTCAAAGCATCCAGACACAATGCAGCGTATTCATCTTTTACACTTTGCCATTCGTTATAATTTTCCAGGCTGTAAGTCCGGTCATTCAGCATTTCCGGAGTAACCCTACGGTTGTATTTAGTATAAGTGTCGATCAGACGAGCCGCTTCTTCGGCATAGTATCCGCCAAATTGCTGACGACAGAAATCCACCGTATGCTGAAACAGATTATTTTCATTGAAACGTTTCGGTTCCCAGGCCATATCCAGGAAGAAGGTGATAGGATATTCCATCGGCTTCAAGTCACCTACGTTCACCACCCACAATTCGCGCACGCCATAGTCATAGGTCAACATCATCTGCTCCCACGTGCGTTGTATCTGAGTAATATTTATCCATTTGGAGTTACGGGGAGCCCCTACATAGTCGAAATGATAATACATGCCGTAACCACCTTTGCGAGGCTTCGCTTTCAAGTCGGGCAATTTACGTACATTGCCCCAGTTGTCATCACAGAGCAGCAGCGTTACATCGTCGGGTACTCGCATACCTTTATCATAATAATCCTGCACTTCCTTATAAAGCGCCCACACCTGCGGAGTCTCTTTAGCTTTCTTGCCGGTTACTTTCTCTATGATTTTCCGCTGATCTTTCACGATATTCTGCAACAAGGAGATATTGGCATCTTCGCTCATCGGTTCATCGCCGTCGCCACGCATGGCAAGGGTGATCACCGCTTCCCAATCCTTGCAGCGTTCCATACCCTGCTGCCAGAAGTCGCGCAACACGGCACCGTTCGTAGTGTAATTCCACTCTCCTTTTCCACGACGTTTCCAGTCCTTTTGAGCCTGTCCCATCGGTTCATGATGGGAAGTACTCATCACAATTCCCATCTCGTTGGCCAACGGACCGTTCATCGGGTCATCATCGTAGAAAGCACTGTTCCACATGGCAGGCCACATAAAATTTCCTTTGAGGCGAAGCACCAGTTCGAACACCGTTTCGTAGAACTTACTATTGAACCCACCAAAGGTAGCAGACGCCCAGCCGCCTAAACTGGGCCATTCATCATTCAGGAAAATCCCGCGGTACTTCACTGCCGGTTCACCATCGGTATATACACCTTCTTTAATAGATATAATATCATGCTTCTCCACCGGAACATCTGCCCAGAAATACCAGGGAGAGACACCCATCTGCCGGGAAAGCTCGTAAATACCGTAAATAGTTCCCCGCTTGTCACTACCTGCAATGACAATTGCCTCTTCTACTCCTTCCACGGGCTGCTTCACCGTCTGAAGAATATACTTCTCACGTTTCCCCTTCAAATCTGCAGCTGGAATCTTTCCTGCCTGCACCAGTTGTTTAATCCATAAACTATTCTCAACAGAACCGACAATCAGCATACGGTTACCGGATGGGGAATGAATAATTTCCGGAGTAGCGCCTGTCACTTTACCTGCATCTGTCTGCAAATTGGCAACAGCCCTCAGCACTCCTTTATCTTCCTGCGAGTCTACCAGTATCGGATACGCCTTTCCTTGCTGTATCCAGGTAAAACCATTGCTCTTATTTGTCACAAAACGCTCTGCCGCCGACAAAGAGGGAAGTAACATGAAACTTACTAAACAATAAAAAATCCAACTAATTCTTGTTTTCATGGTAAGATACTTTTTAATTAACCTTCGTTTTGTACAAAGATAGTTCATTACAAAGTACTTTTCGAATCTTCGTGTTCCTATTTGCTACGGTCAATGTTACATCCCGTCTTTTCATGTTACATAAACTTACATTGATGTAACATCCGCTCAAAAAAATGGCTCTGGTCAGCCCTAAACCTGCATCTTGCCTTTGATTTACCTCCATCATTCATGTATAAGCCATGCAGTGCCTGCGGATAGATAAATCTTCGATATTTTCTTCGTTGTGAAATCTACTGCCATACTACCTTTATTTTATTGTCATTCACGCTCCACATCTTTTTGTCATCAGCGCACCCATAAAGCTTGATTCGTTATTATTAAGAAAAGAAGGAAACAAGGGGGATGGGTTGACAGCTGATTCATACCCCGTCCGCAATGAATAAAATGAAGTATCATCTTATACCTGAAAGACTGCAAGAAGAAAAAGAATATTGATGTATTGAATTACACTTGAAAACAAGTAATGCTATGATCCGGAACAAGTAATGTTGCGGATGATTACATTGCTTGTTCTTATCAACAACAAGCAATGTAATTTTAGGTAAGTCTGTATTCTGACAAATGCTAATTCGTGTTAGAACGGGTTATAAATAATCAGATTCTAAATCCTGATACCCAGACAAACAGATTGTAACCTGACTGAACAAGTTTAATGATATATTTGAAGTGTCATCCGGTTAATGCAACATCCCATCATGAGCAAACCTGTTTCTTTTTTGAGCGATTCCGAATGCCTGCAAGCCTATGATCTTATCACGCCTCAAATACCACCTCGGAGAATTGGCCTATCAATTAAATACCGACAACGAAAATATAATCCTGCACTATAAGGCTCCTCCCCACCTGTTAAAAAAAGGAGAGTTCGACCTCAGCCTCCGCAAATGGGCAGAACTGGTCAGTCTGAGGACAAAAGAATAAAAAACAGTTCAAAGGTATGCCATTACATCGGAAGCCGTATCTAAGGAAAGGGAGTTATTACAAATAATGGGATGGAATCTTGAAAATTAGTGATTTGTCTGCAAAATACAGAGGTATAGGAAAAAAAAGGAGTACCGCTGTACTCCAACCTTTGTTAACCTTAAATCTAATACTATGAAAAACACAGTGCAAAGGTACGCACTTTTTTGAAAGTAACAAGTTCCGTGTGCGAAAACAACACATTTATAACACCATTTAAGAGAAGGGACTCTCTTTTTCACTTCCTTTTTCATATCTTGCTTTAAAACGAAGACGAGCTGCACTTTAGCATTAAAAATAATCAAGCTTATTTTGTATTGCTTTCGGTTTGCATTATCTTTGTAGAAAAATAATCAAAACAACTTATGCCTGACTATGATTTGATAGCTATATTAGGTCCTACCGCTTCCGGTAAAACTCCCTTCGCCGCAGCACTGGCAAATGTTCTTGACACAGAAATCATCAGTGCAGATTCCCGGCAAATCTACCGTGGCATGGATCTCGGCACGGGTAAAGACCTGGTAGACTACACTGTGAATGGTAAACCAATCCCTTATCATCTGATTGATATTGCCGACCCGGGCTATAAATACAATGTTTTTGAATATCAACGTGATTTTCTGATAGCGTACGAGACTATTAAACAAAAAGGGAAACTTCCCGTTTTGTGTGGGGGTACCGGTATGTATCTGGAATCTGTATTGAAAGGCTATAAGTTACTGCCAGTTCCCGAAAATCCGGAGTTGCGTGCACGCCTTGCCGATAAATCCCTGGAAGAACTGACCGAGATGCTGAAGCAGTACAAAGCCCTGCATAATACTACAGATGTCGACACCGTAAAACGAGCGATCCGGGCCATCGAGATAGAAGAATATTATGCACATACACCGGTAGACGAACGGGCGTTCCCGGAACTGAACAGCCTTATCATTGGTGTAGATATAGACCGGGAATTACGCCGTACGAAGATATCCCGCCGCCTGCGTCAACGTCTGGACGAAGGGATGGTAGATGAAGTACGACGCCTGATAGAACAGGGTATCCAACCGGATGATCTTATCTATTATGGTCTGGAATATAAGTATCTGACTCTGTACGTTATCGGCAAACTGACATACGAAGAGATGTACCGGGAACTAGAGATTGCTATTCACCAGTTTGCCAAGCGGCAGATGACCTGGTTCCGGGGAATGGAACGGCGCGGCTTTACTATCCATTGGATGGATGCCGGGCTGCCTATGGAAGAAAAGATTGCTTTTGTACAAGCGAAACTCAAAGGGAATTAGTATCTTTGGGGCAACAAAGACGAAGACTGTGGGGAGAGTACAAAAATGATTATGTAGGACTTTACTAAGAGATAACAATATGAGCGTAGAACCCGAAAAGTGGGGAGTGATATACAATCCCAAAGCCGGCACACGGAAAGTGCAGAAACGGTGGAAAGAAATCAAAGAATATATGGACAGCCGAGGCGTGTCTTATGACTACGTGCAGTCTGAAGGGTTCGGGTCTGTGGAACGTTTAGCAGGCATTCTTGCCAATAACGGATACCGCACCATTGTTGTTGTGGGCGGTGATGGAGCGCTAAACGACGCTATCAACGGCATCATGTCATCCAATGCAGAAGATAAAAGAGAAATCGCCATAGGTATCATTCCCAACGGTATCGGAAATGACTTTGCCAAATACTGGGAAATGACTTCGGAATACAAAGATGCCGTAGATTGCATCATTAATAACCGACGCCGGAAGATAGACGTCGGATTCTGCAATTATTACGATGGTGAAAAACATGTCACACGCTATTTCCTCAATGCAATCAATATAGGTTTAGGAGCCCGTATCGTGAAGATTTCCGACCAGACCAAACGTTTCTGGGGAGTAAAATTCCTGTCCTACCTTATGGCCCTTATCTCACTTTTCTTTGAACGGAAGCTCTACAGGATGCATCTCAAAATAAACGGAGAACACATCCGGGGACGTATCATGACGGTATGTATCGGCAGTGCATGGGGATACGGACAAGCACCAAGCGCCGTGCCGTATAACGGTTGGCTCGATGTATCCGTGATCTATCGTCCGGAACTGTTACAACTCGTATCAGGACTATGGATGCTTATCCAGGGACGTATTCTGAATCATAAAGTTGTGATGCCTTACCGTACCCAGAAAGTAAAAGTACTACGTGCACAAAATGCTTCGGTGGACTTGGACGGACGTATTCTCGACCGGCATTTCCCACTGGACATCGGGATTATGCATGAAGCGATAACATTGATTATTCCAAACTAAAAATAACGATTAACGTTTAGTGAAAAGTGATTAGCAAGCTGCGCTATCACTTGCTAATCACTTACCGTTAAGCACTATACACTAAATACTTATGATTGAATTAAAGAATAATCCTGCCGGAAACTTCTTTTTGTTGGCAGGCCCTTGTGTGATTGAAGGAGAAGAGATGGCAATGCGTATTGCCGAACGTGTGGTAAATATCACGGAGAAATTACAAATACCTTATGTATTTAAAGGCTCTTATCGCAAGGCCAACCGTTCACGCCTGGATTCATTTATGGGAATAGGCGATGAAAAAGCGTTGAAAGTGTTACAAAAAGTACACGATACTTTTGGTGTGCCTACTGTTACAGATATACATTCTGCAGAAGAAGCCGCAATGGCCGCCGAATATGTAGATGTACTGCAAATACCGGCATTCCTTTGCCGTCAGACGGATATTCTGATAGCTGCTGCAAAAACAGGAAAGGTGGTTAACATCAAAAAAGGACAGTTCCTGTCTCCACTCGCCATGCGCTTTGCTGCGGAAAAGGTAGTAGAAGCCGGAAATAAGGAAGTTATGATTACCGAGCGTGGAACAACTTTCGGATATCAAGACCTTGTTGTAGACTACCGTGGCATCCCTGAAATGCAAACCTTTGGTTATCCAGTCATTCTGGATGTTACGCACTCTCTGCAACAACCCAATCAGACAAGCGGAGTGACAGGTGGTATGCCGCAGCTTATTGAAACCGTTGCCAAAGCCGGTGTTGCGGTCGGTGTAGACGGATTGTTTATTGAAACACATGAGCACCCCGAAATAGCCAAAAGCGATGGTGCCAATATGCTGAAGCTCGATTTACTGGAAGGACTACTGACGAAACTGGTACGGATTCGTGAGGCGATAAAATGATAATTTAGCGGGCGGATGCCCGCTAAATTATCATTCATATAAAAAATAGATCCTTCCTGTGATTTCTCTTCTCCCTCTTCGACAAATAGGTCAAGAAACAATTTTAATTTTCATCAACATGAAACATTTATTTCACAGTTTACTGGCAGTAGCATTCGTTCTATGTGCCGGTTTTCAACAAGCGGTGGCGCAGCAAATGCAGTTTCCGCCCCTTCCCGTGGACAAGAATGCCCGTATCGGCCAATTAGACAATGGCCTGACGTATTACATACGCCACAACAAATTACCCGAAAACCGGGCTGAATTCTATATCGCCCAGAAAGTAGGTTCCATTCTTGAAGAACCGCAACAACGCGGACTTGCCCACTTCCTGGAACACATGGCCTTCAACGGTACTAAGAATTTCCCCGGTGATGATAAAGGCCTCGGCGTCATCCCTTGGTGCGAAACCGTAGGTATCAAATTTGGTACTAACTTAAATGCTTATACCAGCATAGACGAAACAGTTTACAACATCAGTAATGCTCCGATTGACCGCACCGGTGTATTGGACTCCTGTCTGCTGATCCTGCACGACTGGTCTAACTATATCCTGCTCAAAGATGATGAAATCGACAAAGAACGTGGTGTGATCCGTGAAGAGTGGCGCAGCCGCAACAGTGGTATGCTGCGCGTCTACACTGACCTGCTCCCAACTATACATCAGGGTGACAAATATGCAGATTGTATGCCTATCGGCTCTATCGATGTAATCAACAACTTCCCTTATAAAGATATCCGCGATTACTATCACAAATGGTATCGTCCTGATCTGCAAGGTATCGTTATCGTGGGCGATATCGATGTAGACACCGTAGAAGCTAAACTAAAGGCAGTATTCGCCGATGTACAAAAACCGGTAAATCCGGCAGAACGCACTTACTATCCTGTTGCTGATAATAAGGAACCCATCGTAGCCATCGGTACAGATAAGGAAGTAGACGACCCGTCGATTGAGATTTACTTCAAGCAAGACGCGACTCCTGATTCAGAAAAGAATAATGTAGGCTACCTTGCTTCACAATATATGACGAGTATGATCAGCAGCATGCTGGACGCCCGTCTGAGCGAATTGGTTCAGAGTGCTAACCCTCCGTTTACCCGTGCAAGCAGTGACTACAGCGACTTCTTTGTAGCCAAGACCAAAGAAGCCTTCGCACTTTCTGCCTCAAGTAAAGCCGACGGCATTGAAACAGCCTTGAAAACCTTACTACAAGAGACTGAACGTGCACGTCGCTTCGGCTTTACCGAATCAGAATATGCACGCGCACGCGCCAACTATTTGCAGAGTTTAGAGTCTGCCTACAACGAACGCGAAAAGACCAAGCACGGTTCTTACGTAAGAGAATATGTACAGAACTTCCTGAATGGCGAGCCTATCCCGGGGATTGAAGCTAAGTACGCTATGATGAACCAACTGGCTCCGAACATTCCCTTACAGGCCATGAATATGGTAATGCAGCAACTTGTTCCGGATAGCAATCAAGTAGTAATAATTGCCGGTCCTGCAAAAGAGGGTTTGAAATACCCGACAAAAGAAGAAGTTATCAGCTTACTGAAAGGCATGAAAGATCTCGACCTGCAAGCATACGTAGACAAAGTATCTGACGAACCACTGATGAAAGAAGCTCCGAAAGGTGGTAAAATCATTTCTGAGAAAGAAGGCGACATCTATGGTAGTACAAAATTAGTTCTTTCAAATGGTGTAACTGTCTATGTAAAGAAGACTGATTTCAAAGCTGATGAAATCCGCATGAAAGGTACCAGCCTGGGTGGTAAATCCATTTTCCCCGACAAAGACGCACTGAACTTCGCCGTTATGGACAACGTAATTGCTGTAGGTGGTTTGGGTAACTTTAGCCAAGTAGACTTGACGAAAGTACTGGCTGGCAAGAAAGTTTCCGTCAATGCCGGTCTGGGTGCTACCACAGAGAATGTATTCGGTACCTGCTCGCCAAAAGATTTTGAAACTATGATGCAGCTGACATATCTCACCTTCACCGCTCCCCGTAAAGATGCGGAAGCATTCGAATCTTTTAAAAATCGTATGAAAGCTCAATTGGAAAGTGCGCAGGCAAATCCTCTTTCTTCTATAAACGACTCTTTACAAAAAGCAATGTACAATAATCATCCGCGCGTAGTGATGATGAAACCGGAAATGGTGGATCAGATTGACTACGACCGTATCCTGGAGATGTACAACGACCGTTTCAAAGACGCCAGCGACTTTACATTCTACTTTGTCGGAAACATTGACCTTGAAACAGCCAAACCACTGATTGCCGAATACTTAGGTGCACTGCCTGCCATCAATCGCAAAGAAACCTTCAAAGATACGAAGATGAGTATACGCAAAGGTGTGTACAAGAATGAATATGCCAAAGAGCAACAAACTCCTACAGCAACCATCGTATTCCTGTACAGCGGTAAAGCTCCTTATACATTAAAGAATGACATTTTGCTGAGTTTTGCAACTCAGGTTCTTGATATGGTTTATACTGAAGAAGTACGCGAAAAAGAAGGTGGTACATATGGTGTAAACTGCTATGGCGACTTACAGAAGTATCCGAAAGAACAATTATTGTTGCAGATTGTCTTCCAGACCGATCCGGCTAAGAAAGATAAACTGGCAGGTATTGTAGTAGATGAGTTGAAGAAACTTGCAGCCGAAGGACCGTCAGACGTACACTTGCAGAAAGTGAAAGAGTACATGCTGAAGAAGTATGCCGACAACCAGAAAGAAAACGGATACTGGATGAATAATCTGAACGATTACTTCTATTATGGCATGGATATGACAGAAGGATACACGGATATCGTAAATAGCATCACAGCCAAAGATATCCAGAAGTTTGTATCTGACCTGTTGAAACAAGGAAATGAAATCGAGGTAACCATGACGGTACCCAACAAATAGTGATAAAGGATAAGTGATTAGTGATAAGCGAGCGCATTCTTACTTATTACTAATCACTACCTTCCAATCACTCCATTAATCACTAACAACTAATCACTAAACAACATGAATCTATTTCTTGAGCTACGCAGACACGGAAAGTTAGCTGAAAAGCGACATCCGATGTACGAGAAAAGTAAGTTCGGAAAGTTTTGGATGTACTTCATGAGTGTGTTCTGGGCAGGTTATCTCATTTTCTTCGGAACAACATTCGCTTTCGCCTTCGACGGAGGCGCCAAAGAAGCCTATCACGTAATGAACAGCGGCCTAATCTTCATACTCGCCCTGGACTTCCTTCTGCGTTTACCCTTCTTGAAAACACCGACACAGGAAGTTAAACCTTACTTACTGCTCCCCATCAAAAGGAGTCGTCTTATCGACTTCCTGCTCCTACGCTCGGGACTTAACAGCTTTAATTTGCTTTGGCTCTTTCTGTTTGTTCCGTTCGCTATCATCACTGTTACCAAATTTTATGGAATAGGAGGTGTATTGACCTACTGCATTGGTATTTGGTTGCTCATCGTATTCAATAATTACTGGTATCTGCTATGTCGTACGCTGATGGACGAACGCATCTGGTGGGTTCTCTTACCGATAGCCGTATATGGAGGTATTGCAGCTGCACTTTTCATTCCAGATAACAGTCCGTTATTCGGTTTCTTCATTGATCTGGGCGAAGGATTTATCACGGGAAACATACTCACATTTATCTGTGTCCTGGTAGCCATTACCCTCATGTGGTTCATCAACCGGAGCATCATGCAAAAGCTGGTCTACAACGAACTGAATAAGACAGAAGACACTACTGTTCAGGTAAAAACCGTATCCGAATACAAGTTCCTGGACCGTTATGGCGAAATAGGCGAATACATCCGTCTGGAGTTGAAATTGCTACTACGCAACAAGGTGTGCAGGAAATCACTCTATTCCGTTACCGCTATAGTACTGATCTTCAGTCTCACCATCAGTTTTTCTGATATTTACGATGGAGGCTCCCGCGACTTCTTCGTACTTTACAACTATATTATCTTCGGAATTCTGTTCCTCTCACCGCTGATGAGCTACGAAGGTAACTACATTGACGGGCTGATGAGCCGCAAGGAGTCCATCTATTCATTGTTACGTGCCAAATACATCTTGTACAGCATCGCACTCATCATCCCATTTGTGCTGATGATACCGGGTATGGTGACGGGTAGAGTATCTGTACTGGGATGCATTGCCTGGATCGTATTTGTTCCGGGTGCCGTATACTTCTGCCTGTTTCAATTGGCAGTGTACAACAACAAGACGCTCGACCTGAATGCCAAAATGACCGGACGGCAAAATGTGGGTACCGGTTTGCAGAACCTCATTTCAGGAGCTGCATTCGGCGTGCCGTTGCTACTATTCTTCGTACTGAATGCGACGGTGGGCAAAGAAATAACCCCATGGATTCTCTTAGTCATCGGCATACTATTCATCGCAACTTCAAGATGGTGGCTACGGAATGTATATCACCGCTTCATGAAGCGCCGATATAAGAATATGGAAGGATTTCACGATAGTAGACAAAAATAATTACGAATATGATAGAGATTAACCAACTTCAAAAAAACTTCGGCGAAAAGAAAGCCGTAGATATCGAGAAATATAGCATCTACCAGGGCGATATGTTAGGATTGGTAGGCAACAATGGTGCGGGTAAGACTACTCTCTTCCGTCTGATACTGGACCTGCTACAGGCAGATCTGGGAAATGTGACAATCAATGATATCGATGTATCCAAAAATGAAGACTGGAAACAATTCACAGGTGCTTTCATCGATGATGGTTTCCTGATTGATTACCTCACTCCCGAAGAATATTTCTACTTCATCGGTAAAATGTACGGTCTGAAAAAAGAAGAGGTAGACGAACGTCTGCTTCCATTTGAACGCTTCATGAATAATGAAGTCCTCGGACAAAAGAAATTCATCCGTAACTTCTCTGCCGGAAACAAGCAGAAAATAGGTATTATCTCCGCCATGCTGCATCATCCGCAATTGCTGATCCTGGATGAACCGTTCAATTTCCTTGATCCGAGTTCCCAGTCCATCATCAAGCACCTGCTGAGAAAATACAATGAAGATCATCATGCCACAGTCATCATTTCAAGTCATAACCTGAACCATACGGTGGATGTGTGTCCACGTATTGCCCTGATGGAGAATGGAGTGATTATCCGTGATATTCAGAATGAGAATAACTCGGCTGAAAAAGAGCTCGAAGACTACTTCAATGTCAGAGTAGAAGAAGAAATTGAAGAAGAGATGATGGAAATGACGGCTCAGGAAACAGCAATTCAAGAAGTGCCCGTTCAGGAAGTGCCCGTTCAGGAAACGCCCGTTCAGGAAACAATTGTTCAACCGGAAGAGAAAGAGGAACAAGCATGAAGAAATACCTCTCTTATATAGTTGCACTTATCGGACTGACCTTTAGTTTAAGTTCTTGCCATACATCAGCACCTCGTCTCGACTACAAAGCGCTGGCAAAAGCTTCTGTCCGCATGGGAATAGACATAAATAAGGAAGATAACCACAAATTGTACATAGCCTCTGCGGAGTGGATGGGTGTCCCCTACCGCGCAGGCGGTGACAACAAACGCGGAACAGATTGTTCCGGACTGGTATCACAACTCTATAAGCAGGTATACAACATCCGTTTATCCAGAAGCACCGATGAACAACTCAAAGAAAGCAATAAAGTCTCCCGTCGCAACCTGCGTGAGGGAGATTTGGTGTTTTTCACCAGTCGTGCATCCAAGAAAAGAGTGGCACATGTGGGTATCTATCTTAAAAATGGGAAATTCATACATGCCAGCACAAGTAAAGGAGTTATTGTCAGCAGTCTCAACGAGCAATACTACACGCAATACTGGCTTCGTGGAGGGCGAGTAAAATAATAAGCAATATTCAAATGAACTTTAAATAGAAAAATAATGAAAAAGATTTTAGGTATTCTCCTTTTTATTGGCATCGCACTGAATGCCAATGCACAGTTACTCTGGAAAATATCCGGTAACGGCCTGGAAAAGCCCTCATACATTTTAGGAACGCACCATTTAGCTCCGTTAAGCATAAAAGACAGCATTGCCGGCTTGCCACAAGCAGTAGACGGTACTTCACAAGTATATGGAGAAGTAGTTATGTCCGAAGCGATGTCTCCTGAATTCATGCAAACGATGCAGCAAAACATGATGATGGCGGGAGACACTACCCTTCAAGCTCTCTTTACCCCCGAACAATATGAGTTAGTAGGTAAGGCTGTGAAAGAAAATCTAATGGCGGATATTGCCATGTTAGCTAAAATGAAACCGGCTTTCATCACCCAACAATTGACTCTTATTTTATGTATGAAGCATTTGGGTGGTTTCAACCCACAAGAACAACTGGATACTTACTTCCAGCAACAAGCTATACAGAGTGGAAAGAAAGTAGGCGGTTTGGAAACTCCGATATCACAAATCAACGTACTGCTCAATAGTCAGACATTGCAGCGTCAGGCAAATCTGCTTTACTGTTTAGTAAGTGACATCGATAAAGCTATGGATCAAACTAAACGCTTGAACAATGCCTATAAAGCTCAAAACCTGGACGAAATGTTGAAACTGATGGAAGAGCGTGACGGCAACTCTTGTGACCCTCAACCGGGAGAAATGGAAGATCTGCTAGACAACCGCAACAAAGCCTGGATTGAGAAAATGCCTTCAATCATGAAGGAAACCCCTACTCTCTTTGTGGTGGGTGCAGGACATCTGCCGGGAACAAATGGTGTATTGAATCTATTGAAACAAAGGGGGTATACTGTGGAAGCAATGAAATAAGAAAACTATAAATTCTCTCTTTACTAACGTTTCCTAAACACGATAACAATGAAAATACCGGGTGATCGCAAGTGATTTGTGGTCACCCGTTTTTTATAGAGATTTTTTTCAATCGACCAATAAGTTTGTCATCTATAAAAAAACATGAATGTTCCCTATCTTTAAGACCTCCTGATCAAAGTTGCTTTTATCTTTTGCCCTACTTTTTACTTTCGTGCGATAGGTATATACAGTTACCGGATTATATCCCATAAATTCCGCTATCTGCGAACTGTCTTTTATGCCCAACCGGATGAGAGCGTAAATACGCAATTCCGCATTCAGAAGTTCCCCCTCCTTAAATGTATATTGTTGATCCTCCTTAAGAAGTCCATTCAATTCTTTGACGAACGAGGGATATATCTGCAGGAACGCTTCATCGAATTGAGAATAGAAATCTTTGCTTTCTTTTAACAAGTAATGGGTAGACGAGTTCAACTTATAAAGCTCATCAATCTGTCCGCTTTTGATTTTTCTATTGACCAGCTTTTGATAGTCACCGATCTTCGATATATACATAGAGCATAATTTAAGGAAATGGCCGATGTATTTCTCCTTGACCCGGTCGGATTCCATCAGATTGGATGTCAGAGATTGAAGCTTCCCATTCTTTTCTTGCACTTCACAGTTTATACGGTTTAATTTATCATTAATAGACAAGAGTTGTGAACGGGCAACCGATAAGTCCTTTCTCTTTTTACGCAAGTATAATGCTATACCCAGAATAAGCAATAAAAAGAAAATTGAAATGATAATTCCCGCCCGTAAATAAAGCTCCTGTTTATCTCTTTGAAGTTGATATTCTTTCTGAATGATAGGGATGACCTCAGCTATTTGTGAATTACGCAGGCGGGTGTTGTAGGAGTTAGCATCCTGCAAAGATATATCCAGATAACGATAAGCACGCCGGATATCCCCCTTATCATTCTGTATCTGAGCCAACAGACGGAGAGACCTGTTCTGTTTGACAGCACTTTTAACGTCTGCCATGACAGAACGGATAAGACTCTGCTCTTCGTTCAACTTATCTTCTTTGACTTTATAAATAAGTGACAAATGATATAATGCCCGCGCAGCCTCATTAGAGGTAGAATCGACTAACTGATAATATGCGGCTATATCTTTTTGCGCTTCTTCCAGGTTTCCTTCGGCATAATGCTGCTTGAAGCTATAATAATAGAAGTCCTTGGATTCCCGAGGAACCAATTCGCAGATTATACGGGAGTACTTCAGTTCCTGCTTACGGTATTCCTCCTCCAAATGAGAATTTTGCGCAAGCTCGCGAAGATTCATATATAGCCTTTCATACTGCTTATTATATTCTGCCTTTTGACTCACACTCATATCCGGATATTGATCTTCCAGTTTCAGCAAAATGCGATGAGCTTCATTGAGGAGTCCTGCTTGTGCACACAGGAAAATATACTGAAACCTGTTCTCCAACCATTTGTCCTTGCTTTGCAAGCTCCCGGCAAGCAGCCTGTTCTGCTCGATATAATGAAAAGCCGAGTCACTCTGAAAGTTACTGTACTCCTCTATCAAACGGGAGATAATATCATATCTCTTGTCCACTGATGCCTCGGACGACGATAACTGTTTCAGGTAATTGATTTTATTTTCTTTCTTCCGGACATACGTAATGCGCTCTTTCAGCAACTGATCTAATTCTCCGAGCAGAGATTTGTTACCGGATGTTCCGGCGTGTGCATTCATCGTTCCCCAAATAAGCATGAATAAATAAAAGAGACATCTTATCATCTTACATCATTTAGTACGGTTTCCACAAAGATAAGTTTTTTCTTCGATTTTTTATCAAAACCTCAATTGTACCCTGACATTTAATGAATTATAATCCTTATGAGTGATATAGTAATAGTTCAACTGCACTTTCAGGTTCTCATTTATATAATAATTCATTCCGGCTGTATATTGATTGGATACACCTCCTTTGATTACTTTTCCATTCATATCCAGACGGTCGAACCGCAGAGCCAGTTCAATATCGCCTTTCTTACCGATTAACGGTTGGTTAAATGCTCCCCGGGAGTTATTATAATCCTGCTTTCCACCAAGCAGCAAACAAGATGATTGTACGTAGAAGCCGGAAAAGGATTCGTCGACAAAACCATGATTCCGGTTTACGTCTTGCTGTATATATTCTGCCTGAAACTTCCACGGACCATAGTAACCGGCAAGTTCTACTCCCATCAACCGAGTGTTATTCACATCCGTGATGTATCCGGTGTCCATAAACTTAATCTTATTGATAGTTGACTCCGATTGACTGTAGCGAACCGTTTTAGGAGGGGTATCTTTACCTACATCGGTCTTAGGCGTGGCGTATGAAGCGGCAACACCGATGTGCAATCCCTTTTCCTTGCTATTATTTTGGGGCATCCACACTGCTCTCCCGGTGAGCGAATATCCTTCGTTTTGTCCTTTTTGCAAATTACTGTCCGAGTTTTCCTTATTGCCCAGAGTCATAGACTTCTGGAAATGTACGCCTCCCGTCAATAACCACTGTTTGTCTTCATAAACGCCCTGCAATCCCAGGTGATGTCCCGGAGCGAAAGCATTAACAACTTGCGCCCGGTTCATCAACGAAAGATCTTTGAAAGAGTTCAGCAAATCCATAGAGAAAGCCTCTTGTATATTGCCGGCACGCAATCCGAACCTTTTGGTAAAATTATAAGTGATAAAGTTGTCCAACAGAAGGAGATTACCATTTGAGAAATCTATTTCAAACTTACCGGACAGTCTTTCTCCAAAGAAAAATGTCCCTCCAAAGGCCAGTTGAGATATGGTGGTCCCATTGGCCATCTTTTGATCCTTTTCTCCCCAAAAGATTCCGCCATCTGCCGAAATACGGCCGAAGAACTTGACGTGATACTTATTATCGTAACTAAGATGCCACTTAGAAGTTTTCGAGGGACTTTCTCCGGTTTCGTTACCTGCCAATACAGACGGGACGGTACAGAGAAACGTGAATAGAATAAGAAGATGCTTTTTCATAATAAATCAGATAAAAAGGTTAAGAACTAAAACTCCGCATAAACCTACAACAGAAACAATGACCTGCATAGCCGACCATGACTTGAAAGTGTCTTTCATACTAAGATTGAAATATTCTTTGTATAGCCAGAAGCCGGAATCGTTGACATGCGAAAACATCAGACTTCCCGCCCCGACGGCCAATACCATCAAATTGGGATTCACATGAGATACAGCTATCAAAGGCATCATTACGCTGGCAGCCGTCAGAGCGGCCACTGTTGCCGAACCTACCATAGCCCGGATAACACTTGCCATCAGCCAACCCAAAATAAGCGGGTGTATCGGAAGTGTCTCCATTGCATTAGCCAGAAGCATACTTACACCACTTTCCTCCATTACAACTTTAAATATACCCGAACCGGCAACTATCAGAATAATCATAGCGATGTCTTTACACGCCTGCACATAAATATCCATGATCTGCTTGATGGAACGTCCTTGTCTGATTCCTAACGTATAGGTAGCTACGATTACGACAATCAGCATAACGATGGTAGGTGAACTAAAGAAAGACAGCAGGTTCTGTGTCGATTCGCTCGGATTGGGTAAAAAATGGGTAAGCACCGTTGTGATAATCAGCAAAAATACGGGCAACGTGGCTGTCAGGAAGCTATTGAGCTTTCCGGGTTCACTGAATGCTGTATCCACTTTTTTGGCGGTAAATATATCTACACGGCCGGTCTTAATGTTTTTCAAAGTCTTACTGAATAGCGGTCCGGCAACAATAATAGCCGGGATGCAAGCCAACAGACCTAAAATCAACGTCATTCCCATATTGGCGTCGAACATAGTCACCAATGCTACGGGAGAGGGATGGGGAGGAAGGAAGCCATGCGCCACTGACAAGGCTGCCAACATGGGGATACCTATATATATGGCAGGCATTTTGTATTGGTTGACAATAGAAAAGATGATCGGAACAAGAATAACGAAACCGATATCGTAGAACAAAGGGATACCTACAACAAACCCTGTAAGCATCATGCCCCACTGGATGTTTTTCGTTCCGAAAGCTCCAATCATTACTTGGGCTATCTTTTGTGCAGCACCGCTTTCGGCAACCAGTTTCCCGAGCATGGCACCAAATATGATGATAAGTGCCATACTACGATAGATATTGCCTACACCTTTATTCAAGATGTCGGGTATTTCCTGAACCGGAATACCCAAGCACAGAGCTGCTACTACGGAGACGATAACGAACGCGAAAAATGCGTCTACTTTATAATATGCTACCAGAAAAATAAGCAGTAGCAAACTGATTATAATGATACAAATTGACATCATGGTATTGATAAGATTTAAAAGGTGGGATTTCTTTATTATTTAGCTTCCATATATCCGCCCTTCATGGGCGATACGCAGTTACGGGTATAGATACCCAGTATACCATCTTCATAACGGGAAGCAGGGTTGCGCCATTTTTCCCGACGGTATGACAGGATCATATCTATTTCTTCCGGTGTTTTCTCCTCTCCTTTTGTGCCGACGATATTCAGCGAACGGGCAGGAATGTCAATGCGAATCAAGTCACCGTCTTTCACTAAGGCTATCGGTCCTCCTTCGTTGGCTTCGGGAGAAACATGTCCGATAGCCGGCCCGCGGGTTGCTCCGGAGAAACGCCCGTCTGTAATAAGCGCAACAGATTCCACCAGTTCCGGGTCGGAGGCTATTGCCTCGGTAGTATAAAACATTTCCGGCATACCACTACCTTTAGGACCTTCATAACGGATAAATACGGCTTCGCCCGGAGTTATCTCTCTATTTAGTACAGCCTGAAGGGCCTCTTCTTCACAATCGAATACATGTGCTTTGAGTGTAGTCTGCATCAGTTTAGGTGATATTGCGGAGTGTTTAACTACTGCGCCTTCAGGAGCCAGATTTCCTTTCAGTATGGCGATGGCTCCTTCCTGCCGGATTGGGGTTTTCGCTGATTTGATCAGGTCTGATTTGGTTAAGTTATGCAGGGACAGATAGTGATTACAGTTTGTGTAAAAGTCTGCATCGCGCAGTTCTTCGAGGTTTTCTCCGAGCGTTTTTCCGGTAATGGTCATTGCGTCCAAGTGCAGGTGTCCTTTGATTTCTTCCATAATGGCGGGGGTACCTCCGGCATACCAGAAATATTCTCCAGGCCAGTATCCGCTGGGACGAATGTTGAGTATATAAGGTATTTTGCGATGAAGCCGGTCGAACAGTTCGGGTGATAAGGTGATCCCCACTTCATGTGCAATAGCGGGCAGGTGTAGCAAACTGTTACTGGAGCCCGCGATAGCGGCATGCACCATAATTGCATTTTCAAAAGCTTTTTCTGTCAGTATCTCTGCCGGTGTGATTGGGTTATAAGCCAGTTTTATTGCGCATCTGCCGGCCTCTCTTGTCGCTTTTTCCAATTCGCCGATATGGGTTGGAATCAGTGCACTGCCGGGAAGAGCCAGCCCTAAGGCCTCTGCCATAACCTGCATGGTCGATGCTGTTCCCATAAAGGAGCAAGCGCCACAAGCCGGGCAAGCATTCCGTTTATATTCCATGAATTTTTCTTCTGTGATTTCACCGCGTTCAAACATGGCGCTATATTTTCCTATTTGTTCGAGTGTCAACAAATCCGGTCCGGACTTCATGATGCCACCGGGCATGAATACAGCAGGCATATTCAAGCGTGCTATTGCCATTAAATGCGCAGGAACTGATTTGTCACAACTGGTAAGGAATACACCGGCATCAAAAGGAGTAGCTTTCACATGAATTTCAATCATTGCCGCCATGATATCACGGGAAACGAGTGAGTAGTTCATTCCATCGTGTCCTTGGGCTTCTCCGTCACAAATGTCCGTTACATAATAGTTGGCCGGACGCCCTCCGTCATTATAGATGACCTTGTTTACTTCATGTACTAGACGATTGAGATGTGCACTTCCCGGATGACTATGTCCGTAACTGCTTTCGACAATGATTTGTGGCTTACTCAAATCTTCAACTTCCCATCCGCTTCCTAAACGCAACGGATCTAATTCGGGGGCATTTTTACGTAACTCTTGACTTTCCATGATAATGATATTTTGAGGTTATTTATGTCGATTGGACATGTGACAAAGTTACAGGGAGACAAGGGTTATAAAACTATGCACCTATATACACACATAGATTATTTTTAGATAAAAGTACAGCTAATAAATTGATAATAAGCACAAATACTCACTTTCCGCAGAAAGCGAAATATAGATCTGCCCTTAGTTTTTCGCGCAATAAAAAAGGGCCATCCAACACCTTGGACAGCCCCCAATATAGCTCTTCTTTATACTATCGAAGTATAAATCTCAGCGCTCCACCTTTTACCAGTTCTTCATGACTGATGCGGTAGCGGGATAATTTCTTTCCTCCTAACTCCATCTCACGAATGTATAAGGACTCTGTTGAAGGGCGCTCAGTTTCTATCACCAGCTTATCGCTTCCCCAAGTATCAGGGTCAAGACGAATCACCACCTTATCGAATACAGGCGTAGTAAGGGTATAATACGGATCACCAGGACAGTCAGGGTAAAATCCTATCATGTTAAAGATGGCCCAGGTAGACATGGTACCGGTATCATCATTACCGGGAATACCATCGGGAGCATTTTTAAAATACTTCTGCAAAAGCCGTTGAGTCTCCTTTTGCGTACGCCATTCTTCACCCTTGAAATAAGAAAAGAGATGAGCATAGGCAATGTCGGGTTCATTGGCAGGATCATAGAGACCATCATCAAAGACACGCTGAAGTTTTTCAATGAAAGGTTTCTGTCCACCCATAAGACGGGCAAGCCCTTTCACATCGTGGGGAACATAGAAACTGTAATTCCAGGCACATCCTTCATGGAAACCGGGATTCGGTTCAAAATTCTCTCCCTGTCTCGGATTGAAAGGTGAATAGAACTGACCGTCAGGCAGAATGGGACGGAAAGTACCAAATTCCTTACTATAGTAGTGTTTATATCCCAATGAACGGTTATAAAAAAGACGGGCATCAGCCTGATATTTCCGCGCTTCTGCTTTTTTACCCTGTTCCGCTGCCCGTTTACCCAATGCATCCGCCAGCAGGGAAAGAGAATAATCCGCAATATAATACTCTAATGCATGAGAGACTGAATTATCGTACTGTTCACGCAAAGGAACATATCCCAATGACATATAATCATCATTATCCGGCCTTAGCAAATTCTCGGCACCGGGCAAAGTGGCAGATTTATACATAGCTTCATAAGCCAGATCAATATCAAAATCACGTAAACCTTTCAACCAGGTATCAACGATGACAGGAATAGACGGGTCACCCTCCATAGTCAACGTTTCACGCCCGTAGAGTTCCCATTTGGGCAGCCAACCATGTTCGCGATACATATCAAGCATGGAACGCACCATTTGTAACTGACGTTCGGGATAAACCAACGTAAGGAGTTGGTGAACGTTACGATACGTATCCCAAAGCGAGAAAACAGTGTAACGGTCTCCTTTTGTTGTCAGAATCTGATCACTTTCCATAGCGGGATACTGACCATTGACATCTTGCAGGATATTGGGATGTATCAATGTATGGTAAAGAGCAGTATAAAAGACAGTTTTCTGTTCTTCCGTTCCGCCTTCGACAAGGATACGCGAAAGATCTTCATTCCAACGCATACGGGCATCAGCCAATACCTGACTGAAATTCTTTCCACTTTGCTCTGTATCCAGATTCAGACGGGCATTCTCGATGCTGACAAAAGAAACTCCCATTTGCACTTCGATCTGTTCACCTTCCGTCGTGTTGAAAGTAAGAAAAGCGCCGATATCATCTCCGGCTATTTCCTTACGATAACGGGTATAAAGTTTGTAGCGTCCGTTGTCGGGATCCCATTCAGCTTCAACTCCGGTCATGGGACGCTGCTTTTTCCAATACCCGCCGGATGCCGGTTGCTTGTTGACACGCATTACAAAATAAATGGGAAATACCGCCTGAGGGTTATAGCAGAAAGTTCCCAATAATTTCATACCTTCAAATTCAGTGTCACTCACCTGTTTCAGGAAAGCACCGGTTTCATTAGTCAGTCCTTCACCCAAATTCAATAATACATGACTCTGTCCGGCAGGAAACGTAAAACGTGAAACACCCGTGCGGGGAGTGGCAGACACCTCAGTCTTTACATTATAGCGAGTGAGGAAATTACTGTAATAGCCCGGAGAGGCCTGTTCGTCCTTATAACGACTTCCATACTCTTTATAATCTACGGACAATTCACCCGTAATAGGCATCAGCAATAAAGATCCCAGTTCGGGACACCCCACACCGCTCAGATTGACATGCGAATAGCCGGTGAAAAAACAATTGTGATACTCGTAAGGAGTAGACCACCAACGAGCATCTTTATCATACTTATTATCTTCCGATCCCATCACATTGAAGGGGACCACGGACATCATTCCATTGGGACAGACCGCTCCCGGATTAGTAGTTCCGAAGTTGGTAGTGCCGATGAAAGGATTGACATAGCTTATAGGTAAAGAACCCTCTCCACCTCCGGCAAACGCCGGAAGCAGACAAAGGGCAGAAAGTGTGTAAGCCAATAAAATACGTTTCATAGTCGACTGATTCTTTAAGGGATTAACTATACAATGCTGTTTTTCTTCGTAAATTCTATGATTTCCGAAATATAGCCAAAGGCCATGCCAACAACTGTATCGGCAGCGCCATAATATACAGCTACTTTATCTCCATCCTGCAAAGACGCGCAAGGAAATACTACATTGGGTACATCTCCCTGCAATTCATAAGGAGCAGCAGGTGCAAGCAAATACGGGCGGGTACGATATAACACTTTGTCTGGATTCTCTTTATCAAGAATGGCCGCCCCCATAGAATAGCGGAAACCGTTGCAGGTAGTAATAACCCCATGATAGAATATCAACCAGCCCTCTTCAGTAAGGAACGGAACAGAACCTGCCCCTATCTTCGTACACTGCCATGCACTTTCGGGGAAAGGAGTAACTTTCATCACACAACGGTGTTCCCCCCAATATTTCATATCCGGACTGTAACTGATGTAAATATCTCCAAACGGTGTATGACCGTTGTCGCTCGGACGACTCAACATAGCATATTTACCATCTATCTTCTGCGGAAAAAGTACCCCATTGCGGTTAAAAGGCAAAAAGGCATTTTCGCACTGGAAGAATTCTTTGAAGTCGAATGTATAACCGATACCAATTGTAGGTCCGTGGTAACCATTGCACCAAGTAATCCAATAACGATCTTCAATCCAGGTGACACGCGGATCATATTTATACTCGGATTCTATCATCTCCGTATTCCCCGCCTTGAAGCTAATGGGCTCGTGATTTATCTCCCAATTGATTCCGTCTTTACTAAAGCCCGCAAAGATATTCATCTGCACCGACTTATTGTCACAACGGAACACACCGGCAAACCCATCTCTGAACGGAACTACCGCACTGTTGAAAATACTGTTGGAACTCGGAATGTGGTAACGCCCGATAACCGGGTTCTTAGAATAGCGCCACATGACATCTGAGCAACCTTCAGGACGTTCTTCCCAAGGCATTATAATTTTACTGTCCATAATTCTTCTTATTTATATTGTTAATAATATCATTTTTTCTTTTCATCCGGATAGGTAAACGGCACAAAATACGTTATCAGGAATGCCGGAATAGTAGCAAACATCGTGAAGATGAAGAATGTCTTATATCCCAACGCGTTACTGACAAAGCCACTGATAGAACCCGGCAACATCACACCCAAATTCATGATGCCTGAAGCAAAAGCATAGTGAGCCATCTGGTGCTTACCGGGTGCCACTTGCTGCATCATAAACAGCGACAAACCTACGAATCCGAAACCATAACCGAAATATTCAAGCACAATGGCACCGCCTATCAACATGCCGTTCTCCGGCTGATAAATGGCCAGTAGCGTATAAGCCAGAAACGGAAGATTGAAAATGCAGCACAGTGAAAACAGCGTGCGACTCAACCCTCTGTGTGATATATAATAGCCGGCCAACAGTGAACCCAGCACAAATGCAGCCGCCCCATAAGTACCATAGTACAAACCTATCTCCTGTTCTCCCAATCCCAGACCACCGACTGAACGTTCCGCCTTCAGAAACAACGGCACTATCTTCATGACAAAGCCTTCGGCCAAACGATAAAGAATGATGAAAGTAATGTAATACCAGATATGTTTCTTCTGAAAAAAGTTCCGGATCACTTCCACCAACCGGTTCCATGTTTCCCTGCCGGATGTCGTGCCCGTAGCGGCAGTTCCTCCCGAAGGTAACATACGCATGTGATACACTCCCAGCAATATCATTACAGCAGCCAGAATGAACATAACCGTCATCCAAGCCTGTACTGTGGCTTCATGACGAACAGTCTCCTCCGCTCCCGGAACTCCCCCATAGTGTTTCAGCAACCATCCTGCCAACCAAACCAACCCACCGGATGCGACAATCTTAGCAATATTATAGAAAGCACCTTGCCAACCTATATATTTAGCCTGATCCTGCTTATTCAATTCCGACATATAAACACCATCGGTTGCAACATCATGCGTTGCCCCGCTGAAAGCAATAACCGCCAGTAAAGCAATACATACGGCAAAGAAAGCCGGAAGATGCAACGCCAACGCTACCAGGGCAAAGCCTGCCCCGGTAATCAGTTGTGTCAACACTACAAAATATTTCTTCGTTTTGAACATCTCCAGAAACGGACTCCAAAGGAATTTCAGTGTCCAGGGCAGCATAATCAGTGATGTCCACAAAGCAATCTGTGCATCATCGATGCCCAGGCCTTTAAACATCAGTACAGATACCATATTCAGCACCACAAAGGGAAGCCCCATAGCAAAGTAGACGGTGGGTACCCAGGAAATCGGATTACGACTATTTCGACTCATACCTATTTGACTTTTATTTCAGCGGTTCACCGCCCATCGTTAATTCCAGAGTACCACCGTCTATCATATCTTGATGTGCAAAAAAGGGCGCATTCAGTTCTTTACCATTCAGGACCATCTTCTGCACATATTTGTTCTCGCGACTATTGTTATGTGTTACGATGGTGAAAGTCTTCCCGCCTTTCAGGTGAATGGTTGTTTTATCAAATAAGGGACGGCCGATAGAATACACAGGTTTGCCCGGACATACCTGATAGAATCCCATTGCATTGAGAATGTACCAAGCAGACATCTGTCCGCAATCCTCGTTACCCGAAAGTCCGTTCGGATCATTAAAATAAAGTGTATGCAAAACTTCATCTACCAATTCCTGAGTTTTGTATGACTGTCCTACATAATTGTAAAGATGTGTAATGTGATGACTCGGCTCATTGCCATGCGCATATTGTCCGATCAACCCTGAAATATCAGCAGATACCAGTTCCCCTTCCAAAGCGGAATTAGCCGTAAACAGTGAATCCAGTTTGCCTATGAAAGCTTCACGACCTCCCATCAATTCCACTAATCCTTCTACATCATGAGGCACAAACCAAGTCCACTGCCAGGCAGTACCTTCACAATAATCGTCACTGCGGTGATTGGAAGAACGAGGATTGAAAGGTGTACGCCAGTTACCCTCACTGTCCAGCCCACGCATAAAACGGGTGGAAGGATCAAAATAATATTTGTATCCTTTGCCAAACTCGGCATATTTCTGCTGATTGACCGCATCACCCTGCTCACCGGCAAGAACAGAAATACACCAGTCATCGTATGCGTATTCCAACGCTTTGGCTACCGCCTCATTATCTTTATCGCAAGGCACATACCCAATCTTATTCTTCCAGTATTTAGCCTGTGGCATCAGATGGGGTAATACCAAAGGAGGGCACTTTATCCCTGTCGTATCATATTCGGCAGCACGCAAACAAGCCTGATAGGCCTCTTTCACGTCAAAATTACGGGCACCTTTCATATAAGCATCCGTGATTACGGAAGCGGCATGATAGCCTATCATCGTACCGGTATAGTTTCCGGCCAGCTCCCACATCGGGAAGACACCGCCTTCACGCTGCTTAAGAAGAAGAGAGCGGATAAATGCCTCATTCAAATCCGGATCTATGATGGTCATCAAAGGATGATAAGCACGGAAAGTATCCCACAAAGAAAAGATGGTATAAACAGGTTGGTCCACACTTCCCTGGTGAGGTTTCAAATCCATACCCAGATAGCGGCCGTCAGCATCTGTAAACAAGTTAGGCTGCACGCCTGTATGATAAAGTGCAGTATAGAACATAGTACGCTGATCAGCATTTTCTGTTTCGATATCTATCTTTGAAAGATAATCATTCCAGGACTGGCGGGCAGTCTTCTTCACTCCGTCAAAATCCCATCCGGGAATTTCAGCTTCCACATTCTTGCGTGCTCCATCCATATCGACAGCCGAAACGCCTACTTTCACAAGCACCTGTTCATTTTCTCCGGTTTCGAACTGCAATAAGACTTTAGCGGTGGGCAACAGCGGACCGTCTGCATCCAATGCCATAGAATCGGTCACTAATGTATAGGTGAAAGGCTTGGAGAACTTAGCATAGAAATTAATATATTGGTCGAAAGCCCAATATACGGTTTTCTTATGTCCGCGGATTTCCGTATCACTGATCACTTCCACAACCATATCCTCATTCGTCTGGCGTTGCAGACTATAATCCAAATCGAGAATAAACCCGGCATCCGCCGCTTTCGGGAAGGTATAACGATGAATAGCGGCACGTTTGGTTGCGCTTAGTTCTGCTTTGACCCGATAACGGTCTAAGTATACGGAATAATATCCCGGTTCAGCAGTTTCATTTTCATGAGAAAATGCGGAAGCATAGGCCATCTGCTGACTTTCCGTTCCCATAGCCTGATAACTTTGCTGTCCTACGGTGGGCATCAGCAATACGTCACCATAGTCACCACAGCCAGTGCCATTGAGATGGGTATGTGAGAAACCGTTGATCGTGGAGTCAGCATAATAATAGCCGGAACAAGCATCCCACTGATAAATACGCGTATCAGGGCTGGGTTGAATCATCCCGTTTGGAACTACCGCTCCGGGATATGTATGTCCATGTCCGCCTGTACCGATAAAGGGATTCACGTAGGATGCGTGGTCTTGTTGCTGAAGCACATATGTACAGCTACAAACCGCCATTCCCAGTAATAGGAAAGCACTCGCCTGCTTTGCAATGGATTTCATGTTTTTCATTATTAAATTCAGTTTAATGAGCATTGACGCTCTTTTTTTCACTATGTATCAATAATACAACTCACTTTGTTGAAATACTACCCTTAGAGTTTCAATTTTAATTTTAATTAGCATATCTCCTGTTATTTCATTCTAAAACAGAAATGCAAGTTCCTGTAACTATTAACTACAAAAACTTGCATTTTACTGTAAAACAAGGCTTGTTTTTATAGTAAACAAGACTATAAAGCCTTTCTGAGCTTCAACTATAAAGTTATTTTATGGTTACCGGTTCATCCAAATCAATAATATTGAGAGCAGAACGTCCTCCATTGACCAGACCATCCATACCATGCCCCGAAGCATCTTTCACTTTCCAGGTATCTCCATCCTGGAACTGGTCTGTTCCGTTCAGTTTATAATAGGCGGCAAGCCCCTCTGATTTCGGGTCAACGGTAATCATATTCTGTTTTATTTGGTTTTCCGTACGAGATACATTCCAAAGTCTGACTTCGCTCATGCGACCATAGAATGGGCGCTCGCCCCACATGAAGCCTGCCACTTTTCCGATAAAGAACCCTCCTGCATTGGCCGTAAGGTCGAAGTTAGGCGTATCCCAAGTAGCCTCCGAAGCCTTCTCACCATTGATGTAAATAGCAGCCTTTCCAGTCGGTTGGTCATACGAGAATGCTACATGATACCATTTCTGTTCTTCCAAACCTTGCGAAACACTGAATTCCTTGCTACCGGCAATCTGTAAGTGATTTGCAGCTACCAAAGGTGTGTCACCGATACGGAAAATCAACTTACCTTCACATCCCATAACCGTATTGTTATTTCCAAACCAGTCCACATTTATCAACGCCTCATACGTAATGGAACTAAATAGTGTACCCGGTGCCAAAGGAACCTTGATATAGTTACTATAAACCTTGGCCACCTTCATAATACGCACCGGTTTAGTAACAACAAAATAAACGATATCTCTTTCTTCAATAATAGGCAAAGAAGCCGACTTGATACGCACCGGTAGAAGATAAGACTTTCCCTCTTCTATACTTTTCAGATTAGAAAACTGCAAAGAAACCAATTCCGCATACACCTGACCATCAGGCACTACAGAAGAGCCACTACCCAACTTCACATTAGATGCCTCAAAAGTTTCATATTCCGTACCGTATTTTTTATTATACGCTTCTACAACGCTGGGATCCGCTACTTCATAAGATACCTCTACCGAAGAAGAATATAAAGAAGATACTCGGGCCTGCAGATCATGAGTCATTACTTCTGCATCAGTTACCTCGATTACATATTCCTTGTTTTCAAAATAAACCTTAGGTTCCAACAAATCACTTTCACTATCATTACAACTGCCTAACAGCATGACGATAAAGCAAAATGCTATATATTTCAATAAATATTTATTCATATCCTTTAGATTCTAAAATTTAATTTATTTCTTTTCCTCTTTGTTCCCCTGCTCAGCTTTCCATTCATCGAACACGCGCTGGTTAATTTGTATCGCTTGCCGCATCCACTTATAATCAGGCGTATTGTCATAATCATTGTCGAAGCGATAGGCTCCAACACCTCCTTTATATCCCTTGTCAGGCATATAGGCTGCTTGCCGCAACAACTGTCCGCCATGTCCGGCAGAAGACTCAAAATTCTCTGTTATAATCAGCTTCTCAGGTATATTTCCGGGAGAAGTATAGTGAGGGTATGAACTTCCGTAAGACTGGGTTATCCAGTAATCTACATACTCCTCCATTTCTTCGGAAAAGTAACCTATAAGACCGTCAATACACAACAGCTTATGTCCTTTTCCTTCCGGATCACTTTTGGGACCAATGTATTTGCCCATTTCTTTAACCAAAAAAGCAATAGTCCGATTGTTTAAGGTTCCATCAGAATCATTAAAACCGCTACCCGGTTCCCAGTCAATGTCAAAGCCATCCCAGTCACCTACAACCAATGAGTCACAAAGCGCTTTGGCAAAGTTAGCCAATGCTCCCTCCAAATTTTCAGTATTGTTCAAATCATGAGAAGTAAATCCCCAGAAATCCCAACGTGCATATTTTCTTTCCGTTGCAAGTTTATCATCAGACCATCCTTCCTCCTCAGCCTTCTTTTCCACTTCCGCATAAACAGAATTAGGGGTTCTTCCCTTTCCTAAATGCGAAAGTAAACTAACTTCCAGCAATTTTATACCTTTTACTTTCTGCACAAATTCCTTGTCTTTCTTTTGTGCTTCCGTTATCTCGAATCTTCCGGGAGCACCACTCCACATAGATATAATATCCATGCTATCGGGTACAGAAGACAAATATCCCTTTCGCATCGCTCCCGATGGAGTCCAGTTAGAAAACCATCCAAACGCTACGGGACGACCATAGTTATTGGCGGTTGCTTTATATTCACGCAAGTTGGCATAATAAGCTTCACTCTTCGCATTATCCAAGGTGTTGTATCCACCGATGTGATCAATTTCTATATTTTCTACATCCGTACAAGATGTTGCCATCATGCTCAGTAACGGAATGATATATAATATTTTTTTTAATGCTTTCATATTCTTCATTATTGTATTAAAACTGTTTCTATAGATTATCGCTTACAATCCCACCATAAACGGGTAGAAGACTTATCCTCACCGCCCTGACCATTATTAAACAACTGCAAAGCTGCTTTTAACTCTTCTGTATCTTTGAAACTTGCGGGATAAATCATACGGCGAACGCCTCCTTCGACAGTAGCCCCTTGGAATGAACCTTCGTTCACCATTACAGGATTCAAATCCGGATAACCGGTTCTTCTCCATTCTGTCCAAGCCTCCTGACCATTCGGAAAGAGTGCAATCCATTTCTGAATGATAATTTTCTCCAGTTTCTCTTCCTGATCACCCTCAAACTTAGCAGTAACAGCATGAGGTGCAGCAAAACTGCAAGAGTAACGCCCTCCAAATTCATGTTTTACGGGGATCTCATCAGAGTTCATATAGTTATCAACAGAAGCGGAAATACCATTTTCCTGAAATGACATTGCAATACCTTGTTTATAGAGTTCATCGGCACTTCCAAACTCGCCTCCCCATACCAAAGCAGCTTCAGCACGTAAGAAATAAACTTCAGAAGCACGCATCCAGTAAGTAGGAGTACTATCTTCTATTTTAGGTTTAGAGAATAACTTATAAACATCATTCTGACCATAACGATGTCCGGCTGGTACAGCTTGATATTTTTTACCATCGTCAGCTAATTGTCCAAACTCGCTAGTTGCATCTACCGGCTTGAAATAAGCACTTAAACGAGGATCTTTATAGCCCATCAAATAAGAAAATATAGACGATCCCATACGTGTTTCATTATACTGTTCAGACAACCAGTTAATGTTGTTGCGGAAAGTAATGCCTGCCCCCACACTCATTTGCGCTTCTTCATCCTTATTAGTCATTACACCAATAGAGTGTGTAACTGCCTGAAGTGCATATTTTTTAGCCATTCCCTCATCGGCAAAACGAATACGTATAGCCAAACGAAGCATCAATGAATTGGCATACTTCACCCATTTCCTTGTATCACCTGCATAAACGGCATCGAAATCTTCCATCAGAACGACCCCACCTTCAGCTTTTAACGTCAATACATCAATGGCTTCAGTCAAATCCTGAAACATGGCTGTATACACATCCTTCTCTGAATCAAAAGGAATATTCATTGTTGCATCCGCCGCATGAGAATAAGGTATTGGTCCGAACGACTCCAGCGCTTTGTGCCATGCTGAAATTTTCAGTATTTGCGCCAATGCAAAAACTTCAGGGGTATTGTTCTTTTCAGCAGAAGCTTTCAATTTTTTCCAAGGAACAAGCACATTCGTGTACGCACTTGTATAGGTAGACGAAATCATAGCATCCAACAAATAATAAGTCGGGTGCGAATTGCCTCCCCAATCATTATTTTGTCCGAAAAAGCCACTCCAACAATCTCCTGAAAGATGATAAGCAGTCTGATAAAGATTAATAATATCCGTATCATCGGCTTGTGTCCCCACAGGAAAAACTGTTTTTTGCATACTTGTCACCGATCCACCTACAGCAAAGCCATCTCGTATACCTTCTTCGTCAGTCATTCCCTGACGATCTGTATTGATATTCTCGTAATCACATGACACTAATAGCGACATGGCGCATATACTTGCTAAGAGTTTATATTTATTTATCTTTTTCATAATAAAGCGGTCTATTACAATTTAAATTTAATACCAAAACCAAAGCTACGCACGCTTGGCTGCATAAAATAATCATTACCTTGCCCGTAAGTAGCGGTAGAAGGAGTCAATTCGGGATCAAACGGAGCTTCACAATACAACATCCATGGATTGTTTGCGATAAATGAAAGTGTAACGTCCTTCAGGACATTTTTAAACCATTTGTTAGGCAACGTATAACTGAATGTCAACTCTTGCAAACGGATATTAGTAGCACTGTAGACATAATATCCGGAAGTTTCATAACCTCCCGTACCAATCATCTGATAATAAGTCTTTGCATCTACTCTACCTTGTCCCGGCAATAAGGCACCTCCTGCATCGCGTGCTTCAGCCGAACGTTTTGAGACACCAAAACGATCAAGCAATGCCTCGGTAGAAGACGTTACTATACCACCAAAGCGTCCATTAATTAAAAAACTTACCCCAAATCCCTTATATGACAAGGCGTTGTTCCATCCCATATTAAAGTCCGGAGCTACCTTTCCTAAATAAACGGGATCACCAGCTTCTACACCATACGTACCATCGGCCTTTATTTCCACATACCCTTGGTGATCTTTCTTCAGGAACGTATTGGCATAAATGTCATGAATACTGCCACCCTCTTTCAAAATAATGCGCCCTTTATCTTTCTTCACTTCGGAAATTCGAATCGGGTCATCCAACAAATCGGTATGATAACCATTCACCATCTCTTTAATTTCATTGATATTGCGTGAGAAAGTGAGTGTAGAAGAGAAAGCCAGTCCATTACTTAACTTATCATTGTAGCCTAATGAAGCTTCCCAACCACGATTCTCCACATCACCCGCCTGCAGATAAATCTGTTTATAACCGGTAAATTCCGGAAGATTTCCCAAGAAGGTCTGGTTCTTTGTATTAGAATGATAGTAAGTGATCTCCGCACTCAGTTTATTCCACAAGCGCAGACTCAAACCGAATTCATATGATTTAGTACGTTCTGCCTTGAAGTCAGTGAACGGATAAATAAAGGTCTCTTTCATAGTACCGCCTGAAATAGGGGTTGTCACCGTACCCGGAGTCAAACCCGAACGGGAAATCGGTGCGCCGACTTCGGTGAACGAACCACGCAACTTCAGGTAAGAGATAAATTCAGGCAATTTCACCATCTCGGAAACGATAGCTGACAAACCGACAGAAGGATAAAAGAAAGATTCTTCATTCGTGTTTACGAGGCGAGAATTCCAGTCATTACGTCCGGTCAGCGTCAGATAAAGCATACTCTTCCAGCCTAATTCCACATTGGCAAAAACAGCATGATTACGCACACGGCTATCACCTCCCTTTTCAGAAATACGACCGTTGGCGGGATCTATATTGACAGCATTAAAATCGTTGGTTACACCAAGCAAAGTACCCTTATACCCTCTCTCTAACAACCAATAATTGGAATAACTCCAACCCAAGTTGGCAGAAAGACTGAAGTCCTTGATACGTTTGTTGATATTCACCATAAAGTCAGCATATTCCTGACGATCGTTATAATTGCTGTATCCGTAATGTCCTTTCTTACCTTCTGCAAATTTCTGATCGGAAGTGGCGAAAATCTTACGTTCAAACAGCACCTGAGTATCATCCATTCTAAAACGGGCAGCGGCATTCAACCAATCGGTTATATTATAAGTCAATCCTACATTGAACATATAACGGCTCTTTTCATTGGTAGCCACATTACGATAGGCCGTCCAATAAGGGTTTTGAGAAGCATAAACCGGATCTGCTACAGGCCAATTCTGCTGAGGAATCTTACGCCCGTCATTGTAGGTTTCAAATGTTTTAATCGCTTCAAAACTCTCACCACGCGGGAATAGATAAGCAGCCATCACCGGATTCCAATACTGGCCTTGCGAAACCATATTTCTATCTTTCTGCTTCACATAAGATGCTCCAAGATCAAGCTGCAACTTATCATTCAAGAAGGTAGCGGTGTTGCGAATGGTAAAGTTCAGACGGTCATAAGCGTTATTAGGCACGATACCTTTAGAATTGGTAGACGAAATAGAAGCGAATGTCTGGTTCTGTTTTGTACCCGTAGTCAATGTCAATGAATTGATGAAGTTGGTACCTGTATTGAAGAAATCATTCTTCGGGTCGTAGTTTGACGGAGTTGCCAGTTTTTCTCCCCAGCTATCATACGCATCCTTCTTGTTTCCATACGTATTCTGAAATTCCGGAGTCATATATGCCTTGCTGAATTCGGTAGAAGAAGAGACAGAAATCTGCAGTTTACCTTCCTTACCTTTCTTTGTAGTAATCAGGATCACACCATTGGCGGCACTACTACCATATAGGGCCGCAGCCGAAGGGCCACTCAGTACAGAAAGACTTTCAATATCTTCAGGGTTAAAATCCGCAATACCTTCAGTGCCGGCTTTGCCTTCACCCATAATGCCGCTATCCGTATTCCCCATATTGGTGTTGAACAAAGGAATACCGTCCACTACATACAAAGCATTATTATCACCTTCGATTGACTTTGCGCCACGCATCACCACGCGGGTAGCACCACCTACACCACTGGCACTTTTATTGATGCTTACACCGGCAATTTTACCATTCAGGGAATTAACAAAGTTGGCATCTTTCACTTTTACAAGTTCATCCTGATCAACCTTTTGTACATTATAGCTCAATGCTTTCTCTGCACGTTTAATACCAAGAGCTGTAACAACCACTTCATTCAGCTTCTGTGCATCTTCTTGCAGCAAAACATTCAAGGTCTGATCATTAACTATGGTTACATTCTGTGTAGTATATCCCACATAAGAAATTTCCAGTACATCACCTTTATTTACTATCAGACTGAACTGACCATCCAAATCCGTAATGGCACCGGTAGGAGCATTTTTCACTTTGACATTTACACCGATCAACGGTTCTCCGGTTGCATCTTTCACCACACCGGTCACTTTTATCTGAGGTTCCTGTTGGGCAACCTGTTTGGTAGACAGAATGATTTGTTTGTCCATGACCGTATACGTAACATTGGTTCCACGGAAGACATCATTCAGCACATCTATAATTTTCCCGGATTTATTTTTTACCGAAACTATACGATCCGTCTGAATCGTCTTATCATTATAAAGGAATACATAATCGGAGTTTTCCTCTATTTTATTCAACACTTGCTCTACAGAAACATTCTCCATAGAAAAAGGCATTCGGGTGCGCTGGGCATACCCATTCTCGGCGGGAAGCTGCAATACAACAGCAAAAAGTAGTATCAGACTTATCCTCATAGGTAAAGGAAGTTTTATATTTAAGGTATATTTAAGGCATAATGCATTAAATGAATGATTATTTTTCATACATTTGCGGTTAACTAAAGTTTATTACTCAATGAACTAAGGTTTGATTCCCGGTTAGCGTTTGCGAGACTCTTTTCCGCGAATCTTTAAAATCTCCTGGAAGGAGGCTGTGGGGACAGCTTTCTTCCTTTTTTGTTTTTCATTTCTTTATGCTATATCATAGGCTCTTCAGGTTTTTAAAAGGTTACTAATATAAATTGACTGTAATTTTTGTCTTCGTAAAGGTAGCGTCCGCCTGTTGCGCCGCATCTTCCACCTTCCACTTCAGTGCTGCCGATTTTGCCAGATAATCCAACATCTGCGGCAAAGTTTCGCTCCGGAAAGTAGCCCGGTATCTATATTCTTTTCCAGACCTATTGTTAAACTGAATTTCTACATTGAAATGCCGCGACAGACGCTTGAAGATTTCTTCCAGCGATGCATTTCTGAATATTAATTTTCCATCTTTCCAGGCTACCTTCTCGTAAACATCCACTTTATGTTTTGTCCATTTCTGACTCTGTTTCTCGTAAATCAACTGTTCACCGGGCGACAATACCATTGTTTCCTGATTGGGGGTTATCACATTTACCTTACCTTTTTCCAGCACAGTTTCTATACAGTCATCCTCCTCATAAGCAGTTACATTGAATTTCGTACCATATACATATACGCTCAACCCATTCGATGTGTTTACATAAAAAGGACGTTCCCTGTCGGCCTGAACTTCAAAATACGCCTCACCTTTCAGATCTACATTCCGATTGTCTTTCCGGAACACCGTCGGATAACGCAGAGTACTGCCGGCATTCAACCATACAACAGAGTGATCGGGAAGTTCATATCGGATCACTGATCCCATGGCTGCCGTTACTTCGGCATATTTCTCGTCTACTACCGGTTTATGGAAATACAGATATCCCAAAGTCAACGAAGCCAGCAACAATGGCAACGTCAAAAATGCCGCGTAACGCATACATTGATTGTAAATCATCTTCCGCCGGCTGCTTTTTATCTTTTGTTGCATCCGCCGATAAGCATGCTCCACATCAATAGATTCTATTTCTTTAATATCATCTCCCAATGCCTGCGCTTTTTGTAGCAATGATTCGGGATTCAAATTTTCCATAACTCCTGTTCAAAAAAATGTATTTATAATTGCAATTACATATATAATACAACTGAGATTTTAAAAAGGGACAGGCAAACTGAGTTTTTTTTCATTCCGGCAAAAAAAAGAAGAAAAAGAGCATTATGTTACTTTCTTATTATATATTTGCCCGACAAAAACGCTTCAACAAATCTAATTAGTATGAAAATATCTTTCCTAAGACATGATAAGGAACAGGCTTTCAAGCTACTTTACGAGGAATATTACGCACCTTTCTGTCTGTATGCAAAGAGATTTATAGAAGATAAAGAAACACGAGAAGATATTGTTTCAGATGTATTTACTTCACTATGGGATAAAATAGAAACTTTTGAGATAGACTCTGATACCACATTAGGCTATATTAAGATGTGTGTAAAAAATAGTTGTCTGAATTTCCTAAAACATCAGGAGTACGAATGGAATTATGCGGAAATAATCCGCAAAAAGACTCCTGTCTACGAAACCGAATCGGACAGCGTATATACATTGGATGAGCTTTACCGGATGCTGTATGAGACTCTGAACAAACTTCCTGATAATTACCGTACCGTCTTTATCGAAAGTTTCTTCAAAGGGAAAACCCATACAGAAATTGCAGAAGAGTTGAATCTCAGCGTGAAATCCGTCAACCGCTATAAACAAAGAACTATAGAATTGCTTCGCAATGAGTTGAAGGACTATTTACCTCTTCTACTCTTATTTATCGCTTCCGGAAGAGCTTAAGACCACAGACCGGATCATACCTCTTCGCACACCCTCATCTCCATACCTTTATATACCACTACTATTTTATGCAGGCGCGTGGTGCCGACGGCACGTTTCACCGTATCGGTATCTGCATAGCGGTTGGCCTGCTCAACGGCTTCCCGACGCAGTTCTTCCACCCGGCTCTCAGGATCTTTGTATTTAGCATACTTCAGTTCGATGATATAACTGTGCACCATATCCGGGAAGATATCCAGCAACGGGCATAGGAAGATGTCTACATATCCTGCCTGTGTGTCTTGTTCGGAGATTGGGCGGTAGAAGCGGTTCTGCGCTGTCATTGCCAACGTGAAACCGTGTACAAAGAACTCTCCTTTCTGTTTGTCACGCTGTGATGCATAACGCTTCAGGCAGTCGGCAATGTAATCAAAATAAACGAGCCACTCACCTCTGTAAGCAAGAGCACTGGATAACTCGCTTCTTTCGTAATTACTGAAGTTTAAGTCAGCTTCATTGTAAGTGTTTAGCAAATAAGTATAGAGTTGTTCGCGAACCACTTGATTGGGAATAGTAAGTTTCGTCTTACCTTCATGCGTACCACTGACAGTGAGCATACCAAAATAATAAAGCAAACTTATGAAATTGTCGGGGTCGACAATACTAACGGCAGGAAACCCTCTCTTCAGTTCTCCGGCAATGTATCCTTGGCTCACTAAAGTCTGAATGATAGAGGCATCATGAGAGAATTCCTTATCTTTGCGGATGAGCATACGCAGTTTTTCGTAATCAATGCGGATGTTATCTTCTATCATGTCACGCGGCACCTTACCATACAAAACATAATTCTTGACGAAATAAAGTACCATGTTGGAGTTATACATCGTGGTTGTATCGTAACTCTCGGGAGCGAAGCAGTAATTATCATACCACGGCTTCATAATCTCAATGATTTCATCAATGCTATGGTTGAAGTGGCAGGTGGTGGAATAATACGCCAACATCTGACGAACCTCGTCTTCGGTGAAGCCCATCATTTCATTAAACTCGGATGAGAGCGAATAGTTAGTTCCAATGTTGAAGCCACTGGTCAGGTCGTCCATCGTCACGGGACTGACGCCGGTGATGAAACAACGCTCAATGGATGAATCCGTCCCCGATTTCACGGTATTAAAGAAAGCCCGCAGATAGCCGGTCTTATGTGTCTCGTCAGTATAGCGGTTCAGGCTGTCGGCATCGGAAAGTATAGTATTGGTGAAGTGGTCATACTCATCAATGAAGAGATAAATCTTCCGGTTCACTTTGGCACATTCCATATAAAGGTATTCCAACTGATTGACTGCTCCGTCTTTCGCCTGCATCTTTTCTTTTATCCCCTCCGGCAGATAATCGGCATAGACATCACAGAAATAGTCAAAAACAATGCTGCAATGGTCGTCCAAGCCCTTGCGATAGTTGTGCAGTTCGGCACTTACCAATGAGAAGTTAAGTTTCAGTACCAAATAGCTGTTGCGGTCTTTGGTGGGATGCTTCCCTATATACAAATCACCAAAGAGGGCATCAAACTTATCCTTCGCATTCACATCGTAATAATGTTGCAGCATATTCAAGGTCAGACTCTTGCCGAAACGACGGGGACGGATAAAAAAGAAGAAACGGTCCGAACGCTCTATCAATGGAATGAAAGAGGTCTTGTCCACATAATAATAATCATCACGACGAATAACCGCAAAGTTCATCATGCCATAAGGCAACAATTTGCTATCTGATACGTGCTCCATAATTTACGCCTTTAAAGAATAAATATTCTATATGCAGATACAAAGATAAACTTTCCGCGACAGCTTGACAAGGCAACTACGTATTTTATAGTAAATTCTTGTTTTAGTTCCATTTTTCCGGATGGGATGCAAACGAGAGGAGTTTATATTTTCAAGCAGATTGAGAATCCGGATATGAGAACAGCCGGATAAAAAGATATCCGGCTGAACGGAACATCATTTTAAAGACCTTATCCATTCAAGAGGAATACTAAGAAAGTGATCATAACCAACAACGTGTGTATCAACTGCCATTACTATGATATCTGCAATAATCATACCTATGACTATAATGATCATTATAATCTTATGAGTACGAGATATTTTTTCTTCATACTCTCTTTGGCCCATTTTAGGTAAATGAGTATTCTTGGTTATCCACTTTTTCTTTCTTTTCCCCATACTTAATAATTATTAGTGTTGTCTAAATTCTGGTAATACTCTTCTATTGGTTCCTGCTGTTTGAAATGCTTCAGGATTCGTAAGAAGAAACAGCCGGATATATTTATCCGGCTGAATAAGAACAGAAAACGAAGTTAATCTCCTAATCAAATAAAGAACGAGACCACTCAAGAGGACGACCTATAAAATTATCATAACCTACAACATGATTATTCAAAGCAATTATTGTTATTATTAATATAGCAAGTGCAAGAAAAATCCATGAGGCTACTTTAAGCATCCTATCCTCAGATTCCTCTTCCTTTTTTTTCACCTTTCTAAGATGAGTATTCTTGGTTGTCCACTTTTTCTTTCTTTTCCCCATACTTAATAATTACTAGTGTTGTCTAAATTCTGGTAATACTCTTCTATTGGTTCCTGCTGTTTGAAATG
>ERZ894240.53-NODE-53-length-140119-cov-88.226561_pt1 | contig 140119 bp, 112 predicted proteins | sample MGYA00380298_ERZ894240 | MGnify/ENA primary metagenome ERZ894240 (study PRJEB32331, sample SAMN06328419) | human gut metagenome | biome: human gut microbiome; feature: stool | host: Homo sapiens | collected 2014-06-27 ... | reverse complement strand
TCACGCACGGTTTATTGAGAAGCTCGGGGTGAAACTCCCCTTGCTTACTCGGCGGTGGAAAATGAAAGTAGGAAGAAAACTGCTCTCGTTTTCTTCCTACTCGATTTGCTTAAAATGTTGATAACTAAAAATATGATTGAGCTAAGAAATTCAATATAAATCACTATATTTGCAAAATACATCAAAAAAATGACTAATGAAACAGATAAATAGGTTAAAAGTCGTACTTGTGGAGCAGAATAAAACCGGAAAGTGGTTGGCTGAAACTTTAGAAAAGAATGAAGCTACTGTTTCCCGTTGGTGTACCAATGAATCACAACCTTCGCTTGAAACATTGGTGAAAATCGCCAATGCCTTGAAAGTGGATGTGAAAGACTTACTTGTTTCAACAAAGGAATAAAATATGGCGAGAGATACTATATTTATCAGTCATGCAACCCCGCAAGACAACGAGTTTTCCATATGGATAGCATCAAGATTAGAAATGCTTGGTTATAATACATGGATAGACAAGGAAGGATTATTAGGCGGCGAACGTTTTTGGCCTACAATACAGAAAGCCATTGAAAGCTCTATAAAAGTCTTATTCGTCTATTCAAAGAATATCGTGACACATGACGGTATTCTAAAGCCCGGAATTGAAAACGAGATAGAGTATGCTAAAAGCATTGCTTCTCAACATGGATTGCAGGATTTTATTATCCCTCTGCATATAGATGAGTCCCCTTATAATTTGGTAATTGGACTGCCAAACATTAATCACATCTCATTCAACGATAATTGGGCTGACGGCCTAAAACAATTATTAAAAAAAATTGAAAAGGATGCTGTTCCTAAAAAGTCGATGAATATAGAATCTACCTTTTCAGAGTGGTATGAGAATGAATACATATCAAATTGCTCAATCATCTCAAAAACGGAATTGTTTTATACTTCATGGTGGCAAGTCAAAGACATTCCCCAGCAATTTTACATGTATCTGTTTACAAATGCTGCGCAAGCCAAAGCAATTCGAGATTTAAATAAAGATATTCCAATCAGCCTTCAGTCAAACATACTGTCATCATTTGACAAGAAACTAAATTTTACGGTATTAAGGGATGGTGAGCAAATTGAAGTGTTACCCGAAAATACATATACATTTTCTTTAAGTGATGTTCTTGAAGGATTTGAATCAGATAAGTTCCCGCAGCACAGAGAAGTCGAAAATCATTTCAAAAGATTATTGTATTGTTGCATTGCATCAAATTTGTTTTGGCGGAAATGGCTAAAAAAATATGAAATGTCAAATAAAAGAATAGCGTATTTCTTGCCAAAATATGATTGGGTGAAGAAGATAGACTTTACCTATCCGTTTGGGAACAGGAAGAAGTCAAAGTCTATTTTAGGAAAATATGAAAATATTGGTTCTTGGCACTATGGTATTTCCATCCAAACAATATTGTTTCCAATTGTTGGATTTTCTATAAAATCTCATATTCTATTTACTTCCGATGGATTTAAAATTATTGATGACGATAAAAAACAACATTCATATAGAAGAAAGAAAGGGAAAAGATTTTTTAACGAAGAATGGAGAGATTTACAATTAGCCTTTATTCAGCGATTGAAAGATGAAGATGGAAAAATCAAGATTAAGGTTTCTGTGAGTGATGAATATGACTTGGAAATGAAAGAATGGCCTGAAATGTTTTGGAGTGAAGTGGGTTATAATGATCCCAATGCTAAGATGGATATTGATAAAGTGGAAGCATATATTGAAGAGATAACTGAAGAAGGAGAATCCGATGATTGAACCAGTACTTAAATACATAGATGAACCGCTCTTGACATTTGGAAATGCTCAAAAAGCGATTGACCCTAGAGATGGATTAATGCTATTTGGTCCTTTTGATCAAATGAAAATCCGAGGGATTAAGAACATTGGTGTTATTGGAACCAAGGGGCTTAGGGATAAGATGGTTGATTATTTGAAGAAAATTCATTCGCCAGTCATTAATTCCGACCCCAGCATAGCACGCCCCAATTTCCCTGGATTGGAAACTATTTTTGGGATATCAGTCAATTTTGATAATATCATTCAAATTGATATTAAAGAAGATGAAATCAATAAATACCTGAATTATACTGATTCTCATCAACGGGTTCATAATTGGGTAAATTTGTATGTAACACAATTAATCGAATACACGGAAAAAGAAGAAATGCCTGTTGATGTTTGGTTTGTTGTTATTCCTGAAATCATCTATCAGTTTGGACGACCCAATTCTAAAATTCCGAAATCAGAGGAAAATGTCAATGTTGGATTAAAGAAACAAGACCGTAATTCGGCTCAAATGGACTTATTCTTTCAGGAAGAAAAGGATTTGCTACGGGAAGCGTACGAATTTGAAGTAAATTTTCATAATCAATTAAAAGCAAAAATATTATCATCAAAGATTGTTACTCAAATAATCCGAGAAAGTAAAATCGCATACGAAGATATTTATCCCCAAAAACGAATTGATGAAGAGCGAAAATTCGACACAGCTAAAGCATGGAATATTGCGAATACATTATATTACAAATTAGGTGGACTTCCTTGGAAGCTGGGAGATGTTCGTAATGGCGTTTGTTACCTTGGTTTAGTTTATAAAAAAATAGAATCTGACTCTAATAACAAGAACGCTTGTTGTGCTGCTCAAATGTTTTTAGATTCTGGTGATGGAATGGTTTTCAAAGGGAATGTTGGCCCTTGGTGGAACCCTAAAAGTGGAGAGTTTCATTTGTCGGAACAAGATGCTTATGAAATTATATCTCAATCATTAGAATCATATTATAGTAAATTTGGAAATTACCCGAAAGAAATATTCATTCATGCAAAAACATATTTTGATGATGTTGAGTGGAAAGGATTTGAAGAAGCGGTACAGGGAAAATCACAAATTATAGGGGTTAGGATTAGAGCAAATGGTACATTTAAGCTTTACAGAGGTTTCTCATATTGTGTACCACGGGGAACGATGTTGCAATATGATGATTCGAAGGCTTTATTGTGGACAAAAGGGTTTATTCCAAGATTTAAGACACAAATGGGATTGGAAACGCCTAATCCGGTTGACATTGCAATAACAAGGGGAAGTGCAAATATTGATACTGTATGTAAAGATATATTAAGTTTAACGAAGCTGAATTACAATGCGTGTATCTATGGAGATGGAGTGCCAGTTACTTTAAAATTTGCAGATTCCATTGGTGAGATTCTTACCGCAGGAAAAGATATCAAAACAGGGGTTTTGCCTTTCAAACATTACATCTAAAAGCATAATATTTATGAATTTATCAGAACATATAAAAAGAATATTTGATAATAATACACGTTATGCTTTGCCGGAGCAAGCTATCAACCAAGCTGAATCCTTGAAGTCATTATCCCGTGACTTATATACAGATTCTAAGCGGTTTATATATGAGTTATTACAAAACGCAGATGACTCGGTTTTTCCCAATAAAAAAAATAATTATTAATGCGAATCAGGAGTTGAATTATGTTCATATCGGTGCAATAATGAACCAAATTCAACTACTGATTCGCATTATTAATACAATTCAAGCAAGGATGGCACGGATTACACATTTCTTTTTAAACTTATCCGTGATGTCCCGTGTAATCCGTGTTTGAAAGGTATATTGGGGCATATTCAACTTTATACTGTTAAAGGTTAAAAGTGAGAGCTTTACAGAACATCTGTTTCATTTTTTATTCTTCTGCGGTACTTCGATGCCGTCCGGCCATACAGCGTTTGCGTAAGCTACTGCATCGTTTCCATTACCCGTAAAATCTTTCGCGGTATTGTGCCCTTTACCATCGTTGAATTTCCAGTATGCGCACAGCCCTGGCGTTTGGGGATCAACGTCGTACATATTCTTGTAGATTTCCTCTTGCGTACGTACCACATTCCAAATGCGTACTTCGCAGATTTCACCGTTGAGCATGCGCACAAGAGTGACAGGATCAATGCCATAGGAGTGACCTATTTCGAAATGGTAGCCCTTACCTGCGACCTGTTTGCCCAGATTGATGGGTTCACCATTGCCGTAGTCTTCGATATTGCTTTGCAGCTTACCGTCCACATAGATGGCTGCGGTTTTAGCCTCTGTGTCGTAGGCTACAGCTACGTGATACCACTCACCAGGTTGTAACGACTTGCCCTCGTCAGCCTTAGGAAACTTGATTTCGTTGGCGGAAAATTGCAGTTGCTGCCGTGGGAAGCCGGAATCACCCAAGCGGAAGAGACAATATTGCTCGATGCCCATGATGGTGGAGATGTCTTCGGTCATGATGAACTTGTTGATGCGAATGATAGCTTCGAAAGTAAGTTGCGTCATATTATTTACTACATTGGCCGTGGGGCTTCCGGCATCAAAGCCGGGTACGCTGAAGAAGTTGTCCGTCAAGCTGACGGCTACAGTGATGGCACTGGAACGGCGTACGACGTAGCAAATGGTTTTAGAACCGTTCAGTGTGCCTATTCCGCCCGATGCTTGTTCGATGGTGACGGGTAACAAATATCCGGCATCGATGGTGAGGTCGGTGAGACCGGAAAAGCTGATAGTGTCTGTTTTTGAGTTTACTTCCCCTTTGGGAATGACGACATTCTGTTTTGCGAACTTGTAATATTTGGTATCCAGTACGGGGTAGTCAGTGCCCAAACGGGCGTTATATAAACTTATCAGAGAGGGATCTACCTTGAAGGTAACATCCACATCCCGTTCTATAGGATATGCCAGTTCGGCAGATAGCACAAGTTGTCCGGTTTCTTTGGTATTATTGAAGGTGAAATTGGCTACATCTTTCACCTTTGCCGCATCTATATACACGGCATTGTCGAAAGGAGAGTCCTTGCTGTAATCTTTGTTGTCGCATGCCGTTACTGATAGCAGGAGGGCTGCGACCATACTTATGAAAGAGGCGGATGGAAGAATGCCCCAATGAATATTTTCTGTTTTCATGTGATTTTCATTTAAATGGTTAAACAATATAGACTACTTGGTCTTTAATCCGCATTTACCAATCTTTGTGATATCCATTATCAGCAGGTTGTTCTACTTTTGGGTCTAAAGGAAATGCATTATACGAAAGTGAATTTATGAAAGAAGAAGTATAGTCTCCCAACGTAAAACGTTGCGAATTTTCTCTCTCTTGATATTCATTTCCAATAAGGTCAGTACCGAAAACCAGGAGATCACTTTTTTTCTTTCCTTCTTCTGCCCATTTTTTGAGATTTGCCATCGAATTATCCTTGAAACTGAAAGAGTAATTTTTGTCATTGCGAACTACGGTTACACTTCCATAACGGTTCTCGTCCAATCCGGCTATAAGTCTGCGTGCATATTTGCTATATTGCTGAGGGCTGCCATCCGCATTGGGATTGATGATTTGCAATTCTTCATTAAGTGAGAAGTAGCCATGCCATGCATAATCGATGTATTTGCCTACCTCTATGTTTCCACACTTGGCTGCGTCATAGAAATATTCCGTGGCATCGCCTTTATCCACCAGCGTCAGCAGCTTGTCGGGCATGGCTTCATGTAGCGCCTTGATTAGCCGGGGATATGAAGTGGTGTTCATTTCCGGCATTCCAGCTTTGCCGTATTTGCTATCGTCGTCCCAAAGATTTACGCCATCCAAGTAATAGCTGTTCACTATATCTTTCACTTGGCGGACAAAGTCTGCTATCTGTGCATCGTTCATATTACAGAAGCCTATGCCCTTGCCACCATTCTCAATGCAAAGACATACTTTGCGATTATAATCCTGAAGGAGGCGGATATATTTGTTTCTATGTTCCAATACATAGGCCAGATCCTTTCCCGGTTCGAGTAAAGCACGCCTACTGGAAGCATCGTATCCTATCAACGCTCTTTTCAGGTTGACTATATTCCCGATATTATAATTTTTTTGTTCTTGATAATTCTGAAAACCCCATGCGCTGGCAATCAGAGGATTATATGCTTCCGTATTTACGTAGAGTACTGATATCACACCGGGTACAAAGTCCTTGGGAATTTCTATCAACTGACCGGACTGCTCAAATGTAGTCTTTTTCTTCTGGAAACTTACTTTGTAATAAATGACTTGTTTAGTGGTTTGATCTTCTACTTCGGCAGGTTTTTGCGCCAAAGCGATTGCCAGCAGATAGTTTTTTTCCGATTCCAGCCCTTCGGAAGAAAGAGCAATGCCAATACTACCGGATACTGTCTTTCCGGCAGGCACGGTGAGCACGCCGTCTTCTCCGATTATTACATTAGTGGTGGGAAATGGAAACATTGTAACATCACTTTTTTTGTTATATTCCGACACAAGCGTCGGATCGGGAACGACTTTTACCGTAACAGCCGCTGTCGCGGGCTTTGTTAGTGCATAGCTTATTATGTCGGTAGTCGCCTTGTCACCTTCATACATATCGATGGTTATCTCGTTGGAGAAAGTTTTTATACTATACAACTGACCTCCTACGCTGTTCATCGATGTTTCGTCCGGTAGTATACCTACGGCTTGTGTAATGCTGTCTTCCACGCACCCCGCCATTGCTACCAGCAACATTGAAAAAGCGAAATATTTTAATGAGTTATTCATAAAAAATAAAATTTAGAGTATTTACGTAGATAATAAAATGATTTGTAGTTACCGTTAGTAGCTTCACTTCGACGGATTCATCAACTGTATGGCCGCCCGGCATGTCCGGTAATTCATATTAGCTTGATAATATCCATCACCCAAAGCGTATATAGCCAGTCCACCCAAAGGTCCGAGGGACACTACCCGGTCGGTCATGTCCGACACTGCGTCTTGCTTCATATTTTCCTCGTCTATCAAAGTGGAACCTGTTTTGGCTGCCAGTAACAGTTTTTCTTTGGGCAACAGCGTACCATAAGTTTCCAGTACGTTCTTTACTTGTATTTTCAAGTTCACGGCGCTCTCTATACCGGCAGTATTCAATACTACGTAGTTTAGTTTATCCAGGTCGCCAGCATCCACAAAGGCAGGATCGCCCTCAAATACGAGTGTTTTACCGGCGGTCGATAGTTTGGAGACAATAAGTTGTGCGGCTTCTTTGCGCGCAGCCTGTTCGGCGGCACTTCCGCCATAACTTGGCAATCCGTTGAAAGCGAATCCGTCCAGCTTCAACTCAGTGGCGGCAGCCACAGCCTTATCCAGCCATGTACCCAATGCGGATACATCGGTGAGATCGGCCATCTTTGCGACATAATCCACGAGATAGAGTACTCGTATGCTTTTTTCTTGCAATATGAGGATATCCTCACGGTCATAAGCGGTTATGTTTTCCGGATTGGCTAAAGTGACAATGTCCAGTGAATCGGGTAGTGAGCGAAGATAATTCCCTTCGTTCACGGGCTGTTCGGCTCCATTGTCAAAGTTACCGTAGGCTATATAGTGCGGGTGTTCTTGCTTGTAAATGCGTAGTACCTCCATATAACGTGCCCAAAGTTCGGAATTCTGTTCCTTGACGTGTTGAGGGTTGATATCCACAGGCGTCGGTTCGTTCCAGTCGCTACATGATGCAGTCATTACGATGACTAACAGCAAGAGTAGTCCGGTATACAGTTTTTTGATTGAAATTTTCATTTTCATATCTTTTTAGTATATATAATTTTAGTTCTAACTGTTATTGGAATGGCTTTTTGTCCCACCACAAGCGCGTACCTCCGTTGTCCGGTCCTCCCAGCAAACCTATTGCCAGATTAATGTTATCCGCATTCTCGGTGTATTCGGTAGGCGGATACCACAAACGGCGTATCATGTGGTTGGTGTCGATAATACCACCACTTTTGTTCTCTACCACCGGTATCAGTCTTGGATATCCTGTGCGACGGAATTCACTCCAGGATTCGACTCCTAACGGGAAATTAGCAATCCATTTTTGGGTAATGATACGTTCGAGATTGCGCTCAAAGTGTTCAGCGCCATCCTCCCAGGCAATGGTAATGGTGCTGCGGGGGCCTGCAGTGTCATCGTACATATAGTACAATGCATCTGTGTAGATTAGCGGCATGTCAGTGGTATTTGCAGCATAAGTGTTAGCTTCTGTTACTCCCCACTGTTCAAAAGAAAGGGCGATGGCCTGGTTATACAGGTCTTTGGCCTCACCTCCCATATTCCAGCCGCGCAGGGCACCTTCGGCACGCAGAAAGGTGATTTCGGCGGCATTCATCCACATAATGGGATCAGTCTTAGTAGTCATGTAATTGCTCGATGCCGTGATTATGTAATCCTTGTTGGTTGCGTCGATACCGATACGAATGCCTACCCAGCCCTTAACAAGATTCCAATATTCATCGTACACATCTACCGTAGTAAACATTTTCTCACGTCGCGGGTCTTTATAGCCGTTCATGTATGAGATGATGTCGGCTCCTATACGGGAATCGTTCCAGTCGTTGAATATCATGGCGGGACGGTTTTCTTCCACTTTCAGGAAGGCATTGTCTGTATTTGCTGTAAGAACCCCCGATGTGACGGCTTCTTCGGCTATCCGTCGAATTTCAGCCTGCATCTCCGGTACGTAGGTCATGCGCATGGCCATGCGCAGCTTCAGCGAGTTGGTGAATTTTAACCATTTGGAGAGGTCTCCCTGATATACGTCGTCGTATTTGCGATAGGCTTCGGCACTCAGGCTGAGGTTATCTTTGAGAGTGGCGACTACTTCGTCCAGTTCCTTGAGCATCTGTTTATATACATCTTCCTGTGAATCGTAAGGTACGGTGAGGGAAGCGTCCCCCGTCTTGGAGATGACTTTGGAGTAAGGGATAGGACCGTACATATCCGTCACTCGATGCATGATGATGATACGTAACAGTTTGCCCAATGCGAGTGCTACGGGGTCTTCCGTTTCTTGGAGTAAGTCGCGATAAAACGGGTAGGTACGCGTCATGATGTCTGAGAAAGGCGCTTCCTGCCAGTCAATAGGCGGGTTGTAGGTTTCGAATTTGGCTGTCCATTCCGTCGTGGTGCTGAAGTAACCGGCAAATGCGCCTGCGGCGAGTGGCTCTATAAATTGATAGAGATGTTCTTCTGTGGGGATTACTAACCCTTGCAAGCCTTTGAGACTTGCACCGACGTTGTAGCCTTCGCGCCCCAATTCTTCCTTGTCCACTTGGTAGTCCTTCCGGTTGATTTTGTCGAAATTGTCCGTACAGGCAGCTCCGGTGACAAGTAGCAGTGCAAGTGAGAACAACTTTAAGATAGACGTTGTATGTTTCATAATATCTTTTGTTTTTTATCCGTTAAAAGTTGATTTTCACATTCAAGCCGACGTTGCGTGTACTCGGCAGCATAAAAAAGTCGATTCCCTGGTAGTAGTTGCCTGTTGTGGCAACGGCTTCGGGATCGAAAGGAGCTTTGTTGTAAATCATCCAAAGGTTACGTCCCACAACGGATACTTGGATATCACATACATTGTGCAGCCATTTGCGCGGAAGTGTGTAGCCTATGCTTGCTTCCTGCAGGCGTATGTTGGTGGCGCTGTAGGTGTAATATTGTGGCAATCCCAACTGGGAACCGATGGCAGTGTAATAGGTCTGCGGGGCGATCATATTACGTCCGTTTATCAGCACTCCGCCATTGTCGCGGGCAAGGGCTGAAACTTCAGATACACCATACTGGTCCATTGCCGCTTCCGTAGCCGAATAAACAATGCCACCTATGCGTGCTGTAAACAATGCACTGACGCTGAAACCGTTCCAGGAGAACTGGTTGCTCCATGCCAGATTGCATTTAGGAAAGACGCTCCCGAGCTTGATGTCGGGCAGGTTGCTTTCTGTCGTTATGGTTCCGGAGGGGGAGATCTCGACCATTCCGTTGTTATCACGTTTCAAATCGGCCTGTGTATAAAGGTCGCCCAACGTACCACCCGGCTTCAGAATAAAACGCGCTTTGCCGAGTCCGCCTACATCCAGGCGGTCTTTATTGATGATTTCACCAGTTTCGGGATGTACGTAGTTCTTCACCAGTTCGATGATTTTATTCTTGTTGTGACTCAGTGTGAAGTTGGTTTGCCAACGAAGGTCTTTTTTCCATGTGTGCCCGTAACCGAGGGAGAGTTCGATTCCTTTATTACGTACGTAACCTGTTTGCAAATATATAGTGGTGTAACCGGAGGATACGGAGATTTTCGGGTCGAAGGTCTGGTTGAACGTATTGGCGAGATACCACGATAAGCCCAGGCTGAAATCCTTGAACAAACGCATGTCGAGCCCGACCTCCCATGAATTGGTACGTTCGGGTTTGAGGTCCCCGATGGGATAATGCGTCTTTGGCTTCCATGTTTGGGTGGTTTCATCGTATTCATAGGTAGGCGATGTCAGGTTGCGTGGATAAGGCATACCAACAGAACTAAACGAGCCGCGTACTTTCAGGAAGTCAACCCACTCAGGTAGTTTCATCATTTCGGAGATGAGTGCAGAAATTCCCACTGATGGGTAGAAGAATGATGAGGTTGAGGAATTGGCCAGTTGTGAAGCCCAGTCGTTGCGTCCGGTGAGTGTAAGATAAAGCATACTTTTCCAGCCGAGTTCGGCACTGGCAAAAACAGACTGTGTCTGCTCTTCCCATTCGTCTTGGCGCGCTTTCTTTTGTGTGTTGTCGAGGTCAAACACATTAAAAACATTCGGAATACCGTTGGCGCGTATCGGACCGCGGTAGCTCAGCTCATCGTATTTATTATCCACAATACTTGCTCCGACATTGACTACAAGGGAATAGTTGCCGAAACGCTTATTGATATTTGCCAGCACGTCGGCATATATCTGTGTTTCGTCCGGTTTGGATATGGCATAGAATCCTTGTGTACTACCTTCGGTTAGTGTAGGGTTGGAGCTGGCGTAGAGTTTTTCCTCGTATTTAGTATTGGAATTATCCACTCGTACGCGCCCGGATACGTTGAACCAGTCGGTTACGTCGTAGCTTAGAGAAGCGGAGAGCATGTAACGTTTCTTGTAATTGGTGCGTAAGTTGCGGTATGCAATCCAGTATGGATTCTGCATACGAAGGTCACCCTCGCCCTGTGGCCAGTACATGGTTTTGATTTTACGTGCGGGGTCCCAACGCTCGAATGCTTTTATCAGGCTGAAATCGTCACCGCGCGGAAACAGATAAACTGGAACTATCGGGTTGGAATAAGCTCCCTGATTGGTCATGTTGCGATCGTTTTGGATGATATAGTTTGCTCCTACGTCAAGTTTCAGCTTATCGTTTAGGAAATTTGTTGTATTTCGGAAAGTGAAGTTGAAACGATTGTACCTGTTATTGGGAATAATTCCGTCGGAGTTTACCGCTGCTACCGAGAAGAATGTCTGGTTTTTATCCGTTCCCGTAGATAGCGTGACGGAATTGGTGTAAGTGATACCGGTGTCGAAAAAATCACGTGGCTCATATCCTTTACGGGATGCATCGTTCAGCAACGGTCCCCAGCTTAGCGTGGTAGAGCCGTCCGTTTTTCCCATGTTTCCCGTTCCGTAGCGGTTCTGGAAACGGGGTAACACAAATGGTTTGACAAATTCGGTATTACTGGATAGGGTAGCTTGCATTTTGCCCACTTTTCCGCGTTTGGTAGTGATAACGATGGCTCCGTTGGCGGCATTACTGCCATAAAGAGCCGCGGCGGCTGCACCAGTCAGTACGGAAAGGCTTTCAATATCATCAGGGTTAAGGTCGGCAATGCTTTCCGTTGCTCCTTGTGAGCCGTTTTCGGTAGAACCACCACTGCCGAAGTTGTACATCGGGATACCATCGATTACATAAAGCGCATTACTGCTTTGTTCGATAGATTTTGTACCGCGCATTACCACCTTGCTAGCTCCACCCACACCGGAGGAACTGCTGTTGATGACAACACCTGCCACCTTACCATTCAGGCTATTGACAAAGTTGGCATCTTTGATATTGGTTAACTGGTCTGCTTTTACCTGCTGTACGTTGTAGCTGAGGGCTTTTTGCTCACGTTTGATACCCAGAGCGGTGACAACCACTTCGTTCAGGATTTCCACATTGGGGGATAATTGTATGTTGTACATACTTTTGTCGGTAACTTTTATTGTCTGTGAGACATATCCTATGTAGGAAAAGTTCAGTGTACTACCTATGGGGGCTTCGGTAGTGAAATTGCCATTTAAATCAGTGATGACTCCCAAATCCGAGCCTTCTATTCGGATATTTACTCCGATAAGAGGCTGATTGTTTTCATCAACAACTTTTCCACTTATCTTTTTGACTGTTGTGGTTACAGGTACTTGCTGAGGAATGATTTTAATATAATTCTCTGTCAGTTGATAGGTATAACCTGTTTCTTGGAGAATTGTTGAAAGGGCGTTTTCAAGCCCGACATTTTTTAAACTGAGATTCAGTGCCGGCTTGTCTTTCAGTTGCGAATCATTGTAGCCTATAGATAATCGGGATTGTTTCTCCACTTCCTTCAAGGCATCAATAATCGTGATATTCTTTTTCTGAATGGTTATTTGTATACCATTCTGGGCAAAAGATAATGTTTGGTACAAAAATAAGCATAGAAATAGTACAAAACATCTTTTTGTTGCCCGTTTATATCCAATGAATTTGTAACTTTGCAACATGAATTTAAGTATTAGTTTGTTAACTCGGTTGAACTATAAGAAAATAATAGAGTTTGCACTCCGGTACTTTAATTTCTATTTCATATCCGGGAGCGTGAGGGGGCTCTGCTCCCGGGTACTTTTTTACATGTTATTGATTATTTGAGGTTTATAATTATTTTATTTCTGCATAATGTAACATTTGTCTTTCTCTATTTTAAAATCCAGATAACCGGCTACATCGACAATTACATCCATTACTTCGGTCAATGAAGCATTGTCCCTGAACCTGAAGCTGAAACGGTCATTTTTTAAATCATGAAGACTGTAGATGAACTTGTAATTGTATTTTCGTTCCAATACACGGATGATATCCGATACCGTGGTTTGACGGAATACCAGCTCTCCCCGTTGCCAAGCTGTGACATCATCTATATCGGGGTAGTTCAGATAGGATTTTCTACTTTTTTTATCAAAGGAAAATTGCTGGTTGGGACTGAGTATGACCTGTTGGCTCATATTATCATATTGCACAAGAATACGGCCTGAAAGCAAGGTGGTACTAATATCTTTGTCCGCGTAGGCTGTTACATTGAACTCGGTGCCTAAGGCGGTTATTTGAAAATCCCCCGATTTGACAACAAATGGATGGTGCTTGTCGGGCTTGACTTTGAAGTTTGCTTCTCCTATCAAATATACACTTCTGGTTTGACCTGTGAATTGTCTGGGATAAAGTAAGGTGCTTTGGGAATTTATTTGAACCTGACTTCCGTCCGGTAAGAGTATGTTTTTCATTTCTGCCGTCGGGATGAATTGTTGTACCAAGTCGGTTTCAGTATTTTCTACTTGATAGAGCAAGTAACCTAAGGAAAGAGATATTATTAACAACACTGTCGCTGCAGATTGCCACAGCCCGAAATGTAGCTTTCTGCCGGATTCTTTGTGTGGTAGGATAGGAGCGATGCCATTATTTATTTTCCATTTGCTGAGTGACTTTTCCAAGTTCTCGACTTCCCCCATATTTTGAGCTTCAGCGAAAAGTTCTTTCAATGCCTTGATTTTTTCATTCTCATGGTCACTGTTTGTCAGCCATCTGTAAAAATGCTGTTCGGTATTAGCTGAATAGCTGTATCTGGTGAATAGAGTCAGTATTTTCTGAAAGTAATTTTTCATAATTTCGTGTTATTTATAGAGGACTTCTATATATACCACAACTGAACTGTCCTGGCTACTTAAAGAAAATGCAGAAAAAATAAAATAAAGATGATTTTTTTTAATTCTTGTAGTGTTAGATAGATCTGGTGTTCTACTGTACGTACGGAAATATTGAGCGTTGAAGCTATTTCCTGATTGTTCATTCCGTTCAAACGGCTCATCTCGAAAATCATTTTACGCCGCGTGGGAAGTCGGTTCAAAGCTAAATCAAGAATCAGTTGTAATTCATCGTGATAGATGGGATTCAACGGATCTTCTGAAACACATAGTTCTTTGATTAAGTTTTCCTGTATCTGTTCCTCTTGATAGTGTTGCTCCAACTTTTTATGTTTGATGAAGTTAAGTGTCACGTTGCGGGCTGTTGTGAAAATGTATCCATTGCTTTCTTCTTGGTTACTCCATATTTCGGGCTTACTCCACAACCGAGTGAAAACATCTTGTGCCAAGTCTTCGGCGTCTTGCTCTGATTTCAGAAGGAAGAAGATGAAATGTTTCACTGACGAATAGTGAGTTTTGAATATTGTTTCAAAATGTAGCGCCAAATTATGGTCTTGAATCATAGTATCTTTATTGTTAAAGTGTATTCTCCTTGTCGCTTTCCACTTTACAGGGGGGATTTTTTATACAAAAGAAACCATTTATTTAATTAGTTGTATCTCTTTTACCTAGTTATCTTTATAAAATGGCTAATATTTTTCTAATCGTCCGGTTATACTTAGTTAAAAAGAATGTCGATTCATAGAGAAAAAATGGTAATTCATCTATTTTAGTTTCTTTTGTTTTTTCAAAATTATATATTTGCAATAAGCAAACAGGCAATGTCATTATCGAAAGCAGGGATATAAAAAATTATTTGGAATAGCTTTTTATAGAAACTGATTATGAAGAAAATTAATCTTATAGCAGGATTAGCATCCGTGTTTATGTGTCTTCTTTTCATGGGGCTCCGGGATATAGGTCGTTATCCGGAGAAAATATGGCTTCATCGTTGCAATTCTTTGGAAAAATTGTACGAGAAACAGGAGCGATATCCGAATGTAGAGGTTGATCTCGTCTTTCGGAAAGACCGTGTATTTGATGTAACGCATGATGTAGATACAAGTTTTAATCTGAGTTTGGGTTCCTATTTTTCTTATATGAAAGATCATGAAGGAAAAATGTGGCTGGATATAAAGAACCTGACCGCTGGAAATAAACATGTAGCACTAGAAAGAATGAATGAGATGACGGAATATTTCCGGATTGCAAAAGACCGTTTGATTATAGAGGGCAAAGATTGGAAAGCTTTGGAAGCTTTCACTCAAGACGGTTATTATACTTCGTATTATGTAACTTATGATGAACCGGATGATTTGAGTGAAGAAGAAGTGGATGATTGCATCGAAGAATTACAGGAAATTGCTGATAAAGAGGTGGTTAGCGCTATCTCATTTCCGGGATATTGGTATACTGAAATAAAAGAAGGTTTGAACCGTTCCATAGATTTACTGACCTGGAAACACAGGAGTAGCCAGTTGCAGTTCTTGTTGTCTTCTGTCGGACGTGAGATGTTGGCTGATCCACAACTGAAAGTGGTATTGGTAAAAGAAAAAGGGCGGTTTCATAGATGATCATTCGGATGCTGACTTGCTCTGAGAGAAGCAATCGTTTTTCTGCTTCGCGATAAAACAATCGACAAGGAAAACTGTTTATTTAGTATGATTCTAAATTAAAAACGAATATATTATGAGTAAAACAGTTGATTTGTTGGGACAGCAGGCAGAATATTACCTGAACCATACGTGTAAAACAATAGATAAGAAATTAATTCATGTTCCTGGACCTGATGTGATTGATAAAATCTGGGTGGACTCTGACAGAAATGTACGTACCCTTAATAGCTTGCAGGCTTTGTACGGACATGGACGCCTTGCGAATACCGGGTATGTGTCCATTCTGCCGGTCGACCAGGATATAGAACATACAGCCGGAGCATCATTCGCTCCGAATCCGATCTATTTTGATCCTGAAAATATAGTGAAACTGGCAATCGAAGGAGGCTGTAATGCAGTTGCATCCACATTTGGCATATTAGGGGCTGTTGCCCGTAAATATGCCCATAAAATACCTTTCGTAGTAAAACTGAACCATAACGAATTGCTGACTTATCCAAATTCTTACGATCAGGTGATGTTCGGAACCGTAAAAGAAGCATGGAATATGGGTGCGGTAGCTGTTGGCGCTACTATCTATTTCGGTTCGGAGCAAAGTCGCCGTCAGATTATTGAGATATCACAAGCTTTTGAATATGCTCATGAGTTAGGTATGGCAACCATTCTCTGGTGTTATCTCAGAAACAATGATTTTAAGAAGGACGGCACAGATTATCATGCGGCAGCCGACCTTACCGGACAGGCCAACCACATAGGAGTGACCATCAAGGCTGATATTGTAAAGCAAAAACTTCCTTCCAATAATGGCGGATTCACAGCTATTCACTTTGGTAAAACGGATGAAAGAATGTATTCTGAACTCGCAACTTCACATCCTATCGATCTTTGTCGCTACCAGGTTGCTAATGGCTATATGGGGCGTGTCGGTTTGATAAATTCCGGTGGTGAATCTCACGGAGAATCGGATTTGCGTGATGCTGTTGTTACAGCGGTTATCAATAAACGTGCCGGTGGAATGGGATTGATTAGCGGACGGAAAGCATTCCAAAAGCCAATGGAAGAGGGGATTCAATTGTTGAATACCATTCAGGATGTTTATTTGGATTCTTCAATAACAATTGCATAAAATGTTTAATCAGTATAGAAGGCTTTTATCTTCTATACTGATTATTAAATGTAAAAGTGAATTCTTGAACTGTTATCAGAGTCGGATTTTATCTCCAGTTAACCCTGAGCATATTGTCCATCCACGGTAACCGCATGAGTTTGTATGACCAGGGAATGCTATCCAATAATATATCGTATGCACGTTCCTCTACAGTTAGAGTCCATTCCCTTTCAGTTTTTTCTATAGATCCGTTTCTACTTAAAAATGCTTCTTGGAAGGCTCTCATTGAAGTGCTCCTCATTTTTGACCAGCTCATTTTTGCTATTTCTAATAAAGAATCTATTGTGTTAAGTTCATCTTGATTCAGTTCCAGTCTTCTGGGAAGTGGTTCGTCGGAGAAATAATTTACTAATAAACGATTGAGGAACAGTTCTTTTTCATTATACTCCCTGTCTTCATTTGTTATAAGGCGTTGTAAAATGAATATAGCTCGTACTTTTGATTCGTTACTATTGAAACTTCTGTAGTCTTGGCTTAACATACCAAGCCTCATGAAAAGCTTTGGAAAAAATGGGCTGAGAATGACTAATCCTGCATTGGGTATAGGTATATGTTTCAAATCTCCATATTGTTCTGTACCGAAATGAGGGGTAGGGGCTGGTGCCGGATTTGGAGTAGGAGCCGGCGTCGGATCTGGAGTATGGGTTGGTTCCGGAGCAGCAGAATCATATACACGTACTCCGGGAGCTATTACATTCTTATCTACTTTTACACTGCCACAAGTTCCTTCATCGCCCGGGCCAATATCCCAATTTCCTTTGTCACATTTAGCTATGATTTTTCCTCCTGCGATTGTTATGTTTCCACATTTACTTTTTCGACCTGCATATTGACCGGCACCGCCTATTCCTGCAGATCCCGCACGCCAGGAGGTTTCGTGCTGATAACCCGCATAGGCTTCTATGATTCCACTTACGATAATAATGTCACCACATTCGGTAGCATATCCACATCCTATACCGGCGGCACCTTCTCCACCGTATGCAACTAATTTTCCATCGCCTTTAATGATCAGGACGGAGTTCTTTCTTGATTGAATTGCAGCCATTTCACGACCACTGTGTAGTATGTTGTTTCCTTCAAGAACTACCGTGATATGACAGTTTTCCGCAATATGAAATGCAACGCCCATGTTTCCCGGATCACATAAGTTGGCATTTTGTAGAACAATTGTCGCATTTATTCCTGCAGACACTGTGATACCATGTCTCGAATTGGTACCTGTGATAATGTACACTCCATCTTGAGAGACACGGAAAGTATCCGATTCCCTACTCATGTCTATTTTTTCATTTTTCATAAGAATAAAAATTAATATTAATATTGTATTTGTTGATTATCATATATTGATTTTCAGCCTGCTTTTAATTGTTTCTGCCTTGAGTGACCGTTAGTGCTTCATAACGATTATCCGGCAGTTTATATTATTTGTAATTTGAAGAGAAACTGCAAATGAACACAGGCAAAAATAGCTGGAAGCCGGGAAATCTAAGTACTAAAATCAGTAAACTAAAATAATAATTATAAGTGCTTGAAATACAGTGGAACAGCTTGAGATTAGTCTTCCTGTTTTTACGATTTCAGCCTTTTTTTGATGATATGAAGTGTGTGCTAAACAGGATTCAGCCCATGTGTTTTGCGGTAAAAGCTTCAATAGTGATTAGAAAGCAAACAGAGGACCATTTTTTTATTGAACGGCTGCATCCAACTTTTCAGTGAGACATCTTCTTCTCCATTCCGAGGGAGAGCAACCATATCGGGTTTTAAAAGCTTTGTGAAATGCAGAAGGACTGTTGAAACCTGTATTATAACAGATGTCTCCTATTTCTGCATTCGAGTCTCTTAGAAGCATTTCTGCTTGTTCAATGCGAAGTGACGTAAGGTATTGAAGAAAACTACATCCATATTCTTGATTGAAATATCTATTTAAATAGGTGGAATTGACTGCCACTCTTTGAGCAAACTGCTCCAATTTTATTTTTTGATCATAAATGAATTCCGGTGTTTGTAACAGTTGGTTTATTTCATTGATTTTTTGAGGAGTCAAGTATACTTTGGAGTTCTTCTTGCCATTTATGAGCACCTCTTTTTCTACGACATCTTTTTCTGATTTGCTTTCTTGTTGTTGATTTAGGTTATTCACTGGGAGCGGGGACAATGTTTCCTGGTAAACACGTAACTTGAGCTTTTGCTTTATGACTTGGTGTAAGAGGGAATTATAAAAGATATATCCACCTAATACGGCAATATAAAGGTTGTATAAAATATTACAGGTATATGAAGAAGTGAGCATATTCAATAAGAACATGAAGAAGAATCCTGATATTAGGATGCTTTTTCTTTGAATATCGGGAGCTGATTTTAGGGATATACAGTCTGTTTCATTCATATTTCGCAAAAGTAACACGTAAATGAAAGTCTGTGTGATTCCTGTTATTATACACGTTAAACGGAAAAGTGTCCACCAAGCCGGGGACGATGATAGAATTTCAGCCCAACTGTAAGTTAAGCGATCTGTCACCGGACTTAAAACTGACATCAGTATGTAACAACACGACAATAGTATCGAAGGTAACAAATGTTTCCACCATTGTGACTTTTGGGGAAATATTCCGGTAATACGGAAGCGGATAAAGAAATAGAGTAAAGGCGGGAGGAAAGTCAGTCCCCAACAGTATAGGGTAGGTAGGAGGGATGTTCTCTGAAGCAGAAAGAAATTTTCGTACCATGTGCTATATGACGTTAGTCCCCAGTATATTAGTAGGATTGGTGCTAATAATATGGCCAAATCCTTTTTATGCTTGTTTCTCCAAATTAGAGAGATAGAAGCAAGACCTAGTACAACCCAAGTCAGCAGAAAAGCACAAAAAAGTAATGTCTTTAATATGAAAAATGGCATGATATTGTTGTTCTGTTGCTTGCAAATGTACACACAAAAGTCCGAAAAGAGTGATTTTATTCTGTATTTTTTTTAAGTTTGGTAATGAAATGTTGGTGGAAAATTGTTTCCTTTGCCCCCTAATCTGAGGGTTACTATATAACGCTCGTTAGGTATGTAAATTACCATCTTGGGTTGTACAAATGAATAATTGTTACAGGGGCTATACATTAATTGCTTTTTTGGTTTGTTCGCTGGCGGTATATGGACAGACTGAAATACAGGCTATAGATACTCTTCGCAACATCCGGTTACAGGAGGTGATTGTAACTGCTACTCAATCAGATGCTCCGGGAACCCGTTCTGTCATTGGGCAGGATGCTATTCGTCATATACAGGCTACTGACCTTTCTGTCTTATCTCAATTACTACCCGGTGTTCTTGTACGCAATCCGGATCTGAATGCTCCGGCTGCCTTTACCATCCGCAGTGCAACTTATGAAAATGCGACTAATGCTTTAGGGACAGCCATAGTGGTGGATGGACTCCGCATGAATAATAATGCCAATATGCAGCAAATGGGACTTGAAGGTAGGGGAAGCCTCTTTAATAGCACGGTGTTATCCGGTTTCGACGTGCGTTCTTTGTCTCCATCTTCTGTGGAGTTGGTCGAGGTGATACGTGGTGTTCCTTCGGCACGTTATGGAGATGTGACCAGTGGTGTTGTTCTGGTTAAGTCGAAAGCCGGGATACAACCTCTTACTATCGGTATTCGTCTGACAGCTACGGAGAAACTTGCTTCTGTGGGGAAGGGCATTGCGGTCAGTAATAATGGGGGAACTCTCTATTTAGGAGCTGATTATGCACTTTCAAATCAATCGCCTCAAGTCTTTGAAGAATCTTTTCAAAGATTTGGAATCCAAGCGGCTTATGCGAAGGATTTCCGGTCGGCTACTTTGCGTCTTAATATGCGTGGTTATTGGATGAAGGACAATGATAAAAGAGGGCAGAGTACGGTGGATGGTGAATTTCGGAAATACCTGGATCAAAACATATCCTTTTCTGCTAACGGACAGTGGAAATTGAATCGTTCCTGGATTTCCAATCTTGAATATCAGCTGGGATTTACGTATGGAAGCCAGAAGAATGAATTCAGTACATATTATTCGGGAACGCAGCAAGTTACTACCTATACCGCACAGGCAGGTGAACATGCCGGAGTGTTCCTGCCTCCCCATTATTTCTCTCAGTTATCCGTTGAAGGCAAGCCATTGAGCGGGGATGTATCGTTGACTGCCAATCATAGAAAAACGATGGGTGAGAACATCAGTAACCATTTTCAACTGGGACTTCATGCTGAAGTGGAAGGGAATCGTGGAAAAGGAATCAGTTTCGATCCTCTTCGTCCTCCTTTGGAAATGCTCAGAGTGCGCACAAGGTCTTATCGGGATATACCTTTATTATATAAGTATTCTGCTTTTGCTGAAAATCACTTTATTCTCCGTTATGGGAAGATGCGGACCGAAGTGCAGGCGGGAGTACGTTTTACTCAGTTGCCGACTAAGCGTCTACAACGTAACTCTTCTGTTGATCCGCGTATCAATCTTTCCCAGATATTTATTGATAGGACGGATGATGCTTTTCTAAGTTGTTTCAGTGTACGTCTGGGGTGGGGATTGATGCATAAGATGCCTGTACTTGCTTATTTGTATCCCGATAAATCGTATACGGATATGAATTGCTTTACGTACAATGATGCTGAGAATAATCAGCGTCTGACCGTCATGCATACATTTGTAACTGACCGTAATTTTAACTCCAATTTGCGTTTGCCTGTTAATCAGAAGTTTGAAATAGGGGTGAATTTCCGGATAGGAGGTGTTACTGCGGATGTGGTATGGTTTAAGGAACATCTCAAAAATGGCTATTGTACATCCCAACTTGCCGAACCTTTTTCCTATCGCCGCTATTCCCCTTTGATCAGTAAAGGAGAACAACCGGAATTGACGGATGAGGGTGTCATGAATGATGGTGAACTTCTTCCATATACTTTGAATACTACGTTTGCTACCTATTTATCACCCCAGAATGGTATAGAACAGGAGAAACAAGGTGTTGAGTATACCATTGGTCCGATTCATTCAAAGACGCTGCGTTCTTCATTTTACATAAGTGGCGGATATCTGGATGTATGCGAAAAGAATACGGCACTTTCTGCCTTGCATCCCCAGATAGAAGTGAATGGAAAAGCTTACCCTTATGTAGGTATTTATGAAACAGGGTCTTCTGTTGCGAATACTCAAATCTGGCAACAATTGAATAGCCGGTTTCAGTGTGTTACTCAAATTCCCAGAATCGGTTTGATCACAAGCCTAACGCTTCAGGCGGTGTGGATGGATAAACAACAGCGGGGAATGGAGAGCCGGTTTAATAATCCTGTGTACACGGATAGTAATAATCAGAAGTGCCTGAATCCGGTTTATTATATAGACGGAGAGGGAAACCGACATCCTTTCACGCCGGACATGGCGACGGATGAACGTTTTGCTGATTTAGTGATCAGGGCGAATACAACTACCGCTTTTCTGAAGGACTCGTATAAACCTTATTTCTTATTGAATCTTCGGGTTACTAAAGAGATAGGACGTCATGTTTCGGTTGCTTTTTGTGCTAATAACCTGCTGCAATCCAATCCGAAACGATATCGGCAGAGCATACAGAAATATGCAGTTGTGAATCCGGATTTATATTATGGTGCGGAAATTAGTATCCGTTTTTAAAGTTAGTATTTGTATTGAACTTAAGATATTGAAAGAGAATGAAATATTATGTATTGTTTTTCTTCGTGTTATTCTTCTGTGCTTGTACCGGGGATGAGAATCGTTCTTCATGTTCAGTGAGTGTCCAACTACTTTCTCCTACGGATGAAGTGACCTTGCCTTTCGAAGAGATGGAGGTGGTATTGACAAATAAGGATCAAGGTACGGTTTATACCTCTTCATGTTCTTCTGATGGAGTAGCTTTGTTTAATGTGGAATATGGATATTATACAGTTGCCGTACATTATCAATCTGCTTCCGGAATTATTTTCAGTGGAAGATTGGAATCTTTGTCGTTATTGCCCGAACAGGGTGAAGAAGTGATGAAAGTTCAGTTGCAACTGGCGCGCTCTAAAATAAATGCATTGGTCATTAAAGAGATTTATTATGTGGGCTGTAAAGGAGAGTTGGGAGCCGATTATCAGGCTGACCAGTATATTACACTCTATAATAACTCTGATGAGACTGTATATCTGGATGGATTGTGTTTGGCTTTGGTGGATCCGATGCCGGGTATTGTGTCTCCCTGGGTGAAATATACGGATATGAAACGGATTCCGGTTGCTGATATGACCTGGCAATTTCCGGGTAGCGGTAAGGAGTATCCTTTATTGCCCGGAGCGGAAACTACCATTGCAACGAATGCTGTAGATCATACCGGAGGCGAATATCAACATGCCAATTCGGTTGACTTATCTAAAGTTGACTGGGGATTCTGGCATGTAAGCCTGAGCAAACAGAACATAGCACCCGGTGTGAAACCATTAAATCTGCTTTTAAACCTTAACCCGACTGCATGGATGTATTCATTTCCGGTGGTTGGACCCACATTCATGATATTTGGATTTGAAGGCGTTAGTGCAAAGGAATATGTAAATAATCCATTGAACAGGGAAAACAGGCCCCAAGCTTCTAATAAGACTAAATTTTATTTGATGATTCCGAAAGAGTGGGTGATTGATTGTGTGGAGTGTGTGGAAAATGAAGCCAAGCTTGCCAATAAGCGTGTGCCTGATGAACTGAACCATGAACCTGTGTATATTCCGGAAGGAGATTATTCAGGGAAATCGTTGATACGTAAAAGTGCAGCATCAACTAACGGGCACTTCATTTATCAGGATACGAATAATGCGGCAGAGGACTTTGTCGTATCCGAACCGTCTTTGAAAAAATAAGCAAGCAACTATGCGGAGTACATTATTTATTTTATGGCTTCTGTCGGCGATTCCCGTATATGCACAGTCTGATTCATTGCATATCTATTCTATGCAAGAGGTTTATCAGCAGAATAATTGGCTGACAGGAGCTAATCCGGTAGGAATGTCATTCAATCGTTTCCGCTCGTTCTCTGTGGCGGAAGTGGGGTATAGGTTTGAAGATGGAAACTTTGGTAATGTCAGTTTGCCGGCTTCATCCAATAAGTATACGGTGTTTGGTGAATCCTACCAGACTATAGGTAATGTCTCTTTATATGGAAAAATAGGATATGTGAATAACCGGAAGCAAGAGGTGAACTGGAATGGGATGACCGGTGACTGCTGGCGTGGAATAAATCTTTGTGACTCAGTGAGTGGCGATCAACGTTCGGAACAATACCAACTGTCCGGTGCATTTTCATTACCCGTTTCTTCGCGTTGGCTGATTGGTTCGAGGTTTGATTATTTAGTTGACCTGAATGCCAAGGATACAGATCCCCGGAATGAAAACCAGTGGATGGAGTGGAAAATAACTCCCGGAGTTGGTTATGAGTGTGGAAGTCATCGTTTGGGTGCTTCCATATTCTATGGCAATCGTAAAGAAACGGTGGATTATCAGAATATAGGTACTCATACGACATATCCTTTCTTAGTTTCTTATCCGTTAGGGTACTTTAAAACTTTGCCTAAAGGGGAAAACATAAAATGGTATTATTCTGCACAGGAATTCGGAGGATTCTTACAAGAAGAGGGAGTTTATGGACGCTTCCGGCTATTTCAACAGATAGGAGGGAGCCTTGTTAGACAAAATACAGTAAGTGACCGTATACAAAACAAGAAAGAAGGTGAAACAGATGGCTGGAAACTGGATTATAAAGGTGTAGGTTCATTAGTTTCTTCGTTGAATCGACACGAATGGAGTTGTAAAGTTTTGTTTGACAAGTCGGATAGTTATGATCTTTTGCAGCAGCAGGAAGAGAACATGGGTACATGGCATTCTTCGGGGAAGGTTCTCCGTTCTACTGCCCGTATTAATGAATATGGGTTGACTTATGGTTACTATCGACTTTATAATGAGTGGAATAGTCGTTATTCTATCGTTTCGGGAATTGACTTTAAGCAGACAAAAAGTCAATTGTTTTTTTATCCGGCTGAATATACGCAAACTGTACGCCGTTTTACTGCATATTCTACATTTACTCGGAATTTCTTATTGTCTAATGCCCGAATTGATTTAGCTATTGGGGCAGAGTATGGTAAAGGAGGTGGAACTATGATAGCTGAAAAACAGCTGCAATCAGGACAGAATACGCCCGCAATCAAATTATGGCAGAATATGAATCGGTTAGAACAGGAGTACAATTACTTAACAGAGCCCAGATGGGCATTACATTTATCTCTAACTTATACTCATACAGCTTCTTTTACTTGGTTTGCCCGATTGACGGCGGGATATGAAAATGCTTCTAAAAATCTTTTTAATTCAAATAAGGAAAATATTTCTGTACAAATAGGATTGTTTTTCTAAATAGATTCCGTAGTTTTGAAGCGACTAACTCAAAAACAACAAAGTTATGGAAAAGAAAGAAAATTTGGATGGCCGGAATTTAGGTCTGGGACCTGTCGGTAGATGGATTATTTACATTGACAAATGTACGGGATGTGGTGAATGTGTGGATGCTTGCAGTTTGGGACTTCTTTATATTGAAGATGAGAAAGTACAAATGAAAGAAGAAAGGTATTGTAGTGAATGTGAAGATTGTGCCAGCGCTTGTGCATTTAGGGCAATAACCTTTAAATAGTTATATCCAGTGAAAAATCTCTATCTATTTCTTTTTCTGTTTTTATGCGGTGCTTGTTCGAATCTTGATAAAAAAGGAGTTTTAGATGAAGAATTGTCAAAAACACCGATATTGTCGGCTTGTTTTGATTCTCTGTTATCTGAAGTTAGAAATATGCCTTCTAGGGATAGGATAGCATATATGATTAAAATATCGCATAGGAATGAAAAGGCAATAGATGGAGTAAAAAAGCAGGAGCAGCTTTTGATGGAGGTTTTACCATTAAGTTCTAGTCAAAAAAGGAAGGAAATCTTATTTCAATTAGTGAAGGTTTGTAGTCGATTAGATAGATTTGGAATTTCTGATGCTAACTTGAAGGGGTTTAAATGGATAGAAATGTTAGAAGCCAATCATTCACTTTCACAGAAGGAAGAATGGCAAGTGAATGAAATGAAAGCGTTATTGCTTAACGAACGGGGGAATCAAGATGAATTTCTTCCTATTTGGTATAAATTATTAAAACAGTATCGTGAGGCTGATAGACCGGAAGATGTGGGCAAGTGCCTTCTAACTATAGCGAATCATTTTATAATGTTGGAAGATTATGAAAATGCATTACCACTATACAAGGAGGCATACCAGTTGGCATTAGAACATAAATCCATAGAATTACAACAAGTCTCTGGTATTATGTTGATAAAATATTTATGTGGAGCAGGGTATTATTCGGAATCATTGGAATATTATAACAAAATAAAACCGGAAATAGCGTTTAATCCTTCAATGCAGAATGAAGTTGTAAAAAGTTATATGGAGCTTAATAAGCCTGATAGTGCACGTATTTACTTAGCTGCAAGGTTGTTATCAGAAAGAGGTGATAAGATTGTTCTAAACTGTATGATGGCTGAAACCTATATTCCAGAAGGACAGGAAGATTCCGCTTTTGTGTTTTTGGATAGGGCTATGAAATCTTATAAAGAGAAAGCGAAGAACTATCAAAAACAAGGTAAAGAAGCCATCTTGCCTAATTGTTTTTTATCTCCTTGTTATTTGTTTGCTGATTTATTGTGGAAAAAAGGTAAGATTCAACAAGCAAGTCAATATTATATGATTGTTGAACCTTTAATGAAAGAGAGGGTTAAAACGCCCGTTCGGATGGAGCTCCAAATAAAAGCCCTTACCAATTTCAGTTCTTTCTGCCGTGAAACTAAGCAATATGAAAAAGCTTTTGATTTATTAGCTCGACGAGATTCTGTTTTGCAAACGTATTTGGAATTTAAGGCAAAGAACGATAAAAAGAATTATGCAGAGCGTTTAAAGATTCAGGAATTGAAACACGAATTAAATGAGAGTGAAGATGCAAATAGAGTAAATACACATGTGGCTGCAATCTGTATTTTTCTATTAGTAATTTCTGTAGCAGCTACATTCAAGTCCATATCTATGTACCGCAAGTCAAGGAAACAAGGTGCTGTAAACTATAGACTTCAAGGAATGATTAAGAAATGCGATGAAGGAGATGTATCTGAATCACATTCTGCATCTATGGATCAATATGAACTTTTATTTTGGCAAGCCTTACATAAAGTTCGTGATGAACAATACTTCCTTAAAAGTGATCTTACGATAGAGACGTTGGCTGATGTACTGAATACGAATCGTTCTTATTTATCGGTTAGCATCAATAGATTCTGTGATAAAGGCTTTAGTGTTTGGCTGAATAATTTCCGTATTCAGCATGCCGAGCAACTGATGAGAGCAAATCCTTCAATTGTCCTTAAAGATTTGCCGGGACAATGTGGTTATGCAACTACTGGTACTTTTGTTCGGAACTTTAAGCGGTGCCATAACATGAGTCCAAGTGAATTTATGAATAAACTTCTTATTGAACAAACGCTTCCTAAAGTAGAGAAGTAAAGACTTTACTCTCATCTCTCTTTTTTGATAAATATCGGAGTTTTCAGTAAATTGATTATCTTTGAGCGCAATAAATGATTAATAACTAAATTATCCTATATCAAATGAAAACATCGATTTTATTACCAGTAATCAGTCTTTTCTTATTCCTTGCATCTTGCACGAATCCCAGTGATAAGAAAGTAAATGATCAAACTTCCGAATCCTCCGGAAGTGGTGTAACCTCTACTGATTGGCAATCTCGTTACGATAAACTTGAAGCCTCCGATTTGCCCGACAATGTGATTCAACTGATCGGTAAAGAGTGGATGCTTGTGACGGCAGGCGATGAAAGCTCCTATAATACAATGACTGCCAGTTGGGGTGGTGTGGGATACATTTGGGAGCGTCCTGCTACTTTTATTTTTATACGCGATACCCGCTATACTTATCAATTCCTCCAACAGCATGAGAGTTTCACCCTCAGCTTCTTTAATGAAAAATATCGCAATGCCCTGCGTATATGCGGTACGATGTCAGGAAGGAATACGGATAAGGTGAAAGAAGCCGGGCTTACTCCTATGGAAACTCCTTCAGGATTAATGAGCTTTGAAGAAGCACGAATGATTATTGAGTGCAAGAAGATGTTTGTTCAGGAGTTGGACTATGCCAACCTGACCGAACCTTATAAATCAAAAATCATGGAAGAAGCTTATAAAAACGAATCTTCCAAACATCAAATGTTTATCTCAGAAATCGTCAATATTTGGATTAAGAAATAATATTCAACGAAATTTTGGTCAATTATTCCTTTTCATTGGTAAAAGACCAAAGTGTTTTTGGCCAATTCTTGGAATTCATAGTCTTTTCTGTATATTTGCGCCCGCATTTTCTTAAGTATCACTTATATATAATTGTCCCTATAATCAGAATTAACTAAACGAGGCAGAGCTTATGGAGAAAATAAACGCAGTAATTACAGGAGTCGGAGGATATGTACCCGATTATATCCTAACCAATGATGAGATTTCCAAAATGGTCGATACCACCGATGAATGGATTATGGGGCGTATAGGCATAAAGGAAAGGCGTATTTTGCATGAAGAGGGACTGGGAACTTCGTATATGGCCCGCAAGGCTGCCAAACAGTTAATGCAACGTACGAATTCTCAACCGGATGAAATTGATCTGGTGATTGTAGCTACTACCACTCCTGACTATCGTTTACCTTCTACAGCCTCCATCTTGTGTGAGCGATTGGGATTGAAACGTGCTTTTGCTTTCGATGTGCAGGCGGTTTGCAGCGGTTTCCTGTATGCACTGGAGACGGGAGCAAACTTTATTCGCTCGGGAAACTACAAGAAGATTATCGTGGTAGGAGCTGAGAAAATGTCTTCAATCATAGACTATACCGATCGTGCCACTTGTCCCATTTTCGGTGATGGGGCGGCAGCCTTCATGCTGGAACCTACTACGGAAGATTTAGGTGTAATGGATTCAGTGCTGAGAACAGATGGTAAGGGACTACCTTTCCTACATATTAAAGCGGGTGGCTCTGTATGTACTCCTTCGTATTATACGCTGGATAATCACATGCATTACATTTATCAGGAAGGGCGTACGGTTTTCAAATATGCCGTGGCCAATATGGCTAATGCTTGTGAAGCTGTCATTGAAAGAAACCATTTAAGTAAAGACGATATTGACTGGGTAATTCCCCACCAGGCCAACCAACGCATTATCACTGCTGTAACGCAACGTCTGGAGATTCCAACCGAGAAAGTGATGGTTAATATAGAACGTTATGGCAATACGAGTGCCGCCACACTTCCGCTTTGTATCTGGGATTTTGAAGATAAGCTAAAGAAAGGCGATAACCTCATCTTTACAGCATTTGGGGCAGGGTTTGCCTGGGGTGCTATTTATGTAAAGTGGGGATATGACGGAAAAAAGGAATAGTAGCCCGGGTTACTATTCCCTATAACTTTTCTTATTATAACCACCCAGATATACAAATAGTTTATCCCATCACTTTTTGCCAAACCTTCATTTTATTTCTTTTTTTGAGTATCATATATATTGAAGTTATTATAAAATATTATCTTTGTGGGGAATCATTGCATGACAACACATTGTTAACCATACAATAACTTAAAAAACAACCAACGTATGAATCATGAACTATCGATGAGCGCCAACCAACTGGTGGCTGCTCTTCAAAAGCCGGCTTCCGAATTTACAAAAGCAGACATTATTTCTTATATCAAGGAGAACGATATTCGCATGGTGAACTTCATGTATCCCGCTGCAGACGGGCGACTGAAAACATTGAATTTTGTCATTAACGACGCTGCTTACCTTGATGCCATACTGACTTGTGGTGAACGTGTAGACGGATCAAGCCTTTTCCCATTTATCGAAGCGGGCAGTAGCGACTTGTATGTAGTGCCGCGTTTTTGCACAGCCTTTATCGATCCTTTTGCTGAAACTACAACACTTTCCATGCTTTGCTCTTACTTCAATAAAGATGGCGAACTTCTGGAAAGCTCACCGGAATATACGTTGCGTAAAGCTTGCAAAGCCTTTACTGATGTAACCGGAATGGAATTCCAGGCTATGGGCGAATTGGAATATTATGTAATATCAGAAGATAGTGGACTGTTTCCTGCCACTGACCAACGTGGCTATCATGAATCTGCTCCTTATGCCAAGTTCAATGACTTCCGTACCGACTGTATGCTGCATATTGCAAAGGCGGGCGGACAGATCAAATACGGGCATTCCGAGGTAGGTAACTTCACGCTTGACGGTAAAATCTATGAGCAGAATGAAATTGAATTCCTGCCGGTACGTGCCGACCTGGCTGCCGATCAGTTGATGATTGCGAAATGGGTTATCCGTAATCTGGCCTATCAATACGGGTATGACATTACGTTTGCTCCGAAAATAACAGCCGGAAAGGCCGGTTCAGGATTGCATATCCATATGCGTATTATGAAAGACGGTCAAAACCAGATGTTGAAAGACGGTGTACTTTCTGAAACTGCCCGTAAGGCTATTGCGGGAATGATGGAGCTTGCACCTTCCATTACAGCTTTCGGTAATACGAATCCTACTTCTTATTTCCGTTTGGTGCCGCATCAGGAAGCTCCGACAAATATTTGTTGGGGTGACCGTAACCGTTCCGTATTGGTACGTGTTCCGCTTGGATGGTCGGCAAAAACAGATATGTGTATGCTGGCTAATCCGTTGGAAGCTCCCAGCCACTATGATACAACACAGAAACAAACTGTGGAAATGCGTTCTCCGGACGGTTCTGCCGATTTGTACCAACTGATAGCCGGATTGGCCGTAGCATGTCGTCATGGTTTTGAAATTGAAAATGCTTTGGAGATTGCAGAAAAGACCTATGTGAATGTGAATATTCATAAGAAGGAAAATGAGGATAAGCTGAAACAATTGGCTCAACTCCCTGATAGCTGTGCCGCTTCTGCCGATTGCCTGGAAAAACAGCGTGCTATTTTCGAACAGTATCATGTATTTAGTCCTGCAATGGTCGATGGAATTATCAGTAAATTGCGTTCCTATGAAGATCGTACCTTGCGTAGTGAGGTACGTGACAATCAGGAGGAAATGCTAAAACTGGTTAATAAGTATTTCCATTGCGGATAAAGCATAATTTGTAGATAAAGAGTTAGGGTAGTGCCTTTAGTATTACCCATAATGAAGTAGAGCGGGGATGTATCTAAAAAGATAGTCCCCGCTCCGTTTTTTATATAGAGTTTTTGTGTTTCTGTTTTTACTTAATATACACTTGCCGATTGAATAACTATCTTTTCTAACAGCTCCTGCATTTTCCCTATAACCGGTTTTTTATCAAGACCGTATTCTGCACCCATCACTCTCATTTGCGGGAAAGTAGCCCATACACTACCGTTCTTGTCTTCCCAGACAGATATCTTCAGTGGTAATTCAATGGAGATGCTGGGATTTTCCTGCATTAATAGGGTTCCTACCTTGGGTGAACCGAAAACGATAACCTGGTTCGGACGAAGTTCAAGACCTACCTCTTCAGCATTTTTGCCATGGTCGAATTTGGCGAATACAGGTATCCCCATAGCCTTCAGAGTCTGTTCGATGCGGGCCATTGTTTCTGCTACGCTGAACTGGCTTTCGTAGGTATAGAGCAGGTTATCATTGGCACCTGTTCCCATCTTGTTGCTATCGAAGGCAGCAGCAATTTTGCGTCCCAGGTTTGTCAGGTCAACTCCTTCTTTGTTGGCAAGCAGAGTTACGCATACCAACTCTGATGCATCCGTAAAGCGGCTCAGGAAAGCTGAATGTCCCGATACGCTTCCTTTTATATCCATCAGACCTTTGTGGTTGTAAAACTGCCAGCCGGCTATTGCAGGAACCATCTTCCCATTTGCCAGTTTTGTAGGCTTATAAATCATGTCCCGGTTTCTCGGTTTAGCTATCAGTACACCTCCGGCAAGGCCGATGTCCCAATGGCTGATATTTTCGGCCGATGCCCATATATCAGAAAAACCTTTCATTGAGGAGGAGCTGATAGCAGGGGCGACAACTAATTTACCATCCTTTTCTATATATCCTGTAACCGTCTCTGACGGGTTGATGTAGTCTTTATCTTTCTTGAAAATCTGGTGTACATTGGCAGTCGTTGTAACATCTTCTTGTTTCACTCTGGCTAAATCTTCTCCGAAATAGGTCTGTTGCAGACCGAGGTAATCTATCTGATACTTCTTCACGAAGTTGTGATACGACATCTTGCTTACTTTCTCAATAATAGAAGTCAGCAACAGAAAGTTTGTAGCACTCTGCTTTACATCTGTACCCGGTTCAAAAGCCAGTGGAATAGCTTCTATCGTTTTTATCAGTTGTTCGGGTTGGTAATCGGCGGATACGCTAAAACCCTTTTGCGAACGGTAGTCGGCAATGCCCGAACTATGTTGCATCAGCTGGAGGATACTGATCTTTTTCCAGTTCTCCGGAATATCCTTGAGGTACTTTCCAATAGCATCGTTCAGGTCCAGTTTGTCTTTCTCATATAGCTGCATGATGGCTACTGCCGTGAAGCCTTGCGAAATAGGACCGATGGGCCAGAGTGTTTTTGCTGCTGCTAGATTTCCTTTTTCGAAATCTGTTACTCCATAGCCCACTACACGCGGGATGTAAGGTGCCTGTACAATGGCGAGGGTCATACCCGGTATGCCCTGTTCTTCCATAAACTCGTAAATCATTTGATCGATAGCTTTTCCCTGATAGGCTACATGCACATTGCCTCTGCCTTCCTGCGGCAGTTGATTTTCATACTTCTTCATAATTGTTCCTCCGTCTTGTGCTAAAATCGTTCCCGAAATCAGCAGACCAGCTAATGTTATTAATTTCTGTTTCATATTATTTTCCGTTAGAGTTTTATTCTTGTTTTCTGATGTTGCAAAGGTAGGCGGTTCCGTTGGGGTGGGGGATAACGATATCACACGTATAGTTTGCAATTATTCCCGATTTCAGTGAATCGCTGCTTTTTCATGAAAGAATAGTGGTTCGGGTAAAACAATATCCCTAAAAGGGTTTGCTTTTCCAGTTGATTTTAATAGATTTGTTGTTTATTCAATAAATTGATTATAAAACAGGGCTTTATGACATCAAATCTTCTGCCTTGATACGGAAGAGGTTGAATAAATACACAAAACAATTACTGAACCATAAAGAATACACCATGTCCGAAATTGCGAACTATTTCCTTTATAGAAATGCCGAAGGCGAAACCGGATTATCCGCTAACAGCATTGACGACCTGAATCTGGATGACCTGTTTGCCGAAATAGATTATTGTCATTCCAGCATAGGCAGACAGTACTTGTATTATCTTCTGCTATCGGATAAAACCTCCGGTATGGAAAAGCAGGAAGCACTTCTGTCTTCATTGGCAACTCATGCGGAATTGCGTACTCTTTTAAGCAATGCACTGAAGGAACTGGATAAACCGGATGCTTATTCCATCGTATCCATTCTGGAAAATGATAATACAGGGATTGGTGCCAAGGAGATGGTTCTTATTAATATCTGCCGGTTTCTGCCTTTGCTGTTTCTGGCTCTGATGCTGCTCACTCATTCGGGAGTGTTTCTTACTTTATTTGTTTTTTCATTTGTGGCGAATGCAGTGTTGCACTATCGTAATAAGGCGAAAATCCAGAGATACTTTTTCTCCATACCTCAACTTCTGAAGATGATAAGACAGGCGGGAAAGCTGGCGCAGAACAAGGAGTTTGTCTCTGTAGATCCTTCTATCACGAATGACCTGAAGGCTGTAGAGGGGCTGAAGAAGTATATCTCTTATTTCCGTTTCAACCTCAGTCTGGATAACGACATGGCTATTATGTTTTATATGGTAGCGGAATTAATCCGGGTATTCTTTCTCCACGAAGCGTATGCGGTAGGCAGAACTTTTCATCTGTTGAAGGAGAAGGCGACGGTTATCCACAATGTTTACCGCTTCATAGGCTTTCTGGATTCCATTTTGTCTGTTGCCATCTTGAGGGAGGAGCTACCTTATTATTGTCTGCCGGGAGATAACAGGGCAGGGGAGCGATTGCGTACACAGGCTGTGTATCATCCTCTGATAGAAAACTGTATTCCGAACGATATGGTACTACATGAGAAATCGGCATTGATAACCGGTTCGAATATGGCAGGTAAGACCTGTTTCATGCGTACGATAGGAGTGAATTTGTTGGCAGCGAAAACACTTCATACTTGTTTTGCAGAAGTCTTTGAGATAAATACCAGAATTTCTCTTCTATCTTCCATCCACCAGGGAGATAACTTGATGGAGAATAAGAGTTACTTTATGCAGGAAGTGACGACTATCAAGGATTTCGTAGATGAAAGCGGTTATGGGAATTATCTCTTCTTGCTCGATGAATTGTTCAGAGGGACCAATACCAAGGAGCGGATAGCGATTTCGAAAGCTGTGCTTTCCTGGCTGGTGAAAAGTGACAATCTGGTATTTGTATCTACGCACGATCTGGAACTGGCCGATATGCTGGAAGATGAATACGAATTATACTATTTCAGCGAGTCGGTGAAAGATGGTATCCTGTCTTTCGATTACAAGTTGAAACGCGGAGTTGCGACCGAGCATAATGCAATTAAGATATTGGAGATCTGCGATTATCCGGCCTCGTTGGTGAGTGAGGCCCATTCAATCACAAGTATATAATGAAAAACAGAGAGAGTGTAGGTATGATACCCCTCCTCCCTCTGTTTTTGCGATAATGAACAGATTGATTACTTCTTAGCTTCATCAGCCATAGAGTGAACTTTGCCTTTGATATCATTGGCCTTTTCAGCAATAACAGATGTTTCATTGGCTACTCTGTCAGCGACTTTTTCTCCGGCATACAATGCCTTTTCTTTAGCAGATTCAATCAGGCATTCGGTATGTCCTTCAATTCTGTGCAGGGCGTCGAATACTTCTGCTTTCATTTTTTTTGCTCTTGCACTGCGGGCAAAGCCATAAGCCAGTGCTCCAAAGATTGAACCTATTCCAAGGCCAATCAAAAAGTGAGAATCTTTACATGTCATAATTAAACAGGTTTAATGGTTAAAAACTAAATTAATGTTCTATTTTGGTCAGAGAACAGAGTGCACAAGGCATTAGTTCAACGGGTAGGGAAAGAATTACTACTATTTCACAATTTATGAGAATCAGGAGTTGAATTAACTCTTTCTGATGGGTTATGAATCAGTTACAAGCTACAGGCTACAAGCTACAAGTAGCTGCGCTATGTTCCGAAAGGCACTTGTAGCTTGTAGCCTGTAGCTCGTAACTTCATTCCTTGCTTTTTCGATGCAAAATGTGCTTAATTGTGTATAATTAGCTAGTATACAGCACAATTATAGTCGTTAATTTTTGTTTGAGTAACAACGCAATAACAAAATAGGAGAAAAAAGATGTTTTTTACACATAGCCTTATCTTCTTAACCAATCTTTTAAAGGTTCAATTGTATGTCCCTCATCCATTGGAGTTCTAACATAAAAACCTTTTGGTATTATCTCTTTTGTATTGTTGTATCTTGTTGTTCCATCAAAATACTCTATTGAGGAATAGATTCTTAAATATTCATTTCCCTTATAATCTTTCCCATAATCTTTCATGGGTAAAATAGCTATGTGATTTTTATACTTATGGACATCGCCTATACCAACTTCCCAATTACACCAATATGATTCAATGGCATTATTGGTTGCTAAAAGAATGAATTTATCGCAAAACTCTATCACATCTTTTATACGCTTTGCCGTCTCAGCACATGTATGGTCTGGCATTTTGCTGTCCATACTATCAATATATGGGATTACACCATATTCTTTTAACATTCCGATAACGCCATCCAACTCTCCCAAATCTAAATCATCATGTTTGTGTGAGATAAAAACGGTTATTCCTGAATAAGGTCGAGTTGCACTAAAATATCGAGTTCTGTGAATAGATTCATTTAAGGTTGCTTTACTCTGACTGTCTTTGAAGTTATTAAAATCTCCTCTATAAAAAAACATAAGCCAGTAATTTTAACAAAGCCAAAGGGCTGTTATAAATGCGATGATTAGTCCATAAAAAGGGAATATAGATAAAGATTTTACACTTTCTGTAATTTTGCAGAATTGTTGTTTTTTTGTCGGCATATTCCCAACGCTGAAAATTTCAGAGTAATAATCTTCATCACTATTAACTTTTGAAAGAAAAGAATCTTGTTTGTCTCGGAAAATCTTTTCTAATGCTAAATAATAACTATCTAAAAACAGAAATAGAATCACAGGGACATAACAAATCCACATACTGCTACTCCCAATTTTATCATCCGCTATTAAAACCAACATAGCAGCAATAATAGTAATAGCCCATGTTTTACAACTTGCACTATTATTGGCCATTCTACCAATAATTCCCTGATACATCTGTATTTGCGCTTGAACAGATGATTTGTCTTTTGCTTGTAAATCTGGTGTACACATATTTAATCTTAAACTTGTTTAGAGGTTATTGCATATAAAATATCTAAAGCATGTACATAATTACTATCGTATGGAGTATCATATGGCCAAAATTTTCCCCATTTGATTAACGCACCTCTGGGTATTTTAGTCAAATGCTCTATGTCTAAAGTATAGTCAATGGGAATAGTTCTTTCTGCTTTTTCTAATAGGATACTGCCTCCATCAGAAAATAATTCTATTCCTCCATGTACTCTGTAATCACTACGTTCTTTCTTTTGAATATATTTGGTTGCAGCAATCTCATAATATATCCAGGGGGAATATGTTTTTGAAATAGAATCACTTGGCAGTATTGAATTTGGAGTATTTAGGAAGAATAAGCATTCAACCTTATCAATCATCATAGACAATGCCGTTGATAGCATCATGTGTACATGAGACGTTGAATAATTGCGATTTTCGTAACTATATGAGTTTGGTTTATTGTTTTTATCCGGTCTGCAATATTCATTATCTATTTCCTTTAATAAATCATTGGCATATCCCCAAATGCATGAATCGACAAATGTTTCTAAACCAAATCTTTCATAAAGCCATTGAGATAAACAAATAGCGACATTCTCATCAGCATGAGAATGGGAGATAAAAATATCCGCAGAAACTTGAGGGAACCAATCTTCTTGCATTTTGGAACCATCTAAATTACCATTCTTAGATGTGAAAGATTTTATTTTTGTTTCAACAACTGTTTTTTTTGCTTCATATCTTTTCTTTCCATTAGCAAGAAGTTTATCGAAATAATCTTCTGTCCAAAAATTGTCTTGTATGGATAATTCAAAACCTTTATACATAACTCTTTGCTTTTTTGCAAAGATAGTTATTCTTAATATAATCCTAAAATTAACGAACAATTTATTCGTTGAATATTTGAGCATCAATCATCACTGAGCATTGATTTTACAGATAGGTAATTCCGCTCGCTATATTCTTTCATCCGGTTATATACCTTAATTCTCCAATTTATTGTTTGTGCCGTTTTTACATCTGGCTCCTCATCGGTTGTTATTATGCCAAAACTTTTACTGCCATGTGAGCGATGCTCAAAATTATTCATCTTTATTGAGAGTTGGTTATTGCCAATATCCGTTATGGTCAGAGAATAATATATTAAGCCGTCAACGGTTTTGTTGGCTCCCCATGAAAACGGAATATCAAAGTCAAAGGCTGCTTTAAGCACAATCAAGCCGTTCTCTTTGTCTTTGTACTGAATAACCTTACTGGCATCATTGTAGTTTTGTGCTATCTTTATCATAGCACTTTGATAGGTTCCCGGAATAGTATCCTGATAGGATAACTGTTGCGAAAATAAGTTTGCGCTAACAAGCAATAGGGCAAACATGAAGATAACTTTTTTCATATTCAATTTGATTATTTATTTAACCTCGATAATAACTAAGTGATTAGATATCTGTCCGTTTAAAACGTATTCCTCCATTTTTCCAATAACAATTTCCCATATTTTTTTTAGTTGGGGTTTTGTTATCGCCTCAAATCCTGCATATTGAAAATATAATATCTGCAATAAGATAATATTTATGCTCTTTATTTTTTGTGTCCTTATTAAGTGTTTCTAAACTTTTGATTAGGTCTTTTGATGGAGTGATTGTGCTAAAATCACTATCATAATCATAAAGAGTAAAATTTAATCGGCTGCAAATAGAACTATACCAATTTCCGTCATGCCCTCCATCTGCGGAAATATATCCACAGCCGCCCTCATAGTAGAAAGTTTGAGTATAACTCTGATTTGTTTTATACTCTATGAGATGAGTTCCGTTAAATTGGTCTGATTCGTCTTTACTACATCCAAAAAATATGGATAGGACTAAAAGTAAGAATAAAATCTTTTTCATTACTGGTCTGTTATGGGTAAAACGATGATTCAGTATGATAAACATTCTGTAAATCGGTGGTAAATATTTACAAAGTAAGACGTTTTTGAGATCAGTCGTATACATAGGGTATCTCAGTATGATACTTAGGGTACCTCAATATGATACTTAGGGTATCTCAGTCATATACTAAGATACCATCATTATAATATGTCTGATAATAAGCTGTTTACAAAATGTTTCTTTAGCGTTGATAAATTGTGACAAATGTCCTGTTTAAAATGATGAACTATTTCCTTTTATATCGTTATAAATCAAATTTAATACCAGATTCGTATAATTTATAAATATTCTCTTGTCGGATTCCTTTAGCTTTATCTTTGGCGCTCATAAACATTACTACTGCACGTACGTTCTGTGGTACAAGCAGTTTTTTGAATCATGTAATTAAAATCAATGCTTTATGAATGTAGAAAGAAAAAATGCGAAAGATGACTTACGGCTCTACATGCCGGAAGTTATCGGGATGCTGAAGCGGGAAGGAAAGTTCCCGGCAATGCATGTTTATGCTTGTACGCTGCGTTCCTATGAGAAGTTTTGTGCAGAGGAAAGGTATCCGAAAAACACCACTGCTTCCCTGTCCATGCAGGAGATTTTCACCCCTGAGAGGCTGAAAGAGTATGAGGACTGGCTGGCTGGACAACAGTCCAGTCCGAACACGATCTCCACTTACATGCGTACGTTGCAGGCGGTGTACAATCGCTGGATGTCACCGGGTATAGAGGGGTACAATCCGGTGCTGTTCAAGGATGTTTATACGAAAGTGGAGTCGCGTACAAAGCGGGCGCTGACGGCAGAGCAGATGGAGCAACTCAGGAATACGGACTTTAGTGTGCTGACACTGCGTCAACAGCAAGTGCTCACCTACTTCCTGCTGATGTTCATGTTGCGCGGTATGCCGTTCATTGACCTGGCACACTTACGGAAGTCGGATTTGAGAAATAGGCGCATCACTTACCGTCGGCACAAGACGGGGAAACTGATGGTGGTGGATGTGCCGCCCGATGCGATGAGGCTGTTGCAGAAATACAGGGACAAGACGGATTCGGAGTATCTGTTCCCGTTGCTACATGGAGGCCTGTTCATGGAGGAACATCACCACCGTTATCAAGAAACATTACGGCATTTCAACCGGGAGTTGGCGCGCTTGATGAAGCAGTTATTGCCCGGTGTTTCCGTAAGTTCGTACACCGCACGCCATACATGGGCTACACTTGCTTATCATAGTGGTGTACCTGTGGGACTGATAAGCCAGTCGTTGGGGCACTCGTCCATTCGGGTGACGATGACTTATCTGAAACCGTTTGATGCGGAGGTGATAGACAGAATAAACAGGCAAGTGATTTCCTTGGTGAAGAAAAGTAAAAAGAAGAAAGATGGCAGATTTAATATGCTGTATGGCACTTCGTTGAGGTGAAATTACTTGCATAGTAACGGCAAATAGCAGCTACAAAGTTGCGTCTTTTTTGACAGAAAAGCAAACAAACCCTAACAAAATATGAATAAATCTTATATCGGACAGCAAAAACAATATTAAAATTAGTCCCTGATACATACAGCTTTCGATTTTTTACCCCAGCAGGCAAAAGGAATCGTGTTTCCGCTTTATCCTTTGAAAGTGGAATGCTTCTTTACGTACCTTATTATCAGGAAAACTTCTTTTTACCATAAAATGATGCCGTCTGAAAACGCCTTTCCGGTCTGCATCAAATGGTAGCTTGCCGTTACTATGCAAGTAATTCCAACAAACGCATTAATTATACTGTTTATGAAGAATATAGAACTTCCCATCAAAAGAGGAGACCGTGTGTGGGTGAAGGTTTATAATGAACGAGATGGCTCATTCACTTCGCGTATGGCGGAGGTTATATCTATATTGCAAATGTATGTTTCCGGGGCAGACGTACCGTATGTAGCATTGCGTTATCTGGACGACCGCAGCTATGGATGTATTCCTTATGAACAAGTCACCGAAGTATGCGACGAGTCTTTTTCTGAATAATGACACTGTAGTTTTGTTGATACTAATAGCCCTGCTTTCTTCATCCGCCAGTATCGTCTGACAAAGAAGAAAAGCAGGGCTTTCTTTTATAGCCAACCCGAAAACTTTCTGATATACCAGTTCTTTACCAATTGAGTCAGCACGCAATAGGAGAGCAGAATACCCACCAGCCACGGAAAGTAACTCAATGGAAGCGTTTGTGAACCTTAGGGCAAGTGTGTCTTTCAGGATTTCCCGTTTGGCATATCCATAACCGTCATAAGCAGCAGCGGTAACCCGGAGTTTCTCTTTTCTTACTCTTTTAATAAAGGCAACTGGTTCAGCATATTCCTGATTTTAATAGCGATACGTGGCATTGGTTCGGCTATGGTCAACCCTACCAAGTCATATTCGGAAGCAATGTCGTTAATCACGCGGACTACTTCCTCGGTCTTCATACCGTCCGGTTCTACGCCGACGCCTGCTATCATGTCGGCAGGATCTATCACGTCCAGGTCAAAGTGGATGACAACCTTGGAAGCTCCGGTACTTTTCAGCCATTCCATAATGGCGGAACTGTTGTCCGCTGTTTCTTTCGGTGCCAGACCTTTTATGCCCAGCTCCTTTTGTCGTTCCTGCATGCCTTTGTCCCATGAACGCAGTCCTACGATTAATGCTTTGGAAGCGTCAAACTTACCGGGCAGTAAGTTCATAATCTCTTCGTCACCCATTCCCAAGCAAGCGGTGAGAGCCATGGCATGATACCCTTTGTAATCATCATAAGGCAGGTTGATGTCCGGATGCGCATCTATCCAGACTATGGCTACATCGTTCGGGTATCGGGCAGCCAGATAAGTAAACGGAACAACACTGACCGAACATTCTCCGCCCAGGGTGATGATCCGGTCCGGTTTGCTTTCGTTAAGTATATCGAGCGCAGCCTTGCTTTGTTTGACAATCACGTTACGGGAGCTGATACCTTTTTCCGTTGCTCTGTCGTTTATATCGAGAGATACCGGAACTTCCACGGTTTTCTGATTGCTGTCCGGAGCCAGCAGGTTCAGTAACTGGGCACCTAAATAATAACCTCTGGAAGAGTCTTCTGCCGGAATATCCGGCATCCAGTGATCTACAATTCCGCCTTGCCATTGCGGATAAATCAGGCGGAGAGGAGTGGTTTCTTTCTTCATATCTTTACTTTTTACGGGTTGTCGTTTTAGTCGAATGGCACCTTCCAGTTTTCATCCTGATAGGCGGCGAAACACATGGCTATCTGTTCTTTATTGTTCTTTTCTTCGGCCAATGCAGGTATTTCGTCCAAAGAGAAATACCTGCTTTCGGTAGTCTCTATATTACTCTGAAAACTTCCGCCTGTTACTTCGCAAAGAACAAAGGCTTTGCAGACATTGTATGCATAAGGAGGCACGTTGTGCAGGTTTCTATCCTGCAAAGCAATCAGGCGTACGGCCTTTACATCCAGTCCGGCTTCTTCTTTAACTTCTTTCTCCGTATTGGTTTTGATGCTTTGGTTGACGTCTACCCAGCCACCGGGCATAGACCATACACCGGCTTTTTCCTTTACCAGGAGTATTTTCTCGTCTTTAAAGATGGCGGCACGGGTATCCAGTTTAGGTGTTTGGAAACCGGTTTCATTGCAGAATAATTCTTTTACTTTCTCTATCGGCAGATCGCTTTGATGGCTCATGATCTCTGCCGATATTTCCCGGATACGTTCAAAACGCTCGATGTCGAAGGGATCGCGGGAGTAAGTCAGTCCTGCCTGAGCTATGAATTGTAATTCCTTGGCCCATTCGAGCCAGCGGGGATCAGTGTTTTTGTTCATTGGATATCTGAGTTTAAAGTATCATATACAATTTTGGATATACTGGCGATGATAGCTGCATTATCTGCATCGGTTTCCTGCGACTCCATGACGAAGACAGCTATATAATATTTCTGTCCGTTGGGCAGGATAACAAAGCCTGCATCATTATCAGCAATCTTTATCCCTTCCGGAGTCCGGTCGGAAGAGCCTGTCTTATGGCCTACGATTACGTCGGCAGGTAACTGGCCTTTCAGCTTATCTTTGCCGGTAGAAGTTTCCTGCATGATTGCTTGAAGGAAGTCTTTGTATTGAGTTCCAAATAGGGGTTGCTTGTCGGCTATATTCAATAATCTGACTACTTCTTCCGGAGTACTCCAGTTCAGATAGGCATCTCCGGAGGTATGCATGAGGGTTTCTGTTGCCGCAAGATTACAATCCTTTATTCCTAACGATTTCACATACTCATTTACTTGATCTATACCGCCGACATATTCTATAAGGATATCACATGTATTGTTATCGCTTTTCGAAATGGTGTATTTTAGCAACTCTCCGAGAGAGATTGTAATATCCTGGTCGGGAAATTTATCTCTTAACGGACTGTATGTGTTGGGCGTCAGTTGAGAAGACTTCACTTCAATAAGACTATCTAAAGCAATATGTCCTTTATCCATCTTATCCAGAACAGCCAGTCCCACATGAAACTTGAAGACGCTTAACAGGGGGAAATGGATTTGATTATTATAAACGGCTACAGTCTCATCATTGGCAAGTACGGCAACGCCTACCGTAGCTTTCTTATCTTTCAGAAGGGAATCTATTTGTTGTTCTATCTTCTGCTTCGGGGTGCGGTTGGTGGTATTGCATGCACTGAATAAGATTGCCAATACCATACAGTTTAAAAAGAATTTTGCTTTCATAAATGTACTTTAGTGGGTTAATAATAATTCCGGTTTTACTTCTTTTATGATAACAGGTGCAATTCTTTAGCAATCCGGCAAGCTTCAATAGAATTGTTTACCTGGAGTTTCTCCAGGATATTTTGCCGGTGCCGGTTTACGGTGTTTATACTAATGGATAATGTCTGGGCAATGTCCTTACTCATTTTTCCCTTATTTATCAATTGCAGGATTTCTTTTTCCCGGTCTGACAATAGGTCGTTGCAATTCTGCTTTTCCAGTTCGAGGGTTTGCCCGTCTGCCGAGTTAAGAATGGTGCAACTTAACGATGTATCCATTGAAAAGTTGTAAAGGCATAAGGATAACCATACACTTCCGTTTGAGTGGCTCGCTATATAAAACATCCTGTGTAAGATGTGTACATACTTGCCCGAATGATCGCGCATGCGCATATTGTGTATAAGGTAGCAGTCCGGGCGTTTCTTTTCCGGGATACTTTTCAGGAAGTGGAAGAAGCGGAGTTCCTGCAAATGCTTTTCCTGTAAGTCGTCCGGATGGATGTGACTGAATATTTCTTCTTCCCATATCGACTGAATGGTCTTGGCGGTATTTCGTTCTGCCAATCCCAGTTTCTCGGCTACTCCGCCGTAATAAATATAACTAATATTGGCTTTCATATCGCTCAATACAGCTATGGCATTTTCAGTCTGTGCATATATGGCAGCTATATGTTTGCACTCATTCAGGCGTTCCGTCTGTTTCTGTTCCTCAGTGAACGCTTGTTTCAGTAGCTCTTTCTTCAGTTTATTTACGATGTCCATACGGTGTGGAGATGGAAAAAATGGTTATTAATCAGTATTGCCGACTTATCTGTAAGCCTTTACCTTTGCAAAGGTAATGAAAACTAATGGTTATTTATTTAAGTGCAATAAATTATGGAGAGTGAAAAAGCAAAAGCGAAAGCAGGAAAATTGTACGATGCCAATAATGATATAGAGCTTGTGTCGGAGAGGGAAGCTTGCAAAGAAGTATGTTATGAACTGAATAGCTTGCGTCCTTCACAAAAGAAGGAACGGGAGAACATTATCCGCCGATTGTTCGGTAAGACCGGAAAATCTTTCCTGATAGAACAACCGTTTTATTGTGATTACGGATATAATATCGAAATAGGGGAGAACTTCTATTCGAATGTGAATTGCGTCATTCTGGATGGAGCGAAAGTTACATTTGGCAATAATGTTTTTGTGGCTCCGAATTGTGGTTTCTATACTGCCGGACATGCTTTGGATGCGGAACAGAGAATCCAGGGGCTTGAATATGCCTATCCTATCACTATCGGAAATAATGTGTGGATTGGCGCCCAGGTCTGTGTGTTGCCGGGAGTGACGATTGGTGATAATACGATTATTGGTGCCGGGAGTGTGGTTACAAAAAGTATTCCTGCCAATGTGCTGGCTGTCGGTAATCCTTGCCGGGTGCTACGTACGATTACCGAAGCGGACAGGGCCAAATATATGTCAGAATAATAAATCATTAAAATAACACGAGAAATGAAAAAGTTACTTTTTAGTCTGTTAATGATGATTGGGGTACAAGCCTCCTTTGCACAGACGTTGGAAAAAATGCAGTGGTTCAACGAACCTGAACAGTGGGAAATAAAGGATAAAAGCCTTTCGATGTTTGTCACTCCGCAGAGTGATTACTGGCGTATTTCTCATTATGGTTTTACTGTGGATGATGCCCCCTTCTATTATGCAACGTATGGTGGTGAATTTGAAGCTAAAGTGAAAGTGACGGGCGATTATAAGGCGCGCTTTGACCAGGCGGGACTGATGTTGCGCATCGATCATGAGAACTACATCAAAGCAGGTATTGAGTTTGTAGACGGAAAATTTAATTTGAGTACAGTGGTGACTCACAAGACCAGTGATTGGAGCGTAATCACTTTGGATAAGCCTGTACCTTATATTTGGATTAAAGCTGTCCGCAGGCTGGATGCTGTTGAAATCTTCTATTCGTTTGATGACAAGACTTATACGATGATGCGGAATGCATGGTTGCAGGATAATATTCCTGTGAAGGTTGGATTCATGGCTGCCTGTCCTGACGGAGGTGGGTTTAATGTTAAGTTTGAGAACTTCAAAGTGAAACACTTGCCTGATATGCGCAGGTTGGAATGGCTGAAAAAGAATGCAGAATAAATAGGGTTAGTTCAATTAAGTTTGGTAAAAAGACAAATGCCGGCAAAAAGAAGAGTGATTCTTTATTTGCCGGCATTTATTCTGTTTTGAAATTTAAAGAAATTCTTTTCTGAAATAGCTTTGTTTAGTATCCTATCGTAAACCGTTCCTTGTGGTGCTTCTCCTGTTCCAGCTCGTCCACCATCGCTACGGCAAAGTCTTCGACAGATATGTTGCTGTCTCCGTTGGCATCCACCACCAGGTCGTCTTTTCCGATGCGGAACTTTGCGGTGCGCTGGCCGGGCGTCATGTTGGCGGCGGGGGAGAGGAATATCCAGTCGATGTCTTTTTCCTTGCGGAGCGTGTTCAGGTAGAATTCGCCTAAGGACTTAATGCCGGGCAGAAGCTGTGCGGGCACATCATCGGCATCCATCACCATCTTGCCGGGGGCATAGAACAGGGTTCCGGCACCTCCTACAATGAGCAGACGCTTCACGCCGGCTTGTTTCGCGCTTTCCACTATCAGGGGATAGTTCTTCAGGGTGTCTTCGTATATATGGGGATTCTTCCAGCCGGGGTTGTAGGCGCTGATTACGGCGTCTTTTCCTTTGCCGGCCTCTTTCAGGGCATCCGTGTCGGTGACGTCGGCTTCGACGATTGTCAGGTTCGGGCTGCTGACGGTCATTTTCTTGGCATCGCGCACGATGGCGGTTACTTTATGGCCTCTGTTCAGCAATTCGTTCAGGATGGCGGTTCCTACGAAACCACTTGCTCCTATCAATACTACATTCTTCATGTTGTTCGTTTTTTTAGGGTTTATATGATAACAACCGTCTTTCCGTGAAAGAAGTTTTACGAACGACATTCTTTTAGGGAATGTTTAATCTTCTAAGTACTGATACTTGTCGAAAAAGGAAAAATAGGAGTGTGGAAGTGATTTTCGCATATTTCGGGTCGGTTATCAGCCGTAAAGTCCGTATGTTTGCATGCTGAACAAGAATAAATCGAAAAACGTGTATGACGGTGATGGACAGGATTCTGATACAACATTATCAATCTCCATGTGGAGAGTTGATACTTGGCTCTTTCGGAGATAAGCTCTGTATGTGCGACTGGGTGGACGAGAAGCGCAGAGGCATCATTGACAAGCGGATGCAGGATGGACTGCATGCCGGTTATGAAACAGGTAGTTCGGAAGTGACGGCGCAAGCCGTTACCCAACTGGATGAATACTTTGCGGGTAAACGGACTACGTTCAGTGTGCCGCTACTCTTTGTAGGGACGGAGTTTCAGAAGTCTGTGTGGCATGAGCTGTTGAATATTCCCTATGGGACGACGGTATCGTATGGAGAACTGTCCCGGAAACTGGGTAATCCCAAGGCTGTCCGTGCCGTGGCGGCATCGAATGGGGCGAATCCTATTTCCATATTTGTGCCTTGCCACCGTGTCATCGGCAGTAATCGGAAGCTGACGGGATATGGCGGGGGGCTTCCTGCCAAACAGTTCTTGCTGGAACTGGAGATATCGGCGGTGTCTTTGCTGTGATTCTTTTATTAATAAGGCTTTGCCATAATCCCTTTTGCTAAATGAAACAACAACAGGAATTGAATTACGAACGCATTGCTGCTGCCATTCGCTTTATCAAAGAGAACAGGCAGGAACAGCCCCGGCTGGAGACGATAGCCGGGCATGTGAATATGAGCCCGGCTCATTTCCAACGGATGTTTCAGGAGTGGGCGGGGATAAGTCCGAAGAGTTTCCTGCAATATCTGAATGTGGAATATGCCAAGCGCATTCTGAAACAGACGCATGCTTCACTTTTCGATACTGCCTGTGAGGTTGGTTTGTCGGGGACGGGACGTCTGCATGATTTGTTTGTCAACATCGAGGGGATGACACCGGGGGAATATAAAAACGGTGGTCAGGCGCTTCGTATCAATTATTCTTTTGCCGAAACTCCGTTCGGCCAGGTGATGGTTGCTTCTACTGATAAGGGAATCTGCCATCTCGCTTTTGTGGATGAAGGGGAGGAGGAGGCGCTCGGTTCTTTGAAACAGCTTTTTCCAAATGCTGCCTATACGCAGTGCCCCGACCGGAAACAGGAGGATGCTCTCTCTGTCTTTAATCGGGACTGGAGTAAACCGGAGGAAATAAAACTGCACTTAAAAGGCACTTCCTTCCAGTTGAAAGTATGGGAGACGTTATTGAAAATTCCGGCGGGTGGTTTGACTACTTATGCCGACTTGGCAATGAAATCGGGACACGAAGGAGCTTGCAGAGCCGTAGGGACGGCTATCGGGAGGAATCCGGTTGCATTTCTGATTCCTTGTCATCGGGTGATAAAAGCTACAGGGGACATCGGAAATTACCATTGGGGGGAGGTGCGGAAGGAGGCGATTATCGGTTGGGAGGCGGCGAAAGATAAATAAGGCCAATTTATTAAGTATCGTATCACAATTGAATGATAATTCAGCGCGTAGCGCAAATTATCATTTATAAAAACTTATCACCCGCGCCTGGGTGAAGAAACAGGATTTAAAGTAGTTTTCTCTTTTGCCGATGTGTTCCACATGGTTTCTTTTCGTACCTTTGAAGGCGTAAAGTCAAATTGTAAAAATGGAACAGATACAATCTATTAATGGTCAAAACAACGAGTTTATTATCATTCTTCCGCAGGGAAGAATTGATTGTCTCGCTTCAGGAAACGGAAAACTCAGTGAGATTGTCAGCCGGGCAAATATCTCTATCATTGGAAATAACAACCGTGTCATTATGTACTTCGAATCTGAAGAAAGCGCAGAGGAGATACTGCTTGGCGGAGGATTTCTCCTTGTTGTGAAGGGAGATAACAATGTTGTAACTATTGGAAATCTCATTCTCAGATACTCCTCTGTTTTAGGTATGACGGGATTGAAACTCGTTGTCGGACAACTGCCGGGACTGGGAGCCGGAGTGTCGAGGACAGCGAACAATTGTCGGGTGAACATTGGCAATAGGGTTGTTATCAACGGTGTGTTGCTCTATCTGCAAGAGGATAATTCGTCCATCAGCATAGGCGATGATAGTCAGCTAAGTTGGGGTGTCGACGTGTGGTGTACCGATGCGCATACGATAACAGATTTGGAGGGGAATCCGATGAACTTTGCTCAAAGCATAGAAATAGGCAAACATGTATGGATTGGAAAAGATGTAAAAATAGGCAAGAACGTGAAGATAGCGGACAATAGCATTGTAGGTTGGGGAAGTATCGTTACCCGGAAATTCGACGAGCCCAATGTCATTATTGCAGGTACCCCCGCCAAGATTGTAAGGCGAGGCATAAACTGGGACCGTAAATGCATTAATAAATATATGAACGGGCAAAGATAGTATTTGATTGATTTCATCTATACCCGGATGAAGAAACACGGCCTATGAATTCCTGTATCACCTTTGCAACCCGGTTGCACCCTCCATCCCTTACCTTTGCACCGGACAAAATAATAAGATTAAGATTATGGAAACAAAATGTCAGTGTGGTTGTGCACATACACATACTTCTCCGCAGAGCAAAGAGAAAGAGCAATCTATGATTCGTAAGATAGGAGCTCCGGTGCTATCAGGTATATTCCTTATCACGGGTATCATCTTCCAGCATCAGCAATGGGTAGGATTCAGCCATCCGGTGGTTGAATTCTGCTGGTTCCTGCTGGGCTTCCTGCCCGTGGGACTTCCTGTGATGCGCGAAGCATGGGAGGGCATCTTGCGGAAAGACTGGTTCAATGAATTCTCCCTGATGGCCTTAGCTTCCCTCGGAGCATTCTATATCGGAGAATATCCGGAAGCGCTTGCCGTGATGCTACTCTATACCCTGGGAGAGATGTTGCAGGATAAAGCCGTGAACCAGGCTACCCGCAATATCCGCGGCCTGCTCGATGTGCGCCCCGAACGGGTGGATGTATATCGTGAAAACACGCTCCGCACAGTCTCTCCCCGCGACGTCAATGTGGGAGAAACCATTGAAGTAAAACCCGGAGAACGTGTCCCTCTGGACGGAACTCTGCAGAACCCGCAGGCCGTTTTCGATACTTCGGCGCTGACCGGGGAGAGCATGCCCCGCAATGTATCCGCAGGCGGTGATGTCCTTGCCGGTATGATTGTCAGCGGACAGGCAGTGCGCATACTGGTGACGAAACCTTACGACCACAGCACACTGGCACGCATCCTCAACCTTGTGCAGGACGCAGCAGAGCGCAAAGCGCCTGCCGAACGGTTTATCCGGCGGTTTGCCCGCATCTATACACCGATAGTCGTGCTTCTGGCTGTCCTGATAGTAGCCCTTCCCGCACTTGTTGCGGCGGTGCACCCGGGCTTCGACTATGTGTTCAACGATTGGCTCTATCGTGGGCTGGTGTTCCTCGTAATATCCTGCCCGTGCGCACTGATTATCAGCATCCCGTTGGGCTATTTCGGAGGAATAGGGGCGGCTTCCCGTATGGGTATCCTGTTTAAGGGCAGCAATTATCTGGATGCCATCACCCGCGTGAATGCCATCGTCTTCGACAAAACAGGTACGCTGACCACTGGTAGTTTCCGCGTGGCGTCCATACAGGCGGCCGGTCTGCCGGAAGATGAATTGCTACGACTGGTGCTGTCCGTAGAAAAGAAGAGCACCCATCCTGTGGCACAAGCCGTTGCCCGCTTCGCAGCCGAACGGGGTGTGGAACCTCTGGAAGTAACTACATTGAATGAACTGGCAGGTTATGGTCTGGAGGCCGAAGTAGGGAGCCGCAAAGTCCTTGTCGGCAACATCCGCCTGTTGAAGGACCGCAAGATATCCGTACCCGGAGAACTGACGGACTGTGTAGCCACTGTCGTAGTCTGTGCCGTCGATGGGCGGTATGCCGGTTGCCTGCTGCTTTCGGACACTCTGAAGGAGGATGCCACGGATGCTATAAAAAAATTAAAGGCTTTAAAAATAGATAATATTCAAATGTTATCTGGTGATAAACAGGAGATTGTTGATATCTTTGCCGCAGAATTGGGCATTGACAAGGCTTACGGTGACCTGCTTCCCGAAGATAAAGCCGTCCATATGGAACAGCTCAATTCTGCCCCGGACGTGTCCGTAGCCTTTGTGGGCGATGGTATGAATGACGCTCCCGTACTGGCTCTCAGTGATGTGGGGATTGCGATGGGAGGGCTGGGTTCGGATGCCGCCATCGAAAGTGCGGATGTAGTTATCCAGACCGACCAACCGTCGCGGGTGGCGACAGCCATTTCCATCGGACGGGCCACAAGACGGATTGTGATGCAAAATATTGTCGGTGCCATCACCGTGAAAATATTGGTTCTGATTGCGGGCGCCTTTGGCTTTGCCACGCTATGGGCGGCGGTGTTTGCCGATGTCGGAGTGGCTTTGCTGGTTGTTCTCAATTCGGTCCGCATATTAGGTAAGAAGTTCTGAGTAGTATGAAAGACGTATATCTACATAAATTGTCCCTTCGGGATATCAAACCTACAGCGATGAGGCTGTTGATTCTCCGCACCATGATGGAGATGAGGCGGGCTGTGTCTATGGCAGATTTGGAAGAGAAACTCGATACGGTTGATAAATCCACTATTTTCCGGACACTGACCCTGTTCCTTTCCCACCACCTGATACATGGTGTGGACGATGGAAGCGGTTCATTGAAGTATGCCGTTTGCGAAGACTGCTGCATGTGTACGGTAGAAGACCAGCACATGCACTTCTATTGCGAACATTGCCACAAGACCTATTGCATCCGGAGTGTGCACGCCCCGTCAGTCACGCTTCCGGAGGGATTCATGCAGACGGGAATTAATTATGTAATCAAAGGGATTTGCGCCGACTGCGCAGTCCATAAGAGAATAGACACAGACGATTGAGCGTATGAGACATTTCTATATATGTCTCCTCTTGTTAGGCTTTCTGCCGGTATCTGCCTTGGCAAGCGGAGATAAAGGAACAAAGGATATATATACGGAACAGTATATCACGGACATCTATATGGATGAGCCGAAACGCGCGTTGCAACTGCTGGACGAAGCTGAAACAAAGCAAGCGTTGCCCATATACAAGGTTGATGATTTGCGTAGCATGGTCTACTCATACCTGTATCAGGACAAATCGGCATTCTACTATGCCCGCCGGGCCTATGTACATGATTCTATCTCCGGGAACCACCCTGACCACTTGTTGAAGATGACCATAACCCTGGCCGACATCTCCCACATCCTGAGCGAATATAAAGAAAGCAACCGTTACGCGGTTGAAGGTCTGGAATTGGCACGCAGGCTCGACGACCGGCAGTCGGAATGTAAGTTACTCTTCTGTATGGGCGAGAACAAATGGATGCTGTCATTGAAAGAGGAAGGGTATGAGCTTTTCGATAAGGCAATCGCCCTGCTGGATGGCAGGAAAGATAAACTGAGTAAGTCGATGCTTTCCTATTTCTATGGGGTGAAGATGGGATACCTGATTAACGACAACCGGCTGGAAGACGCCTTGCAGGTAGGTTTGCAGCGTGAGAAGCTGTTGGATGGAATGAAAGGCAATCCGGAAGTGCGTGAGGCTTTCCTCGACCAGCAATACGGATATGTCTATTCCAAATTGTCCCGCATCTGCCATTTGCTGGGAGATGTGGAGCGTGGGAAGGAGTATCATAAAAAATACCAGTCCACCCATGCCTATAACACTCCTGCCGGCAAGCGCGATGCCACCCCGTACCTGCTCGTAACCAAGCAGTACCAGGCCGTACTCGACCATTGCCGCGACTTCAAGGAGCTGATGCGCCGGCAAGATACCTTGAATATCCAGTACGTCGGCGTTCTGCAACGGGAGATAGACGCCTATCTTGCCCTGAAAGACTATGAGAAAGTCGCCGCGCTGCGTGCTTCCATCCTGTCCATAACGGACAGCATCTACCGGCGTGATAAAACCAATGTCGCGCTGGAACTGGACAACCTTTACGAAGTGAACGAGAAGGAAGCCCGCATTGCGGAACAGGCTTTCCAGCTTACCATACGTACCATTACGTTAGTCTTCATCCTCTGTATTTCGTTGTTATCACTGTTCTTCCTGTGGCGTATGTGGGTGCAGAACCGCAAAATCAAGCGTAAGAACCAGGTGCTGGTGGAGCGCATCAACGAGCAGATGTCCATGCAGACGGAGATGAACCGCTTGCAGGCTGATGCCGAGAGAGTGTCGGAAGACCAGCCTTTTCCGGAGACCGGGCAGACAGAACCGGAAGCATCCGACGGCAACGAAGAGGAAGCCCAGATGAACAAGATGATTTTCGGCAAGCTGGATTATATTATCAAACGGGACGAACTGTATCTGTCCGCCGACATATCGAGAGAAGAACTTGCCCGGATGGTCAAGATGAACAATACCCGTTTTGCCCGGATGATAAAAGAGAATACGGACACCAATCTGAACGGGTATCTCAATAATCTCCGCTTGAATTATGCCATGCATTTATTGAAGGAACATCCTGAATATACATTGCGTGCCATTGCCGAAGCGTCAGGCATCAACAGTATGCCTACTTTCCACCAATTGTTCAAGGCAAGGACGGGAATGACTCCTTCCGAGTTTAAGAATGCAGAGAAAGAATTGAGAAAGTAATATCTTGTATATCAGTGTGGTATTACTTTTTTTAATACATTTGGGGACAATTCTTTATATGTATGACAAACTGTATATCGGTTGTTTTTGCGATATTTTATTCCTTTGTAAAATAATAACGGCAAAAATCTGTATATACAATGTTTATATTGTGTCTAACCATTCAAATTGCTTTTGTTGTTTCAATTGTAGCGGCAGTCTATTATTTCCGATTGTATAAACTTCATGGCATATCAGTAAAAGAGTGGGAAGAAATGAAGGAAGACAATTTCCTGATGCGGGAGTTGCTGAATAATCTTCCTATTCCGACTACGGTGAAGGACATTAAGGATAACTGTAACTATCTCTTTTGGAACAAGAAATCTGAAGATTTATATAGTGTCTCTCAGGACGACCTGATCGGGAAGAACGCAAGTGTTCTGCCTCCCGAAATTTGTTCTGCCTTTCAACAGACAGACCGGGAAACGATACGTTCCGGCCAATCGAACACCTTTCAGCATCTGATATTGGCTGATGGGTGCGAGCATGTATTGAATATGTATAAGCAGTTGTTGTACTACAAGGGCGAGCCCCGCTGGCTGATTAGTGCGGCGGTGGACGTCACGGAAGCGGCAGAGAAGCGGTGTCAGTTGGAACAACTGGATCTTCAGCATCGCTTGCTGTTGAAAGCTACCGGTATGAAGCTGTGGACATGGGATTTGCGGCGTAAAGAGATTACCTGGAAAAGAGGCGGTGAAGGTGGAACGGACAGAATAGTAGATGCCGACGAGCATCTGCAGTTTATCCTGCCGGAATACAGGGAGAACATCCACCGGGCATTGGACAGACTGAAACGAAAGGAAACGGACTTCTTTGACGAGGAATTCCTGTTTCGGGATGAAGACGGCACTCTTTCGTGGAGGGAAATCTACGGAGCCATATATCAGTATGATGAAGATGGCGAACCGGTTGTCCTGGTGGGGGGAACTCTGATGATTGACAAGAGAAAAACACTGGAGCAGGACTTGCGGGAAGCAAAAGAGAAAGCGGAAGAAGCCAACAGGCTGAAGTCTGCCTTTATTGCCAATATGAGCCACGAGATACGTACTCCGTTGAATTCTATCGTCGGTTTCTCAAGCGTACTGACTATGACGGACGACATGGAAGAGAAAAAGGAATATAACCGGTTAATACAGCATAACAACGCACTCTTATTGAAGGTGGTGGATGATGTTCTGGAACTTTCGAAGTTGGAGGCGGGTGACTTTGAACTGTATCCTGCATGGTTCTGTCTGTCGGACCTCATTGTGGAAAGTGCCGCCGAGTGCAGGATGAAGGCTGGCGGAAAGCTGGATGTCCGGGTGGATAAACCGGAACAGGATTATATGGTGGAACTTGACGTGCAGTATGTCAAACGGATATTGAGCAACTTCCTGTCGAACGCTCTGAAAAACACCCAAAGCGGCCATATTGATATAGCGTACAGCATGGCAGACGGGGGTGTCAAGATTAGTGTGAAAGATACAGGCTGCGGTATTCCGCAGGATAAACTTCCGGTGGTTTTCGACCGTTTCGAGAAAGTGGACTCTTTTGTGCAAGGGGTCGGGTTAGGGTTGCCCATTTGCAAGTCTATAGCAGAGAGTATGGGCGGAACCATTGGGGTGGCTTCGGAAGTGGGTGTCGGTACTACGTTTTGGGTTACATTGCCTTGTGCTACGGCACCCACTCCTCAATTACACAATGAAATGTTAATCAACAACCTCTATTCCTAATCCCGTCAGCAGTCCTTCCAGTCCGTAGCGGGAGAACCGGGCTTTCTTCAGGCGGTTGGCGGCAGGGTTCAGGGCGTAGTTGCGGGCGGTGCTGAAATCGGCTTTTTCCAGGTTGGTGTGGTGGAAGGAGGCGTAGCAGAGGTCGCACTCGGTGAACTTGGCTTCGGGGAGTTGCGTCTCCATGAAGTCGGCATTTTGCAGGTCGCAGCGGGTGAAGCGGGTGCCTTTCAGCTTCATTTCGGTGAAAAGGGCATAGGAGAGGAGGCAGTTGCGGAACTCCACGGACAGGCCGAAGCGATTGCTGAGGGTGAAGTTGATACCTGTCATCTTACAGTCGGTGAAGAGGACATCCAGCCAGGAGGTGTTACTGGCTTTCACCAGTGACAGGTTGCATTCTTTGAAGGTGCATCTCTCAAAGATAACTCTGCCGATGCTCTGGCCGGAGAAGTTGCATTTGTCGAAGGTACATTCGTAGTAGTTGGGTTCCAGTTCGTCGATGGTGAAATCGACTTTTTCGATGATTTCGTTTTCCATATGGTGGGGTTGGGGGATTGTCTTGTTTGATTTCTGTAAAGGGATTATTTCTTGCCATTGCCCGCTATTTCATCTAAGTCTATCCATTCCAGATGTGGGTCGATGAGGGTTCGTTGGATTACCTGGCCATTTTGCTGACGGCTATATTCGGGGATAAAGCATACCTTTACATCAGTGATTTGCTGCGAACTTACTTCTTCGGGCGTGTCTACGCCCTGGCTCGATGACTGACAGGAGAGGTAGAATGTTCCTACGCCTTTCAGCCGTACCGACCGGCCTGCACTCATCAGGTTTGCCAAAACTTCACCCAGATTCACGAGCACCGCATACGTGTCTCCCGGACTTACCGTTGACATAAGCGACAGTCGTTTTGCCACATCATCCGTTGTAGCAGGATGACCTTTGGTCACTGCTCTCGGATACCATTTTCCATTCAATTTTTGTTTCTTGTAAAAAGGCATATTAAGTTCTCCTTCCTTTATGATTCAACTAGCCTGAGGCCCTGACTAAACAGGGCATATCTATATCTTTGGCATACAATCATTGCCAATGATTCCTATAATCATTGCCAATGATTCCTATAATCAATGCCAATGATTGCCACAATCAATGCCAATGATTCCTACAATCATTGCCAATGATTGTATGCCGAGTCGCAAAGATAGCATAACTAATCCGTAACCTGTGCATGGCAAAGGCATAATCTCAAATGAACATGAAAAAAATATCATATTCGTCCTTCTCCTGTTTTTTTGATGGTTTATTGTATAAATCTATCTCTTATTCAAGCTATTTGTTTATCTTTGCAGGGGTAGATTAAGAAACAGAAAACAACGACATGGGAAGATTTATCAATCCGTTTACCGATTACGGCTTTAAGAAAATATTCGGTCAGGAGATATCAAAGGACTTACTGATAGATTTCTTAAATGACTTATTGAAGGGCGAGCGGGTGATTACTGACCTGACCTTTCTGAACAACGAACAACTGCCGGAGTGGGAGGATGCCCGTGCGCTGATTTATGATATTCATTGCACCACAGACACGGGAGAGAAGATCATTGTTGAGATGCAGAATAAGTCTCAGGCCTATTTCAGGGAACGCGCCTTGTTTTACCTGTCGCATGCTGTTACCCGTCAGGGGCAGAGAGGTGACTGGATGTTCGACATCAAGGCTGTATATGGTGTGTTCTTCATGAACTTTTTGCTCAAGGATAATGTTAAGTTACGCACCGACATCATTCTTGCCGACCGTGAAACAGGCCAGTTATTCAGCGACAAGATGCGCCCCATTTTTATCGCTCTGCCGGTGTTTGATAAAGAAGAAGAGAAATGTGAAAATGATTTTGAACGTTGGATTTATGTGCTGAAGAATATGGAGACACTAAAACGAATGCCTTTTAAGGCCCGCAAGGCAGTCTTCGAGAAGCTTGAAGAAATTGCCGATGTATCTTCTCTAAACGAAGAGGAGAATGAACTTTATTGGCGAAGCGTAAACGCGTATCGCACGCATTTGTCAGTATTGGAAGCGTCAAGACTGGAAGGACGTGAAGAAGGACGAGAAGAGGGACGTGAAGAAGGACGAGAAGAAGGACGTGAAGAGGGACGTGCTGAAGGGCGTGAGGAAGGGCGTGCAGAGGGACGTGAGGAAGGTAGTATCGAAAAATGTTTTTCTATAGCTCGTAATTTAAAGCAACTTGGCACTTCTGTCGATTTAATATCAAAGGCTACCGGTTTGACTCCCGAAGAGATTGCGGGCTTATGATCTTTGTGAAACCGATAGCAGTAGTCTTGTATATTTAATTTCTTGCCTTGAACACCGGCTCTATTTTCTGTATCTCTGACTCAAAGCCGAACCAATATCCCCGGTTTTCTTCCTCACCGACCGGCAGGAAACAAAGCCGGAGGTTCTCCCTGTATTCTCCATACAGCACTTCCCAATGTCCGGGAGGAACTTGCCGCTTGGTCTTTACCCGTTCTGCCGGGAGCTTCTTCAGCGACATGCCCGCTTCTATCCAGGCGATGCTTGCTTCCGACTGATATTCAGGATAATGCCGCTTGCAGAACTCATACAGGATGAGGCCCCGTTTTTCCAGACTCATCGGCTGGTCTATCAATCCTATCCGTATCAGATGTTCCAGAAAATCGTGCAGGAACGTTTCGTTATCCAAAATCAGTCTTCGGGTTATACCTTGCCAGGCAGGAGCATTATAAAATCCATCCAGCAGGCGCGAAAGTTGTCGCGCGGTTTGCAGTTCGTCCACATTGATTTCGCGGGTTTGCAGCACCTCGTAGGGTGGGAACGGGGAATATTGTATGCCCAGTTCTTCCGCCCTGCGGCGCATTTCCGTGCCGGGAAGCAGTTTCAGGGACTCCAGTTGTATTTCTCCGGCGCCATATTCCGCCAATACGCGGATGTCCTCGAATATCTCCGAAAGGTGATAGAGCGGGAGTCCGGCAATCAGGTCGGCATGCGTTTCCATGTTGGGGAGGGTACACAGGAATTTCAGTCCTTCCAGCGCATCCGACAGTCGGCCCATCCGTCGGCTTTGCACAAGCACCGGCTCGCGCAGGCTTTGTATGCCGGCTTCCAGATGCAGCAACCCTTCGGGCAGACGCTTTAACTCCTCTTTCAGCTCTTCGGAAAGTAGGGCAGGGTGCATTTCCAGGTGGAAACGTATATCGGGGGCGAATTCAAGGAACAGTTCCAACAGCTCCTTTGCCCGGCGGGTATTATAATTGAAAGTACGGTCGAGCACACGCACGTTCTTTATTCCGTGTCGGTGGATGATTTGCAGCCGTTCGCGGATTGCCTCGATGGACAGGGTGCGCACGGGCTTTTCTCCACCACTGACGCAGAAGGCGCAGGTGTTGAAGCAACCCCGTGTGGTTTCCAGTTGAACGAAAGGTTTGCTCCAGTTGAAGAAACGGCTTTTCTCGGGTGGAACGAGGTGATGGAAGTCCAGCACGCGGGCGATGCCGTTGTTGATGTAATTTCCGTGGGAGTCGAGGTAGCAGAGTCCAGGGATATTCTTCCATTCCGCCGGATTGTTGCGGTGGGTTATCCATTGCGGAAATACCTCTTCGCCTTCTCCCCTGAACACGCAACTGACAAACGGGTTGCTGCGCAGGAAGAATTCGTTGTCTCCCAGGAATTCCGGTCCGCCCAATACGATGCAGCATTGGGGCAGCAGGGCTTTTACTCTTGAAATGATGTGCAACAGTTGCTCGTGGTTGAACAACCAGACGGTGGCGGCAAGCAGGTCGGGACGGCGGCGGTAGACTTCGCCCGCTACCATGCCCACATTCTCGTTGATGGTGGCGGATACGATGTCCCATTCGATGGCGTCGTCGTCGGCTATCTGTGCATGCAGTGCGGGGAGTGCCAGTGAGGAGTGGGCGTATGAACTGTTCAGGTCGAGCCAGAGGATTTTCATGCTGGTTTGTTTAATTTCGTGCAAAATTACGCAAAATCCGAGGATTTATATGTAAGTTTGCATAGAGTTTTAGTAATATCAAGAAAGTATGGAAGAAGAAAAAAAGCAACCGGAAGAAAAGGCCAAAGCTAAAGTGCAGAAGCTGAAGAAGAAAAAGGTGAGCAAAACTTGGGAAGCCGCACAAAGGCTCAAAGGAAGCCTTATTGTAAACGACCCTAAATTTTTGCTGTAATAATGAGGTATCTTATTGATACAAATATCTTTGTGTATTTAGCTACCGATACGGATTATTTAAGTGAAGATGTGGCGTCCATCATACAAGATTTAGATACTGTATTATATATTAGTGCAGAATCTGTTCGTGAACTTATAGTGGCTTATCGTAATAAGGGCTTATGCTCTAAACGTTGGAAGTCAATAGAAGCAATGGTTGTTGCCATAGAAGCGGAATATTATGTTAAGATATTGCCTTTGAAGAAAGAACATATGCTGACTTATGCGCGACTGGAGATCAATGAAATGCAAGGACACAAAGATCCTTCCGACCATGTCATTATTGCTCATGCCATAACCGAGCATCTGCCACTCATATCGAGTGATACTCGCTTTGATTTTTATCGTAAACAAGGGCTTGACCTGATATTCAATAAAAAGTAGAGATATCTTTTATATCTAAGCACACCCCGTTACATGATGTAAGAATGTAGCGGGGTGTGTTGTTATAGAGATTATTTGCTCATGCTTATAGTTCTGTAGAGTTGTCAATCACTTTTATCCTGACACATTCGCTGGGAACCAGTGTCAGCAATTTATCCAGGAACTCACGGCTGCATTCCAGCAAAGTCTCCTGCGTCATTTCTTCTTTTGAAGCGGCAAAGAAGCGGAACAGATTATCAGAGTCGGGAAGTTTCACCACTGTATAAACTATATCCGTTGACTTTTCATTGTATTGCTGTGCCAGGTCGTCGGCTCTTGCCCAGAATTGAACTGCTTTGTCACCACCAATTTCTACGACTGCGATTAGTTTTTTGTTTGTTTCCATAATCATTTATTTTAGTTATACATGCTGTCATGCTATCCTTAGGAATATATTGATTTATACTCTGTATTAATATCCGTATATCAAGTGCCAGCAAACAGAAAATGAACGTAGGATTATCTACTTTCAACTTTTTTAAACTAAGAGACAGTTTGTTGTACATCTGATAACTCCGAATATTTAAATAACAATTGAGTATTTTTGATAGTTTCGGGTATTTACTTTTTTTACAGAAACATGGGTATGCAAGTGCCTGAATTTATACTAACTTTGCAGTGCTTTTAACGAGTTAATAATAAAATCACTTTTTAAGATGAGAACACTTCAAGAAGAATTAAAGTGTATGCGCGAAGGACTTCATTACGATGCTCATACTCCTGAAATGTATGCTTATCGGGCCGAAGTAAAAAAGAAACTGCATCAGTTGAATGTGACTGAATATCATACCTCTAAAATGCTGGAGGTTACCCGTTCACTTTTCCCGAATTCCGGGGTTATCGTTTAAAATACTTGAAAAGCAAATCCGTCAGTTCTCGCTTTTTGACGGGTTTGGTCATGAAATGATTGCATCCTGCGGCTAATGCATTCTCTCTGTCGGAGTCGAAAGCATTGGCGGTAAGGGCGATAATAGGTGTAGTCTGGTTGAATTCCCGGATGAGGGAAGTTGCTTCCAGTCCATTCATTACTGGCATTCTCATATCCATAAAGACTATGTCAAAGGTCTGGGCTTTGATTTTCTCGATGGCTTCTACTCCGGTAATGGCACGGGTTAGTTGATTGTCTTTAAGAAGTTTTTTGATTAGCAGGTAATTGCTGTCATTATCTTCCGCTATCAGAATATTCAGATCTTTAATCTTTACTGAAGAATCTGCGGAAGAGCGTTCTGTATTGTTGTTGTATAGATCTTCGTCTGCGATCTCTGAACTTTCGATATATTCGACATCGGTATATCCGGTATACCAGAATTCAGAACCTACGTTGGCTTTGGACTTAAAGCCCACTTCTCCGCCTGTAGCATCTGCAATGGCTTTGCAGATAGAAAGTCCTAAGCCGGTTCCCTGGGCGAAAGTATCTAATTTCTCGAAGCGGCTGAAGATTCGGTGCTTTTTCTCTTCCGGTATTCCGATGCCGCTGTCCTTTACATAGATTCTTACCTGTCCGGGCATACATTCGTATCCCATCACAATTTCACCTTGTGGTGTATACTTAATGGCATTCGTTGCAAAATTTGTGAATATCTGCATAAAGCGATATTTGTCGAAATTTGCTATACATTTGGTATATGGATTGATGAGTTTGAGGGTAACTTTGGGATTTTTAATCCGTTGCTGGAAGGACCGGTACAATTCATCGCAAAGCTGGCACAAATTCAGTTTCTGACGATTGATATCAATGGAGCCAACTTCAATTTTTGATAGATCGAGAATGTCTCCGATTAATTTCAGGAGTATCTCACTGTTGGTTTCAATCAGTTGTTTATATTCAAATTTTTCTTCCGTATCATCCGTTTCGGTCAGTAGTTCGGAAAATCCGACGATTGCATTGAGTGGAGTACGGATTTCGTGACTCATGTTAGCGAGGAATGTGGACTTCAACTTGTCCGCTTCTTCTGCTTTATTTTTGGCTGTAATCAGATTTTGCTGGTATATAATGTCTTCGGTAATATCCCGTTGAATAAATGTGATGACTACTATATTGCCTGCTTCGTCTTCTACTGCACTGTAGGTAAAGCTGGAGTAACTATAATCTGTTGCATTGTTTTCCAGAACTCTTAATATAATCCTGTTTTCCGGGAGTTTCTGTTTATGAGCAACAGCTTCCAGTAATGCCATGAATTTATTTCTGTCATCGGGATGGATGCTCTCATATATGGATTTCAATGATCTTTTCTCAATATTCTCGATATGAACATCGAATTTGTAAAACAGACCTTCTTTTATATTGTAGTTCCATGAGGATAGCTTCCCGGCATTCAAGGCTAGTGATAATTCCTTTTGTGTTGCTTTTATCTTCTTGTAACTTTCAATGATTTCCCGCTCTTGTGCTTTCTTTACGGTGATATCTTCGCAGGCTAATAAGTAGCCTTGACGATTTCCTTCGGGATCGCGCATGATCGTTACTTTGGTAACAAAGTATTTTCTGATTCCTTTGATGGGTGTTTCGTAGAAGTTTTCACAAAGATCGAAATCATAATCAGTTTCAAACGAGACATTCAGCCCCTGTTTAAGGAGAACTTTATCTTCTGCTGTGATGTTAGGGTCATCGAAGATATTAATATTATAAATATCCTTCATGGTTACACCGAACATTTTTAGTGTAGTACCGTTGGCGTATTTCAGATATCCATCTTTGTCATATACGCCGAGCCCTAAAGGTATGTATTCAGGAATGAGCGACAGAAGTTCATTTTCCATGTTTATTATTGCATCTCTGATGTTTTTGCAAATGTGGTGCAAATGTATGCAAATTCCCGGAACTTTATGATTATAGTGGTTAATATTTGTTGGGGACTGGTCGGAATAGTAAACTTTAACATAGAGGATAGGAAAGTGTTATAAACAAAAAATCCTGTAAGTCATAAACTTACAGGATTTCTTTGGGTGACTGATGGGACTCGAACCCACGACATTCAGAACCACAATCTGACGCTCTAACCAACTGAACTACAGTCACCATGTTTGCGTCATTTCTCAAACGCGGTGCAAAGATAGGTATTATCTTTGATACTGCAAATATTTGGCGAAATATTTTATTGAAATATGCATTATTTTTTATTCTCCTTAATTCCTACATTGTGCTGTTGGAGGAGCTTTCGGGAGTTTTTGACGAAGATATTCAGATGGTTACGTGCAGCTTCCGGGAGCTTTGAAATAGATGCGGAATCTGTAGGATAAAGCACATAATTTTTTTCTTTGGTGAGATTGGGACGTGCTGTCCATACCGAATTATATTCGCAACGTTGTACTCGGATTTGTGGGGAGGTAGATATTGTGGTGTCCTTTTCTAATTCTAATGTGAAAATAAGTCCTCCGTCAGTATTTACTTTACTCATGTTGGAGATGAAATTCCCTAAAGAATATACTACAGCGTGTTGTGCTCCGGTAATGCTATCGGTGCGTAGTTCCATAGGTTGTATAACATGAGGATGGCTACCGATGATATGGGTAACGCCCTGTTTCAATAGCCAATCAGCCAACTGTTGTTGTTCGCGACTGGGTAGCGATTGGTATTCGTTTCCCCAATGCATACAGGCAATGATAACATCAGGTTGCCATGTTTGTGCCGTATCGATATCCTGTAACATGATTTTCTTATCAATATAGTTCACTATGTTGGGAGAGGATGGCTTAACTCCATTGGTACCATAGGTATAGTTAAGAAGGGCAATTCGAAAACCGTTTTTGTGAATGAGTAATGGGTATCGTTGACGGCGCTCTTCTTCATTTCTATAAGTTCCGGTGTAGGGGATACGTAAGGAATCTAACATTAGGATTGTACGTTCCAAACCTTTTTTACCGCGGTCAAGACAATGATTGTTAGCAGTTAACAGAACGTTGAAACCGGTCTCTTTAATGGCATATAAATATTCATCAGGTGCGCAGAAAGCCGGATAACCACTATAAGGTTTTCCACCGATAGGTACTTCTAAATTGCCGATAGCGATATCCGCCCCACTGATTTGCTCTTTTACGAGAGAGAAGCAGGGAGAGTAGTCATAAGTCCCTTTATCTGTACGTGCAGCGTCAAGCTGGGCTTTGTGTTGCATCAGGTCGCCTACAAATAATAGAGTGATTTTTGCAGGGGGGATTGTATCAGTGGATTCCGGTACTACTTGTTCCTGTGCTGTGCTACAACACGATATAAAGAAGAAAAGTAATGCAAGGGGGAGTGTCTGTCTCATGACTTTGAGTGGATTAGGGTTCCACTGGATAAAATAAATACCGAAAGGAGTCGAGCTGTTCCAAGAGTCTCCTTCCGGTATTCGGTATTTTTATTATTGATATATTGCTTTCTTACCGGCCAGCAATGTATTCTTCATCAAAGAAACGATAGTCATCGGTCCTACACCACCCGGTACAGGAGTGATAAATGAGCATTTCGGAGCAACCTCGTCAAACTTAACATCTCCAGTCAGTTTGAAGCCTGATTTTTTTGTAGCATCCGGTACACGTGTAGTACCTACATCAATAACCACGGCACCTTCTTTTACCATTTCAGCTTTTACAAAGTTGGGTTGTCCCAATGCAGCGATGATGATATCGGCTTCCTGGCACTCTTTTACAAGATCTTTACTGCGGCTATGGCATACGGTTACAGTGGCATCTCCCGGATAGGCTTTCTGCATCATCAGTGCAGCCATGGGTTTACCGACGATATTACTACGTCCCAATACTACGCATTTCTTACCCGAAGTTTCTATTTGATAGCGTTTCAGTAGTTCAAGAATACCGTTAGGAGTTGCCGATACATAACAAGGCAATCCTATGGACATGCGACCTACATTGATGGGATGAAACCCGTCTACATCTTTACGATAATCGATAGTTTCAATCACTTTTTGCTCAGAGATATGCTTGGGTAATGGGAGCTGTACGATGAATCCGTCAACATCTGCATCTTCATTTAATTCACGTACTTTAGCAAGGAGCTCTTCTTCCGTAACGTCCGCTTCATAACGGATGAGGCTGGATTTGAATCCACAAACTTCGCATGCTTTCACTTTGGCAGCAACATACGTTTCGCTGCCACCATCGTGGCCTACAAGAATTGCAGCAAGGTGAGGGCATTTTCCACCTTTTGCTACAATTTCTGCTACTTCTGCAGCAATCTCCTGTTTTACTTGTTCAGAGATTGCTTTTCCATCAATTAATGTCATATAAATATTTTTGTTTTGATTATAATTTATCTTGCATTAGGGGTCTAAAAGAGTATCGCAAATATAGAGCAAATAACCGAATATAACAACAATCCCGCTGACTTCATTTAAAATATGAAATTAGCGGGATTGGTATGCTTGCAGTTTATCTTTATTATTTCATCTTCGGCATCATTTTGCCCATCTTACTACCCGTTACCATCTTCATCATCTTGCGGGTTTGATCAAATTGTTTCAACAGGCGGTTTACTTCTTGAATATTCGTACCACTACCTTTGGCGATACGTTGACGACGCGAACCGTTCAGAAGAGCCGGATTACTGCGTTCTGCCGGAGTCATCGAATAGATGATAGCCTCAATACTTTTAAATGCATTATCATCAATATCAATGTCCTTAATAGCTTTACCTACACCCGGTATCATAGAAGCCAGGTCTTTCAGGTTGCCCATCTTTTTGATCTGTGCAATCTGACTCAAGAAATCGTTGAAATCGAATTGATTCTTGGCAATCTTCTTTTGCAGGCGTTTTGCTTCTTCTTCATCATATTGTTCCTGAGCACGTTCTACCAATGAAACGATGTCACCCATACCAAGGATACGGTCTGACATACGTGAGGGATGGAACTGATCAATAGCATCCAGTTTTTCACCTGTACCCACAAACTTGATCGGCTTGTTCACTACCGAACGAATGGAAAGAGCGGCACCGCCGCGGGTGTCACCATCTAATTTAGTTAGTACAACACCGTTGAAGTCAAGTCGTTCGTTAAACTCTTTTGCTGTGTTTACAGCGTCCTGACCGGTCATGGAGTCTACTACGAACAGGATTTCGTTTGGATTGATTGCTTTTTTAATAGCGGCAATCTCGTTCATCATTTCTTCGTCTACTGCCAGACGTCCGGCTGTATCGACAATGACTACATCGTATCCTTTGGCTTTAGCCTCTTGAATGGCGTTTTCGGCAATTTTCACCGGATTCTTGCTGTCAAGTTCAGAGTATATTGGAACTCCAATTTGTTCAGCTAATACGCGCAACTGTTCAATAGCGGCAGGGCGGTATACGTCACAAGCCACCAATAATGGCTTCTTGTTCTTTTTCGTTTTCAGCATTCGTGCCAACTTACCTGAGAAAGTTGTCTTACCGGAACCTTGCAGACCGGACATCAAAATAACTGCCGGCTTTCCTTCCAAATCAATCTCTGCTGTTTCGCCACCCATCAATTGAGTCAGTTCATCGTGCACGATTTTTACCATCAACTGACTGGGCTTTACAGCTGTCAGCACGTTTTGTCCTAATGCTTTTTCCTTAACGGTATCAGTGAAAGTTTTGGCTACTTTGTAGTTTACGTCAGCGTCCAACAGTGCTTTGCGCACATCTTTCAGGGTTTCCGCAACATTGATTTCGGTGATCTTTCCTTCACCTTTCAGAATTTTAAACGACCTTTCCAGTCTTTCGCTTAAATTATCGAACATGATGATATAATTCTATTTATAAATTACAAATTACTCTTATTGAGGCGCAAAAGTACAAAAAATCCACGTATCTACCTTCATTTAAGGCAATAATATTATTCAACCGAGGTAGCGGGATAAGTGAAAAGAATAGTTGGACCTTCTTTGCTATCGGGGATTACCTGATATGTACCGCCAAAGTGTTTTATAAACAGACGGTTGACATCATTACGCAAAGCTGAGTCCTGATTGGCATATTTGAGGTCTGCGAGGGGGCAGTTGGTGATTTTAAAACGTAATATTTCTCCGTTCTTGTTCAGAGTGAAGTTGAGATCGCGTTCTTCTTTGAAAGAAGCGAATGGACAAGTCAGAATACTGACAATGAATTGCATGAACCGGTTTGTGTCTGTATGAATGATATATTCGTCAATGTTACTGATGAAATGAGTGTGCAAGGTCGGATTCTGCATATGTGCCATTCCTACAGCATCGTTGCAGAGCTGTACGATGTCATAATTACTCATTTGGAATTTCATCATACCGGCTTCCAGGCGCGACAAATCAAGGACATTGTTGACTAAACGCATTAGCTGATCCGTGTTTTGCTGAATAATTTCCGCATATTCTTTGCGGGTTTGATCGTCTATTTCCGTTTCGTTTGCTATGATTTGTGAGAACCCCAATACCCCGTTTAGGGGAACACGGATGGCGTGACTCATATTAGAGAGGAAACGATTCTTCATTTCATTGGCTTCTTCTGTCTGTCGTGTGGCTTTATGAGTTTCTTTTTCTGATATCTTTAGTGCTTTTCGTATCAGATTGATGCGGAACATATAGCCGATACATAAGATCAAGATGATTCCGAGACTCAAAAGAATACTGGTTTGTACACGATTTCTTAGTTTTCCACGCTCCCATACCAATTGGTTCAGATGATGTATTTCTTTGATTTCCTCCAGTTGTTTAGCTGATATGGCAGCAGTCAGTGAATCCTGAATATGATTGGAACTTTCGTACAGTGGCAGGGCTTCTGCATATTTACCCATTTCTTGCAGAATGTCAGCTTTCCGCGATAATTGTTTGGCATACTCCATTTGGGCAGATTCAAATTGTTTCATCTTTATCAGAGCAGAATCTATATAGAGAAGTGCAGCCTGATAATCTTTTGTATGCCGGTAATACTCCGCACTTGCATCATAATACAGGGCCATATAGGGAATATAACTCTGTGGAGTTATGAAGTCTTGAGCTTCTTCTATATGATATTTAGCCGAGTCTATCTTTCCTATCCCTGTATAATAGTAAGTTTGAAATATTTCTGAGAATAGATAAAGATTGAAATATGATTCATACATATCCGGATCTAAACTAAGCATTTCTTGCAATAGCTGTTTGTTTTCTTTCAGATACGTCTTCAGGCTTGAATAGTCTTTCTGGTCTTTACTGAATACAATTAGTTGATTCAGAACATTAAACTGTGTACTGCTGGTTGTTTGTTCCGAAACATATTTGTGAGCTTTTCGAAGCGCTTCTCCTTCTTCTTTTGTACGGTTGGTTTCATGGTATGCACTTGCCAGACATGAATAAGCAGCTATACGGCCGTCTGTGTTATTCAGTTCTTCTGCTTTCTCAAGCATTTTTAATGATTCATTGATGGCATATTCATATTTCTCCTTATATGTATAAGTATAAATAAGTAATTTTTGTGCATTGAAGTACAACCTGAAAAACTCCATGCGTTCAGCAATGGGTTTCACGTAGTTCACCAGTTTACTGACACTATCGACTTCATTCTTGTTATAGTAGTACAGTATTTTGAAATATGTACTGCTACATATATATTTAGGATTCTTTTGGCGCTGTGCTTCGTTGAACATTTCTTCAGCATATTCTATATAATGCGGAGAGTTTTGTTCGGTAAGCACGAGTTTCTCAAGTAATTTTAATCTTGTGGTGTCATGCGGAAGTGCACGCAGTTCGATTAACAGACTGTCTGCCACAGATGATTTTTCTGTTATATTTTCTGCAAATGCGAGGAAACTTTGCAGGAAAAGAGCGAGTATTAACAAGGTTTGTTTCATTGCGCTGCCTCCTTTCTGTTGGTAGAGTGAATCGGGTGAGTAAATAAGAAGCGGGAACCATCCTTATATTCAGGATCTATCCATATTCTTCCGCCGAAACGTTCTACAATCAATTGACAGATAGAGAGTCCCAATCCGCTGCCTTGGGCATTTTCATTCAGCTTTTCAAAACGGTTAAATATCTGTCCCTGTTTTTCCGGGGCGATCCCACAACCGGTATCTGTAACCGAAAACACAGTCATTTCTTCTGATTCTTTCTCCAATAATAAGGTTATGCTACCTTCTGTGGTAAATTTGGTTGCATTAATCAACAGATTGATAAGTAACTGCTGGAGGCGTGCTTCATCCGTATAGATTTCCATTTTTTCATGAGACGTTTGGAATAGGACTGCGGCGGATGTTTGCTTTATCTTCTCTACCGTATCCACTACATTGCGACAAATAGCTACTGCATCGCTGTTTCCAAACTGGAATTGCATTTTCCCGATTTCCAAACTGGAAAGGTCAACAACATCGTCTATCAGCTTCAAAAGTAAGTCTGAATTTTGCTGAATGATTTCATTGCATTGTTGTCGGGTTCCGATGTCAATATTAGCATCGGTCAGAATAGATGAGAAACCGGACAAGGCATTTAGTGGAGTACGTATTTCATGACTCATATTCGACAGAAAAAGACTTTTGGTACGAATGGAGTTCTCAGCACTTTGCCGGGCTTTTTCCAATTTATGTTGAGATGCAATCAAGCGTGCATTGATTTTACGAATATAAAGTACGGATACAATAGATATGCCTAGAATGAGGATACAACCTATAATTGAATAAAAAAGCAGGCGGCTTCGCTCACTTTGATTATCCATCTCAAGACGGTCCACCTGATATATGGTTCGCAACAGGTTTATCTGGGTGGAATAATTACGGGCATTGATAGAATCTCGTGCAATATTGATGTCTTGAAAAATGGCACATGCCTCTCTAGGCCTGCTTTGTTTGGTATACAGGTGTGCCAGTGAATTCTTCATTTTCAGATATCTGTTATAGACATTGGCACTGCTGGTATTGATGGTCAGCTCATTATATAATTTGATAGCTAGTTCGTCATCTCCAATTCTTTTGGCATATTCAGCTTGTATATATTTCAAGATAGAACTATGAAAATAAAACGGATAGTATTCATACCATTCTTCTGCTTCCTGAATATATTTCCGGACTTTATCCATATCATTATTATAGAGGTAATAATATGCTTGGAAGATATTTTCTATGAAACGGCTGTGCTGGTAATCATTCATTTGTTTCATCTGATCCAAATGGGCTTTAGCTTCATCCATCCTCCCCATTCTGATGAGGGTTGGAATTAGTTGAATCAAGACTTTTTCCTGTAATTTTTCGGAGTCGGATACTTTATGCAATTTCTGCATGGCTATTTCGTATTCTTCGATAGCCTCATTATTCATGTTGGCATTAAGATAAGTATCTCCTATTGCATAATGGGCTATGGCTATGCCGATATCGTATTTCATTTGAGTGGCCTGTTTCAGCATAACATTCGCTTTTTCCAACGCTTCGTTGATGTGACCGTCTGAAACGAGGGCATATACAGCCATCTGCTGCATAAGGAACATGTATTTATAGTCCTTTCTGCTACGGAATACTTCTACAAGCTCATTTTCCCATTGGGCGATATCGCTTAATCTGACTTCCTGAGAATAACCTAAGTTGTTATCCATCAGGTATTCCATAAGATGTATACGCTCATCTTCCAAATCCTTGCTTGCAGACAGGATATAGGAAGTACCGTAAAATAACATCAACAATAATAGTATGATCGTTTTACTGAGCTTCACCTTATTAACTAATACGTTTACAATGATATGTGATTAATTGCGACAAAAATAACTAAAAAGGACGAGATATCCGAAAATGTCTCGTCCTTTTTGTATATTTAATCCTATTTCTTGTTGATTGTATCCTTTGACTTCAGTTTTAGCTGTTCATACTCATTAGGAATTCGTCGTTGTCTTTGGTTTTTTCCATACGATCTTTTACGAAATCCATAGCTTCTATCGGGTTCATATCAGCCAGATATTTGCGGAGTATCCACATGCGATCCAATGTTTGCTTATCCTGCAACAGATCATCGCGACGAGTGCTGGAAGCAACAATGTTGACTGCAGGGAAAATACGTTTGTTGGACAGGTTGCGGTCAAGTTGCAACTCCATGTTACCTGTACCTTTGAATTCTTCGAAGATAACTTCGTCCATTTTAGAACCGGTATCAATCAATGCAGTAGCCAGGATAGTGAGTGAGCCACCATTTTCAATATTACGGGCGGCACCGAAGAAACGTTTGGGCTTGTGTAGCGCATTGGCGTCCACACCACCTGAAAGAACTTTGCCGGAAGCCGGGGATACCGTGTTGTAAGCACGTGCCAGACGGGTGATAGAATCCAGGAAGATAACGACATCATGGCCACATTCTACAAGTCTCTTTGCTTTCTCCAGTACGATACCTGCAATCTTTACGTGACGTTCGGCCGGTTCATCAAAAGTTGAGGCAATCACTTCGGCATTTACGGTACGAGCCATGTCAGTTACTTCTTCGGGGCGTTCGTCGATAAGCAACATGATCATGTAAACTTCCGGATGATTTGCTGCAATTGCATTGGCTATATCTTTCATCAGGATGGTCTTACCGGTTTTAGGCTGTGCCACGATCAATGCACGCTGACCTTTACCGATAGGAGCAAAGAGATCTACTACACGGGCAGACATGGAGTCGGAGTAGCCACCTTTGCATAATCTGAATTTTTCATCGGGGAATAACGGAGTAAGATGCTCAAATGGTACACGATCACGTACGAAAGCCGGATCACGTCCATTGATTTTTCCTACTTTTACCAATGGGAAATATTTTTCTCCTTCTTTCGGCGGACGAATTACACCTTCCACAACGTCACCTGTTTTCAGTCCGAACAATTTAATTTGGGATTGTGATACGTAAATATCATCCGGTGAAGAAAGATAATTGTAATCGGAAGAACGAAGGAATCCGTAACCATCCTGCATAATTTCCAGTACACCGGTACCGGTCAGGATATCATCGAATTCGTATGCTTTTTCGCGCTCAATTACCGGTCTGCGTTCTTGCACAGGAGCATAGTTATCACCAGCATTTTGTTGTGCGGGACGTTGCTGCTGAACAGGACGCGGGTTGTTGTTACGATTATTATTGTTGTTGTTATTATAAGGAGTATTATTATTGTCGCGAGGACGAAGGCGTGGGCGTTGTGCGGTTGCAGGCGTGGGTTCTGCTACGGGTGCTACAGGAGTCTCGGCTTTGGTAGCTTCGAATTTGCCCAGCAGTTCTGAAGGGAGTTCTATTTTCTCAGTCGGGAGATCTTCGATGGGAATGAAGTCATCTTCGGGTTCTGATAAGATAGGGCTGTCCTCTATTACGACTTTCTTAACTACTTTAGGTACTTCGGTTTCAAAATTCAATTCAGGTTCAGCTTTTTTAGGCTCTTCCTTCTTTGCAACAGGCATAGGTGCGGGTATGGGAGCTTTTTCTTCCGTCTTGGTTTTGCGCGGACGCCCCGGTTTACGTTTCGGAGTAGCGTCTTCGGCTTTTTCGGGAGCGGATGCAGTGGTTGCAACTGCTTCAGGAGCTTTCTCTGCTACCGGTGCTTTTGTTGCCTCTGCTACTGGTTGTACCTTGGCAGCTGCAACTGTGGCTTCAGCTTTTGCCTTAGTGAGGTCGCCATTTTTGTTGGCGGTGAAGACTTTGTCAGTACTCTCTTTTTTTACGGTTACGCGGGTGCGTTTTTGTTGTCTGTCCACTTTACGCTCTTCTTTCAGCTTTTCAGCAGCAACCTTTTTGGTAGCACCTGCGATGGCTTGTTCATCAAGTATCTTGTAAACAAGTTCTTCTTTTTTTAGTGAGTCTGTCTTTTTAATACCCAGTTCTTGGGCAATAGATTGAAGTTCCGACAAATTTTTGTCGTTCAATTGAATGATATTATACATACAGTATATATGTGAATGGTTTAAAATTTCTTTTGTTATTGGACAGATATGTTCACACTGCTGCGGTTGTCGTTACAAGCAACGTGGCAAATATACCTTTTATTAATATAATGATTATGGGATATTTATTATTGAACCGGAAAACTGTTAGCTACCCGCACTTAGGAGTTTACAGAATGTTTCAACGGTGCAAAGGTAATAAATATTTTTGGTTTCATAAACAATTCGTCTTTTTTTTAATTTTAAAACTTTATCTTTGCTTGATAAACCAAGAAAAAGCGCATTTATTTATGGATATAAACGAAGTTCATTTCATCTATTTTTCGCCTACTCGTACTTCTAAACAAGTTGGCGAGGCAATTGTTCGCGGAACGGGACTAACAAATGTTGTTATTACGAATTTAACACTGCATGCTGCTGAGGTAGATATTCCGGAGAATACACTGACTGTTATTGCTGTGCCGGTGTATGGCGGCAAGGTGGCTCCTTTGGCTATGGAGCGTTTGCAGGGTATTCGTGCATCGGGATCTCCGGTTGTGCTGGTAGTAGTTTATGGTAATCGTGCGTATGAAAAGGCTTTGATAGAGTTGGATGCATTTGCTTCTTCCCAAGGTTTCAAGGTTATTTCCGGGGCTACTTTTGTGGGAGAACATTCGTATAGTACGGAACAAAATCCAATAGCCCCAGGGCGTCCGGATGCAGATGATTTGCAATATGCGGAGGAATTTGGTGCGAAGATACGGACGAAAATAAATGCTGCCGCTGATATGGAGCACTTGTATCCGGTGGATGTGAATCGTATTCAGTGCCCGCGCCAGCCTTTTCTACCTTTGTTCAAGTTTCTGCGCCGGGTGATAAAGTTGCGTAAAAGTGGTGTTCCTTTGCCGCGTGTACCGGAAGTGAATGCGGAACTTTGCACGCATTGTGGTGTTTGCGCTGTACATTGTCCTTCGGGAGCTATTCTGAAAGGTGACGAATGTAATACGATTGCCGAAAAGTGCATAAAGTGTTGCGCATGCGTCAAAGGATGTTCGTTCAAGGCGCGGACGTATGATACTCCGTTTGCTTCATTGCTTTCAGACTGCTTTGTGCGGCAGAAAGAGGACCGGATTATTTTATAGTTTTAATTCTACATGCAATAAACTCCTTTCATTCAGAATTTCTACAGAATTCTCCGATACATTTGTGTCTGTATTTAAAATTAGGAACTATGAAATTATTGATAGTAGAGGATGAACGTGAATTGTCCGATAGCATTGTGAGCTTTCTGTGTCGGGAAGATTATCTGTGCGAACAAGCCTTTTCCTTTGCTGAGGCTACCATGAAGGTGGAACTCTACGAATATGATTGTATCTTGCTGGATTTAATGCTTCCCGGAGGAAATTGATTGGATGTGCTGCGAAAAATAAAAAGTACATCGCCTCAGACGGGAGTCATCATCGTGTCGGCAAAGGATTCTTTAGACGATAAAGTGGCGGGACTGAAGATCGGTGCGGACGATTATTTAGCCAAGCCTTTTGCTTTGCGACAACTATTTTACAGTCAGTAATCCGGCGGATGGAGTATCTCTTAATGCCCGTACACTTTTTCATCGTTTCAGTTCTGATGATACAAAGATGTCCGGGAATGGACTTGGACTTTCTATTGTAAAAGCCATTTGCGACTACCATGATTGGAGAGTAGAATACGCTTTCAAAGAGAATCGCCATGTGTTTACAGTGCATTTTAGGTAATTTGTTGGCGAAATTATTTCAAAGCCCTACAGTTATGAAGGCGATGACATTTTAATTATTTGTCAGAATTTATCAATAGTAATATGTCTTTCGTAACTTTTTGATTATAAATGTATTAAACCGTGTCCTATTCAGTATACGACTGAACCCTATTAAGTATACGACTGAATGGCATTCACTATACGACTGAATCAGGTTCAGTATACGACTATTTTAGGAGCATGTATCATTTGTAAACAATATACACCGTTACTCTGTTTTTTTAGTTCATAACCTTTCCTAAATGAATAAATTCCGTCAACGTCTTTTTAATAATCAGTTGACGTATCCTAAGAATTTTTCTCAAAAAGATTGTCTCCCCTTGGTAAAATTCAAAATGTCTTCTAATTTGCCTTTTACTTTTGCCTCAGAATTTTGAGATAAAGGAAAGAAAAGGTATGAAAAGATTTGTTTTAGGCATCGTGGTCATTTGTTGGACTACGATTGTATTCGCTGCAGGAGATGGCAGTAAAGTGACAGGAATATTAAGCGGTAAAACGAATAAAGCACTGGTGGAGTTTGCCACGATAGCTTTGTAATTGGTTTCTCCATGGATAGGCGTTGCCGGGTATGCAGTAGCTGCCGGTACAGGCTTCTTTCGTATGTATAACAATCGTCATTGGCTGACAGATGTGCTTACCGGAGCCGGAATCGGAATATTAAGCACCCAGGCGGCTTATTGGCTTTATCCAACTATTACAAAGACTTTCTTCCGTAAGCGGTATAAGAATATATTTGTTTCTCCTTATTTCTTAAAAGAAGAAAAAGGAGTAAGTTGTCATATCACTTTCTAAAGGATGCTCGTTACAATCAATAAAGAATAAACTTCAGAATAATAACTTTCCGTGTTTGGGCGTCTATTCTGAAACGATTATCAGTACGTTCACCTATCAACCAAATGATATGGGAGCCACTGCAAAGCACCCATTGTTGTTCTTTGCGGGAAAGGGAGAATTTCCGATCAGTAAGGTAATCGCTAATCTTTTTTCGCCCGGTCATACCAAAGGGAACGAATGTGTCGCCTTGTCGGCAGTGTCTGACTGTGAGAGGTTGTTTTAGTTTGTCTGCATCGAAGCAAGCAGTGTTTCGGTCACGGGGAATGATGAAATCATCTGTGACTTCTAATTCTTCCATTGTCAAACGGAAGGGTAGGGCAGGATCATCTGGAGAAAAGACTGTTGAAACATCTTCTGAACAGACCGGTTCTATCAGTAGAAGCTCCCGATCTTTAATCACGCGCCATTCTCCGCTAAGGAATATCTTTCCCGGTTGCCCATTTAGGGAGGTGAAAATATCTTTGATCTGTGCACCGTTAAATCCTAATGGAGATAAGATCTCAAATAATAAAGTTTCCGGTGCAGGTTCTTGGAACAAAGCACTGATTAGGATACCTTGTTCGGTTTGCACTTTCTGCTTACCTTCTTCTATACCTTTCTTATATAAGAGAGCTGCATCATTCAGATGTTCTGCGGTGCGGAGAAGGCTTTCTTTTACAGAAGGATTGATTTCCTGCATAAGGGGCAAGAGGTTGAGGCGTATCTTGTTGCGTGTATATTCGTCTTGCAGGTTGGTGCTGTCCGTTACGTAAGATTGTCCGATTTCTTGTAGGTATTCGGTTATTTCTTTCCGGTCGAGGCATAACAAGGGGCGGACAATGTTTCCGTTTTTGGGACGGATACCCAATAGTCCGTTGATGCCTGTTCCACGAATAAGGTTGAGCAGGAGAGTTTCTACACTATCATCTTTATGATGGGCCACGGCGATAACGTTGGCTCCTTGTTGTAGACGGAGCTGCTCAAACCAGGCATAACGTAATTCCCGTGCTGCCATTTCAATGGATATGTGGCGCTTTTCCGCTTCTTCCGTGGTTTGGAAATGTTGAATGTGTAATGGAACTTTCAATTGTAAGCATAGTTCGCGGACAAACATTTCATCTCGAACCGACTCATCGCCCCGCAGATGGAAATTGCAATGTGCCGCCTCACAGGTGTATCCCATATCAAGAAGTAGACGCAACAAAGCTACTGAGTCCGCTCCGCCGCTCAATGTTATCAGTATTTTGTCTTCTCGTGTGAAAAGCTTCTCCTGATCAATGTATTGCGCTATTTTCTTTATATTCATAATGGTGCAAAGATAATATTAACGAATTGAATTCTTTCTAATTCTTTGGAACAAAGTGGAGAATGGAGAATATTTCTCCTTATTTAAAAACAATCTAAATAATTTGTAGGCTAAATACAAATCATTTATCTTTGCATCCAAATTAAAGAAAGAGAGAAGACTATGCGTTTATCCGAATTAAAAACTGGAGAAAAAGGTGTAATCGTTAAAGTACTGGGGCATGGCGGTTTCCGCAAACGAATTGTAGAAATGGGCTTTATTAAAGGCAAGACTGTAGAGGTTTTGCTGAATGCCCCGCTGAAAGATCCAATAAAATACAAAGTAATGGGGTATGAAATCTCTTTGCGCCGACAGGAGGCAGGGATGATTGAAATACTCAGCGAACATGAGGCGAAAGAGCAAGTGACAAAACCGAATTATCATCCGGGAATGAGTGAAGATATTTATCCGGGGGAAGAAGAACTGAAACGTATCGCTCTCGGTAAACGTCGTACCATTAATGTTGCATTAGTGGGTAATCCAAACTGTGGGAAAACTTCTCTGTTTAATATTGCTTCCGGTTCACACGAACACGTTGGTAACTACAGCGGGGTTACAGTGGATGCCAAGGAAGGCTACTTTAATTTTCAAGGTTATCATTTCCGCATAGTCGATTTGCCCGGTACATATTCGCTATCAGCATATAGTCCTGAAGAAATGTATGTCCGTCATCATATTATTGATGAAACACCGGACATTGTTATCAATGTGGTAGATTCGTCCAATCTGGAGCGTAATCTGTACCTCACTACCCAGTTGATTGACATGAACGTGCGTATGGTGATGGCTCTCAATATGTACGATGAACTGGAAGCCAGCGGCAACACGCTGGATTACATGAAACTGAGTGAACTCTTTGGTGTTCCTATGGTTCCTACCGTTTCGCGTACGGGCAAAGGCATCGAAGATCTTTTTCACGTTGTTATCAGTATTTACGAAGGTGCCGACTTCCTCGATCAGAAAGGCAAGGTACGTGCAGAAGTGTTGAATGACCTGCGTGAATGGCATCGGGAGTATGTGCCCGGCTATACCGGTGGGGCTCATAAAGAAGAAGAAGTACGTCATCATGGATTCTATCGTCATATTCACATAAACCACGGTCCTGAACTGGAACGCAGCATTGAAGAGGTGAAGCGGGTGATTAGTGAGAATGAGGGTATCCGTCATAAGTATTCTACCCGCTTTCTTGCCATCAAGCTTCTGGAGAATGATACGGATTTGGAAACGCTGATTAAAACTTTACCCAACGGCAAAGAAATCATAGATGTCCGTGATCAGGAAAGCCGCCGTATCCGAGACGTGCTGAATGAGGATTGCGATCAGGCTATCACCGATGCAAAATATGGTTTTATATCCGGTGCACTGAAAGAAACCTTTGTGGATAATCATTTAGATAAAGAACATACTACACGCGTGATAGATTCCATTGTAACACATCGTGTGTGGGGATTCCCCATTTTCTTCCTGTTCATGTATCTCATGTTCGAAGGGACGTTCGTGCTCGGCGAATACCCGATGATGGGTATCGAATGGCTGGTAGAAACCCTCGGCAACTTTATACATGCCAATATGGCGGACGGACCGTTGAAAGATCTATTGGTAGATGGTATTGTAGGTGGTGTTGGTGGTGTGATTGTCTTCCTGCCGAACATTCTTATTCTTTATTTTTGTATATCGTTGATGGAAGACTCCGGTTATATGGCGCGTGCTGCATTTATCATGGACAAGATTATGCATAAGATGGGGTTGCATGGTAAATCCTTCATTCCTCTGATTATGGGTTTCGGATGTAATGTACCTGCTATTATGGCTTCGCGCACTATTGAGAACCGTAAAAGCCGACTTATTACCATGCTCGTCAATCCGTTGATGTCATGTAGTGCCCGCCTGCCTATTTATTTGTTGCTGGTAGGTGCATTTTTCCCGAACAATGGTAGTTTGATACTGTTATTAATATATTCAATAGGTATCCTGTTGGCGGTATTGCTGGCGCGTTTATTCAGCCGTTTCCTGGTGAAGGGGGATGATACTCCGTTCGTAATGGAGCTTCCGCCTTACCGTTTACCGACAGCAAAAGCCATTTTCCGTCACACGTGGGAGAAGGGTGCACAATACCTTCGTAAAATGGGAGGTATTATCATGATAGCTTCCATCGTAATATGGGCATTGGGATATTATCCTGACCATGATGCGTATGAAACGGTTGCCGAACAGCAGGAGAATTCCTACATCGGACAGATAGGAAAGGCTATGGAGCCGGTGATTGAACCTTTGGGTTTTGACTGGAAACTTGGTATCGGTATACTTTCAGGTGTGGGCGCTAAGGAATTAGTGGTAAGTACACTAGGCGTGCTTTATACGAATGATGCTGAAGCAGATGCCGTAAGTCTTGCCGAACGTATTCCGATTACGCCATTGGTAGCTTTCTGCTATATGGTGTTTGTATTGATCTATTTCCCATGTATAGCTACGATTGTAGCAATCAAGCAAGAATCCGGTAGCTGGAAATGGGCATTATTTACGGCAGTGTATACCACGTTGCTTGCGTGGGTAATGGCATTTGCCATTTATAGAATAGGAGGATTATTTGTATGATGAATTGGCAACAATGGGTAGTTGCAATCCTGTTACTGTTGTGTATTGTTCGGATCGGATGGGGAATTTATGCATTTTTTCGCCGGACAAAAGAAAATGGTAATCCATGTGCAAATTGCGTAACCGGTTGTGACTTAAAGCGATTGATGGATGAGAAGCGTGCAGAGTGTAGTGTGACAAAAAAAGAAAAGAAGAAAAATTGCTGCGGATAGTTGGAGTTTTCAAAAAATGTACTACCTTTGCAACCGCAAATGAGAAAAGATTGGTTCCTTGGATGAGTGGCTTAGTCAGCGGTCTGCAAAACCGTGTACGGCGGTTCGAATCCGCCAGGAACCTCAAGCAAAGCTCCGAAGCTACTGATAATAAAGGGCTTCGGAGTTTTGCTTTTATGGAGGTACGCAAATAGGGGCGCAGGTTCTGGTAAAATGTACCTTTAGACAAATTAGAAAACTCTAAAGCCATGAAACCAATATTCAACGATGAACAACAGAAAAGGGCTTCTTTTATTTTAGAAAGTCCTTTGGCTAAGTTATCAGAACTTTACTCTAATGAGATAAAGGACTTGGCGGTGGTTTGGTGTTACTATTCCGGAAAAATAGAAGGCAATACTTATACTTACGTTGAAACGGAAGCACTATTAAAAGATGGCATAACTTCCGAAAAGAAGTATGAAGATGCCAAGATGCTTAAAAATCTCTACAATACTTTCATTTCTGAACTGGAATATATCAATAAAGGAAGGAATCAAGAAGTCATAGACGAGCGTACTCTTTTCAGAATACATCAATCTATTGCGACGGGATTGGTATCTAATGAAGAAGCAGGTTCGTTAAGAACACGTGCCGTTCGTATCAGCGGAACGGAGTATATTCCACCTAAGAATCAGCAAGAAATAAAAGGTAAACTTAACGAGATTCTTTTTCAGCAAGAAAAGTATACTAATCCGTTAGAAAAAGCCGTCTATTTACATTGTAATATTGCTCGTCTGCAACCTTTCATTGACGGAAATAAACGAACTGCAAGAATGATAGAAAGCATTGCATTAATGAACGCTGACATTATTCCAGTATATTCTGCGAAAGACTCAGATATTCTGAACTACAGGAAAGGATTGATAGCGTTTTATGAAACGGAGGATTATGGTAGATATACTGACTATTTTCTGAATAGGCAGATAGAGAGGATTAAAGAAATAGGATAATGCACCAACCGTTTCATGTTTCTGGAAGTAATCTATTCTGTGTATAGTATTATATGCTGAATTCTATCATTTACCTTTGATTAGCAAGCTTTTTACGGTCAAAACTATAAAGTGTCCGTTCAGAAAGGAGAAGATTCGTAAAAGGCATGAAAATCGTGCGAGTGTAGACCGCATGTAGTCCGAGCCTCCTAAAACGATACGATTGTAGCACATGAAAAGTATTAATTTTAGGTTTTTCCCTATCAATAATTATAGAATTCACCAGTTAGTTATCATTTTCCCATATTACTTTTGTTACAAACCAAAAGAAATACGCCATGAAAAAGATTCTATTTATCCTATTTACAGTTCAGTTTGTTTTAGCTCCCCATATAATGAAGAGCTATAGTGTTAATTCTATCGAGGATAGTTACGAATATTCGATAGTCAATCAGGGAAAGAAAACAGTCAAAAAAGACATTTGGGATAATACGATTATTGAAGATGATAATGGTAATAAGATTACGATTAAAAAAGATATTTTGGGAAATACTATTATCGAAGACAATAACGGCCACAAGAAAACGATTAAAAAAGATATCTTTGGCAATACTATTATCGAGGATAATAATGGTTATAGAAAAACGATCAAAGAAGATATTTTGGGCAATACTATTATTGAGGATAATAATGGCAATAAGAAAACAATCAAAAAAGATATCTTCGGCAATACCATTATTGAAGACAGTAAAGGGCACAGGCAGATTATCAAAAAGGATATATTCGGAAATTCCACTATCGAAGACTATTAGGTAGACATTCTTTTTCATCCTGTTTTCCCTTTCGGAAAAAAGTATCCATGAACCCTAATTGTTCATGGATACCATTCCGTTCGCGTGGCTGAATATTCCTTTATCAATCAGCAATTGTATAGTATGTTCCGTTACCATATCTAAATTGTTTCCTTTCCTACTGAAACCAAGAAGTTGGGAAGTCAGCCGTTTCAGATCTTCTGTCGGCATGGATATCTGTTGTTCTATGGCATAGCGGGCGGCACTCATTACTTCCAGGATCGGAATATCTAGAATGTCGCGTTTGGAGTTGATGCGGTAAAAGTCGCAGTCTTTAGCTTTCTCTTTATCCTCCCAGTAAATTATAGTATCTCCTGATAAGGGGTCTTTATATGCATCTTCAAGAAGACTGTCGATAAATACCTGTAGACGGGTGGTAACTCTTGTTAGATTCCAAATTCGTAATATCCTTTTATATAGCAGAGTATTTGTAATAGGTTGTTCAATCTTGACTATTTGTTGAAGTTGTTTTTTAACCTGATAGGAGGAAGCCATTACGGTATCGATATCTGTACTGTAGCCTATATTGGGCAAGTCAGCGAATGTATACTCTCTTTCTCGATTGTTCACTAACTCTACAACAGGTTCATTCTCTATACTGAATGTTTTCAGAACATTATTCTCTGTCGGAAGAGGAGGTTGTTTTTCTACTTTTGTGTTTTTTAAATCTTCCAGCTTTTTAATAATGCGCTCCACGACGTTCTCCTTATGTTCAAACCAGTCGACGGACCATACACGCATTACATTCCAGTGGAGCATCTGCAAAACATTCGGTTGTACTATTTCACGGTCCCTTGTAGTCTTGGTTTCATAATAGTTTCTGCCGTCACACAATATTCCCAGAATATATGTATCCGGTTGCAACGGATTGACAATCGCTAAATCCACCTTAAAGTTTGACCGCCCTACCAGAGTGTCCACTTTATAACCACGCTGAGTGAGTTCCTGTGCAATTAAAGTAATAAGATTACTTTGTTGCAGGTTCTGTAGTTGGATGGCCGGAATAGGTGAGGTACCGCGTTCTGCAAATTCAAGGAACCTCTTTAGGCCTTCCACACCTTTGGACTTTGTACGTTTCAAATCTATTTGTTCGGAGCGTAAGGTTGAGAAGATAATCATCTCATAACGTGCACGCGATACGGCTACATTCAGACGACGCTCGCCACCTTGATTATTCAATGGTCCGAAATTCATAGATACATTGCCATTCCTGTCCGGACCGTATCCTATAGAGAAAAGAATAATATCCCGTTCATCACCTTGTACATTCTCCAGATTCTTGATGAAAATAGGTTCATTACTTTGGAAAGCTTTTTCTTCCAATTCAGGATATTTGTTCAGCTCCTCAATGAGCATATCTTCTATCAGATTTTGCTGTACCTGGCTGAAAGATACGACACCTATACTTTTTTTGGGAACTTCAGATGTACGTAGCCGGTTCAGTATTTCTTTCACAATGGCTTCCGCTTCGGCATGATTGCTGCGTGTACGTCCTTTATCATACGTACCATCTACTTGAACTAAACGTACTTTTGAAATCCTGTCATCCACAGAAGGAAAAGTATATAGCTTTCCATTGTAATACTGAGAATTACTGAAAGCAATCAGACTTTCGTGTTTGCTCCGATAGTGCCAAGTCAGATAACGGAATGGAATGGATAACGAGATGCAATCATCCAGAATGCTCTCCATATCGTCAAATTCAGCTTCTTCCTCGTCTACTTGTGAAGAGGAGAAGAAACTTGTCGGAGGCATTTGCTTGGGATCACCTACTACGACTAATGCGTTGCCGCGGGCTATTGCACCGACTGCCTCGCTGGTAGGCATCTGTGATGCTTCGTCGAAAATAACAAGATCGAACTTCTCTGCATCCAGATCGATATACTGAGCCACTGATATCGGACTCATCAACATGCATGGACATAGCTTGGGCAACAGAGTTGGTATCTGGTCTATAATTCTCCGGATAGATGTGCCGCGTCCTCCATTTGAAATGTTCCTTTTTAGAATTCCTATTTCGGAACTGGAGGCGGCTTCCATTGTCAGTGATGGTATTTTGGCTGCTAATCTACAGTATAGTTCTTTTTTACTCAACTCCTGAAAATCTATAGTCAACTGTTTGTATTTACTGATCATTTCCTCAAATAGCAACCCGTTGAAAAGACGTAAAGTTTCGTCTGCATCAACGGTTTTTAGAGCTAATTGGTGATAAACGCCCTTCATATACGCATCAGAAGCTTCCGATCCGCTTTTATGCTTATCTGTTATATAGTTGATAACTACGGTTAAATGCAGAGATTCCAATTCTCTCTTACGGATGCACCATTGTCCCCAATCTTTAATCTTATTGAAGTGAGTTAACCAGGTATTCAGTAGAACCGGTAGTTTCATTTCAAGATTATTATCCGGCAGTTGTATGTAGCATGAACCTTTTATTTCATTGAGAACCGTATTCAACTCGTTGGATGTATCGATTAATTGCCTGAATATATTTTCATTAGACTGCTGGAATGCGTTCCAGTCAATACTGATTTTATTTGCAAATTGATTCAGAACTTCCGCAAATGGCTGTTGAACGATTGCTGCGTATTCCGATAAAGTGTTGTAAATTATCGGAAGATTCTTAAGTATAGAATCAATATCATCCCATTTCTCTTTGCTCTTTCTTCCTAAGAAGCCGAAAGAAGATGATAATTCGGAAGATTGTTCCTGAATGATTTTATTATTCTTTTGATAAGCATTTAGCTTTTCTAACAGGCTTGGTATTTGTACCGCTTGCAAACTCGTATTGTAAAGTTTGAGTTTTTTCAAATAAGAACGTTTGGCAAAGAATTTGGGTAAGAACCATTTCAATTCGATAGCTTTCCACTCTTGCTGAAGGGCAAATGCATTTTCTTCTAGAATTTGGGGTGCGTAGTCTTTGCCTAGTTCGGTTTGTAACTGATCTCGTTTACGACCGGACAGGACAACGTTTTTCCATTCTTCTATCAAGTCGGTATTACCACCCATTTCCAATAACGTTTTATTCAGATATGGGATGGATAGAAGCTGGGTACACATCTTGCCCATCCAATTGATCACATCCCAATTATCAGGTATCGAGATTCCCAGACTATTTGAAAGCAACTTTCTGTTAGCGGTAATCGAAGTGAATAAATTTATAAAGCGCCTGATTCCGGCCTGTAGTTTCTGAGAGCTTTCTATGGAAGTATCGTATGGTTCCAGTCCCTTTAACGGGTGGTCTTGCGGATGCCCTGTTATCTGAAAAACTGTATCCAGTTCTTGGATCTTTTCGTAAAAGTCTGTCAGTTGATTCTTGGTGATGGAGGGCAACAGAGAAAAGTCGATAGACAATTCATCTCCCTGTATTGATAAATAGTTTGTAATGCAATCGTAGAGAGAGAAACCGGAAACATGGGGGTGATGCAATGCTTCCATATAATCGATTAATTTCTTTCTACGCTCAAATAATTGCATTGAAGTGCTTTCAAACTCGACTGGAGACTGAATGTGAATGACTTCTATAGCTTTCTGAAGCTGAGCTAGAAAATGGGATTTAGTGACTTTATTGGAATGTAGTTCCAGACAGAACGGATCTAATCCTATCTTGGTCAGACGGTTTTGTACAACAGAAAGTGCCGCCATTTTTTCTGCTACAAACAGCACACGCTTTCCTTTGTACAGGGCATTGGCTATCATATTAGTAATGGTCTGCGATTTGCCGGTTCCCGGAGGGCCATGCAATATGAAGCTCTTTCCTTCTCCTGATTCAATGACGGCTTCCAGCTGCGAAGAATCAACATCAACAGGAATGGCAAAATGGATAGGTTCAAGATTTCTATCTATTTCTCTGGCGTCAATCTCCGGAGTCGTATCCTGCCATTGAATACGATTTTCCATCAGACTGGCTATAATGGCATTTTCTTTCAATTTGTCTGCATTGGTATGAATATCGTTCCACATGACAAACTTGTTGAATGAGAATAGCCCCAACATGGATTCTTCCACTACATCCCAACCTTTCATATTGCGGATGCAGGTGCGAATTGTAGCGAATATCTTTTTCACGTCTACGCCGCTGTCGTCTTTCGGCAACGGATTCAGCCCAGAAAGATTAACGCTAAACTGTTGTTTCAATAGTTCGACGAGCGTTATATTCAATATAATTTCTTCATCTCTGGTGCGAATGATATATCCACTTGAGCCTCCACGACGCACAATATCTACCGGTAATAGCAAGATAGGAGCAAAGCGTGGTTTTACACTCTTAGGAGACTCGTACCACTTCAAGATTCCTAAAACGAGGAATAGTGAATTGGCACCATTTTCTTCAATGGCGGTTCGCGATGTACGGTATACAAATTTGAGTGAATTCTGTAGTTCGCTTTCTGTCAGATAAGAACGGAGTTTTTTGTTTCTCAGCTCGCTGATTACTAATTCTTCCAAATTCTCTTTCCATAAAGAAGAATCATAGAGCCCTGTCTCACCCGGTTCTATTTTACTTTTAGCAGGACTGGATAATATCTGGTAGTTTTCTCCGGCTTGCAGATGATCTTCCAGATGATCAATTTCGAAAGATATGAATGGTATAACTCTTCTGCCAAGCCGGATGTTGATCAGATTATTGCGTAAAGAAAAGTCCAGTAGTTTTCTTTCCCAAATAATCTGCTTGGTTATTTCATCCTTGCTGTCCTCCAGCTTTATTTCATACCGGTCCAGTTGGTGTATTCTTTGGGTTACATTCTCATGTTCTATTCCACTGTTTTCTATTTGCCATTCACCGTTATGGTTTATGCGTTGTGGCAATGGACGGATTTTATCCAGTCTGCACCTATATACATCAATAAACAGCTCGAATCTGTTTTCTTCTTTGAGTTCTCTCTGAGCCATTGCAGCAGCTTCTTCAAATGAAATATTTTGAGAAGATGCCAGTGCGGTTGTCTCTACTAATACAATGTCGCTGATACCATTTGCACTCCCTTTGAGTAGAAAGGAAGCATCATCGCCTACGGTTTGATGATAAATATCTTCTGTAAGCCATGCACCTACCAATATATGTCCTTTCAACAAGACTAAAAGAGGATGAATGCCATTGGCTTCCAGACAGGAAGCATAGAGTAAAGTCAGGTCTATACATGTACCTAGTTTGCTGGTGAGTACATTATCTACCAAGCGGATACGCTGCCCCGAAGTTTCAAAGCTAGCTGGAACCGTAGAATATATTAAAGACTCAGACCGGAGAGCTTCATAAATAGCAGCTACCTGTGCACGTACTCGGTTGGGGGCCTGTGTCTGATACTCGTCTAAGGCAGAGTTTCCGGTCCACTTTTCGAGGAATTGTGAGGCTTTTACGCTTATTCTTGAAAGTATGGGATGATTGGGAGTAACAAATGTAGCTAAGAGTTCGGGCATAATCCTGGAACCAGTCCACTGATCGTATGCCATCAGTTTGATGGGAAATGTTTGCTGATGGGCTATCTCACCGGAAATCATAATAACCAGATGAAAGATAGTATCGATGCCTTCTGTCAATTCGATTAATTTTTCACTTTCAGGTGATATTTCCAGGTTGTTGATTTGAATGTTCTGTCCGTGCGGAATAACTTCGAGAATACTCTCTGAGTGCTTAATAAGTTCTCCATCTATCGAAACTTTGATATTGTTCCAATCGACTTCATCACTGTTCATTAGTTCGCAGAAATTGCATGAAGGCACATGGTTGTGTATCATTGCATAATTGATGCATGGCAGGTATTCCAGGTGGATTGTTCCATTGAAGGTGCCTGTAATTGTGTTGTCGTTTCCCATTGTTGTTATAGAATTTAACTGATAAAAGAGGTGATCCCATAATATCATTCCCGGATTCAAAGTTATAAATATTATGCTAATAATCTATACTTTATTTATAATTTAGTGAGATATTTGTCGCCTATTTAGTTCAAAAAGGATTCACCCTATTGTTCATTGTGCTGATTTTTGTGATATTTGCAACGCTTTAGAACAAAAATCACTGTTGAATTGTTTAATAACTGACAAATTTTATATCTATATGTATATTACTCTCATTGTTTTATTCCTTTCTGCGATATTCTTTATGAGTGGCAAAGTGCGTTCGGATTTGGTGGCGCTTTGTGCTTTGGTGTTACTAATTATATTCGGTATTCTAACTCCGGAGGAAGCATTGACCGGTTTCTCCAATTCCGTCGTGATCATGATGATAGGATTGTTCGTTGTGGGCGGTGCCATTTTTCAGACGGGTTTGGCGAAAATGATCAGTAGTCGTATCCTAAAATTAGCCGGTGATAGCGAATTAAAGCTTTTTATTCTTATTGTACTGGTGACTGCCTTCATCGGCGCTTTTGTCAGCAATACCGGAACGGTAGCTTTGATGCTTCCTATTGTTGTCAGTATGGCTATGGGAACACAGATTAATGTCAGTCGTCTGCTGATGCCGCTTGCATTTGCCAGTAGTATGGGAGGTATGATGACACTTATCGGTACACCACCGAACCTTGTAATTCAGGAAGCACTGACTTCTGCTGGATATGCGCCCCTTACTTTTTTCTCATTTACTCCTGTCGGACTGGTTTGTGTAGCTGTCGGATTGGTGATACTGATTCCATTGAGCAAAATTTTCCTGACTAAGAAAGGCGATAAGGATCGTAAGGGCAAAAAGAATAAATCACTGAAAGAGCTGGCAGGAGAGTACCAACTGTTCCAAAACTTGTGTCGGGTACGAGTGGAGAGTAGATCCCCTTTAACTGGAAAGACCATACAGGAACTGGGTATTCCACAACGTTATAATGTGGGTATAATGGAGGTTCGCCGTCAGTCATCTTCTTCGCGCCGTCATTTCTTTAAGACGATGAGTCAGGAAATGGCCGCTGCTGATACCATTATTCAGGAGAATGATATTCTGTATGTACTGGGCGATTTTACGAATGTGGAGCGCTTTGCAGAAGAAAATACATTGAAGTTACTGGATACGCATGATGCAGAAGGCACCGTAGAATCAAAGAGTGATGAACTTGAATTCACAGAAATCGGTATTGCTGAAATTGTATTGATGCCTGCTTCTAACCTGGTCAATAAGCCGGTAAAGGATTCTGGTTTCAGAGAGAAATATGGGGTGAATATTCTGGGTATCCAACGCAAACGTCAGTATATCCTAAAGAATCTGAAGGATGAAAAGATGCATTCGGGAGATGTGCTGTTGGTGCAAGGAACATGGGAGAATATAGCGCGTTTGAGTGAAGATCCCTCTGATTGGGTAGTACTCGGACAACCGCTTGCTGAGGCTGCCAAAGTAACCCTGAATCATAAAGCACCTGTTGCTGCCATTATCATGTTGGGAATGGTGGTAATGATGATGTTCGATTTCATCCCTGTCGCTCCGGTAACGGCAGTAATGATTGCAGGTTTGCTGATGGTGCTTACCGGCTGTTTCCGAAATGTGGAAGCGGCATATAAAACTATTAACTGGGAAAGTATTGTTCTGATTGCCGCTATGTTGCCTATGTCGTTGGCGCTGGAAAAGACCGGAGCTTCCGAATTGGTGTCCCAATCGCTGGTAAACGGGCTAGGTAGTTACGGACCTTATGTGTTATTAGCTGGTATTTATTTCACCACTTCGCTGATGACTATGTTTATTAGTAATACGGCTACGGCAGTACTTCTTGCACCGATTGCGCTTCAGTCTGCCATACAGTTGGATTTGAGTCCGTATCCATTCCTATTTGCCGTAACCGTGGCAGCCAGTATGTGTTTTGCTTCTCCGTTCTCAACTCCGCCCAATGCATTGGTGATGCCTGCAGGACGTTATACATTCATGGATTATGTTAAAGTAGGTTTGCCTTTACAGATAATTATGGGAATTGTGATGATCTTTGTGCTCCCGTTATTGTTCCCGTTTTAAAATAACTAAAGTATAAGATCGATGAAAGTAGTAAAGAGTTTGATTTTTATCCTGTTTGCCCTTTGCAGTTTATCGGGCAAAGCACAGGAAGTAGCTGCCGATAGCACCGGCTACATTGTAAGAGTAGGGGAGATGGCTCCCAACTTTACCATTACCCTGACAGACGGTAAGAAAGTTACCCTTTCCGAACTTCGTGGAAAGGCAGTGATGTTACAGTTCACTGCCAGTTGGTGTGGGGTATGCCGCAAAGAGATGCCTTTCATAGAAAAAGATATCTGGCTGAAACACAAAGATAATTCAGCATTTGCTCTTATTGGTATAGACCGTGATGAGCCGTTGGACAAAGTGATTGCATTCGGCAAATCAACCGGTGTTACTTATCCTTTGGGATTAGATCCCGGTGCAGATATCTTTGCCAAATATGCGCTTCGTAATGCCGGCATTACCCGCAATGTACTGATTGATAAAGACGGGCGCATTGTGATGCTGACCCGCTTGTACAATGAGGAGGAATTTGCCGCATTAACGAAGAAGATAGATGAAATGCTGGCAAAGAAATAATAAACAGAAAGTCCGGGTTGACCTTATTTCAAGGTCAACTTGGCTAAATAATCGTAATGCTTTCCCTCTTTTACCAACTCCGCTTGGAAACCATTTTCGGCTGCATAAAGACTGAGTGTCTGGAAATCAATGTAAAGCCAGTCGAATGACTCTCCCAGAATATCCTTATATTGCATCTGGAAGTCTATTTCTCCATAATAGTCACCTGCCAGATCGATCACAAAACTTCCGTCTTCTTCCTCAAACAGATAGCGCAGATCACTGGAGTCCATAAAGATGCAGCCGCTGGGTTGTAGCAGTTGCTTCATTCTTTTGAAGAAGGCAGGCAGGTTCTCCAACTGACCGATGATTCCAGAACCGTTCATCAACATTAATATAGTGTCGTATGTCTCTTGGAAATGTTCATCGAACAGATTGAGTAATGTGGCATGCCGTACACCGCGTTGTTGCATCACTTCTACTGAAAGTGGTGAAATATCAATGGCATGTACATCCTTGCCTGCTTCCTGCAAGGCAAGACTATGACAACCGCTTCCGGCTCCCACATCCAGAATCTTTCCCGTAGCCAGTTGCAGGGCGGTACGTTCCAGAAGAGGCATCTGCTTTTCCGTACGAAAAAGTTCCTTTACCGGAATTTCATCCTCATCGAACTGTGAGGAGAAAACCCGTAGCCGTTCGGCCTTGTGTCGTTTATAATAATCGGCAATAGCAGCACCCATCGGGTCCTTATCAGCAGAAAGCAGCGTAGTGTTCATTCTATTCAATCTTTAAAAGTTGTCCGCAAAGATACGAAAAATGCAGTCTATTAGTAGAAAAAAGCTATCTTTGTAGCGTAGGTGTAGCGAAGGCTGTATACTTACTTCTTATGGAAACCATGTAATTTCAGGCAAATGAAAAAAAAACTTTTGGGTTTGATGCTGCTATCAGGACTATTCGCTTTCAGCGTTGCGGCTTCTGATGGCGTCTCACTAAGACAAAAGGCGCAGCAGGCAGTAGAGGCGGGAAACTATGAAGAAGCTTATCAGACTTATCAAGAGTTGAGCAGCCAGTGTGATTCTATCTATCAGCAGATTTACGGTGAAGAAATAGAAGACTTGCGTGCCACTTACCGGATAGACGAGCTTGAATTACAGAATAAAGAATATGCTAACCGTCTGCTTTCTTACTTCATCGGAATCGTCCTGTTTTTAAGTGCTGCTTTTTTAGTCTGTTTCTTCTTTTTCAGGCGACAGAATAAACTGCTTACCATTTCCCGGAAGAAGTTGGAAGAAGCTAAGATTCTGGCAGAAGAGTCGGTGAAGAATAAAAGCCTTTTCCTTTCCAATATGAGTCATGAAGTCAGAACTCCGCTGAATGCACTTGCCGGCTTTTCAAGCATTCTGAGCATGGATGGCATTGATGATGACACCATACGGGAGTGTGATGACATTATACGGCTGAACTCTGATTTACTGCTGAAACTGATTAATGATGTGGTGGATATTTCTTGTATAGACCTTGAGCACATGCAGTTTCATCTTGCTTCCTGCGATGCCGTAGCCTTATGTAAATATGTAGTGCAGACGATGGAAAAGATAAAGCATACACAAGCGGATATCCTGTTCCGTTCAGATTTGGATTCTCTTATGATAGATACTGATTCCTCCCGTTTACAACAAGTTCTGATCAACCTGATTGTCAATGCTTCTAAGTTTACGAAGCAGGGACAAATCACCTTGAGCCTGGAACAGAAGGGAGATGAGGCCCATTTTGCAGTAACTGATACCGGTTGCGGCATTGCTCCCGAACTCCATTCCCGCTTATTTGGAAGATTTGAGAAGCTGGATGAAAAAGCGCAGGGAACCGGATTAGGACTATCTATCTGCCGACTTATCATCAAGCGTCTGGGAGGTGATATTTGTATAGACCCTTCGTATGCAGACGGGGCACGGTTTGTTTTTACCCATCCGTTGGGAGAAAGGAGTGAGGCATGAAACGACTTTATATCTTATTGATATTGTTAGGCTCAGTGCTGCACGTTTCTGCCGGATTGACTCCTCAGGAACAAATCTTGCGTGATAGTATTTTCAAAGTATATCATAGCATGCCGGTGGATACGGTACGTGTGGAATATCTGAAAGATATGTATCAGCAAAATATCAGGGCGGACTGGTCTATCGAGCTCGCTGACTCTGCTCTACAAGCAGCAAAAGCTCTTCGTAACGGACGGCTTGAGTTGATTCTTTGCCATGAAATGTTCCGATATTCGCAATATCGAGGAGACTTGCCGGAAATGGAACGACAATTGGCGCTTATGAAAGAGTGCAGTCATCGTTTGAAATCCTACGAATATTATTTTTCTTCCTGGGAAGCAGTGCTTGATATTCAATGTTCCAGAGGAAATATTGAATATGCTGTTTTGCAAGCTAAGCAGATGAAGGCGGATGCTGAAAAGTTGGGATATGAAAAAGGAATATACACTTCTTATATTGCTTTAGGCTCCGCTTATGGATACTCAGAACAGTATGCAGAAGGTGCAGAGGCTTATAAGGAAGCATTGAAGTGCCCGATGATAAGTACACGTGAGAAATTAGATACTTATTGGGGATTGAGCGGTTGTTATATTGGCCTGATAGATGTAGAGAATGCGGTGAATATTTTGAATCAGGAGAAAGAAATACTGGAACAATTAGCAGGAGCAAAGCCAGCTAATTATCCTTTATATCGGGACCGGTTGTTGGATAATGAACTGCGTTTCTGCCAGATCTATGCGAAAGTGAGAGAAATCCCTAAGCTAAAGTCCCATCTTTTGATGGCGAAGAAGCACTATACTGAAGACGTATTCCTGCCTTATTATTTTCAGTACCATCTCTCTTGGGCCGATTATTATCATCTGGTTCAAGACTGGGATGCTTGTTTTACAGAACTGGACTTGGTATTGGAACGTAGTAAAGGTCTGCAACCCTGGTATGAACGGAATGTCCGGAAGACAAAAGCACAATACCTGTGGGATGCCGGAAGGAAAGAAGCGGCTTTGGATACCTATGAAGAGATTGTTCAGATAGGTGACTCCCTTATACACTATTTCCGGGCACAACAGGAAGAGACTGTTCAGAGTAACTACCGGATAAAAAAGGAGTTACTGAAACAGGCGGAGACTCAGAATAAGGTAAGATGGTTGACTTTTGCTTCGGTTACGATACTCCTTATTATAATACTGACGTTTACCATCCGTACCTTGTATATTCGCTCTCTTCTGAAGAAAGCCGAAGCTGAGACACGTGCGGCAAGTGAACTGGCCCGGAAGGCTAACCACATGAAGGACGTCTTTTTAAAGAATATAGTCAATGATATAAAGGTGCCTCTGGACAGTGTTGTCCGGCTCTCTAAGCTATTGTCGGTTGAAAGAAGTACGCTTACGCCCGAACAAAGGACTGAGTATTCATCCAGCATTACGGTGAATGCGGAAAAGTTGATAACGTTGGTAAATAATGTGCTTGACCTGTCTCGCCTGGAGTCAGGAATGATGCGTTTCGATATACAATCGTATGATGTGGTCCAACTTTGTCGTGACGCGATTTATATGGCAGGCATGCAGGAGGGAAATCTTGCTAACGTTATTTTTGAGCACGATGTGGAGTCGTTGATGTTCCGCATTGATAGCAGCAGATTCCACAAATTAATGACTTCCCTCTTTACCGCGAAAGATACCGTTACAATTCATTGTAAACTTACCGGAACGAATCACGAGCGGGAGATTGAACTGGCAGTCACCGGAAGTCCTTTGTCTATATCTTCCTCCGACAGATTGCAGCAGATACAGCATGATATCAATCGTTTGTTTGTAGGAATCTCTCATGGTAGTTATACGGTTGAAAGTGAAGAAGCCCGTATCACCGTTTGCTTCCCGTTAGCATAGAAAATTCTGATTGTAATATTCCGAATGTCAGGAAAGTGGTAGAAAATGGTTATCTTTGCATCGGCTTATAAATGTAATAGTAATAGAAACCGAATATGAGTATAGAAGATGCAATAATGGGCGGTATCGTCTTTAAAGGAAAGAAAGACAAACCCAAGGAAGATGGAAAGGTGAAAACTAAAGCCAAGAAGAAATCGTATATTACCGGGAAACATGGTTCCGGTGCTGCCAAGATGAAGGCGGATATACGGAAGAAAAGGGCAGGTCGTCATAAATAGAAAGTTATAGGGTAATAAGGTGATAGGGGAATGTACGCTCATCGCTTTATCACCCTATCACTTTATCACCCTATCGCCCTATCATTTTTACTCTATTTTGCCGGAAGCACCTCTATCCAGTAATCATCCGGATCATGGATGAAGTACAATCCCATAGCTGTATTTTCAAAGCATACCCAACCCATTTCTTTATGGTATTGGTGAATAGCTTCATAATCACCGGCAACACGGAAGCATAAATGGCTTTCGTTCTCTCCAAGTTCATAAGCTTGCGGATGATCTTTCAGATAAGTCAGTTCCAAGAGGAAACCTGTGCTGTTATCTGTCAGGTAAACCAATGTGAAGGAGCCGTTTGAGGCTTCTTTACGATGATGTTCTTTCAATCCCAATGCTTTGTCATAGAAAGCAATACTACGTTCCAAGTTGGTAACGTTGATATTAAAATGATCGAATTTAGCTTTTATTTCCACGTAATTAGTGATTAGTTGTTAGTGATTATTTTACGAATGCCTTCAGGATTTCACCCACATACATGCGTGGTTGACCTTCCATCGGAGCTTGTGAAGGCATCTTCTTACATTCCAAAACAACTGACGGTTCGTTTTGGTTTGCCGGATAGAAACGAACAGTGTAAGTTTCTGCCGTCTCCATCTGTTCGTAAGGCTGGTCGGGAGAAAGGAAGCTGAAAATAACAGGCTTGCCTGATGATTTGCCCAATGAACCACCTGCGTTTGCTGTCATCATGGTCATGTTGAAAGCATCCGAGCCGATTACAAGCACTAACTTGCCCGCACCCATTTGGATGGCATTTGCCGGCAATTGATCCGGAGCTACTTCTTTGTAGCCGGGCACTGTACCTGACGTTGCAGGAGTAGCCGGGGTGAGCGGAGTGGCAGGGATTACTGTGACTTTGCTGGTTTCAGCCGGAGTCTTCACTTCAACTTCTGCTTTTGGGGCAATTACTATCGGACCAGAGTTTACAACACTCTTTTCCTCTTTCTTTGCTTCCTTCTGCTCAGCTGCTTCGGCTGCTTTCTTAACAGTGCTTGCACTGAGGGCTTCGGCTGCTCCAAGGGCCAGGTCGTCTACAAAGTCTACTGTTTTTCTACGCCATTTGGCAAGTCCGCGCACCAATTTGGTTTTGGCTTTATTCAGTGCGTACTTGTCCACAATCCATTCTTCTGCCGTATATTTCTCTTTGCCTTCGCGATAGTTGAAACGGATTTTCTCTACTTCCATCGTACACTTCTCAGGTGCGCAGACCACTGAAATCTGATAGAGTATCTTTGTGCGGTCCAGAGAAAGCGCACTCGAACTGAACACGATCCATTCGTCTCCCGTACCTACGATTTGTCCTTCTTCCGGATTGGTGTAGACTACGCGACTGGTGTTTTCATTCTTTTTCAGCCGTGCTTCCATCCAATTCTGCATGCGTTTGAAGATTTCTTCCTGCGACATGCCGGGAATGCTGAATTCTTTGGTGAATACCACTTTTCCATCTACTTCGGGTACTGCACCTGCCAGATACTTGCTGTCGTCATCTTTATCTTTATTGGCGTCTGCAAACGCTGTGGCCGGCAGACAGATGCATAACAGCATAAAAAGAAACTGTGTCAAATTTTTCATAATGCGTATGTTTTATTGAGTAATATCGAAACTTTCGCCCCTGCGGGTGATGGAAAGGAAACGGCAACCTTTGCTTTCGGCAAACTCCCGGAAAGCATTTCCGCCCTTGTATTCCTCGCTGAAGTGCATAGGTACAAAGATAGCGGTTTTTATCCGTTCCACGAATTGTTCCGCACCTCTCATATAATCTTTTCCGATGCGGTTGTCCACTGGAAACATGGCTACGTCTACCGAAGGGGCGGTCTGCTGGAGGCACTTCACCTCGGCAAGGAAGTCACCTTCCGCTTTCCGGATTTCCTGTGGGGTGGACTCTTCACTCCAATGCCAGTTATTCAAGTCTCCAGCATGGAACAGCCGGATGCCTTGCAGGTCGATCAGAAAAGAGATGCCCACGTCCGTGGAACCGAATGCTTCGATACGGATATTCGGGTCTTCGTACACATCACCTTTATTTATATAGGTGGCATCCTCACGTGTGGCGCGACGATGTTTCAGGATGTCCTTGGAGAAGATGTAGTGAATATCCGGGCGTCCGGCTTTCCATAAAAGAACTTCGCGATTAAAGTGGTCGGGGTGAAAATGGGAAGAGAGCACATATAGTTCTCCGGGTCTTCCCAACAGATAGTCATGAACGATACCTTTATTATATTCCGTTTCAGAGGAATCTTTGTAGTAATCGATAATGACTGTCACTCCGTCCGCTTCAATCGCGAAGCCGCTATGGTAAATGTAATCAAGTTTCATGCAAGGGTCAATTTATAGCGCAATATTACGAAAAACGCTACATAAACCTTGGCTTTTAGCTGTTATTTTTATCTAAAAGACTTACATGGGCACTTCCATCAGCAGGATATGCGAGTCTTTCAGTGTTTCCAGCTCAAAGCTGTGAGTGTCATATACACCCATGCCGTCACGGCGTGAGAGTACAGTGTCGTCCACCTTCACTTCACCTTCGATCACGAAGATGTACACCCCTGCATGCGACTGGTGCATGTGGTAGCCGATCTTTTTGCCTGCTTCTATCTCTCCGATGGAGAACCATGCCTGTTGCAGCATCTTGGCAGGAGCGTCACCGTCCGGTGAAACAATCAACGTCAGTTCGTTCTTGCGCAGCAACGGGCGGATGTCATAATCCTGATAGGCAGGTGGTGTATTCAGCTTCTCCGGCATTACCCAGATTTGCAGGAACTCTACCGGTTCGGTGTCACTGCCGTTCATTTCACTGTGATAAATACCGGTACCGGCACTCATGGTCTGTATGTCACCCGGAGTGATGGAGCGGCTGTTCTTCTGACTGTCGCCATGTTTCAGCTTTCCTTTCAGAGGGATGGAGATAATTTCCATGTTTTTATGCGGGTGGGTGCCGAAGCCTTTACCTGGTTCTACACGGTCGTCGTTCAGTACACGCAGGGCGCCGAAGTTCATACGACGCGGGTTATAATAGGTGTCGAAGCTGAATGTATGGTGACTGTCGAGCCAATCATATAGAGCACGTCCACGGCTTTCCGCTTTGTCTATTACTTTTTTCATAATTAATTCCTTTCTTTTAAATGGTTGATATGTTTAGATAACAAACTGGTTTTGAAAAAGTTTAGTAGAAAAGCTACAAGCTACACAGCTACAAGCTACAAGTAGCTGCGCTATGAGGCTATCATACCGCAAGGCACTTGTAGCTTGTAGCTGTGTAGCTTGTAGCTGTGTAGCTCGTAGCTCCCTTATATTACTTTATTTTCCAGGGCTTTCCCACTTGTAAACTCTCTGATATTCTGCAATGTAGTCGAAGCAATGTTTTCTAATGCTTCCCGGGTGAAAAACGCCTGGTGTGAGGTTACAATGACATTATTGAACGAAAGCAGGCGTGCCAGTACGTCGTCATCAATGATGTGGTCCGATTGGTCTTCGTAGAAGTATTCGCTTTCTTCTTCATACACATCCAGTCCGGCGGAACCGATTTTCTTATTTTTCAAGCCTTCTATCAGGGCATTGGTGTGTATCAGTTGTCCGCGCCCTGTATTTATAATCATTACGCCGTCCTTCATTTTGCTGATGGAGTAGTCGTTGATGAGATATTTGGTCTGTTCGGTGAGGGGGCAGTGTAGGGAAATGATGTCCGAACTGTGATAAAGTTCGTCCAGCGTGGTATATACTACCTGATGTTCGCGGGCAAAGTTATAGTCGGGATATAAGTCATAAGCCAGAATGTTCATTCCGAAGCCGCGCAGAATCATGATGAGCTTCTTTGCAATCTTTCCGGTGCCGATGATGCCGACTGTTTTTCCGTACATGTCGAAGCCGAGCAATCCATGCAGGGAGAAGTTACCGTCACGGGTGCGCCAAGTGGCACGGGGAATTTTGCGGTTCAGCGAAAGCATGAGGGCAACGGTATATTCAGCTACGGCGTAAGGCGAATAGGCGGGGACACGTACCACCGTGATGCCACATTCGGCTGCTGCTTTTAGGTCTACATTGTTGTACCCGGCACAACGCAATGCCAGCAATTTTACGCCATTATCGGCCATCATACGCAGCACGTCCGCGTCTGCAGTGTCATTTACGAATATGCAGACGGCATCCACACCCTGTGTCAGTATCACGTTGTGTTTGTTCAGGTGCCCTTTATAATAGCGGAGTTCAAAATCGTACTCTTTATTTTTCTCATTGAACGAAGCCTCGTCATAGGGCTTGGTGCCGAAAAAAGCAATTGTATATGCCATGATTTCTGAAGTTTTTAGAATTTAGTATATATAGTATAAATAACACGTGTGTGAATGATAAGGTTCAGAAGTTGCATGGGTTTACGGGTAGCCTTCTCTGTCAATTGCACACTTGCGGCAGACTAATTCTGCTCTTGCAAGAAACTAATTTCCGCGCCGCAAGAAACTAATATTTTCCTTGCATCTAATTATTCATACATCAATTATATTTGTTTCTTACAATAATTATATTAATTTCTTACAACAGATATTGTAAGAAACTTAAATAGTTATAGTATGAATAATTAGATGCAAGGAAAATATTAGTTTCTTGCGGTGCAGAGATTAGTTTCTTGCATGTTTAAGATTAGTTGGTTGTGAGATTATGGTTCGTTGTTCATGATTACGAGATTCTCTCCTTACGGTTCTGTTATACATCCTCCATGATCTTTTCTTTATCCGTTTCATTAGAAACAGTTTCTTTTTTCAATTAATTTTTGTCTGCAATGCATCTTTCTGCACAAAATGCTTTCTGATGTGCAATATTATTGTACCTTTGCGCCCGCTAACAATTAAAAAATATTTAGATGAGAAAAATTAGCTTGATTAGCTTTATGATGCTAATCGTTTCAACTTCAACTTTTGCAGGAGGACTGCTGACGAATACAAATCAGCATGCTGCTTTTCTTCGTATGCTATCCCGTGGTGCTACAACTGAAATAGATGGTGCTTTGTCCAATCCGGCAGGTCTGGCATTTTTGCCGAATGACGGTTTTCATATGTCTTTGAGTATTCAGAGTGCTTTCCAAACAAGAAATATCGATGCTTCGTGCGAAGGTTTGGGGCTGAATAAGTATTATGAGGGTAAGGCATCTGCTCCTGTCATTCCCAGTTTGTTTGCCGCTTATAAGATGGGTGACTGGACACTTTCCGGCTTTTTCGGCATTACTGGCGGCGGTGGAAAAGCCTCGTTTGATGATGGCCTTCCCATGTTCGATGCTATGGTGATAGGTGGATTGGGAGCCCAAAACATTCCGAGCAATGTCTATTCGCTGAAAAGCTACATGGATGGCAAGCAGTATATCTACTCTGTACAGTTGGGCTTGACTTATAAGGCAACGGACTGGCTTTCTGTCTTTGCGGGTGGTCGTATGAACTACTTTACTGGTGGTTATCAGGGTGCATTAAATGCCAGTGCCGCCACTAATTTGCCTTTGCCTACCGGAGGAACGATACCTACCGGCACGGAACTTATCGGCATCGACTTGGATTGCAGTCAGACCGGATGGGGATTTACTCCGGTTATCGGCTTGGATGCCAAGTTGGGCAAGCTGAACATTGGCGCAAAGTATGAGTTCATGACTAACCTGAACATTGAGAATTCCACTAAAGAGAACTCGCTTCGTATGATTGGTGCCGCTGAAAGTGAATTGGCGGATTACAAGCATGGTGTGAATACTCCGAATGATATCCCTTCCATGCTTTCTATAGCTGCCGCTTATGAGTTCCTTCCGGTATTGCGCGCATCTGTGGAATACCACTTCTTTGATGACAAGAGTGCAGGAATGGCCAATGGTAAACAGAAGTTTCTGACAAAGGGAACAAACGAGTATCTGGCAGGTATTGAGTGGGATGTAACCAAGCATTTGACTTTGAGTTGTGGAGGTCAGATTACAGACTATGGATTGTCTGACGACTATCAGACTGATACCAGTTTCTCATGTGATTCTTATACTCTGGGTTTTGGTGCCAAGCTGAATTTAACAGCAAGAGCCGCCCTGAACGTTGGCTACATGTGGACTACCTACGATGATTATACTAAAAAATCTCAGAACTATAATAATACCGGATTGAGCGGTACAAATGTCTATAGCCGTACAAATAAGGTGTTTGGCGCTAGCATTAACTACAGATTCTGATTTCATAATTACTTATTATATAGCAGAAGCCGTCTTGGGTATATTATACTTGAGGCGGCTTTGTCGTATTTCTCGGATATTCCTTTTCAAGAAAACTTTTAAGAGAAACGGGGAGCTTTTACGGATAATATTATGTACTTTTGTTGATGCAATATCAAAGAAAGGAGTGATTATGAAGAAATATTCTGATTCCGAAGAACAAAAGCAAACGGTGAATGAGCCTGCTGCGGCTTACGGGCTCGACTTAAACAGCCTAAAAGTGGAAACTGTGCAGTCTGTAATGCAGATTGAAAACCCGAGAATCGTACAGGAAATACGGGATTATGCCTTGCGTCTGATGCAGGAAGAGGAAGAATATGATTACCGGAACGCCCCTTGCCAGTTTACGGTGGAGGAGTTGAAGGAAGAGTTGAGGAAGTCACGGGAAGAATCTCGTTTAGGACTGGGCATAAGTAATGAGGAAATGATGCGACGTAAATTTCTGCATTAATGAAGTTGAAATGGTTACCTATAGCAACCGGCCATGCTGATAATTGCTATGAATTTCTGGCACAAAAAGATAAAAAAGCTGCTCTTGGTATTTATAGGAAAATGACTGAGGGGGCAGCTTTTTTAGCTAAGAACCCTTACGCTGGTCCTTTAGAATCATCTTTAGAAGACCAAGTAGAGGTTTATCGTTCACTCGTAGTTCACAAGTATTATAAGCTAATCTATAGGGTGCTCGAAGAGACTCAAACAGTGGAAATTGCCGCAGTATGGGATGTTCGTCGCAATCCCAAAACGCTGAGTGTCTAAAGAGAAAAGAAAGACAAAAGATATGGTGCAAATCTCTTAGTTACATACTATCAGATGATTTGCACCATTTTTTATTTCCTATGCTATTTTTAATCTATACGTTATTTTTAGAAAGAATATTGTACCAACAAATTCATTCGGTTGGCATGGTGTGTTGAATTGCTGAAATCTGTACGCCAGCCACGGAGGTATTCGGCTCCTACCTGCATGTTTGGAGTGACATTCCAGAATACATTGGCTACGAGATACTGTCCGTAGCGATAACTGCTTGGTTGATCGTTGGGATAACCATTCTCAGAGTATAATCTGGACATACTGTATGTGCCGGATACGAATATTTTCGGACAGATATTATACTGTGCCCCGGCAAACCAGCCCAGCATAGGCAATGCCTGCATCTTGCCTTCTTTTTCTGGATTGGGAACGATGTCCACATTCAGATTGCTTATATCATTCAAATATTGTCCGATACCTTTTCCGTAAGTAGCTTGCCCGAAGATTTCCCATTTCTTACTGAGATTGAACGAAGTAGATGCCTGTACACCCCATCCGGTAACATCGGATGCATGATTGCTGAGCGTGCTGGTATACGTCATGCTGCGCACGATACCACCCACACGAAGATGGCTGTTAGCTCCCCAGCCGTATTGGGCGTAAGCGGTGAAGTCCGGCATACGTTGTTGGGCTACGCTGAGTTCGTCATTCGTGGCGCCATCTACGCTTGGCACTTCGATAGATGCATGGAAACGCAAGTTTTTCAAGCCTTTGTAAGTGTAGGCAAGTTGAGTGGCACGGTAAAAAGTTGCACCATTGGGGCCTTGGAAGTCGATAGTGGACGGCAATGCAGCCAAATCCATGAACCCACCATAAGTATAACCCACCGTTACATTACGGAACGACATATAAGCATTTCGCAACTGGAATACCTTATCGCCGCCACGGAAGTTACCGGCAGTATATACAACGAAATCGCCCAGCAATTTAGTATGCCCTACCAGTTTCAGGAAGATGGTGGAAGTACTTGCATCCATTTGGAACTGGTTCTTTACTTTGCTGGCATTCGGAATGTAGGCAGGGATGAAGTCCATGTTGTCCACGATGCCGCCAAAGTCATATTCGGCAGTGGCACGCACATATCCGCCGATACCAAGGGCGAATTTCCCTTTTTTATCCATCAACAGGAAGCGGGGGGCTTTAGGATCGTGGATGTACCTGAATTGCGATTCGTTCATGATACGGACGATCTCGTCGCCTGCCTTGTCGATGGTAACCATGACGATGCCGTTAGATGCCTCGTCGTCAATAATCACTTTTTCTTGTGCTTTAGCCACGGACGGAATAAGACCGATGCCGCACAACAGAAACATTACTTTTAAGATTGTCTTCATTATTAAGTTAGGTTTTGGTGAATGCCCTTTGAACAACTTAAATTAGAAATGGTTTTGCGGTCAATGGAAGAAAACGTATCTTTGCAGCCGATTTAACGATCTTATGATGCCGTGAATAGCGGTCGTGTATTCTAGAACACCACGTAAAAAACAGGATTTATGAAGCAAAAAGTATCTGTACCCTTTATGCTGCTGGGTATTCTATTTAATGTTTGTCTGATTGCAGCTAATCTTCTTGAAACTAAAGTTATCCAGGTTTTCGGTATTACCGTTACCGCAGGGTTACTGGTTTTCCCTATTTCTTATATTATCAATGATTGCATTGCTGAAGTGTGGGGCTTTCGTAAAGCACGTCTCATTATCTGGAGTGGTTTTGCTATGAATTTCTTTGTGGTGATGCTTGGATTGATAGCCGTAGCATTACCGGCTGCGCCATTTTGGGAGGGGGAGGCTCACTTCAACTTTGTTTTCGGAATGGCGCCTCGTATTGTGGTGGCGAGTCTGACAGCTTTTCTGGTTGGTTCGTTCCTCAACGCTTATGTCATGAGTCGTATGAAAGTGGCAAGTGGCGGACGGCATTTCTCGGCTCGTGCCATCTGGTCGACTGTAGTGGGGGAGACGGCAGACTCTCTGATATTCTTTCCTGTTGCTTTCGGAGGAATTATTGCCTGGCCTGAATTACTGGTGATGATGTGTATTCAGATTGTATTGAAATCCCTGTATGAAGTGCTGATTCTTCCGGTCACTATCCGTGTTGTGGCGGCTATTAAACGTATTGACGGTAGTGATGTGTACGATCAGGATATTTCTTATAATATATTGAAAATCAAAGATATTTGAAGTAATGATAAATACTGCATGATGAATGTTTGTGCAGCATGAATTGTGCTGTTGCATTCATCATTTGCAATTAATAATGAATGGTTGTGAATAAAGAAGTTGCATTAGTAGTGTTCAGTGGTGGACAAGATTCTACCACTTGCCTGTTTTGGGCAAAGCGTGAATTTAAGAGAGTGGTCGCTTTGAGTTTCCTGTACGGACAGAAGCATGAGAAAGAGGTGGAACTGGCACGGGAAATAGCCGGTAAAGCTGGTGTGGAGTTTGAAGCAATGGATGTATCTTTTATCGGTAAGTTGGGGCACAACTCACTGACGGATACAACGATGGTTATGGATCAGGAAAAGCCAGCCGGTAGTTATCCCAATACATTTGTGCCGGGACGTAATCTCTTCTTTCTAAGCATTGCTGCTGTATATGCCCGTGAACACGGTATCAATCATATCGTGACAGGAGTGTCGCAGACTGATTTCAGCGGATACCCTGATTGTCGGGACACCTTTATCAAGTCGCTTAATGTTACATTGAATCTGGCTATGGACGAGCAATTCGTAATTCATACTCCATTGATGTGGATCGATAAAGCGGAAACCTGGGGATTAGCGGATGAATTGGGAGTGCTCGATCTGATACGGAACGAAACGTTGACTTGTTATAACGGGATTCAGGGTGATGGCTGCGGGCATTGTCCGGCATGTAAGTTACGTCGTGAGGGATTAGAGAAATATTTAATTAGTAAAGGGTAATATAATTATGACCGAATTAAAAGATCAATTGTCCCTTTTGGGGAGAAAAACAGAATATAAGCAGGATTATGCTCCTGAAGTGTTGGAAGCTTTTGATAATAAGCATCCCGAGAATGATTATTGGGTACGTTTTAATTGTCCGGAATTTACCAGCCTATGTCCTATAACCGGGCAGCCGGACTTTGCGGAAATCCGTATTAGTTATATTCCTGATATAAAGATGGTGGAAAGTAAAAGCTTGAAACTTTATCTGTTTAGTTTCCGTAATCATGGCGCTTTTCATGAAGACTGTGTGAACATTATAATGAAGGATCTTATTCACCTGATGAATCCTAAATATATTGAGGTAACAGGACTTTTTACTCCGCGTGGTGGCATATCCATTTATCCTTATGCTAACTATGGACGCCCGGGTACGAAGTATGAGGGCATAGCTGAACAACGATTAATGAATAGAGAATAAAAAGAGATAGGGGTGATTTTCGGAACACCCCTTATTTATATAAATATCACTTCTTGATTATTACCAGTTCGGTAGCTTTCAGGATTTCCCCGCCTTCAATCTTTTCTTTGATACATGTTACTTCTACACTGTCCTCCAGTAATACTCCGGGAACTTTATCCGGATTGGCATCCATAGTGCTGATGTTTATTGTATCACCTTTTCCCGTAATCAAGGTGATATTATTCATTGTAGCATCATAAACTATTCCATTGAGTAGTTGAGGACGATTCTCTTGTTTACAAGAACTGATACTTCCCGCAAAGAAAGCAAGAACGGAGAGATAAATTAACTTTTTCATATATAATAGCTTTTCGTGATAATTATTGAATGCAAATATAAAACTATTTCTAAGAAAATATTGATAATCACAAGGAAAGTCTTTCTTTTCATGAACTAAATGCTGCTTTTCTGTGTTTTAATACGATCAAGTTATGCAATCATGAGAATACTACATATTAGATATCTTTTACTTATTTTCCTTTTATCTTGCTCTGCTCTGGCGTCTGCCGATGATAAGAAAGAGAATTCTGGTACCGATTTGCTGATTATCAGTAGTTATGTATCGGGTGCTCCATGGAGTCAGACTATCATTTCACACATCATGCAGAAAGAATATGACCGGAAGGATGTGAGTATGAATGTGGAGTACATGAATATCCTGACGATAGAAACTCCTGAGATACTGAACCAATATAAAGAAAATCTTTTTTCAACTTATGGTAACAATCCGCCTAAAGCAGTGTTGATGTTGGGAAATGCTCCTTTGATATTACGTGATGATATGCGTAGACACTGGGGAGATATACCTTTGATAGTATGTGCTGAAAGTAGATATATAGGGCCGGATTCTACCTATATGTACAATCAGATTATTCCATATAAAGATCGTATCTACTTGAAAGATCTGCGTAATGAGTATAATATGACTTTTCTTGCTGCACGTGCTTTTATACCGGAAAGTGTCCAGTTGCTGCGTCGTATGATTCCGAATCTGAAGAGTTTACTGTTAATAGGTGATCAGACTGACCGTGACATTGATTATGACCAGCAACTCTCAGAGTTGATTAACACTGAATATACAGATATTAATTATAAGTTTTTATCGGCAGGTGCTTGGAGTCCGGACCAGTTGTTGGATACATTGCGACAAGTGGTTCCGGAGGAAACAGGTATTCTATTTGCTTCATGGTTCCACAAACGAATGTTTGCGGGTAATATGCTTATGATGGCAAACTCTTATAAGGTGATTGCCAATTCTACATTGCCTTGTCCGTTTTTTGCATTATCTTCTTCTATTTCAAGTATTGAAGAAGATGGGACTATAATAGGAGGGTGTGTATATGATATGAACCTGTACTGTGAGGAAATTGTGAAGATGATTAATGCTGTAGCTGATGGCAAGCAAGCGCGGGATATTCCATATTATAATCCGAAGCCCATGGTTCTTTTTAACTATCCTTACATGGTGGATTTTGGCTTGTCTCCTAAAAACTGTCCTCCGGGAACGGTTTATTTGAATGCTCCTCCTACCTTCCTCGAAAAGTACCAGTCTGCCTTGGTAGTAGGCAGTATTGTTTTATTGTTAGTTGTTCTCTTTTTCCAACTTCGGCGAAATAAGATTCTGGAGCGACTTCAGTTGGTTGAACAGAATCAGCGCTTCACTCACTCTAAAATGGCTATGGCATTGGAGGTTGTTGATTTACTACCCTGGCAATGGGATTTACGGACGGATGAAATCACATATAGTTCTTACAAACCGATAGAACAGGGTAAAAAAGAAGTTTCGGAAATGACCTATACGACCGATATTAGCGACTATCTAACTTTTGTTTGTGAAGAAGACAGAGAACGTATCCGACAAATATTTAAAGATGTACGCGCTAATAAAGTTGCTAGAATTAAAGAAGAATATCGTGTCCATCGTCCGGGTAAAACGTACGATTCGGAAGACTGGATGGAAGCACGTGCTTTTGTTGAACAATATGATGAAAAGGGGAACCCTTTGATCGTGGTGGGGTCATCATTGTTTATTACGGAGCGTAAGGCGGCAGAGCGTGAGCTGATTGCTGCCAAAGAGCGTGCGGAGGAGTCCAACCGCCTGAAATCTGCCTTTCTTGCTAACATCAGTCATGAAATCCGCACTCCGTTGAATGCAATTATTGGCTTCTCCAGTATATTGGCTATGACTGAAGATGAAGAAGAGAAAAAGGAGTATGTCAGCATCATAGAGAAGAATAATGGAATCTTGCTGCAACTTATCAATGATGTTCTGGACTTATCCAAGATTGAGGCCGGAGTTCTTGATTTGTATTATTCGGAATTTGGATTAAATGGAGTGCTAGCAACCTTGAAGGGAGTTGTTGAGTCTCGTTTGCAGGATGGGGTTGATCTGATTTTTGAGCCGGGGATGCCGGATGATTATGTTGTTTATTCAGAGAAAAACAGACTTCAACAATTGGTTTTGAACTTCCTGACTAATGCCTGTAAATTTACATCGACCGGCAGCATCCGCTATGGCTATGAAGTGCGTGAAAAAGACATCTATTATTATGTAACTGATACGGGAACTGGTATTCCGGAAGATAAACTCCATCTTATATTCGAACGTTTCATCAAGTTGGATAGCTTTAAGCAGGGCACCGGTTTAGGTTTGCCTATTTGCCAGCTCATTATTCAGAATATGGGAGGCGAAATCGGAGTGAATTCTAAATTGGGAGAAGGTTCTACATTTTGGTTTACGCTTCCCCTCAAACCAAAACAGTAAGAGGGGATAGCGTTGCTTCTATATGACAGCTTTATTTTCAATTAAGTTCTTCAATCGAACCAAGGCTTCGATATAATAATAGTCTGCATAAATGATGGCGGCATCTATTTCTGAATTATTCGGCAAGTGTCCGGTGGAGTGGAGGAGGAATGCCGGCTTGCTTTTGCCGCATTGATACTTATCCGAACTCAGGCTTGCCAACATTTTTATAGCTGCATTCTTATATTCATCCCCTTTTTTGCCGGGCAGGTAAGTGGAGAGTTCCAGTAAAGCCGATGCGGTTACACTTGCAGCGGAGGCATCACGTGGGACATTCGGGATATTGGGGTCATCAAAATCCCAGTAAGGCACATAGTCTTCCGGCAATCTTTCCAAATATACATCTGTTACTTTCTGTACAAAATCCAGATATCGTGGATCTAATGTTTCCCTGTAGACTACTGTATATCCATAGATAGCCCACGCCTGTCCGCGTGCCCACATGGTATTGTCTGCATATCCCTGATGTGTAACTCCTTTTATGAAGTCGCCCGTCAAAGTATCATAAACCGCTACGTGATAGGAAGTGTAGTCGGGACGGAACTGATATTTCATAGTCTTATCGGCGTGCGACACGGCTATATCTGCCAGATATGGGTTTCCTCCGTTCTTGGCGGCCCAGAAAAGCATTTCCAGGTTTATCATATTATCCATGATCGTATTGTGTCCACCGAACATTTCTATATTGCGTGGCCATGAAAGTATGGTGCCTACACGAGGTCTGAACAAGGTTGCCAGTGAATCAGCTGTATCCAGAATCACTTGTTTGTATTCCGGATTATGTGTCAACCGATATCCATTACCGTAGCTGCAAAAGATCAGAAAACCCAGGTCATGGTCGTATGCCGGAATTTGTGACAGGAACTTCAACGGTTCGGTGAATTTCTCTGCTTCTTCCTTTATGGTTGCTTTACCGGTATATTCATAATCATACCATAAAACCCCTGGCCAGAAACCACTGCACCATTCATCCTTTGTTGCTTTTCGGCAATGCCAGGTGTTGAGGCTGTCCATGATATTACGCGGCATCATCGAGTAATCGATAGTACCTTCTGCCGCTTTTAGTTCTGTTAAAGTGCGTTGTACCTGGGCGTCACAGTAATCCAGCGCCTCATATACATCTACATCCATTCCTTTCTCGGGCATGTTGCAAGCTGTAAACATGCACAAGCATGCACCGAACAGTAGTTCTTTTGTTTTCATATAATCAGTCTTTTTATTTATCTATGCGAAACCAGTCGGCATCTACCCATCCCCGTTCCTTACCATAAGGAGTGGTACTGAATAGCCCTACTTTGGCACCTATCCATTTTCCCTGACGGGCTGTGAAAGGCATACCTATTGCTTTATATTTCTTACCATCCAGACTGTAATAGAAGTGGCAGATACCGCCTTTCTCTATTTTTACCTGTAGATAGATATCTCTTTCGTAGTTGGGAAACAAACCTGCTTCGTACTTTCTGCTGGCAGGTAATTCTGCCAGGCGATTGACTGTTTCGGGTGTCTTTTGCTCTGCATCCTTGCAGGTCACTTGTTTCAATATAAATTTATCACCTTCTTTCTCTACTCCCAGATAGCAATAGTCCCAGCCCATCACAATCAATCCGGATTGCTGTCCGTCCATTTTGGCGGAAACTTTTAGTTTGGTAGTTGCTGTGAACTCTTCTGCCATGAACTTCTGCAATAAAAGGTTAGGGACTTCCCAGAAATTCACAAAGTTCTCGGAGAGAATATGTCCGTAAATACGGATGAATCCCAAGTCGGAAGTATATCCGAATGTATCCTGATAATTGGCATGCCATTCCCATTGCATTCCCAATTGACGGGTATTGAACTCGTCACTGTCCGCAGGTGTTTCTACCGGGTAATTCTTGCCTACATTGGGCTTTTTATAACGGGTTACTGGTTCGCCACAACCATTGCCGTCCTTATCTTCTCCAATTACAGGCCAGTCGTTTACCCACTTCATCGGGTTCAGGTGAACGACACGCCCATACATGGCTTTATCCTGAAAGTGAACGAACCAGGATTCCCCTGTCTGCGTATCAACCCATGCGCCTTGGTGGGGACCATTGATGTCGGTAGAGCCTTGCGCCATGACAATCTTCTTCTCATAAGGACCGTATATATTCCGCGAACGCAATACTAACTGCCATCCAGTTGCTACTCCGCCTGCCGGGGCAAAAATATAGTAGTAGCCATTCCGCTTATAGAGTTTGGGACCTTCAATTGTATGGTTGATTCCATCATTACCATCAAAGACCAGTACCGGATCACTGATCACTTTTGTTCCTTCTGCATTCATCTCACAAATTGTGATAACACTGTTCAGTGCGGCACGACTTCCTGCCCATGCGTGTACCAGATAAACTTTTCCATCTTCATCCCATAGTGGAGCAGGGTCTATCATGCCACGACCGGCTTTTACCAATATCGGTTTCTCCCATTCTCCGGCCGGGTCTTTGGTCTTTACCATGAAGATGCCATGATCCGGATCTCCCCAATAGATATAAAACTCTCCATTATGATGGCGGATGGATGGTGCCCAAACACCTTTTCCATGCTGGGGAGCATTGAAGAACTCGATGGGTTCTATCTGTTTCAGCGCATAGCCTGCGTATTTCCAGTTTACCAGATCTTTGGAGTGGAGAATGGGTAAACCGGGAGCACATCCGAAGCTGGAAGCCGTCATATAAAAATCTTCACCTACTGCGCAGACATCCGGATCGGAGTAATCGGCATGCAGCACCGGATTGATGTATGTGCCATCCTTCTGGTCAGATACCCAGGCTTTGGATACATATTGGGCTTCCGCCTGCCAGCAGGCAGCGCATAGCAATGTCGTAAGCAGAAATATCTTTTTCATCTTTTTATTTACCTTTTAAAATATCCTGAAAACAAAGATTTTACCTAAACAAACTCTTACCTTTATCTACTGAAAATAACCTTAATGTATTATTTGCCTATTAATACGAGCGAATCTGTTTATTCACTCAATGGAATATCATATTTTATAATCTTTCTCCTTTGTACTTTTTATATTTCTTCATTTCCTGCCTGTCTATAGGTATCAATCTTATGGCAGCTCCACCACTGGGCTTCAGTTGGAACTTCATGGTCTGTGAAGCATTGACAAGCAGATAAGTACATTTCACCTGTGTACTTGTTTTTATCTTTTCTCCCCCATCCGTATAGATGCAGGCGAGGTAATTCTTTTCTTTATCGAGGAACGTGAGAGGTATTTCTTCTTCAGAACCTTCATTGTTGGTCATGGCTGCAACAAACCATTCCTGACCTTTTCGGCGTGCCATTGTTATGTTTTTGCCGGGAGCGCCATTCAATACTTTCGTATCGTCGAATACAGTTTGCAAGTTCTCAAACCATTCCATTTCCGGTTCTCCGTGATAGAACGATGGTTTGTCATACCAGAAGATAGTTTGCAGAGGGCTGTAGAACACGAGTGATGCTGCCAGTTGGTGAGCATGAGTCGTTTTCAGCCGTTTGTCGAAATAACAGATCGTATAGTCGGCTGCACCGTTTATCATACGAGTGAAGGGGAGCGTGACATTATGAGTTGCATCGGGAAATTCTTCGTTTCCACAAATGCCTTCCTGAGTTAATAAATTCGGATAAGTACGGCTGAAGCCTGAAGGGCGATATTCATCATGGATATTCATCAGCAGATGATTCTCTGCCGCCAAGCGAACCATGTCGTGCATCCAAGTTGCCCAGCGATGGCTGGCGTATTGTACGAAACCGGATTTCATTCCGACAATTCCCCATTCGCGGAGCAATGGGAAAAGTTCACGCATTTGCTTCATGAGTGCATGCTGGTTTACGTACACCCAGATACCAACTCCTTTTTCCTTACCATAAGCTATAACACGGGGCATATCCAGTTTGGCAACCACTTTTGTGGCATCCCCGTCATGTGAAGTACAGGGCATATACCATTGCCAGTCGAAAAGCATATACGGGATATTATGTGCTGCACAGAAGTCGATGGTTGCAATAGCTCCTTCGGTTGTGATAGTTGTTTCGCGCATAATCTTGCCTGGTTTTACCCATGCGGCGGCATCGGCAATTTCACATGGCGGATTCAGATTCTGGATGATATCATTGTGTTCCAGCAATTCACCCGGTTTGTCGGCTGCCATGACTATCTTCCAGGGAGTGGCATAATAAGTCACTACATCCACGGGGCTATACATTACAGAAGTCAGTGTATTCTTCTTGTCGGTGGAGGCAAGGTATTTGGTCAGACACCAGTCGTCTACATCAGCATCTGCCAATGCCGCCCATTTACCATTCGGGAGTTCCAGCGTAAGGGCACGTTCTACCGGATGTTTGATATCATCAATGTTCAGGTACTCAAAGAAAGCCTGTGCCCATTGTTCGGTCCATGCTTTTGTACCTGCCGGTAAGGTGTATTCTGTGAGATCACCTACTACTTTATGAAAGATAGCCTTTGGGTGTTCCGGGAAGAAATAGCGGAAAGCTACTCCTTCATTATAGGCACGCACCTCAATGTTGAGCCGGTAGCCGGAGTTATCTTTCTTGGAGAGATAAAGGGTGCCAGCCCGGTAATGATCGCGTACACTGCTACGTTCACCGTAAAGTGGCTGCCAGGTGATGTCTGTTTCGGGTTGGTAGGTCACAGAGTCCACTTCCAGATTGTCCATCCAGCAGGCAGGCTGTTTCAGGTTTCGTGCTCCCAGAGCCATTTCCCATATCCGGTTGTCCAGTTCCAGTCCGGCACGTGATTCATTGACTACAGGTTGTGATTTGTAATCTACCCGGTAACAAAGTTCGTTTACCGCAGGTGAAACCTGCTTCTGGTAAAATGCTATTTCATGTGTTCCGTCAGGAGATGTCAGCTTCAGTTCCTTGCCATTGTCTGCAAAGAGGGAAGGAGTGAGAACTAACATAATAATTGCTGAGCCGATAGTCTTCATATCTTCGTATTTATTGTTTTTATATAAATACGATTTGGAATATGAGGATACTCAATGTATTCTATCTTTTTAGGGAAATAATGTTCGAGACAGTTTGTGAAATGACAGGACTTCCAAAAAATGACGAGAAGCCATCTTCCTTTTGTGAACTTCCCTGTACATGGGCTATGAAGAATCCATATACCCGGTCCTGTTTATTGATCCATGGATAGGCGCCGGCCCAACCCGGTGAACTGATCTGATAGGCTTCTCCTGTTGCTTTATCAATAAGTTCCCGCCATTCTCCCAAACCATATATGCCAGTATGATGTTTTTTCAGCGCACGTTCCACATATTCACCCGGGTGAACTTCTGCATTTCCCACTTGGTCTGCTTGCATTTCATGTATGGTTTCGGGTTTCAGTATTTGCTTTTCTTCAAATACGCCATTGTGGTAGATCATATCAAGAAAACGCATGTAGTCGTGCAAAGTGGTACAGAGACCTCCACCCAACATGGGAGCGTGTCCGCCATCTGTATTCACGGGCGTGAAGTGGGAGTTTTTCATTCTTAAAGGTCGGGCTATTAATTCCTGAAATAATTCCTCGAATTCTTTATTCATAGCTTTTTCTGCCATCCGGCCGGCTATCTGCATGGCAAGTCCACCATATTCAAAGCGGGTACCGGGAGTGAAAACCGTGTCAAGCGGAAGAATCTCCATGACTGCCGAATCCAGATGATTGTAATTGTCTACGCGTGGTTCCGGCAGATAAGGGCGGACGCCCGATGTGTGCGAAAGCAACTGACGTAAAGTAATCATTCCTTTTATGTCGTTTTTAAATTCAGGAATCCATTTCTTTACACTATCATTCCAGTCCAGTTCGGTGCAGTCTACCACTGCTCCGATTACTGCGGCGGCTACCCATTTTCCGGCAGAGGCTACATAGACTTTGGTGTCAGGGGTAAAGTTTTTGTAGTTTTTCTGAAAGATAACGCTATCGTCTCTGACTACACAGATTGAGGCTCCCGGATAGTATCCTTTATTCATCCATGAGGTGACAATGGAGTCAAGTGGCGTAAAATCATAAGCCGCCTGCCGGTTATCGGCAGGACGGCATGATGTGAATGACAGATCCCAGTATACAACGTAACGTTGGTGATGTAAGTCATACAGTGGCTTTAAAACATTGCCCTGTGATGTTTTAAATATCAGTTCCTCGCCTGTACGCTGTAAACTGTGTCCGGGGTGTTTCCGGTCTATTTGTAAGGTGGTATTCAGTTCAGCCGGGATATGATAGTTGTAAGTATAATAGTCATTGTATAATGCCGGATCAGAGAATGGTGCCGGAGATTGCATACCTTCTGTTCCCGCTTCACCTGCCAATACCAGCGGTCCGTATAGCAGGGCTCCCTTTTGTGGATTGTCCGGCGTTGTTTCCAGTTGCAGGCTCATCGGATAATTGGCTTCAATGCGATCACCGTCTTTCCATTGGCGGGTTACGGCAATGTATGATCCCGGTTTCTGTTTTACCGATACTTTTTTCCCGTTGACGTTTACTTTCACATTTTTACTCCATGATGGATAGCGCAGATAAATCGTAGTGGTGACAGGTTTGTCCGTTTGGATGGTCAATGCAGTGTTCTCTTTTGCAGGGAAAGCTGTTTCCTGGCACAGAGTTATTCCTTTCGCTCTCCAGTTTACTTCTGACGGGATAAAGAGGTTTACGTAGATTCCCTGGTCATTGTGATAATAGATAGCTTCTCCATATTTAGCATGGTTTTCGAAGCCGCTGCCTACACAACACCAAAAGGAATTCTCTCGGGTACTATAAACTTTGTGAGAGCCGGAGAGCAAAGGCAAGAAATAGGATACCATTCCCGTTTCAGGATCTTGTTGCCCAAGGATATGATTATAGAGTGCACGTTCGTAGTAATCGGCAACCTTGGCATCTCCTGTCCAGCAAAACAGGTGGCGACTGAGTTTCAGCATATTGTACGTACAACAAGTCTCACCGGTATATCCGGTCAGATGTTTGGATAATTGTTGTGGATCGAAATAATGCTCTTTATCACTGCTGCATCCCGGTGCAAAGGTATGATGGTCTATCATGGTATGCCAGAAAAAATCAGTCAGTTTCCGACTGTCATTATCCTGCGTCAGCTCGTAGTTACGTGCTTCGGCAAGAACTTTTGGGATAAAGGTATTCGTGTGCTTGGTTCCTAAATCATCGCGTTGTTCTTTCAGCGGATCGATAACATCATTGTGATAGAAAAATTCAGCAAGCCATTGATAACGCTCGTCGCCGGTGATGGCATAAAGATTATAGAAAGATTCGTTCACACCACCGAATTCATTCCGTATCATCCTTTTCCGGGTGGGTTCATCCAGCGGTTTAAGTTTATTATAAGCCCAGTCACCCATGCGGGTAACTACTTCCAATGCCTGTTTGTTATCTGTATAGAGATATTGGTCGATCAATCCGGAGAAGAGCTTGTGTAATGTATACCAGGGTGCCCATACACTTGTCCCACGTATGTTCCGATTGATCAATTCTTCCGGATATGCACTGAGATACCCGTTTCCCAAAGCTGCCTGTACTTCTGCCAGACCTGTAACAAGACTGTCACCTTTCAGCTTGAATATTTCGCTTCCGGTAGATGCGTACATGAGCGCATAGGCTGATAGTAAATGCCCTGTTGTATGTCCGCGCAGTTCGCAGTCTAGTGATTCCCAGCCGCCCAGTTTCTTTACGGTCATATACCCACCTTCACGTCCGGCAAATACTCCGGCGTTGTTGCGGAAACTGTGTAGCAAACGATTGGTTGCTATGGAAGTCATCCAAACAGAATCACGCATCATATTGTCGCGAAAGCGGCTTGGTAATAAACGCACGTCTTTTAAGTCAAAACTCTCTACCTGTATCGGCGCTGTTGTCACTTTTTTCATTTTTCCGGCATGCTGTCCGGGATAAATGGATTGAGCGGAAAGATCGGTTGATAGAACTGCACAGATTGTCATTAGGATCAAACTCTTATTTCTCATAACTTTTTTATTAATTCTTTCTTTATATATACGAAGTAGAGGGATATATTACTCAAAAACCCGTTAGAGGAATTTAAAACTGTATAGCGAGCTATTTTCCTATTACGACTGAAGGCATTTCCCACTACGACTGAAGGCACTTCCCACTACGACTGAACTCGTGTTTCACTACAACTGATCTTAGTGAAACATCAAGTGTATTGTCACACAGGTAGTTATGCTTTTTGATGCACTCCTATATAGCTCACATCAGGAAAGAAAGGAATGAAGTTACGAGCTACAGGCTACAAGTGCCTTTCGGAACATAGCGCAGCTACTTGTAGCTTGTAGCCTGTAGCTCGTAACTGATTCATATCCCTATAGAAATGAACTAGTCTTGTCAGCGGATTACTTTATATTTTTTAGTGTAAGAATCGAAAATGGATTCATTAGCATTGCGCACATAACTCCCATATCCGATGAACCATTCCGATATGTTTTTGGAAACTGCGGGGTCAGTTCCTTTCTTATAAGAAAAAGCAAGTAAATATGCGTCTGTATCCCAACCGTTCACATTTGTGCAGGAATTCCGGTGCATAATATGCCCATCTGCCCGTGTGTTTAAATAAACATCAGTTATTTTGTCACCTTTAGCAATACGGACACCTTGCAGATCATCTCCTTTCAGGCGGGTTACCTGAGGAATATTTTTACTTGCAGGAGAATCTTTCAAGATGATTGCCGTTATAAACTTGACACTTTGTGCCTTTATCGGATAGGTTATCGAATAATACGTTTCCATTTCGTCGGTCTTCTTAGCTTTGGGACCCTGGTGAGCTTTCAGTTTCAGATTATAAGGGAAATCATGTTCGAAGTCGCTTTCTGTCAGATAGTCCGGCCATAAAGGGCGTATATCCACAGCAGCCTGTTGGTTGACGACACTCAAATCAATACCATTTTTCCTGCTTACTCCATCCGGGTGAAAAAGCAGACTGAATGTACCGTCTTCATGCGAACAGACATCATCAATAACCAGTATTACATCATCTATCCACAAAAAACTACGGTGGTTTTTAGAAAAGTAGCGGGAAGTAGGCCCGGTCACGTTGGCCAGGATGTATTTGATATTTCCTTCGTCTGTAAGATGATGCAAAGAACCATCGAGCATCGAACCTTTGTACTGTTGCTCTTGAGGCTGGGCCTGTCCATTAAACAACAGTACATTATGGGCCTGGCTGTGGAAGAAATATTCACGATACCACGGATTGGGATACCAACAGTTTCCGCCATCCTTAATTACTTGCTGTCCATTATGAAAAAGGATAAATGAACCTGCGTCTGCATGAGAGTGATTCCATGTATGTCCGCATTTCACTCCTAACAGGGTTGTGTTTTTCTCCCAAGAAGTACGCATCACACTCCAACCCATTCTTTCATATACCGTAGATAGCGACAGGGAAGGTTGCGGTGGAGCCGCAGATAAATCGGGAGTGTACAATAACCCCATGGGTGTATCGGTCGGCATACTTTCTTTGGCCTGGTTTTTCCGTACCTGTGTGAGATACCATAACATATCGGTTTTCTGAAAACCTAATGTCCAAAGTAATTTCAAGACTCCTTCACCATTGGCAGCAATGTTGCTGTCGCCAAAATAAAGGGAAGGAAGATAATCACTGTCGGCAGGATAACAGGTATACATAAAATAATCTGCTGCACGTTCAAATAGCTTCCTTTCTGGCCATTCTGCCCGGGGATTGAAATTCTGCATGGCAAGGCGGAAGGTCAGGTATTGGGTGAGCCCGTAATTGGCGTAACTCACACTTTCGTAATAAGCTCCATTATCGAAGTTAGCCGGTTTGTTTTGTAAGATATCTCCTTGGAAATTAGCCCAATCCGTTGTTGCCCTACTTACCATATCAATCCATTCGGCAGCCTCGGGAATTTCATTGCTGACGGCCATGGCAGCGATTCCGGTCATGGCAATACAGGATGCCCAATAGTTGTGCCCCATGGAATTGATTGCATGGAAACGTGTTGCCGGTGATAGCCAATCGTGCAGCGTCGGACGGATTCCTATTTTGTAAATGGCTTGTGCCAGTTCTTTCCGTTCTTCATCTGAGAGTTCGTTATAGATAGCATCGAAACCGATAGCCATTTGATGATTGGCATGGGCGGTGCTTAGCAATGAAGTCCAGGCAGGTTCCCGATTCAGCATATCCTTTGCTTCGAGGGTTTCTTTTCCACCTGTCTGCCGGATTGATTCTTTGATCTTATCCGCATATCTTTTTTCGCCTGTCACCTGGTATGTCAATGCCAGATATTCCAACTTGCGGTAAGGATTGTTTTCTTTCAAGGCTTCCCTGGCTACTTGTTCTACCTGGGTATAATTGGCTTTGACTTCTTTATCCGATTTGAGTTGTTCTTTCAGTGTTGCTATCCGATCGGGGGTAAAGAACAGATAGGGGTGTTGTTGCTGCGCCCGGATTGAGAAAACCAGGGAACAAAACAGAATGAGCGTCAGTACATGTTTTCTTTTATTTCTCATAATTTCTTTGTTAATTCTTTTTTTAGTATATATACGAAGGAGAGAAATATATTACTCAAATATCTTCCAGCTTTTCAAATGAGCGAATCCATTCCACAATTACCGGTTCATTGCCGATATTCCCAAAATTGAGAATAAGAGTAATGTTTGCTGGCCTTTCTGTGAAGTGCGTTCCATTATTTGACAGATAGTCTGTAATCTTGAATACATAGATGTCTTTTCCTATCTTTTTAGCCTTATCCGAATCTAACTTCCAAAATTCCGGAGCACTGGCAACGCTATAGCTTAATTGTAACCAGTCTTTATTTGCGGATGCTGGAATCTTGGGTGCCTTTACGGCAATATACGGATAGTTTCCTGCCTGGTAGGAAATCCTTTTCTTTTGCATATTTACTCCGGATGATACAAATGACATTAGATTATCTACCTGTTTATAAGAGCAATTGGCGAAAGCCCATCCTTCCAGTTGGGAAAGATCCTCATTTATTTGTCCGGGGACTTTCCTTTCATTTAAGTCCTTTCCCAAATAGAACAGCAGGCTGCCGAAGCCCGGGTTATCACAAGTAAATCCCGGTCCTTCAGGACGTATCATGCCTAATACAATTTGGGTATATGGCATTTCTAACCCTTTGCGTTCAACATAGTGATTGTAGGCAATTTCAAATAATGAGCGGAAACGTCCCATCCCTTCTTCCCCTAACGTAGTCCAGTTTGAATATTTTCCGGTTATATCTTTCCAGGTAAAGAAAGGTACTTCATAGCCCAGATTAGATTTGGCCAGGTATTCATAACCTTTCATAAGGCGATTATCCAAAGCGCCATACAGGTCTCTGCCTTGTGTCCAGGCTATTTCGGCAATTTCCGAGAGGCATCCTAACCCTAACATGGCATGTTGCTGGTCACGTCCACTTTCCTGTATCTGGCCGGATTCTGCTACGTAGTTGGGAAGAGTTCCATTGTCATGGCCTTTCAGAAAAAACTCTATAGCGTCTTCATACAACTTTTTATCGTTCAGAAATACTCCGAATGCCATTTGTGCCTTAGTTACCGCAATTCCCCAGTTACCGTTGGTGTAAGGTTTGGTATTGTAGAAAGTAGTAAGTATCGGCTGGAATACATTTCGGAACATATTTTCTACTTTGGGTGTATCTTTTGCATCCCATCCGTTAGTATGTTTATCTGCTGTATATGTATATCTCATGATTTCTGCTGCGTTTACCAGCATAAATCCTTGAAGGCCGGCACAAAGCGGATCGTCCGGACCTTCTATTTTCTTTAGGGTACTTGCATACGCTCTGATAATCTCCATTGCTTTGTCTGCATGAGGCTCTTTTCCTGTGACTATCCAAAGAATGGCATTGTAGTAAGCTGCATTAAAATCTCGTTCACAAGGGTCTTTGGTATAACCATATCTGCCGGCACGACTGATAGTTTCGAAAGATCCTTTTATGCAATAATCAGCTTTTCCTTCAGGCATTCCTCTCATGATGTTGAATGAACCGTAAGCTGGTTGGATCTCATTTCTGACAAGTTCCCGGATTCTTTTTAATGAAGACTCAGAATGAAGTAAGCCCGGATGAGTAAACTCTTGACTGTTTATATTCAGCATATAAAAGAGAAGAATAAATAACGGAATAAATTTCTTTTTCATCATATTCTTAAAATAATAAGGTTAATACATATTAGATAGAAGTCAATATGTATATAGCGTATTTACGTACCGATTTACCTAAAGCGGCATCGCACTTTTTAGTTTAATTATAAAAAACAATTCTACGTATAATGCATCATGAGATTAAACTAAGTTTTAGTGAGCAAAACTATACATTCTATCAAATAAATCATTAAGTTTGTCGGACTTCTTAGTAATAATAAGGGGAAAATGATTGATTTTTATGAATGTATGAAAGACACATATTACTATATAGGGAGAGTTATTCAATTCGCCATTCATTATTTGTTTATGGCGATAATGTTGTTGTTGCCATTATCTCTGTATTCAATCCAACAGTCTCCTGTTTTTCGTTCTGTAACTGTATCTGAAGGTTTATCCCATAATACGATAAATGCTATATATAAGGATACCCGTGGTTTCGTATGGTTAGGAACACAGATGGGATTGGATCGTTTTGATGGGGTAAATGTGACGACTTATCCTCAATTTTCCGGGAGAACTGTTTTTTCGATAGCAGAGACTGATTCTGTAAATTTATGGGTGGGTACAGATATAGGATTGATAAAGTTTAATCGTAAGACAGAGACGGTTGAACCGATTGCTTTAGATGGCAAATCTTTGTCTGTAAAAGTGGTTTTCGTGAGTAAGAAGGGGAAATTACTACTTGGTAGTTCACGTGGATTATTTCTGTATGAAAGTGGTGTATTCAGAAAGATTCTGCTGGACTCCAATGCCTTGTCTGCTGTGAATGGCCTAATGGATATTGTAGATGGAGAGGATGATAGTGTTTGGATTGCTTCAAATGGAGGATTGATCCATTATAATATGGAAACTGGAAGATCACGAGTGTTTGAGAATAATATTAGAGGAGGATTAAATTACTATAACTGTCTGGCTTTAATGGGCAATACTATTTATTTAGGTACGGCAAACCAGGGCATGCTGAAGTTTGATATTGGGCAGGAAGTTTTCTCCATATATCCGCAAATAGGTAATGGATGTATTAAGGATTTGGTACCTGTAGGTAATGATACATTGTATGTAGGAATCAATGGAAGTGGTGTCAAAATTATAAAAGCATCTTCCGGACAAGAAATAACGTCAATAGAACATTCTATACAGGAAGATGCCATTTGTTCGAATGCTGTTTATTCATTACTGAAAGATAAAAATATCCTTTATATCGGTACTTACATGGGTGGAATGAGTTATACGCCTACGCGTGGGAATACCTTTTCCATCTATGCTTTTAAGGATAAATTTGATTCCCATAATCTGAATGTGCGTGGGTTCTGGATTGGTAAACAAGGGCGAAAAGTAATAGGTACCCGTGACGGACTTTATTATATTTCCGAAGAAGAGAATATAGTGAAACATTACACTATAAAATCTTCGATATTACGTTCGGATATTATTTTGTCGGTTAAACCTTTGGGAGAAGATTATTTGATAGGAACTTATGGTGGTGGCATGTATTTGCTGCATGCAGAGACGGGTAAACTGTCTTTTTTTAAACCGGATGATTGCTTCAGGCAAAATTCATTTACCGGATGTGAAAGAGATAAAGAAGGCAAGTACTGGATAGGGAGTTCTTATGGGGTGTATGTTTATAATGAATTGACCGGACAGTATGTAAATTACAATAATAGAAATTCGTCTCTTGCCATAAATTCAATATTTACTTTAAAAGCTGATTCAAAGGATAGGATCTGGATAGGAGCGAATGGAGCTGTTTTTTTGTATGATATGTCAACCGGTACTTTCAAGTCGGATGTATTTCCTGAACATATAGAACCGTTTACAAAAAGCATACGGTATATTTATGAGGATAATCATAAAAATCTATGGTTTTGTGACGATAAAGAGGGAGTTGTTAAAGTTGATGAGCATTTTACTAAATTTGAGCATCTGACAGTTGATGATTTCCTTCCCAATAATTCGGTCATGAGTATTATTGAAGATCCGCATGATGGAGGACTGTGGTTTAGTACACAACGTGGTTTACTGTATATCAAAGATAATCATCACAAGATTTTCTCTCTTTATGATGGCATTCCCGGATACATATTTAATAACCCTGTACAGATTACAGATGATGGCTCTATTTGGTGGGGCAATGAAAGGGGATTAGTAAAATATACTTCTCAGCCTAAACATGAAAGAAAGGTGATTCCATTACCTCCTGCCATTACATCAGTAGCTGTTGCTGGTAGAATCCTTCAGACGGGAGATGAATTGTTGCCTTTTTCTTCTTCATTTATGGAGAAGATCTCTTTGCCTGCAGATAAGAATAATATTGCATTTACGTTTTCTGCCTTGAATTATGCTGTTGTGAATACGGATATCTATGAATATTTTTTGGAAGGGTATGATAAGGAATGGTTGACTTTGATGAAAGGCAATCAAGTAGCCTATACGAATCTTCCAGTTGGCAACTATGTTTTTAAAGTAAGGGCGGCGTCTAATCCGGGTGCGGTTATGGCGGTTAAGGTGGAAGTTGTACGGGGACTTTCTTTCACCTTATGGATGGTGGTACTTTGTTTTTTAACATGTTTGGTACTGCTCTATAGCTATTACGCTTTGCTGGGTAAATATAGAAAAATGAAAGAGGGTATGCGTGAGAATACAGTACAAGTCGAAGGAGTACAGAAGGAGAAGTATCAGAAATCCAGGGTGGATGAAGAAGTGGTATCACGGATAAAACAAAGGTTAACAGAATGTATGAATAAGGATAAGATGTATCTGAATCCGGATTTGAAGTTGCAGGATGTAGCGAATACTATTGGCTGCAATACGGGAGATTTGTCACAGGTTCTAAATTTATATTTGAATATAAACTTTACCGATTATATCAACCAATATCGTGTGGAAGAATTTATTATCCGCGTGCAGGATAAATCAGCTTCCAAATATACTTTGGCGTTTCTTTCTGAGCAGTGTGGATTTAGCTCCCGGACATCTTTTTTCCGTTCATTTAAGAAATTGAAGGGTAAATCACCTGCAGAGTATATTAAGGAGAAAGATATCATTTTAGAAATATAACTTCCTGAAAAGAGTACCAAAATAATTTGGTACTCTTTCTTTTTATATAATTAAAATATTGAAATATAGCTATTTATTGAGAAACTCGTTTCAGCCTTTAGGTTGGTACCTATTACACTTCTCAGAATGTCTGAAAAGAATTTCAACTTACTAATTTTGTTGTCGTTGAAATCAATTTGTTCATTTAAAAAGTGCTATATCATGAAACACAAAACCATTCTTTTGCTTGCTTCTTTATTTGTAGTGGGAATTGCTTGTAAGCAATTCAACCGGGAATTTTCAGTAAATACCAATATTGATTATTGTGAGACCCAGGCTTTACGTACATTGGCCATTGTTCCTTCTGGCTCAGAAGGAGGTATTCCTAACTCGATCGATGGAGATGATGTTAATTGGCATTTCACCAGTCCCGGTTCATGGACTTCAGGTTTCTGGCCTGGTATTCTTTGGTATTTATATGAGAATACAAAGGATAATATGTGGAAAGTTGCAGCTGAAAACTATACTCAAAAGATTCTTCCTGTAACTCACAGAAAAGCAAGGAGCCATGATATGGGATTCATTACGATGTGTAGTTTGGGCAATGGATATCGTTTGACGGGTAATACGGAATATAAAGAAGGATTATTACGTGCTGCTGATTCTCTTTCTGTTCTGTTTAATTCCGAAGTTGGTACTTTTCTGTCATGGCCGGGTATGGTGAGAAAGGAAAATTGGCCTCATAATACTATTATTGATAATATGATGAATCTTGAGCTGCTATTCTGGGCTGCCCGAAACGGGGGAGAACGCCGTCTATATGATATGGCGTGTGAGCATGCCGATACTACAATGAAATATCAGTTTCGCAAAGATTATTCATGCTATCATGTTGCCGTATATGACACGATTACCGGACATTTTATAAAAGGTGTGACTCATCAAGGACTGAGCGATAACTCCATGTGGGCACGTGGGCAAGCATGGGCTATTTATGGTTATACTATGGTATATCGTGAAACGGGAGAAGTGCGCTTTCTGAACTTTGCCCGAAAAGTAGCAGATGCTTATTTATCCCGTTTACCGGAGGATTTAATTCCTTATTGGGATTTTGATGCTCCCGATTTGTCTTCTGGAGAACCTAAAGATGCTTCCGCAGCGGCTATTACAGCTTCTGCTTTACTGGAACTTTCTACTTATGTAACCGAGCGTGACTCTTCACATTATTACTATGACCAGGCAGAAAAGATGCTTGAAGTGTTATCATCTTCTGCTTATAAGGCAGGAGATACAAAATATGCTTTTCTGTTACATTCGGTAGGTCATATGCCTCGTGGTGGAGAAGTTGATGCATCCATTATTTATGCAGACTATTATTATCTTGAAGCATTAATCCGTTTTAAGAGATTACAAGAGAAACGTTCTATACTGGCTAATTTATAAATATTTCCTTAATCTTATCTATTATGAATACACAATTGATGATTGCCGGATATTGTCCGGTTGGAAATTATTCTTTCGAGATAATTTATAAAAAGTATCACACTTTTTTCGTGCACTATGCTGAAAAAACAATGGGAGAGGAATTGTATGCTGAAGATGTTGTACAAGATGTATTTATCAATTTGCTACAGCAGACTAATTATTTTGTATCGGAAGGTGCAGTATTGAAATACATCTACAAAGCGCTTTATAACCGCTGTATTGATTTTATACGTCATAAGCAAATAGAACAGCATTATGAAGAAGTCTCTGGAAATGACTTTATATCTGCATTGAATAGAGATGGGCACAATACTCTTTTGACAAAAGAATTTTTTGTAATAGTAGAAAATCGTATAAAAGGGTTACCTCCTAAATGCAAACAGATATTTGTAATGAAGTATAAGAATGAGTATTCTAATCCGGAAATCAGCGAAAAGTTAGGATTATCGATACGAACAGTAGAGAATCAAATATATATTGCCCGCAACGTGTTACGAGAATATGTGGATTCTTATCTATGTTCCTAAAAAAATAGCGAAAATTATCTTTTGTTTGAGTGAATGAAAGTTTATTCCCGTTTAATCTATGTTCATTGAAGATATATTGACTAAATAATTAAATGTGATTTTTTATGTTAAACTTAAAATGCATGCTATGAATAAGAAAGACAAATTCTTTATGCTTTTAGCATTGTCCTGTTTGCCATTAAGTGAAATGGCTGCGGAACAAGCGGATGGTATGGCTGCATCTCCTATAACTCAGGAGGTATTGCAGAATTCGGTTAAAATTACCGGAAAGGTAGTGGATGTTCAAGGAGAACCGGTTATTGGTGCTACAGTAATGGAAAAAGGTACCACCAATGGTATCATTACAGATGTTGACGGTAGCTTTACATTAAATGTTTCTCCCAACCGGAAATTACAGGTTTCGTATGTCGGTTATCAGACTCAGGAAATTACAATTGGCTCCAATCGTACGTTGAGAATAACTTTGAAAGAGGACTCTGAATTGCTGGATGAAGTTGTGGTAGTAGGGTATGGTACGATGAAGAAATCAGATTTGACAGGTGCGGTATCCTCCGTTTCTACTCAGGACTTAATGAGAAGTGGTAGAACGGATGCGGTAGGGGCTATGCAGGGAGCTTTACCGGGTGTACAAATCCAGCGTTCGAATAATAAACCGGGTGGTGAATATAATATTCTGATCCGTGGCTTGAATACAATTAGCGGGAGCACGTCTCCTTTAATAGTGGTAGATGGCGTACCAGGTGCATCTTTATCTAATCTGAATCCAGATGATATCGAAAAAATAGATATTCTAAAAGATGCGTCGTCTACAGCAATCTATGGTTCCCGTGCCACTAATGGTGTGGTAATGGTTACTACCAAAAGAGGAAAGATAGGTAAAGTGAAAATTGACTATAGCGGTTATGCCGGATATAGGAAATATACCAATATGCCCGATATGATGTCCGGTGAAGAATATGTGCAGTTGGCGCGAGAGGCGAAGAGAGCTGGAAATAATAATGAATATGTGGATGATAGTCAAATTTTTACAGCCTCAGAATTGAAGGCCATTCAGGATGGTAACTATTTTGATTGGGTGGATGCGGTTTCCACGCCGGCCTTTATGACGAATCATACCATATCGGCTACCGGAGGTAATGAAATGGCTACTTACGCCTTGTCTGCCGGATATTATTTTGAAAATGGTATGCTGGAGCCTCAGGAATATTCCCGTTATAATCTTCGGGCAGTGGTAGATGTAGAGCCTAGTAAATACATGAAATTTGGTATTAATATGTATGGAACCCATTCTGTACGTGATACCGGTAATTCGGACCTGTTGCAGGACGCTTTCCGTTTACGTCCTACTTATCATCCGACTGACTTGGTGACAGGGGAGGAAATGTGGGCTTATTCCAATGGCCAATATAATGCGTTGACTACCATGAAGAATGAACTGAATAAAACAAAGAAATACAATCTGTTAAGCAATATTTACTTAGAAGTCACTCCTGTGAAGGGATTGACATTGAAAACTACTTTCTCTCCGGATATAAATCTGGAGGAGATCGGTCAGTACAGAGGTAAATATACGAAGGCTAATAAGGGACAAAATAAGGCAACCAGTAATTATGCGAAAAACAGTTATGTGGATTGGGTTTGGGATAATCTTGTGAATTATAATTTTCAGTTGAAAGATCATCGTGTTGATTTGACCGGAGTATTTTCGATGCAGCAGTCACAGGATGAGAAGTTGAAAGGAATTGGCAATGGATTGTCATATAATTCTTTGTGGTACAATTTGGCTGGGGGATCGGCAAGCAATACTTCTTCTTCAGGTTTTACCAAAACAAATTTGATGTCCTATCTGGCACGTGCCAATTATGTGTACAAGGACAAGTATTTTCTGACTGCAAGTATCCGTTTGGATGGTTCGTCAAAATTGGCGGAAGGTAATAAATGGGGAAGTTTTCCATCGGCTGCCGTGGCATGGAGAGTGTCGGGGGAAGAATTTATGAAGAGTCTGTCTTGGTTGAGCAATTTGAAGTTACGTTTGAGTTATGGTCAGACTGGTAATGATAATGTAAGTGCATATCAGACACAGGGCTCTATTAGCGGTGCTAACTATTATACATTTGGTTCAAGCGAGTCTATCGGCTATGTTCCCAATAATTTGCGGAATCTGGATTTAGGGTGGGAACGTACTACAGAGTATAATGTGGGCATTGACTTCGGATTATTGAATAATCGTATTTCAGGTAGTGTGGAATATTATAATCGTTTGACAGAAGATTTGATTATGAATAAGACGGTGCCTGTTACTACCGGCTATTCTTCTGTGAAAGCGAATGTGGGATCTGTCAGAAATGAAGGTTTCGAAGTAAACATTCATTCAGATAATATCCGTACCAAAGATTTCTCATGGAGAACCAGTCTGAACTTTGCCTATAACAAAAATAGGATTGTAGATTTGCAATATAAGGAAGATCTGACTTCCCGTGGACAATCTTTAGCAGGAATGAGTGGTGACTACAGTAATCTTTGGATTATCGGTCAGCCTATTGATATAAATTACAATTTGATGACATTGGGAGTATGGCAGTTGGACGAAGCCGAAGAAGCAGCTAAATATGGTTGTAAGCCGGGACAATATAAACCGTTAGACTTGAATGATGATGGTGTGATTGATGATAAAGACCGTGTGATTGATGGTAAACGTACTCCGGATTGGACAGGTGGTATGACTAATACATTTACATACAAGGAATTCGATCTGTCATTTCAAGCGGCCTTCCAAGCGGGAGCAAGAGCTAGAAACCAGTTTTATGTTTCGTATGCATTGGAAAACAACAATCTCAATTTTAATAACTTAAGAAAAGATTATTGGACTCCGGAGAATCCGACCAATGCTTCTGCACAGCCTAGCAACATGGGTACTTATCGGAGTAAAGCAGGATCATGGGGGAATGCGAAGTCAGAGATGTCGCATACGATGTTCTCCAGTGATTTTCTTAAAATCTCATATATTACTTTGGGATATACTTTCAAGCCGTCAGTTCTTGAAAAAATGAAATTAGGTAATTTGCGTCTATATGCAACTGTTCAGAATCCATTTATTTTTTGTGCAAAGGATGTGGTTGATCCTGAACAGTTGAATGTCAGTATCAATACATCGGATGCAATGACTCGAAATGTGATTTTCGGTATTAATTTATCATTCAAATAATTAGGATAATATGAAAGCAAAAAATATTTTTACTAAAGGTCTCCTGCTGGCGTCTGTATTCGCAGTTTCGGGGTGTTCGTCTTTTCTGGATGAAAAAAACTGGTCCAGTCAGTCTGCCGAAGAATATTATGCTACGGCTGAAGGATATGAATCTCTTATAAATGGAGCTTATTCCACTTTAAAATCGGTATATAATACAACAAATTATTTTCTGTTGACCCAACTTGGTACGGATTTGGGAACTCAGAATGACGGTACGGCTACCAATGCATTAAATCAGTATACGGTGGATTATGCTAATGACAATGCTACTGTTTACAATCAATGGAAAGTAGTATACGAATCGTTGAAAAATGTCAATGCCGCTATTGGTCGCGCCGGTGCGGTAGTTACAAAAGATCAGGATCTATTTGATGGCATTGATAAGGGGGTATTGGCTCAGCGGGTTGCGGAAGCCAAGTTCTTGCGTGCTTTATATCTTTTTGAAATCGTGAAGAATTGGGGACAAGCTCCGTTGATCTTGGAAGAGCCGACTTCACCTTCTACAACTTCGCAATTGAATGGTGGTGCTGATTTTTACAGACAAATTCTGGCTGATTTGCAGGATGTCATGGACTCTTCTCTTCCAATGAAGCAGACTTCGGCTAATTATGGACGCGCCTCAAAAGCTGCGGCAAAACATCTTCGTTCCCTTGTTTATTTAACTCGCGGATATCAGAGTTATGCGGAAGATGATGATTTTAAAAAGGCTTATGATGATGCCGTAGATGTAATTAACAATTCCGGACATGCCTTGTTGGATGATTATGCAATGGTTCATCGTCAGGCAAATGAAGAGAACGATGAAATTATCTTTGGTATTAATTTCTCTGCCGGATCAGGATGGAATAATAATATTCAGACTGAATTCTATTTATTTGTTTATCGTGAAGGTTGGACTGATTTGGGATTTTCTTCGATTTATTGTAATGATTATGCTTCTGTAATGCCGACCAAATATAGTTATTTATTATTTGACTGGAAAAAAGACAGACGTACGGAAGTTACTTTTATGAGCCCGTTGAATGGTGATCCGGCAACTTCTATAGATGGACGCGCTTATGGTAGAAACTGGTTTGAAAGTACGAATGGCGTGAATGTAGCAAAGGGAGATACAGTTATTTATTTCCCAGTTCCCGGAGAGAGTGGATATAAGCAATATACAGATGCTGAGAAAACAGCGGCCAACAACCGTGGGCGTTTTTTCTATAATTATCCCGAGGGAGCGTATACTGATGCCGGTAATGATGATTATTATAAGACAGGTTATCAGAGTTTTAACTCTAAATCACGCGCTTGGCTTCCTGTCTGGAAATTTAAAGATTGCAATACTCGTTATAACAGTTCAGGAACAGTCGAAAATGGAACTCGTGATATTTATTTGTTCCGTTTAGCTGAGACTTATTTAATTGCTGCTGAGGCTGCTGTTAAGATGGGAGATAATTCTAATGCTTTGTATTATATAAATCAGATACGTAAACGTGCCATGAATAATACCCCGGAAAGTGGATTGCAAGAATATGCAGGTACTGTTACAGTGGATAATGTATTGGATGAAAGAGCATTGGAACTTTATGGAGAAGCACCACGTTGGAACGACCTGCAACGTACGGGAAAACTGGCTGAAAGGGTTTTGAAATACAACTGGGATGTTACAAATATTACAGGTGGATTAATCCAGACCCAATTAAATGAGACTACTTTTAAAAGTAAATATAAACTTCGTCCTATTCCTGTTACATGGTTAAATACTTTGTCTAATGGACAGGAACTTGGTAATAATCCTGGATGGGAATAGGTATAACAGATGACTGATATTTAGAGGACTATCTTCATTTGTGAAGATAGTCCTTCTTCCCATTTTCTCTTTTACTTTGTTTTATCTTTACCTCTTGGACTTCCAATTATAAGATAAACATCAATACGGAAAAGAGATAAATATATCTAAGGTTCCTTTAAAAAGTATGTTTTTGTACTTTTATCTCTCCAGACCGTCCGAGAATACATATAAAAGAAAAAGGAATTTAAATCTTTCTGTATTGAGTAAAAACAACCCGCTATACGTCTTTTAATATAAAGATGATACATCAAAAACAATAATTTACTAACTTTTGAAAATATGAAAAAATTATTTGTAGGCGTATTATGTGTAGCTTTGTCTTTGAGTGTACAGGGCAAAGAGGTGAATATGACATCACCGGATGGAAAATATCAGTTTACGTTGAGTGATAGCGGTGGACAGTTACATTATTCTTTGACCTGGAACGGAAAACAGACAGTAAAACCTTCCTTATTGGGAATCAATGCAAATGTAGAATGGCGGGATGGAGTTGAAATCGGAACTGTGGATAGTAGTCGGAAAGATACGATCTGGCATCCGGTTTATGGCGAAAGAAGTGAAATTAAAGACTGCTATCATGCATGGAAAATAGTTGTCAACCGTCAGAACGGACGTGATAAGCTTATTCTTGATGTCCGAGCCTATGATGAAGGAATTGCCTTCCGTTACCATTTTCCGGGTGGACAATATCTGAAGATTACAGATGAGTATACAGAATATACCATGCCCGAAGGTACTAAAGCCTATTTTACTCCCAAAGCCCAGACCCCGTATTCTTATCTGCCTCTTGAAAACTGGCCGGGCGAATCGGACCGTCCGTTGCTGCTGACACTGGCAGATGGAGGATATGTCTGCCTGGCTGAAGCGCAAGTGGTGGATTATGTACGTACGAAGTTCAATGTGTCACCGACTAAAAAGAATACGGTTATATCGGCTATGTATGGTCCGGTAGAAGATATTGCTCCTTATTCTACTCCGTGGCGTGTAATCATGTGTGCTGACAAGCCGGGTGAGATTTTGGAACACAACGATATTCTGTTAAATCTTAATCCGCCATGTCGGATTAAGGATACTTCCTGGATTAAACCGGGAAAGGTGATGCGTGAAGTGACCTTGACCACAGAAGGTGGAAAAGCTTTGGTAGACTTTGCTGTAAAACGGAATCTGCAATACATTCATTTTGATGCCGGGTGGTATGGTTTTGAGTATGATAAGGCTTCTGATGCTACTACCGTAACACTCGATCCGCGTAGAAATCCGAAAATAGATGCCCTGAATCTGAAAGAAGTGGTTGCTTATGCAAAGCAGCATGGTATCGGAGTTATACTCTATGTCAATCAACGGGCTTTGCAGCAACAGTTGGATGAGATACTCCCTTTGTATAAATCATGGGGAATTTCGGGGATTAAGTTTGGGTTCGTGCAGGTGGGTTCGCAGGTGTGGACTAAGTGGATGCACGAAGCCGTAAAGAAGTGTGCTGATTATGGACTGATGGTGGACATTCATGATGAATACCGTCCGACAGGCTTTAGTCGTACTTATCCTAATCTGATGACTCAGGAAGGCATTCGCGGCAATGAAGAATTTCCGGATGCCACTCACAATGTTACGTTGCCTTTTACCCGCTTTGTAGTCGGAGCAGCCGATTATACGATATGTTACTATCGCCAGGACTTTGGCAGGCTGAACGTTGAAAAAGATAATTATGGTGTTCCCCGTTCTAAATCCATCCAGACTACACCGGCGCATCAACTGGCATTAGCAGCTGTCTATTACAGTCCTCTGCAATATATGTATTGGTATGATAAGCCTTCGGATTCGCAGGACGAACCGGAATTAAAGTTCTTTGATGATGTGTACACCACCTGGGATGATACGAAGGTTTTACAAGGTGAAGTCGGTGAGTTTATTACTGTGGCTCGCCGGAAAGGAGAGGAATGGTTCATAGGTTCAATTACAAATAATGATGCACGGACGTTACCGGTTGATTTGAGTTTTCTGCCTGCCGGAAAAGATTATGTGGCTGAAATCTATACGGATGGCGACAAATCTATTCCTACACGAACGAAAGTCAGAGTCTCAAAATTCCGTGTCAATGCCAAGACTGTGTTGCATTTTAATTTGAGGGCTTCGGGAGGTTCTGCCATTCGTTTAGTGCCCGAGCTGACTAAGGATAAATCTTTGAAAACCTATAAACAACAGAAGTTGTGATGAAATATGTAAAAGAGACAGATAAAAAGTTACGGTAGTGGTGTGGCAGTATGGTAGGAGTGCAGCACCTAAGATTCAAACGGCCGAACCTATTAAATAAACATCCTCTATTTGGTAGTTACAGTTATTTCAGGATGTAGAAACTACGTTCCACCGGTTCGGCCGTTTGTACTTTACCAGCAATACCGTATTGCCAGGCAACTACCGTTACTTTTACCGGAAATTTACTGCGGGGTGGGATAGGAGTGAATACAATTTGGTCTCCTTCTATTTCAGCCGGACCTTCTTTGATGTAGTAAGAGACGGGCAGTCCACAATCACTTGTGGCTTTTAAAGATAAAGAACCGCTTTCCGCTTTCACATCGGGTAATCCTGGAAATAATATATACTGCCTTTGCCCTTCCGTATTCCGGTAGGGGATGCGGATACTGACTTCCTGAACAGCACTTTTATACTTCCGGTCTCCTGTCTGGCTTGCCAACAGACATATATCACCGGTACGGCGCGGATTATTCATACCCATCCGATAGAAAGATACCATGAATGTGGTGTCATTTACCTTTTCTACTGGTCCACAGATGCGGCTGATTACCGGTGTTGCATCTGCATGTTCTTCAGATAGTTGGGCTCTCAGGGAATCCGTACATACGGCTTTCAGGTGGAAAGTGATTCCATCGGCTTCCGGATTGAAGCGGGGCTGTACACGTACATGCTGCTTCTTGTCGTATGTCAGTAAACTGCCGTTTTGCTCAAAACCCAGATACTGTTCTTTCTTTCCGCGGCTTTGTGTATACCGTGCTTCAGTCGCTTCCGCTATTTCACGGTCAAAATACCAGAAAGCATCATGAGGATCACCTTTATATTGTGAATAGGGGGCGGCTTTGACTCGCTTCTTCTGATCGGGATGCCAGCGTTCTGCCAGCCAGCCTTTGGTTGGGTTTACCGGATTCAGTTTTACTTTACCGTCTTTCGTTACTTCATCAGTCAGTCGTTGATTGATAGCTTTTTCCAGAAATAGAGCAATGTATGCGGCTGTCTCATCTGCCACATCGAAATGTCCCCGTCCTGCGTCACACAGAAATGAGATACAACTTTCAGGATACATCATGCGGAAGGCCAGTGCCGGATTTACCCGGGCTTCCCACCATTCATATTCTCCTTCAATCATCAGTCCGGGTATTCCATCTATATTACGGGTACGTCCCCATTCCAGATTCTCACGCCCGTAGCCGGTAAGGTTTGTGCGCGGAGCATCGCCATGCAAGGAAATGATAGCCAAGGTACGTTCCGGATTCCATGCGGCAAAATTCCAGGGATAAGTAGCCATAGCCGAATGGCCTATGGGGACGATGGGGACATTTTTCAGTTCGCTATATCCGCTGACGTCTGCCAGGTCGACCATCATTTTCTCAAATATCTGTTGTGTGCCTTTCGATACATCCCATTGCTGATCGATACCGGGAGTTATCCATACAAAGCCGATTCCCAGCTTCTGCATCTTTTCGCGGAAAAGGGGATTATCAAAAAGAGTTTCTTCGCTCATATTGTGTTGTCCTACAATAATTGCTTTTATCTGCATACAGTCAGCGGGTATTCACAAGAAAGCCGTAGGATTCCGGTTCGTTTCGTTGGAGACGAACCCGTCAAGAGTCACAGACCATTGCCATTCTCCTGCCCGCAAACAGGGAGAGAGGAAAAGCAAAAGGATCATTGAAAAAAGCAGTCTATATCTATTCATTGTTCTTTGTTTTTATGTTGTATAATACGAACGAAGAACAGGGTTTACTCAAATAAATCAGGTTATAAATCCAATAAGAATTCTTCTATGTTGGAACGATTGATTACTTTAAAGGAACTGTTTGGATAAGCTTCAATAACTGTTGGGGATATTTATATTTGGCACCGGGATTCCACTTGAATTCAAAGGTTGAAATCTGTCCGTCTTCTTCTTCTATATAGTCGATTTCTTTCTGTTGTTGAGTACGCCAGAACCAACTGTTACAATAACTGTCAGAATAAGCGTTGTGCTTGATTCGCTCAGATATAATGAAGTTTTCCCATAATGCACCCGCTTCTTCGTGAGTGCGACTTTCGAGCATAGAAAAATTAGCCAATACGGCATTACGAATTCCGTTATCATAAAAATATATTTTCCGGCTTGCTTTCAGCTCATTGCGCAGGTTTCTTGCGAAGGATCCTAAACGGAATATGACATAATTCTTTTCGAGTACATCAATATATCTGTCAACAGTTTTTGTGTCAAGTCCTACTAATTGCCCTATTTCATTATAAGAAACCTGTGAACCGATTTGCAGAGCTAATGCTTGAAGTAGTTTTACCAGCTTTTCCGGCTTCCCGATAGAATCAAGAGCAAGGATATCCTTATAAAGATAACTGTCGTTCTATCATAACTTTAAGAGAATAGTTGCATAGGCAAAGATAAGGTATTTAAAACAATGATTCCACAAATCTTATAAGATTTGTGGAATCAGCCTGCTTTCTCTGTAATTCTGTGCGTCTTAGTATTCGTTAATAATCGTTCATTTAGAGGCTTCTTTCAGTTGTTCCGTCAGCTTATCCATATTTTCCGGGCTGGCTGCCGATGGGAATTGCAATTCCCCTTCTTTATTGACAATGGCATAATGCGGGATTGACAGTATGCCGTTCCGCCCGAACTTCTCATAAATTTCCATTTTGAAAGCCTCGTTGATGATGACATGCTCTCCTTTTAAGTTATAGTGCCCTGTCATCTTTTTCCAAAGTTCAGCTTTTTGGGGAGTATCGATGGAAACATACAATAACACGATATCATTTTCAGCAGCATATTTCTGCAAAGGTTTGATGTGTGCAAACGAAGCACGACAAGGACTGCACCAGGTAGCCCATACGTCGATAAAGATCACTTTACCCGGATATAAGTCAGTAATTTCCTTAAAGGTGCGTACACTGTCCGTATTCAATATATGAATGTCTTTCGGAAGTTCGGTTTCATTGAACGCTTTGTTCTTCTGTATCGCTGTTTCTAATTTCGGCATCAGTACGCTTTTGGGATATAATGTCTTGAACTCCTCATACAATGCAGAAATACCGTTTGCAAAATATTCGCGGCTTTCATCTTCTAGAATGAGAAGTCCCATTGCAGCTTCTTGTACCCGGCCTTGTAGATTTGCTTTATACCAATCGAATAACAACTGATTGCGTTCATTGTCATCATTCGTGCGCCTTTCATGTTTCATGAAAATATCTATGCCTGCCATATTCGATATGACATCTGCAAATGCGGGAGAAAATACGCTTTCAGCCTGACCGATGTTTGCAAAATCCAACATCTGGGCGTAAGCGTCGTCCCATTCCTTCCTGACCATTTCGGAACCTCTCCGGTAGTTACCGAAATATTGATTCATATATGCCATCAAAGCCTGTATACGTATATCTTGTACGGCTCTCTGCCTGAACTGATCGTCCACTCCTGCCACTTCTTTTTCTAATGTAGTAGCGTAGTCTGTCAGCTTTTGATATACGGATGAGGCAACCGTGTCCTTACTGACGTTAAAGACATCTCCCCGGCGTGCACGCAGATTAAATACGTTTTCATTCAGATCAGCCAACTTCTTGAGTATTTCATTTTCTTTCGTCAAGCCGTCAACTGGGTTTAGTTCATTAGATTTGGAAGCATCGATATCAAGCGTCTGTTTTCCCGGAGTAAGATAGATACTGCCTAAGTTTCGCTCACCATATAGAAAAAGAGTCAGCTTTTCGTTACCATTTACAGGTAAGGTAATCTGATACGTGCTGTCGGCATTTAAGCGTAAAGTATCAATCTTGTTCGGTAAGTAAATGCCATCTGTAGTGATGTTATATACAATGGGAGCGCCGGATGTATTCGTTACTTTGCCTTCTAAAGTAATGCTCTTCTGGGTACATCCGCTTAGGAGCATAGTGGTTGCTATGCCGCCAAGGCATAAAGATTTGATGAATTCCATTATTTGTTTTTCATTTAGTTCATAATCTGAGACGCTAAAATAGTAATAAGGTTACACTGGGACAATTATTTTCTGTTATTTCTCGATGATTACTTATTTAATCTTAATACCTTTTATAAAATCATTGGTTACTACCCCTTTCAAGTCTTTCATCCGTTCTCCATTGATTACTACATTTTCAAACGTCACGTTTTGCACGGTTCGTTCTTTGTCCAATCCTTGAATTAACGATGGATTTTCTCCCACACCTGTATATGTAATATTCCTGAAAGTAATGCCTTCAATACCGCTTCCCGGCTGTTTATCATATTTCTCGTTGAAACGTACTTTTACATAAAACAGCCGTCCTTCCTGAATATTCTCTACCCGGATATCTTCGAAAAGAACATTACGAACCTGATTCTTATCACCACAATCCACTGTCATGCAACCCTGATAAATCGGATCATCCTCGTCATGTTCCAGAATGTCGATGTTACGGAAAGTCAGATTCTCTATTACTTCTCCTGTCGGTGAGTCCGGATCGCCATGACCACCTATATTAATGGGATGTGCCACATCTGCCCAAAGAATAGAGTTCTGCACTGTGATATCCGATGAACCTCCCCACCAGTTCCAGCGGTGATTGTACAAAGCAATACAATCGTCCGAATTGCGCATAAAGACATTGTCAATAAGTACCTGGCGGCAACACATCATATCTATGCCATCGCTCCAACCTTTGCAACTGAATGATTTCAGGTTTTTGATGGTGATTCCTGTAGACCCGCCGCCGAATACCGTATAATGGTCAGGGTTCACTACGGTAATTCCATCTATCAGTACATTTTTTGAGTCGGTTATCTCTATACCCCGTATCGGATGATCTAAGATACCTCGTCCGATAATTCGGACATTTTCCGCTTTATCTACCAAAAGTTTCGCTTTTACTACTGCTCCCGGTGCCAGATATACGGTGGTATTACTGGGGATACGGATTTGATTATTAGGTAAGTCTTTAGGGCGGTGGACTCCCGGACCGAAGTACATAATGTCTTTTTCTACCTTATCATATTTCTCTGTTTCTAAGGGATTGGCAAAAAGATGCAGATTGTGCAGTCGGTCGCCATTAAACTCGATGGAGAGATATTGCGGCTTTTCCAAAGTGAAAAGAATGGCGTTTTGTATCTGTTTGTATTCAATGCCTTTACTCAAAGGGCGTATAGCCACTTCACGCACGGTGCCATTGTTCTTCTTCACCATTAGTTCTACAGGACTTCCCATATCGAATTGCACCATAGAAGCATCCTGCACTTTGTCCATATCTACCTGTACGTTGTATTCGAACAAGTCTTTCCATTCACCACCGGGAATGCGTACACGTATGGTATAGTCATCATTATGCGGCATTCCGGTACTCAGTGTACCGGGATAAGTCACTAACTGTGCCTGCATGGATAAGCAGAAAAGAGTTGATAAAATTGTTGTAATAAACTTCATTGTATAATTGTTTTTTATCGGTGCTTCTATACCTGCTAATATACGAATTAAAACAGAAGATCACTCAATACGATTATACAATTCTATAAAAAGAATACGGAGCTCATCACGGGCTCCGTATTCACGAGATGAAAAGGATTGGAAAAAACGGGTATATATATTGGTTAGATGAGGGGCTTATTCTTTTTTATGATAAACAAGTGATAGAGAAAAGGCCAAATTCCTCCTTTTCCGGATATCTTATTCTCATAATCTTTCATCATTTTTTCATGGATTTCGAGGATTTCATGTGTATAATTCATCATTTTCTCTAAGTTCTCTCCTAGTTCTGTTTCCCGTCGGGTGTGCTTATGAATTTCCTCTAATAAATCGTCGTTGACTTTTTCCAGACGGGCTTTTTCCTGATAAAGCCAATTCAAATGCTCTTTTCGCACTCGTTCCATCATGGTATCATCAGGATAAGATTTTAGTGAATTAAATTCGAGAGCTTTGTCAAGTTCGTCAGTATCTATCAGTGGGTCATTGTCTTCATAAGGTTCTGTGCCTATAGAAGAGCATGTCAGATAACGTAACCTAATCCATTCGCGGATTTGCTCTTTCGGTATGCCGTATTTCTCAGCTACTGACTTTGTAGATAACCAATTAGCCATATAGTGTTTGATTATAAGTTTAAAATCAACCCTATACGGCTATAATGGCTTTATTATAAAGGTACGGGGCATTACTCTATCCCTAAGGTCAGGTATGTAGCGCACCCTTAACGCAGGAAGAGTAAGCCCGTACCAATAACTGATACAGGCTACGCTCATCCGGTCGTTAGATACAAATCGCTACATTTTAACCTAACCGAAGGAGGACATGATATATGTTAAAATATCATCATGTCAAATAGTTCAGTTGCAAAGATACGTCTTTTTTCACATTTAACAACGAAATCATAGATTTGTTTCTCCATTTTGCGTAACTTTTCTGTTTTCTTGGAAAAGTGGCATAAAAAGTGTCTCTTTGCCTTGGATAAGTGGCGTAATTATGGTAGTTTTGTCTTGGAAAAACGGAAATAGGTGTTTTCGTCGTTTAAGGTAAACTGTAGAAGCCATGCTGAAAAGAAAGATTGACCATTACATTAAGCGTTATTATGAGACCACTCGTAATGCTTTGCTTGTTACCGGTGCGCGCCAAATCGGTAAAACTTATTCTATCCGGGAATTTGGAAAGTCGTTCAAGAGTTTTGTCGAGATAAACTTCATAGATAATCCTGAAGCCGTAGAAGTCTTTAGAGGTGCAAAGGGGAGTGCGGATATACTGTTTCGTTTGTCGGCTATGACTACAATTCCACTGATTAAAGGTGAAACACTCATATTTTTCGATGAGGTACAGAAGTGTCCTGAGATGGTTACAGCCATCAAATTCTTAGTAGATGAGGGTTCGTATCGTTATATTTTGAGTGGGTCACTGCTTGGCGTAGAGCTGAAGGATTTGCGTTCGGAACCTGTGGGATATATGGGAATCAAAGATATGTATCCCATTGATTTCGAAGAGTTTATTTCGTGTGTGGGCATTAATGATAAGATAATCGACTCTCTGCGTAATGCTTGGGAAAGTCGCGTGGCGGTGGATGAATTTGTCCACTCTAAAATCATGGAATTGTTCCGCTTGTATCTGGTTGTGGGCGGTATGCCTGCTGCCGTGAGCAAATATATCGAGAGTAATAATTTGCAAGCAGTAATGTCTGTGCAGCAGGATATCATTCGTTTGTATAAGCGTGACATTGCTCAATATGATCCTGATAACAAACTTTATATAGAAGAGATTTTTAATCTCATTCCGCCTGAACTCGATGCCAAGAATAAACGGTTTATCTTGAAAAAACTCAATGAGAATGCCAAGTTTGAACGTTATCAGAACAGTTTTCTTTGGTTGAAAAATGCGGGTGTTGCATTATCTGTTTATAATGTGGAAGAACCTAAGATACCCTTATTGCTTGCTCGCTCACGCAATCTGTTCAAACTTTTTCAGAACGATATAGGCTTGCTCGCCGCTCAATATGCCGAAGGCATTCAGTTACGAATTATCAGGGGTGAGAAGAATATTAATTTTGGTTCCGTATACGAGAATGCGGTTGCTCAAGAATTGGTGGCGCATGGCATAGAACCCTATTATTATAACAATAAGAAGCGAGGCGAATTAGACTTTGTCATCGAACTTGACGGTAAAGTATTACCCATCGAGGTGAAGTCGGGAAAGGATTATGAGGTGCATCGTGCTTTGTCTAATATCATGGATTGTAAAGAGTATGATCTTTCCGAGGCTGTAGTGTTCTGTAATGATAATCTACGAGTGGAGGGCAAATTAGTGTATGCTCCCATTTACATGGTGATGTTCCTTGAAAAGAGTAATGTGGCGCCAACTTATTACAAGGTCGATTTGTCGATGTTACAGTAATCCTCCAGCAACGGCGCATCAGTTTTGGAATGTATCAACTATGTTTCTTGAAAGTTTGAAGTATACTTCAAACTTTTAGCGTATGGAGTCACATTTTTGAATATAATGTCGCATCAATGAGGGTATTAGAGAAAATTGGATTTGAGAAAGAGGCAATTATTAAATTGTCCGTCATAAAAGAAGGACGAATATTTAATGAATACATATATAGCATTATGAATATATGAAAGATGAAGCAATAAAACATATAATTAGCAGGTGTAATCTAAATGAAATAGTTGATATACTGTCCGATAAATTGAGTGGTTCAGAGTTAAACTCTTTGCTATTAGAGGTGTTTGACAGGCGTACCACAAAAGAAACACCATCTTCCTTATTGAGTAAATACAGTAAAAACAAATTGGCTAAACCTGCACAATTAGATTTTCTGGAATTTAAAGAGGAAGAATTGGAATGCTGTAAAATAATTGCGAATAATAACTATGAATTAATTGAGTTATCCCCTGTTGCTCAATTAGGTACAAGTAGTGTAATGGCAACAGTAAATCAAAAAAAAGTTCTTACAGCACTAAGAAACACGGAAGTTCAGTCCGACCCAACAAATGCAATAGCTTTGCATTATGCTTCATTAAAGAAAAGTAATGAACTGTCTGAGAAAACATATAATTTTGGTAATGTATCAAGAGTTATAAGAACTCAGGTTTTCTCAAACCCAAATTTTACGCCTCATTTTCCTCTTTTGTGCCTAATCTCGTGCGGTATGGATACGGGTAGTTTTGAATTTGAAAGAACTGAATTGCATAAACATTTAGCCATAACACAGAAGGTCTGCAAAGAAGTCTTTGGGTTTGAAAATATATTCTTTGAAATTATACCCTGCAAAGGATATGATGAAAAAAGTCAATTGGTATCAGATACCTTTTTTTATACTAAAAATAGCGGTTTGGATATTCGTATTGCCAAATCAGATTCACATAATAATTATTACTACGGCATTAGAATTAAAACTAAGATTATTATTGATGGGGTAGAACATGAAATAGGTGATGGAGGATTACTTAACTGGACTCAAAACTTATTGGCAAATAAAAAAGAACGTATGCTCACAATGGGGATAGGGATACAATTATTGCACTTATTTAAGAAACAAAAATGTTGAAATCTAAAGTCATATACGAAAGCGAAATAAACGAACATGTTAAGGTTATATACACCTATAAAGATACTTGTCAATAATTGTTGCACCTCAAAAAGTAGACACTGGAAGGTAGAAAAAAGATAGAGATTGGTTA
>ERZ894240.48-NODE-48-length-146652-cov-27.964836_pt1 | contig 146652 bp, 117 predicted proteins | sample MGYA00380298_ERZ894240 | MGnify/ENA primary metagenome ERZ894240 (study PRJEB32331, sample SAMN06328419) | human gut metagenome | biome: human gut microbiome; feature: stool | host: Homo sapiens | collected 2014-06-27 ... | reverse complement strand
GAGCACCTCCTTGCCAAGGAGGGGGTCGCGAGTTCGAATCTCGTTTTCCGCTCCATTTTAGGGGTATAGCTCAACTGGTAGAGTAGCGGTCTCCAAAACCGTTGGTTGTGGGTTCGATTCCTACTGCCCCTGCCACGCAAAAGTAAGCTGCAGACGATGTCTGCAGCTTTTTTATTTTAATATGTCTAAAATAAAACCAAGGGAAGTCAGCTGTAATGCCTGACCTCCCTTGGTTACTAATTATAAAAAAGGACTGTCCTTACTTTGATAATCTATTTTATATTTATCAGGATTAGCTTTGACAATAGCTAACAGTGCCTTGCCTTCACTTCCATATTCACCCGCCTGCTCTTTTACTTCCTTTTGCAGATCAAGCATCCACGGCACTAAAGGCGGCATCCATCTTAGCAAGCAGGCGGCAAGTTCATCAAGATTATCTCCTTCTAAAATATGATCTCTGATTACAATATGCATCTTTTTTCCCCCTTTTACACGCAGTCTCTATTATAACAAAAATCATATGAAAATAAAGTCCGATCACTTTATTATAAGCGATCGGACTTTATTTTTATACTATCAACACTGTACAATTTATTTTCCGGTACGACCACGTTTAGTAAAAGGCTTACCTTCTTTACAAAGTGGGCAGTCCTCTTCTTTAAATGTTGGTACATCAAGATGCAGTAAAGCTTCAGTACGAATACCAAAATCAACTTTACCGCCGCTGCGGTCAACCAAAAGCCCAATACCGACAGGAATGCCGCCATGTTCTTTAACAACATCCAGAACTTCCATAACACTGCCGCCAGTTGTAACAATATCTTCAACGATCAGTACACGAGTTCCTTTTGGAATCTCAAAACCGCGTTTTAAAGTCATTTTACCATTTTCGCGTTCGGTAAAAATAGCACGGGTATCAAGCGCTTTACCAACTTCGTGCGCCAGCAGGATACCGCCTGTCATTGGACCTACTACCAATTCTACATTATCAGCAGCATAACGTTCAGCCAACTCCTGACAAAGCTTTTCAGTGTATTTAGGATGCTGCAGCACATTGAATTTTTCTACATACATAGGGCTGTGCAAACCACTGGTCAACAAAAAATGTCCGTGAAGCACGGCTTCAGTTTCTTCTAAAAGCTGCATTACTTCTTTTTCTTGCAACATATCAAACACCTCTGATTTCTGCTACGATGCTTTGTGCCGCAGCAATTTTATCTTCTGCTTTAGTAATAGGACGCCCTACTACGATATGGCTGGAACCATTTTTAAATGCTCCGACAGGAGTAGCGATACGGCTTTGGTCATCTATAGACACACCAGCCGGACGTACACCGGGCGTAACGATCAAAAACTCGGGACCACAGGCACTTCGAATACCTGCAGCTTCCTGTGGCGAGGCAACGACACCATCCATGCCAGCTTCCTGTGCCAGCTTTGCCAAAGCAATAACCTGCTCTGCAATAGTGTTCTTATAATTAAGATCACCAAACTGCTCATCATCCATACTGGTCAAAATAGTAACAGCAATCAGTTTCGGCGCCGGGCGTCCCAATTTTGCAGCAGCTTCACGCACAGATTTAACAGCTGCCTGCATCATCTTTTTACCGCCTACGGCATGTACATTCATCATATCTGCACCTAAACCAGTAAGAACCGCCAAAGCACCTGCAACGGTATTGGGAATGTCCTGTAATTTTAAGTCAAGAAACACCTGCTTATTATGACCTTTGAGGAAGCGTATCATTTCACTTCCCGCAGCATAATAAAGCTCCATACCAACCTTATAATGGCTGACATTATCTCCTAATTCCAATACTACTGCTTTAGCCTGTTCCATTGTGGGGAAATCCAAAGCTACGATCAAACGATCGTCATGATTCATCCTGCCACCCCCTTAACGTTTTACAGCGCGTTTCAGATGGATCTTACCTTCTGGCAACGCCAAACCGATCATATCTTTAAGTTTTTTAATGCCATGCTTATCCATATATTCCAAAATCCCATGTGAAATAGTTTCTGCAATACAAGGATTGGTAAAATTAACAGTTCCTACAGCAACTGCGCTGGCACCTGCCAGAAAAAATTCTATCGCATCTTCTGCTGTCATAATGCCGCCCATACCGATAATAGGCACATGTACGTTCTGAGCAACCTGATAACACATCCGCACTGCAACAGGGCGTACAGCCGGACCGCTAAGTCCGCCGATAACATTGCCTAAAACCGGCTTTTGCCTGTCAATATCTATTTTCATACCAATCAAGGTGTTGATCAGTGAAATAGCGTCAGTTCCCGCCGCTTCTACAGCCTGGGCCATGGCTACGATATCGGTCACGTTGGGTGAAAGCTTGGTAATCACCATTTTAGACGTATTGCTTTTTACCGCTTTAACTACTTCAGCTGCACTGTCAGGGCAGGTACCAAAAACCAGGCCTCCTTCTTTGACATTTGGGCAGGAAATATTTATTTCTAAAGCGTCAACGCCTTCTACATCCAGTTTTTTGGCAACCTTGCCGTAATCTTCATAGGAATGGGCATAAATATTAACTATTACCGGTACGTCATACTGACGCAGTTGCGGCAACGTTGTTTCCAAAAAATAATCCACACCAGGATTTTCAAGTCCGATACTGTTGAGCATCCCTGACGGAGTTTCAACAGCACGCTGTCCCTTATTCCCCGGCTGCGGTTCTAAGGAGGTACCTTTAACAGTAACAGCCCCTACTTTTTCAAGATCAAGAAAGTCGGTAAATTCCAGTCCAAAGCCAAAAGTGCCGGAAGCTGTGGTAATCGGTGTTTTCATTTTCAAGCCGGCAATATTTGTCGCCAACCGTCCATCATACAATGCTTTTACCATTCGCCCACCTCCTCGGCCCAAAATACCGGGCCGTCGGTACAAACCTTAAGCCGCTTGCCTATACCACTGCACGAACAGGACAAGCAAGCGCCAAGACCGCAGGCCATATACTTTTCCAAAGAAACCTGACATTTTATATTTTTTTCGTCAGCAACTTCAGCTACAGCTTTCATCATCGGCACAGGCCCGCAGACATAGACGCAGTCATATTTACCGCTGTCTAAAAGCTGCGGCAAAAGAGCAATTACTGTCCCCTGCACACCACAACTGCCGTCATCTGTCGTAATATGGATATTTTGGCAAATATCTTCGTACAAATCTGTCCAAAACAGTTCTTCTTCCGAACGCCCTCCCATCAAAATCTCTATGGGCTTGTTCTGCGCACAGAATCCTTCTGCCAAATACAGCAGCGGCGCCAGTCCCAGACCACCACCAACCAGCAATGGACGTTCAGCCTCCATAGCGAAGCCATGGCCTAAAGGACCTACGATACTCAGCTTATCTCCACTGCACACTTCTGCCAGAATATGAGTAGCCTCGCCAATAATGCGGTAGATCATAATGAAAGTACCATTATCCGCATTTACTCCGGCAACGCCAAAAGGACGGCGAAGCAACGGAGCCGTATTCTTGCAGACCTGCACATTCACGAATTGTCCCGGGACCGCCGTTTTGGCGATCTCGGGAGCATAAACTTCTATTAATTTTGTAGTAGCGTTTAAAACACGCTGACCAATAACAGTGGCGTTCGTAATAGTTTTTGGCACGGGCTTATCCCTCCCAGGCTAAATCCTGCAATGCAACGATGCTGACCACACGGCGGCGGCGCATTGCCAACATAACGTGCTGCAGTTCACGTGCTGTGTCCATAGAAGTCAGGCAGGCAATGGCATGCTCTACTGTAGAACGTCTGATTTTAAAGCCGTCACGCTCAGCATCACGACCATGGTTAGTTGTATTGATAACCATACTTATCCGGCCTTCTTTGATATCGTCAAGAATGTTGGGGCTGCCCTCGCTGACTTTAGTCGCTACGGTCACCTTAACACCCTTTTCTTTCAGATATTCCGCTGTACCTCCGGTAGCCATGATTTCATAGCCCAGATCGGCAAAACCGGCCGCAATTTCTGCCGCTTCAGGTTTATCCATATCAGCAACAGTGATCAGTATCGAGCCTTCATGCGGTACATTGATACCGGAAGCAATACATGCTTTATACAAAGCACGTGAGTACTGATAATCAACGCACATTACTTCGCCTGTAGATTTCATCTCAGGCCCTAATGTAATATCGACATTACTCATTTTGTTGAAGGAGAACACAGGGGCTTTAACTGCATAATAGTCCGGGAAGAAGCCCAAGCCTGGTTTATACCCCTGCTCACGCAGCGAATGACCCATAGCTGCTTTAGTTGCTACATTGATCATCGGCACGTTGGTGACCTTACTCAGGAAAGGAACTGTACGGGAAGAACGCGGATTTACTTCAATTACATAAACCTCATTATTCCGTACGATATACTGGATGTTGATCATACCTTTTACTTCCAGTCCAAGTGCCATACGGTTGGTATAATCAATGATAGTTTTGATAACTGACTCGGACAGATTACGCGGCGGATAAACAGCGATAGAATCGCCGGAATGCACACCTGCACGTTCGATATGCTCCATAATACCGGGAATCAGCACTTCATTACCGTCGCAGATAGCATCGACTTCGACCTCTGTACCCTGCAGATAATGATCGACCAGTACCGGATGTTCGCGTGAAGCCTTAACAGCACTGGACATATAATGTTTCAGTTCTTCATCATTATAAACTATTTCCATTGCGCGACCGCCCAAAACATAAGACGGACGAACCATAACCGGATATCCGACATCAGCTGCAGCTTTTAAAGCGCCTGCCGTATCAAAAACAGTATGCCCTTTCGGACGCGGAATATTGCAGTTTGTCAAAAGCTGTTCAAAACGTTCTCTATCTTCGGCTCTGTCAATACTGTCAACACTGGAGCCAAGTATTTTCACGCCTGCATCTGCAAGCGGTCCAGCCAGATTGATTGCCGTTTGGCCGCCAAACTGTACGATAACGCCTTCAGGCTGTTCTTTATCAAAAATATTCAAAACATCTTCTACTGTCAAAGGTTCAAAATACAGACGATCAGAAGTATCAAAGTCCGTACTTACAGTTTCCGGGTTATTGTTAATAATGATGGTTTCATATCCAAGCTCTTTCAGTGCCCATACGGAATGTACAGAGCAATAGTCAAACTCTACGCCTTGCCCGATACGGATCGGTCCGCTGCCTAAAACAGCAACCTTCTTTTTATCACTGACGCGCACTTCATCTTCAACAGCATAGGTAGAATAATAATAAGGTGTTTCAGCTTCAAACTCGGCAGCACAGGTATCAACCATTTTATAGGTTGGGATAATGCCCCAGTCCTTACGCATAGCACGTACTTCCATCATCTGTTTACCGATATATTCGCCAATAACCACATCGGCAAAGCCCATGCGTTTAGCTTTACGCATTATCTCCTTAGTCATCGGTTCAGTTTTTAAAACAGTTTCCATCTTGACGATATTCAATATTTTCTGCAGGAACCATCTGTCGATCATCGTGATCTCATGGATCTCTTCCAGACTTACGCCTCGACGAAGTGCTTCGGCAACAACAAAGATACGTTCATCATCGATCTTAGAAATGCGAGCACGAATTTCTTCATCACTCAGTTCTTTTAATTCCGGCATTTCCAGATGAGTCAAACCGATTTCCAAAGAACGGATCGCTTTCAGCATTGCTGCTTCCAGTGTGCGTTCGATAGCCATAACTTCGCCGGTAGCCTTCATTTGGGTGCCTAATGTACGGTCGGCTGTAACAAATTTATCAAAAGGCCAGCGCGGGAATTTCAGTACTACATAATCAATAGAAGGCTCGAAGCAGGCAGTTGTCTTTTTCGTTACAGCATTTTGAATCTCGTCCAGATTATAACCGATAGCTATTTTACTGGAAACCTTTGCGATCGGGTAACCGGTAGCTTTAGAAGCCAAAGCCGAAGAACGGCTGACACGCGGATTTACTTCGATTACATAATAACGTTCAGAATTGGGATCCAATGCCAGCTGCACATTACAGCCGCCGCGCACACCCAATTCACGTACTATATCAATAGAAGCCTGACGCAGCAGCTGTACTTCGCGATCGCTCAGAGTCTGCGCCGGAGCGGCAACGATAGAATCGCCGGTATGTACGCCTACAGGATCAAGATTTTCCATTGAGCAGACAGTGATGCAGTTATCAGCCGCGTCACGCAGCACTTCAAATTCAATCTCTTTCCAGCCCGCTACGCTGCGTTCAATCAATGCCTGACCAATAAGACTATATTTCAAACCTTTATTAACGATTTCATCCAGTTCATCTTCACTTTCAGCGATACCGCCGCCGGTGCCGCCCAAAGTATATGCTGGCCGAACGATCAGAGGAAACCCGACTTTACGGGCAAATTCCTTCGCTGCCGCCATCGTTTCAACAATAGCGCTTTCCGGAATCGGCTGATTGATTTTTTCCATAGTTTCTTTGAAAAGCTCACGATCTTCTGCTCTCTTGATACTATAAATCTGAGTACCTAAAAGCTGCACGTTATATTCGCGCAGAATACCTTTTTCCTCCAGATCGATTGCAAGATTCAGGCCAACCTGACCACCCAAAGTTGCCAGCAAAGAATCAGGACGCTCGCGTTTAATAACACTTTCCAAAAATTCAACATTAACAGGCTCAATATAAACACGGTCGGCAATATGCACGTCCGTCATAATCGTAGCCGGGTTACTATTGACAAGTACGACCTCCAGCCCTTCTTCTTTCAGAGAACGGCAGGCCTGAGTACCGGCATAGTCAAACTCAGCAGCTTGACCGATAATGATCGGGCCGGAACCGATAACAAGAACTTTTTTGATATTTTGCAGCTTTGGCATCAGTTTTGGCCTCCCATCATTTTTACAAAACGTTTAAATAAATATTCATGGCCGCCTGGTCCGGGGCTTGCCTCGGGATGATACTGAACTGCGAAAGAAGGATGGTCAAGATAACGCAAACCTTCAATCGTACCATCATTCAGTGAGATATTAGTTATTTCCACATTCAGACCGGCTAAAGATTTTTCGTCAACAGCATAACCATGGTTTTGTGAACTGATCAGAACCTTATTTTCCAAAAGGTCTTTAACCGGATGATTGACGCCACGATGCCCGAATTTCATTTTAAAGGTATCAGCACCATTAGCCAAAGCTAAAATTTGATGACCTAAGCAGATGCCGAAAATAGGCTTCTTGCCGATCAGCTTTTTAACTTCTTCAATGATCGGCTGTAAATCCTTCGGATCTCCGGGGCCATTAGCTAAGAAAATACCGTCCGGCCGTGCTGCCAAAATCTCCTCTGCTGTAGTATATGCAGGAAAAACCGTCAAATGGCAGTCAAAACTGGCCAGATATTCAAGAATATTTTGTTTGATACCAAAATCCATGACCGCAACATGATATTTGCCGTTGCCAAGCGTATAAATTTCAGGAGTTGTTACTGTAGCTACCTGATCATGTACTTCTGGTGTAGCCAGCAGCTTTTCCACTTCCTCCTGCGGCATTTCTGCCGGCACGATAACACCCTGCAGTACACCATAATTGCGAAGTTTACGGGTAATCGCACGCGTATCCACGCCTGTCAGTACAGGTACATCCTGTTCATCTAAAAACTGTTCCAGCGTTTTTTCGCAGCGCCAGTTGCTGGGATGATCACACAGTTCACTGATCACATATCCCTGAAAAAAAGATTTTCGCCCCTGATTAAAAAGATCGTTAGTACCATAATTTCCAACTAAAGGATAAGTCATAACAACAATCTGCCCGCAAAACGACGGATCAGTTAAGGTTTCCTGATAACCGCTCATACCAGTAGTGAAAACAACCTCACCTACCGCATTGCGTTTACCATACAGCTCGCCTTCATAAACACTGCCGTCTTTTAATACCAATTTACCTTTTCTTGCTATCGTTTGCATACTTCACCATCTCTCATTACGAATTTACCTGCTACCATCGTAGCTACGGCTTTGCCTTTACAATGTTTTCCTTGGAAAGGAGTTACCTTGCCGCGTGTATAAAATTTCGTATTATCAACAGTCCATTCTTTGTTAAGGTCGATAATAGTTACATCTGCCGGATAACCAACTTTTAAACTTCCAGCTTTTAGTGCAAAAATATTCGCAGGTTCTGTACTCATTTTACCAATAATTTCGTTAATTGTGAAGATGTTTGTATGATAAAGATCAGTTAAAACTACACCAACGGATGTTTCCAAACCCGTAAATCCGCAGGGAGCATAACGGAACTCAACGTCTTTTTCTTCAGGAGCATGCGGAGCGTGGTCAGTGACGATCGCATCTACCGTGCCATCTTTAACTGCAGCGCGCAAAGCCTCTACATGATCCATGCTGCGCAGCGGCGGCGAGACCCTGGTAGCACTGCTGTAAGTAGCACAGGCCTCGTCAGTTAAAGTCAGATGATGTACTGTAACTTCACAGGTCACATTGACACCTTTTTTCTTAAAGCCGCGAATGATATCAACAGCGCCTTTACTGGCAACATGCGCAATATGTACATGTGCGCCGGTATATTCGGCAATAAGACAGTCGCGGGCAACAGCAATATCTTCTGCTATTGCAGGTATACCGGGCACTCCGATACGTGCGGAAACAGCACCTTCATGCATGTAGCCTTCATGTCCCAGTTCCGGTTCGATAGCATGGGAAATCAAAACTTTATCAAAAGCACCTATATATTTGGCGGCAAGTGTAAACAGACGCGGACTGTTGACAAAGTGCCCGTCATCCGAGAACGCCATCGCGCCTTTTTCAGACATATCGATCATTTCAGCCAGCTCTTTACCTTCTTCGCCTTTGCTGATAGCACCGATAACCTCTACATTAACATAGCCTTCACGTGCAGCACGTTCCTTAATACCGGAAACAATGATAGAGTTATCAATAACGGGTTTGGTATTCGGCATGCAGGCGATAGTCGTAACACCGCCGGCTGCCGCAGCCATTGTACCTGTTACGATATCTTCCTTAGCTTCCAGGCCCGGTTCACGCAAATGTGTATGCACGTCAACCAAACCAGGCGCCACTATAAGCCCATCGGCATCATATACTTCATCGGCAGCAGCTTTAATCTCCGCCGCAACTTCTTTGATTACACCGTCTTCCACCAATAAATCCATAATGGCATCAATATTTTGGCTGGGATCGATGACACGACCGTTTTTAATCAATGTTTTCAATTTGCTTACCCCCCGTCAAAGTCAAGAATAAGAGTGCCATACGTACTGCTACACCATTTTGCACTTCATCACGAATAGCGGCGTTATCGCAGTAGCCGACCTCCCAGGAAATTTCCAGGCCGCGATTCATCGGCCCGGGATGCAGGACAGTAACATCGGGTTTTGCCAGCGCCAGACGCTTTTCATTCAAGCCAAAGATTCGTGCATATTCACGCGGAGACGGGAACAGTCCTTTTTTCTGACGTTCCAGCTGAATGCGCAGGACATCAATAACATCTGCACCTTCGATAGCATCTTCAACACGTTTGTGTACGGTTACGCCCAGACTTTCTATATCGTGAGGCAGCAAAGTCATTGGTCCGGCTACATGTACATCAGCCCCCATCTTAGTCCAGGCAGCGATATTAGTACGGGCAACGCGGCTATACAGAACGTCACCTAAAATCGCCATTTTTAACCCCTTCAGATCTTTTCCCTGTTCACGAATGGTAAACATATCCAGAAGTCCCTGAGAAGGATGTGCATGCGCTCCGTCACCGGCGTTGATGATAACAGGATCAGCAACTTCCGCAGCATAAGCAGCGGCACCCTCGATCGGATGGCGCATAACGATTGCGTCACAAGCCATAGATTGTACAGTAAGAATAGTATCGCGCAGGCATTCACCTTTTACAACGCTGGAGCTGGCAGTAGTAATATTAACTACGTCAGCGCCAAGATATTTTCCAGCCAGCTCAAATGAGGTTCTTGTTCTGGTGCTTGGTTCATAAAAAAGGTTGATAATGGATTTTCCCCGCAGTGACGGCACCTTTTTGATATCACGTTTCATGATTTTCTTCATTTCTGCCGCAGTTTGCAGAATCATTTCATATTCCTCGATGGAAAGTGAATCCAGATCAAGGATATCTCTGCCACCCAGAGATACGTTTGCTTTTGCCATTGTCCTACCTCCTATTAATCACATAAAAAAGCCTTCTGTGCCTGCAAGATGGCAAAGAAGGCTTGTAGTACAAGTTACCTAAAAGTCTACCTTACAGTCTCACAGGACCGCTTTAAAGGTAATATTCTATTGGTAATATTTTACCATCCATTAAGTGGTACGTCAAACCAAAATCAAAATATTTTCCAGGAATTTTACTTCCCACGCATTACAGCAAACCTACAAATCTGCTTCTTGCAATATCTGCCGCTATCGTATAAGATAAACCCAGAATCTATTATTTGAAAGGAGGATTGCTTTATCAATCCTTTAAGAAATATCGATGCGGTCATGTCAGGTAGCAAAGGCTATTTGACAGGCAATCGCTAAAACAAAACAGCTTTTGCTGCCATCCCGGTAATTATAAATCTGGGAGGAAGCAATATGTGCTATCAAAACGGTAAAAAAATATTACCACCGCCACTTTTATCAGCTATTCAGGAATACATAGACGGTGAATATATCTATATCCCTCGTAAAACCAATAACAAACGCCCCTGGGGATCGACCAAAGGTACAAAACAACAAACTGCTGAACGTAATCAGGAAATATTCTGCCGTTATCTAAGTGGAATTCCTGTTACTGTTCTTGCCGAAGAATACTTTTTGTCATCTAAAACAATATACAGTATCATTGCTAAAAAGAAAATCTGATCCTTGAGAACGTCATTACCTGACGTTCTCTTTTTCTTTTCAGAAAAAAATGCAGGAAGTAATTTTGTAAAACCTGTAATATAATAAACACAAAGACAGAGAAAGCAGGTGCTATAATGAAATATCCTAAAAGCGAACAATACGACAAGCAATTTCTGCTTGAAAATATGATGGGCCCTAATGCCTTAAAAATTTTAGAAGAACTTACAGAAGGAATAAAACTCACGTCAGATATGAAAATACTTGATTTGGGCTGCGGCAAAGGACTTACATCAATCTTTTTAGCAAAAGAATTCGGCGTACAAGTCTATGCAACCGACCTTTGGATAACAGCTGCAGAAAATTTTGAGCGCTTCAAAAAGCTCGGGCTTGAAGATCGCATCATACCAATCCATGCCAATGCCCTTGACCTTCCCTATGCTGAAAATTATTTTGATGCGGTGATCAGTGTCGATTCATATCATTATTTTGGCAATACACCTGAATTTATGGACACCAAACTAGCTCCTTATATCAAACCAAATGGTATCATTGCCTTAGCCTTCCCCGGCTTCAAAAAAGATTATCACAATAATCTGCCGTCCGAACTGCTCATTTCCTGGGGTGCTGAAGATCTTGATACCTTTCACAGCTGTAAGTGGTGGCACGAACTGCTTTCACAATCTCAAACGATCAATATCGAAAGCATCTCAGAGCTGAAGTGTATGGAGGAAGCCTGGCAGGACTGGCTGGAATGTGATGAGGAACATGCCATCAACGATAGAGCTTCAATGAATGCCGGTGCAGGGAAATATATGAATCTTATCGCCATCAAAGCTAAAAAACTCTAAATTCTATTTTTAATAAACAAACCCCGCTGTCTTAAAAGACAACGGGGTTTTTCTTAATTATTATTTCCAGTCAAGTTCTTCGACTTCTTTACGGCCGCGACCTGTTAAAGCGTCGAGCATAACACGCTGCTCTACTTGAGCAACTAATTTTTTGGTAAATTTAACAGTATCAGGATTTACGGAAATACTGTCGATACCGCTCTTAATGAGGAATTCACAGAATTCAGGATAAACGCTGGGAGCCTGACCACAGATAGAAACAGTTTTGCCTTCGCTGTGAGCAACCTCAATAAGGTGACGTACTGCACGGCGCACTGCCAGATTACGTTCATCATAGATATGGGAAACAGTATCATTATCACGGTCACAGCCAAGCACCAGCATGGTCAAATCGTTAGAACCGATAGAATAACCGTCTACATACTTATTGAACTGATCGGCCAGAATGATATTGGAAGGAATTTCAGCCATCAACCATACTTTAAAGTCCTTACCGCGCTCCAAGCCACATTCAGCCATAATCTTAACCACTTTTTCACATTCCTCTACATTACGGCAGAAAGGAATCATAACATTAAGGTTTTTCAGACCAAACTCTTCACGAACTTTCACTACAGCCTGGCATTCCAGTTTGAAAGCTTCGATGTATTTAGGATCATAATAACGTGAAGCACCGCGCCAGCCCAATAATGCTGAAGGTTCATAAGGTTCGAACTCATCGCCGCCTTTCAAATCACGATATTCACTGGATTTGAAATCGCTGAAACGCAGAGTAACCGGTCTGGGAGCCATTGCCTGACAAACCTGACGCATACCTTCTGCCAGCTGATCGACAACTTTTTCAGGATGTCCGGTTTTAATGAGATACAAAGGATGTTCATGGATATAAGTAGTCCAGATGAACTCTTCACGCATCAAACCGATACCATCACAGGGCAGACTGGAATATTTCTCAGCCAGTTCCGGATCGCCCAAATTCATATAAACTTTAGTGCCAGTCGGCGGGAAGTATTCAGCAACCGCTACAGCAGCGCCTGCCTGATTTTCTTTTTTAGCTTCTTCAATAATGCCTTCATAAACTACGCCATGAGTAGCATCGATAGTTACATCAATACCGTCAGGAATAGTAACAGTAGCAGCTTCACCACGGCTCTTAGTACCAACGATACAGGGAATACCCAGCTCGCGGCTAACGATGGAAGCATGACAGGTCATTCCGCCGCTGTCAGTGACGATAGCTTTGGCTTTTTTCATTGCCGGTACCCAGTCAGGAGCGGTCATCTCAGTAACAAGGATCTCTCCTTCTTTAAATTCATCGATGCGGGAAGGATCAAGAATAACGTGTACGCGGCCAGAAACTTTACCCGGGCTTGCAGGCAAACCTTTCACGATAACTTTATGATCAGTAGTAGTCATAGATTTGCTTTCCTGCACTTTTGCTCCTCCTTCTTTATTGCGGCGGCTCCATACGGTTTCCGGACGGGCCTGCAGAATCCAGATTTTATTGGTACGTTCATCAACGCCCCATTCCATATCCATATAGCAGCCATAATGTTTTTCGATCTTTTTAGCATAATCAGCCAGTTCCAAAATCTGCTCGTCAGTCAAAGTCTGTACTTTGCGCAGTTCTTCAGGGACCTGCACTTCTTCACAGTCGCCGCCTTTTTTGCGTACAAGCATGATGTCCTGCTCATTTACGCAGCGGTCAATGATTTTGTGGTCATGTTTGGAAATAGTATAATTATCAGGAGTAACAGTACCCTGAACAACATATTCACCCAGTCCAAAGGCTGCCTCAATCAGGATATTATTGTCATCGCCAGTAGCAACGTTAACAGTAAACATAACACCGGAAGTTTTAGAGAAAACCATCATTTGTACAACGGCACTCAAAGCAACTTCTATATGATCAAAGCCTTGTTTTTCACGATAATAAACAGCACGGTCGGTAAAGCAGGAAGCGTAGCATTCCTTTACCTTTGCGATAATGGTTTCAGCACCCTGTACGTTCAGATAGGTATCCTGCTGACCAGCAAAGCTTGCATCCGGTAAATCTTCAGCTGTAGCGCTGGAACGAACGGCGACATAGGGATTCTCTTCGCCGACTCTTTTACCAAGTTCAACATAAGCAGCGCCAATAGCGTCCTGCAGATCCTGAGGCATTTTCTCAGCCATGATGGCATCACGCAGACGAGCGCTGACATCACGCAGTAAAGCGCTGTTTTCAACGTCAGTCAATTCAGACAAAATAGAGCGCATCTTTTCTTCAAGACCGCTTTCTTTAATGAAGTATCTATAAGCGTAAGCCGTAGTAGCAAAACCGTAAGGAACGGGAACATCTGTCTTAGCAGTCATTTCACCGAGGGAAGAGGATTTGCCGCCAACGATATCAACGTCTTTTCTTTCTAATTGCTCAAACCAGAGAAGAAACTGTTCTTCTTTTTTCATGATTGTAGCACTCCTTTATATTATACTTTTTGGGCTGCGCCCTTAATATAGTGTATACTATATCATATTTGTACACCACATTCAAGGACTTTTTTCATCGCTTTTTAACTTTTTGTGTTAAATTTTACAAAATGTGCTTATTTTCAGTACGGCCCTCCTTTACTCTTTAAATAATATTTTCGTCACTGGAAAAACAGAGTATATATATTAGTATACACTAAATGATACCTGGGAAAAAGTAAAATCAGCAGATTATAACTAAAATCCATCTCATAGACTGCGCCATATATGTAACGATTGCACAATGTACTTCTTAGTATATTTCTTAACAATACAATCAAGCCCACGAATCTCACTGCAAATACAAGGAAAGCCCCTGATGACAGACACGCCGCGTACTAAATGTACTCTGGTGTTTGTAACCAAGGGCCTGACAAAACAACTGCCGTAAAATGTGCGATTAAAGAACGATACAGCTCAAATCGCCGACAGCATTTGTAACCTCTTTCGCCTGCTCAAGAAGGGCCAGACGATTATTTTTAATATCAACATTTTCATCCATGACCATAACACTGTCAAAGAATTTATTTACAGGCTCAACTACCTGATCGGCAAGTTTTAATGCACCGGCATAATTATAAGTCACGATGTCCGGGATCAGCTCTTTATTAAGACGAATCAGAACATCATGCAGTTCCTGCTCTGCCGGGTCGGCAAAAAGCGCACTGCTTATAGCAACTTCAGTCTCAATTTTTTTGCAAAGATTGCAGACACGGATAGAAGCCTGAATAACAGCTTCTGCTTCCGGCAGAACTACATACGCATTCAAAGCCTTGCAGCGCGCGTAAATATCTACTAAATCATCGTTGCGTTCATCGGCAAAAACAGCATCGACAACGTCATAACGGATTCCCTGTTCGATCATCATATTTTTCAAACGTAATTTAAAGAATTCTAAAATCTGCGGTATCAATTTACCGGTATCTTCCGGTTTGATATTGAGCAGATACAGCGCACCTGCCAGAATTTTGATCAGGGGCATATGATAGTTACTGCTGATAAGAATATTGATGATACCCAAAGCCTGACGACGCAATGCATAAGGATCCTGCGAGCCTGTCGGTGCAAGTCCGCGGCTGAAAGTAGCAACGATATTATCTATTTTATCACTGATGCCGACAATACGTCCAATAGTACCCTTCGGCAGCTCGTCACCGGCAAAACGCGGCAGATAGTGTTCATAAATACCTTCAGCAACTTCAGCAGGTTCGCCGTCTAATTTGGCATATTCACGCCCCATAACTCCCTGCAGCTCTGTAAATTCAACCACCATCCCGGCAACAAGATCTGTTTTAGACAGCAAAGCTGTACGTTTGAGGTTAGTATCGTCAACTTTAACATTGATGGCAAACTTAACCATTTCAGCCATTTTAGCCAACCGCTCACTCTTATCATACATATTGCCCAGACCTTCCTGGAATGAAACTGTTTTCAGTTTTTCCAGACGGTCTTCCAATTTTAGTTTGCGGTCTTCATTGAAGAAGAATTCAGCATCACTGAGACGAGCGCGTAAAACACGTTCATTACCGTGTGCGACAACATCTAAAAACTCTTTACCGCCATTGCGGACTGTAATAAATTTATTGAGCAGCCTGCCTTCTTCATCCACTACCGGAAAATAACGCTGATGTTCACGCATTGGGGTGATAATGGCTTCCTTCGGTAACGACAGGAATTTTTCTTCAAATTTCCCACATAATGCAGTAGGATATTCAACAAGATAATTGACTTCTTCCAGTAAGTCTTCGTCAATTTCAGCAATTCCGCCTTCGGCAGCCGCCAGTTCTGTCACCTGCTGACGAATCAATTCACGGCGGGCATCCTGATCGACCATCACAAAGTTGTCAGCCAGTGCCTGTACATATGCATCAGCGTTGGGGATCTCAACAGCTCCTTGCATTCCCATAACAGCAGAATGCACTACATTGCCAACCTTATTGATAGCCGCGCTCAGCAGGCCTTTAGTTTCCACAGCCTCTTTCATAGATTGCTGCATAAAACGATGTCCCATCGAATACCTGCCCGATTTTACGCCGGTAATTTCTACCGGTATTACTTTTTCACCGAACAGTGCTACCAGCCAGCGGATAGGACGCACGAACCGAAAATCATAATCGGCCCAGCGCATATTTTTCGGGAAAGATAAAGACTCCAGGATATCAAGCAGCAAACCGGGCAGTAAATCGACAACAGGTTGACCTGCCAAATGTTTTACTGCATAAACGTATTCTCCGCGCACTTCCAGGTCTTTAACGTCTATCCCCTGCCCGCGGGCAAAGCCTATTGCCGCTTTGGAAGGAGCTCCGCTTACGAAAGCAATTTTTGCAGACGGCCCTTTAGCCTCAATCGTACTGTCTGCCTGAGCTTCTGCTACACCTTCAGCAATAAAGGTCATCCGGCGAGGCGTGCCATAAACCTTGATATTTTCAAACGGAATACGCAGCTCCTGCATTTTATCTGCAGCAAGCTCTTGTAATTGTTTAAGAATACCCGGCATAAATTTTGCGGGGATCTCTTCAGTACCGATTTCAAATAATAATTTTTCCATTATTTATTCTCCCCTTTCAATAACGGGAAGCCAAGTTTTTCCCTTTGTTCAACATAGGCAGCTGCGCACAAACGTGCCATAGCGCGCACACGGCCAATGAAAGCCGTTCTTTCGCTGACGCTGATGGCGCCGCGGGAATCCAAAAGGTTAAAAGTATGAGAACATTTCAATACATAATCATAAGCAGGACGGATATATCCGGCCTCAATAACGCGTTTTGCCTCAGCTTCATATTTATCAAACAGATCAAACAGCAGTGCTGTATCAGCTACTTGAAAATTGTAAAAAGACTGTTCTACTTCGTTAGTATGGAAAACGTCACCATAAGTGACTCCATCCACCCATTCAATATCAAAAACATTTTCCACACCCTGGATATACATAGCCAGTCGCTCTAAACCATACGTGATTTCAACAGTAACAGGTTTCACGTCGATACTGCCGACCTGCTGAAAATAGGTGAACTGGGTAATTTCCATACCATCCAGCCAAACCTCCCAGCCAAGTCCCCAAGCACCTAAAGTCGGTGATTCCCAGTTATCCTCAACAAAACGGATATCATGTTCTTCCTGACGGATACCCAGTTCGGCCAGGCTCTGGAGATAAAGCTCCTGAATATTATCCGGAGACGGTTTAATAATTACCTGATATTGATGATGCTGGAACAACCGATTGGGGTTATCCCCATAACGCCCGTCAGCCGGACGTCGAGATGGCTCTACATAAGCCACACGCCATGGTTCCGGTCCTAAAACGCGCAGAAAAGTTGACGGATTCATAGTTCCCGCACCTTTTTCGACGTCATAGGGCTGGCCCATGATGCAGTTTTGGTCTGCCCAGAATTTCTGGAGCTTCAAAATAATTGTTTGAAAATTCATGTTCTGCCTCCTATTTTATTTGTTACAACGACAAAAACAAAAGTCTCCGTCCCTGTAACAATTAAGTTACAGGGACGGAGACATAAATCACTCCGCGGTTCCACCCTGCTTGACCGCTCATACGGTCCGCCTCGATGTTTATAAAATTGCAGCTCCCGGGTGCCTTTGTTTTCTCATCTGCCGGCTTACACCATCCCGGCTCGCTAAAACAGAAAACTACTTATCCCTTTCATCGCTTAAAAGAAAATATATCAAATCAGACGTCCTTTGTCAATGCTTTTACAATCCTAACTGCGCTAAAAAGCTTAAACTTTTCAAAGGCTTGTCGATCTGGTAAACAATAAACCGATAAAGTATCTGTTCCAGCTGCATCAAATCGCCGCCGCGCACAGTAAAAGGCTGTGGATCATTGAAATCCAGCGCAATCAGCTCCTGCAGCAGCTTCTGAGCGCCGCTGCTAAAGGGCAACTCTTCCCCTCCGTGACAGGCTTCGCAAATAAGGCCGCCCTGAACGACACTAAAAAAAGCATCTCCTTCAACAGCTTCAGTACAGTTGACACAGGCGTCATAAACAGGAGCAAATCCTGTTAAAACAAGCAGCTTGCAAATAGCCGACAACGCGACCAGACGCGGGTTATTCCTGGAAAGTATTTGTACTGCTCCTACAAGCAGCTCATAAATATCTTCCTGCGGCTCATGTGCTTCCGTCAGAGCTTCTGTCACTTCAGCAATCACCGAAGCATAAGCCATCTGTTTGATGTCCATTTGCTGCGGCAAAGCAATCAATTCACAGCTTTTCATACTGTCCAGACGTTTACCAGAATATAGCTGCATATCGAGCATCGCAAAAGGCTGTATCAGCCGTCCGCCAGTAGTCCTCGCATAACGGGCACCGTACGCTAAAAAAGGTATTTTACCATGGGCACGCGAAAAACAGACTGCGTATTTATCCGCAGTCTGCCAATCCTTTACTTTTAAAATAATTACTTCGTCCTGATATGCAGTATTACTCATCAGCTTGTACCGCAGTACCATCTTCCTGTAACATGGTAGCTTTGACCCGTGTTACTCTAAAGCCTTCTGCTTCAGTAACCTCAAAGCGCCAGCCGCCGGTAACGACTCTGTCACCTTCTTCAGGTTTACGCCCTAAAAGTCCGAAGACAAAACCGCCAATGGTATCTTCCTCCGGTTCGTCAAATTCAATATTTAAAAGTTCAGAAATCTCGTCCAGTAAAACAAGGCCGTCGAACTCATAGCTGTCATCACCTAAGCGCAAAATATCTTCTGCTTCTTCGCCATCATGCTCATCCTGAATATCACCGACAATTTCCTCCAGGAGATCTTCCATTGTAACCAGACCAGCCGTACCGCCATATTCATCAGCAACTACAGCAATCTGGATACGCTTATGCTGCATCATCTGCAGCACTTTAGCCGTTGACATTCCTTCGGGAACAACGACAATATTGCGCATTCGTGTCCGCAGATCAAAAGCCGGATCGTCGTCATCGTCCAGATCCATCAAATCACGCACATGAATAACGCCCAAAACATGATCTTTGTCTTCCATACATAAAGGATAACGTGTATGCCGGCTTTCACGCACAGCCTGCAGATTTTCCTGCAGCGTATCATCAGTATACAAACAAATCATATCCTGACGCGGCACCATGACTTCACGAGCCACGCGGTCGGCGAAATCAAAAACATTATCAATCAGACGGCTTTCCATATGATCCAGCTTACCGCCGCGTTCGCTGGCACTGACTATCATCCGCAGCTCATCTTCACTGCGCGAGATATCTTCATCAGGGACAGGATCAACGCCTAAAAGGCACAATACAGCATGGGAGATTCGATTAAAAAGCACAACCAGCGGATATAAAAGGTAATGAAAAAAAACCAACGGATAAGCGACCGCCATCGCTACCTGCTCGACCTTACCTAAGGCGATAGTGCGAGGCACCAGTTCGCCGAAAACAACATGCAGAAAAACGATGATAAGAAACGCACAGGCAAAAACCAGCGAATGATCATACCAGGTGTCGGCACTTACCCCAAACATACCGCGGAACATTTCAGCGAGGAGTGGGCCGCCAAACCAGCCCAAAAGCAAAGACGAAGCAGTAATACCAAGCTGAGTCGCACTCAGGTAGGTATCAAGCTTTTCGCTCATTTTTAAAACTGTGTTAGCTCTGCTTTTTCCCTGCCGGATCAATTCATCCAGCCTGCTTTTTCTGATTCTGACTAAAGAATATTCAGCCATAACAAAAAAGCCGTTCAATAAAGTGATCAATAATGCAATAGACAGCTCAAATAAGCATGTCATAGCGGGGTCGCCGTCGATAGGTCATCTCTCCTTACTTATATAAACTTCATAAATTGTTATTAGCATAAGCATACCATACTACTGTATTTTCAGTCAATAAATCAGCCTTCATAACCGAATTGCTTCAAAGCCTTATCCTTATTGCGCCAATCAGGTTTTACTTTAACCCACAGATCAAGAAAAACCTTATTGCCGAGCAGTGATTCAATATCCTTCCGGGCCTGCTCTCCGACCTTTTTCAGCAAGCTGCCTTTAGCCCCAATCACGATACCTTTTTGGGATTCACGTTCCACAAAAATATTGGCACGAATATAAATATCATCATTATCACGTATCTTGAATTCATCAATCTCCACAGCAATAGAATGCGGCACCTCATCACGAGTTGACCGCAGTACCTTTTCTCGAATCATTTCCGCAGCAATTATCCGTTCCGGCTGGTCGGTTATCATATCGTCCGGGAAATATGCCGGACCTTCCGGCAAATACTTGGTGATCTCATTTACTAAACCCGGGAATTCAGTATCCTGCAAAGCAGAAACAGGCACTACTGCCGCAAAGGTAAAATCTTTAGTATAGCTTTCAATAATGCCGAAAAGCTTACCTTTGTCTGCCAGTTTATCGATTTTATTGGCAACAAGAATCACCGGAGTTTTGACCTTGCGCAGCTGCTCCAGAATATAATCCTCTCCGGCACCGCGCTTTTCCGAAACATCAACAACAAACAAAACCACATCTACCTCGTGCAGCGTACTTTCTGCAGCCCGTACCATATATTGCCCCAGCTTATGCTGCGGCTTATGGATACCGGGAGTATCCAAGAACATGATCTGAGCATTGTCAGTATTCATAATACACATGATCTTATTACGCGTTGTCTGAGGACGGTCACTCATAATTGCAATTTTCTCCCCGATCAATCCATTCGTCAACGTTGATTTGCCTACATTAGGCCGGCCTACAATAGCCGCAAAACCAGAATAATGCTTGCCATCCTGCTTATTTATACTAATCGCTCCTTTGCTTTCACTTACATTTATTTTTTATATTCAGGGACTCAGAGCCAAAACCATATGGCAGCAGTTCTGCCACAGACATTGTTTTTGTCTGTCCCTTGCAATTTGCCAGGATTATTTTTTCAAAAGGAAACTCTGCCAGCACCTGACGGCAAGCGCCGCATGGTGCCACCGGCTCATCTGTATCGGCAACTACGCACAAAGTTTTAAACCTGCGTACGCCGCTGCACACAGCTGCAAAAACAGCATTACGTTCTGCACAGCAAGTCAACCCATACGAAGCATTTTCTATATTGCAGCCGGTAAAAATTTCTCCGTCAACAGTTTCGACCGCCGCCCCAACTTTGAATTTAGAATAAGGCGCGTAAGCATTATCACGTGCCGCCTGCGCTGCCGCTAATAACTTCGTCTCCATAACTGCTCCTTTTAATGAACCAGAAATTCTTCCGAAAGTCTGATTTCCCGTAAAGCTTCTTCCTCTTTAGCCCGCATAACTGCTTTATCCTCATCTGTCATATGATCATATCCCAGAAGGTGCAGCAGGCCGTGTACCGCCAAATAAACGATTTCACGTTCCAAGCCATGTCCAAATTCTTCCGCCTGTCTGGAAGCAGTTTCAGCGCTGATAATGATATCTCCCAAAAGATGTTCTTCAGGCCCACCTAAAAGCTCCGGTTCCTCTTCACTTTCTTCATCAAGTGCAAAAGAAAGTACATCTGTAGGCCTGTCGACATTACGATAATCGCGATTCAGCATATGTATTTCTTCATCATCAACAATAGTAATATCAACTTCTGTCCTCTCAGACAGACTGTGCAGCCTGGCTACTACATTCAATCCCGCAGTCAGCAGCTGCTCCAGCTCTTCACTGATCTGTAATTTATCCTGGTCATTTTCCAGCGTTATTATCATTGTCTGCCTCCCGCTGTTTCTGGCGTCTGCTGTCATAATTCTCATATGCCCTGATAATAGCGGCCACGATCTCGTGACGAACGACGTCAGCTTCTCCAAAACGAATAATACCTACCCCCGGAGTTTTCTGCAGAACATAGGCCGCCTGTTTCAACCCGCTGTTTTTACCGTTTGGTAAATCAATCTGTGTAATATCACCAGTAATGACCATTTTCGACCCAAAACCAAAACGGGTCAGAAACATCTTCATTTGCTCCGGTGTTGTATTCTGCGCTTCGTCCAGAATAATAAACGAATCATTCAAAGTTCGTCCGCGCATATAAGCTAAAGGAGCAACTTCTATCGTCCCTCTGGCAACATATTTCTGAAAAGTCTCGCTGCCCAGCATGTCATATAACGCGTCATACAACGGTCTCAGATAAGGATCGACCTTATCCTGCATATCACCTGGCAAAAAGCCAAGTTTTTCACCGGCTTCTACAGCAGGACGAGTCAGAACGATCCGTTCAACCTCTTTATTCTTTAAAGCCTTCACAGCTAAAGCGACAGCCAGATAAGTTTTGCCTGTACCTGCAGGACCTATCCCAATAGTGACATTACTGCGTTTAATGGTTTCTACATAATCCCATTGTCCCAGTGTTTTCGCCTTTACCTGACGGCCACGGTTGGTAACGATTATCGTATCGGCATACATACGGTGCAGACTTTCCAGCCGGCCCTCTGCAATCATCCCAATACTGTATCTGACATCATGTGTAGTCAGAGGCATACCCTGACGATACAAAAAAAGCAGCTCTTTGAACAGGGTTTCAATCTGCCCCACTTCATTGTCTTCACCGCTGAAAACGATCACATTGCCGCGCGCAACAATAACACTCTCATAATGTTCCTTGATTACCCGCAGCAGCTCGTCATTTCGTCCTAAAATACCAACCATTTCCTGTTGATCCTGTACTTCAATGATACGTTCGCTCTGTAAAAAGGACAAATTAGTGCTCCTTTCTCTCCTTACCCCTCTTTTATAACAATATTCTTAATAGTTACCGGCTCCAACGGTTTATCATTGCCATCAGTCTTTACTTTTCCGATTTTATAAACAACGTTCATACCCTTGGTAACTTTACCAAAAACAGCATGCTTGCCATCAAGCCACGGACAGGCACGCAAAGTAATAAAGAACTGGCTGCCGCCTGTATTCGGACCGGCGTTGGCCATCGATAAAACACCTGCACCTTCGTGTGTCAGTTTACTGCTGAATTCATCTTTAATGGTATATCCAGGTCCGCCTGTACCAGTACCAGTAGGATCACCGCCCTGGATCATAAAATTATCAATAACACGATGAAAGGTAACTCCATTATAAAACCCTTTTTTCGCCAGGTTGATAAAATTCTCACAAGTTTTAGGAGCCAGATCTGTTGCCAATTTCACTTCAAAATCACCCATTGACGTTTCAAAAACAGCAGTTGCCGGCTTCATCGGCACCGCATCCGGCTCGCTCTTAGTTTCACTGCCGCAGGCTACTACGCTGAAACTGCTGAAAACCAATAAACATAATATTAATAATTTTTTCAAAATCATATCCTCCTGTTTTATAGCTACCAATATTATACCACAAGGGTACGTATTCTCACTAGGCTCGAAAATACCTCGCCAAGTTTTCATACAGTACCACAATAATTAATCATCACAGCCTGTCTTTCAGCCAGCAAACAACCTCTGCCGCAGCCTTATTTCCGTGATTAGTAAAACTGTGGTCACCGCCGTTAATGATAACCAGCTTTTTTGGAACTCCAGCTAAAGCAAATGTCAAACGTGCCTGATCAACAGCTACTGTTTCATCTTTTTCTCCATGAAGGATCAGCAGAGGACGCTTACGCCAGTTACGTAAAATCCCCTGCAGATCATATTTGGCGAAATCTGTAATAAAATCAGGTGTTAAGGTCAATTCACCACGTTCATCATTTAAATACAGAGTCTGACCTGCAGACAACGCATTATAGGCTTCAGCACCCAAGGCATTTCTGAAGGTCGCCTGTAAATCGTTCGGCGCAGCCCACAATACCAGTCCTGCAATATCAGCAGATCGTGAAGCGGCAACTAATGCCGCTGCTCCGCCAAGACTTCTACCCAGTAAAAATATTTTTCCGGCTGAAAATTTAAGTCGTACATAAGCAAGCACCGCTTCCAATTCTTCAACCTGCTTGGAAAGGATTTGACTGCCATTAAAATTAAAACGTATGACATTACAGCATTCGGAAGCCATTTCAGCTAAAACAGCCGCTCTGCCGCCGCCATCCATTGAACCTCGGAACCCATGTGCCAAAACCAGCACCGGCGCGGCAGTATTTTCTTCGATACAGGGGGTTAGTATACCATTTATTTCGCCATAAGGCCCCTGGATTTGAATTGTTTCTTCCGGTTTTATTTTCATTTCTACAACTCCATTACTAACGATCTATATTTATATTATAACAAGAAAAATTACATTTGAGTCAAAAACAAAAAACCTGCCGATAAAATCGACAGGTTTTTCAGATAGGGATCCTATGTTGAGAGTTCTTAGCTTATTTGCCAGGGAAGAACGGCCAAATAACAGGAATTACAACCAGGGATACTACGAAGCAGACGACAACAAGGCCGGTACCTGCTTTAACATAGTCCATGAATTTATAACCGCCAGGACCAAGAACCAAAGTATTCGGAGGAGTACCTACCGGAGTTGCGAATGCACAGGATGCTGCAACTGCGATAGCCATGATAACTGCTTTCGGATCGGCGCCAAGTTGTTTAGCAATCGCAACACCAATCGGGCACAGCAGAGCTGCGGATGCAGTGTTGGACATAAATTGGGTCAAACCGCAAGACAGGATAAACAGAACTGCGGTAACGATCAACGGAGACGGAGAACCGCCCATCAGACCTACGGTCCATTCAGCGATCAATTTACCAGCGCCGGTTTTATCCATTGCAGTGGATACAGGCATCATACCTGCGAACAGGAAGATGGTTACCCAGTCGATAGAAGCGTAAGCTTGTTTTTCAGTCAAGCAACCAGTCAGTACGCAAACCAATGCACCGATGATAGCTGCCATTTCCAGGGAAACGCCTTTGATATCCAAAGCCATTACCAAAACAACTACGAGCAGGATAACGCCGGAAATGATTTGTTTGGAAGAAGAAGTAGTAGTAGCTTCAACTTCTTGTTCGATTTCCTGGTCAGCATCCAATTCAACTTTCGGGAGTAAATGTTTACCAATGAACATCATATAGAGCATACCTGCGATAGATACAGGAATACCGATCCATGCAAATTCAAAGAAACCAAATCCTTCCAAACCAGCAGAAGTCAAAGCACCGGTAGCAATAATGTTAGGCGGTGTGCCTACCATCGTAATGATACCGCCCCAACCGCAAGCGAACGCCAAAGGCATCAACTGACGGGAAGCAGGAATCTTTGCAGCAGCACAGATACCCAAAGCAACCGGAAGCAGGCAAGCTGCTGTACCAGTATTGGAAAGTACTGAAGACAACAAAGTACCAACTATCATTAAACCAAACATCAGGCTGTTTTCGCCAGTACCACAGAAATGAACTACAGTATTACCGATTTTTTGGGCCAAACCAGTATAGAACATTGCTGCGCCAACGATGAACATACCTGCAAACAAAACTACCGTAGAGTTAGACAAACCGGAAAAGACTTGTTTAGCAGGGATGAAGCCTAACAGGCCGCACGCGATTGCGCCGGCAGTAGCAGTGATTGCGAGAGGGATAAGTTCAGTAACAAAAAGCAATGCAACCACAGCCAACAGAATTAAACATTTTACTGCTTGGGACATAATAAATTCCTCCTTTTTAAATTTTCTATATGCTGTTCGAATTGTCGGACAACATATAAAGATCGCAAAGGAACTACAAGTTTAGCAATCCCTTTATTAATTTACATTATAGCAATGGTAAATGCAAAATGATGTTGCCCAGGCAACACTATATTTTTAAAATTTGTAATAAACGGTGCAAAAGCCGAAACCATGCAAGGTTTCGGCTTTTTAGCAGTTAAATAGTAAAATAATAATATTTTGTTATAATATAAGTGCATTAAAGCTATTCAAACTTTAAAATTTTAAAATTTCTTTTATCAAAATCAATCAATCCGCAATCTTTCATTCTGGCCAGTTCACGAGTCAAAGCACTGCGGTCAGCATCCAAATAATTGGCCATATCCGTTCTGTTAAAAGGTATTTCAAATTCAGTAGAACCGTTACGTTTAGCTTCCTGTTCCAGATAAGTCATAATCTTGCCGCGCAGAGTTTTTTTACACAAGATCTCCGTTTTTTCAATCAACTGTGCATTGTTGCTGGCCATTATTGAAATCATGTTTGTCAGCAATTTGTTACGGCAGGGATCATTATTACTCAGATCGGTCAGAACCTTCCCAAAGGGAACCATCAGCACCTCGCTGTCACTGGCAGCAAAGTAGCTAACATTAGTTTTCTCGTCCTGTTTGTCATGCCCCAGGAAGTTTTCGGCAAAAATGGAACCAGACCCCATTGTTGTGATAATGGACTTATCTCCCATAATATCTTCCTTGATCATTTGTACAGTACCCGCTACAACAATGCCAATACTCTCAACCGCATCACCGGCCAAATAAATATAGTCCGATTTTTCAAAATGCTTAACAAGGGCATTTACTTTACCAAGAATAGTGTCTAATTCATCGCTGGCTAACCCTTTGAACAAGGGTAAACTCAAAAGATTCTGCATTGCCGCTTTCATAGCTGTCCTCCTTCTCTCTTACTCTCAATCATCTAAATAAAACAAATAAGTTTCTTCCTATTTAATATGCCCTTGATTTGTTTTTATTATAATTTGTGTTTCTTGTTTATTCAAACTTACTTTAATTACTTTATTATGATATTATTTTCTAAATTTATTCGTGTTGCCTCAGCAACAACATTCATCTTTTTTTATTGTTATAATTCAGTCAAAGCAAACGAGACATTTGCTTGGGACATTAGTCTTCCTTTAATCTTTTTCCAATCATTTGACCGTCAACGAGAGGGTTCGGCTCTCATTGACGGTCACCTTTTTTATTTGCTAAAATAAAATTATAAAAACACTTAATGAAATTTTATAGAAAACATATGTCTAAACAGCTTGAGCACGATTTACAACAATTCAAAAAGATTCAACAAATCTAATTATGCCGGTCAGATTGACGATGTAAATAACAAAACTCCTATACCGATAGTCATCCCCTATCCTTGTATTATTGGCGGCAGCGGCACTTTACTTACCTGCAGCTATTGCCTGACATAAAAATCTTCACTGGCTTTCAAAAATCAACGCCATGTAATAAAATAATTAGAGCAATATTTTTTGTAACTTTTGATACCATTGCTTTAATCTTACTTCATATATTATAGCACTTTTATTCTGTTTGTGTTAATTTTCGCAATTATTTTTTATCTTTTATTTATAACCTCTTGTTCGTTAATAATAATTACAGATATTTTATGATATAATACTAATAAATCAGTTATTTTGTCTTGAAAGCAGGTGCTTGTATGCAGAAACGTGTCGTCTTGCTGGGAATAATCATTGAAAATACTGCCGCAGTAGAACAGCTTAATATTTTACTGCATGCCCATAACGAATATATTATTGGACGTATGGGACTGCCATATAAACAAAAAGGCATTAATATTATCAGTATCGTTCTTGATGCCCCGGCCGACGTTATCAGTACGCTTTCCGGCAAAATAGGTATGCTCAAAGGAGTAAGCGTCAAGGCTTTATACGCAAAAGCTCCGCAAGAACAGCCCTTTTAAATATTTATATATAAGGGAAATCACTGACGGGAAAGGATTCCTGCCCCGAAAGAAAGAAGGTAGACAAATGTATAATGTCAAATCAATGCAAGCCAGTGAGTTCATTGCTCATGATGAAATCCTGGAAACCCTTGCCTATGCCTCAGCAAACAAAAATAATGCGTCGCTTATCGACAGTATTATTGCTAAAGCAAAGGAACGCAAGGGACTTTCACACCGCGAAGCTGCCGTGCTTTTAGACTGTGAGCTTGATGAAAAAAATCAGGAAATTTTTGCTTTGGCCGAACAGATCAAAAAAGATTTTTACGGCAACCGCATCGTTATGTTTGCGCCGTTATATCTTTCAAACTACTGTATTAACGGCTGCGTTTATTGCCCTTATCACAGTGTAAACAAAAACATCACCCGAAAAAAACTCACTCAAGATGAAATCCGCAACGAAGTTATCGCACTTCAGGATATGGGACATAAGCGCCTGGCTTTGGAAGCAGGTGAAGACCCGGTAAATAATCCACTGGATTATATTCTGGAAAGCATCAAAACTATTTACAGCATCAAACACAAAAACGGCGCCATTCGCCGCGTTAATGTCAATATTGCCGCAACCAGTGTCGAAAATTATCGTAAACTGCACGAAGCCGGTATTGGCACATATATACTTTTTCAGGAAACCTACCACAAAGAAAGCTATGAACGATTACATCCTACGGGACCTAAAAGCAACTATGCCTACCATACGGAAGCCATGGACAGAGCTATGCAGGGCGGCATCGATGATGTGGGACTTGGCGTACTCTTTGGGCTTGAACTTTATCGTTATGAATTTACCGGTCTTTTAATGCATGCCGAACATCTGGAAGCAGTGCACGGAGTTGGCCCGCACACTATCAGCGTTCCGCGTATCTGCCCTGCTGACGATATCGATCCCAACGCCTTTAATAACAGCATCAACGATGATATTTTTGCCAAGCTTGTAGCCTGCATCCGTATTTCTGTTCCCTATACAGGTATGATCGTTTCTACCCGCGAAAGTCAAAAATCACGCGAACGTGTGCTGCATCTGGGAATCTCACAAATCAGCGGCGGTTCGCGCACCAGTGTCGGCGGTTATGCCGCACCTGAACCGGAAGCTGAAAACTCAGCACAATTCGATGTCAGCGATACCCGCAGCCTTGATGAAGTAGTAGCCTGGCTGATGGAAATCGGTTATCTGCCCAGTTTCTGTACAGCCTGCTATCGTCAGGGTCGTACTGGCGACCGTTTTATGAGTTTATGCAAAAGCGGTCAGATCCAAAACTGCTGTCATCCAAACGCACTGATGACACTCAAAGAATATTTGACCGACTATGCTAAGCCACATACTAAAGAGCTTGGCGAAAAGCTCATTCAAAATGAACTGGCCAATATCCCCAATCCCAAAGTACGTGAACTGGTTATACAGCATTTGACAGATATCGAAAACGGCGAACGTGATTTTCGCCTATAAATATTATAAAAAAGCTACGCCTTAAAAGGCGTAGCTTTTTTATTTAGACCTTACATCCTTTTAAAACGGCTTTTCGGCTGCTTACAGACAGGACAGACATAATCATCCGCTTCTTTGGTAATGTCACCTTCATAGATATAACCGCATACCTCACAAATATAACGCAGCTGAGCCTGCTTTTCTGATTTCGGCACTTCAACCTGATAAGTCGGAGCATTTTTGGGAGCTTTTCCCTTGATAACATTATGATAATATTCATAAGTCATAGGCGGTTCATCAGTTCCACCCAAAGTCTTAGTTAAACGCGCCATAATCACGCAGTGAGTCTCGGCATCATGCATGGCAATAACATCACAAACCATATAGCCGCAGGCGTGCTCTTTCACTATCGGTAAACCATCCAACACACCGCAGGCAAAATTTTTACCGCAGAATTTATCCATTTTGCGCCCACAGGCAAATCCAAGCTCTGCAATAACATTACGTTCAACCGCTTCAGATAAAATCGAAATACTGAAACGCCCGCTCTTTTTTATGGCCTCATAAGTAAAATTATTTTTGTTCATACTCACAGCAATAACAGGATTATCGCTTGTAACCTGAATCACCGTATTTACTATACAGCCGGCAGGTCTTATCCCATCAAGAGTTCCAACAGCGTACATACCATATGTAAGTTTGTGTAAAACGGACAGATCCATTTTCTCTACCCTCTTTCATTTCTTTTATCCTCTTTAATTATACTAAACAGAAAATTAAAAGGATAGAGCAATAAACTATCTCAGAGAAGCAGTTTATTTACAAAACCACTGTTTAAACTTCATATAAAATCATCAGTTATCTTTTAAAATAAATTTCCACGAACAATTACAGGTCTCATCAGTTATTTCCGGATAACAGCTAAGCGCTTCGCACTCAAACCGGTCATCAATGGTCTTGGCAAAACCAGTATATTCAATAATACCGACTGCCTTGCAGGGATGAAATTCCATCCCCTTACGCTTTCTCGCATTCTGCACTCTGCAGTCTAACGTTCTGTAAATCAAAGTATTCCCATCGACAATTATCTCATCTTCATTGATATTGGCATATAATCTCAGCTGTAAAGCTCTTTTCAGCCCATCTATGCCAGGTCTGGATGACAACTTTAAAAACTCTTTGATTTTTTGTGCCTCAATTTTTGTAAAAGCCTCCCAAATATTACAGTCATGCTCCATGGCCTCTGCCATACCAAATTTACGTTCTACTGACTGAAACCAAACGCCATCCATAGCCAGCCAGTTTTTAGAATAGATTTCGATCAGCTGTATCAGTTCAGACCTTTCCATTTTTTCCAAAGTCTTATTGACCATCTCCAATCCTCCCTTGTAATTATTTACGGAACACCTCTTAGAAGTTATTCTGATTATAGCACATAAAATTTGCACATAATCAAATACCAGTCTCACGATTACTAAACAAAAAAGCATCGGCAGATGATGATCAACCTGCTGATGCTTTTTTTATAGGATATAACAAATTTTTATTTAGAATACACTGCTTCATATTCTGGCGTTCTGTCAAATACTTTTTTGGCGAAAGGGCACAGCGGAATGATTTTCCGGTTGTCAGCGACAGCAAAATCTACAACCTTCTGCACCAGAGCATTACCAATTGCATGTCCCTTCCATTTAGCATCTACATAGGTATGATCAATAATCAAAAGATGCTCTCCTGTTTTTACGAAGGAAATCTCTCCGATTTCTTCATTTTCATAAAATACCGCAAACCTGCTGGCATCTTCTTCCAGTCTATAGTCAAACATTGTTCTTCCTCCTCATATTCACGGCTCGATCTCATCAGAATTTTTCAGCTTATATTTCAAAGCTCCCGAAGGGCAGCCTTTAATCGCAGTTATAACTGACTCCTGCTCGGTAGCAACCGGTAGAACCCACGGTTTCCGCTTTAATTGAAATACCGTATGGTTTGCTTTCACACAATTACCGGAATGCTTACAAACATCTTTATTAAAATAAACGTCATAAGTTTCGCCTTCATATTTCTTATATCCTAAGTCAAGCAAGTCTTTCTCTTTCATTTTTATACCCCTTTCAACAAACACTAAAATACCATTAATATAGGTTTTTAGCTATTTTTAATATACCACTGATTCTATAAAGACGCACTTTTATTAAATTAAATTTTTAAAATTTTTATATCAAAAATTATCCTTTTGAACAATTTCTTTTCTGCCGCCAAAACAGCTTCTTTATAATAACTTTTATAAACAAAATCAATAAACAGCTGCGATTTTTTAATATTTATAAAATTTATAGTTATCCCTTTTATAAAAATATAACAGCTTATATTATATCCCCCTTGTCTGTCAAAGATGAACGTGATATTCTAATAGTAGAAGATGCTGCCACTACTCGCTCTGCTTCTTTATTATACGATGAAGCCTTTTTCATCTTTGTTATTATAACGATAGATTTTCCACAGCAGCATTTATTTTCAAGAAGGAGCTGATGACATGGATACAATCTTTTTCGCATTCACAGTGTTATCTTTAGTTTTATTGGGTATCGGCCTGATAAAACCACACTGGGTATTACCTCTCAGCGTACTTGAACCAAAAACAAGGCGTAAAGCAGCGATCATCTATTTCATTGCTTTTCTTATTTGCCTTGGCATTGCCTCTAAACTAAGCTATTCCTGATAGCTATTCAATTATCTTCCAAATACATTGAGTCTGCTTTGTATTAAAAATATCCACGCAAAAAAATAACACTCTAGTTTAAACTAGAGTGTTTCTTTTTTGTAATATGGTGCCGAAGGCCGGACTCGAACCGGCACGTGGGGTAACCACGCTTGATTTTGAGTCAAGTGCGTCTGCCAATTCCGCCACTTCGGCGACTCAATGTTCCGTAACGGAACAATAACAATAATACCGTATCTATATATAATTGTCAAGCATTTCTTCAAACTTTTTTAGTAAACAACCAGCTGCATTTTGCCGCTTCTTAAAATCGATTTTCAACTGCTTTAAAACATTAACTTCAGCAAGCCACAAGCTGATTCTATTCGGCTGTATCGGGGAAAATACGTTTATGCAGCTTATATGCAAGTACAAGCCCTAAAATGCCTGTGATCATCTGCGGCCAGCCCATAATAAACAAAATGAATAACGCCAGCTTTTCAGGTACTGCAACCAGCCACAAAACGAACAAACTGCTGCAATATAAAATAAATGTTTTAAAAAGAGGCGCGGCGATGATGATCCCCTTTCCCCAGAAGCGGGCACACAGATATACCATCACCAAGTTGCCTACAGCCACTACCGGTATCAAAAACGGAAGCGGCAGCTGCCCTTGAAAATACGCCATTACCGGCAGCAGCACCGCGATCATTACAGACGGCCATAAACCAACGGTACGGGCCGCCAGCACCAAAACCATATTCACCAATGTACCGACGACAAAAACAGTCCACATAGGCGGCATAGGGATCACTAAACGCAATGCCTGCAGGACCAGACCTACGGCCAGCAGCATCGCCCCTCTTACCCAGTTATTATTTTTCATTCTATTCTCCTATTTTGCCGGACATTCACGTTCTACAAAAGCTTTAAACGCAGCCTGCAGCTGCGGCACGACCTTACCTACACCGCTGCCGATGAATTTGCGGTCTATTTTAGTAACCGGCATAATCTCGCAGCGAGGGCCGCATAAAAATGCTTCTTCTGCTTTCAGGACAAACTCTATATCAAAAGCTTTTTCGATGACCTGCATATCAATATCAGGTGCCAGACGTTCCTTGATCAGCCTGCGGGTAATATTTTTATGAACCAGGTTATTATCAGGATGTGTCCATATCATTTCATCTTTGATCACCATAAAGCTGCTTTCAGTGCTTTCAGTTATCTTACCGTTCTCACGAATAAAAAGAGTGTCAAAAGCGTTGCTTTCACGTGCTTTTTGACGTGCCAGAACTTCAGGCAGCCTGTTTAAGGTATTAACGTTACATAACTGCCAGCGATTATCCTCAGTCGTAATAATATTGACGCCGCTCTCACGTTTTGCCACCAATACTTCCCGATCAGTTTCCACGATTGTCATTGTCAGCTGCGGCACCGACATTTCCGGAAACGCCAGCCCATAATCGGCAGTCCCGCGAGTAATTTGAGTATAGATCTCTCCATTTTCAATACCACTTTCAGCTATCAGCGCTTCATGGAATTCAATCAATTCTTCAATCGTGTAAACGGCAGGTATTTTCACCTTAATAACAGATTCGAATAAATTATCCATATGAGGTAATAAAGCAAAACAACGGCCATTATAAACAGGCACTATCTCAAATACACCGTCGCCAAACTGGTGCCCCCTGTCGTGTACCGAAACTGCCGCCTCTTCTGCCGGCATGATTTCACCATCTACAAGAACTAGATTTTTGTACATAATTAAAACCTCCATATGCAAATTTTGTATTAAAATTCACTTTTTTGTCACCGGAAATATTGTATAATATAGAAAGAGCTGTGTAATATAACAGCTTTAATATTATACAACATTTTGTTAAATTTGTCCGCAAAGCTTTGAATAAAATGGTATCCGTATAATAAATTTATGAAAGAAGGTGACTGCCTATGGCTCATTTACCGCCGATAGTCGCTGATTTAGCGATGATCCTCTTAGTTGCAGGTATTACGACGATCCTGTTCAAAAAACTCAATCAACCTTTAGTACTTGGTTATATTATTGCCGGTTTTATTACCGGACCGCATTTCAACTTTTTCCCCACTGTATCAGACACCGCTAATATCAACGCCTGGTCTGAAATAGGCGTTATTTTTCTTTTATTTGCACTGGGTCTAGAATTCAGCTTTTATAAGCTGAAAAGCGTAGGCAGCACAGCTTTTATAGCTACCTTCGTTGAAATAGGCGGGATGCTGATCGTTGGCTATTTCACAGGCCATATGCTGGGCTGGGATCATATGGACAGCCTGTTCTTAGGCGGTATGCTGGCCATGTCGTCAACTACCATCATCATCAAAGCCTTTGAAGACCTCAAGCTCAAAGGTCAGCGCTTTACAGAAATGGTTTTTGGTATTCTGATAGTTGAGGACATCGTCGGCATCATTATGATGGTATTGCTTTCAACTTTAGCCGCTGCTAGCGCCGACATTTCCACGCTCGAGCTGATCGAAAGCGTCATGCGCCTGCTGTTCTTCCTGGTCTTATGGTTCGTTCTTGGTATGTATCTGGTCCCGTCCTTCTTTAAACGGGCTGAGCGCCTGATGAACGATGAAACTCTGCTGGTTGCTTCTATCGGCCTTTGCCTTGGTATGGTAGTACTTGCTACCCACATGGGCTTCTCGGCAGCCTTAGGCGCTTTTATTATGGGTTCTCTTATCGCCGAAGCACCAAGTGCCGAAAAAATAGAACATCTCGTCAAACCGGTCAAAGATCTGTTTGGAGCTGTCTTCTTTGTATCAGTAGGTATGCTTGTTGACCCTGCTTTACTGCTGGAATACGCGGTACCTATCATTGTACTCGTTATTGTTACCTTAGTCGGCAAGCTGCTGCTTTCCGGCGCCGGTGTACTGCTTTCAGGCCAAAACCTCAATACTTCTATGCACTGCGGTTTCAGCCTTGCTCAGATCGGTGAATTTTCCTTTATCATCGCATCTCTAGGCATGAGCCTCGGAGTTATCAGCGACTTTTTATATCCAATAATTGTTGCTGTTTCTGTAATGACAACCTTTACTACCCCGTTTTTCGTTATGGCAGCAGAACCTGCTTATCAGTTCACTAAAAAACTATTGCCGCAAAGAACTCTGGAATGGCTTGACCGCTATACGGAAGAAAATCCTGATAACGACGGTAAAGACAGTGACTGGCGCGATTTTCTGCGTGAGTATTTTATCCGCATTTTGATTTTTACGACTATGCTCTCAGCTGTCGCTTTAGGCTCTTATTATTATCTACAGCCTTACCTGTCAGGAAAAATGTCAGCGCCCTACAGCAATCTGCTGACAGCGCTGCTGACTCTGGTCGTTATGGCACCATTCCTGCGGGCAGTTCTTGTCAATAAAACCAACCATCCTGAGCTTTTCTCAACTTTATGGTTTAAGAAACGTTCTAATCACATCCCTTTAACACTGCTGTTATTTTTAAAAATCCTGATCGCAGCAGCATTCCTCTACTTTGTTTTTGCCAAACTACTTGGTCTGCAGTCACTGCTGGCCGCGCTGGCAACAGCAGGCGCTGCTTATTTCATCTCCTCATCCGACTGGCTGATGGGCGAATATCTGCGTATGGAATCACGTTTTCTTGTCAATCTGAACGAGCGCCATATGCTCAAACATCGTGAAGCCCTTGCTGAAGCTGGCGAAGAACATCTTTACGGCTGGTTCGATGAAGAATTACAGCTTGCACGCTATAAAATCTGCGAAGACTCACCTATGATAGGTCAAACGCTGACCCAGCTTGCATTTCGTGAGCTTTATGGCTGCAACATCCTGCAGGTTTCAACTCCTGAAGAAGTCATCGATATGCCCGGCGGTCATCACATTCTGCAAAAGGATTCTACTTTGTTGATGATCGGTACTGATTCTCAATTCAAACTGTTCGACACCGCCATCAATACTCAGCGTCTGTGTATGACTCTGGTGGAAGAACCTATCACGATGCGCGAATTTATGCTGCGTGAAGACAACGATAAAGAAAACGTTTCGGTATTCTTATCGTGCGCTATCACTATCGACAAGCACTCGCCTATCCTTGGTAAATCGCTCAAGGACACCAATATCCGTGATGACTGGCACTGCCTTGTCATCGGCCTGGAACGCGGCAGTTACACTATGACCAATCCTAATGTTTCGCTTGTTTTTGAAAAAGGCGACCTGCTTTGGGTCTTAGGCAAGCAAAAAATGATCAATCAATTAGTACGTGAAGAAATCCTTTAAAAACAAATAAAAAAACCTTCGGCTGTGCCGAAGGTTTTTTATTTATTTCCCCTGTAAATTTATAACAACTATTTCCGGTTTCAGCTCCGTCCGCACCGGCGGTCCCCAAAATCCGTAGCCATTGCTGACAACAGCAGTCAGGTCACCAAATCGGGCCAAACCATAATCCAGCTTATACATCCGCTGCGTAACCAGCCTGTTCGGGAACATCTGCCCTGTATGGGTATGCCCAGCCAGATACATATCATAACCGGCCTCAGCGGCAGCATCCATCCGCCGCGGCTGATGATCGATCAGGATACTATAATACTTATCGTTATCGACGCTCAGAGCCTGCAACGGAACAATACTTGTTGAAACACGATAATCATGCAAACCGGTAATTTTCAATTTATCATCAACCACTGTACTCTCATCAGTCAGTATACTGATATTATTGCCTGCCAGCAAAGCTCTCAGCTCGTCAGGCCGATCAAGATAATCATGGTTTCCATAAGCTCCATATACCCCTAATGGTGCCTGAAGCTCCTTTAACGGGGCCAGTGAATCCTCCTCGATGATATATTGCAGCCGCTCATCCATAATGTCACCGGCAATCAGTACTAAATCGGGCTGCTGCGCATTAACCAGCTCTACTAAGCCCTTACTGTAATCATAGCCAAGCTCGCGTCCCAAATGGATATCGCTGACAAGCACTATTTTATACTGCTTATCAGACGACAGCTTATCGGTAACAATGGTTTCCATACGTACAACAGGGCTAAACGCACGCCAGCTGCCCCAGGCAACAAAAATTGCCAGAACTATTGCGCCCGCAGCGGCAAACTGCATAAACGGCAGCTTGAATGAAAAAATGCGCAAAACTGCATATACGATACCATGCACAACCATCAACAGCAGCGAATAGTACAAAAACGCGATCCAATAACCGCTCAGCCAGGCCGAAAGCTTTAACAGCGGCAATGGCAAACTTTCAGGCAAAACACGGCTGCCAACAGTATTAAGCATCAGCAGCACATATAAAGCGATAAACGGCGCCGACCTCATAAAAGAAAATGCATGACTGTAATAAACCCACGCCAAAGAACTCAAAACAAAATCAATCAAGGAAATAAACAGAATTACACTCAAAAGAACAGTCTCCTCCCGAAGCTCAGTTTTTATACTAAATATTATTCATAGCCTGGAAAACTTCTATGCTTTATTATACAGGTTAAAGTCCGCTCCAAGTCAAGTGGTAAAGCTGCTATTTTAGTCCCTGAATGGATAAATTTACAAAAAGTTTGAACTTTCCTGCGAAGAATGCCGGCTTTTTATTTTTACAGCACAACTATTTGCTTTCTCCCAGGCAAACATACTCATCTGATCTATATACCCTGGGGATAATCATTGCCAAACATAAAATAAGAAATACGATGCCGCCCCACATCATATACTGCATTCCCATATGTGCAATCACCATCCCGCAGACTGCCGACCCTAAAGCAGTCCCCAAATTAGCGGCAGTCAAAAAAAGACCGTTGGCAAAATCAGGTGCCGCCGGGGCCGCAGTAGTAATCCAATACTGGTTGATATTCGCATTCATACCTCCCAAAACTCCCCAAAGCAGCGTGATCAAAGCTATAGCCGGCGCCGAGGTACCGCTCCAGAAGAATGCAGCATAGACAATCCCCAATGTGACCGGAAATATTATGACCAGCTTATCGGCAGACGCACCTGCACTAAGCATACGGCCGGCAATAAAATTCCCGACGATATTCATCAAACCATAAACAAGTAAAATCAGGCTTACCGTATTCCACGAAAAAGCAGTGATATTGGTCAGATAGCCTGAAAAATATCCAAAAACTCCAAAGACAGCTCCATTCATAAACACAACGGCTGCAATAGAAAACCATAATACCGGCTTCTTTAAAACACGCAGCTGCTGCCCATACGAAAGCCTTGCTGCCACAGGCAGCGATGGTATATACAACCAGGTCGCAATCAACGCCGCTGTATTGACTACGGTAAAACCCGCCATAGCAGCCGTTAACGAAAAACTGCCGGCAATAAAGCTGCTGACCGGTACTCCCAGTACCATCCCGGCAGATACTCCCACAATGACCTTAGCAACAGCCCGGGGAGCTGCTTCCGGGCTGACTGAAGCAGCCGCAACAGAAAAAGCAAGCGAACAATAAACCGGATGGAAAATCGCCGGCACAACTCTTGCCAGCAGCATAACTGCGAAATTATCAGTAAAGACAGAAATAAGATTACCCAAAACAAATACGCTCAATACCAGAAGCATCACCCGCTTCCTGTCGATGCCCGCAAAAAGCAGCGGCATCACCGGACCGGCTGCAGCCACTGCCAAAGCAAACAAACTGACCAGCAAACCGGCCTGTGCGATACTGATACTAAATTTTTCTGCCAGAAGCGGCAAAATACCCAGCACACCCATTTCTGTATTGATGATACCAAAAACACCTATCGTCAAAATAAAGATCAGCAAATTATTTTTTTCTTTCATAACCTCTCCTGTTAACAAAAATGTGGACCCCCAGCATCCCGAGAATCCACAAAAACAAAACTTTCAGCAAATCAGATCTGCAGCTTTTGCAGCAGTAAATTATTTTAAATTAGCCTTGAAGAAGCTTTCGAGCTTATCAAACGGAATAAGCTCTACCCTGTCATAAAGATCTACGTGGCCTGCACCGGCAACATAATACAGTTCTTTCGGTTCAGCCGCACGTTTATATGCATCTTCGCTAAACTCTTTGGAATGTGCCTGATCACCGGTAATAAAGAGCAGCGGACGCGGAGAAATTGTTTCAATATCATTGAAGGGATAAAAATTCATAAATTTAGTATTACTGGAAAGCGTCGGATGTGTCGTTAAAAGCGGCGAAGAACCTGCAGGAGTAAATTCTCCTCTTGGCGTACGGTAAAAATCATAGAATTCGCGTTCAATATGATTGGACTTTTCCGTGATCTCATGTACGGTCCCGCTTGTGTATTTAGTTGCGCCACCCTGGAATTCCACATAACGCTGCTCCGCCGCATCAGCAATGATCTGTTTTCTTTGTGCAAGCGTCAGAGAATGATTAAGTCCATTGCGGTTAGCTGCACCCATATCATACATACTAATAGTTGCAACGGCTTTCAGGCGGGGATCGATTTTAGCGGCGCTGATAGCAAAACTGCCGCTGCCGCAGATCCCGATCGCGCCAATCTTTTCTCTATCGGCAAAAGGCCCTGTACCCAGGTAATCTACCGCCGCGCTGAAGGTTTCAGCATAAAGCTCAGGCGCAACGGCATTGCGTGGCTGGCCGTCACTGCCGCCCCAAAACGCCAGATCGACAGACATAGTTACAAAACCGCGTTCTGCCATCTTAACAGCGTAAAGATCAGCGCTTTGCTCTTTTACTGCCCCCATCGGATGCCCTACTATGATAGCAGCATGTTTTTTACTTTTGTCCATATCTTTCGGCAGATACAAATTACCGGCAATATTCATCTTGTACTGATTTTTAAAAGTGACTTTCTGGACCTCCACCTTATCACTCCTGTAAAAATTATCAGCATCAGCAGGCCTGTCGGCAGCAAACACAGCGCTTGTACCAGCCGTCGATAAAATCACCCCTAAAGCGATACTCTTAAACATTTTCAAATAACGGTCAGCCAAAACTTTCTTTTTCATACTTCTCAACTCCTTAAAATCATTGATCCATTTACAATAAGTTTCAAAACAGAGCCTTTCAGCTTCACTGATAATTCTGCTTACCCGGCTCCTTTGTCTTAATTATAAAAACAGAATCCAAGAATATCAAATACATATATTAAATACTTTTCCATACTTGAAAGGTATATCAAAAACTATTATAATACTTATATCGGAGGTGAAATTTTATGGATATCAGAACCCTGCAGTATTTCCTTGCCGTAGCCCGCGAAGAAAGTATCAGCGGTGCAGCCGAATTTTTACATATGACACAGCCACCGCTTTCAAGGCAGCTCAAAGAACTGGAAACAGAGCTTGGCAAACAGCTTTTTATCCGCGGGAACCGCAAAATAACGCTGACGGAAGATGGTATGATCCTGCGCAAAAGAGCAGAAGAAATCGTTGCCCTAATGGAAAAAACCAAAGCTGAAATCAACGCCTCTGCTGAAAACATTACAGGTGATATTTATATTGGCTGTGCAGAAACTGAAGGTATGCGGATGCTGGCTAAAATAATCAGTAAAATACGCCAAGAATATGACCATATACATTTTCATATCTTCAGCGGCCAAGCCGAAGACGTTTCCGAACGTCTGGACAGCGGACTGCTTGATTTTGGCTTGTTTATCGAACCGGCTGACCTTAAGAAATACGATTTTATAAAATTACCGATCACTGATATCTGGGGTTTATGGATGACCAAAGCCAGCCCTTTAGCTGAAAATAAAACTATCAAGCCTCATGATTTGCTGGGCCTGCCGCTAATTATTTCCAACCAGGCCATGGTCAAAAATGAGATAGCCGGCTGGATGGGAGGAAATTACGACAATCTGAATATCGTCGCTACCTATAATCTTTTATATAACGCTTCCCTTATGGTAGAAGAAGGGGTCGGCTATGCATTAAGCATCGACAGAATCATCAAATCATATGACGACAGCCCGCTTTGCTTTCGCCCATTAGAACCAACACTTGAAGTTGGGCTTGATATTGTCTGGAAAAAATATCAAACCTTTTCCAAAGCCTCTGAAAAATTTTTAGAATACCTGAAAAAAGAATATATTTAAATATGGATATAACAAAACAGAGAGAGCCTGGAAAGCACTCTCTGTTTTTTACTGTCAGGAAATGATATTTTATTTTACTAAACCCAAGCGTTTCAGCCAGGCGCTGACATCGCTCTGGGCATTTTGCGCGTTGCCGCCGCTGACTACCAATGCATCCAGCACTGTAGCGCCGGGAACAGCTTTCTTTAAATCGCTGACACAATTAGCTACGCCACCGCCACCATGAGTAACGAACGGCACGATAGTTTTACCGGACAAATCATACTGCTCTAAAAAAGTGAACATCGGCATCGGCATCGTGCTCCACCAGTTAGGCACGCCGATATAAACGACATCGTAATCCGCCATATTTTCTACACGTCCGTTAATTGCAGGACGCGCGTTATTATCACGTTCGGCTCTGGCAAGCTCAGTTGTTTCACGGTATACTTCAGGATATGGCGTGACAGTAGTCACCCTGAACATATCCGCACCTGTTTCATTACCGATCATTCTGGCAAGAGCCTCGGTATTACCTGACCGCGAATAATACACGACCAAAGCCTTACTGCTGTTAGTTTTATTTTCACTCTGCATAATTTTCCCTCCATTATCAGTAGAAATAGCTTCGGCATTACTGCCGCCGCAAGCCGCCACCAGCATTGCCAGCATCGACATCAGCACCACAACAATTTTTTTCATACTATACCTCCTCATCTTTTATTTTACCCAAAGCAGCGTTTGGTATTTTACCATAACGCCTTTGCCTTTAATTCGATTTTACAGGCTAGAGTCAACTTTAAGTCAAGCATTTACAGTTAAAGTTTGCAAAAAGTTCATATTATAAATTTCAGCATTGGTGCAAAAAATAAAGAGCGTATATCCACTACAGGATATACGCTCTCTATTATTTTCTTTACAACGATTTTCTAAAATGTCCAGCGTGCGCCGACATTCCATTGCCAGTCTTTCTTAAAGTCACTGCCGCTGCTGCGTTCCACATCAATATAAATATGACTGTTGCTGCCCGTTTTTAATGCAGCGCCAATACCATATTCAAACCAGGTATCGTTAAAAGCATCAGCAGCCTTAAAGCGGTTTCCACCACTGTCAGCCATCGTCACATCATATCCTCCGCCAAATTCGTGCAAAAGATTAGCCTTGACATAAATATTGGCCTGATTTCCGATCTCCCTGCCTAAATTAAAACCTACACGCCCCACAGCACTGTTGATACCACCTTGCTGTACAGTTATGCCATTGCTGGTCTGGTAACTGTCGCCACCCAAATATCCTAAAGTCAGCTGCGCCTGCGGTTCAATATACCAGCCCCTGCTCAATACATTTTTACGCCCGTATTCAGCACTCACTGCCACACCTACATTGTCAAGCTCACCAATTATCTTGTTGGCATTGCTGTCATATACAGTAAAATCATTAGCAAGCCGGCTTATCTTAAAAAGCACATCCAGATAATGCCCCTTACTGCCGATCTGTGTACCATAAAAACTGATCGCTTTTGCATCATTCCCACCATTACCTCTGCGGTAACTGCTGCTGCCATCAGTATAATTCAATGCCACACCGTTGTAACGCACAAAATCATCTGTTCGTTTTATAACCTCATCATAACCAAGCTCATAAGCAGTATATTTATTTTCAAAACCCCAGCTTCCAGAACGGCCAATCTTACTGCCGTTCACTCTGAACCAAACGCCTTTGGCATCGTCACCATTATGGCGTAATTCGCCCATACGCTGCATCAGTTTATCGTTTTCACTCCGCCATGTATAATAATTCAACGCGCCGGCCGCCAAAACACTTTCTACCGTAGTTGTCGGCCTTTCAGCCGGAGAAATATTCTCGATCTCTTTCAAATACCAGTCGGTCGTATAACCGCCGGTATTACTTGCCTGCTGCCCCAGCTCATAGCGCTGCCAGAACAGACTGCCTTCACCATCGACAGCAGTAAAAGTTCCGTTATTTATATTAACACTGGCCAAAATTGTACCCAAAGCATCCTTGCCTAAAGTTGGATCATTATCACGTCCGTTGATCTCGTGCAGCTTTAAAGCCTGTGTACCTGTAAAAGTATCTGTAACATACAGCTTATCTGCTTGATCAACTGCCGTACCATCAACATCAAGTATGATCGTGCCACCACTGCCGTTTAAAGACTCGGTCTTTAAAGTACTGAAAGCATTACCATCTGCCGTCATATCAAGCCAAGCTCCATCCAGTGTCAAATCAGTCACTTCTGAATTTCCAGTCAGCTTCCAAACGGCATTATTACCAAAACTCAGCAAGCTGGTAGATCCATTGCCGGCATCAATACCAGCTGCACCCTGCCAAAAAGACCCTTCCGTCATCTCCAAATCAATTCTACCACCATTAGAAACCTTTATATTGCCCAGCATATTGAACTGCGCAGTTCCGTTGACCTGTGCTTTATTTGCAGCAGTACTGCCCTTGCCGTTAATATTGATCGCATTAGCTGCAGCATCACTGCCGGTAAAGATATCAACAGAATCATGCAGCTCTACATTACCGCTGCCATAGATATAAATTCCCTGATTCCCCTCTTTTTGGGCATCAATACTTACACCGCCGTTAAGGACAACCTTACCTCCGTTATCGACATAAATACCATAGGATTTATTTCCGTCCATCTGCAAATAACCTTTACCATCCATAGTGATCAGACCGGTAGAAGCATAAATGCCTTTATTGCCATTTCCCTCCGCCTTTATGATGGTATCACCATGTAAATCGATCACGCCTTCAACAAGGCCATTGCCATCTTTAGATGTATGTATTCCAGAAGTATTGTTACCATACATATTTATGACCGTATTCTTTTGCACATCAACAGTTCCGCCGATAACGCGTATACCATAGCTTTTATCACCATAACTGTCAATATTTAAATTACCGCTCAAACCTATTTTCCCCGCATCGTTGTTAGATGCAGAAAATATCGCGTGTCCAGTCTCGCCAATAGTAGTTATATAAGTATTTTGCGCAACGTTCAGCTTTCCGCCGCTGGTATTGTAAATACCATAACCTCTTTGATCACTTTCAGCCTTAATAATTAAATCTCCCTGTACGTTCAACACGCCGCTGGCCGAATTTACTGTAACCCCCCTGATACCTGAAGATGGGACTGTATCTCCTTTCACAGCAATCGTCATATTTCCGGCAACATTCATCTGAGAACCGTTATAAATATTAACGCCATAAATACTGTTCCCATTAACATCAACGTTTAAATTATTGATATTTATTTCTGAAGCACTGGCATAAATACCATTTACGTCTCCGGTTTTATCTTCACTTACAATATTCAAATCACTTAAATTTATTTTAGCGCCATTGCTGACCCTAATGCCATACCTTACGTCGCCAACAGACTTTTGCCCGTTGACCTTTATGGTTACAGCAGCATCAGAAGCAGATGCCGCCAAACTTATCTCCTTGTTACCACTCAAATTTATACCGCTATTAGCCCCGGTATCTACATTGATAGTTGTATCACCGTTAATAACTGTACTGTCAGTAAGCGGTGCCTCAGCATATACAGAACCTGAAAGAGACATTAAAATCAATGCTGCCAAGCCAAAATTTTTCTTTTTTAACTTCATAAAAGACCTCGCTTTCATTCTTAAAATACTCAGAACCAAGATTTTCAGCAGCGCTGTAAATATCAAAATATTTATACGCATGGTTTTCTCTAAAATTCAGCTCAGTAAATTCACTCATTTCAACATCTCCTTTCAGATCTTAAATTCAATAAACGCTGATATTTATCACTTCTTTGCATTTCCAGCATTCATAGTAATTATTTTATTCAAAATGTTTTAACTTAACAAAATGTTTAAAAATATTTTAATATTATTCTTTAAAATAATTTCCGTAAATTATCTTAACATATAACTTTTGTTCTGGCAAGATATAATTTATACTTAATATATTTACTTTATCCCAAAAGAAAACTTATTGGGAAATATATTCAAATTTAAAGTGAACTTTTTAAAATTCTGCTTTCTATATACAACACTGACGAAATGATCTCATCATATCCAGCCAATTTTATTCACTCCTGATACCACCTTATATAAAAAAAGAACCCTGTATGCAAAAGCATACGGGGTTCTTTCATAATTTTCTTAAATATCAGGCATGAGGAATATTAGTATAATCAGAAATCTCACGATTGATCGTACACAAATCACCTGCATTCAAATCATGCAGATTCTTATGACCAGTGATGCGGGCATATGTTTTCAGCTCTGCCAGGGAACAGTTCAAAAAGTTTGCTACCCTTTGTGCCGATGCTTCGATCTTAAATCTGGATCGCAACTCCTGATCCTGCGTAGCGATGCCTACAGGACATTTACCCGTACCACAGATACGATACTGCTGGCAGGCTGCCGCAATCAAAGCAGCCGATGCTACTGCCACAGCATCCGCACCCATAGCCAAAGCCTTGGCGAAATCAGACGATACCCGCAGCCCGCCGGTGATCACCAGCGCAATATCATTAGCTCCCACAGCATCAAGATACTTACGGGCACGATACAAAGCATAAACGGTCGGAACACTGGTCGCATCACGAACCAGCTTCGGGCTGGCGCCTGTAGCGCCGCCGCGTCCGTCGATCGTAATAAAATCAGGCTCTGCAAAAACGCAGAACTCCAAATCACGTTCCAGCTTACCGGCTGCGATCTTGATACCTATAGGCCTGCCGTCAGATTCCTCGCGCAGACTCGTCACCAATGCTTTCAAATCCTCTTTCGTATTGATTGTTGTGCGATAATGGGACTAAATCAGAAAGACCTTGAAAATCAAGGGATTCTGGCTTAGTCCCTTCTTTTTTGACCTGAAAGAGGAACAATCGCTCAACAATCGGCGCACAGGATCAAAACCGGCTGGCGGTGGCTATGGAGGTACACTGCATAAGCCCTTCCCGTTGCGCTGCCCACAACGAAAGGAGTCCATCATGAAACAGGGAACTTTGGTTTATGATCACGCAACGGATCGGTACGACATTCGCTTTGACCTTGACTGCTACTACGGCGGTCTGCACTGCGGGGAATGCTTCGATGTCATGATCGGGGGCAAGTGGAAACCCACTCGGATCGAGATGGCTGCGGACTGGTATCTCGTCGGCATCCGCACGGACGATTTGCAGGGATTGAGGGTGAGGATGTGAAGACTTTTCTCAAGGAAGTGCTGCTTCCTCTGCTGATTGCCCTTTGTCTTGCCGCATTCTTCAAGCCGGTCTATATGGCGGACGGCGTATGTGACTACTTCCTAATGTGGCTCTGTGTCGGCTTCCCATTCGGCATCCGCAGGATGTGTCTCTGGCTCGTCCCCTTCGGTTACGGCATATCCGGCACAGTAGGAATCTTCGCACTCAACATCATCATCGGCGGTCTTATCGGAGGGCTCGCCCTGATTGTCGGGCTGCTGCTCGGCATCATCCATACCATCCGAGACATCATCTGAATATCTGAAAAGCTAAGAGGGTTTGTTTCATTCTCCAATTCGGAGCATGAAGCAAACCCTCTTTTTTTGTTGCCCGAAAGCTGGAACAATCTGCCCCTTGCAGATGACGGCGGTGCGGCGAGGAAAGGAGAGAAAACAAAATGAGCTACATGACAGCCGGTAAGCTGCAAGCCTTTGAAGCCCTCATGAAGGAGGTACCCGGCCACAACCACTATGACAGCGGATGCGACGGGATCTGCCCGGAATGCCGGTCGTGCTGCTTCCATCGTCCCTACTGGAAATATCAAACCTGTGTCTTCGAGGAATGTCCCTATTCCCCGGTGAAGCTGTCAACGCTGCGCTGTCAGCCGGTGATGGCAAGGGAGGGATAACCGCATGGCAGTCTATCGCGTCAACAAAAACCGTAGCTACACGGTCATGGCAAATTACCATCTCAGGGATAAAACCCTGTCCCTCAAGGCCGTGGGGCTACTCTCCAAAATGCTGTCCTTCAACGATGGCTGGCAGTTCTCAACGAAAGGTCTTTCGGCGATCTGCAAGGAAGGCCCCGATGCTGTTCTGGCAGCTCTCAGGGAGCTTGAGGACGCAGGGTATCTCGTCCGTCATCAGTCACGGGATGAAAAAGGCCGGATGAGCAGCATGGTTTTCGAGATATACGAGAAGCCGCAGACGGGTTTGCCGGACACGGAAAAACCGCATACGGAAAAGCCGGACACGGATAATCCGTTCACGGGAAAACCGTGTACGGAAAATCCCGCACAATTAAATACTAATCAAGTAATTACCAACGAAAGAAATAACTCTCTGAGAAACTATCAATCTATCAATCTTGATGGGATGGACAGGATGGATGAACGGGAGCAATACAGGGAATTGATCCGGGATAACCTTGAGATCGACATCCGCTCTCAGGATAGGCACTATGACCTTGACCGGGTAAATGAAATTGTCGAGATCATGCTGGATGCTGTTTGCTCCACAAGACCCACCATCCGTATCAACGGAGAAGATATGCCGCAGCCGGTGGTTAAGTCACGCTTCCTCAAGCTGGACAGCGGCCACATCGACTATGTGCTCCAAGCGATGAACGATTGCCCTTCCGACATTCGGAACATCCGGGCATATCTGCTTACGGCGTTGTATAACGCTTCACTGACCATAGACAACTACTATTCAGCCCGCGTGAACTACGATTTTCACGGAAAAGGCTGATGCGTAAGCATTCTCAATCAACTTAAAGGGGGTGAGATGAAAACATGATCCACATTTTACACGGTGTCCCGCCTTAGTGACAGGATTGCCCCGCAAATCTCAGAAAGGAGGTCCCCATGCAGGATGAAGTAAATACCAAAGTCGTTGCGATTGCCATTAAGGGCGGCAGGATCACTGCGGAAGTGCTGAAAAAGGCGCTCGCCAAATTCATTGAGGAAATTGAAAAGGCCGAAAAGCAAGCCTCTCAGCCCAAGACCTACCGGGGCAAGCAGTCCATCAAGCATCTTGTCGAGCAGAACGCCGCAATCAGCAACATCGAAGTGACCGACGGAAACATCAAGTCTTTCGAGCGTACAGCGAACAAGTACGGGATCGACTACGCGCTCAAGAAAGACACCTCTGAGCAGCCGCCGCGCTATCTCGTCTTCTTCAAAGGCCGGGATGTGGATGTGATGACTCAGGCGTTCAAGGAGTTTTCCGCCAAGACGGTCAAGCAGAAAGAAAAGCAATCCCTCAAGCAGAAGCTCTCCCGCAGCAGGGAGCAGTCTAAAGCCCAGCACAAGGAGAAGGTCAAGGTTAAGACGAAGGATCGGGGCGTTGAGCTATGAAAAAGAAACTCGACATCAAAAAGCTCGTCCTTCTCAATCTCCCGTATGTGTTCGCCTTCTACTTTGTGGATAAGCTGGCGGCAGTCTTCCGGCTGGCTCCCGGCACAGAGTTCATCGACAAGCTCACCGGCGGCTTTGCCAATTTCGGCGCAGCGTTCGCCAATCCGCTCCCCAGCTTTCATCCAGTAGACCTTCTCATTGGTGTGGCCGGAGGCGCGTTGCTCAAGCTGGCCGTCTACATCAAAGGCAAAAACCGCAAGAAATTCCGCCAAGGGGAGGAATACGGGTCAGCGCGTTGGGGACGACCGGAAGACATCCGGCCTTACATGGATGATGACTTTTCCAACAATGTCATTCTCACCCAGACCGAAGGGCTGACCATGAACAGCCGTCCGAAGCAGCCGAAGTACGCGAGGAATAAGAATATCCTTGTCATCGGTGGTTCCGGCTCGGGTAAGACCCGCTTCTTCGTGAAGCCCAACCTGATGCAGATGCACAGCTCCTATGTGGTCACTGATCCCAAGGGTACAGTGCTGGTCGAATGTGGAAAGATGCTTGAGAAAAACGGCTATATCATCAAGTCGCTGAATACGATAAATTTTCGTAAATCCATGCACTACAACCCGTTCGCTTACATCAGGTCAGAGAAGGACATTCTCAAACTGGTCAATACGATCATCGTCAACACGAAGGGAGATGGCGATAAGTCCGGGGAGGATTTCTGGGTCAAGGCAGAAAAGCTCTACTATACCGCACTCATCGGCTATATCTGGTACGAAGCGCCGGAACACGAGAAAAACTTCACTACCTTGCTCGAATTGATCAACGCTTCGGAGGCCAGAGAGGATGACGAGACTTTCAAAAATCCCGTTGACCTCATGTTCGATGAGCTGGAAGAGCGTGACCCTGACCACTTCGCGGTCAAGCAATACCGTAAATATAAGTTAGCCGCTGGCAAAACAGCCAAGTCGATCCTGATTAGCTGCGGCGCACGGCTTGCCCCGTTTGACATCGCGGAGCTGCGGGAGCTGATGAGTTACGACGAGATGGAGCTGGATTGCATCGGCGACCGCAAGACGGCGCTGTTTGTCATTATCTCTGATACCGACGATACCTTCAACTTTGTCGTTGCGATTATGTACTCCCAGCTTTTTAACTTGCTCTGCGATAAGGCGGATGATGTCTACAATGGGCGGCTTCCCGTTCATGTCCGCTGCCTGCTCGACGAGTTTGCGAACATCGGTCAAATCCCGAAATTCGACAAACTGATTGCTACGATCCGAAGCCGGGAAATCTCAGCATCCATCATCTTGCAGTCCCAGAGCCAGCTCAAGACCATCTACAAGGACGCGGCGGACACGATTGTCGGCAACTGCGACTGTACGCTCTTCCTCGGCGGCAAGGAAAAATCCACTTTGAAGGAACTCAGTGAAATCCTCGGAAAGGAGACAATCGACCTATATAACACATCAGAAACCCGTTCGACCAACAACTCATACGGCCTGAACTATCAGAAGACCGGCAAGCAGCTCATGTCGGAGGACGAAATCGCTGTCATGGACGGCGGCAAATGTATTTTGCAGCTTAGAGGCGTGAGACCTTTTCTCAGTGACAAGTACGACATTACGAAGCATCCAAAATACAAAATGCTGTCCGACTACGATAAGCGCAACGCCTTTGACATCGAGAAATACCGTTCTCACAAGCTGGTAGTCAAGCCCACCCAAACCTTCGACCTCTATGACATGGGAGAGGTTGAAGCCGATTGAAGCCCCGTCATGCACTGCGCATGGGCAATGCCCAAAGCAGAACAATGACGGGGCTTCTGTTTTTTTGCCCATTTTCAATAATTCACACTCAAAAATCAAGGAGGTCACTCTATGGAATTTATCAATCAGGCGGTTACGGTCCTTCAGACGCTCGTTGTTGCCCTCGGTGCCGGTCTGGCTGTGTGGGGTGTGGTCAACCTCATGGAGGGCTACGGCAATGACAATCCCGGTGCCAAGAGCCAAGGAATCAAGCAGTTGATGGCCGGTGGTGGTGTGGTACTCATCGGCACGACCCTTATCCCGCTCCTGTCTGGCCTGTTCTGATCCGGCAACCCCAGCATAACCGAAAGGTGGTGAAATATTGGGATTTATCCTTGAAAAAATCGAAGAAGCCATAAAAGAGCTTCTGATCGGCTGGATTGAAAGCAACATGACCAATATGTTCACCGATGTCAACGACAAGGTAGGGACGATAGCTGCTGAGGTAGGCAAAACGCCCTCTTCATGGGATAGCAGCATATACCAGATGATCCGGGGACTATCCGAAAATGTGATAGTCCCCATCGCTGGTATCATCATCACCTTTGTCCTGTGTTACGAGCTGATTTCCATGATCACCGAGAAAAACAACTTGCATGACATGGACACATGGATGTTCTTCAAGTGGTTCTTCAAGGCGGCTGTGGCGATCTACCTCGTTACCAATACCTTTGACATTGTGATGGCGGTCTTCGACATCGGTCAAAATGTCGTAACCGGTGCAGCCGGTGTCATAAGCGGCGACACAAATATCGACATCGAATCCACTCTTGAACAAATGCGCGCGAGCATGGAAACGATGGGCATTGGCGAACTGCTCGGCCTGTCCATAGAGACGCTGCTGATCAGTCTGTGCCTCAAGATTATGTCCATTCTCATCACGGTCATCCTCTATGGCCGTATGATTGAAATTTACTGTACCGTGAGCATCGCGCCCATTCCCATAGCGACGATGAGTAACCGCGAATGGGGCAGCATTGGCACGAACTACCTCAAAGGGCTGTTCGCACTTGCGTTCCAAGGCTTCCTCATCATGGTGTGCGTGGCGATCTATGCAGTGCTCATCAACAACATGATCATCGCGGCCAATATCCACTCGGCGCTGTTCTCGGTGGCGGCATACACGGTCATCCTCTGCTTCTCCCTGTTCAAGACAGGCTCGCTCGCGAAGTCATTATTCAATGCCCACTGAGAAAGGAGGGTCCGCTTGAAGAAATACTCCGTGATCTATGCCGACCCTCCGTGGCGGTACAAGGTCTACTCGAAAAAAGGGCTTGGCCGCTCGGCGGAAAGTCATTACCCGACCATGTGCCTTGAAGACATTAAGGCGCTTCCCATTGGAGAGCTTGCAGCAAAAGACTGTGCGCTCTTCATGTGGATTACCTTCCCCTGTATGCAGGAGGCGTTCCAAGTCCTCGAAGCATGGGGATTTGAATACAAAACGACGGCTTTTGTCTGGATCAAGCAGAACCGGGTGTCCGACAGCCTCTTTTGGGGCATGGGGTACTGGACACGGGCGAATGCGGAACTCTGCATCCTTGCAACGAAAGGCCATCCCAAACGGGCAAGCCCCGGTGTGCATCAGGTCATCATGAGCCACATCGAAGAGCACTCCAAGAAACCGGAGGAAGCCCGCAACCGCATCGTCCAGCTCATGGGCGATGTCCCGCGCATCGAACTTTTCGCCCGCCAGTCCACCGAAGGCTGGGATGTATGGGGCAATGAAGTCGAGTGCAGCATCACGCTTGGAAAGGAGGTTCCCAATGGCGTTTGTACCGGTCCCGAAGGACCTGAATCGTGTCAAGACGAAGGTCATGTTCAACCTGACAAAGCGGCAGCTCATCTGCTTTGCGCTGGCTGCGGCAGCGGGTGTCCCGATCTTCTTCCTGACTAAGCCCAGCCTCGGCATCTCCACTTCGGCAATGCTGATGGTGGTCATCATGCTCCCGTTTATCTTCTTCGCTCTCTATGAGAAGGACGGGCAACCGGCTGAAAAAATCCTCGGCCATGTGATCAAGTCCATGTTTCTGAGGGATAAGGTGCGGCCATACCGCACGAACAACCTATACGCTGCGATCCAGCAGGAAATCAAAGAGAAGGAGGAATTGCAGATTGCACAGCAGCACGAAAAAGGCCGCAGAGCCTAAGCGGCTTACCAAAAACGGCAAGGTGTACGGCGATCTTCTCTCCGCCGAGGAAAAGAAGAAGCTGGTCTTGCAGAAGAAAAAGGACAAGAAGGCAAAGAAAGTCCGCAAATCGGCGCAGCAGACCATCCCCTATGTGGAGATGTGCCGCGACGGCATCTGCAAGGTCAACAGCCGTCTTTATACAAAGACTATCCGTTTCAACGACATCAACTATCAGCTCGCCCAGAACGAGGACAAGACGGCCATCTTCGAGAACTGGTGCGACTTCCTGAACTACTTTGACAGCTCGATTTTTGTCCAGTTCTCTTTCATCAACCAGAGGACGAGCATCAGCGAGTTCAAGAAGCAGATCAACATCCCGGAGCAGGATGACGAGTTCAACGACATCCGCAGTGAGTATTCCGAGATGCTGCAAAACCAGCTCACGAAGGGCAACAACGGCCTCATCAAGCGCAAGTACATTACTTTCGGCATTGAGGCCGACTCCCTGCGCATGGCGAAGGCCAAGCTGGATCGGATTGAGACGGACATCCTCAACAATTTCAAAACCCTCTGTGTGAAGACCGAGCCGCTGTCCGGCTACGAACGGCTGAAAGTGCTCCATGATGTGTTCAATATGGACTCGAACGAGCCGTTCCGCTTCTCCTTTGACATGGTAGCCCGGACGGGACTCAGCAGCAAAGATTTCATCGCGCCCACTTCCTTCGACTTCCGTGAAGGCAAGTGCTTCAAGATGGGCAAGGCCATCGGCGCAGTGAGCTTCCTGCAAATCCTCGCGCCGGAACTCAATGACCGGATGCTGGCTGACTTCCTCGACATGGACAGCAACATCACGGTCAATCTTCATATCCGCACGATTGATCAGGCGAAAGCCATCAAGAGCATCAAGATGAAGATTACCGACCTCGATAAGATGAAAATTGAAGAGCAGAAGAAGGCCGTGAGAAGCGGTTATGACATGGAAATTATCCCGTCCGACCTTGCCACCTATGGCGGTGAGGCCAAGCGCCTGTTGCAGGACCTTCAGACGCGCAACGAGAGAATGTTCCTTGTGACCATCCTCATCATGAATACCGCTGCCTCCCGCCAGAAGCTCGAAAACGCCATCTTTCAGACGGCTTCCATTGCCCAGAAATACAACTGTGCGCTCAAGCGGCTGGACTTCCAGCAGGAAGAAGGGCTGATGTCCTCTCTTCCGATTGGCCTGAATCAGATCGAGATTGAGCGCGGGCTGACCACCTCTTCGACGGCGGTGTTCGTCCCGTTCACGACGCAGGAGCTTTTTCAGAACGGCGAGGCGCTGTATTACGGGCTGAATGCGCTCTCCAACAACATGATCATGGTTGACCGCAAACAGCTCAAAAACCCGAACGGTCTGATCCTCGGCACCCCCGGCTCCGGCAAGAGCTTTTCGGCGAAGCGGGAAATGACCAACGCCTTCCTCATCACAGAAGATGACATCATCGTCTGCGATCCCGAGGCAGAGTATTATCCTCTTGTGCAGAAGCTCGGAGGTCAGGTCATCCGCATCTCGCCGGTGAGTACCGACTACATCAACCCGCTGGACATCAATGTGAATTACTCGGAAGAGGAAAACCCGTTGACTTTGAAGTCTGACTTCATCCTCTCCATGTGTGAGCTGATTGTGGGCGGCAAGGACGGGCTGCAACCGGTGGAAAAGACCATCATCGACCGGAGCGTCCGTAAGGTGTATCAGGACTACCTTGCCGATCCGGTCCCTGAGAAAATGCCCATCCTCGAAGACCTCTACAACATCTTGCGCAGTCAGAGTGAGCCGGAAGCACAGCGGATTGCCACTGCCCTTGAAATCTATGTGCATGGCTCGCTGAATGTCTTCAATCACCGGACGAATGTGGATGTGAATAATCGCTTCGTCTGCTATGACATCAAGCAGCTTGGAAAGCAGCTCAAAAAGCTGGGGATGCTCATTGTGCAGGATCAAGTCTGGAACCGTGTAACCATCAACCGCGCCCAGCACAAAGCGACGCGCTACTACATGGACGAGTTCCACCTTCTGCTCAAGGAAGAGCAGACAGCCGCCTATTCCGTCGAAATCTGGAAGCGGTTCAGAAAATGGGGCGGGATTCCGACCGGCATCACGCAGAATGTCAAGGATTTGCTGGCTTCCCGTGAGATTGAGAACATCTTTGAGAACTCCGACTTCGTTTACCTTCTGAACCAGGCAAGCGGCGACCGGCAGATTTTGTCAAAGGCGCTGAACATCTCGCCCAGCCAGCAGAACTACATCACCAATTCCAACGCCGGTGAAGGTTTGATCTTCTACGGCTCCACCATCGTCCCCTTCAAGGATGACTTCCCGAAGGACACGATGCTCTATCGTTACATGACCACCAAACCCGAAGAAACCTTGCAGAATTAAGGAGGACTACCTTTATGAAAAAGAATATGAATGAGAACTTTGAGATCACCGTTGACGAGATGACCGAGATTTTCGGCGATACGCCGGTTGAGATGAGCTTCCGCGAGGTCAAGGAAGGCATGGACAGCTTCTTTGGCCTGATGGGGCTGACCGTGGAGCTGGTCAACCTGATCCGCAAGGAGGACGAGCTGAAAAAGCACCACCGCGCTTACCTCCATGTCCGCGAGGAAATCGCCGAGTGCGCCAATGAGGCAACGGAGGTCATCGGCGGTATTCTTGACTCCATTCAGGAGAAAGAACACATCTACCGTGTGTCCGGCACTCCTTCCGCTTTTGATATGGATGAGGAAGGCGAGTATGAGGATGATTTCGTCACCATCCCCAAGGAGAAGTATGACAGCATGATTGAGGATCTGCTGACGATGGCCGAGCTGATCGACATGGTATCGGATATGCGCACCAAGGATGTCCGCGCCATTCAGGAGTTTGGCAAGTTCATCCCGGCCTATGCCGCCTATGAGCGCAATCGTCTTTCCCTGTACCGCGAAGCGGCGAAGGAGGCCGAGTCCATCATCGACCGCTGGGAGGATGAGCTGGACGATGACGAGGACTACGAGCCGGACGAGTATTTCTCCGACTAATTGCTCATCAAGTCTCGCAGGAAGGAGGTAGTCCCCATACAGCTTGATCACATTTACACCGGCGATTGTCTCGAAGTCCTCAAAACGCTGCCCGATGAAAGCATCCATTGCTGCATTACCTCTCCGCCGTATTATGCGCTGCGTGATTACGGTGTGGACGGGCAGATCGGCAGAGAGGCAACGCCAAAGGAATACATTTCACGCCTGACCGAAGTTTTCACCGAAGTCAGGCGTGTCCTGCGTTCGGATGGGACGCTCTGGCTCAACATCTCCGACACCTATGCCGGGAAAGGCAATCAGGGCGGCTATGTGGACGCAAAAAATCCCAAGGGCAGAAACGGTCAGGCTGTGGCTCTCAACTACAAGGTTGAGGGCTGCAAGCCCAAGGATATGATCGGTATTCCGTGGATGCTGGCCTTTTCGCTCCGCGACTCCGGCTGGTATCTGCGCAACGACATCATCTGGATGAAAGAAAACCCGATGCCGGAGAGTGTCAAAGACCGTTGCGCCCGCTGCTATGAACACATCTTCCTGTTCTCAAAGTCACGGAAGTATTTCTTTGACTACCGGGCAATCTCCGAGCCGATTGCTCCCGGAACAGCGAGCAGGCTCAAGCGCGGAGTTAAAGGAAGCAACAAATACGGGGAACCGATTCCCGGACAGGCGAAGCAGCAGACCATCAATCTATGCCGGGAACATGGCGAGATCACCGATGACATGATAAACCCGCTGCGTAACAAGCGGGATGTCTGGATTATCAATACTGTCCCCTTCAAAGGCGGTCACTATGCCGCCTATCCGCCGAAGTTGGTGGAAACCTGTCTTCTCGCCGGATGCCCAAAAGGCGGCGTTGTCCTTGATCCCTTCATGGGCAGCGGTACAACCGGTATGGTCGCAAAGCAGCTTGACCGGCACTATGTCGGGATTGAGTTAAACCCTGAATACAAAGAACTTGCCGAGGCGCGGATTGGAGGTGAAATCTGATGCCTCATGATGAATTGAAGCCCAAAGACCGGGTTGTCCTGCGGATGACCAGAGACGGCGCTGTGGAAGAAAACCTCACGGAAGGCACTTCGGAAAAGGTGTCGAAGCGCCTTGAAGATGCCCAGCTTGTCGCGCCCCATGACACGGAAACCGGCGATCTGGCCGAAGAGGTCAGGAAGCGGCGGCAGCTCCGCCCGGATGAGCTGGAAGACGCAGAGGGTCAGGCTCAGGCTGAAACACAGCCCGCAGATGCGGCACAAGAGTACAAGCCGGGTGATCTTCCCGTCAGCGATGATCCCACATCGCATACTCTGCACTCTGAGACATACCATGCCCATTCCGTTGACTACGGAAAAGCATTTGCCGATACTGCTGTTACCGGCAAGGTCAGCAGACCTCGCGCTGAAAGGCAGATTGATGGAGAGTCCGTTCTGGAAAGAGCGGCGGAAACCTCCGCAGAGATGCCGGATCTTGACGGCGATGCCCCAGCTTCCCGGCGGATTGAACGGTTGGAGCGAAAATCTCAGAAGGCGCATGAGCGTCTGGATGCCGCCCGTGAGAAGCTGCCCACCAAGAAGGTGCTGAAAAAAGAGCGCGTCTTTGACGAGGAAACCGGTAAAGGCAAAACCCGCCTCTACTTTGAAGACGAGCTGAAAGTCCCCAAGGGACAGAGCAAATTGCAGTTTGAGGCAGACAAGACCGTCCGTAAGGTCGGCGATACTCTTGCCTCCGGCATTCACGGCAAAATCCATGAGGTAGAGCAGGAAAACTCCGGCGTGGAAGCCGCCCATAAGACAGAGATTGCCGCAGAGTCCGTTGTCCGCCACTACCAGCACCACACAGAGCGCAGTGCAAACAAGCCTTTCGAGAAGGTGTCCAAGCTGGAACAGAAGGCCGAGGCCGCTGATCGGAAGCTCCATTTTGAGAAGACGGTCGCCGAAAATCCTGAGATGAAGACTTCCCGTGCCAATATGAATAAGCACTACCAGAAGCAGCACATCAAGAAGGAATACGCGGCGGCTCGCAAGGCCGGGACGCAAACGGCCTCCACTACCACCAAGTCCACCGGTAAAACCATCCGGGAGAAAGCGTCGGATAAGGTCAAGGACTTTATCGCCAAGAACAAAAAGGTCTTTGCTTGGCTGGGAGCTGGCTTGATGATTCTGATCCTGTTGTCCGCCGGGATTAGCTCCTGTACGGCAATGTTCACCTCTACTACCTCGTCTGTCATCGCCACTTCCTACCTCAGTGAGGACGATGCCATGACCGGCGCGGAGGCGCAGTATTGTCAGATGGAGGCGGAGCTGCAATCGTATCTGGATAACTACGAGAGCACACACGACTACGACGAGTACCACTTTGACCTTGACGCGATTGAGCACGATCCCTATGTGCTGATCTCCATTCTATCTGCCTTCAATGAGGGAGAGTTCACACTGGACGAAGTTCAGGGACTTCTTCAAACGCTCTTTGACCAGCAATATATCCTCACTGAGGATGTGGAGGTTGAGGTACGCTACCGGACAGAGACCCGTACCGGGACAACGACTGTCACCGATCCAGAAACCGGTGAAACCAGCACGGAAACTTACACTTATGAGGTCGAAGTCCCATACAACTACTACATCTGTACCGTTACGCTGGAAAACTTTGACCTCTCCCATTTGCCGGTCTACATCATGAATGAAGACCAGCTCTCCATGTACTCAGCCTATATGTCAACGCTGGGCAACCGCGAGGATTTGTTCCCCGGCTCCGGCTATGTGGACAAGTACATTGAAAACCCACCCGATGACTACACGGTCAATGCGGAGTATCTGACGGACGAGAAGTTCGCAACTCTCATCGCAGAGGCAGAAAAATATCTCGGCTACCCGTATGTTTGGGGCGGCTCAAATCCGTCCACTTCCTTTGACTGTTCGGGATTCGTCAGTTATGTTCTCACAAACAGCGGACTTGTCAACACCGGGCGGCTGGGTGCGCAGGGGCTTTACAATGTCTGTTCGCCTGTTTCCAGCGCCGATGTGAAGCCGGGGGATCTCGTCTTCTTTGTCGGCACTTATGACACGCCGGGCGTGTCCCATGTGGGCATCTATGTGGGCGACAATGTGATGTTGCACTGCGGCGATCCCATCCAGTACACATCCATCAACACTTCCTATTGGCAATCCCACTTTTATGCCTTTGGAAGACCCAACTACTAACCGAAAGGAGCGTTTTTATGAACCCGAAATATCAGAAGGTCTGCGCGGAAATCGCCAAAACCGAGAAGAAGGTCGAGGACCTGCAGGGGCAGCTCAAGGAGCTGTACGACAAGAAAACCGAGCTGGAAAACCTTGAAATCGTCAACACCGTCCGTGCGATGGTCATGGACAAGGATCAGATCATGTCCTTCCTTGCCGCGATGAAGGACAGCAAGGCGGAAAAGCCTACCACTACCCAGCAGGAGGTGACGGACAATGACTAAGAGAAAAGGAATCCGCCTTCTGGCGGCACTTGCACTGTGCTTCACGCTTTGTATCTCGTTCACTGTACCCGCATTCGCCTATGCGGATGATACCGAGCAGGAGCTTCCGGTCACGGAGACGACCCAGCCCGAGGCAACACCGGAAACCGCAGCACCCGAAGAGCCTGAACCGTATGAGGGCGAGCCGATTGAAGGTGAAGGCAACGCTTATACCCGCGATCTGCTCTATGACAAGGCGACGAATAAGCAGTTCATCACGGTGCAGACCAAGACCGGCAACACCTTCTATGTCGTGATCGATTACGATGCGCCCATCAATGAAGAAGAGGAACAGTATCAGACTTACTTCCTCAACATGGTGGATGAGGTTGATCTGCTTGCCCTGTTGGATGAAGAAACGGCATCTTCGCTTACCACCTGTAACTGTGATACCCGCTGTGAGGCCGGTGCAGTCAATACGGAATGCCCTGTCTGCAAAACAAATATGAGCGAATGTACCGGTGCTGTGCCTGAGCCGGAAGAGCCGGTCGAGGGTGAGGAAACCGAAGTACCCGAAGAACCGGAAAGCACTTCTCCGAATATCGCTCTGATCATCGGTATCATTGCTGTGGTCGGTATTGGCAGCGCTGCGTATTACTACTTCAAGTTTGTGCGCGGCAAGAAGCAGAAGGACGAGGATCTGGATTTCTTTGATGACGAGGGTTACGAGGAAGAGCCGTATATCAATGAAGACGAAGAGCCTGCCATTGCAGACGATGAGGATGATGAGGCCGAAACGAAAGAAACGGAGGAAACAATTTGATCTTAGTGATTGCGGAAAAACCAAGTGTTGGAGCTGCTATCGGGAAGGTGCTGGGCGCAACCTCCCGTAAAGACGGCTATCTCGAAGGAAACAACTACATCGTCTCATGGTGTGTTGGTCATATGGTGGGGCTTGCGGATGCAAGCTCCTATGATGAACGCTTTGCCAAATGGCGGTACAGCGATCTCCCCATTGTCCCGGAGGAATGGTTGTTTGAAGTCCCGAAGGACAAGCAGAAGCAGTTCAAGGTGCTGCGTGACCTTATGCGTGATAAGCGTGTGACCGAGCTTGTCTGCGCCACCGATGCAGGACGCGAGGGCGAGCTGATTTTCCGGTTGGTCTACAAGAAAGCCGGTTGCACGAAGCCTTTCAAGCGCCTGTGGATCAGCTCGTTGGAAGACAGCGCAATCCGAGAGGGCTTTGCCCATCTGCGAGACAGCGGCGACTATGACCGGCTCTACGAAGCCGCGCTTGCCCGTTCCAAGGCAGATTGGATTGTCGGCATCAACGGTACAAGGCTGTTCTCGACACTCTATCATAAAAAGCTGGTGGTCGGGCGCGTCCAAACGCCTACGCTGGCAATGCTGGTGGAGCGTGAAGGCAAAATCTCCACCTTCCACAAGGAGAAATACTTCAATGTCCATATCGGTAAAGACAACCTGACGGCGGACCTGGAAAAGGTCAAAACCGAAGACGAGGCGAAGGCGATTGCGGCGGCTTGCGATAAAAAGCAAGCCGTCGTTTCTTCTCTCAAGAAGGAGACAAAGACCGTCAACCCGCCGAAGCTCTATGATCTGACCACTTTGCAGCGGGAAGCCAACCGTTACTACGGCTTTACCGCCCAGCAGACGCTCGATCTGGTGCAGTCCCTCTATGAGAAAAAGATGTTGACCTATCCCCGGACGGACAGCCAGTTCATCACCGAGGACATGGAGGGCACTGCCCGTCAGGTGATCGGCATTGTCTGCCGTAAGCTGCCGCTCTTTGAAGGCATCGCCCATGAGCCGGACATCGGGCGAATTACCAACAACGCCAAAGTCACTGACCATCACGCTATCATCCCCACCGCCCAGCTTGAAAAGCAGGATCTCGCCGAGCTGCCGGAGTCGGAGCAGAAAATCATCCGGCTTATCGCCATGCGCCTTCTGAGCGCTACCGGTGAGAAGCACATCTATGACGAAACTTCGGTCACGCTCACTTGTGAGGGTTACGAGTTCAAGGCAAAAGGCAAAACGGTCGTGCAGGATGGGTGGAAGGCGATTGAGCGCTGCTTCAAGGAAACGCTCAAGAGCAAGGAAAAGGACGAGCCGGAACACTCGCTGCCTTCTCTGAACGAGAAGGATATTCTCTCATCTGTCGATTCCAGCGTCACCGAGCACTATACATCCCCGCCGAAGCCCTACACCGAAGACTCCCTCCTGTCTGCGATGGAGACTGCGGGAAACGCTGAGTTCGACGATGATACTGAGAAGAAAGGGCTTGGCACTCCCGCCACCCGCGCCGGTATTATCGAAAAGCTGGTCAAAGGCGGCTTTGTTGAGCGCAAGGGCAAATCCCTTGTGCCGACAAAGGACGGCAACAATCTCGTGTGCGTCTTGCCGGAGCAGATCACTTCTCCCTCCATGACGGCGGAATGGGAAAATACTCTGATGCAGATCGAGCGTGGCAATGCGGATGCGGACAAGTTCCTTTCCGGCATTGTGGGGATGACCTCCGAGTTGGTCAAAGCCTATCCATTCCTCTCTGACGCCGAGGCAAACCGCTTCGATACCGGCAGAGAGTCCATCGGGAAGTGTCCGCGCTGCGGCTCGCCGGTCTATGTGGGAAAGGGAAATTACTATTGCTCCAACAGGGAATGTTCCTTCTGTATGTGGGAGGACAATAAGTTCTTTACGAGCAAGAAAAAGAAGCTGACCAAGAAGATCGCCGCCGAACTGCTGGACAAGGGTTGGTGCAGAGTGACCGGGCTTTATACGCCGAAACGCCCGCAGCTTTATGACGCGGTGATCCGGTTAGACGATACCGGCGGCAAGTATATCAGCTTCAAGATGGAGTTTGACCGATGACGCGCCCGCGATACATTGCCTCATGCAGCGGAGGCAAGGACAGCGTAGCAACCATTCTCCTTGCTGCGGAGAAAAACGAGCCGTTGGATGAGGTCATTTACAGTGAGGTGATGTTCGATCAGGAGATCAGTGGAGAAGTCCCGGAGCATCGGGACTATATCCACCAAAAGCTCAAACCGTTCGTTGAAAATGAACTCGGATGCAAATTCACGGTTCTGCGAAGTGACAAAACTTACGATGATGTGTTCCATCACATTATCACAAGAGGACCTTATGAAGGGCTGCTCCGAGGTTTTGTCTGGCCGGGAAAGTGCGCGGTAAATCGGGACTGTAAAATGCCTCCACTCCGCAAGTACCACAAGGCTCAACCTGATGACACCCGCAGCTATGTAGGTATTGCATTGGACGAGCCAAAGCGTCTTGCCAGACTGAATAAGGAGAAGGACATCAGCCTTCTTGCAAAGTATGGCATGACGGAAGCGGATGCTTGGCGGCTGTGCGAGAAATACGATATGCTCTCGCCCTGTTACCAACATTCCAAACGCAACGGTTGTTGGTTCTGCCCGAACGCATCAACTTCTGAGCTTTCCCACATGGTCAACCGTCACCCAGATTTATTTGAGAAGTTGATTGAATGGGAACATACAGATAATTTGTATCATCGCAGATTGACCAGAACGGAAACTCCGTCTGAGATCAAAGCCCGTCTTTCGGGCAAATCTCAGCCGGAGTTTTCTATTTCAAATCAGTAAGATTGGAGGTTAGAAATGGCTGAAAACAGAAACGCCCAGCAAGTCCGGGAAATTACCGATAAGCTGGAACAGGGACTCAAGGAACTGTTTGAATCCGAACGCTTCAAAGAGTACCTGAAAACGATGTCCAAGTTCTACAACTACTCGTTTAACAATACGCTTCTCATCGCCATGCAGAAGCCAGATGCGACGCTGATCGCCGGTTACACGGCATGGCAGCGCAACTTCGACCGCCATGTGATGAAGGGCGAAAAGGGTATCAAAATCCTTGCTCCTGCGCCCTACAAGGTGCAGGAAGAGCGGGAAAAACTCGACCCAGCAACGCAGAAGCCCGTTCTCGACAAGGACGGCAAGCCGGTCACTGAGACGGTTGAAGTGACCCGCCCCGCCTTCAAGGTGGTGAGCGTCTTCGATGTGTCCCAGACGGACGGCAAAGAGCTTCCCGATATTGCCGTAGGCGAGCTGACAGGCAGCGTGGAAAACTACGCCGCCTTTTTTGATGCTCTCAAAGAGCTGTCTCCGGTTCCCATTGCCTTTGAAAACATCACCGATGGCGCAAAAGGCTACTTCTCTCATGTAGAAAACCGCATTGCCATTCAGGAGGGTATGAGTGAAATCCAGACCATCAAGACGGCGATCCACGAGATTGCCCATGCCAAGCTCCATGCCGTCACTCCGGGCGAAAAGGTTGCTCCCGAGGACAAGAAAGACCGGCGCACTAAGGAGGTCGAGGCAGAAAGCGTCGCCTATACCGTCTGCCAGCGGTACGGCATTGAAACCTCTGATTATTCTTTCGGCTATATCGCCGGTTGGTCCTCCGACAAGGAGACCAAGGAGCTGAAAGGCTCGCTGGAAACCATCCGCAAAACGGCGGCTGAGATGATCACCGGTATTGATGAAAAGCTCAAAGAGCGGCTTGCCGTGAAGGAACAGGAAGCCCCTACGCCGCTGCGGGATGCGGCGATTCCGGTTTACCGAGAAGCTGCGATGTATGCCTTTGAAGCCGGTGAGCTGGATGCTTACCGCACCTCGATGCAAGCCAACATGGACTGTAAAGAGGCGATTGAGCAGACCATCAACGACTACTACGGCAACAACCGACTTGCGGCGGAGTCCGCCGTTAAGAGCATCCTTGAGAAATTCTCGCCTGAGCGCGTCGCCTATGTCCTCGCGCAAACCATCCAGCAGAAAGACCATGACGGGCGCATTTCCCCAGACTGCAAGGAATGGGCAAAGGGCATGGATGGCAGCCCGGATCATGCAACTCAACTCATTATTGACAGTGTAAATCCGGGGCTGGTCAGCCTTTTCACCGAAGAGTTTGTCCGGCAGACTGCCATCAGCAGAACTCAGGAACAGGCACCGGCTGAGCAGAGCAAACCGGCTGTGCCGGAGAAGGCTCCCGAAGCTCCGGCTCCCAAAGAGCCGGAACAGGCGGTACCGGTGAAGCATCGCCTCACACCGGAGGAAAAGAGAATCAAGGAAGCTGTCATGGACACGCTCAAAGCGCAGATCGCCGGTCGCAACGACGGGATGCTGTCTACCTACCGTTCGTCCAATCAGTCCTTCAAGGTGATGATGGAGTACAAGGTCAGGATTGAGGGCAACACCGTTACCCGGGATGGCGAGCCGATGTTCGCTATCCACCGCCGCCATTCTGCGAAGAAGGTACAGGGCTGCTACCGCGAGCTGACACCGATGCTTGAATACATCGGCAAAGAGAAGACTCAGGAAGCAGCGCGGGAAAAACCTTCTATCCGGGAACAGCTCCGTGCTGCGGCAAAGAGCCAGCCTGAGCGGAAGACGCCGGTTAAGCAGAAGTCCCACGATGTCGGTTTGGAGTGATGCCTATGAAGTTTGAAAACATCGATCTTGTGGATGCCCTTCGCCGGATTATGGACATACACACCCAAAACTACAAAGAGGACTTTGAGCTGGACGCCGGGTTGCTTCACAGCCTTGCCGGTTCCCAATCTCCCGAGGACAAGCACCTTCTCTGGATGTCCCGTCCGAACGGCACTTACCTCCTGCCTGAGCGTGAAGTCTATGTGGAGGATTCCTACGAAAACAAAGTGTGGGAGTTTTACCATGAGCAAACCCGTGATCCCATCCTTGCCTACGCAGTTGAGATCAAAGGCGTAGAGGGCGATACCGTCAAAGGCAACCTCATTGAGCTGGACTATGCCGCCCATGTGGAGCGGATGCAAAAGCTCACCGTTCCGGTTGAGACAGTGGCAGTCACCTTTAAGAACGATGCCACCTTTTATCTGCCTTTCCGCAGCTACCGGCGCGAAGCGATCCCGCTGGAAGAAAAGCACGGCGAGGTCGTGTCGGTGAGCTATCTGCCTGAGAATGCGGTTGAGCTTGACATGATTCTCCGCCGTGAGCGCTTCAAAACGAGCTACCATGCGAAAACCGGCAGTATTGAGGATCACATTCACAAGCTTGCCGTCCAGCATGGCGTGATAGAAAAGCTGGGCATATTGCCTCTTGAAGCGCAGACCGCCTACAATGCCGTCAAGGAAGCCCATCCCGAAGCGATTGTCTGCTTTGCCCAGAACAGTTACTTCGAGATTTACGGTGAAGATGCGAAGAAGGCAGCGCCCGCGCTCGGCACAAAGCTCCTGATGAAAGAGCTGGAAGGCGGCGGGCAGGTAGCCGTGACCGGCTTTCGGGAAGATCAGTGGGTTGCCAAGGCAAAGGCTCTGTGGGGACAAGGCAACGATGTCCTTGTTACGCAACCCGGTGAAGACGGCAGACAGGAAACCGTCAAACACCTTATCGCTGAGGACTATATCCCTGTTGGCATGGTGATGGATATGGACGGCAAAACTGTTCGCGTTGACAAAGTGGATTTTCCAAATGAAGAAGTCAGCCTGACGGACATTACGGACAGAAAAAATCCCGTTCCATTCCGTGAGCGGTTGTCTATTGTCCGTTCCTATGTGGAGGACGCTCCGGCAGAAAGCCTCTGGAAAGCAATGGACCGCAGAGAGCATCCCTCTCAGAAGAAGACTTCTGTCCTCGCAAAGCTCAAAGAACACGCCAAGAGTGCGCCGGATAAATGCGCTAAGAAACCTGAGCACACGAAGAAACCAAAATCAAAAGAAATGGAGATGTGATTATGTTTTTTACCGTTGAAGAGACAAATCTGATGTGTTGCTTCGACACTTCCAGTCGCAAGAGGCTGATTGCGGAGATGAAGGGGCTGCCCATCGGTGAACTGGATGATGAAATGGCCGAGCTACTGTTCAATACGGTTCGCAAGCTTGAGAGCATCAGTGATGAAGCGTTTGCAGAACTATATATCGCACCGGACAGCATGACTGACGATTGAAAGGAGGATGCCTATGCCTGTTTTGGACGGCAGTTTTGAAGCGTTTGTGACCAACCTCGGAAAGTATAATGAAGGGGAACTTGTCGGTGAGTGGGTGCAGTTTCCGACCACCGAGGATAAGATGAAAGAAGTGTTCGAGCGGATCGGTATTGGCTCGAAAGACGAGTTCGGTCAGGTCTATGAAGAGTGGTTCATCACCGATTATGACTGCTCCATTCACGGGGTTAGCAACCTCCTTGGGGAATATGAAAACCTCGACAAGCTCAACTACCTCGCATCCCGGCTGGATGAGATGTCCCGCTCTGAGCTTGAGCATTTTGTGGCAATCATGGATAGCGGCTGCGATGAAGTGAATGACCTCGACGATCTGATTAACCTGACCTACAATCTCGACAACTATGATTTTATCCCAGACATCAAGGACTATGACGATCTCGGTCGTTACTACTTCTTTGAGGGCGGCTACAACATTGACAACAAGTTCGGCAGCTTTGTGGACTACATCGACTTTGAGCGGTACGGGGAAGACTGCGCAATCAATGAAGGCGGCACACTGACCGACGCCGGGTACATCCGTCCTACCGGCGATAGCTGGAACCGCTACTTTGACGGCTCTCTTGAAGATATTCCCGATGAGTACCGCGTCACCGGAAGCGGCGCGGAATTGGAACAGCCAACTACAATGACTGTGCTGGTGGTCGAGCCGGACCAAAAGCCCTATGTGAAAGAAATCCCTTCCGGCCTTGAGTCCTTGCAGCATGAAGTCGGCGGGAGTATTCAGGCCGTCTATCCCTTTGCGGAGCCGGTTGCCGTTATTTGCAATGAAGAGGGCAAGCTGGAAGGCTTGCCGCTCAACCGTGCCCTGCGGGATGAAGATGGAGAAATCTATGATATTGTTGCCGGTACATTTCTGGTCACAGGTCTGACGGATGACAGCTTCGGCTCGCTCTCTCCCGATTTGCTGCGCCAGTTCATGACGGAGTTCAAAATGCCGGAGCAGTTTGCAAAAATCGGCGACAGGATCGTTGCTATCCCGATGATCTCCGAAGAGCAGCAGAAGCAGACTGTCCTTGAAGAGAAAAGCTCCATTGTCAATGAGAACACTTCCGGTATGGCGGTGGATGGCCATATCGGCACATGGCACACGATTGATCACAAGGAAATCGACGGTCACACCTTCTGGCTGATGGAGCATGATACCTTTGGTGACGATGCCTCCTGCATCATAGTCGATGAGCGCGGTGACTTGGTGCTGTCCCATATCTACGACGGCTTCGATGAGAACACGGTTGATCTGCTCCGTCAGGAGGTCATGCCGGTCGAAAAGATGCCGGATGACAGCATCAGCATCGAGGAAATGAAGCAGTACGGCTACAAATGGGGCGGAATGTTGCCCATGCGGGAAGAGGCTGCGGCTGAGGTCATGAAATCGTGCCAGATTTACCGGCTGTACGGTGATGATACCGAGGGGCTGGTTCTGGACGCTAACGAGATCAAGGAACACGCCGCCAAAGGCGGTATCTTCGGTGTGGAGAAAGCGGATTGGGTGGCCGAGCTGGAAAAGCAAAATCCACTCAAAGCCGCTGAAATGTCGCTTGAGGATGACTACGGCATGATTGACGGAATCATCAACAACGGCCCGAAGGAAGACAAAACGAGCGAGAAGGGCGGTAAAGTCTCTATCATGGATCGGCTGAAATCCGCCAAAACCGCCCAGCAGACGGATAAGCCTTCTCCCCACAAGGAGAAGAAAAGCGAGCGTGAGTTATGAGCCGGAGTAAGAAATGGAAGCTCGAATGGAGCTTCTTTTTAGGCAGCGACGGTCGGCGCAAATACAATGACCTGTGCCGCCGCTGCATTCATCCTTGCAAGCAGAGCTTCCGCGCCGTTATCATAGCCTGTCCGCATTACTTTTCCAAGCGCTCAGGACAAAGCCAAAATCTGTCGGGATAAAGGTCGAAAATCGCTGATTTCCTGCCCTCTGAGCAGAGATGAAGCGTAGCCCCGTATGTTTTCCTGTCTAAGCTCCAAACGCCTGAAATGTCAGAATAAAGGTTGATTTTCTATCAAAAGCGAAGAGCCTCGGTCGATGTCCTTGCGGGTGTCGGCTGAGGCTCTTTTTTTGTGGTTCTTTCATGAATTTCGTCCGCACTATGCCGCTAATACATTGAGAGTGGATTAGCGTTTCTGTATAACTGTGCCGCTTGTCCATATAATTACTATGAACGATACAGAAAAGGGCATGGTAGTTGTCATGATAGATAAACGAATAGGCAAGCGGATCAAGCAGTGCCGCGAACGCCTCGGTCTTACGCAGGAAGAGTTTGCCGAAAAGACCGGATTCACTGCAAACTATATTTCAACCTTAGAACGGGGCGCATCTTTTCCCCGTTGTGAAAATTTGATATTGTTGCTTAACGCTCTTGAGGTATCTGCGGATGCCATCTTCTGTGATGTACTCGACCACACGACAGAGTATAAGGCAACACAGCTCTCGAATGAATTGGGCACCCTTTCGGTTGATGCTCAAAATCGCATTCTCCAAATAGTTGAACTCCTGATCCGTCAAGAAAAAGAGAATGAAAAATAACATTCGTCATTGAACTGCGCTTATTCGGCGCAGTTTTTTCTTTTACCGCGTATTTCGACTGACTTCTGCATCTCTTCATGCTATACTATGGATAAGCGAATGAGAATAGCGCTAAAATACATAGTTGGAGAGATGAGATATGAAGACAAAGAAATGTGCATTTACCGGCCACAGACCCCAGAGCCTCCCGTTCGGATTCAATGAGGCAGACGAAAGATGTATTGCACTCAAGCAGAAGCTCAGAGATGAAATAATCAGGCAGATTGAAGAGAATGGCGTTACGCACTTTATCACCGGTATGGCAATCGGCGTTGATATGTTTGCGGCTGAGATCGTCCTTGGCTTGAAATCGGCTTATAATGGCATTACGCTTGAGTGTGCCATCCCTTGCGAAACACAAGCTGAGAAATGGAGCGAGGCTCTCAGGGATCGGTACTTTGATATAGCCTCCAAATGCGACAAAGAAACGCTTTTGCAGCAGCGTTATACGCCGGATTGTATGCACAAGCGCAATCGTTATATGGTGGACCAGGCTGATTACATTATTGCAGTATGGAACGGCAAACCGAGTGGCACAGGGAAAACCGTACAGTATGCGCAACAGCAGGGTAAGCCGGTGCGTGTCATCAATCCCATAACGCTTGTGGTAGAAAACATATAATCTGGTAATTAGCCAGCAATGAATTGAATAAGCCGCGGTTCCCATTGTGGGGACTGCGGCTTATTCTTTATTCTGAGATCAATTTTTCCCTATAAGGGATGTCGAAAAGAATCCGGTGGTAGTCGAGAAGGCGATGTTTATTAAACAGCTTTTCGGCAAGCCGAACCACTGGATGATTAAGAATCTCATCTGCAATTCCGTTTTCATTGATGAACCTAGCCCATTCAAAAGTGTCTTGAACAGCTTCGGACTCAATTACTACGGGGACGATGGTTTCTGTTAGCCGCATGGCAGGATCATTTTTGTATCGTTTACCTATCTCGCTCGGTTCACAGTTTTCATATTCATCAACATCACTGGACAGTATGGAATCAATCTTCATAAAATCATCAGGGACATCTCGTGTTAAGGTAAGCGCAATATCGCCCTTCCCGTCAGGTACGGTAATGTATTCGGCTATTTCAAGCTCGTAAGGCATCCCACCGATTTCCGCTGTCAGAGTAAACATCTGGCACAAATAAGCAGAGGTTTCATCCACCTTGTCCTCATTCATGAAACACAGCGGATTGTATTCTACGCATTCCCATTTGACTTTTCCCAATTCGGTAAGCTTGGCAATACTCTCTAATGTTTTCTTTTCCTCTTCACGCCATAATTCGTCCATCATAAATTTTACACCTCCGCTTATTTTCGTTTGAACTCCAAGACCACATCACCACTGTCGGTAATCCTCATCTGCATCGTTTTCACATATTGAGAAATGAATTGCTGTTTTTCTGCTGAACTCATTTCAATCCGTGTTGTGCGTATTGCTTCATCAAACATCTCAAATATGTTGAGTCTGACGGCATTGTCGATGTACCGATACATCTCCTTAAAGAGTGCGCCTTGCTTGATGTCTTCGGTATTCCCTGAATAGAAGTCATCTATGTAGCAGTAGAATATTCCGGCATCTGAAAGTGCATTTTTCAAGTCTGGCCCGCAGCTTTCCCGTTCGATCATGACAAGAAAACGGGCATCTTGCAGAGACGAAATCAGCCCCCAGTAGTCTGAGTCGCTTGACACAAGGATGAAGGAATCCACATTGTTTTTATAGTGTTCCTGACAGGTTCTTGAAATGAGCATCACATCAACAAGGGATTTATTTTGCTTCACTCGTTCGATCATCATGTGCTCAACAGGGATTGCGGTGAAGCTCTCCAAAATGCGCCACGCAGATGCAGCATGAACATCATCAAACAAGATGATTGAAGAAATCTTCTTTGTATATTGACGGTCAAGATTCCTCAGCGTTGCACAAAGTTTGTATGGGTCTGAATTTTCGCAATCTACCACGATGACAACTTTCTCGCTGCTTTCTATAAACTCATAGATGCTTCCCTTAACATAGCTCCCTGCGTCTGATACCTTGCTATATTCTGTGAAATAGTCATTATTCCATTGGTAAAGCAAGGTGACAAATTTCTTGTCATTATAGAGAATGTTCCCTTCTTCTTTAGGAGTCCAGTTGATGTAAACCTGATACGGATAGAAAAGCAAATGCGAGTAGTAAATATCCGCAGCGGCCTTTGTTCCATCCTCAGTTAGACCATTGGGCATCACAAAAAGATTTTTTACATATTGCCAGTTTAGCCAAAGAGGAAATAGCTTTTTGCAGTTGTTAATTCTATCAGCTATCAACTTGTTGATCTCAATAACATGATGGCAAAGTTTTTTGCTGCTCTTTCGGACAAAATTGACTCCATCGGCACTGAGCTGTGTCATGCTGTCTGGCGGAATATATTCAGGGAGATTGTAAATTGAAGTATAGTCAAACCGCATCTTTTCATTGATGTGTTTGAAATTCCGCTCTATGGCCGTTCGGATAATGCACAGGTGGCGGATTATCCGAGCCGCCTTGTCCTGTTCAAGCCTTTCATAAACTTCCGTTTTAGGCGGCTCGTGCTCATTCTCAAAAATCCGCTTTGGCACACCAATCAAATAGGCAATCTTAGAAACAATCTCATAGGTGCTGTCTTTATACCTGATTATATCTGCTTCGGGGACTTGATTATTGACGATTCCAGTATCGCTGCCATCTGCAATCGTGATAATGCGCTCATCTTCATCCAGCTCTGTTGTTTCGCGGACATCCATATTATGTTCCTTTCGAGGCATAGCGTTGATAACGAACAGTAGACGATGAAAGGTCACACAGTCATTACATTATCCGTCCACATTTCACATTGGCTCATCACGGTCTGAACTGCGTCATCCATGCCCTCTGGCGGGTATTTGTGTTTTTTGAGAAGGCGCTTGACCAACCGGCGCATACCAGCTCTGGCGCTTTCTTTCTTCTGCCAGTCTATTGTCCGGTTCTTACGGAGCAGATCGGTCAGCTCTTTTGTAATTGCAATCAGTTCGTCATGTTCGTAGAAGTCTTTGATGGCTTGGGGCTTGGTCAGAGCATCGTAGAATGCAAGCTCGTCGGCGGTCAATCCCAGTTTTTCACCCTCTGCGTTTGCATCGGCAATTTCTTTAGCAAGCTTCAAAAGCTCCTGAATGACTTCCTCATTGGTCAGCATCCCATTCAGGTATCGGTTCATTGCACCCTGAATAAGTTCAGAAAACTTCTCCGATTTGACAATATTAGTTCGCCGGTAAACCGACACCTGTTCGGCAATCAGCTTTTTCAAGAGTTCAACAGCAAGGTTTTTCTCCTTCATGTTGGCAATCTCTTCAAGGAACTTCGGATCGAACAGCGAAAATTCCGCCTTCACATCCGAGAAAAGGTTGATTACGCCCTCACTCTTGATACTGTGTTTCAGCAGCTCATTGATCCGCTCGTTTACTTCCGGCAGCGTAAACTTCTTACCCGTACCGCCGGACAGAAGCCGGACAATCATCGTTCGGACAGATTCAAAGAATGCTGCTTCAAAGCGTGTCTTTTCATCTACCAAGCTACCGCACAGCGAAAGTGCCTGTTTGAGAAGTAACGCCTCCTTGATGTAGATGTTTTGCGTCTTCTCCTTGTCGGGAAGGTCTTGCTCTGCGACGCTCTTGCCGAGGATATAGTTTACACCTCCGGTAATCGCCTTCGCCTTATCGAGGTCAGTTCCAGTCATGAACTTATCGTAGTTATAACCGTAGAATAGGTCACGGCACACGGACAGTTTCTCAAGGAATTTTGGATATGCAGCCTTGCTGACATCCGTGTCACCGTAGTTCTTCTTGTCCCGCGCTGTGTAATCATTCATAGCCTGTTTCAGCGCAGCAGCGATGCCCACATAGTCAACAACCAAGCCGCCTTCCTTGTCCTTGAAAACGCGGTTGACACGAGCGATAGCCTGCATGAGGTTGTGACCGGCCATCGGCTTGTAAACATACATGGTGGCAAGGGAAGGAACATCAAAGCCCGTTAGCCACATATCCACAACGATAGCGATTTTAAGCGGCGAGTCGTTGTCTTTGAACTTTCTCGCCATATCTTCTTTGTGAGCCTTATTGCCGATTACTTCACGCCATTCTTCGGGATCGTTGTTGCCCTGCGTCATGACAACTGCGACCTTTTCCGTCCAAGTAGGGCGCAGTTTCAAAATCCGCTTGTATATCTTCATGGCGATGGGACGGGAGTAGGCAACAATCATCGCCTTTCCGGTCAGAATATTGGCGCGATAGTTTTCGTAATGGTCGAGAATATCGTCCACAAGAGAGCCGATGGTTTGGTCAGCCCCCAGAATCGCCTCCATCTGGCCAAGTTCCTTCTTGCTCTTTTCGATAACATAAGGATCGGCATTCTCTGCCATCAGGTCATACTCATCGTCTATAAGATGCAGCGTCTTTTCATCAAGTTTGAGATGGATGACGCGGCTTTCATAGTAAACCGGTCTGGTCGCTCCGTCCTCAACTGCCTGAGTCATATCGTAAATGTCGATATAATCACCGAACACCTCACGGGTGCTCCGATCTTTTGAAGAGATGGGAGTGCCGGTGAAGCCAATGTATGTAGCGTTTGGAAGCGTATCACGGATGATTCGGGCAGTACCAATGATGGTCTTGGCCTCGACCTCGCCGTCTTCCTTCTGGCGCACTACAACTTTCTCTGTTAATCCGTATTGACTGCGGTGCGCCTCATCCGCCATGACGATGATATTCCGACGCTCAGAAAGAGGCTCACCGCTTTCCTCAAACTTCTGCATGGTAGTGAAGATGATGCCGTTAGCCTGACGGTTTGCAAGCAGCTCTTTCAAGTGGGTTCGGCTTTGGGCGTGCTGCGGCGTTTGGCGTAAGAAATCCTTGCAGCGGGCAAACTGGCCGTAGAGCTGGTCATCCAAGTCGTTTCGGTCTGTGATCACAACGATTGTCGGGCTTTCCAATGCCTCTTGCAGATAGTGGGCATAGAACACCATAGACAGCGATTTCCCGCTGCCCTGCGTGTGCCAGAACACACCGCCTTTACCATCTGTGACGGTTGCCTTTTGAGTGGAAGCAATCGCCTTCTTGACGGCAAAATACTGATGGTAGGCGGCAAGCACTTTGAATGTTTTCTCACCGTCCACATTGAAGCAGATAAAGTTTTTCAAGATGTCGAGGAATCGGTTCTTCTCAAACAATCCCTCAAAGAAGGTGTCAAAGGCTGCGTACTGTGTGTTCTCGTAGCTGCCGTCCGTTGTTTTCCACTCCATGAAGCGGTCTTCACCGGAGGTGATGGTTCCGGCCTTTGAGGTGGTCATATCGCTCATGACGCAGACCTCATTGTAAATAAACATGGAGGGGATCTCGTACATATAATTGCGGAGCTGGCGATATGCGTCGGAAGCATCTGTCTCTTCGCGGGAGGGAGATTTCAGCTCCACTACGACAAGGGGAAGACCATTGATGAAGAGAATGACATCAGGGCGTTTTTCGGAATTTTCGATGAAAGTCCACTGGTTGGCAACGGTAAAGTCGTTATTGGCAGGATTTTTGAAATCAACAAGGTAGACGAGGGTGGAGCGTTCCTCGCCATTTACAAAGTATTTTACAGAGATACCGTTTTGCAGATAGTCGGTAAAGGTCATGTTCTTTTGCAACAGCGAGCCGGACGCAAAGTTCTTGAGCTTGTAGATGGCCTCGTTGATAGCATCCAGAGGCAAGCCCTTATTGATGCGCTGCAAGGCGGGCAACAGGGCATCCTCGTAGAGCGGAGAGTGATAATCACGCTCCACATCCGGTCCGTAGACATAGGTGTAGCCAAGCCCTTCATTAAGTAATTGGAGAACTGCATTCTCGTAATTTGATTCGGTATAATATCCTGCCATTTCCGTTGCTCCTTTGTTCGATCTGCTGTGTTATCATCTAACCCTTTCTGCAATCGTGTCAAGCTGTCCTGCGATCACAGCGAACTCGCAGTTCATATCAAGCGTTTTTACGCTGATCTGATTGCCGCTCATCTGGTAATCTCCATCCGGCTGAACGGCATCATCCGTCTTGGCGTATAGAAGCATCCCCGCTACCGTTTCTCCGGGCGCTGCATCCCAGTTCTTGACATAGGTGAAAATCTGATACAAATTCCCTGAGTGGAGCGTTTGCGTCATATAGGGTGCTTTCATCTGCATATTGTGCGTGTAGAACTTTGCGTCGATTATAAGCGTCTTTCCAGTTTTCTTGTTTGAAAGCACGATGTCGGACTGCATGGTAGGCAAAAGCGTTCTGTACCCATCTGTCACTTGCCAAGCGATTTGCGGGGAATACGCACGGATGTCCGGGTGCTCCCGCTGATAATAGCCCAGTATGAATTTCTCATACAGCTTTGCCATTGTCATGTCATCCGCATAATCCATAATACGGGTAGATCCGTCTGCGGTCGTTTGCAGCAGTCCTTTCAGAACAAACCGGCATATTTCAATTATCATCCGGTAGGTCTGATTATTGCGGTCATATTGTATGTTCCAGTTGATGTTATGAGCGTCCAAGGTATCTACGCCATCGAAGAAGACAAGCAGCTTGCGGATCTCCTTCTTCCTCGCCTTGGTAATATCTGCACGGAGCAGTACGGCCATTGTCGTTTTGATAATGCGATTTGTATAGGCATTAACCGAAAACTCATCATAGGCGCAGACGAGCTGTTTTTTACGAAGGACTTGGGTTTTGATGGATTCTCCAATTTCAAGCTTGCCTCTTGGGGAAGCCAGCGGCTCTTCCTTTGTTATGTACTGTCTGCATAAGCCCCGCTTAATCTGAACAGACACGCCTTTGCATAGGATAGCAGCCAGCAACTCTGCGGTGTTTCGGAAATCCTCAGCGGCAACATCCTTATAGCCTTGCTCGTGCAACACTTGGAACGCATAGGCCAGCATATAGTAGATGTTGCGAATGGGAATCATTTGACCACCTCACGAAGAGTACGGCTCCAATCCTTGACTTTTGCGGCTTCATCAAACCAGTATTCTTTGAGCAGCGGGATCAGCTCAAACTCTACCACGGACTTCATCCAATCGTCTGTGACTGTGGCGTTCGTACAGAAATAACTATGGCCGATGCAGAAACCTTCGCCCAGCGAATCATCATTCGCTATCACATCATTAAGCTGCTCCACTGTGGCAATTAGGCGGTCGAACTTCGGGTTGTTGATCTTCGCCCTATATGCCCTGAAACCAGACGAGTTAAATGCCGGTGTCATCTCAAAGAACGCAAAACGGCGGCGCAGTGCATAGTCCAGCATGGCAAGACTACGGTCTGCGGTATTCATCATGCCGATGATGTAAACATTGCTTGGAATAGAGAACTGCTCGTCCGCGTAGAGAAGCTGTAACTCAACTCCGCGCTTATCGCTTTCAATGAGCATGAACAGCTCGCCAAAAATCTTGCTCAAGTTGCCTCGGTTGATCTCGTCAATGATGAAGAAATAGGGACGGTCATCTTCTGCGGCCTTGCGGCAGAACTCATAGAATACGCCTTTCTTCAACTCGAAGCCTGTTTCCGTGGGGCGGAAGCCCATGATAAAGTCTTCGTAGCTGTAACTCTGATGGAATTGCACCATCTTGACGCGGTTCGTGTCTTTCTCGCCCATGATAGAATAGGCGAGCCTCTTTGCCGCAAAGGTTTTCCCGACGCCCGGTGCGCCTTGGAGGATCACATTCTTCTTCGTCAGCAAGAGAGCCTTGAGGATGTTGTAGCGGTCTTCTTCCATAAACACATCATGCAGGAAATCGTCGGCGGTATATGGATCGTATGTCCGTTCCTCTTCATCCTCGTCTTGGATAGCAACATTTGTGCTTTCTCCATCAAAAAGGCTTTGCGTCTTCTTCACAAAATCGGTATAAGGCGTTACATCGGTCAGAGTTTTCATCGCCAACTGCTCAGAATGCTCCCATAAACCTTTGTCTGTCCAGCGGACAGTACGGGTGTTACGGTAGTGCTCACGGGTGGGATCATATACATACTCGCCCTCAACAACGCCTCTGCCAATGATTTCTTTTCTGCCTTTTTTGACGAAGATGATGTCGCCGGGTTTGATGTCGTTTGCAAACTGCCATGTGGCGTGAACTTGATTTTTATACGAGCTTGTCCCCCCATAGACTTCCCGCATCTTAGCTCGCATTTCTTCCTTGGAGCTGTACTGCATGAGATCGCCCATGTCATCCCAGCCGATAGCCATAATGCCCTCGTCATAATCGTTCTCCCAGTTGACCGAGCCATCGCCAGCAGCATACAGCCAATACCGGACGGCTGTGTCATCGACCGTGAGGGCAGTATCAGAGGATTCCTTCGGGATGATGCCCACAAACATCTTCTCGCTGAAATCCATAACAATATTGTTGTCCTTGGCTACCTTTGTGCAGCCCCGGCGGATGCTGTTTGACTTGTTTCCGGTCTGCTCGTAGTAGTAGGTTATGTTTTCGTGGGTTGCTTTTAAGGCATTGACCATGCGATCCTTGCCATAGTCCTGTCCGATATGGGCGATGAAGTAAATCGTTGTTTCTGTATTGCCCCGGCGGGTGTATCTTGTTCCCTCCATCATGGATGCAAACAGCATGACCATGAGCTTATGGGATGTTTCCCCGAAGAACGGAACTTCCTTGCACATGGCCGCAACAGCGTCATCGGAAGAAAGCGCTCCATCGTAGGACATTTTTGCGTATTTGTAGACAGTCACTTCACAATCGTACTCCGGTCCCACATAGGCTCTCACACCGCCTTTGGTGTCCAGGAACTCTTTGAGCATCTTGAGATCATTGAAATAACCGGCTGTGCGTTCCTCAGCGCGTTCCGACATCACATCATGTTTCAGATATTCGAGTATATCCTGCTTTGCCGCTGCCATCGACTCGTCGCTCTCAAAACACTTCCAGAAGGAGAGGGCAATGGTATTCTGATACAGGTAGAAGGCATCAGAAACATGGGTGCTGAGACTGCTTTCTGCCCAGTCAGGATGCTTCTCACGCAGATAATCCTTGTATTCTTTTCTGACGCGACTGATTGTTTCTTGTATATCCATTGCACATACCTCCCATTTTCAAATCATATTATACCGCGTTTTGACAGCGCGTGGTCGCTCGCAATGCGACAAGGGCAATAAACGATAATTTAGCGGCTTGATTCTTTAAGCTTTTGGAACTGCTTTTTCCATGCGCGAGATGGTTTTTTGCAGATGCGGTCATCCGATGCAAAGGCGCATACTCCCGGCAATCCGTTATTACCGCAAATATCAGGGTTGTTCTGACGGCATCCGTAGGTTGATACTTCGGTGTCCTGCGGATGCAAAGGTGCATTAAAAGGTATTCTCAGTTGTTTATTACTCATACGGACACCTCCGAAACATCAATTTCACCCGACATGAGTTTCGGAAGAAGTTCATCCCTAAGTTCAGCAAGTTTGCGAGCTTCAATCCGATTTGCGATAATCAGGTTGAATAAGGGATTCATTAAGGAACTAATTTCCTTGTAGTCCTTTTCGGACGGGATAAGGACTTCGGCTTTTTCAAGTTCCCCGCGTTTTATGTGTCCCATCGTCGTTGCCTTATCAGCGGCAATAGCAATGAATCGTTCAAGGTGATGTGCCGTCCATAAATAGTAGAACCATTGATCGTAGGTTTCTGATGTCACTTTGAAAAGATGCTGATTTAAGCCACAAGTTCCACCGCACCAAATGTCAACAAGCAAACTGCCAGACCATGAGAATATAACATCCCCATCATGGACTATGTATTCAGGCTTAATACTCGGGGAGCATAATTCACTGCTGACATCGCATGAGCCTTGACGGAGTTCTTTAATTTTGAGAACAGGAAGCCCTACTTCGTCATCACGAGGACGGAACTTCTGCATTGCAAGACCATTTAGATAATTGGCAATATCCAGAAGATTGCCCTTTTTCCAGCCGTCGGGAATAGTTTCAATGCCAATGAATCGCTGAGCGAAGATTGCCTTTGCTTGTGCGTATAAATTATCGTTTATCTTTTGGTTGATTTCAATTTTATCATCTAAGGCAGAAAGAAGTGCAACGATCTTCTGCTGCTCTGTCTGTGAAGGGTAAGCTACCTCAACTTCTCCAAGCAGTTTTGTATTGATTGACGGCATTGTCGCGCCCACCGCAATATTTCTTACGAATTGTTTTGTGTCTTCCAAGCAGAAAAAATAGTAGAGATATAACGGATCTACTTCTGTGTTAGGACGCACTCTCAAACACCGTCCAGAAAACATCCAGCCGTCGTGTGCGGCATCCACATAAGAGCATCTATCAACCGATCCAACCCGGCTAAATACAATGTCTCCTTCCTTCAAAACATACTTAGATAGGCGAGCCTTATCTTCATCAGATACTTTTGGAAGGTTCTGTTCAGTGAAAACTCTATTTCCCAAATGCTCAACTGTTACAATGGGGGTTCCAATATCTACATAGTCCTCTTTGTGAAGCTGACTCCCAAAAGGTCCCGTCTGGATGTCTGCTATATCTCTTAGAAAATGTCTATTCATATTCACCATCCTATCCGATGTACTTTCTGTGTGCCAGCTTCACATTTTGTTGCTTTACCATTGCGTAGTGCATGGTTGTATCGATCTTCTGATGCCCTAAGAGTTGCTGGACTTGCTCTATGGGCATTCCCTTATCTATGGCTGAGGTTGCCAGCGTTCGCCGGAATTTGTGTGGGTGTACTTTGGGCAAATTCAAGCGTTTTCCCAGCTCTCGAAGCCGCGTCTCCACGCCCCCGATCATCAGCCGGTCGTGCGGGGCTTTCAGCGAGACGAACAGTGCCGGGTTCGCATCTGTGCGCTCGTTGAGGTAGTTCTGCAAATGTATTTTGGTTCTTGCATCGAAGTACACAAGGCGCTCCTTGTTACCTTTACCGATCACAACGCATTCCCGCTCGTTGAAGTCAATGTCTTCTCGGTTCAGCATGACCATCTCTCCAACACGCATCCCAGAGGAAGCGAGTAGGTCAATGATTGCTAAATCCCTTGTAGTTGTGCAGCTATCCCGCATCAGCTCTAACGCCTCGTCCGTGTAGGTGTCTTTGACCAACTTTGCTGTCTTTACCTTGTGAATCCGGCGTACCGGACTTTTCAAGATGAAGTCTTCATCTTCAAGCCATGAGAAGAAGCTGGACAGTATGCGCCGGATGTTATCAATCGTTACCTTGCTGGACCTGCGCTGCGTCTGGTAGGTTGTCAGGTACTTACGAAGATCATCCGTTGTTATCTGACTGGCCTTCTTAGCGATGGTAGACAGCATGGATTCAATCGTCTTCCGGTAATACTTCAAGGTTTTCTCGGAACAGCCTTCAATGCGCTTGGCAGTAATGAACGCTTCGACGGCATCCCGTTCTTCCTTCTTTGGGGTGGTGTCTTCATAACTAACGCTCACTCCTTGTAGAGCTTCGGTTAAAGCATCACCTAACTGCAATAGTTGTTCGTTGTTGAGATACGGCAGCATTTTACGCTGTATCTCTTGGATAAGTTGTTCTTTCATCGTCGTTCTCCTTTGTCTTTAAGAGAACGATAAACAGTGGCAGTTCCTTTGAAGTGACTCTCGCCACTGATGAGAGTGAATAAGGCGGTAAACGATAATTTACAGCAGCAAGCCGCTGCTTTGTTTGCAAATTTCTATGATCAGGCAGAAACAGAAGTCGGCTTTACTGAAATGATTCAAATTCTCGGCGGTGGCACACCTAAAACTGGTGAAAGCTCGTATTGGAATGGCGATATACCGTTTTTTACTCCTAAAGATGTAGGCTTTCCTTACACTCTCACCACTGAAAAGACAATTACCGAGGAAGGTCTGGCTCATTGCAATAGCCGTCTCTATCCTATAAACACTGTTTTTGTTACAGCACGAGGTACAGTAGGCAAAGTCGGTTTGCCGGGTGTCCCTATGGCAATGAATCAGTCGTGTTATGCACTCGTCGGCAAGGATACACACCAGCTCCTTGTTTACTTCTACACTCTTAAAGCGGTTGATAGACTGAAACATAAAGCAAGCGGAGCCGTGTTCGATGCTATTACAACCAGAGATTTTGAGGCGGAGAATATCATGAAACTCTCTGACGATGACACAAAAGCCTTTCTGGATGTGGCCGAGCCGATTTATCAGGCTGTATTAAATAATTCCATCGAGAATTTACGGCTTTCTGAACTGAGAGATTCCTTGCTACCGAAGCTGATGAACGGTGAGATTGATGTCACCGACATTCGTCTCTAAGCCGCTAAATTATCGTTTATCTCAGCATTTGTTTTTATCCTCGTCTGCAAAGAGCCGATAAGCTTAACCACTTTTTTCTGTGTTTCAAGATCGGGTATTTCTATCTCAATCTTTTGAAAAGTTGAAGAAGGACGAGCCAAGGCAGGAACGCCTACTTGCGAAGCATTGCTAAGAAGTTTATGCTGTCCAATCGGTGTATGAAAGTAGTACACAAAATACTCCGGCAAAACTTTCTTATTACACTTGACACGGAACTGAGATTGCGAGATCACATATCGATCCCTTTGCGCAGTCTGAGGAATGTAAACAATCTGTCCAAGTGTTCCCCGGTGAGTAATTACAACATCACCCTTATATGCGTTGGCCTTTTTAAGTGAATCAGCCTTTTCCTCGGTAACATAGCGGAATGATTTTTCCGAAAGTTCAAATCCCTCAAGATTGCTGCCGTTGAGAACAGGGATGCCTTTATCAACAAAGCAATCGACTTTTATATTTGAGCCAAACGGACCCATTGCTATTTCATCTATCAAATCAGCGATGGGGTAGGTGTTATAATTCATATCCAATCGCCCCCAGTCTCTCCCTGATCTCGGCCTCAAGCTCATGGGATTTTGCAAACAGTTCGGAAAGCTCAGAGGTCAACCGGCTCATCTTTTCGTCAAACGGTTCGCCATCATCTTCCTGTTCTTCGATGCCAACATAGCGCCCCGGCGTGAGGATATAATCCTGCTTGGCAATATCCTGAGTGGTCACAACAGCACAGAAGCCCTTTTCATCTTCAAGTGTACCGTCAACGAATGCGTTGTAGGTATCTGCTATCCTCTGAATGTCCTCATCTGTCAGCTCGCGCAACTTTCGAGTGACCATTGTACCCAGCTTTCTTGCGTCGATAAAAAGCGTCTTGCCCTTTTGCTTTTTATTCCTGGCAAGGAACCAGAGAGACACCGGAATCTGTGTTGTGTAGAAGAGCTGGGACGGCATTGCGACAATGCAGTCCACAAGGTCAGCGTTAATGATATTCTTTCGGATCTCGCCCTCACCGCCGGACTGAGAAGACAGCGAGCCATTCGCAAGCACCATACCAATCCGCCCATTCGGCGCGAGATGCCAGATCATGTGTTGCAACCAAGCAAAGTTGGCGTTGTTGGCCGGAGGTGTTCCGTATTGCCAGCGCACATCATCCAGCAGCTTATCTTGTCCCCAGCCGGAAAGGTTGAAGGGAGGATTCGCCATAATGAAATCAGCCTTGAGCTGCGGGTGACAGTCATTGAAGAATGTGTCCGCGCTAAATTTGCCAAGGTCAGCCTCGATGCCGCGAATGGCAAGATTCATCTGTGCCAGCTTCCATGTGGTAGGGTTGGAATCCTGACCATACACAGAGATGTTCTTGATGTTCCCGCCGTGATTTTCGATGAACTTAGAGGACTGAACAAACATACCGCCAGACCCGCAGCAGGGGTCGTAGACACGGCCATTGTATGGCTGTAATACCTCGACAAGGGTGCGAACAACGCAAGACGGGGTATAGAACTCACCGGCGAGCTTACCTTCCTGTTCAGCGAATTTGGCAAGGCAATACTCATAAGTGCGGCCGAGAATATCTTTGCTGTTCCCGTGGTCGATCATCTGGATATTGGTAAAGAGGTCAACGACCTCACCGAGCCGCCGCTTATCCAGCTCAGGACGGGCAAAGTTTTTGGGGAGAATGTCTTTTAGCCGCTTGTTTTCCTTCTCAATGCTCCGCATGGCCTCGTCGATGACTGTGCCGATCTCAGGCGTGTGCGCAGCGGCAGATATGACGCTCCATCTTGCGTTTTCCGGTACAAAGAAGATATTCTCCGCCGTGTATTCGTCCTTATCCTCTTCAAAGCCGTCGCCCTCAGCGACAAGCTCCTGATACTTCGCCTCGAAGCGGTCTGAGATGTATTTCAAAAAAATCAACCCAAGAACAACCGACTTGTATTCCGAAGCGTCGATGTTGCCGCGAAGGACGCAAGCTGCATCCCAAATCTGTTTTTCAAATCCAATATTGCTTGTATTCGTTTCAGCCATTGAAGCTACCTCCGTAGTCTTTTTTAACGATATATAGAATGCACAGTGCGTGGCTTACTTGTCCGTATGGATCGCTTCGCAAATGTCCCCGATGTCACAATTCAGATACTCACAGATGCGCAGCAAGACAGAAAGGGCAACCTCTTCATTCTTATTAAGCTTGCTCATGGTACCCGGCGAAAGCTCGATTTCCTTCCGAAAAACCGCCTTCGGGATCTCTCGTTCAATCAGCATTACCCATAATTTCTTGTAGCTTATCTTCATCACTGCACCTCACTCAACCGTTTATAGTGACCCTCGTTTTATTATACATCGAAAGCTCCACAAACGCAATTCATCCGTCCGAAAATTCAAAATAAATTTCAAGTTCTTGGATTGCTGCACAATAATAAAAAGCCTGCGCAATGCACAGGCCAAAATAGTCAGGGACGCATCTTCCTTCCGTGCCGGTATAATGCGTAAGTGTAAAAATCGAGTGCAAGGACGATCTCATATCCATTTGTGCTTGAGAAGAAAGAAATGTCATCGGCATACTGGATCACGCTTTTCAAGAAGCCCATTGCACCGCCGCAATCGAATGAGAAAATTACCGTGACTGTCCCGGCACCTTGTCTGATTTCAGTGTCAATTTGGTAGTTCTCAGATATTTCGATGGCTTGACTGATAAATACCTTGGCGATAGGTTTCCGCTCAGGAAGCGGCACATAAACTGCGCCCTCATTGAGCTGTTTGAATATGTCCTTTGATGTGATGAACATTTATATTTTGACGGAGCGGGTTCTTTTACTTCGGCTGGTATAGGTTCATCGGCTATCTCAGCTTCTATTTCCTCTATTGTAGGTTTATTGTATTGCCTTTTATAAATCACTTTCTGAAACATTGTATCTCCTTCCGTGTAATCGAAAGAATGGCTGACAGTCTATCAGATTATGGGCATCGTTAAGTTCACGCAAGGATCTGAGAAGTCGTTCTTTACGATTCAGTCTATGTATTATCAATTTACCACGGGAGAATAGAATAATCAATGTGATTTACTGTATTCTCTCGTTGTTTTGCGTTGTAAAATGTGAAAGGCTCACTCCCCAAAGTGAGCAGTGAGCTTTGTTGCTTATTCGAGTTCTCCGCTGCGGGATTTCTCCTGTTCCTTTGCCATCGAGGGACTGAGGAAATCATCCACATTCGCCTTCATCGTGTCAATCAGGCGAGCTTCTTTTTTCAACTTGGCGCGTTCGTCATAAAGGCGCTGCTGCTCGTCCGCGAGCCGTTGCTGTTCGGCTTGCAGAGATTTCAAGCTCGGCAATTTTCCGTCGCCCTGTATGGCGAGAAGAGTGCTCTTTGCCGCCTCATAGATGACAAGCTCTGCTTCGTGTTTGGCACGGTATGCCGGTTTGTCCGCCGCCTTCATATAGGCATCATAAACCGGTTTGAGCCGCTGGTAGTTCGAGATGTTTTTGATAAGCGGCTGCACCTCACGCAGTTTGGCTTCAACATTTTTCAGCTCACTGCCGGTGCGGCCATAGGAGCTGTGAATGTCCTCGACTTTCTTTTCAAGGTCAGCATATTGCAGAAGGTTGTTCTCAGTCAGATAGTTGAGAGTACGCGCAGCCTCTTTGAGAATGGTGAGCTTCGCTTTGTGTTCGTAACCTTTGCTGCCTATGAGCTGGATGCGCTCCTGAATGTCGCTGATGAGGGAGATACCCCGGCGAGAGGTCTGCATCTGGCGCTTGCGGTTCCCGCGCCCCTGAATACGCTCTTTGATCCGTTCCTCGGTGTAGTTGTCTCCGATGGTCTTTGCACGGGTAAAACGCTCCTGTCCCTCAGCACGGAAGGAGATGTATTTTCCGGTCTTGATTTCATATCCGGCTTCCTGCATGAGTTTCAAAAACTCATCGTAATCCTTCGCTGTGATGATGCAGCGGTCGATGGTCTGCTTGAGCTTTTGCTTCCAGCTTGTGCCGCGTTTAGCCTCTGTGTATTCCTTGTAGTCCATGCCCTTGCTCTGTGAGGGTGGGATCACGGAAAGCCCATGTTCCTTACAGATTTCGTCGCTGAGTTGGCGCATTTCCCGATATGTCCGCTTGTTGCTCCGATAGGCATGGTAGTCTACAAAATTGACAGCATTGAAGATGATGTGATTATGGCAATGCCCCTTGTCGATGTGGGTGGCGATCACATATTCATACTTGCCTTTCAGCCATTCGTCGGCAAACTGTTTTCCGATTTCATGCGCCATCTCCGGCGTGACTTCTCCGATGTCGAAGGATTGAATCAGGTGTCGGGCAATCACCTTCGGCATCTGCATTCCTTGCTGGGCAGCGAGATTTCGCGTCCACTCAAATTCCTTTGCCGCCGCATCGCTGGCAGCACAGCCGAAAGAGGAAACATAGAGCTGATCGTCAGTCTTCGCTGGGTCGAGGATGTAGGCAAGCGCCTTGTTTACAGTTCCTCGGATTGGCTTGATTTTAGTAACTGCCATATTTCCTTTTGCCTCTCTTTCAGCTCGGTGACATCATCCTCATAAAGGTTTCCCTTTGAATTGATACGGCGGCAAATCTGATTGATATTTGACGCTGCACGGCTGACAGCGGCGGCAAGCTTTTTCTGCTGGGTATAGTCCACTTTGATGATGTAGCCGTCAATCGCCATCTTTCTGAGATACGCACCCATATTCTTTGTTCCGAGCTGCGCCATCTTTGATTTGATGATCCGATGCTCATTTTCCGACACGCAGAACTCAATGCGGATTGGCCTTGTTCTATTTGCCATAGGCAATCTGTCCTTTCGTAAAGATAGAGGGTTTGGGAGACATCCCAACAAGCATTTTGAAGAGTAAGGGCGGGGTTCCTTTACTCGAAAATCGCCGTGTGTACGGACACCGGCTGTGCTTGCTATTCTCTCAAAATCGTATTCCCGGTGCTTCTCCCCGTAAAAATCCCCTTCACTTTACAACGGACATTTTATAAGGAAATTAGCGGTATGGAAGAGAAAAAAGGCGCTCGAAAGCGCCTTCCCTCATGCTTGTGCAGCTTATTTCTTTTTCCCTTTACCGCGTTTCTCGTAGTCCTCGTCAATCCGGCGCTTCCAATCTGCGCCGAGCGGGGCGCTGCAACGGACGGCGGAAATTGCCTCACTCAGCACCTCATAGTTGAGCTGCGTCCCGGCGCTGTCAGAGTGGTAATTGACGGCTCGGTCAGCTCCGATCCCAAAGTGCCGCGCCGTTTCCACCGCGTCAATGTTTGCGCCGAGGAACAGGAACTCCCAGCCATACTTTGCCTTCTGCCGCTCGATCATCTGCTTCACCCGGTCGCTGCTGTAAAACCGGCTCGCATTCTCCATTCCGTCCGTGGTGATAATAAACAGCGTATGCTCCGGGACATCCTCCGGTCGGGCGTACTTATGGACATTGCCGATGTGATGGATCGCACCGCCGATGGCATCCAGAAGAGCCGTGCAGCCCCGGACGGTATAGTCCCTGTCTGTCATCGGCTTGATGTCGTGGATGTTCACGCGGTCATGGATCACCTCGCTCATATTGTCGAAGAGGACTGTGGAGACAAGCGCTTCGCCGTCTGCCTTTCTCTGCTTCTCGATCATGGAGTTGAAGCCGCCGATGGTGTCGGCTTCCAGCCCGCTCATAGAGCCGCTGCGGTCAAGGATAAAGACGATCTCGGTTAAGTTCTTTTTCATGATGAATCCTCCCATATAGAAAAACTGTGACTGCTTTTGCTTACAGTCACAGTATAGGAGAAATCGTCTTCGGTTTGGTCGCATGGAAAGCGACATTCAAAACATATCGCGGAACAATTCGCTCTCGATGTCAGCGACATTATCCAGCGGGATTTTCGTCCCGTCCATGAGCATCATCAGGCGTTCAAACTCGTCTATCTTTTTGAGGTTTCCGCTCTTTGTCACATACGCCCCGCCGGACTTCTTTGCGTCTGGGACGAAGTAGGTGACGGTCAGCGCAGGATGGTCGCCAAGCCTTTCCATGAGGATCTGCTGCTTTCTGTCCAGCGCCTCTTTTTCCTCTTCACTGAGGTCGATCTTTTCATCTGTCAGCCGTCCTGTTTCATGAATTGCGTCATCGTACCCGGTGAGAGCGGCGAAAGGAGAGAACTGCGCGGCTCTGTCCAGCATCGGCATCTGCGGTCTTTTTGATGAGACATGGTGAGGGAGATTGATGATGTCCTTGTAATCATCGCTCATGCCTTGTGACCTCCAATCTGTTCATTCCGGTCCTTTGCCGTCGCTCCCTCCGAAAGATTCATCCCCTTGAGAATGGCGTTTTTCCCGAATTTCTTTTTGATGGTGAGCATGGCTTGCTGTACTTTCTTTTCCCGTGCCAGCTCTTCGTCTTCCTGCTTGCGCTTCGCGTCAAGCGCAGCATAATCGGTGAAGAGGTCAAGCTGCTCATAATTGTCCTTAGAAGAAGGAGCAGAGGCTTCGTCAATCACATGGGTCGCTGTGATGTTCAGCCGCCGGATGAGCAAGCTCTTGTCTGTAATCCGGTCGAATAATTCCCCGGCGGCATCCATGATCTGCTTCGTGGAAGAGGTGTAGCGTTCCAGATTGATTGTGCCGTGGGCGTGTTTCGGTATCTGCCGCCCGTAGTGATCCTTCACGACTTCGCCGCGATACTTCCTCCTGCGTTCCGGGTCGGTCAGGTTCTCAATGTCATAGCCTATCGTGACAACGAGCTGGTTAGTGACAAAGCCTTTGTCAACCAAGTCCATCGAGAGAAGGTCTGCCATTTCCCGGAGAACGAGCCGCGCTTTGTCTGCCTCATAAGGTTGGTGCAACACCTGTCCCGATCCCAAGCTGTTGCTTTCCGGTTTGTACGCCTTGACAGCTTCAACCGTGCAAGGCTCCCAGCCCCATGCGTGGTCAATCAGCAGCTCCGCATTCTTGCCGAAGAGCTTGTAAAGCAAGTCTTCATCTGTGATGGAACGACGGGCAACATCGCCCATCGTGAACATCCCGTTCTCTTCAAGCTTCTTGGCATATCCTTTGCCTACCCGCCAGAAATCGGTGAGGGGCTGGTGTGACCAAAGCGTCTTGCGATAACTCATCTCATCCAGCTCGGCAATGCGGACTCCGTTCTTATCTGCTGGAATGTGCTTGGCGACAATATCCATCGCCACTTTGCAGAGGTAGAGGTTTGATCCGATCCCCGCTGTTGCCGTGATACCGGTTGTCGAGAGGACATCCAGAATGATCTTCATGGCGAGGTCATGGGGAGACAGCTTGTAGGTGGCGAGGTAGTCGGTGACATCCATGAACACCTCGTCGATGGAGTAGACGATGATGTCCTCCGGCGCAACATACTTCATGTAAACCTGATAGATGCGGGTGCTGTGCTCCATGTAGTAAGCCATGCGCGGCGGCGCGATGATGAAGTCAATGGCAAGGGACGGATTCTCTTGCAGCTCGGAGAAGAGATACGACGAGCCTTCCAGCTTTCGCCCCGGCGCGTCATGCTGCCGTCCGGCGTTTGCTTCCTTGACGCGCTGCTTGACTTCAAACAGCCTCCCACGCCCGGAGATACCGTAGCTCTTGAGAGAGGGTGTGACCGCAAGGCAGATGGTCTTGTCCGTCCGGCTCTCGTCCGCAACGACGAGGTTTGTGTCCAGCGGGTCTAAGTTTCTCTCGCGGCATTCAACCGAAGCATAAAAGCTTTTTAGGTCGATTGCGATATAGATGCGCTGCTTCATGCTTCGGATGCCTCCTTTCACTTGATACGGTTTTGTCCGCTTTTCAGGTGTGCCTTGATGCTTTCGATTGTTTCAGGAACAGTCTGATTAGTTGTATCAATTACATTTGCTTCGTATTTCCCTAAATCGCAGAACTGTTCCCACATGACTTCTACTAACTCGGTGTTAGTTTTCAAATCCAGCTTCGACCGTTCCACTGCCCGTCTCAGTGTTATTTCTCTGGAAGCTCGCAGCACAATGTAATGCACATCATATCCTTCGCGTGCTGCCCCCAGCCACGGCTCTAAAAACCACGGACCGACAATTCCATCTACATACACATCGTAGCCGCCTCTGACAAATCGTTTTGCAGTCTCCAAAAACGCTTCAATCACCACTCCGTTTTGTGCGTTTGACTCCGGTAAATATGGGGGGATTGCACCTTTTTTGAGATAGTGAAAGAAATCATCTGTTCTGATACAAACGGACTTATCCATATCCGATTCCATAGCGGCTTTATCAGCCACAGTGCTTTTACCTGTCCCGGGTGAACCGGTTATAATCGTGATTCTTCCATGTGTCATCTAATCAACTTCCTCTTGTTCCTGCTTGTCCAATATCGCTTTCATTATAAATAAAGGCTTATTTCTTGTTCGGGTTGATTTTCCCTTTGGTAAGTACGGTAACAGCAGTGCCGCCCACCATTACGACGACGCCAAGCGCCGCTTTTCCAGCTCTTTTTATTTGCTGCGCCCGCTCGCTACGGCAGTGCTCGCAATATTTATACTTGTACCCTTCCGGTAGCGGACGCTGACACTTTTTATTTTTACAAAGTTTCTGGCTCATCTTTCTGTTCCTCCAAACGCAGTGCAGGGTTGTCGCTTGGCAACGCCAAGATTCGATTCTCTATCTCAGGCAGCTTTTGCGTCCAATAGTTTTCCGGTGACGGATCGATCATGTCCAGCCTCTCGACAAAACCCTTTGTTTCAAGATAGGTTCTCTGGATGAACTTTGCGTAATACTCCAAACTTACCTTTGCCGCTTCGGTTTCGCCCATTTCCTGATAAGCGATGGCTTCGGCAAGGGACACCATGTTTACGGCGCATAAGCTTTCTCGCAGTTCATTCATCCGTGCATTTATCTTTTCAGGCGTTGCGCCGGATAAAATCTTGCCCCATGTAGATTCCGGCTGATTTTTAATAAACGCAGCATTCGCGCTCTGGCTCTGCATCAATAGATTTCGGCTGTTTTCGGCATCTGACACGAGCTGCATGAGAGCCATTTCCTTCAACCTCGGATTCTGAATGGCGGCAGCTTGGATTAGCTTTTGCTGGCAGCTATACGCCGTCGCAAGCCGATCATACTCCTGACCTTGCCGGACTTCTTCAACTGCGACTTGAACAAATTGAATTTGCTCCGCAATTTGAGCCATTTGCATTTGTGTGGCGTAATTCGTCATTGCTTGTGAAAGCTCAGGAGACAGCTTGACCTTGCCGAGCGAAACGGTCGAAACAATTTTCTTCGTTTCGGGGTTGATGAGGTTTGCCATAAGCGAGCCATCTTTTTTCGTCATGAGCTTTAGTGCACCGCTTGCTATTTTTGTTTTTTGCTCATCCGTGAGGATCACCTGATAAGCTTCTTCGGGAATAGCAGCTTTGACAGCGCTGACAAACGCTGGAGCAGAGTAAAGCGTTTTCTCAATGCGATTGAACAACCGTCCTGCGCTTCCAATCAATGGTTTAGCGACCTCAGGAACGCTGTCGAAGCATTTTACTACGCTTTCCGTATAATCGGTTAAGCTGCTTGTTTGATTTGACTCTGACGATACATGAATGATTTCTTCCATTTGGAGTCCCCCTTATTTTTGTATTCATTTAGAGGGTTTGCAAAAGCTGCGAACCGGTTACGCTCCGAGCAAGCTCTGGTCAAAGGCGAACAGCGCCTCATTGATCTCAAAGATGTTATAGTTTCCGTGCTCAATGAAATACTCAATGATGATGTCAAACTTGTTCGAGTGCGAGAGGGCAAAGCCCGCTTTCATGAGCATTTCTTTTGTCTCGTCCAGCGGCAGCTCTAAGGCAATCGCAAAGGCGAGTGCTGTGGGTTTCGACGGTTTGTAAAGCCGGTCGCTGCGGATCTTCGAGAAGAGCTTGCGGTCGATGTTCGCTTTCTTGTAACACTGCGCGTCGGTCATGCCTTTCTCGTCAATTTTCCGAAGCAGCATTTCGGAGAAGCTTTCGTCGATCTGCGAAAGTGCATCATCCAGTGTTTTTGCACTTGCCGCCATTGGAGCAGCCAGTGGGGCACCGAATGTCTCTTCTTCCGGCTCGTCCGAAAGCATCCGCATCCGGCGCAACCGCTCCGAACGGCTGTCGGTATGCTCGTCCACATAGTTATCGTCTATGTATGCAGCAATGTCAGAGAACAGCTTCTCGCCGATCTGATATGTCTTGCGGTCGAAGATGACAATGTAGACGGTCATGTCATTTTCCAGAAGGAAGTCGCTGATCGTGTCAATAGCGACCTTGAGCGCCTGGTCTTTCGGATAGCCGTAGATACCCGATGAGATCAGCGGAAAGGCAACCGTCTCGCAGCCGTGCTCCTTCGCAAGCAGAAGGGAAGTGCGGTAGCAGGAAACGAGCTTTTCCCGTTCTCCGTGTTTACCGTCCCGCCAGCGCGGTCCGACGGCATGGATCACATACTTGCAGGGCAGTCTATATCCCTTCGTGATTTTTGCACTGCCGGTTTCGCAGCCGCCCAGCGTCTTACACTCGGCAAGCAGCTCCGGTCCTGCAGCCCGATGGATGCAGCCGTCAACACCGCCGCCTCCCAGAAGAGAGCTGTTCGCCGCGTTGACAATAGCATCCACTTCCATCTTTGTGATGTCGTTTCGTACAATTTGAAGGGGCACAATACCACCCGCCTTTCAACTTTTCAAAATCACCCATCTTCATTGTCAACTTTACAATGGGAAGTCATCAAAATAACGCCATATCTATTTTGTATTCACCATCAATCAGTATATAGTCCAGATCATTTTCTTTCGCAAGAGACAAGGTGCGCGCATTATCTTTCAAAACATTATCTAAAGTACAATCCTCATCATCTAAACGGTTTTCAATAACATTTGCAAATTGTTTTATGTCATCGAAATGCATTCTTATATAGTTTTCACTCATCGCAAGGCAATAGCCTCGTATATCTTTGCGGTATTCGTCAGTAAAATCTTTTTTCCAGTCAAATGGAATGTAGCATCCCTCAATAATCAAATTTTGCCGATTTTCAATCACGGTTTTAATTATTTCCCGGACAATCGGCCATAAAAACATCGTCAATTCGGTATCAGCGCTCACAGGTGTAAGCTGTGTGTTTCCACTGCGAATCATCCCCATTTTCAAATGGTCAATCGACAGATACGGATAGTTGTATTTTTCGAGGAGTTTTTGAGCCAACAGAGTTTTTCCTGTGTGAGACGCACCGGTAATCAAAATAATCACTTTTGTTTCACTGCTCCTATTTAGGGCTTGCTGCTCTTTATATCAGATATTTAGAAGAGCAAGCACGCTTATTTATTCTTGTGTTTCTACAATGCCAAAGTCGATCAGAATGTTCTTATCAGCATTCGGCGGATAGACGATACCCGTCATCTCATACTGATAGCGCCGGACCTTCCGAAAATCTTTGATTGGCTCCGGTGCATAGGCCGCTGTCTCACAGCGCTCGTATTCCGGCATACCGGCAAGGTCATCCGCTGCCGCTTTAATCAGCGCATCGGCCACATCGTCAATGTCTTTTCCATACTCAACGGCAACCAGCTCGTGCTTCTTGACATCTTTCTCAAGATTTCCAAAAGAGCGGTAGAGAAGATATTTCATTGTTTCAGTCCTCCTCGTGCTTTTCATCGTCCAATACTTTTTCCAATAAGGCGGTGAGTGTGGCGGCAATCAGCTCATAACTGATCGCATCCGGGTCGTTCTGCATTAAGTAGCTGGCTACTGCCTTAAATGCGGTGGTCTTGTCCACATGAGTTTCATTGTCAAACCGGTCGAGGATTTCCCCAATCAGACGGACAACGGCTTCATCTTCTTCGCTGATGCCCATATTGAGCATAGCCGCCAGTTCATCGTCCTCAGCAAGCGTTTCAAATTTCAGATAGTCGCCGTATTCCTCTGACATAATTTCCTCGAAATAATTGATCATGACATGAAAATGGAATTTGCCGTCTTCCTGTGTGGTAATGCAGCAATAATGCGCCTTTTCCCCGATGTCTTTTAGAAGCGACATATCCTCTGGATCGTCAAACTCAAGCATGGGCAGCGTCAGGTCGATGTGGGCGTCCCAATGCTCAAAGTCAACGACACCATGAATTTTGCCGTGATGACGCTTTGCAAACTCGTCGCATCTTCCCAACAGATACTCGTAGTTTTCCTTATCCTTCGGAACAATCACCTTCGGGATGGCATCCATCTTCTTTGAAAATTCTTCTAAGAAGCCGCCGGGGGCGTTTACCCGGTCAAAAATAGCTTGAGCCAGTGGGTCAGGCTCGTCTTCTTCATAATTACGGTCGAACACAATGTTCTCCATTTTCTCCATCATTTTACTCACTCCCAACTTTAACAAATCAGTGTTGGCGCAAATTGCGGATGACGGCCATAGAAAGTACATTTAAGTATAGATAGCCCAGCTCATGGATGAAGCCCACATCGACCTCAAGGAAGGTGGTTCTTAGCTGGGCGTAGACAAGGCGGAATAAGTCCATCTCCGGCGGGGTATCAAACAGGTTCAGGCTTTGGATGGCCGTTTCTGCTTCTTCCCATGTTTGGGATGCTTCAATCTCTGAGCTGGTCATGATAGCCGTCAAAATTTCACTGACCGCCAGCTTTCCGTCTACCGGTTCGATTTCGCTTTTGAGCTGACGGAGTACATCTGCCTTCTTCTTGAGAGGGACGATTTTGCAGTTATCGTCAAGCTCAATGGCGATGATCTCTGCAATGCACTCCCGCCAAACCGCATATCCGGCGTTGATGATGCCGTCCTCTTGTTTGGTTGGCGCGTAGTCCATGCAGTATTCGTCATAGAAGCTCTTCCCGTCCAGTTCATGGTGGGCGCAGTAGATGTGCGCCAGCTCATGCAGGAAGATGTGGAGCAGTTCAACCGGATGATAGGGTATGTCCGTGCGGAGCAGGATGCCGTCCTTGCCGCCGTTATCCATCCCGATAAAAGAGGATGCCCGAAAGTCAAAATAACCTTCCTCCTGATACCGGTCGTTCAGCCGGTAAGGGAAATACTTGGAGCAAAACTGCTCGAAAATTTCCTTCTGATCCTCAGTCATGAAACAGGTAAGGATGATGTCATCCCCGGAGAAGCCAGCGTCCATCCTGTCGTTAAAAATCTCTATGGCATGGGCAAGATAGGAGTCATAGTTCAAATCGTTCGTCGCCTCCATCGTAAAGTCTTTATTTCAGGAAGTCGCTCTTATGTTCAATGCGCCGGAGGTCATATCCGGTTTCCGCCAAGTGGGCGATTTTCAATGCGACAAGGTTAATGTCCGTTTCCATCGCCCGGGCGATCTGTTCGGATGTATAGCCATAGTCATAGATGTACTCAAGAATCTCATCGGTGTCGAGCAGGATTTCTGCGGCAACGATGTTCGCCTCATACTCCGGCTTCGTGGTCATGTCATACAACATGAACTCCTGTATCGCGCTTCCTTTTGCCAGATTGCGGTGCAACTGATCATGCCCAAGCTCATGAGCGCAGACAATCCGCTGCATCTGAGCGCTCAGGTTTTCGTTTATGAAAATAAAACGGCTGCGCTTGATGACCCGATACATTCCCTTGAGCGGGCCGAAGTCCTCACAGAACAGGACTTCAATGCCAAGCTGCCGTGCTATGCGAAATGGATCTCGTGTCCCGCAGCGCTTTACAAGCCTGCTGCCGACCTTCGAGAGATTCTCAGCATTCATCGTCTCACCTCCCGCTGATGGGGACATTGCAAACAGCGAATGGCCTTACTGTTCGCTTGCCCTCTTACGGTATTTCTTCGGAGAATATTTCTTGTTCTTCTCTTTGGCGATCCAATAAGCTTCGTTCAGCGCCTTCATTGCGCCATCGAGCGCTTCGTCACTGAGCCGTCCACCGGCAAACATACCGGTCACTTCACTGACAAGCTCATCAATATCTCTGGCTGCTTTTGAGCCGCCCTTCTCATGCGCCGCGACAACAAGCATTCCACTTTGCCCAAGAAGATACTCGGGAGTAGTACCCAAAACCGCCGCTATCTTCTCTACAACATCGTACTTTGTAGGCTTGCGGGTACCCGACTCATAATTCTGAATGGTCCTTGCGCTTACCGATACCTTTTCCGCAAGCTGCACCTGTGTGAGATTCGCTTCCAACCTTTTTTCTCTTAGTCTGTCCTTGAAGCTCATAAGGCACCTCTTTCTAAAAGTTTTTGCGAACACGAACAGAAGTTGCGTCAAACCCGTTGACGTGAAAATGCTGTTCGTGCTATACTTTATGCAAACACGAAAGTTCCGTTCGCGTTAATGATACCACACGAACAATACGAGTGTCAACAGGAATAGTTCGATTTTGCATGGTTATGTGTAACTTTCAAGACAGTAGGAGGTAGGCTATGACGAACACACATTGCCGGAAGGCGTATGTTTCGGTCAACTTGGATGTTGACGAAGAAGGAGTCTGTCATCCCCGGTTCATCCGTTGGGAAAACGGCCTGATCTTTCAGATTGACCAAATCTTGTATAAATGCCGTGCCGCTTCCAAAAAGGTAGGCGGCGGGGGCATCCGATATACTGTGATGATCCGTGGAAGGGAATCTTATCTTTTCCAAGAAGGCAACAAATGGTTTGTAGAAGCAAAGGAGGGAGCAAGATGATTTTATCACACAGGCAAATTGAAGAGATCGCGGTGGCGGTCACCAAGGACTTCAACGAGTTCTTTTTCGGTCCTGATACCGAAGAGGCGCGGTTGCCTCGCGGTACGCCGATTGACCAGTTTGCCCGTGACTATCTCGGTTTGGATGTGTCTTTCGCACCGCTGTCACCCGATGGAAGCATCTGCGGGCTGACATCCTATGCAGATACCGAATACATTGTTGAGATGGATGGCATTCAACGGAAAATTCCGCTTCACCGCAATCAGGTCTTGATGGACGCGAGCTTTATTCAACCTTTCCAGATACGAAAGCTCTGCGGAAAGCGCCGGTTCACGCTTGCCCATGAGTGCGCCCATCAAATCCTGTTTCAGATGGAGACGGATAAAATCCAGGAAGCCTGTCGGCGGAAATACTCCGCCCGGACAGCCTATTCGCTGCGGGAGCTAAAGACCCGCGAGGACTGGAATGAATGGCAGGCCAATGTCTTAGGGGCGGCGATCCTGATGCCCCAGCGGGAAATCGACCTTGCCGTTGCGTACTATGCCAGAGGGCGGAAGCTGATCAGCTACGATGGAACCTTTGCCTATTGGGATAAGGTTGCCCTTGATAGGATCTGCCAGCAGTTCGGCGTTTCCAAGACAGCCGCCGTCATCCGGCTGAAACAGCTCGGCCACTTGGAAACCCGGCCATACAGTGAGTATAGCGATCCGTTGGAGGTGTGGGCATGAAGAAAAACATTCGTGTCTCAGAGCCTTCACCTGAGATGCAGGAGAAAATCCGCAGGGCGCGAAGCGCCATTGTCAACCAGAAGATGCGCATGGTGAAGTGTCCCTATTGTGGGCATAACGCCATCGCCGTATTCGAGGATTCCCGTGGTCACATACAGGCCAAGTGCAAAGCCTGTGGCCGGGAAACCGTATTTGATGTGATCAACATGAGACGGTTATACCTCCGCCTTCACAGAAGGTAAGGAGATAACAAATACAATTCAATATTTTATAGCTGTGCTGTGGAGCCGCTGATTGGTGAGTCTTCCTAATGCCGCATGAACAGAGTTTTCTAAGCTCTGTTTTATCGGTATGGGAAGATCAGCTCACCGTCATGCGGCTCTTTTTTAGTCTTGTCCATCCGCTGCTCCGAGCCAGCGGAAAGGACAAGACAATGAAAAGAATCCCCAAAACACCCATCGAGTTCGATTACGACCTCTGGATTTCCGAGGATGGCAAGTGCATGGTGCGCGTGAAGGACACCGGCGAGACTACGGAGGTTGACCGCGAGGTCATGAAAGCACTCCGCAATGAGGAGAAGAAGCTCCGTCGCTCCTACGATACCGGGGGAGCATCTGACAGCGAAGACAGCGAGGAAACGCAGCCTTCCACTGTGCTGTCGCTGGACGCTGTGCCGGAAGATGATGTAAAGGCATCCGCATGGCTGGAGTCCCCGGAAAAGATGGAGGAAGACATCATCACCGGCTTGCTCGAACAGGAATTTATCCGCAGCCTGACTAAGCCGCAGCTTGATGTGTACATGAATTGTATGCGCGGCAACATGAGTATGCTGTCGTATGCCAAGCAGAACGGCCTTTCGTTTTCCACTGTCAAAGACACGCGGGATGCGATCAGAAAAAAATTCAAAAAAATTTTTTGAGAGACCCGCTAATTCGCTCAAAAAATGTCCGTTGTAAAGTGAAGGGGTCAATCAAGACCGGCTTCACAGTACCTTGAAAACAGAATATCCAGTGCTGCGGATCTTTCCTCTTTTCTCGAAGCGACTTGCCTTCTGCCGCCAAGACCTTCCTCACGGAAGCGAGCGATCAGCAGAGAGGCTAAACTGCCGTGTGGTGCGGCTGTTCGCCATGATGGAGAAGTTGGGTATAATGATACTTCCGTTCCCGGATTGCCGGGGGCGGCTCGGAGCGTTCCTCGGAGGGGTGAGAGTCCCATGATACCGATTAACCGTTGGTAGTCCGTAGCATTCCCGGAGCCGCGAGGCTCTTCTGGCAGGGGTGCGAGCTGCAAATATGCCGGAACACGAAACAAACCAATTAGCTACATTCAGCATATAAGTTTTCAGGATGAAAACTATGTGGCGGAGTGTCCCTAACCGGCGCTCCGCCATATCCTTTTGTCCTGAATACAATTCACATCATCAGGGAGGTGTTTGTAATATGATGAGCGTAGAAACCATGAGAAGCGTCAACCCGAAGACGGTTGACCGCAGTACCCTTGTCCAGCGGGACAGCATCCGGCTTGAGCCTGCGGCTGCGCAGGATGACCGGCTGCGGGATTTTATCCGACAGATCAGAAACCCGTATTGCTATCTGGACGGGAAGACCGTCGTGAAGATCAGCTTCTCGAAGACAGACACCACCTTGGAGGACTGTCTGGAACATTATCTGAGAGGACTTTGATTATGAACAAACTGAATCTTTTCGCCCGGTTCTATGGACAAGCGATTGAGCCTGTGATACAATGAAGTCAGGTCAAAAAAGAATACATGGACTAAGCCGCTGCCCTTGAGGGTCATGTGGCTTTATCGTGTTTTCCTCATACAAGAAGCAGAAGCCTTCGTCTTTCTGATTTGATGTATCACACCAAACAGAAAACGGAGGTTATTTTTATGCCCGGAAAAGTTTACCGGACGGCGATTTACTGCCGCCTGTCCCGTGAAGACGGGGACAAAGTTGAAAGCAACTCCATCGCAAGCCAAAGAGCCATTTGCGAGGACTACATTGCACGGCATGACGATCTGGAAATCGTCTGCGAGCCGTTCGTTGACGATGGTTATAGCGGCGTTTCCTTCAATCGTCCGAACTTCAAAAAGCTCGAAGACGCAATCCGCAAAGGCGCGATTGACTGCATCGTGGTCAAAGACCTCAGCCGCTTTTCGAGAAACTACATCGACGGCGGGCGGTATCTGGAAAAGATATTCCCGCAGCTCGGCATCCGCTTTATCGCGGTCAACGACGCTTACGATAGTCTGACCGGCGATCCGCAGTCGGATTCCTTTGTTATCCCGTTCAAAAACCTCATCAACGACTCCTACTGCAAGGATATTTCCATGAAAATTCGATCCAGCTTGGAGGTCAAGCAAAAGAACGGTGAGTTCGTCGGGGCGTTCGCTCCCTATGGCTACAAGAAATCGCCGGATAACAAAAACCAGCTCATCGTCGATGGGGCTGTCAGCGAGTATGTGCAGATGATCTTTGCCATGTACAAGGACGGCTTCTCCATCGGCCGCATTGCCGCAAGGCTGAATCAGATGGGTGTGCTTTCCCCTATGGAGTATAAGCACTCGGCGGGGGTGAAGTTCGATACCGTCTTCAAGACCGGCGACACTGCAAAGTGGACTTACAAAGCTGTCCAGCGCATCCTCACCAATGAGGTATATATCGGTGTTCTTGCCCAAGGCAAGCGCGGTACGCCAAACTACAAGGTGCGCGTTGTGCAGCCGAAAGACGAAACCGAGTGGGTCAAAGTCGAGGGGGCGCATGAAGCGCTTGTTTCTTATGAAGATTTCATGGCCGTCAAGACCATGATGAAGCGGGATATGCGCTGCTCGCCTGATCAGGACGAGGCACACCTGTTTTCCGGCTTCCTGTTCTGTGCAGACTGCCAGCAGTCCATGACACGCAAGACCGTCCCGTCGAAGACAAAGAAATACATCTACTATGTCTGCTCGACGAACAAACATAGCCGGACCTGCAGCCCGCACAGCATCAGCGCAAAAGAGGTTGAGGAAAAGGTGTTTCGCGCCATCCATGACCAGATCGAGCTTGTGGTCAATCTGGAAAAAGCGCTTGAGATGATTGAGAGGCTTCCTTCCCAGAATCGCAAAGCGTTTAACTATGAGGCGCAGATTGCGAAGCTCGAAGAAGAGATTGAGCGGTATCAGAAGCTCAAGCTCCGGCTCTACGAAGACCTCTCGGACGGGATCATCGACAAGTCGGAATACTTTGAGTTCCGCAACAGCTACACCAAGATCATCGAGGAAAAACAGGAAGCCCTTCTCCGCGTGAAAAAGGAAATGAAGCAGTCGGTTACAACCGGGGCTACTGAACGAAATTGGGTCACGCTCTTTAAGCAGTATGAAAACATTGAAGAACTGAACCGCCGCGTCCTCATGGCACTGGTTGACCGCATCCTGATTTATGAGGATCACGCGATAGAGATTGTCTTCAAGTACAAAGACGAGTATCAGCAGACACTTGAATATGTTCTCGGCTATGCCGACGAACTTGCCGTTGCCGGATAAAGGAGGGATGAGCGTATGGCACGAAAAAGCAGAAAAATCGCAGCCGCAGAGCCGGTCTGCGAAGCAGCACCGCTGCAAATCTTCCCGACGGCCATTTATGCCCGTCTCTCTGTGGAGAACAGCGGCAAGTCTGAAAAGGTGGATGTCATCACCAACCAGATCGAGATATGCAAGTCCTATATTGCAGGGTGTCCTTACCTAGATCTCGTCGATGTTTATGTGGATAACGGACGGACGGGTACGGTTTTCGACAGGCCGGAGTTTAACCGCCTGATGACTGACATCAAGAGCGGCAGGATTAAATGCCTTGTAGTCCGCGATCTCAGCCGCTTTGGCCGTGACTACATCGAAACCGGCACCTACCTTGAGCGCATTTTCCCGCAGATCGGTTTGCGGTTTATTGCTATCAAGGAGCACTATGACAACTTCGATACGGACAGCTCGAACGAGAGCCTGATGATTCCGCTGCAAAACATGATAAACGCCCTCTACTCAAAGGATATTTCCCGCAAAGTCTCCACTGCCCTGAAAGCGCAGATGGAGCAAGGGACATTCCAGAAGCGAAACCTCCCGTATGGCTATCGGTGGAATGAAGAACACACAAACATGGTCATTGACGAAGAGACGGCGCAGTATGTGCGGCTCATGTTCCAGTGGAAAATCGAGGGATGGTCAATCCCCATGATCCTCGATGAGCTTGACCGGATGGGAGCGCCAAATACGGAGCTGCGGAAGCGGCAGACCGGAACCCGCAAAGGCGATGGATGCTCCTGCAAAGGCTGGTACAGTTCAACGCTGTACGGCATCCTGACCAATCCGCATTATGTGGGCGATACCGTCCTTGGCCGCTCCATGCAAGCAATCTACAAGGGCATCAAGTCCCATAATGTCAAGGATAAGGACGAGTGGATTGTGTTCCCGAACACCCATGAGGCAATTATCTCCCGTGAGGACTTCCAGAAGGTGCAGGACATCCTCCAAGCGGCTTCTGAGGCTCGGCAGACGAGTATGCAGAAGACCGAAGAAATCCGAGCAACGCTCGTCAACCTGTTCGAGGGTAAAATCGTCTGTGCTGACTGTGGGAAGAAGATGTACTTTCACCGCAAGAGGATCGACAAGGACAAGCGGGGACGCTGGTATGCCTACTATGAGTGCAGCACTTCGGTCACCAGGCGATATGAGCACTGTACCTCTCATTACACGAGGCAGGACACGCTTGAAGCGAATGTGCTTGCAGCGATCCAGCTTCAAGTTGAGGCTGCGCTTGACTATGACAAGCTGCTGGATAAGCTCAGGGGCAGCGAGGGCGAGAAGAACATTCGCGATCAACAGAATGCACTCATTACAAGCCTGAATCTGAGGCTCAACGGCGTTTCTAAGAAGCGGACACGCCTCTACGAGGATTATGCTGAGGGGCTTCTGGATGAAGCGGAATACTCCTTTGCCAAAAAGAGCTATGATGAACAATACGCTGACCTGTCCCGCCGTCTGGATGAGGCAGTACAGCGCCGGAGCAAGTTCGACGAAGCTATGTCGGTCGATAACAAGTGGATTACCTTGATGAAATCCGTCAGCACAGCAACGCAGCTCTCTCAGGATTTAGTAGACGAGTCTGTTGAATTGGTCAAAGTCCATGAGGGCGGCGCTGTGGAGCTGATCATGAAGTACGGTGACATCTACGAGCTGACCATTCAGAGTATCAAAGAAGTTCAGGAGGCGATGTAAATGAACAAAGACTACACAATCGGCATCTACATCCGCCTCTCTATGGCTGATGAAGATACCGGCAGCGGAAGCAAGGCCGAGAGTGACAGCATCGGCAACCAGCGTATGCTCATCAACCACTACCTTGACAATCATCCTACGCTTTCCAAATATCCGAGGCTTGAGTTCGCGGATGATGGCTATACCGGGACAAATTTTCATCGTCCTCAGTTCTCGGCGATGATGGAGAAAGTCCGGCACGGGGAGATCAACCTGATCTGCGTCAAAGATTTTTCCCGCTTCTCTCGTGATTACATTGAGACGGGCAATTATCTCGAATGCACCTTCCCGTTCATGGGCGTTCGCTTTATCTCCATCAACGACGGCTATGACAGCGACGATTACAAGGGAACAACCGGCGGTCTTGAGGTTGTCATGCGCAGCATTATCTATGCCGCATACAGCAAGGATCTTTCTGTCAAAACGACAACCGCGAAAATCCAGATGATGAAGCAAGGCAAGTATGTGGGCGGCTACGCTCCTTACGGCTATGTGCTTCATCCCGAAATCCGCAACAAGCTCAAGCTTGACCCGGAGGCCGCAGAGGTCGTGCGCAGGGTCTTTAACGAAGCCCTTAAAGGACGGAATACCTCACAGATTGCCCTTAGCCTGAACGATGATAACATCCCGACGCCCGGGCAATATTTCAAAGGCAAACATCCTGACAAGAAGAAGTATAGCCGCATGAGCGAAAAGATAAGCTGGACGGCTTCTATGGTCTACAAGATTCTGACGAGCTATGTTTACACAGGAGCAACGGTCGGCCACAAGCGAAAGTCCGGCGGTGTGGGTTCTCGGAAAACTATTTCTCAAAAGAAAGAGGACTGGATCATCGTCGAAGGGATGCACGAAGCGATTGTCAGCAAGGAAGAGTTTGAGCTGGCTCAGGCAGTTATCCGGGGCGGTGAGAAGAATCCCAAACGGAATCTGCGCTATTATCCCCTCAAAGGTCTTGTGTGCTGCGGCAACTGTAAACGCACCCTTACCCGGCGAAAGCTCCGAAATGAGGGCGGATATTTCTATCAGTGTACTCACTCAACACATGACCGCGATACGGAGTGCCCAGTTGGTGAAAAATACAGCGAGTCATGGCTTGAGAACGCGGCTTACAAAGCGATTGGGCAAATGCTCACACTGGTCGAAAAGAAAGCCGTCAAAGAACATGAGATCAGCAAGCGGAGAAAATCTGCTATCTCAGAATGTGCCGATACAATCCGCGATCTGCAAAAGCAGTCTGAACAGCTCAAGGGAGTAAAGCTCCGGCTGTATGAGAAGTACACTTTGACCAGCATCACAAAGGCGGAATATCTCAAGCGAAAAGCGGAGGTGGACGCCAAGATAGCCGAAAATGAAGAAGCAATCCGGCAAGGCCATGAGCGGATGCAGGAGCTTGATTCTGAGCATCCCTGTTCCGATGAGAGGCTTGACAAGGTGGTCGGCGATTTCCAGAAATGCGAAGGGCTTACTTACGAGCTTGCCCATGCGCTGATCTCTGTTATCTATGTTCATGGACAGAACAACATCGAAATCGTCTGGAAGTTCAAAGACATCTTTGAGAAAGCAGAAATCAAATAGGCTGAATGTTACAAGCCGTTCACGGGTGGTCATCCGCCTATGAACGGCTTGTAAAATCTCAAAAATTTTTTAGTTCCTACTTGACACAAGAAGATATCAGGAAACTTGGACGGGCTGATAACATCTTCACCTAAAGGTTTATTCCTGATCGCCGCGATTTCCGGTGTCACTTTGCTGCCGGGAAGATGCCCTCCCATACCGGGCTTCGTACCCTGGCCGATCTTGATCTCGATCGCATCGGCATTACGCAGATTTTCCCGTGTCACACTGTATAAATTGGGGATATATTCAAAAATATATTTATGCGCCGCTGCCATTTCTTCCGGCAGAATACCGCCTTCACCACTGCACATCGCCGCACCTGCTAAAGCGCTGCCCTTGGCTAAAGCCACTTTAGTCTCTTTTGACAAAGCTCCGAAAGACATATGTGAAACAAAAATCGGATTAGTCAAAATCAACGGCTTTTTGGCATTTTTACCAATCACAGTCGTCGTATCGACCGCGTCATGATCATTGAGCGGCGGCGGATTCAGCTGATTGCCCAGCAGCAGGATATCGTCCCAGCCAGGCATCGGCATCGGCGTACCCATAGCACCGATGATCGACTTACCTGTTACAGCCATTTCATGGATATCGTCCATATGACGGCAACTGGCGTCACAACGGGCGTATGCCGGATCATAAGCCAGCTCCTCCGGAGCTGCAGCGGCTTCCAGAGCAGTAGAAGCAGCAGCTTCGCTGTCGTTTTCCTCCATCAATACCATCGTCATTCCACAGACCGGGCATTTACTGTCAAGCAGTGGCTTCCCCTCTTTTTCTTCGTCATAAATATAACCGCAGACACTGCATTTATATTTTGCCATTTCTCCTCAACCTCCATTTTTCAATAATCATTATCTAATAATATATTCTGTATCTATTATAAGTTTTCTGAAAATTATCGTCAAGCCGTTTTCTGTTTTTTCATAGCAAAAACATCGTCCAAAACCCTTTGCACACCAAATACATCTGCTGGCAATTAATAAAGCCTGACTGTTGTCAGTCAGGCTTTATTGGGGAATATTTTCAAACAAAGCGGAGGGTTGCCCCACTTTGTCGAAAAATCAACTTACCAAAACTTTCAGTATCACAAATCAAAATTCAAACCTTACTCCTGCATTTACCTGCCACTGCTTCTGAAAGTCGCCGCCGAACGAGCGGGTCACATCAAAATACAAATTATTGTTTTTTGCAAGTTGCATATTGCCGCCTAAAGCCAGTTCACACCAGGTGCCGCTGTAATTTTTTTCTTCCCGCAAGCTTTCACCATTAGCCGCCAGCATCGTTACGCCGCCGCTGCCGCCAAACTCATGCAATGCCGAAGCCTTAAAATAAACATTTCCCCGGTCAAACTCCCTGCCTACAGCGACACCCAACCGTCCTACGGCACTGTCAAGCGCATCTGTATAAACGCCAGTGCCGTTTTTAGTTGTATAACTATCGCTGCCAATATGTCCCAAAGTCAGCTGCAACTGGGGTTCTACAAAAACTCCCCGTTTTTGAGCAAACCTTTTGCCGTACTCCAGGCTCAGCGAAGTGGCCAGTGTTTTATAGTCAGCCTCATCCGAATTGATACCATGCGTCGTACTATCCCCTTTGATCTGTCCATGCTTCAACACGATATCAAAATTACTGCCGTCAGAGCTATGTCTGGTGGCATATAAAGCGCCAATCAACATATTATTTTCACCGCTGCCGGCCGCATAACCAGTATTTCCTGAAATATACTCTATAGCTGCGCCACCAAGCCATTTGTCGCTCAAGTCGCCATCGCCATCAGCGAATGCAGCATCATAACCTAACTGATAAGTTTGATAATTATTCTTAAAACCATTACCTTTTATTTTGCCGCCGTTCACCCTGGCCCATAAACCCTGCCCGGCGCCATCCTTTAACTCGCCCAGACGGCTGTGCAGATCATCATTATTCAAAATCCATCCTGCATAAACGGCATCAACAGTCTGCAGTAAAGCTACAGTATCAGCACTCTTCTCCTGTTGCAAACCCTCCAAATACCAGTTCACTGCGCCACCTTCCGCTTTGGAAGCAACGTCAGCTTTGTAATTATATAAACCGCCGTTGTAAGCATCCTGCGCCTCAAACTTCAACGTTCCTGCAGCATCGCTTACCAGTAGCACCGGGGTATTTTGTTTCGCGCCATTATACAAATCTTTGACCAGTATTTTCTGCGTACCACCAGTCGAACTATTATCTGTAATGATCAGCTTGTCGCTCTCACCACTGTCCAGATCCGTATCCATGATCAACACACCGCCATTACCGGAAAATGTACCTGTTGTAAGCTTCTGATAGCCAGTTGCAGCACTCATATCAATGACACTGCCTCCAGTATTCTGCACATCCGATACACTGCTGTTGCCCGCCATATCCCAGCGAGCCTGATTGGCAAGATGAAGATTTACAATACCATTATTACCACTGCTACCGCTTACAGCGGTAGCCACCCCGGCAAAATAAGAACCTGCCGTATCCAGTCTCATATTAATAGCGGCATTGTTAGCGGCAATCACATCACCGGTAATAAATACATCGCTGCCACCGTTTTGATTGATATTGATCGCGCTTTGTTTACCACCAGCACTATTTGTAGTAGCATACAGACTATAGTCTTCAGAAACGATCCGTACACCCTTATTAAAATTGACTTCTCCTCCCAGCTGTGTCGTAACCGCCCTGTCAGCACCGCTGTCACCGGAAACAATAATCGTTGTATCACCATCAAAATCTACTGTACCTTCTTTGGTAGTATAAACTCCATAAGCATTAGCATTTTCCGATGCTGCTGCAATAAACGCCTGCTCGCTGACACTGACACTGCCAGTATTAGCACCATAAATACCGTATGCACCATACCCATTACTTTTAGTGTCAACAACTAACTGTCCACCAGCATTGACACTGCCATCATTACTATAAATTCCGTAAGCTTTGCCACCTGCACTTTGGACAGTGACCTGCGTAACAATTTCCTCCCCAACTGCTCTGGTCAGAGGAGACTCGCCGAAAGTAATTGTACTGTCAGTCGCCGCATATACGCCATAACCTATACCACCGGCCTCAACGCCAATAGCTGTATCATCAGCAAAAACCGACTCACTGCTGCCGACAATATTCAATCCCCATGCATCATCATTAGCGGCTTTGGCTGTAACGATAGCTTTACCACCGATTTTTAAACTGCTCGTATCATCAAGATAGACGCCGGCACTCCACGAATTTGTACTTGCAGCAGTAATATTTGCAAAAGTTTCCACATCAGTATCAGCTAATGACGCCAAACCAAGCTCGACCGAGCCGCCTTGATTATAAGTTCTGACCCCTATAGCAGAACCATTAGTACTTGCTGCAGAAATCTCGGAACTGCCATTAACCTGGACAGCTGCACCAGTAGCAAGTAAAATTCCCTGGCTCGCACCCGTACCAGCAACAGCAGAAACCTTCAGATCCTGTTCTGCCACAAGTGAATCATTAGACACTTTTCCAACATTAGTACTGCTACCAAGCTTAATCCCCTCAGCCGTCGTAGCCCCATCGGCTGTAAGCTCGGCATTACCTTTAAAGGTAATATCAGTTTCATTATCTGCCATATTAAGCATTCCTACTGCACTGCTGCTGCCGTCAGCATTTTTAGCATTAATAACCGCGGTGCCTTCAAAAACAACACTTTTATCAGCACTGTCATTAAAAGAACTAACATATAAACCGTTGCGACCATTCAGCACTGTTTCAGCAGCGCCAAAAGTTACATTTTCTTTGATATCTGCACTGCTGCCACTTGAATTCTTATAAAATTCTACCGCTGCCTCACCGGCGTTGATAACTGTTCTGGTACCTTTAAAGACCACATCTCCGCCTTTCTCAAAACTAATGCCTGTTTCCGAAGCGTTGATCGTTACCTCGCCCGCCGCACCGTTAAAGGCAAAACTTCCGCCGACTTTGTCTTCAATAACAATACCATTTACCGCTGTAATCGTCAGTTTTTCAGCCTGTTCTGAAAAAACTATTTCAGTACCACCGCTAAGCAAAATGCCATTTTCACTTGCATTACCATCACATCCCAGCTCAGTTTCAGTGTTATTAAAAGTTATTTTTCCGTCTTTCAATTGTATTACTGAACCACCGGCATAACCCTCTCTTTCAACATATTTATTATCAATAGTGATCTTGCCGCCGTTAAAAGTCAGCTTACCGGCACCGTCAGCGCCAACCATAACCACGCCGTAACCCATGGTCGTTCCCGACATACTTAAACTGTCTCCGGCATCGATCACAACATCGCTGTCGGACGCTGTCCTGATCGCAGGCCGCAGATTTTCAAAATTGGAATGTGTTTGAGCCACCCAAGAAGCGGTCGTATTGTTTACCGAATCGCCATCCGCAAAGCTATAGATAACCTTACCGTCGTCAGTTGTTTTGATACTGGAAAAAGTACTGTCATCCGAAGAGGCTCCTGTTATCATGCCGTCATAAACAGTACCTGACGCCCTTAAATCCCCATGATTCTGATCTGGACTATTATACTCCGTGGCCCCCCCTAATCTACAAACATTCGTCAACAGTAAACTCAAAAGTATTGCCTTTTCCAAATGTTTTTTATTTATCATTAACATCACTCTCCTGATCTATTATTGTTTTTAGATAATTTCTCCGTCACGCTTATTTACTGTGCTGCACTGCCTAACTTAGAAACTCCAGCGCAGCCCTGCATTTACCTGCCACTGCTTCTGAAAATCGCCGCCGAACGAGCGGGTAACATCAAAATACAAATTATTGTTTTCTGCAAGCTGCACATTTCCACCCAAAGCCAGTTCACACCAGGTACCGCCGTAATTTTGCTCTTCTACAAGACTCTCTTCAGCAATATGCAGACTTGTTTTTGTACTGCCGTCAAACTCATGCAGCGCAGATACTTTAAACCAAGCGCTGCCGCCATTGTACCTATTGCCAAGTTCAATGCCCAAACGTCCCACAGCGCTGTCGATGCCTGCCGTTGTTACACTTATATTCCTGTCTGTAACATAACTGCCACTATTGATATGCCCTAAAGTCAACTGTGCCTGCGGCTCAAGATAGCTGCCATTTTGCAGCACCAGTCGTTTGCCATATTCCACACTCAGCAAACTGGCCCTGTTTTTATAATTGCCGCTGTCGGCCGCCATACCAAAGGTATCAAAGTCGCCTTTCAGCTGACCGTGCTTCAGTACGATATCAACTTTGTCGCCAGCCTGACTGTGTTTGGTACAGTACAACAGCAGTGCCGCCGTCTTATTTTCGCCGCTGCCGATCCCATAACCAATACTGCCTTTGGCATACTCAAAAGCTACACCGCCGATCCAGTCATTTACGCTATTACCATCGACATCTTTAAAGGCCGCATCATAACCAATCTGATACGTCTGATAATTATTTTTAAACGCCGCGCCGCGCAGCTTGCTCCTTTTGACTCGGGCCCATAAACCTCGCTGGCTGCCGGTCTGTCTAAGCTCGCCCAATCTCCCCTGCAGGTTATCACTGCCCAGCATCCAGCTGGAATACAAACTGTCTGCCGTTTGCAGTAAAGATGCGGCATCCTCCGTCCGTTCCGTTTTGATACTTTCCAGATACCACTTGGTAGTACTTCCGTCTTCTTTAGATACCTCTGATTTGTAATTATAAATACCGCCATTATAAAGGTCCTGAACTGTAAAAATATGACCTGTATCGCTGGCGTCTGCCACCAGTTCAAGATGCAGCCCGTCGCCTGTCCGCCAGTTGACATCCTGCACTTTCAGGTTATAGGCGCCTTTAGTATTTTTAGCACCATTTCCTATTTGTATACGATCAGCCGTCCCCTTCTCCAGATCGACCCCCAAAACGAACGTACCATCATTGCCGTTCAAAGCCTCTGTCTTTAATATCTGCGATCCCGGCTGCTGCCTCATATCAATAACCGCATCACTGCCAAAATCAAGCCGTGTCAAACTGCTGTTACCCGTAACATCCCAACGGGCGCTTTTTTGCAGTTCAAGTTCAATTTTGCCGTTGCTTGCTTCTGTAGTCGCGCCTTTGTAATACGACGCAGCATTATTCAGCTGTATATTGACCAAACCGGCATTTTCAGCTCTGATACTGCCAGTAAGATATACATTACCCTCACCACTGCTGTTGACCCTGATGATGCTGCCATCATTATTGGCATAAAGACTGTGATCGCTGCCATCCTGATTATCCAGCACCAATCCTCGGGCAAAATCCACCGCAGCTGCACCATAGGCATACACGCCTTTAGTTAAAGTATTTTTTGCAGCGCCAGACAAATCAATAACCGTATCATCTGCAAAAGTAACTTTGCCGGTATTTGCAGCAATAACGCCGTAATTATAGACGGCAGCTCTGTTTTTAACATCAACGACACTATTATTTACTTTGATCAGACTTTTACCCCTAAAATCAATACTGCTGCCTGCGGTATCAACCCAGACTCCGGTAGCGCCGGCCTGCGAATCGACATCAATAACTGCCGAACCATTAACAGATAAGCTGCCGCCCTGCCACCCTAAAATACCTGTAGATTTTCCGCTGACACTGGCAGCAGTAATATTCAGTGCCTCCTCAAAGGTTGCTTTGGCATTATTGCGATTATAAATACCTTTAACATCGCCGTTCGTGCTGCTGGCGGTAATAATGGCGTCCCCTTTAAAGACGGCATCTTTGCTGGCCCAGTTCAAAATACCTGTTGCCGCGTCGCTTTCACTGCTGACTCTGGCCCTGAAAGTATCTGCAACATTACTGGTGCTGTCATAATTGTACAGACCAATGGCTTCACCGCTTTTACTGCTGACATCAGCAGCAAAAGCACCTTTAAGATCAAGCTCACCATCATTCCAGTTGCGTGCTCCCGTTGCTATACCGCTGTTTGTTTTAGCAGTGATAAGTGTCGCTCCTGTAACATCTATCTTGCTGCCTGCCCCTAGAGTTTTTAAACCTACGGCATCTGCAGGAGAACTATAAGCATCTGTTTTTCCTGTTGTACTGACAGCTACTGTCAATCCATCTTTAGCCGTCAACACCGAACCATACAAAATTTCAGCGCCATGCGCAGAACTTTCGTCCTCTGCCGTACTGGCCTTCAAAACGACCTGTTTATCAAAGTTGATTTTTGCCCCAACATCACTATAAACAGCATCACTGCCGTATTCTCCGCCAACAGCTGTAATTACTGTGTCACCGGCAAAATTTACCATCGTATCGCCTGTATAAGAATTCATATCACTGTCACCATCACTGAATCTGCCGTCGTCACTGATATAAAGGCCAGCAGTTTTACCATGCAGCAAAGTTTTCTCTGCACCAAAATCCAGCGTATTATTATCATTATTTTTTTCTATCGATACTGAAACAGCTGAATTTCCCTTAAGTCCATCATCTGACACTGCCTTGATAACGGTTTCACTGCCTTTGATACTGACACTGCCACCCTGCATATAGATACCTGTCCCCTGATTAGTGACATTAAGGCTGCCCTGCGTGTTATTAAAAGTAAAAGAACCGTTATCGGCAACATAAATACCCGTACCAGCGCCGATATTCAATATCCCGGTATTTTCAGTAAATGTTACCGCGCCGTTGCCGGCAAAGATACCCACATGATTTATTTCACTGTTGCCAACATCGATCTCAGTTACCACATTATCAAAAATGATACTGCCGCTATCTCTAGCCCCGGCCAGGAACGAAGTCTCACTCTTCCTGTCTGTACCGATGTCGGTGATCGTCACTTTCTCACCCGAAATCGTTAATACAGCGCCATTAACAGCACCGACATCGATATTCTTTTTACTCATGGCCGCAACAGGCGCTCCCTTACCTGTCAGAGTCAAATTACCTGTGCTGTTGATTTCAATTTTTTTATTAGCACCATCAGCAGTAACTGCACTGAACGCAGTCTTGGCATTGCTGGCAACATCTGCAGGTACACCGATCGCATCGCCATCAGCAAATTCATATCTGGTTGTCTCTCCTACAATACTTTTGATACTGTTATATCCATTTTCACTGCCTGTTATACAAGTTTCGTACTCGGTAGCCCCCCCTAATCTACAAACATTCGTCAACAGCAAACTAAAAAGTATTGCCTTTTCTAAATGTTTTTTATTCAACATTCTCATCCCCATCCTGATATATTCTTCCGCCTCTGCCCTTAGCATCTTCTCTCACCGGCGGCATTGATCGTTGACAGGCAGAAACGTAAACTACTGCCTGTCAATACATATTCATTGCATTAGCGCTCGTAAGCAAGCAATGCAATCAAGCCAAACTTCACTGCCTCACTTAAAAACTCCAGCGCAGACCTGCATTTACCTGCCACTGCTTCTGAAAATCGCCGCCGAACGAGCGGGTAACATCAAAATACAAATTATTGTTTTCTGCAAGCTGCACATTTCCGCCCAAAGCCAGTTCACACCAAGTACCGCTGTAATTTATGCTCTCGCTGTAGCTTTCGCCCAAACTGGTCATTTGTACATTGCCGCTTCCGCCAAACTCGTGCAATGCAGATGCCTTAAAATAAACCTGTCCCCGACGATACTGCCTGCCAAACGCCAATCCCAGCCGTCCAATCGCACTGTCGATACCATCACTGCTGACTTTAATGTCCCGCCGGGTAGTAAACTCATTACCGTTAATATGTGTCAAAGTCAACTGCAGCTGCGGCTCAATAAAGGTATTGTTTTTTTGCGCCAGCCGTTTATTATATTCCACACTCAGCGATGTAGAATTTGTATCATAATCACTGTCATCAGCTCCGATACCGTAGGTTTCAATATCGCCCTTGACCCAGCCATGTTTCAAAATTATATCCACGTTATCGCCGCTTTTTGTATGTCTGGCAGCATATAGTGCCAGTGCCGACATCTTATTTTCACCACTGCCAACACCATACCCGATATTCCCCTTACTGTATTCCACTGCCGCTCCGCCAATCCAATCAGCGGTAGCGCCTTCTTCAGAACTAAAAGGCATATCATAACCAAGTTGATAAGTTTGATAATTTTCAGTAAAACTATCACCTTTCAGACGCCCGCCATACACACGTGCCCATACTCCTGCATCGACATCTTCACGCAGCTCACCCAAACGACTTCGCAGACTGTCGTTGCCGGTAACAACAAGCGAATAAATACCAGTCCCGACCTTCCCCAGTGCTTTAACATCCTGCGTAACATCACTTGCCTTCAGACTTTCCAGATACCATTTAATACCGCCGTTCACCTCATTCGAAAACTCGGCTTTATAATTATAAATACCGCCTCCATAAGCATCCTGTGCCGTAAATGTATAATTACCGCTGGCATCATCCACCAGCAGCAGATGCAGATTATCACCGATATTACGGCCTGCATCTTTGATCTGGATATTGTGATGAACAGTACCAGTTGGAGTACTACCTGTAATATACACTTTGTCACTTTGATCAGAATGAATATCTGTTCCCAAAACAAATGTAGCACCGCTACCCGTAAAACTATCCGTCCGCAGGTTCTGATAACCGGCTGCCTGTGCCATATCCAGCATAGCCCCGTCTTCAAATACCAGACTACTCAGCTTACTGTCAGCAGTCAGATCCCATAACGCGCCATGACGCAGCTTCATGTGCAGCTTACCATTAGTCTCTGTTGTCGCCGCTCCGGCAAAATACGACCTCTCACTAGCCAGATCCAGCTGCAGTGTACCTTCATTGATCGCCGTAATATCGCCCTTCAAATACACATCGCCGCTTCCGCCGCTGTTGACATTAATATTGCTGTCAGTCCCAGACACATACAGACTGTGTTTTTTACCCTGATTGTCTAAAACTAACCCCTTTTTAAAATCAATACTGCCGCCAGACTGGGCATAAGCGCCGTAAACATTACCGCCTGACACAGTTCCACTTGTGTCAATAACAGCATCGCCGTTAAAATCAACCGTACTACTGCTACGTGCCACAACGCCGAAACTTTCGCCATCTGCCCGTGCTTTCTCGAAAGCAGTGTCGTTATGGCCTATTTTGATATAAGCCGTATCGCCAAAGGCAACTGCACTGTGTTTACCTTGCGTATCTCCAGATCTGCCTGCAATAACTCCGACTATTTCCGTACTTTGGTCTCCGCATACGTCTATCAAAGCTGCACCATGTACAGTGACACTGCTGTTTAGCATTGCTTCGATGCCTTTCATCTCACTGCCCCTGTTGCCGCTTACTGTAATTACAGTAAGTTCGTCCGCAGCACTGCCAATCTCCGTAACGGCACCGTTGTAGTTATAAATACCCCAAACTCCACCATTGCCAGTGCTGGCGACATTAACATGCGCTGCACCATTGATCTCTGTTCGTCCGGCACTCCTTCCGTCCGCAGTATCATAATGATAATTACCCAAGCCAGTCGCATCGCCTTCAGTACTGATAACTGTAATAGCAGCATTACCGCCGATGCTTACATTACCGCCATTATCAGTCACTATCCCAAAAGCTTCACCTGCAGAAGCTCTTACCAATGCGCCATAATTTCCTGCTATCGCAACCTTAGCATCAGGTACGCTGGCATTACTTTTTTTATTTCTGAATGCTTCTATACCTCTGGCACTGATGCCACTGACGCTCACAAATGCATCTCCGCCGATCATCACCTTGCCGCCGCTTTCACCAGTAATGCCGCGGGCATAATTAGCTTCTGCCGTTACCTGGCCTGCAGCGTTTTTAGTACCGCCAACATTGATATAAGCACTTTCACCAACAGTTACACTGCCACCATTTTCATGGCTGTAAATACCCTTGATATTATTACTGCCTGCCTCAACGTTGATCTGCGCTGCCTTGCCGACTGTGATACTGCAATCAGCGTCAGCATTCAAGCCATGCGCTATGATACTGCCGGCAGCATTTTTTACTGTGACTACAGCGTTGCCGCCAATCTCGGCTTTGCTTCCATTCCAAAGGTACACACCTTTGGCGCTGCTGATATCGGCAGTAACATCGATCACCGTATCGCCGCTGATTTTAGTAGTTGTACCACTGTTCCAGTTTTTGATCCCATTGATATGCCATAGTTCCTTATTGTTCTCGGCCTTACCGCCAAGGCTGCTGACTGTGACCTTAGCCGATCCCGTTATAGCAGCACCGCCATCAATACCAAAAGCCTCAGCACCGTCAGTGCTTTGTGCCGTTATCACAGCGTCTCTGCCAACAATAAAATTACTTGTAGAATCCGTCACAACTCCTGTTGCTACACCTGCACCGGTCGCCGTTATCACGGCATTACCACCTATAGCAGTTGTCATACTGCTTTCGCCCTTGATACCTGTCGCAGTACCCTGCTTACTGCTGACTATGATCTGGGCTGATTTACCGATAGCAGTAGTACTGTTCCAATAACCGGCCAATCCCAGCACGTTATTTTTATCAGCAGTCACTTCAAGCAGGGCATCACCGTCAACAGTAACAGTCGTATCCCAATAACTGTAGAGACCCAAGCTATTATCACTGGAAGTTGTTGACTCGCTGCCGACTTTTATATTGGCCGAACCCAGCTTAACCGTACTTTGCTGCGTATTGATACCATTGCCATAACTGCCGCTGCTGCTGGCAATAATATTGGCAATACCGGCTATCTTCACGCTGCCATTATTCACATCTATACCCTTGACTGTGTCGGAATACGCCTGCCCCTGCAGAAGACAGTCGCCGCCGATTGTAACACTGCTGTTCGCAGCTCCAATACCTTTAACACTGCCTGTTGTAGCTTTAGCAGAAGTAACAACATTACCGTCCACATTGACTGCGCTATTATCACTCAGATCAAGGCCGATCGTATCACTACCCTCAAGCTCGAATATAGCGTCACCGCCCACATTGACTGTACTGTTAGTCATGGCAGTGATAGCGCGTACATAGTAAGCCTCCTTATCACTGCCTTCTACGCCGCCGATCTTGATCGCAGCGTCGCCAGCAAAATTCACTAGACTGCCGTTCCAGCCATAAATACCTTTAGCATTATTGCCAGCGGCATCGATAATGATCTGGGCGTCATCGTTAAAGATTACCTTAGCCCCGCTCCAATTTTGAATACCTGTGCCTTCACCCGCTGCTTCTACAAAAATCCTGGCGCTGTCAAGCTCTACTGTGCCATCAATTCCTATAGCATCATTTGTCGCACTTTGCGCTGTCAGATTAGTTATGCCCTCTATCTTTACCGTACCGCCGCTGGTAGAATTAATTCCCGTCGCCTTATTATTACTGCTAGCAGCAACAAGATCGGCCCCGCCGTCGATAACAACAGCGCCATTATCGTAAGCAAAAATACCCATAGTTACGCCACTGCCAGATGCGCTAATTACAGCCTTACCATTAATCTGTGTCAGCGAAGCATCACCACTGCCACTACTGCCACTATCGTTGCTGTTGATACCTGTAGCAGCTCCTGAATCGGAAACAGCACCGATTACCGCATCACCACCGACATTAATCTGACTGTGATCCCAGCTCCATAAGCCTGTAGCATCGCCGCTGCCGCTTTTAGCAGTAACATTCAAGGCACCGTCCAGATCAACCCTGCTGCCAACCCATCCTTGAATACCTGTACCCTTCCCGCTGATACTTTCAGAGCTGATAACAGTATCTCCTGTTATGTCGATCAGGCTGCCAGTACCATATGCTCCCAATCCAACAGCTTTAGAATCATTAGCTTTAGCTGTAACCTCCATGCCAGCCAGCGCCTTCAGTATCGATCCTTTTTCGATCTGCGCTCCGAAAGCATATCGGTCACCGCCTGTTTTTGCAGTTTCCGCCCATAAACTTACATGTTCGGCAAAATTTATAGTAGATTTTATTTGATATGAAGCTAGAGCCTTAGCTCCCAAGCTATCGCCGGTACAATTGTTAATAGCCTTAATCACTGTTTCACCGGCAAAATTTACCGCTGTCTCACCAGTATACTGGCTAACACTAGGTCCTTTCTCTACAATTACTCCAAAAGCACTGGCCTGCAAAGTAGTCTTTGCAGCATTGAAATTCAAAATACTATTATCTGTATCGCTATATGCCCTTATCGAAACAGCATTACCCATCAAAGTGCCATCATCAGAACCAACTTTGATATTGGTTTCTTTGCCTGCCAAAGTGATATTACCACCACCGCCACCCGAGAATGTCCCCACGCGTATTCCGTCATGACCCTTTTTAGAACCTTCATCACGTCCAATATTGATAATGCCATCAACACTATTAAACTCCAGGCTACCACCCCCTTCAACCACAATTCCAGTAGCTGATTTTATAGTAAGCTGCTCAACATTTTTGCCGAAACTGATCTTACTGCCCTGGCCTGCACTTTGCAGACCAATACTGCTAGTAGTATTATTACCAGCACCGATATCGACCACTGTATTGTCAAAAATAATGCTGCCACCTTCAGTTGCTTTGACCAAATAAGCACCGTTCGTTCCGGCAGTAAGGTCTTTTATATTCAGCTCTCCGCCTGTAAAAGTAAGGTTGGCATATGACGAATACGCCATTATCCCACCTTCACTTGCATACATGACAGCGCCCTTTTCTTCACCTATAGTCGTCAGCTTATCGCCGATATCGATTGTCACATTTTTATCTGTTACGAGAATCGGTCTAAAAGGCAGTTCTGAAATATTGCCTTTAAGCGTGTTTTCACCCGCAAAAGTATAAGTCACATCCCCACTGACGCTATCGATGACTTTTATACTTTCATAACCGCTTTCATTGCCGGTGATTTGTGTATTATACTCAGTGGCCCCCCCTGTTCTACAAACATTCGCCAGCAGTAAACTTAACAGTACTGCTCTTTCTAAATGTCTTCTCTGCATCTCCATCACCAGTTCCTTTCAACAACAGTTATTTCTTTTTTCTCATCATCTGCAGTAATTTCATTATCAGAGCCATATCTTCTTCACTGAATGACGACTCATATTCCGGTTCACTCAAACATTCGGACATACCAAAAAAATCATCCAGCCTGCAGTTAAAAATGTTAGCCATTTTCACCAGCAAGCGCAGGCTGATCTGTACGCGCCCTTTTTCGATATTACTGAGATGCGTCTGACTGATACCAAGCAGTCTGGCCAGCTCCATTTGCGTAATATGCCTGGCAGCACGAAACATTTTGATATTGATGCCAACTTTTGTAAAGTTGATTTCTGAATACATGATCCGCCTCCTGCTTTAAAGTTTTTGATATTTTGTAAATATTAGTCATAATATCAGTTATATTTTTGATGTTTTTAGTTAATATTATTTGTTTTAGTTATATATTGTATTATTATAGCACTGTTGTACCCCCCCACAAGACGCGAAAGGGATACTTTTCACAATTTACTTCTGCGCCGCGATACAAATGGCGCCTCCTCACCGCTTTTAAAGCGGCTCGACGGCTTGGTTTCAAAGGTTAGACAAGCGCCAAAAATTTTTTCAGAAAATTTTTTAAGTTTCTGTTTTTTACCCTTTCCGAGGCTGGCAGTTTTTGCAAAACTCACAGGCAAATCCCGGCAAAAACAGCACTAAAAAAGGTCCGCAAAAGCGAACCGCTATTTTAGTGCTGTTTTGCCTTTAGTTTGCATTGACCGCTCCAACATTCGCCCAACCTAAAAACGTTTGGAAAAGACATAAAAATACTAGATGCTGTAATTAAGTTATACTAAATAGGTTTACTTTTATTTTTTCTTATCCTTCTGCTGACCAGACATGATTATGGCTGTCGCTACATAACCTGCGATCAGTTCACAGTAAGTTCTTTTTCTGTTCTTTGACAATGGCACTGCTGGTAAGGATCTTGTTGGCTGCCGTTTTGGCGGTGTCAGCTTACATCCGGTACAGCTTTTAAGCTTCTTCAGGTGTTTTTATTAATATATTGAGATTTTTTATCTGCAAATCGTTCGCCTACTTTGTCAACTGCAGCTGATTGCAGTATAATGTTATTCAATGAATAAATTTATACGGAGTTGATTAGGATGCCTGAGATAAAACCTTTGAGCCCGGAGATCAAAAAACGGGTGCTGCAAATGCAGCAGAACGAGCTGACGGAGTACCATATTTATACCAAGGTCGCAGGCTTTGTAAAAAACCCGGAGAACAAGGCGACGCTGCTGAAAATAGCCAATGAGGAGCACCGCCACTACCAGATCTGGGAGACTTTTACTAAAGAAAAGGTGCAGCCCATACAATGGAAGGTCTGGTGGTATACTTTTCTGTCGGTGATCTTTGGTTATACCTTTGCCCTAAAGCTGATGGAGGGCAATGAGGGCGATGCCGCCTATAATTATGAGGATATTGCCGCCGAGATACCGCAGGCACAGAAGATAGCCGAGGACGAAGAGCGGCACGAGCAGAAGCTGCTGGCGATCTTGGATGAAGAACGCCTGCAGTATGTGGGCTCGATGGTATTGGGGCTGAACGATGCTCTGGTCGAGCTGACTGGTACTTTGGCAGGCCTGACTTTAGCGCTGCAGAATACCAAGCTGATCGCGTTATCGGGGCTGATCACCGGGGTTTCGGCAACTTTGTCGATGGCTTCGTCTGAATTTCTTTCGGCCCGCAGCGAAGGACGCGAGGATGCTTTTAAGTCCTGCGTTTATACCGGCATTGCTTACTGCATTACCGTGGCGCTGCTGGTACTGCCCTATCTTGTTTTTGATGACGAGCATTATCTGCACGCTTTGGGCACGATGCTGGTGACTGTGGTGCTGATAATCCTGGTGTTTACTTATTATATTTCGGTCGCCAAGGACCTGGATTTTAAAAAGCGTTTCTGGGAGATGGCGCTTATCAGCCTTAGCGTTGCCGCTTTTTCCTTTGTTATCGGCCTGCTCGTTAAAGAGGCTTTGGGGATCGACATTTGATTGTGACGTCATTGTGCCAGCTTAACGGTGCATAACATAAAAAGACGCAGCTTTTATAGCTGCGTCTTTTATTTTTGCCTGTTTTCAGCAGGCAGTTATATTTAAAAACGATATCTGAAACCGACTTCACCACGAAGTACATGGCTGTCGCCGAAGTTTTTGGCGCTGGTGCTGATGCCCAGCTCGCCATACAGAGAGTACTGCGAATTTCTGCCATAGTTATAAGTGCCTCCTACTGCCAGTCCCAGCCAGGTAGGGTCATTTTTGCTGGCAAAGTTGTCGCCAGCGATCAAAACGTTAGTACCGTCGTGAAATTCATGATATACATTGAGCAGTCCATAGGCTTTTACACTGCGGTAATTTTCGTCATTTTCGTTTTTATAGCTTTTTTCATAGTTCAGTGCTGCGCCAAACCGTCCCTGCAGGCTGTCGGCGCTGCCGCGTTTTACTGCCAGTCCGTTGACGTCGCTGAAGGAATCGAAATCAACATTGCTGTAAGCAAGCTGCATTTGCGGTGTCCATGACCAATGCGGGCGTTTCAGGGCGATCCGTTTGCCTGTTTCCACGCTCAGACCGTAACCAAAGCCTTTGTTGCCTTCGATCTGCTGCGCTGCAGCCGAGGAGCTGGAGGAGATATCGCTGTCGAACCAGACGGCCTGCGCCTGTGTATCGACGTAAACGCCGTTGTCTTTATACCAGGTCATAGTACCGCCCAGGCCTTTGCCGTCGCTTTTGATTTTGCCGTTACCCACTGCTGATTTGATCCTGGCCCGCGCCTGCCCCATTTGCAGGTTCAAACCGCCGACAACTGTTGTTGCCGCGTCCTGACGTGAGATTATTTTGTCGTAGCCCATCTGCATTTTCCACGAATCGACATCATAGCTGCTGTCCGGGGCAGCGGTGCTGCGGTCGGCTTTATATTTACCGCTCAGTCCTTCGGTCTTGAACCAGGTGCCTTCCTGATACTGCAAATGCTGCTGCGGTTCGCCGTCCTCTATGATATGCCACTTACGGTTGCCGACACGTTCTTCCAGGGTATTGACTTTCATATAGCCCAGCATGATCTCCGGATAGGCTTCATAAAGGGGTACGGAAGGGTTGACGACGGGTGTGTCGTCTTTGTTCAGCAGTGTTTTTAAATACCAGTCGCCGTCTTCCTGATTATATTGCAGGTGATAGAGGTATTTGCCGGCGGCGACAGCAGCGGTACCGTCCGGCTGCTTATAGTCATAGGCCAGTGTGAAGGCGTTGGGGTCAGACTTGCCCTGGACGTCGACAATAAGGATACCTTTATCGGTATAGCCGCCGCTGCCGTTTTGATTGATGACCCTGATATTGGTAGGTGATCCTTCGGTATCGCCTTCGACTACCAGCTTGCTTGTAGGCGAAGCATCGCCGCCCAGAACGGAATAGATACTGAGCTTGCCACCTGGCTGGCCTGTATAGTTGCCGCCAACGGTAAAGGTGCCGAACTTATCGTTATAGCTGCCCGGCGCCAGCCAGCCTGCGTTGACTACGTCGCCGGCTACTTTGCCGGAGCCCTGCAGAAAGGCCTCGTGCAGTACGCGTATCTTGCCGGTAAAGTTTTTGCTGCCGCTGCCGTCTATCTGCAGCGCACCCCCGGCAACTTCGACGTTTCCGGCAAAGCTGTTGTCGTTATTGGCCGCAGTCAGCGTACCGGCGCCGATTTTAATAAAAGTACCGCTGTCAACGACGCCGTTCAGCACGCCTGCCGCAGTCACGTTATGTCCGTTGGTGTCGATGACTGCCGTTTTGTTAGCTTCTGCCGAGGCAAGATTGATCCGTTTATCGATAGTCAGATCGGCTTCTGCGGTCAGGCTGCCGTTATTGATGGTCAAATCGCTGTTAGTGCCCAAGGCATCCTGCGAGGAAATCGCCAGCCCGCCTCCATCAATGGTAGTGACACCGCTGTAGGTATTGGCTCCGGCATCCGGCCGCAATGCCACGATGCCGCTGCCTGTTTTTATCACCGAGCCATCGCCGATTATCTGCCCCTGATAGCTGCCATTATCATCCTGTTCAAAAATCAGCGTCCCGCCGTTGGTCAGGTCGATATTCCCCACATTGCCGTTGACCGGATGATTGACCGGCAGGCTTTCAGCTTTGGCGCTTAAAGAGGCGTCCTTCCTGACTGTGATCTTGCCTGTGAAGCCGTCATTGTTGCCGCTTAAACCAAGTGTGCCCTGCTGTACGTCTACTGTGTCAAAGCCCTGCATTGGGCCGGTTATCTCCCACAGGCCGGTACCTTTTTTAGTCAGGCTCGTAAAATTTTTGATAGCTCCGTTCAGTGTTCCCCCTACTTTATCATTACCGCCATCTAAGTTAAGCTTATTTTTACCGCCGCCGCCATCAATATTGCCTGTAACATTGGAGCCGGGCATAAAAGTCAGGTTATCATCGCCTTTGGCAAAAAACAGGCTGCCGTTGACGGTACCGTTGTTGGTAAAGTCGATGCCGTTACCGCCGGAAGTGCCGATGACGTTGCCGCCGTCTGTGCGCTGGATCAGTCCGTTATTGATGACGCTGTTCCTGCTGTCGTTGCCGGTGCCTGTCCAGTCCTGAAACCAGATAGCCGCGCTTTTTTCAGCAATGACTGAACCGTTGACAACGATCTTATTGCCGCCGCCATGCACGTTGATCGCTTCGCCCATATTCTGCTGGCCATACTTTTGTACTGTACCGTCAACAGTGATCTTAGAACCGGAACGGACTTCGATAGTATTGGCGCCGGTGCCAAAATTGCCGATGTTCCTGTTGGCTGCGTTGGTGACAACGGCGTTTTTTTTGATATGAATAGTAGCATTATCGCGCAGGCTGATGGCGTTTTTATCGCCGACGCTATAGACTGATTTATTATTGTCACTGCCTACTTCTACGCTCCAGCCATCGCCTGCGGCTGTATTGCCTGCGCCAATGGTCTGCCCGTCGTTTTTACTGTCCGGCACAGAAACATTGTCTGCCAGCGCTGTGTTGCTGATACCGGCAAATAAAAATCCTGTCATAATAGTTGTTAAAACTTTTTTCTGCAGCTTTGCTTTTCCCATATAATTGCTTTGTGTTCTCATCTTGATCCATCTCCAAATATATAATGCTGTTAGAAGCATCTAACATAGTCACTATTCTAGGCTCGAATGAACACACAAGCAAACGATAAAATTTTAATTAAAATTACTTTAATTAATCAATAATCTTTTTCTAACAGTTTATTTTCGCACTTTGGCAAAAGCAGGTATCCCTGTACTTTATTTGTCAGAAGCATATACGGCAAACAAGTGCTGCTCTATGCGAGAGTCAGCAAAAAAACGGTACTCTGAAAAGAGTACCGTTTACTTTATTTACATATGTTTTTTATCTTTATAATCTGCAAAACAACTGTATCTTAGACCAGTCCCAGCCATTTCCAGTAGGTTGCGCCCAGAATCATGATCAGCGCAAAAGCAATGATCGTAAGCGGGATACCTGCCCTGACAAAGTCATGTACCTCAAAGGTGTCGGTGCCGTAGGCGATCATATTCTGCGGCGCGTTGACCGGCAGTATAAAACCGAAGCTGACGACATATTGCAGGATCATCGTCATACCGACGATGTTGACGCCGGGGGTCTTAAGATGCTGCAGGACGGAAATGATGATAGGTATGATCGCTGCAGCAAGGCCTGTCGCACTGGCAAAGCCCATATGGATAACTATGAGGAACAGGGACATGATCGCCAGGACCATGATCGTGGTCGAGTTTTCGAGCCCGAAGCCAACTACGATCTCATTGGCCATCCAGGTAGCGGCTTTAGTAGAAAGTAAGGCAGTGCCCAGTGAAATACCGACGCCAAATAAAAGTACTGTGCCCCAGTTTACTTTATGAACAACGTCGTTCCAGCTCATAACGCCGATCTTGGGCAGCAGCAGCAAGGTAACGGCGACCATCGTCGTTGTCGATGTGTCGATCGGGTGCAGTTTCTTTTCGGTAGTCCAGAAGATCAGCAGGAAGATGGAGATAACCAGCAGCTTCATTTCATCGACACTGACCTTACCCATTTCTTTCAGCAGCCTGGCAACTGTTTCTTTACCGCCTTTGATTTCGTCGATTTCCGGCGGCATCAGGTGCATCATCAGCTTATACAGGCAAATGGACATCAGCAGTGAGAACGGAGCTGCTGCGACAAACCAGTCTAGCCAGGAAATATCGACTCCCAGCTGACTGCTGATAAAGTTTACGGCCACCATATTCTGCGCGGCGGCGGTTTTGATGCCGACGTTCCAGACGCTGTCGACCTGAGCTACAGTAATCATCAGCATACCTGCGAATTTACTTTTCAGCGGTACGTCAAACGCTTTGATCATACCCATAACGATCGGTACGAGGCAGGCTACGCGCGCCGTAGTACTGGGCACAAAAAAGCTGAGGATAAAGCCGCAGAGGATGACGCCGATAACGACGCGGTTCGATTTTGCGCCCAGCTTGGAAAGGATCACCAGCGCGATACGTTTATCAAGCCCTGTTTTAGTCATGGCTACGGCCAGGAACATGGCTGCCGCTACCAAACAGAACGCTGTTGAAGCAAAGCCCTTCAGCCCGATACCGAGCCCTGCCGCCGTACCGAACAGTTTACCTGTTTCGGGGTTGGGGGAAAAGCCGATCAACAGCGCCATCAACGTCATAATGACGCCGGCGCTGACCGGGTACGAGATCGCCGTTGTCGCCCAGACTATGACCGAAAAAACCATAATGCCGATCATTCTCTGGCCTGCTACGGAAAGTCCTTCCGGTTTTGGCAGCATAACTATCACCGCCAGAACAGCAAGTGCCAGATAAAAGCCATACTTTTTGAAGAATCCTAATTCTTCGGTTGTTGTTTTTTTGTCCGCTTCCATAATTTCACACCCTTTGCTTTAAACTTATGTATAAAAAAATGCCGGGGGCTCAACGCCCTGCATAAAAAAGCGTCAGAATCCTGATACAGCTATCCGTACAAAAAACTGCAGATAAACAAAAAACTCCGATATGTGCCGCCATCGGCTTATCGGAGTTCATCTTTGCTTTCTCTACCCTGATTATACAGGTTTTTTTACATTTTTTCAACCGCTTTTGTGTTGCAGAAGTTACACTTGCACTGTTTTCTCTAAGCTTTTTATACTTTCAAAATATTATCTATAGTTTACAAACTATTTTCTATAAATTATATTCTCCTGTCAGATCTTTTTAATCTATGAAAGGTATAGCTTTTACAGCAGCTTTTCTGCCCATTCCGTTTCTTTAAAACCGACCAGTACGTTACCGTCCGTCAGCAAAATCGGGCGTTTGACCAGCATTCCGTCAGCAGCCAACAGCTGCAGCTGTTCTTCTTCGTTCAGCTGCGGCAGCTTATCCTTCAGTCCCAGTGCTTTATATTGCAGGCCGCTGGTATTAAAAAACTTTTTCAGCGGCAGACCGCTGTTTTTCTGCCAGGAGCGCAGCTCGCCAGCAGTAGGATTATCTGTTTTAATATCGCGTTTTGTGTATTCGATTTTATGATCCTGTAAGTATTTTTCGGCTTTCCGGCAAGTGCTGCATTTGGGATAACATATAAAAATCATACTCTCACTCCTTTGCTTTTGCTGTTATTATAACACGTTTTTTGTATCTGCGGCAGCGGTCCATAAATTCTATCACTTATTGCGATACTATTATCGCTATAGCTTAATATTTATTTTTCTTATTAATAAGGATAATAAATTAAATTTTCTGTTATTATATTACCTTGCAGGAATATTCACAGCTTACAGCGAATATATGAATTTACTATATATATGAAAGGAGATGAGCATCAAGTGGAACTTCACTTTAGACGCAGGCATAATTTCAAAACATAGACAAGGAGGCAACCCTATTGATTCAATTTATCAATGTAAGTAAAGCTTACAAACAGCACAATGTTTTAGAAAATATCAATCTTTCGATCAACGAAGGTGAACTGGTCGTACTTATCGGACCTTCCGGATGCGGTAAAACTACGCTGCTGAAGATGATCAACCGTCTGATCGACCCTACGTCAGGACAGATACTGATCAACGGAACGGATATTATTGCACAGGACCCGATCGAACTGCGCAGAAATATGGGTTACGTTATCCAACAGACAGGCCTGTTCGTACATATGACGGTACGCGAAAATATCGAGATCGTTCCGCATCTGGCCAAGCTGCCGCAGGATGAGATCGTTGAACGTACAGTAAAACTGATGGAAATGGTAGGACTGCCGCAGGAATTTCTTGACCGGTACCCTAATCATCTCTCCGGCGGCCAGCAGCAGCGTATCGGCGTAGCCCGTGCTTTTGCCATGGACCCCGGAATAATTTTGATGGACGAGCCGTTTTCGGCATTAGATCCTATCACACGCAGCCAGCTGCAGGACGAGCTTGTCAATCTGCAGGCGAAGCTGCGCAAGACTATTGTCTTTGTTACCCATGATATGGACGAAGCGGTGAAGATCGCTGACCGTATCTGTATTTTACATTCCGGCGATATACTGCAATATGATACCCCGGAAAATATCCTGAAGAACCCCGCCGACGGTTTTGTCAGCGAGTTTGTAGGTTCTAAGCGCATTTGGAGCAGCCCCGAACTGATCAAGGCCAAAGATATTATGATACGCACGCCGAAGATCACCTACCCCGATGTGCCGATGCTGAAATGTATCGAGAAAATGCGTATCGAAAACGTCGACAGCCTTTTGGTCGTTGATGAAAACGAACATTTATTGGGGATCATCCGCGCCCGTTCTATTCATGCGGCGCCGGATAAGAGCGAGCCGGTGTATACGGTAATGAAACCGGCACAGGCGACAGCCGACCCCAACGAGAACATTGTGGCCCTGCTTAAAAAGGTCAACAGCAATAATATTTCCAATGTTCCTGTTGTAGATGAAAATAAGCGGCTGCTGGGACTTATCACTAATTCCAGCCTCGTCACGACGATGAGTCAGCAATTTATTGACTTTGAGGAGGGCGAAGCATGAGTGGATTATTAGCATATGTACAGGACCAGCAGCAATATATAGGACTTTTACTGCTCAGCCATATCCAGCTGACTTTGCTTTCGGTCGCCATAGCCGTTTGTATCGGCGTACCATTGGGCATTTACATTTCCGAGCGCGAGCGTTTGCTGCGGCCGGTAATGGGTTTTGCTAATCTGGCCCAGGCTATTCCCAGTCTGGCGCTGTTAGGTTTTCTGGTCCCTTATATGGGTATCGGCGCAGTTACTGCTGTAGCAATGGTAGTTTTGTATTCACTGCTGCCCATTTTGAAAAATACCTGTACCGGTCTGCGCAATATCAGCGCCGACACGCTGGAAGCGGCAAAGGGTATCGGTATGACGGATATGCAGGTGTTGTTTAAGGTGCGCCTGCCGCTTGCTCTGCCTGTGATCATGGCAGGTATACGTATTTCCAGCGTTACTGCGGTAGGGCTGATGACGATTGCGGCTTATATCGGCGCCGGAGGTCTTGGCACGCTGGTTATCAGCGGTATCCAGACCGACAACCCGAATATGATTCTGGCCGGTGCGATCCCTGCCTGCTGTCTGGCGCTTTTAATGGATTTTTTGATGAGCAAGGTCGAAACTGCGGTCACACCTGTTTCACTGCGCCCGGCTTCAAAAAAAATGTCCAAGGAAAGCCTGGAACGTACCAAGCAGCATCATAAACGCATCCTGGCAGTTGCCGGTATGATCGTTATTATCAGCAGCGGCTATCTGCTGAGCCACGAGTTTTTAAATAAGCATGATCTCCGCATCGGCTCTAAGGACGCGACGGAAAGCGTGATCATCGGTAATATGCTGTCCGACCTGATCGAAGCTAAAACCGACCTTAAGGTTGAACGCAAGCTGGCTTTAGGCGGCACGATGATCGCTTTTGAGGCCCTGCGTTCAGGAGAGATCGACCTGTATCCCGAATATACCGGCACCGGTTACAGCACGATTTTGAAAAATAAGCTGCGCCCCGGTTTTACACCTGATGAGATGTATACGCTGGTGAAACAGCAGATGCGGGACACGCATCAGATCGAGCTGCTGGAAAGCTTCGGTTTTAACAATACTTACGTTTTAGCGGTAACACAGGCGACCGCCGCTAAATACCATCTCAAGACGATGACCGATCTGACCCGTGTCAGTCATAATCTGCGTTTCGGCTGTTCGCCGGAATTTGCGGCCCGTGACGACGGTTTGCCAGGCATCGAAAAAACTTACGGTATGACCTTTAAATCGGTCAATAACTTCTCCGGGACGCTGATGTATACTGCGATCACGTCTGATAATGTAGATGTGATAACAGCTTTTTCGACGGACGGACTGCTGCAGAAATATGATTTAGTACTGCTGGAAGACGATAAAAATTTCTTTCCGCCATATTATATGCTGCCTTTCGTCAACGGCAAAACCAATGCCGAATATCCCGAGATAGCTCAGGCATTGTCTGTACTGAGCAGCGCCATTGACGACGCTACGATGCAGAAGCTGAACTATGAAGTGGTCGAAAAAGGCCGTGACCGGGCAGAGGTTGCCCGCACCTTCCTTTTGGAGCGCGGTTTGGTAAAGCCGGAAGACTTTAAAAACTAAAATATTTTTAACGGTGCTTGCCCTTATTGGCAGCGCCGTTAAGTTTTTCAGCAGGCTGACTATTGTTTTTATTTAATTGACAAGCCCTGTTATTATCTTTAAAATGATTATACCAGCATTAATAAGGAGTTTGCCATGAGTGAAAACAATAAAAAATATATACTTATCACTGCCGCTTTGATCGTTATCGGCGCCGCCTTGTATTTTTTTTACTGGATGCGTACGCCGCAATATACATTTACTCAGATCCACGAGGCTGTACAGCAGCATGATCTGACAAAATTCGAAAAGCATGTTGATTTGAATTCACTATATGCCCACGCGTATGACGATGTAGTCTATTATGCCTTTGGCGATCCCAAAGAGGCCAATCCATTTTTACTCGGTATCGTTCAAAGCCTGAAAAGTGTAGTTGTCCCAATCATGACCGAGCAGACCAAGCATTATGTGGAAACGGGTTCGATCGAAGACAATACAGAGGAAACCAGTGATATCGACGACACTGCCCCAGCACCAACTCCTGCACCCAGCCCGAAAACAGAAGGTCAGCAGCTGGCCGAGCAGCTTAAGGAACGTACCGGCTTCGGCACGATGCGCTACGAAGGTGTCGAAAGCAGCGAGCAGGTCGGCAAAACTGCCGATGTTGCTGTCAAGCTGTACGATAAACAATTAGAACATAATTTTATCCTGCATGTCAAAATGTACGAATTGGACGACGGCAGCTGGCGCCTGACGGAAATCACCAACCTCAAGGAGCTGCTGAAAGAGCGCGAACAGGCTACTGCCGCAAAGCTCAAACAGCTTAACAGCAAGGTCCAGGCCGAGCTTGACGCCGCTGTTACCGCCGTCCCCGGAACTATCGCTATCGATTCCAGCGGCGGCTGGTTCCCTTCTTATACCATGCAAAACACGTTTACCTTAAATAATATCTCTGCCAAAACTATTACCGGACTGCAGGGATCTGTCGAGGTTTTCGATAACGACGGTATGCTGCTCCAGCGCTTCCGTTTCAACGATTACTTGACTTTGGCCCCGCAGGGCAGCAGCAGTTTGAAAAAACTGTTCAGCCTTAACCAGTTCAAACCGGAAACTGTCCGCTTGCTGCGCAGTGATCTGAAGACTGTAAAATGGCAGGTCACCATCAGCAGCGTCAGCTTTGATGACGGCAGTCAACTGCAGCTGCTGACTCAGCTGCCTAAAGCTAAATAAAAGAACATAAAAAAACAGACACGCATAAGCGTGTCTGTTTTTATTTTACTTATTTCAGTTGATAGCTGATAATATCTGAGATCGTATCGATAGGCAGATAGTATTTTTGGATACCGGCTGCCATCGGTGCAACTTCACCCGGGTTGTAAACAACATAAATGCCCCAGTTATCAAGATCAGAATTCAGATAGAATTTTTCGTTACCGGAAATAATAACTTTTTGATAAGCAACGGTTGGTTTTTTCATTTGTTCGAGCAATCTGTTATCGCCTTTTTGCTGGATAGCGATCAGCATTTCCAAACGTGCTTTATAGTCGCTGCCGGGAACGAACATATCGGCCAGGGTATAGATCCTGCCTGTTTTCGGGTTAACGGTCAGCGTTGTGATAGATTCGTTGTCATGCGCACCGCCGGTATAAGCGCTGGCGTATTGTTCCAACGATAAAATTTCGGAATCGACTGTATAAGCAGTATAGTCGATATCCAATCTGTATTTTTCAGCAGCCTGTGTTTTGCCCAGTGCCTTTTGTTCTTTATCAAAACCTGCATTTACAAGGAAAGCGCTGCCTTTTACAAGTGCAAAGCCTTCTTTGACAGGATCAGGAGAACCGTTAGTGAAATCAAGATAGTTGTCTAAAGTGATTTTCTGGCTGTCGCTGGATAAATATTTATAGATCTCAGCTACAGTATTTTTGGTAGTCATTTGCGTCAACAGCGTATCCATCTTTACGCCGCCTTCAGATCCGGTGATGACCGGTGTGGCTATTTTCACCTGGCCTTCGTTGATTTTTTTCGTTTTAACAGTCAATTCTGCCGCCAAAGCCGATGCGGCAACGCTCAAGGTCAGTGCAGCGACAACCCCTGCTGCAAATAACTTTTTAGATAATTTCATAAAACACCTCCTATTTTCTTAATACAATTATATCATTTTGTATAACAAAGTCAACTATAGTAAAACTTTTTCAACATTTAGTATATTTTAAATAATTTTAAATTTTACAAATGATACTTTTAAAAACATTAGTTACACTCAAATATTTACCGTTGTTTTTACAACTGTCACGGCATAAAAAATACGACCTTCGGCTTGTCGCCGGGGTCGTATTTTATGATAAGTTTTAAATTAGTGCAATTGGTGGAGATGAGGGGAGTCGAACCCCTGTCCGAAAATATTGCAATATGACTTTCTCCGAGCGCAGCCGCTAATTTAGATTTTGCTTCCTTGACGCCAAGCGGCAGGCTTCGCGGTCGCTATCTCGATGAGTTTCCCCTGTCCGCCTCCGAGAATTGGCTTACGGGTATCCCACTGTTTGCGTCTTTTCCGTTCCCATGGGAGGAGGATCGGAAAGACGTTAGCATTAAGCTGCTAAAGCGTAATCAGTTTTTGCGTTTACTTTAAACGTCCGCCGTTTAACGTGCTAACGGAACCACGGCTCGCTTATCATACCACACCTACCCCCGTCGAAACCAGTACATCCCCGGTTATAAATATGGCCTGTAAGGCTCTAATTATTCTAACACAGGCGCCTGCTACTTGCAAGCGGCGTCCTGTGAAGAATATGCAACTTTTAACGGTTACGCTCTTTCATTGCGCGTTCCATTTCCCGCCTGGCGTCTTTATTAGCCAGGTCCTGCCGTTTATCATACAGCTTTTTGCCAGTCGCCAGCGCCAGCTCCATTTTTACCAACCCGTGAGTAAAATACATTTTTAAAGGCACCAAAGCGTAGCCTTTTTCTTTGACCTTGCCGATCAGGCGGCGTATTTCCTCGCGGTGCAACAGCAGCCTGCGGTTGCGCAAAGGCTCATGGTTGAAACGGTTACCCTGATCATAAGGGCTGATATGCAGGTTATAAACATAGACCTCGGCCGTTTTGGTGATCTGGGCGTAGCTGTCTTTCATATTGGCTTTGCCTGCCCGCAGTGATTTTACTTCCGTACCTGTCAGCTCAATACCGGCTTCGTAGGTTTCATGGATCGTAAAATCATGTCTGGCTTTTCTGTTTTCCGCGATGATTTTGATTTTCTTTTCTGCCATTATTGTTCACCTGGTTGTGGTTATTTTTTCTTGCGACCTTTTTTCTTGCTTTTCGCGTGATTGACATATTTATTGCCGCCAACGCCGCCTTTGCCGCGTTTATCCAGCGGCTTTTTGCGACTGCCGCTTTTACCCTGTTTTTTGCCGCCGCTTTTTTCTATCGCGCTGCGTGCCGAAGCATGGCTGCGCTGCCCTAAAAGCTGGGCCTTGATCCTGTCGCGCACAGCATCGTTCTCGCCGACCATAATAAAGTCGATGTTCCTGTCGGCAATATTGACCTGTAAGACCTCGATCCGCACCGGGTCACCCAAACGGTAGACCTTCCGTGTATGCGAGCCCAGCAGGGCGTATCTGTCCTCATAGAACTCATAATAATCGTCCATCAGGCTGGAAATATGTACCAGCCCTTCAACACCGTTCTCCAGTTCGATAAACATTCCGAAGGCAGTGACGCCGGAAATAACTCCGTCGAATTCTTCGCCGATATGGCCGGCCATATATTCTGCTTTTTTCAAATCGACCGTAGCACGTTCTGCTTCTGCAGCCGCACGTTCACGGATCGAGGAATGTTCGGCGATCGCGTCAAGGTTCAGTTCCAGCTTTTCGCTTTTTTGGGCATTCATTGCCGGGTCGCTCACCCATTCATGTAGCAGACGGTGCACTATCAAGTCAGGATAACGCCTGATCGGCGATGTGAAATGCGTGTAATACTCTGCCGCCAAGCCAAAGTGCCCAATATTCTCGGTCTGATAAACAGCCTGTTTCAGCGAACGTAAAGCTACTGTCGATACCAGCCGTTCCTCAGGCTTGCCAGCCATTTCCGCCAAAGCTTTCTGCACTTCGCCCGGTTTCGTTTCTTCGCTGACCTTGAGCTTAACGTTAAAGTTGGCCAGAAGCTTGGCCAGGTCTTTCATTTTTTCTTCGTTGGGCAAGTCGTGGACACGGTAGATAAACGGCCACTTTTGGTTAAACATATGGCGCGCAACAGTTTCGTTGGCTGCCAGCATAAATTCTTCAATAATAGATTCAGCTATGCTGCGGATCCTCTGCACGATCTCCACCGGTCGCCCCTGTTCGTCCAGAATGACCTTTTGTTCCGGCAGATCAAAGTCGATAGCACCGCGTGTCGTACGCTTTTTGCGCAGCACCAGGCACAGCTCTTCCATCATTTTCAGCATCGGTACTACATCTTCGTACTTCTGCGCCAGTTCTTCGTCACCGTTCACCAGTATCTCACGCACGATACGGTAGCTGAGACGGTGGCGGACATGAATGACCGACGGGAATATCTCGTAGCTTAAAATGCGGCCCTTACGGTCGATATGCATCTCACAGGACATCGTTAAGCGGTCTTCGCCTGCATTAAGACTGCAAATACCGTTGGATAAACGCTCGGGCAGCATCGGCAGCACCCTGTCTACCAGATAGACACTGGTGCCGCGCTCACGTGCTTCTTTATCCAAAACAGCGTTTTCTTTTACATAATAGCTGACATCGGCGATATGTACACCCAATAAAAATTCATCTTTGCCAAGCTGTTTCACATAAACAGCATCGTCCAGATCTTTAGCATCGTCACCGTCAACAGTCACGATCGGCAGATCGCGCAAGTCACGTCTGCCTTCCAATTCGCTTTGCTTGATGCTTTTAGGCACACGTTTCGAGGCTTCGATGACCTGCGGCGGAAATTCCAGCGGCAGATCATTCTGCTTGATGATCGAAAGGATCTCCAGCCCCACATCGCCTACGTTGCCCAAAATCTCAATGATCTTGCCTTCGGCGTTGCGCCGTTCAACCGGCCATTCGGTGATTTCTGCCACTACCTTCTGGTTGGTCTTGGCCCCACCGAAATGTCTTTTCATAATATAAATATCCTGCCCGATACGTTTATCGTCGGGTGTTACAAAGCCAAAATCGCCGCTTTGATGAAAAATACCGACAATCTTATTATTCGCATGAGTGATGATACGAATTATCTCTCCCTCCGGCTTATTGCCGCCGCTGGAGCTTTCCACACGTGCCATTACACGGTCATTGTTCATTGCACCGCCTAAAGCTCGGGGTGGAATGAATACATCGGGACGTTCGCCTTTGTTATCAGGTATCACGAACCCAAATCCCTTGCTGGTCAGTTGGAATCTGCCAACGACCAAGCCCATTTTTTCAGGCAGGCCGTAGGTCCCGAAACGGGTTTTAATAATCTCACCGTTTTCTTCCAGTTCCAGCAGGTCTTTCCAGAAGTGATCAAGATTTCCGCTAATGGGGATCGTTTCGATCAGTGCCTCTGCTGTCTGCGGTGCATACGAGCTGCTCCGCATAAAATCTAATATTGTTGTTTTACTGCTTTTCGCTTGCATTATTTTCCTCAAGCATCATTTTTGCCACTGCTTCAGCAGCTACGATGCCATCTTTCGTAATTATTTGGCCCTGCATTTCTACCAGACGGCCTTTTTGTTTCAAACGCCGGCCTACACATTTTACCGTTTCACCAATCATAACGGGCTGCCGGTAACGCAGTTCCATTTTTGCCGTATAGGCAGGTTTTCCTTCTGTGACGAACAGGTAATGGCCCATGATCTCGTCCAGTAAGACGCTGATCAGACCGCCATGCATTCTCCCGTCATAGCTTTGATGCTCCTGTCTGGGTGTAAAATAAGCCACACATTCCTCGGCATCCATTGTAAATTCCATTTTTAAACCGATAGGATTATCTTTGCCGCAGGCAAAGCACCAGGTATATTCTTTTTCCTGCATTTTCTTACTCCATCAAAAATTCATAAATTTTTTGAAAAACATCATCCCGTTCATTATCAAGGGTCAGTATATGTCCGGAATGATGATACCAAACAAGTTTTTTATCAGCTGTGCCCAGATGATCATAAATATATTGAGCGCTGGCAGGTTTTACCGTATGCTCTACTTTTGACTGCATCACCAGGCAGGGTATTTTTATTGACTGCAAATACTTTTTTTTGCACAAATCGACCAGCTCAAACAGGCTGCTCAGCGGCTTGACCGGCATCATATGATAACAAACGCTGTAGCTTGCCGGCACCTGATACTGGCGCTGACGTTTTTTCAGGTAACGGATAAAAAAACGCAGTAACGGCAGATAAGGAGCCCTTCTGTCACAAACGTAAATCGGCGCTGCCAGGATAGCCGCTTTCGCTACCGGTAATTCAGCCGCAGCTTTAATAGTCAGCAGTCCTCCCATGGACAGTCCCACTATTGAAACTCTATCGCAGCCAGCCTGCAGGCGATACACACCATCGCTTACAGCCTTATACCAGTCCTGCCATTTGGTCTCGTTCAGATCCTGCGGCGTAGTACCATGCCCTGCTAAACGCACGCCCAGTACTGTCAGCCCCTGCTGATGCAGATATTCTCCCAGCAGGCGCATCTCTCCCGGAGCTCCCGTATAACCGTGAACCAATACTATACCCTGTTTGCCGCCTTGAAAGAAAAATTCTTCATTACCACTGAATGACTGCACTGTAATTACGCTCCTAATCTTACTTATACTATATTATTATACCATATGAAAAAAAATCCCACATCCGAAGATGTGGGATTTTACAAACAACTTACAATTCTTATTTAAAGAAGTTCAGAAGAATGCCGCCATGAGCAGCCAGAACCGGAGCAAATACCAAGGAAACGATAGTCATCAATTTGATGAGGATGTTCATTGCAGGTCCGGAAGTATCTTTGAACGGATCGCCTACGGTGTCGCCGGTAACAGCTGCTTTGTGAGCTTCACTGCCTTTACCGCCATGAACACCGGATTCGATGTATTTTTTAGCATTATCCCAGGCACCGCCTGCGTTAGCCATCAAAATAGCTACCAGCACGCCGGCTGCCAAAGAGCCGCCAATCATACCACCCAATGCTTCAGTACCAAAGAGGAAACCGATCAGCAGCGGAGCAACGATTGCCAGAACGCCCGGCAGAATCATTTCGTGCAAGGCAGCAGCAGTAGAGATATCTACGCATTTACGATAGTCAGCTTTAGCTTTGCCTTCCAGCAAACCAGGGATCTCACGGAATTGACGACGAACTTCTTCGATCATTTCGTAAGCGGCTTTACCAACAGATTCCATGGTCATAGCGCCAAAAACGAACGGCAGAGTTGCGCCGATGAACAGGCCAACCAAAGTTACAGGGTTGAGCAAGTCAATGGTAGTGAGGTTAACGGTATGCGCATAAGCAGAGAACAGAGCCAGTGCAGTAAGTGCAGCAGAACCGATAGCAAAGCCTTTGCCGATAGCAGCAGTAGTGTTGCCAACTGAGTCAAGTTTATCAGTGATTTCACGAACTTCAGGAGGAAGCTCGGACATTTCAGCAATACCGCCGGCATTGTCGGCGATCGGGCCGTAAGCGTCAACAGCAACGGTCAAACCGGTGGTGGAGAGCATACCTACAGCAGCCAGAGAGATACCGAACAGTCCCATGCCGCCGTTAGTAGCGCCGCCCATTACAAAGAAGGATACGATTACGCCGATGCAGATGAAAAGCATAGGCCAGAAAGTAGAATACATACCAACTGCCAAACCGGCAATAATAGTAGTTGCCGGACCGGTTTCGGATTGTTGAGCGATTTTCTTAACACTCCCGAAATCAGCAGAGGTATAGATCTCGGTGATCTTGCCAATGATCATACCAACAAGCAGACCTGCTGCAATAGCCCAGAATGCATCCAGAGAACCAAACAGGCTGTTAGAAAGATAAGCAGCAGCAGCGATAACGATAGCACCGCCGATGTAAGTACCGCTGTTCAGTGCAGCCTGAGGGTTTTGAGATTTGCTGGAACGGGCAAACATAACACCGATGATAGAAGCAAGGATACCGGCAACAGCCAGCATGAAAACAAATTCGACACCTTCACCGCCGGGATATGCAACTGCACCCAGAGTCAAGGCGGAGATAATTGCGCCTACATAGGATTCAAACAAGTCGGCACCCATACCGGCAACGTCGCCTACGTTATCGCCTACGTTATCAGCAATAGTAGCAGGGTTACGCGGATCGTCTTCCGGAATACCGGCTTCAACTTTACCAACAAGGTCAGCGCCAACGTCAGCAGCTTTAGTATAAATACCGCCGCCAACACGGGCAAACAATGCGATCGAGCTTGCGCCCAGACCAAAACCGGTAACAATATCAATGTTACGGTCAAAAACAAAATAAGCTACAGCCAGGCCGGCAATACCAAGGCCTACAACGCCCAGGCCCATTACAGCGCCGCCGGAGAAAGCGATTTTCAGAGCTTCGCTCATGCCGTGACGGGCAGCTTCAGCTGTACGAACGTTAGCTTTAGTAGCCACGTTCATACCCAGATAACCTGCGCAGATGGAGAATACAGCACCGCCGATAAAGCAGAGCGCAGTGCTTACTGATAAGAATGTAGCAATAATTGCAGCAACAACAACGATGAAGATAGCAAGATATTTGTATTCTCTGTACAGGAATGCCATTGCACCTTCATGGATATAGCCAGCGATCTCCTTCATACGGGCAGTACCGGCATTAGCAGCGCTGATAGCGTTACTGAGCATTACTGCCACGCCGAGGGCAACAAGACCGACGACTATGGATAAAATTAAATAAGTACTCAAAACATTGATCCCCTTTCTGTTTCTTTTGAGTTTTTAAAAATTAAGAACGCAGAGCGTTCTTTTTAACCAAATTAACCGTTGATTTTTGCCAGAGCAAGCGTGATGATACCAAAAGCAGTACCCAAACCAATCGTAACTTTAGCCATTAAAGTATCAACATCATTACCCTTGCCGAAGAAGGCACCACCACCGCCTCCGCCGAACGCATCTGACAAGCCTGAGCCCTTCCCGGACTGCATTAACACAGACGCTATCAAGGCGATACAGACGATTACGTCTAATACCATTAAGACAGTTGCAATCACAAAGCTTACCTCCTCTTTTACTTAGTACCTAACTATTCTATCATAATGTTATACAGCTTACAACGGTAAAATATAAAAAATTGTACAAAATTTAGTAAAAAGCAGGGCAAATACGCGTCCGGTATCTGCCCTGCTTCAAAATAACCGTTACTCCGATTATTTATTGATGTTGTAAAATACAGCTTTGCCTTTATACTTGGCAGCGCCGCCGAGGTCTTCCTCGATACGGAGCAGCTGGTTGTATTTGGCCACGCGGTCAGTACGTGCCGGAGCACCTGTTTTGATCTGTCCGGCATTGACAGCAACGGCAATATCTGCCAATGTAGTATCTTCGGTTTCACCGCTGCGATGCGAAATAATACAGGTATAGCCTGCCCGTTTAGCAGTTTCAATAGCATTGAATGTCTCTGTCAAAGTACCGATCTGATTGACTTTGATCAAAATAGCGTTAGCAGTATCATTTTTGATACCTTCAAGCAAACGTTCTTCATTGGTAACAAACAGATCGTCGCCAACCAGCTGAACTTTCGTGCCTAATTTCTTCGTAAGCGCTTTCCATCCCTTCCAGTCGTCTTCCGCCAAACCGTCTTCGATTGAAACGATCGGGTATTTTTCGCACAAAGCAGCCAGATAATCAACCATTTGATTGGAGGTTTTTACCAAACCTTCGCCTTCCATCTGATATTTTCCATCTTTATAAAATTCGCTGGCAGCAACGTCTAAAGCGATCATGATATCTTCGCCCGGTTTATAGCCTGCTTTTTTCACTGCTTCAAGTATGACTTCGATCGCCTCTTCATTGGATTTCAGATTCGGCGCAAAACCACCTTCATCACCCAGGCCTGTTCCCAGTCCTTTAGCGTTCAGCAGGGCCTTTAAACCATGATAGATTTCAGCGTTCATGCGCAAAGCCTCGCTGAAGCTTGCAGCGCCGACCGGCATGATCATAAATTCCTGAATATCGACGTTATTATCAGCATGCTGGCCGCCGTTCAGGATATTCATCATCGGTACCGGCAGCTCCTGTGCGGAAACACCGCCCAGATACAGATACAGCGGCAACCCTACAGAAGCAGCGGCAGCCTTGGCTACAGCCATGGAAACGCCTAAAATAGCGTTGGCGCCTAATTTTCCTTTATTTGGTGTCCCGTCCAAACGGATCAGCATCTCGTCGATTTCTACCTGACGGGTTGCTTCCAGGCCGATCAAAGCTTCAGCAATAACGTCGTTGACATTATCGACTGCTTTAGTCACGCCTTTGCCCAGATAGCGGTTTTTATCACCGTCACGCAGCTCTACCGCTTCATGCGCGCCGGTAGACGCTCCTGAAGGAACAGCAGCGCGTCCAACGGAACCGTCTTCCAGGCAAACCTCTACTTCGATAGTCGGATTGCCGCGGGAATCCAAAATTTCTCTTGCATATACTTCAGTAATCATTGCCACTCTAACTTCACCTCATCATTTATTTTTATCTGTTAACAGACTTTTCCCTGTCATCGCAGCAGGCTGCTTGATTTTCAGCAGTTCCAGCAGCGTCGGCGCAATATCAGCCAAAATGCCTTCGTGCAAAGTATGTTTTTCATCACTGACTACCAAAAAAGGAACCTGATTCGTTGTGTGAGCCGTATAAGGCTGCCCTGTCGTTTCGTCAAGCATCTTTTCCAGATTGCCATGATCAGCCGTAATACAGGCTGTTCCATGCAGTGACAATACCTTTTCAACAATACGCCCCACACAGGCATCGACAGTTTCCATTGCCTTGACAGCAGCATTCAGCACGCCTGTATGCCCTACCATATCGGGATTGGCAAAATTCAATATTATCATGTCGTACTTATCTGTATCCAGAAGCTCTGCCAGCTTATCTGTCACAAGCTCGGCGCTCATTTCCGGCTGCAGATCATAGGTAGCCACTTTCGGTGACGGAATCAGAACTCTGTCTTCACCAACATTCGGTTCTTCCTCGCCGCCATTAAAGAAAAAGGTCACATGAGCATATTTTTCCGTTTCGGCGATCCGCAGCTGCTGAAGCTTGTGGTCAGCCAGTACTTTGCCCAGCGTATCTTCCAGCGTTTCCGGAGCAAAGGCAACGGGAGCTTTTATAGTTTCGTCATACTGCGTCATACAAACAAAATTTACCGGACGGGCTGTCTGAGGACGCGCAAAATAAGGAAATTCTTCATCTACAAAGGCTCTGGTCAGCTGCCTTGCCCTGTCGGGACGGAAATTGAAAAAAATCATGCCGTCACCGGCTTTGACGCAGGAATCTGCTTCAGGTGCAGCTATGAACGGAACTACAAATTCATCAGTGACCCCGCCCGCATAAGAAGCACGCACACCGCTGACCGCATCAGTACAAACAGTGCCGTCATGCAAAACCATAGCGTCATAAGCTTTCTGCACACGTTCCCAGCGTTTATCGCGGTCCATAGCGTAATAACGCCCTGCTACTGTAGCGATTTTACCCACGCCGATACGCTTCATCTCCGCGTCAAGTTCTGCCAGATAAACATCGGCAGTCTGCGGTCCAACATCTCGTCCGTCTAAAAAAGCATGTACATAAACCTTGTTCAGTCCCTGCAATTTAGCCATTTCTAATAGAGCAAACAAATGACTGATATGACTGTGCACTCCACCGTCAGAAACAAGACCCAGCAGGTGCAGCGCACTGCCGTTGGCTTTTACGGTCTGCATAGCTTTACTCAAAATAGTGTTTTCAAAAAAGTCACCGTCTTTTATTGCTTTAGTGATCCTTGTCAGCTCCTGATATACAATACGCCCTGCCCCGATATTCAAGTGACCGACTTCGGAATTACCCATCTGCCCGTCTGGCAGGCCTACGGCTGCACCAGAACAGGATAAGCGCGTATGCGGATATTTGTCGAACAAAGCATCCAAATTAGGTGTCTTTGCCAAAGCAGCTGCATTATACTGCCCTGCCGGAGCAATACCCCAGCCATCTAAAATCATCAGCAATAGCGGCTGTTTTGCCATTTTCGTCACCCCTTATATACTGCGTGCGATAGCAGAAAACGCTTGCGCATCCAGGCTCGCCCCACCTACAAGAACTCCGTCGATACCGCTGATTGCAAAATCTGCGGCATTTTTAGCATTAACGCTGCCGCCATATAAAACACGAACCTTACGCGCGATATCTGCAGAAAATAGTTTTTCCAGCTTATTTCTGATCAGCAGGCATACTTCCTGAGCATCTTTAGCAGTTGCAGCCTGACCGCTGCCAATAGCCCACAATGGTTCATAGGCAACAACCAAAACTTCCGCTTCATCAGGAGTAATGCCCTTTAAGGCACTTTTCAGCTGCATGCTGATTTTACGTGAAGTCTTTCCTTCTGCGCGCTCCTGGGCATTTTCACCTACGCATAACATCGGTTTCAAACCATTTCTGTATGCAGCTCGCATCTTTTTAGCAACAGCCACTTCATTATCACCGAACATGGTGCGGCGTTCAGAATGACCGATCAAAACATATTCAGCGCAGATATCAGCAATCATTTTACCGGAAACAGCACCTGTATAAGCGCCTTCATCTTCCCAATGCAGGTCCTGAGCTCCGTAGCCTACATGTTTACCGTCAATGGCTTCAGCAACGCTTTCCAGTGCTGTAAACGGCGGAAAAACAACTACTTCGTTCAGTGTCCCATTAGTATCACTGACGATATCTTCAGCCAGTTCAACTGCTTCATCCACATTTTTATGCATTTTCCAGTTGCCGGCCACAATTTTACGGCGTACATCATCTAAAGCCGCAACACCTGGCAGGACCTTGCCTTCCAGATATTCCAGCGAAGCGCCTCCGCCAGTGGAGATATGCGTAATTTTTTTAGCCAGCCCCAGCTTTTCAATGGCAGCCACAGAATCACCGCCGCCGACAATGCTCATAGCTCTACTTTTAGCAACAGCCTGAGCGACAGCTTCAGTCCCTTTGCAGAAGGCATCCATTTCAAAAACACCCATGGGCCCGTTCCACACGATCATTTTAGCATCCTGCAACGCATCCTGATACAAAGTGCTGGTCGCAGGGCCAATATCCAAAGCCATATATTTTTGATCCAGCTTAGCTACTTTTTCAACTTTATGGCTGGCATCGGCAGCAAACGTCTCTGCCATTACCAGATCTACCGGCAGCAGCAATTTTACTTTACGTGCTTTGGCCTTAGCCAGCAGTTCTTTTGCTAAAGCGATCTTATCATCTTCAACTAAAGATTTGCCCATTTTATGCCCTTGAGCAGCTAAAAAAGTATTGGCCATACCGCCGCCGATCAGCAGGGTATCGACTTTTTCCAAAAGATTTTCGATCACGCCGATCTTGTCGGAAACCTTGGCACCGCCAATGATAGCAACAAAGGGATGCAGTGGATTTTCCACAGCCTGTCCGACAAAGCGAATTTCTTTTTCCAGTAAAAAGCCTGCTGCTGAAGGCAGAAAATGCGTAACCCCTTCCACCGAAGCATGGGCTCTATGAGAAACGCCAAAGCCGTCATTAACATACAGATCTGCTAAAGATGCCAGTTTTTCGGCAAAATCCATATCATTTTTTTCTTCTTCTTTATGGAAGCGCAGGTTTTCCAGCATCAAAATCTTACCGGGTTTAAGCTTCTGTACTGCTTTTTCAGCTTCTTCACCGATGCAGTCACCTGCAAAAGCAACAGGCATATTCAGCAGCTTTGCCAAATGCTTGGCAACAGGCGCCAGACTGTATTTGATATTAACTTGTCCTTTAGGACGGCCTAAATGCGCCATCAAAATGACCGCAGCTTTATGCTCCAGTAAATATTTGATAGTTTCTAACGAAGCACAAATTCTGGTATCATCGGTAATCTTACCGGTTTCGTCCATCGGCACATTATAGTCGACACGTACCAGAACTTTTTGACCGGCAACGTCTAAATCACACAGGTTTTTTTTATCCATTAGAATGATATACTCCTTTAATTACAGGCCTTGTTTAGCAATGTAGGCAGCAAGATCTACCACACGATTGGAATAACCCCATTCGTTATCATACCAGCTGACAACTTTCGCCATTCTTTTGCCGACCATCATCGTAGACAAACCATCAACGATAGAACTCAACGGACAGCCATTGTAATCTCTGGAAACCAAAGGCAGCTCATTATAACCCATAATGCCTTTTAATTCACCCTCAGCTGCTTTTTTCAAAGCGGCATTTATTTCTTCAACAGTAGTATCTTTTTCCAAAACAACAGTCAAATCAGTAATGGAAACATTTGGTGTCGGCACACGCATAGCAAAGCCATTCAATTTGCCTTTGACTTCAGGAAGCACCAGAGAAACTGCTTTCGCAGCTCCGGTAGTAGTAGGAATAATGGACATCGCCGCAGCACGGGCACGACGCAGATCCTTATGCGGTAAATCAAGGATTTTCTGATCATTTGTATAGGAATGGACAGTAGTCATCAAACCGCTTTCAATACCAAAGTTTTCCAAAAGCACTTTGGTAAACGGAGCCAGGCAGTTAGTAGTGCAGGAAGCATTTGAAATGATATGATGCTCCGCAGCGTTGTATTTTTTCTCATTAACACCCATAACGATAGTGATATCCTCGCCTTTAGCAGGTGCGGAAATAATTACTTTTTTAGCGCCGGCAGTCAAGTGCGCTTTTGCTTTTTCACCTTCAGTAAAGCGTCCAGTAGATTCAACTACGATCTCAACTCCCAATTCACCCCAAGGCAGCTTAGCAGGATCTGTTTGAGCGATAACTTTGATTTTTTTACCGTCAACAACGATATTATCACCGTCAACAGAAACTTCATGCGGGAAAGTGCCATGTACAGAGTCATATTTCAAAAGATGAGCCAAAGTTGCAGCATCAGTCAAGTCGTTAACGGCAACTACTTCTACCTCCGGATTAGTAAAAGCAACACGGAAAACCTCGCGGCCGATACGGCCAAAACCATTAATACCAATTTTTGTCATGATAAAAATCCTCCTTTTATGCTTTGAGCAAATTATATGTTTGCACTAATGTGCCTTGTAACCTTAATCATTTTCCAACATTCTCACTATGTCGTGAGCTGCTGCTTCATCAGTTATCAGTATATCCTGACGCGACGCCCTGATTACTGACAAGATAGCTGCTGCTTTAGACCGTCCTCCGGCTACGCCGATAACAGTTCCGATCTTTGGCAGATCCTGCAGCATCAGTCCGGCGTTGTTTGTCATATAGATCTGTCTGCCATCTAAAGCGCAGTACTGCCCGAACGCTTCGCCTACGGCGCCGTCATCCAGCAGTTTTTTTATGAATTCCGGCGGCAGCCTGCGGTGCCGTGCCATTACTGAAGCCTGTCCTACACCATGCACCAGGATATCGGCCTGTTTGATAATATCAACCACAGATTTGACCCCAATATCCTCTGCTAAAATACTATTCAGTATCTCTTCACTGACGCTGTCCGGGACATACAGCTGCCTGTAAGATGCTCCCAGCCGCTGAGCCAGGACTGTGGCTATAGTATTAGCCTGTAATTCAACATTATCACCCAAACCGCCGCGGGCTGGTACTACAACTGTTTTAGGCTCATTGCCGCTTACATTAGCAGCCAGGGCAGCCATAGTTGTACCACCGCTTACGGCAACGATATGTTCTTTGCCGTCATTCAGCAGATTTCCAAGAATCCTCGCCGCAGCACGGCCGATTTCACGTTTGACCACCTCTTCCTGGTCAGAGTCTCCTGGAATGATGACTACACGCCCAATATCCAGGCGTTCACATAAAAACTGTTCCAAAGAGTTCAGATCCTGCAATTTACGGACATAATCAGCAAGCTCTTTCAGAATATCCGCGCCCTCTTCAGTCACCGACATTCCGGCAGAAGAAAATGCCAGTAAACCACCGTTTTTCAAAAAATCGACCTGTGCCCGCAATACTCTTTCACTCAACCCCAGCCTGGCAGCCAAAGCCCTGCGTCCGATAGGATACTCATGGCTCACCTGCCTTAATATCTGGTATCTCTGAACTAAAAGATTTGTAAGCTCGGGAACGATTTTTTTCTGTAAATTAATAATACTGTCCATAGTGATCTCCCAGCGTATTTTGTCCCTCGTGGTCCATTTTTAGTCCCACTAGCTCTAAAAATAAATTTTCAGAAATCTTCATTTAGTCTATTGTAGCACAAGGTATAAAAGAAAAAAAGTGGTGTTGTGTTAAAAACAGCAACAAATCATAATTTATTTATTAAATTTCAAACAAAAAATAAAAAGCCGAAGAACAGTCCTCGGCTTTAAAGTAAAATCTTACTAACGATAACTTACATTTTCAGGATACATATCATGCATCATCAAACGTTTTTTAGCAGCTGCTTCCCACTCTGTGCCCGGTTTGCCATAGTTGGAATATGGGTCGATCGCCAAACCTCCGCGCGGAGTAAATTTACCCCAAACTTCTATATATTTCGGTTCCATCAGCTTGATCAGGTCTTTCATAATAATATTTACGCAATCTTCGTGAAAATCGCCATGATTGCGAAAGCTGAATAAATACAGCTTTAACGATTTACTTTCTACAAGTTTCTGATCAGGCACATAGGAAATATAGATCGCAGCAAAATCCGGCTGTCCTGTCATCGGGCACAGGCTTGTAAATTCCGGGCAGTTAAATTTTACAAAATAATCATTGCCGGGATGTTTATTAATAAAAGCTTCCAGTACTTCAGGAGCATAGTCCGTAGGATACTTAGTTTTATTGCCTAAAAGGCTCACGCCTGTCAATTCTTTTTGGTCTCTTCCAGAAGTCATAAATCCTCCTTATTTTTTTGCTGAAGCAAAATTAAATATTTCACAGCGTTCTAAAGCTGTCACCAATACCATACCCACGACACCGGAGATAAACTGGCCTACTAAAACAGTAGACGCCAACAGCCAGTAAGGCAGATCCAGCAATACAGAAAGCCAGACCGGCACTCCTAACCCCGGTACTAAAGTAATTGCCAGCATCACAGCCCAATTACCTAAATCATGGCGTTTAGCATAAACTATTGTCAGACTTGTCATAATACCAACCAAACCGCCGCCTAACATATCCAAAGGTCCCAAACCACCCATCAGAGTATTTGCCAATACATTTACCAAACCAAATGGAATTATCAGGAAAGGAAAGATAGCGCTCAAACCATATAAAGCCGTCGCAATGCGTACCTGGTACTGTCCGAAGGCAAAGCTTTGCGTACACATCATAACAACCAGATATAAAGCCATACACAAGGCGGAAATAGTCAATTTTTGCGTTTTAGTGAGATTTTTCATATTACTATGCTCCTTTCTTGCTGTGACCAAGAACGGAACTACATAAAAAAGGACGAAAATCAAAATTTTCGTCCCATCCATGTTAAAACAGTTCTGCTTTAAGCAGAACACCCGTAGTTTTATTTTGAGACAGGATGGTCACGAACTGTCTGTTATTTGATTACTTAGGCATTATAGCAAAGTTTACTCATCTTTGCAAGTGCTTTACAGTAGAATTGATTATACAATAGCTTTATCAGGACGGACTAAGAACCACGCCAATACGCCAACAACACCCGATAATGCTGTTGCGATCAGTGTAGCATCCCAACCGTAGCTGGTCGCGATCCAGGCAGTTAAAGTTGGAGCTATGACGCCACCAATATTTCCCCAGAAGTTCATCCACCCGGAAATAGAACCGGCAAACTCTCCCCCTAAATTGATCGCACAGGCCCAGGAGGCATTGAAAGTCAATCCCAGCGACCCCAGTGATAAAGATAGCCACATTACGTTTTGCATAGGATCAGCGGTTCTTGTAGCAATATACAAAGCCAGGGAACAAATTATAATTCCAGCAGAACCACATAAAGTACGTATCCAATATTGTGAAGCACCTTTGGCAATAGCTTTATCACAGAAATAACCGCTGCTGAAGGTAATGATAATCAAAGTCAGCCACGGCATTGCTGCCCATATGCCCATTTTTGCAAGTGAGAAACCGTGTGCCTCCATTAAATAAAGCGGCAGCCATGCCAAAAATACGAACATAATATAATCGGTGATGAAATACTGCACACCAATAGCCCAAAACTGTACAGAAGTAAATAATTTACCCCACGGAGCAGCTTTTTTTACAATTGGAACATCAGTACGTCCTTCGTTAATATGAGCTAATTCAGCTTCATTAACATAGGGGCTTTCTGCAGGATTTTCAGGAACATATTTATGCCATACCCAAGCCATTAAAATCCCCACAATGCCAAAAATCAAAAAAACCATTTTCCAGCCAACTGTAGACATCAATGCAACAGTCAAAGCCGGCCCTATTACTGGCCCCAAAAAAGAACCGTTCAACAAAAATGAGCTGGCGTTGCCTTTTTCCTTTTTATTAAACCATCTGAAAATAGCAATCGCAAAAGCAGGATAAATAGGCCCTTCACCCATACCGAACAAAAATCTTACTGCAGCAAAAGAAAATTTTCCCTTTGCCACAGCAGTCAAAGCAGTAAATACAGACCACCAAATTACAGCCAGACTTCCTGTAATCCGGTGTCCAAACTTTTCAGCCATCATACCACCTGGAACCTGCATCAAAGCATAACCGGCAAAGAAAAATGATTGAATAAGTCCCATATCTATTTTATCAAAACCATATTCTTTCATAATAACAGGAGTAGCAACAGACAGATTTACTCTATCCATATATGAAACAAAACTGACGATAAAAATCAACCAGGCAACTTTCCATCTAAAATTACTCATCTTCATCATAATATCTTCCCCCACATAATAAAGTTCATTTATAAAGAACAAAGTGCTTTTATAGCTTACTATCCGGCATTTCGATTGTCAATAAAAACTTTATATTTTTAGTAAAAGATATTTATTTTTGTAAATTTAATGTATCATTTTTACATTTTTGTAATTTTTCATAATAATCTAAAATATTGGTACTTTGAATAAGCTTTTTAGTATTTGCAAGCTATGTCATTTCAAGAATCATATATAATGCTTATTTTAAAACAGACAGTTTTCCAGTACACAGGCATGCAACTTCCGCTTTTGCCTGCCATGTGTCCCAGGGCAAGGTCTGGCCGGATAGTATTTTCATCACATAAAAAAATAACCATACCGTATGGTATGGTTATTTTTTAACCGGCAGCTTTCTATCCTCCCAGGCCGCTTCCAGCCAAGTACTTTCGACGTT